>Ga0209515_10000057_pt1 | contig 196740 bp, 186 predicted proteins | sample Subgroupgradi54m_FD_187454 | JGI IMG/M metagenome (GOLD analysis project Ga0209515, IMG submission 187454) | Subsurface groundwater microbial communities from S. Glens Falls, New York, USA - GMW60B uncontaminated upgradient, 5.4 m (SPAdes)... ...
GGTAGCACGCCTGGCTCTGGACCAGGTAATCAAGGTTCGAGTCCTTGTCCCCCAGGACTTCGACTCGCTTCGCTCGCTCAGTCCAAGCTGTATAAGGACGAAGCGGTGGTTTGTCGAAGGACACGAGTAATGTATGTGGTGTTAATGCTCAGTAATTAGGTAACTTTTTTTTTCCTCTCCCCCTGAAGGGGGAGAGGATGAAGGTAAGGGGGGTTGAACCATAAACTCTCACCCTAACCCTCTACCTTTTTAAAGGTAGAGGGAATGGTTATTTTGAAGAAAAAGTTACCGAATTATTGAGCTAGTACATGTGGTACGTTTACATCATTGAATGTGAAGATAAATCTTTGTATACCGGTATGACTAACAATCTTGAAAGTCGATTCCAACGTCATTCAACAAAAGATGGCGGTCATTACACCAAATACAATTCTGCAATCAGAATTATTTATTCAGAAGAATTTCAAAATAAATACGAAGCGGCAAAACGCGAAAAACAAATCAAAGGTTGGACTTGAGCTAAGAAACTTGCGCTTGCCAAAGGCGATCTTGCTCTTTTAAAGAAACTATAGCGAACCATAGAGATTTTTGAAGGTTCGACGTCCGACCAGTTGCCCCCCCCGCAACCATTTGAAAAAAATGTGGTAATTGCAGGGTGGTTATGTTATTTTACGCTCCCTAACGAAAAGGGGGCTTGGAATCAGATTAAACAGTCCTATTTAAACTTTAAATCGTTTTTCTCTCTCACCGTGTTTCTTCTAATTTTTTTCCTAACGATTACCTCAGCTTTTTACGTGGCTCAAACTGAAACTGGCTGACGGAGCAGGACCTCTCGCGCAGGTACTTCAAATTTCAATTGACGGTGGACCTGAACGCGCTTGGAAACCTTTTTGGGATTCGGCATTCAAGAACGGAAAATTAAAACCGGGAGATTTCTTTGACATTATTCCAAGCGGCGAATCTGATTTTCAATTTCACACGCTCAAAGCAGGAACGCATCAGATCACGATACGATCGGAAGGCCGGAAGGTGGAGGTGCCATTATTAATTGTCACGAATGATCACGGATTTTCTCCGTATCCAATTGTTTGGATCCATTCTGAAGCCGCAAATGGCGGTTCTTCATTGAAGCAAGAAGATCAAGATTCAAATCGCAAAGACAGACGCAGACATTGGCGTCACTTTCGCGCCCGTTAAGTCCTCATTCTTTTTTCTGCCGCAGCGCTTCTCTAAAATATCTTTTCCTTGGAAAACGTAAAAAGGGGATGAAAGTTTGTCGAAAATCCTTTAGAATTAACGTTTTACGCGCGAGTGGTGGAATTGGCAGACACACCAGCTTGAGGGGCTGGCGCCGCAAGGCATGCAGGTTCAACTCCTGTCTCGCGCAAAATTAGGGAATGATGAATTGCAGATGAATCTCAAATGGATGGCAGATGAATCGCAATGAAGTGCAGATGAATCCCAACATATTCCGCCAATACGATATCCGCGGCGTCGCGGACCGTGATTTAACGGACGAGGCGATCGATTTGATCGGAAAAGCTTTTGCCTCCTATTTAGTCCGCACGGTCAAAACGAGTGATAAGACTTTGGTTTTGGGCCGCGACATCCGGCCGAGCTCCGAGCGCATTTTCAAATCCCTCTCAAAGGCACTCGTCTCTTCCGGAATTTCGGTAACTGATATCGGAATCGTAACGACGCCGGTTTGTTATTTCGCCATCCATCATTTGAAAAAATCAGGTGGAATCATGATCACCGGCTCTCACAATCCACCGGAATATAATGGTCTCAAACTCGTCCTCGGAAACAATTCAGTCTTTGGAGATGACATCCAAAAAATCCGTCAAATTGCCGAGCGCTCAGAATTTATTTCGGGAACCGGAACTTTGATCCGCTCCGAAATTATTCCCGCCTACCAAAATTATCTGAAACAAGCATTTAAGTTCAAACGGAAATTAAAAGTGGTCATCGATTCCGGAAACGGAACCGCCGGCCTCGTCGCGCCGAAAGTGCTTCGTGAACTCGGACATGAAGTGATTGATCTTTTCAGCGAACCCGACAGCAGCTTTCCGAATCATCATCCAGATCCCAGCGTTGAGGAAAATCTTCACGACATCATTCGTGAAGTCAGAAACCAGCGCGCCGACTGCGGATTTGCCTTTGACGGCGACGCCGACCGAATCGGCGTGATCGATGACGGAGGAAATATCATTTGGGGAGACAAACTCCTGATTCTTTTTTCGAGAGCAATCCTCAAAGAAAAGCCCGGCGCCACCTTTATTGCGGATGTGAAATGCTCTCATTTGTTTTTTGAAGATGTCCACCGCCACGGCGGAAAAGCCATCATGTGGAAAACCGGCCACTCCTTCATCAAGCAGAAATTAAAGGAAGAAAAAGGGGCGCTCGGCGGTGAAATGAGCGGCCACATGTTTTTTGCCGACCGGTATTTCGGTTTTGACGACGGCATCTACGCTGGAATCCGTGTGCTCGAAATTTTGGACCGCACCGGAAAAAAAATTTCAGAACTCTTAAGCGATGTCCCAAAAACTTACGCTACGCCCGAACTGCGGGTCGATTGTCCGGATGAGGAAAAATTTCAAATCGTTGCCGACGTCGCCAAATTTTTTAAAAGCCGCTACCCAACCAGCGACATCGACGGTGTCCGGATTGATTTTGGCGACGGCTGGGGATTGGTCCGCGCCTCTAATACGCAGCCCGTTCTGGTCAGCCGCTTCGAAGCCATTACGGAAAAAAGATTAAATGAAATCAGAAAACTCGTGGAAGATAAGATTAAGGAAATCAGAAGTAAAAAATAGAAGGTAGGGATGTGGAAATGAAAAATTTGAGTAAGATATGGAAGACGAATATTATTTTTCCCTCTCCCTCGTAGAGCGAGAGGGTTAGGGTGAGGGTGATGTGAAACCATTTGCGAAAACACTTCGAAAACAACAAACCGAAGCCGAAAAAAAACTTTTGCTTCATCTTCGAGACCGGCGATTTGAAGGATTAAAATTTAGAAGGCAGCATCCAATTGGTCCTTTTGTGACCGATTTTTGCTGTATTGAAAAAAGTATTATTTTAGAAATAGATGGCAGCCAGCATTTAGAAAACAAAAGTTATGATGACAAAAGAACTGAATATTTAATTCAGAATGGTTTTAAAGTCATTCGTTTTTGGGATCATGACGTATTAAACAAATGCGATGCTGTGTTAAAGTCAATTAAAATTGAATTAAACCCTCACCCTAGCCCTCTCCCTGAAAGGGAGAGGGGAAAAGACATCTTATGAATGGTGAAATGTTTTTTTCCTTCTCCCTTTTGAGGGAGAAGGTTAGGATGAGGGTGATAAAAAAACATTTATTGATGATAACCCTCACCCCAATCCTCTCCCAAAGGGAGAGGGGAAATACTTAAATGCTCTGGGCGCTGATCATGGCAGGAGGTTCGGGGGTCAGACTTTGGCCTCTTTCAAACCGCACACTTCCAAAGCCGCTTCTCAAACTCATTCCTGGCCGCGACACACTCCTGAGTGAAACATTAAAACGTTTGACGCCGTTAATTTCTCCGTCCCGCGTTTTTGTTCTGGGAAACAAAGAGCATCTTGCAGCCTTAAAAAAATCCGCTCGGCACGTTCCTCAAAATCAAATGATCGGAGAACCGGCTGCCCGCAACACAGCTGCGACCGTTGGGTTGGGCGCTTCTTTAATTTTGAAACGCGATCCGCAAGCACTTGTTTTAATTTTACCGGCCGATCACTGGATCAGCGATAAGACAGCGTTTCAAAAAGCGATTAAAACTGCCGCCCGATATTCGGATCAGCACGAACAATTTTCAATTCTCGGCGTTAAACCCAAATTTCCATCTTCTTCCTATGGTTACATTTTAATGGGAAAGAAACGAAGCTCATCCGTTTATAATTTGAAAGCCTTTATTGAAAAACCGTCTGCTGCCCGAGCTCAAAAGTTTGTTCAAAGCGGAAAATATTTGTGGCATGCCGGAATTTTTCTGGCTTCAGGCGCTAATATCCTGGCTTCAATTGCCCGATACGCTCCAAAGCTGGCTTCCGGACTTGCGAAAGTAAAAATAAAAGACGGAAAAATTGAAAATCCAAAAACATTTCATGCACTTGCGAATGTTTCATTTGATTATGCCGTGCTTGAAAAAATTAGAAATGCGACGTTAATTGAATGTCATTTCGATTGGTGTGATGTCGGAACCTGGAGTGCAATGGAACGCATTTGGCCCAAAGATGAATCGAAAAATTCTGTATTTGGAAAATGCATTTCCGTCGATTCCAAAGGAAATGTGATTTATTCCAATCACAAACTCATTTGCATTCAAGGGATTCATGATTTGGTTGTGGTGGATACTCCGGATGCTTTATTTGTCGGCCGAAAAGATGCCGGTGAAGTGATGAGGAAAGTTGTAGAAAAAATTACCCCCCACCTTTATCCTCCCCCACAAGGGGGGAGGAGATCATGAAGATGAAAGAAATTGTTTTTTCACCTCGGCTCTTTTTCAAATGTGAGAAGATCATGAATCTAGCTTTTAGGAAAAACATATGTTCCTTCCCCCTTTATGGGGGAAGGTTAGGATGGGGGTTATGACTCTTTTTCAGGCACTCGTTTTAGGAATTATTCAGGGACTGACGGAATTTTTACCGGTGTCCAGTTCTGCGCATTTAATTCTGACTCAAAATTTGTTTCATTTGACGGGTCCGATTCTGTTGGCGTTCGATGTGATCGTTCACCTCGGAACCTTGCTCGCGCTTTTTATTTATTTCGCCAAAGATTTATTGCCGCTTCCAAAATTGACGCGCCGAATGTGGGGACTCATTATTGTGTCGAACATTCCGACAGCGATCATCGGGTTTTTGTTAAAGGGTTGGATGGAAGAATCATTTAATACGCTGTGGGTGACTGCGGTGACGCTCTTAATGAATTCGGTGATTTTGTGGTCAACGATTTTGGCTCCGAAAAATAATCTTAAAGCAGAACCGAATTGGTGGGATTCATTTTGGATCGGAGTGTCGCAGGGAATTTCAATTTTGCCCGGCGTTTCAAGAAGCGGAGCAACGGTTTCCACCGCGCTTTGGCTTAAAGTAAAATCTGAAGAAGCAGTTCGTTTTTCATTTTTTATTGGAATCATTCCAATCCTTGGCGCCGCTGCGCTTGAACTTCCCAAGACAATTCCTGTGGTTTCTCATGCGATGTGGCCGGCTCTCGTGATTGGATTTATTTCCTCCTTCATCTTTGGTTTTCTTTCAATCGCAGTTTTATTCAAAGTTGTTTCTCGCGGAAAATTCCACGACTTTGCTTTGTACACATTTATTCTCGCCCTCATCTGTTTTTATTTTTCGCGATGACCCTCACCCTAGCCCTCTCCCTGAAAGGGAGAGGGGAAAAGTTGCTAGAAAGATTATTTTTTTATTCCTTCTACCTCTTTAGAGGGAGAAGGAAAGGATGAGGGTGGTAAGGATTGTATGAAACAATTTACTCGGAAACTTCGTCGCCAACAAACTGAAGCAGAAAAGAAACTTTGGTTTTATCTGCGGGGTCGGCATTTTGAAGGATTGAAATTTAGGAGACAGCATGCAATCGGTCCTTTTATTGCTGATTTTTGCTGCATCGAGAAAGGTATTGTATATGAAAACAATCAAAGTTATTCTCAAACCGGAGAAAGAAAAACCGATCCGGGGATTTCATCCGTGGATTTTCTCGGGCGCCATCGACCGGCTCGATGATGATTATAAAACCGGAGACTTGACCAAAGTCTATTCCGATAAAAATGTTTTCCTGGGAATTGGATATCTGAATCCTAGATCTCAGATCGCAGTTCGGATGCTGACCTTTAAAGAAGAAGAGATTGATCTTCAATTTTTCATCGGCCGGATTGAACAGGCAAAAAAATTGAGAGATGAATTCCTTCCGCCCAAAACAAATGCCTTTCGCCTCATTCATTCGGAAGGTGATTTTCTTCCCGGCTTGGTCGTGGACCGCTACGGTGATTATTTAATTTGTCAGTTTTTGACCGCTGGAATGGAAACTTTGAAACCCACTATTTTGGATGCGCTCAAATATGTGTTTAATCCAAAAGGAATTTACGAACATGACGACGTCGATGCCCGGCGAATGGAAGGTTTGGCGGAATCTGCACACGTTTTGTACGGTGAAGAGCCGCCTAATTTTGTTGAAATTGAAGAATACGGCCACAAATTTATTGTGGATATTAAAACCGGGCAGAAAACTGGATTTTTTTTGGATCAGCGGGAGAACCGAAAAAAAACAGGCGATCTGGCCAAAGATAGAAAAGTATTAAATTGTTTTGCCTACACCGGCGGATTTTCGATTTATGCCGCAAAAGCCGGAGCCAAATCGGTGACGTCGGTTGAAGTTCAGGAACGGGCGTTTAACAATATGAAAACCAATTTTGAGTTGAACGGGCTAATCCCTCACCCCGGCCCTCTCCCGGTGGGAGAGGGAGGGAAGATAAATGAGTCACAACTTTTCCCCTCTCCCCTTGGGGGAGAGGGAAGGGTGAGGGGAGAATATGAATTTGTTTGTGAGGATGTGTTTGATTATTTAAGATCGGACAAACAAATTTATGATCTGATTATTTTGGACCCGCCTGCTTTTTGTAAAAACAAAAATCAAATCCAACAAGCGGCGAGAGGTTACAAAGACATCAATTTATTTGCGATGAAACGTCTTTCCTCAGACGGCATTTTATTTACTTCTTCTTGCTCCTCATTTATCGATCCCGATCTGTTTCAAAAAATTGTTTTCGGTGCTGCCAAGGATGCCTCCAGAAACGTCCAGATTATTGAAAAGACCTCCCACTCTTACGACCATCCCATCAATATCTATCATCCCGAAGGGGAATACCTAAAAAGCCTCTTTTTAAGAGTCCATTAGATTTACACCTTATTTTAAGGTGAAGGACCTAATCCTTTATTTTTGATTTTTTTAACTGTAATCTTGTATTTTTAGCCCTTCTCAGGTAGTCTTTATTTCATATTTTAAAAAGTCATTTTCCCAATGGCGCAGAGCAAAAAAACTTCACTAAACCTCAGAATCTTAAGTTCGATTGTGGTTGTTTGTTTCATGACCACGAATCAATCCACTGCGTCTGCTTTTGCGGCGCGAGTAAATTCAATTCCCATCAGTCACAACACGCTTCCTATTAATCTCGCCAATATTCAAGTATCAGAGCAAATGGGAAAGACTCAAGAAATTTTCAAAGGCATAGAAGATGTTCGCGTCATTCTCATTCAAGATGCTCATGCAATTCCCGAAGCCCAAAGAAATATTCAAAGATTGATTGATTACTTTCAAAAAAATTATGGCGTCGATCTTGTAACACTCGAAGGTGCTTCTTCCAAACTGGACGGTGAAATCATTAAAAGTTTTCCCGACAAAGAAATCCTGCATCAAGTTCTTGAAGAATATCATGCCCGCGGCGAACTGGCAGGTGGTACGGCCGCAGCCCTCCTCAATGAATCAAAAAGTATTTATCAAGGTATCGAAGATTGGAACTTATATGAAGAAGGTTTGAGCTTGTATGAGGAGGCGACTCAAAAAGAACAACTCGTTTCGGAAAAAATTGGAGCGCTCCAAAAAGCTTTGGAGGAAAAAAAGTTAAAGGTTTATAGCAAACCACTTTTGAAAGTGGATCAGCTTCTGGAAAATTTTTACAGGAACAACTCAAATTTGTTGGAAGTCTTAAATGAATTATCAAAGACCCAAAAGCCTCAAAAAGGTTCTGAGCTTGCTCTTATTCTCGAAGAAAGCAATCGGCATTCCGCTAAGAACGAAACTGCGGAAAGGGAAGTCAAAGAATTCGCTGAAAAGATCCGTTCGTTATTGCCCCACAGGGGCTATCCCGATCCTAAGGAAAAAATTCATAAAATGGGATTGCGAGGAGGCCTCAAGGGCCGACGAAGCAATCTACGATCTGAGATTGCTTCGCTCCCTTCGGTCGCTCGCAATGACGAGATGATTTTTTTATTTAATCAAAAGTATCAAGAATTCCAAACTTCTAAACTGACACCGCAGGCTTTTGCGCTTTTCCTTAAGGATGTCATTACGGAATACGGCTTCCAATTGCCAATTTCGAATCAGCTCGCCGAATTAATGAAAAATCAAAAGCGCTTGCAGGATATTCAAGGCACAAAGTTTTTTGAAGATTTTGAGCGTTACGTAAGCGAAGTTAAGGAAGCACTGTTTCGAAATAATAATGAAAGAGCGATTGATCTCGAAGGACAAAATCTTCGCCTGCTCGAACGATTTGCTTCACTTGAGCTCAGTCATGAAGATTGGGAACATTTAAATAATTTGATCTCGTCATTGCGAGCCCCGAAGGGGCGAAGCAATCTCGGAGATCGCTTCGTCGCTTCGCTCCTCGCGATGACGGACGAATTGAAAGCGAATTTCAAATTTTATGAAGTTGCTGTCAAACGTGACAAAATGCTTTTTGAAAATCTCGAAAAACTGATGACACATGAAAAAAAGAAAATGGCCATTGTCGTAACCGGCGGTTTTCACACGCAAGGTCTGACCCAGCAATTCAAAGCCAGAGGCATTTCCTATTTATTGTTAATGCCGCACATGGATTCCATTCCGGAACATACCAATTACCGCGCTCAGATGCGCGGCGACGTTTCCTGGAAAAATTATTTCAAGGCGGAAAACGGCCGTGTCAATTTATACAAAGCGTTTATGCGCGGGACGCGCGATCGACTGTTGAGTGTCAGCAAAACAGATAAGAACACACTTTTGAAATCCTGGCGCGATCAAATCATTCGGGATTTGGCGGAACGAAACGAACTTACAAAAGTTCAAAGATACACTCAGTTTATTGATGAAGTCGGCGGGAAAAATTTCGAAGATCAATGGCGGAACAAATGGCTTGCCAATATTGATCGATTTGTTGACGGCTTGAATCAGCTGAATGCAAAAGGTTTATTAAACGAGCCGAATGTTTTCAAACTTCTAAAACCTTCAACCTCAATTTCCACTGCGGGTCCGGTTGTCCTTACAGAAGGGGCTTCCGTTGCTACTCCAATTGTAAAAGGTTGGGATGAAGCTGAGCTTATGAAGCTTCCTAAAGCACGCGTCCACGCTGAGGTGCCCTCGGCTTCAAAACCTGGGACTCCTCGGTCTTTGAATCGACCGGATTTAACGGCTGAGGTGCGGGAAAATTTTCTTCAGCGAGTTTCGACAGTACTGAGTCGATTGCCGAGACCGCGAATTTCACCTTTAATTTCTGCTGCGTCGTTTTTTAACTCTTCTTTGGTTTTCCGAAGATCTTTGTTTAATTTCGAAACGGCGTTTTCAAGGTGGGTCACCTTATTATTTATGACTGCGTTTGTCAGCTTTACCATATCTAATCTTTCTGAATTACCGTGGACTTCGATTTCAAGTTTTTCAAACCGTCTATCAAGGTCACCGTGGCCTTCAGCAACTATTTTGATTTCCTTTCTGATTGATTCCATTAGCGTACCAACTTCTGTAACAGTAAATTCTGGGCTGTGGCTTTCTTTGTGGGGTTTTTCTTTCTTCATGACAAATCTCCTATTCAATGATTTTGTGAGAAAGGAAGGGAGCGAAATAATACGCCCGATCTTTCAAATTGTCAAGAGTGAAAACGTAGAATCCACGTCCCGCGCTGAAGCGCGGGCTATTTTAACTCCTGAAATATTGATATATGGTGCTGGCGCTATTACCGTAGGCGCTGTTGCAGCAGGAACGATTTGGAAGTCGATGAGGGCTCAAAAGCCGCAGCAGGTTGAAGAAATTAAGCCGGAGAAGGTTGAAGCAGTTATGACTCCCTCCGAAATCATCCGGCAAAACCTTCGCGGTCTTTTGAAAAAAACACAGTCGGTTGAGGAAAGTGAAGAAGCATTTAATGAGCTGAAAAAATTTCTTAAAAGTTTGCCTCCCACATTTTTTGAAATGATATTCAAAGGAGTTATAAACTTTTCTAATGAGCCCAATTTGGATGGAAAATTAGATGTTTCAGTCAAATCCCATCAAGAAGTGTACAAATTGTTCGAAAACTTTTTTTGGGGAGTCGCTAATCATCGTTCTAAATCAATTGAGATTTCAAAAAAAGCGATGGAGTACTTTAAAAAGTTACAGATTCTCGGCAAGTTGATTGCCATACGAGATCAGTTATCTCAAAACAATAATTTTGATGCGGTTGAAAATACAAAAGTTCAAGTTGCCATTAGAAATTTGAATAGGCCCACTCCAAACGAAACTGAAATTAATGCCGCAAGGGAATTGGCAAATCGTCTTTTTCTTAAGCCTCCTCAGCGTGCTGAGCTGCGGAGTACAGGCAATAATTCTAAAGGTCAGATTTCCGAAGATACGATTTTAAAATTAAAGACTCAAATCGAAGATTATTTCAAAACTCGCTTACCTCTTCTCAAAAGATTAACGGAACAAAAACTTAAAAGGCTATTTAGCGTTGAGGGAACGCTCAAACTTCCTTTAATTGCCGAGCTTGGAAAAGATATGAGTGGCGATATTGAAAAGTTCTTTGTGAAATTCTTGAACTTGTTTTACCAATTGCGTGAACGATTTCACCACCAAGGCGTAGAATTTTCCAAATTGGCAGAAGTATCTAACATCTATCTTGGTGCCGCATTGGTAACGTATGCAAAGCTTATTGAATTGACCAAAGAGATGAAAACAGATAATGAGGCTGAAGCGAAACTCGAGAATTACCTCACCATGTTTAAATCAGGAGGAAGTCGGTTTCATATTCTCATAAAATCAGGATATCCTCCGTTATCGGAAATAGGGAAGAAACTCTTCACGTTCAGTATAGATACTATTTTAGATCGTATAGAGAAACCTTCGATCGAATCTCTTCAAATAATTGAAAACGATCTCCTCAATGCAGGATCTCTAATAGGAATTTCCAAATTAGAATTTTTGCAAATTTTGGGAGATATTCTTCTTGATATATATCAAGTATTTTTGGAAACAAAATTTGAAATTGTCAATGACCTTAATCAATTTCGTGTTCAAGATATTCCGGAAGAAGCATTTTTCTTGGCTTTGGAGCGGTATTTTAAAGATATTTCCAAAACGTCTACGCAACCTCGTTCGCTTCCTGTTTCCGCAGCTCCGTCTCCTGACGTCTCTCCAGAAATTCCTTCAATGACTAGCAGTGTTCGCAAAGAAGTGAAAGAATTACTCAACCAACCTGGAGTTCCCCTCACCACACGCCAGAGCAAATCAGAGGCGTCGCAAAAAATTGCGAAAAAAATTCTCGAAGCACATGGGAAAGAAGGTCATTTTACGACAGCATCAGTAAATAATGCATTTACCGGTGCTGGTATTATTCTTGCTCCAGGAATGGCCGATCGTTTTGCAACTCAATTGCAGAAAAAATTTGGCCGTGCGGAAGCGCGGATAACAGATGCAAAAGAAATTGAAAGGCTGCGCGATAAGCTCAATGAGCTCGTTTCTATTGAAGCTGGGCCAGGGTTTTTATTGGACAGAGCACTTACAAAACTGAAACAAATTACTCCAGATAATCGCCAAGAAGCGATTCGTTACGCTCAAATCATTGAGGCTTATTTTGATCTGAACAAACTTGAAAGCTCATCGGCTGCGGCTCCTTCCGAATTTGTTTATGGAGATAAGAACAAGACGGAGAAGAAGACAATTGACATCAGTCTGATTTTCGAAGCCATTTCGAGAAGACTTGCGGTAAGTGAAGCGAACAGCGAAACATTAAAGCCATCGTTAAGAATTTGGGTGAATGGCGAGGAGATTAATACTTACAAGCTTCAGCCTCTGGAGGTTAAAACCGGAGATCATATCGTCGTCGAGATCGATCATTCTCGTATCTATAATTTGATTGACCAATTGAAAAAGATTTCTAAGGAAGCATCCGCTCAAGAAAAATCTGCTATCTCAGAAAGAAAATCTATCGATCGTCATGTGGCTACGAAAGGTCAAGCAGTGGAGTTAATTAAAAGTTTAAAGCCCAGTTCAAATATGGCACAAGTTTCCGAAGCTTGGAATTTTATTAATGAACATCCGGAATATCTCGCACCCTCTATCGTGGAATCTTGGGCCGAGCGGCATAAAAATTATGTGCCCACTAGACAAAACAAAGAGCAGCATGAGAATGAGGATACCGCGATTGTGGTTGCGTTAGAGGATCCCATATTTGTTGCTGTGTTAGAGGAATTCCAAAAGCGTCACTTAGAACATTTAAAGAAGTCTCCATCAGAAGAAGATATAAACAAAGAAGAAGACGAAAATAAAAAGAATGATTTAAGAAACCTTAGAAATAAATGGAGAAACCTTGCAGCCGATTTCACCGCGCACGGTATTCGATGGCCGCAAATTTATCAACCTAAGATTCCTTCTGAACTTTTCTTTGGGGGCATTTTAGCAGATGACCCTTCTCTTGCCCGAAAAGCTTTATTACAAAATGAAACCATAAAGTTACCAATTAATGAGGAATGGATCAAAGGAATTCAACCGGCTCGCGGTCTTCCGCTCATTGACATTTTCCGAAACACTTTAAAAAAAGCTGGTTACCCGGATCCTGAATCTTCGGTCGAATTTAAAAAAGTGAGAGGCACTGGATATCAAGTCAATATTACATTCCAGAAGCTGCATCGATTTCGTGCCGAACTGCGGACTACTGAAAGCGAAATTTGGGAAAAAGAAATTCGTCTGGCGCTTGAAGAAAAAAGAATTCGGGATGCTATTCGGCTTTATACGAATCACCAAAAGGTCCTTGATGAAATTTCAAAGCGCCAATTAAAAATAGAAATTTATCAAGCCCGGCAAAAGTTTTCCGATCGTGCTGAACTACGAAATCTAGTCGACGACAACACAAAAATCGAAGATATCGAAACCGTTCGTTTCAACGACGAGGATTATAAGGTTTTTAAACCTTTAGGAATCGTTAGAGATGAACCTGGAGCTAATGGTCTTCCAGACCTCCTTGTTTCTGAACCGATTCTTCTCAAACCAACCAAGAAAGGAAAATCCATTTATCTAATCCGAAGCCAACTTAACAATCTTACTTATAAACCAAAAAATCCTGATCATTCCCGCGCTGAGGTGCGGAATGCAGTACCAGAAGCGATAACCAAATTTCGCGAGGCGATTAACAATGCTCAATTACAACCTAATTTCATCTATTTTGCGCCTGATAAAAAGATTCGCATTGAAAAACCCGGGTCAATGGAAAGTTGGCGAACAAAGAAATTGATTGAAGATTTAGGTAAGCTAAACATCAGACATCTTTATACAAGTGATGGCACTTTTATGTGGTTTTACGATGAAAATGGAATTATTTCAAATAATGCAAGCTCAATTTTTTCCCGCGCTGAGGCGCGGACTCAAAAATTTGAATCGGAAGTTTCTGAAGCGTCCGGCATTTCTCAAGAAGAACTTATCCACCAAGGGGAGATCCTTTGGTTAAAGATCAAAAACAAAGATACCTCGCTGGAAACAAAACGAAAAGTAGATGAATGGTCTGGCATTAACTTTGGTGCAAGTATCACCCTGGATGGGGTGACCCTTGCCGATCCGTGGCGTAATGCCGTTTCCGGGGAAGTTGATTTAAGAGAAGTTTTTACAAAGCCATGGTATGCATTGCCGGAAGTCAGCCTGAAAGAACTCCGGAGCTATCAGCCCATTTCTTATTATGATCTTTCTGAAGAGGAAATTCAGTCTCTGATGGCTTACCTGCTTTCGCGTCCGGACCGATATCTTGCACGAGTCAATTGGCCGGCTTTCATGGGATCGACTCTTATTAAGCCGGGGCCTGATTATTGGCGAACATACTATGGGGGAAGATATCGGTCAGCAGACTCGCTGTCAGGAAAGTTGAAGCTTCAGCATCCTTTTATTGCTGAAAAGATAGTTCGAGTTGTAGAACTTTTGGCGAAGTCCAATCAGCAAACAAAATTTAACCTTCTCCAAGACGGAGCGGGGGATGCGGCATTGCTTCTAAAAGTCCGCGAAGAACTTAAAAAGAAGTTTCCCAAATTTGAGTTTCATTTTTATGGTGTTGATCAAGTGTTGAAATGGATTTTAGAACATCAAGGCGAAAAAATTGACGAAAAAGATGTCACCCTGATAACGGGGAATTCAGCGGATCCTGGGCTTTTGGGTTTGGAAAATCCTAATGATTTTTTTGACGTCGTTTTTGATTTTGGGCTCTTAAATGGTCCTACAATGGGAAAAAAGGAAGCCGAAAAGATTTTTAGAAAATGGTCCGATCAATTGAAACCGGGAGGTATTGCCGTTTCAGTTCAGACCGCCCAATCGTTTTGGCATGAACTGAGTCCTGCACAAAAGCCGGCTAATTTGCAGCCTGTGGCCTATTCGGTTCCCGAAAATCTTTTTGCAGGTAAGCCGCCGGCAAGTTTTGTAGTACTTCAAAAACAAGGGGGCATTCCATTGCAAGCATTGGATTTATTTGCGGATTCGTCTAGGATCATGAATCAACCTTTTATTCCTCGCGCTGAGACGCGGAGCTCATTGCGTAAAAAAATAGGTAAATGGAATTTATTTTTCTTTTCATCCGTGATTGCGTTTGGATCAATTCTTGCTTATTACAGTTTCCGAGATGATACCTGGCCAACAGCATTATTGGCTTCCGGTGTCATTACCGCAGTATATTTCTTTGGCGTTGGAGCGCTTCTTTTAAATTTGGAACGAAAGAAAAACCCTCGTGCTGAAGTGCGGAATCAAACAGAAGAAGAAATTCACAAGAAAAAAATTCTTACATTCATAAGGACAATTGAGAGTCCAGAAAGCCAGTTGCCAGCCAAGCTGATTGAAATAATTCAACAATTAGGGAAGGAAGTTTCCAGTAAATATGGTTTAGCTCATTATGAAAGACGTGCTATTCGTTCATTGGATGGTCTTGTATCTGTCCAATCTCCTGATGTTTTAAATGCTGCCAAAGAAGTTCTTAAATCCATTCGATTGTCAATTGACTCACACCGCGCTGAGGTGCGGGCAAATTTTGATATCAATAAGCGATCTCTTGTAAATGTTTTAATTCTTAAGGTGGATGATAATCCCGTTTATCAGGCAATTTATGATCATCTTTTAGCAAAAGGTTACAGCCGTGACCGTGTTCAACTTGTTCCGTTAGAAAAATTAAAAGATTACAAAAAACCTTCTCACATTCAACACTTTCATTGGTTCATGCAACCCGGTGGCATCGATACATTTGAGCTTATGATGCATGGTCTTCTGGATGATGTTAATTTGTTGAAAGGTGCTAAACCGATTGGCGATATAATTCAATTGTCAGATGCTTCTATGATGGAGAGAGGAATAACAAATTTGGAAGCTCGGATTCCTGAATGGTTCCCCAATCAATTCCGCGCTGAGGCGCGAAATTCAAAAGAAGAAATTGTCCCAGATCTCCCGATTATTTTCGATGGCAGAACTAAGAAGGTCATTCCAGCTCAAACGCCGAAAGTTGAACCAGAAGGTTATTCCAATCTTGAAAAATTTATAGATGCAGGAGATCATTCGCCAATCGAATATGATTATAAATCCAAAGAAGTCCGCGCTGAGGTGCGGAGCGTGGTTGAATCTTGGACTCTTCAAGATTCTCAAACACTTGCAAAGCGGTTGCCTGGATATTCTTTTCATCTCCGACCTGCAATAGAGCACAAGGTTTTTGTTGACGTTGTAATTCCGCAGACACCAGAAGCCAAGCAATTTTCTTTTCTCCTTCCCGAACGTCATCCAGATTTAGAAGCACTTATCGGTCACTTAAATAGATTAATCATTTATCAACACAAAAGAGATTTGTTTACTCGCATTAACGAAGGTTTTCAGACTTCAGTATTATTCGGTTTTGTTGGATTTGGAGCAGGGTGGTTATTGGGATTTACGCGATTGGGATTGTGGTTTGAACCAGAACATGTGGGTCTTGCATTTGCAGTTCTGACCGGAATTGAAGGATTCCGAGCTGGTTTTAATCGGGGATTTAGTTTTTTAAGACTTTTTGAGGGTGAATTAAATGAAATCACGTTTTACAGAGAGGCTGAAAAAGAAATCGAAAATTTTATTTATCGAATTCAATATTCATATCGCGCTGAGGCGCGAAGTTCGCGGCAAGAGGCAAAAAGGCAAAATCTGATTGCAGGACATTTCGTTCAAGAACTTATCCATGGACAAATTCCAGCAGAAGATGATTTGAATTGGCGCGGCCCTAATCTTTTAATGGATGTTCTAAAAAATGAAAACGCTGTTCTAATTGGGAGAAGGAAAGCCGCGCTTGCACTCGGCAAATTAGGCAAAAGAGCTTCTGAAAAAATTAAAAGTTTAATTCCTTTATTGGAGAATAGTAGTATTAATTCTACAATTCGAGAAGCGATAGCAAATGCTCTCGGTGACATTGGAGATGAAAGTACGATTCCCATTTTAGAAAATATTACAAAACGTTTTGATTCAAGTGACGCGCTTAAGAGATCCAGCCGCGACGCCATCAAAAAAATTAAAGCAGCTCTCCGCGCTGAGGTGCGTAGTGATGCTGGTTTAAAAGAAGCAAAGGGTCATCTTTTAAATAGAATAGGTTTGCTTAAGCACAAACTCAAATACTTCGATCAGAAGGTTCTAGAATTTTGGGAAATCACCGTTGCTAATCCCGTTGAAAAGCAAAGCAGAAAAGCAAATGACTTCGATGCCTTAATATTGCAAGTGCTTAAACGAAAAGATAAACCTATAGAGAAACCATATGATGTAATTTTTATGGTAAAGGACAAGAATTCTCAAAGATCACAGTATTTATCGGCGAATTCTTCCATTGAGTTAGTGAAGAAGGTCGATCAACTTTTTAATTCAAGAATTTCAACTGGAGAAACGGTTGTCGAGCTTCTAGAACGTTGGCGGGTTTCTCAAACTTCCGGCCGCGCTGAAGCGCGGAGCCATAGAACAAAAAAGATATCGAGCGAACGAAATATTTCGATCGATGATAAAAAAATTAATAATCTTCTTGGAATATGGAAAGAAGAAAAATTCACTCTGGAACAACTTCAAAACTTAAGTAACGGTTACTTTAACGATCGTTATATACCGAGTCCGGGTAGTCCGACTTATCAATTTGGTGAAGGTTTAAAGCAGGCCCTTTTTGGGTCTAATGGTGGACCGGAAAATATCCATGAGCGAAAAACGTTACAACAATTCTTCGGACAAGCTCTCAAGAAATTTTCTGAAAGCGAGATTCTCTTTGAACAGTTGCGGGAGAGGTCTGATTACAATCGCATTAAGGAACTAGTACAAGCAAAAAACGGACTCACAACAATCAGCGACTTTACACGTGTGTGGGATATTATAGGACCGCAAATAAGAGATGAGCATCAAAGACAACGAATTGTTAACGAAGTGATCGGCCTTATTCTTGAAGATAAGACTATTCCGCGCGCTGAGGCGCGGATGCAATATGACGATGAAGATTTCAAACATGCTGCTATTTTGAAAGGTAATTCAAGAGAGGCGGAGCAAGATTTTATTGTTCATCAGGAAGTTAAAAATGAGGAATTCATTTTTCATTATTTGTTAAATCACGCACGCCTGCATTTTATAAAAGCCAATGATTTGGTATCAGAGAATAAAGTGGGATTAAAACTTCCTCGATATTGGAAAGTTTCTTATGTATCACGATTGATTTCTGAAGCGGTGGACAGGCAAATTCATACAGGCCGCCCGGTAGTAGTAGAAAACATTGATCGAAGGTGGGAATTAGTAGCTTTTTTTAAGGACGATCAAAAAGAATCTCTTTTTGTATTATTTCCATCAGGCGGAAGTTCTATCTACCAGCGCATGGACCTAATTCTACAAAAAGTTGCAAGAGGATTACCATTAGATTCTGGGCAGGTGTCTTTCTTAAGAGACTTGACGTTTAAGAGGAAAGTTTCCAAAGATATTTTACAATTTATGCTAGAGGATAATTTAGAAAAATCCAGAATTCGGAAAATTTTTGGCAAGCGCACTGAACAAGCCAATCGAGCTTTAAATTTTCTGAGACAGATTAATTTTCAACTCAGCAACGAAAATCCGCTTGAATTGTCTATGACAAAAAGCGGGCATGGTTCTTACGTGTATCAAGTAGTGGACTTTGGAATATGGCAATATACGGATGAATCCAAAATGAAATTACTTTCCAATAAACCTTCAAACAATTATGAGCTGCTTCGTTTGGCTTCCGGTGTATTTCAACGATTGGCAAAACCCAGATATCGAAAGATTGCCCGCGCTGAAGTGCGGAAAAATAATATCAATGATAGACAGATTCAAACCAGTCAACACATTGCTAATCACGTTGTGGGCTATTTTAGTGGAAATGCATCATCTCTAACTCGCGCTGAAGTAAGAAAAATTACACTTTTTAAACTTGATTTGTTCATCGAGCAAATTGAAGCTGCGGTTAAGAGTTACGAAAATCAAGAAAGACAAACAACGAATAACAAATTTGAGGAAATGAATAACTGGGTTCGGAGCGAGTCTCGAAAGCTCACAAATAATTTGAAGACTCAATTGTCGAAAAAAGAAAAAGCTTCCGGTATTGTTGGCGTCATTGTGCCGGATCATATCGGAGTGGAGGAAGATACTTTAATTGCACAATTTCTAAAAATTATTGGTGAATCTAATATTCCAGATGTTGGCGTTGTAGGAAAACCAAGTTCTCAGGTCAGTCAGATTGCAACTGAAATACGCCGGTGGGGCAAACATCCAATTCCAGGGAAAAAACTCTCTGTTCCAGGTATTGATTATCCGATTCCGACTACCGCGTTTGAAAAAATCTCAAATTTACCAAAAGAATTATTAGGTTTTAGTGTGGACCGGGAAAGTTTGAAAGGAATGGACTCTGTTTCCCAAAAATTAGCTAGTGATTTTACTGGATTAGTTGCTGCGGCAGCAACTGTGCAAGCCGCGGTTATTTTGGCCGGTGAAACGCCTCAAGAATATAATCCCGACAAAAATAATTCAGACGCTGTCCTTCTGAAACGTGCAGATCTCGTGGTGGTTAATCAAAAGGAATTGTTAAAACGAATCATCACAGCCTTAAAACTGGATCAACGAATTGCGAACATGATTCAAATCAATTCAGACCAAACAAGCGGTCTTGGTTTCACCATCGTGGCCAGCGTTGCTGCTGAGTTAATGAAGCAGGCCAGATCTGAAGCCCGCGTCCAGATTGCCGCATAAAATTCTTCATCTCGAAGCCGTATCAGGATTTGAAACGGCCTGCAGTTATTTTTCCCTTCATTGACACTCTCCCTTATCTAAGCTAAGATACAACACTTTTGATTTCAAAGGGATACGCCAATAGCTTCACATTTCCTCAAAACACATGCCTAAGCGAATATTAAGCGGAATGCGTCCGACCGGAAAACTCCATTTGGGAAACCTATTGGGGGCGCTTGAGAACTGGAAAAATTTGGAGGGTGCGGATTCATTTTTCATGATTGCCGATTGGCATGCGCTGACAACCGAATATGAGTCAAAAGCTGAAATTAATATTAAGAACAATGTGACTGAAGTAGTCATCGATTATTTAGCCGCTGGTCTTGATCCAAATAAATCCACGATTTTTTTGCAAAGTTTGGTTCCCGAACATGCCGAACTAAATCTTTTGCTTTCGATGATTACACCGCTTGGCTGGCTGGAGCGTAATCCAACTTATAAGGAAGCGATCCAGCAGAATAAAGAAAAAGATTTGATGACGCACGGTTTTTTGGGATATCCGGTGCTTCAGGCGGCGGATATTTTACTTTATAAAGCCGATGTGGTTCCGGTCGGTGAGGACCAGCTTCCGCATTTGGAACTGGCGCGCGAAATTGCGCGAAGATTCAACCATTTGTATAAACCCGTATTTAAGGAAGCCGAAGCCATTTTAACCAAAACGCCTAAAATTCCAGGAATCGACGGACGCAAGATGAGCAAGAGCTACGGCAATACGATTGAGCTTTCAGATTCACCCGAAGAAGTCGATAAAAAAGTAATGCAGATGGTGACCGATCCGGCCCGGAAAAGGCGGGAGGATAAGGGCCATCCGGAAGTCTGCCCGGTCTATTTTTTTCATACTCTTTTTAACAAACAAAATCGCGAGACCGTATATCGTGAATGCAGCCAGGCACTTCGCGGTTGTGTCGATTGCAAACGGGAAATGTCCTCTCATTTGGTGAGTTTCATGAAACCGATTTATGAAAAAAGAAAATCGATTGAAGCAAAACGGTCGCAAATTAAAGATCTTTTGATTGAAGGTTCAAAAAAAGCGAAAGCTGTGGCCCAAAAAACGCTGGCAGAAGCTAAAGACGCAGTCGGGATTGGAATATAAATGAACGACTAATCCCTTCCCCCTTTATGGGGGAAGGCTAGGATGGGGGGGGGTAGAAATGAATTCCTAATACCCCCACCTTAGTCCTCACCCACGAGGGGGGAGGAAAACAATGAACAAAAAATATGGAACAAAATCAAGAGCAACCAAATTTAAACACCAGCGAAAATTCAACGAGCGAAAAACCTTACAATCCGCTGGTGGTGAAACTTCCGGTCTATGAAGGTCCGTTTGATCTTCTTTTGGATTTAATTAAGAAGAATGAAATGGACATTCTGAATATCGAAATTTCTGTGATTACGAAACAATATTTGGACTATCTGAAACAAATGAAAGAGTTTGATCTTGAGATTGCCGGTGAATTCTTGGTGATGGCGGCTACATTAATGTATATCAAATCCAAGATGCTGCTTCCGCTGGCAGAAGATCAGGATGACGAAGATGGTGAGGATCCGCGCACAGAACTCGTTCGAAAATTGCTCGAATATCAAGCCTTTCGCGAAGCAGCAAAAAATTTGGGAGCCCTTGAAGATGAACGCGGCCGGATTTTCACGCGTCAGGTTGCAGATTATTATTTGAGCAGTTTGTCGCCAGAAGATATTCAAATCGATACCTTCAGCGCCAACTTATTTGATTTGTTAAATGCTTTTCAATCGGTGCTCCAAGGAATTTCGAAGGATACGTTTCATCAAGTCTTCGAGGAAGTGGTTTCGATTGAACAAAAAATTGAAGACGTAAAGAAAATTTTAACCGAGCGCGGCTCCATAAAATTTCGAGAACTTTTTGGCGAACGGTTTACAAAAAATGAATTGATTGCGACATTCTTGGCGTTGCTTGAAATTATCAGGTCAAAATTTGCGCAGGTCCTCCAAGAAAAACAATTTGGAGATATTCTCATTACAAAGGTGGTGGCATAGCATGTCAAAAGCAGAAGACAAACAAACGGAAAAAGAAAAGCAAGCGCGTCTTAAGGTGCTCAGAGAGGAACTTGCTCAGGAAATTTCTGTGCAGCTTTCGGGTCAGCTTTCTGAGGAGAAACGTTCTTCAGAAAAGCAAGACACAAAAGTCCCTGCTCTTCATCAGGAATCTGAAGCGAAGCGTGTTCTAGAGGCTATTTTATTTACGTCCGGCCGGCCGGTGATGCCTGCTGATTTGAAGCGTGCACTCGGAAGCGGATATACGGAAGCTAAAATTGAGAAACTGGTGATGGAACTTCAGGAAGAATACGAACGAGAAGACAAAAGTTTCAGAATTGTTGAAGTTGCCGGCGGCTTTGAATGTTCGACCGATCCGAAATTTGCACCCTGGATTTTGAAGCTTGAACTTCAGAAAAAATCCCGTCAGGCCACTCAATCTGCATTGGAAACGTTGGCCATTATTGCTTACAAACAACCGACGACGCGTGCTGAAATCGAAGATTTGCGCGGCGTTGATGTTTCGGCTGTGATTACCACATTGATGGAACGAAATCTGATTAAAATTGTCGGAAAAAAAGAAGTGCCGGGGCACCCCTTCCTTTATGGGACGACCGAAAAATTTCTGGAACATTTTGGTCTTAAGTCCATTCAAAATCTTCCAGATATTTCCGAAATTAAATCACTCATCGAAAATTCGGTAAAGCGCGAAGATTTACTGCGAACTGAAAAAGTGATTACGACAAATGAATCTGGAAATGGAACAGTTGAATCAAAAAATGAAAAGCCGGAAGAACAGAATGGCGAAGCAATTTGATGAATCTGGAAACGATCCGAAAAAAAATTGATGAGCTCGATGAGAAAATTATCGGTCTGTTAAATGACCGGTCGCAGCTTGTGCTTGAAATCGGAAAATTAAAACAGGCCAAAGACGCTGCGGTCTATCAGCCGGCACGTGAGAGTGAAATCTACCGGAAAATTGATTCTCTCGGGAAAGGTTCGCTGCCGAAGGACGCATTGAAATCAATTTATCGGGAAATTATGTCGGCTTCACTTGCGCTTGAGAAACCTTTGACTGTTTCTTATTTGGGACCGGAAGCGACTTTCACTCATTTGGCATCGCTTTCAAAATTTGGCGCAAGCGTTACGTACGTTCCGTGCACGAGCATCACGGAAGTCTTCGCCGAAGTCGATCACAAGCGCGCAGATTACGGTGTGATTCCCGTTGAAAATTCGATTGAAGGAGCGGTGAGTCATTCACTTGACATGTTCATTGATTCGGATCTGAAGATTTGTTCCGAAGTTCTGTTTGAAATTTCGCACAACTTGATGGCTACGTGCGACATGAAAAATATCAAACGTATTTATTCCAATCCGCAAGTGTTTGGCCAATGCCGGCTTTGGCTTGAAAAAAATATGCCGAGGGTTGAACTTCTTGAAGCGACGAGCACGTCTCAAGCGGCTCAACGCGCGCAGCGTGAAGACGGAACGGCTGCCATTGCCTCAAAACTGGCTGCGACACTTTACAATCTTACGATTTTGGCGGAAGGCATTGAAGATTTGGCTCACAATGTAACACGCTTTATCGTCGTCGGCCGGCATATGGCTCCGAAGTCTAAACAGGATAAAACTTCCATTCTTGTTTCTATTAAGGATAAAGTCGGCGCGCTTTATGAAATGCTGGATCCGATTCGAAAAAACAAAGTCAACATGACCAAAATCGAATCACGCCCCTCCAAGAAAAAAGCGTGGGATTATTTTTTCTTCATTGATCTCGAAGGTCACTTGGAAGATGATCGCGTGAAAAAGGCATTGACTGCCATGGAAGAAAAAGTCCGGTTCTTAAAAGTTCTTGGTTCTTATCCCTCCGTCAGAGCATCTTAGTAAGTTTCCTCCCCCCTTGTGGGGGAGGAAAAAGGTGGGGGGCAAAAAAATAAACAACCCCCATCCTAACCTTCCCCCATAAAGGGGGAAGGAATAAATGAGTCGCAATAATTAGACTACATGATTGAAAAAATGAAGCAACTATTCAAAGATTACATTCAGCAAATTATCCCGTACGAGCCGGGAAAGCCGATCGAGGAAGTCGAGCGTGAGCTCGGGCTTTTGCATGTTACAAAGCTGGCATCAAATGAAAATCCGCTCGGTCCTTCGCGGAAGGCTTTGCGCGCGATGCGCGCTGCTTTAAGAAAAGTTCATTTATATCCGGACGGCGCCTCTTATGAACTGAAGCAGCGGCTTTCTCGCGAATTTGGATTGGGCGCGGATCAATTTGTGATCGGAAATGGCTCGAATGAAATTATCGAACTCTTGGCCAGAGGATTTTTAAATGAAGGCGACCGGGTGATTTCATCGGAGCACACCTTTTTGGTTTATCCGATTATTGCTCAATCCTGCGGTGCTTCATTTGTTCCGGTTCCGATGAAGGATTTCCGTTATGATTTGAAGGGTATTTTGGATCAAATTGATGAGCGCACAAAATTAATTTTTATCGCCAATCCCAATAACCCCACCGGAAGTTATGTTCGCGCCGATGAGGTCGAAGATTTTTTAAGCAAAGTTCCGAAAGATGTGATTGTTTGTTTCGACGAAGCATATATCGATTTTGTTGAAGCAAAAGATTTTCCGTATCTTCTCTTTCACGTGAAGGCGAATAAACCAAATGTCATTTTGCTCCGAACTTTTTCAAAATCCTACGGACTTGCCGGTCTAAGGATCGGTTACGGAATTGCTTCGCAGGAAATGATTAAATATCTGGAAAAGGTGAGGCAGCCATTTAATGTCAACCGGATTGCGCAAATCGGAGCCACTGCGGCTCTTGACGATCGTCGATTTTTATGGCGCAGCAAACGCTTAGTGAATCGCGGCCGTCTTTATTTATACCGGAAATTTACCCGAATGGGACTTCCATTTATTTCAAGCGAAGCCAATTTTGTTTTGGTCAATGTGGGCCGTGACGCTCGAAAAATTTCAGAAGCCATGCTTAAAAAAGGAGTCATCGTGCGGGCGATGAACGCTTATGGTCTCAATACCTATATTCGTGTTACTATTGGAACCCGTTTTGAGCTGATGAGATTCATCCATGTTCTTAAATATGTTCTTAAAAAAGGAGAAGTACGTTGATCCCATCACCTGCTTTGCAAGAGCGCGCTAAAGCTATTAAAGCATGCGTTTATTATTTGCGTAGCTTAAAATCAGGCAAATTTTATCTTGGGGTGTAACTACAAATCTATATCGACGTCTTAATCAGCATAATGATAATAAAAGTCAATATACAAAAAATAAAGGTCCTTGGGAGTTGATTGCTTGTGAATTATTTCCCACTTATGAAGAAGCTAGAAAACGAGAACGTACTTTAAAAAATAATCCTCGAATGTTGTATTACTTCAAGAAGCGCGCTCTCGCATCTTTAAAAGATTTCGCGGCTGAAAGCCGCAAAGAAAGCAGGTGATGGGATGATTATTGTTCTGAAACCTTCGGCAACGCCTGATCAGATCAATCACATTTGCGAAAAAGTAAAAGAACTAGGTCTTACGCCCCAAGTTTCTCGCGGGGTGGAACGTACGATCATTGGTGTTATTGGAGAAGAATCGAAACTCCGCGTCCAGCCGCTTTCGGTTTATCCCGGCGTCGACAGTGTCGTACCGATTATGAAGCCGTACAAACTGGCGAGCCGTGAATTCAAACAGGAAAATACGGAATTCGCAATGAATCACGGCGTGGTAGTCGGCGGAAAAAAAATTGTGGTGATGGCCGGTCCATGTTCCGTTGAAAGTCTTGATCGTCTGCGCAGCATTGCGAAAGAAGTTAAAAAATCAGGAGCTACCTTTCTTCGCGGTGGAGCTTTTAAGCCAAGAACTTCTCCTTACAGTTTTCAAGGTTTGGGTGAGGAAGGTCTGAAATATTTGCGCCAAGTTGCCGATGAAGTTGGACTTTTAGTTGTGACCGAAGTCATGGACACGCGCCAAGTCGAACTGGTTTCGCAATATGCCGACATGCTTCAAATCGGCGCGCGTAACATGCAGAATTTTGATTTGTTAAAAGAAATCGGAATGTGCAAGAAAGCGGTTCTCCTGAAACGCGGGCTCAGTTCCACAATTAATGAATTGCTACTTTCCGCAGAATATCTTCTTTCAAAAGGAAATTTCAAAGTCATGCTGTGTGAACGGGGAATCCGCACGTTTGAAACGGCGACGCGAAATACGGTTGATATTAACGCCGTTCCGGCTCTTAAGGAACTTTCTCATTTGCCCGTTTTAATTGATCCTTCTCACGGAACCGGAAAACGGGATTATGTGGTTCCCATTGCCCGGGCTGCCGTTGCTGCTGGAGCGGACGGAATCATGGTAGAAGTTCATGATAATCCGGAAGAAGCAAAAAGCGACGGGGAACAATCACTTTATCCTGCCGGTTTTGCCGCGATGATGAAAGAACTTCAAGCGGTTGCCAAAGCCGTCGGCCGCGAAGTTTAAATCGAAATGGATCTTTTAATAATTCCTTCCCCCCTTGTGGGGGAAGGTTAGGATGGGGGGGATAATGAAAAATTTTACCCCCCATCTTAGTCCTTCCCCATAAAGGGGGAGGAAAAAAAATCTCTCAAAATTCTGTTCCCAATGAAAAAAAATTATGTCATTGTCGGCCTAGGTTTGCTTGGAGGATCATTAGGCGCTGCAATCTCAAAGCACGTTCGAAATGCCCGCGTGATCGGTGTCAGCCGCCATGTACACAAAATTAATTTCGCAAAGAAAAAAAAATTCATCCACAAAGGATCCACTGATTTAAAATCCGCCGTCCGTGCTGCCGATTATATTTTTATTTGTACCCCGGTTGATACGATTTCAAAATTAATTTTAGAGGTCGATCGTTACGCAAAAGACGGAGCCATCGTCACCGATGTCGGAAGTACGAAATCAGAAATTGTCACGTCGATTGAGCGTAAAAAATTGAAACACCTTCAATTTGTCGGATCACATCCGCTTGCAGGCTCCCATTTGACCGGAGCGGAACATTCCAGATCAGATCTCTTTAATCATGCTTTTGTTTTTGTGACGCCTTCAAAAAATACATCCTTAAAAGCGATTCGTGAAATTTCTTTGTTTTGGAAAAAATTAAATGCCAAAGTTCAGATTGTTTCTCCACAAATTCATGACGAAATTGTTTCTGAAATTAGCCATCTTCCTCATGCTGTTGCCGCACTTTTAATGCACACTGTATCTTCAAAAGCTCTCTCGTTTGCCGCAAGCGGTTTTTTAGATACGACCCGGATAGCGGAGGGAGATCCGCGACTTTGGGCGCCGATTTTTTTGTCGAACCGTAAAAACGTTTTGAAGCAATTGAAGAAGTTGGAAAAAACCCTTAGAAAATTTAAAACCATGCTGAATCAAAAGTCAAAAGGCCGATTGTTTAAGTTCCTTCTGGAGGCTTCTCGAAAACGTTCTAAAGCAATCTAGGTCAATGGTTTAAAAAGATCTTTTGTTTTTTAAATCTATTTGATAGAATACGAATCTATTCCAACCGCTGAAAAGCCGATCATCGCTTAAGACTACCGGTTGAATCAAAGGAGAAATTAAGGCTCAAATGTTAACTGAAGAAAAGAAGGAAAGTTCTACTTTTGCTGAGCTCTATGAACAGACGCTCAAGAGCATCAAAGAAGGACAAATTGTAAAAGGGAAAGTCATTGCTGTCAGCGGCCGTGAAGCCATTATCGATATTGGTTATAAATCAGAAGGTGTTTTGCAGTTAGATGAATTTGATGAACCTAAAAAATTAAAAGTTGGCGATGAAATTGAAGTTCTCTTTGAATCTCTCGAAGATGAAAGCGGCATGGTTGTTCTTTCCAAACGCAAAGCCGAGCGGCAAAAATGTTGGGATGATTTGGTTGCAAATGCCAACGAAGGAAGCGTTGTGGAAGGGCGAATCTTCAAAAAGGTTCGCGGCGGATTCATGGTTGATATCGGAATGGAAGCATTTCTTCCGGCTTCTTTGGTCGATATAAAACCGGTTAAAAATTTAGATCAATTTCTTGGTCAAGCCTTCCAATTTGTCATCGTAAAAATAAATCACAAGCGAAAAAATATTGTTGTTTCACGCAAAGATTATTTAGAACGTGAAAAAGAAGTCAATCGCAGCAAGATGGTAAAAACTCTTGCGGTGAACCAAGTGGTTAAAGGACGCGTCAAAAATATCACCGACTTCGGTGCGTTCATTGATCTCGGCGGAATTGACGGACTTCTTCATATTACGGATTTGAGCTGGGGACGGGTTTCTCATCCTTCCGAAATTTTAAATTTGGGTGATGAACTTGACGTGATGGTCATCGCGATTGACAAGGAAAGTGAAAAAGTTTCACTCGGACTCAAACAAATTACAAAAAGTCCTTGGGAACAAGTAGAACAACGATACAAATCAGGCGCCAAAGTAACCGGAAAAGTAACCAACATCGTGGCTTACGGTGCTTTTGTGGAATTGGAACCCGGTATTGAGGGATTGATTCACATCAGTGAACTTTCCTGGACCAAACGAATCACCCATCCTTCTGAAGTTCTTTCAGTGGGTGCAGAAGTTGAAGCTGTGATTCTCAATATTGACAAAGATTCGCGCAAAATTTCTCTCGGCCTTAAACAGATGAGTGCGAGCCCATGGGATAATTTGGAAGAGCGCTATCATGCCGGAGATGTAATTGAAGGGAAAATCCGGAATATTACCGACTACGGAATTTTTGTGGAACTGGAACCGGGAATCGACGGATTAATCCATGTTTCCGATATTTCCTGGACTAAGAAATTAACTCATCCGAATGAAGCGGTCAAAAAAGGTGATACCGTGAAAGCAAAAGTATTGTCGCTTGATCGCGCGAATCGGAAAATTTCACTCGGGATCAAACAACTTGCCGAAGATCCTTGGCAGCAGCTTACTCAAAATTTTTCAGTGGGAACAATCGTAAGCGGTAAAATTACGAAGATCGTAAACTTTGGAATTTTCGTGGAATTGAATAATGGATTGGAAGGACTTGTTCATATTTCGGAAATACCTCATGAACAGGCCGAGTCTATTGAATCGTCATTTCACATCGGAGATGAGCTTCAAGTAACCGTTTTGAATGTCGAACATGAAAATCGAAAAATCGCCCTTTCTCTTAAAGGAATGCGATAAACTCTCCAAATCACACAAAGCGATGTTTTGGGCCCACTTTTTAATTGAAGAGTGGGTCTTTTTTTTAGGTCAACCATGAACGATAAACGAAGAGTTGTCATTACAGGTCTTGGCGTGATTGCTTCCAATGGCATCGGTAAAGATGCTTTTTGGAAAGCCATCAAGACCGGAAAATCGGGCATCGGGCCCATTACTTCTTTTGATCCTTCCTTATTCGCCACTCACTTCGCCGGCGAAATCAAAAATTTTAATCCAGAAGAATTTGTGATCAAGAAAAATTTAAGACGGATGGATCGAACAAGTCAGTTGGCGGTTGCTGCCGCAAAAATGGCAGTTCGAGATGCCAAATTAGATCCGGGCTCCAATGGGAGCAGACAGCGCACGGGTGTGATGATTGGCACAGCGATGGCCGGCCATGGTTACATCATGAAACATTATGAAGAATTTTTAAAAACCGGCCCTTCGCGTGTGAGCCCTTTTATTGCATTGGCTTCGTTTCCGGACGCATGTGCCAGTCAAGTTTCTCTTGAACTTGGTGTGACGGGTCCGAGTTTTTCAATTGCAACAGCATGTTCTTCGGCTTCTGATGCAATTGGTTATGCCTGGGATGCAATTCGAAGCAACAATGTGGACTTCATTATTATGGGCGGAGCGGAAGCTGGAATTTATCCCGGCGTCCTTGCTGCATTTTGTGCCGCAAGAGCATTGTCAACCCGGAATGAAGAACCGGAACGAGCATGTCGTCCGTTTAATTTGGATCGTGACGGATTTGTTTTGGGCGAAGGTGCCGGCATGCTGGTTCTTGAAGAATACGAACATGCAAAAAGCCGCGGCGCTCATATTTACGCGGAAATTTTGGGACACGGAATGACTTGCGATGCTTACCACATGACCAGTCCCGATCCGGAAGGCGTTGAAGCTGTGCGAGCGATGGAAATTGCCATGCAGAATGCAAATGTAAGACCCGATGAAATTGATTACATTAATGCACATGGGACTTCGACACTGCTCAACGACAAAACCGAAACAATGATTATCAAAAAAGTGTTTGGAAAGCGAGCCTACGATATTCCGGTCAGTGCGACCAAATCCATGATCGGACATTTAATCGGAGCGGCGGGAAGCGTGGAATTGATTGCGACGCTGCTTGCGATGGAGAATGAAATCATTCCACCAACCATTAATTACGAAGTTCCGGATCCGGAATGTGATCTGGATTATGTTCCGAACAAAGCCCGGCCTGCAAAAATTAAAACTGCAATGAAAAATTCGTTTGGCTTTGGCGGGAAAAACTCAATCCTAATCGTCAGAAAAGTTTAATCTTCAGCTGCAGCGTGTACACGCGTTTCATCTGCTGAGCCAGCAGGACAAATTCCTCTTTTTGATTGTTTTACAAATTCCGCGAAATATTTAACTTCCGGTGTCGTTGCCATTTTTTCTATTTCTGATATTGCATGGCTGGTATTAAATCCAGAATGGTAAAGAAGTTTATAGGCACGTTTAATTTCATCTCGTGTTGAGGCTGGAATTTGAGCGCGCCTTAATCCAAGAGCATTGATTCCACATGCGATGGTCGTGCGTCCAGCAGAAATAGTGAAAGGAGGAGTATCTTGATTAATTGCCGAAAGTCCTCCGATAATTGCTAACTTTCCAATTCGGCAAAATTGATGCACGACGACCATGCCTGAAATAAAAACTCCATCTTCCACCACGCAATATCCTCCAAGAGTGGCATTATTAACCATAATCACTTTGTTTCCAATCGTACAATTATGGCCGACATGGGCATAGGCCATTAAAAAATTATCATTTCCGATTTTGGTTTCAGAACCTTCTTTTGTGCCCCGATGGATGGTGGTGAATTCGCGGATGACGTTGTTGTTGCCAATGATCGTTTTGGTTTTTGCGCCTTGATAAGATAAATCCTGAGGAATATGACCGATGACGGCATTCATGTGGATTTGGTTGTTGTTTCCAATTTCGGTGCCGGTTGCAATGTAAGCGCCGGACCAAATCTTGTTGTTCGATCCGATTTGGACGTTCTCTTCAATAAATACGTTTGGACCGATTTCATTTCCTTCGCCCAGGGAAACGTTCTTGCCGATAATTGTTGATGGATGGATTGACATAGGGGCCAAATTCTAACATAACCTGATATGATTTGTCCATTTGCGGCAATTGACGCCGCCTGTGATCGTTGTTAAAATGCCTCTTCTCAAATGATTCAAACAAACCATGTCTCTTAGCCCTGAAGATCAGGTTAAAATTTTCAAACAAGGCACGATCGATCTCATTTCCGAAGAAGAACTTCTCACCAAGTTGAAGGAAAAAAAAATACTGAGAATTAAATATGGTGCGGATCCGTCAGCTCCGGATCTTCATTTAGGCCATACCGTTCCGCTTAGAAAATTAAGACAATTACAAGATTTGGGTCATCAGGTTGTGTTTGTGGTGGGAGATTTTACCGCGCGCGTTGGAGATCCGAGTGGTCAATCCGAAACGCGCCGAACTTTAAGTCGTGATGAAGTTTCGAAAAATGCAAAGACCTATGAAGAACAGGTTTTTCGAATCCTGGACCGGAAAAAAACAGAAGTCCGGTACAATTCCGAATGGCTCGGAAAATTTAAAGTTGAAGATTTTCTGAACCTTGCTTCTAAATATACGGTAGCCCGGATTTTAGAGCGAGATGATTTTGCAAAACGTTTTGCCGAGAAACGTCCGATTACGATCCTTGAATTTTTATATCCTCTTCTTCAAGGCTACGATTCCGTTGAAATCAAATCTGATGTTGAACTCGGAGGAACCGATCAAAAATTCAATCTGCTCGTCGGCCGTGAACTTCAGCGTGATTGGAAACAATCTCCTCAAATTGTGATGACGCTTCCATTAATTGAAGGAATGGATGGAAAAGACAAAATGTCCAAATCTTTGGGAAATCACATTGCTCTTCAGGATAAACCTGAAGATATATATGGAAAGGTGATGTCTATTCCAGACCCACTGACGATTAAGTATTTTCGTTATTTAACCAATCTCGGAGAAGAAAAAGTAAATCAAATTGAGACTTCGTTGAAGAGCGGGTCGCTTCATCCCCGTGATGCTAAAGCAGAATTGGCGCGCGAAATTGTCCAGCTTTATCATGGAAAAGATGCTTCTCAAAAAGCAGAAGCGCATTTCAATACATTATTTCGTGACAAAGGTATTCCTGATGAAATTCAGAAATTTTATGTCTCTCAGAAACAAATTGATGTCGTGACGCTTTTAGCAACGACTGGGATGACGGGAAGCAAAAGTGAAGCTCGCAGGTTAATTGAGCAGGGCGGTGTAAAAATTGGCAGTCAACTTGTAAAAAGTGAAAGTGCAATCATAACTTTGAGTGCGACCGATTCAACCTTAGTCCAGTGCGGCAAAAGAAAATTTTTGAATGTTTATTTTAAGCAGTAAACTTTTATGATTTCTGTTTCTCACGTTTCAAAATCCTTCGGTTCGATTAAAGCCCTCGAAAATATAACTTTTACAATTAATCCAAAAGAAATCGTTGGTTTTTTAGGTCCAAACGGTGCCGGAAAAACCACCTTGATGCGTCTTTTAACCGGAATTCTCCCGCCGTCTCAAGGTCAGATTCTGATTCAAAATCAAAGTATTGCCGAATCCAAAGAACGGCGGCGCAAAATCGGTTATCTTGCCGAACATAATCCGCTGTACCGGGAAATGACGACGTATGATTTTTTAAAATATGTCGCTGCGTTAAAAGAAATTCCGCGGCCGCAGCAAAAGAAGGTGGTTACCGATGTTAGTGAACAATGTTCTGTGACCTCTGTCCTCAACCGAATTATCGGAAAACTTTCAAAAGGATATCAGCAAAGAATCGGTTTAGCGCAGGCTTTGCTTGGCGATCCTGACGTTTTAATTTTGGATGAACCGACGAATGGTCTTGATCCTCAGCAAATCATTGAAGTGAGAAAATTGATTCAGCAATTGGGCAAAGAGCGAACGGTCATTCTTTCCACACATATTCTTCATGAAGTTCAGCAGACTTGCGGACGTGTGCTGATTTTAAATCACGGTAAATTGGCCGCTCTTTTGGAAATGAAACAGGACAAAATGAATTTGGAAGAAATTTTTCTCAATATTGTGACAAAGGAATCAGAGTTATGTCCAAAGCAATAACCATTGCGCTCAAGGACTTGCGTTCGTGGACCAATATGTTTTCATTTTATTTGCTCGCCGCTTTTTTTCTGGGAATGACAGGCTATTTTTTCTGGTCTGGTTTGAGTTATTTTAGTCTGGTTTCTTTTCAAGTGGCGACGAATCCTGCCATGCCCGTGAGGAGTCTTAATTTAACGGATGGTGTTTTCTCGCTGTTTATGGCCAACATGACGGTGTTGCTTCTGCTTTTAATTCCGATTTTAACGATGAAGTCGTTTGCGGAAGAAAAAAAATTTGGAACTCTGGAACTGCTGTTTACCTATCCGGTTTCGGATTTTGAAATTGTGCTCGGTAAATTTCTGGGACTTCTTGCAACCACCGGCATTTTAATTTTACCGACTCTGTCTTATTTTTTTTTAGCGGAGGTAGTCGGCGCAAAATTTGAATTGGCCACACTTCTGACCGGTTATTTGGGACTTTTGCTGATTAGCGCGAGCTTTATTTCATTCGGAATGTTTATGTCGTCTCTTACGGAACATCAAGTCATTTCGACGGGAATTTGTTTTGCCGTTTTGCTTTTCTTCTGGATTATTGGATGGGTTGCAGACTGGACGAGCCCTGTGATTGGTTCGGTGTTCAAAGAATTTTCACTCGTCATTCATTATCAAGATATGACGCGGGGAATTTTGGACACCAAAGACATTGCCTATTTTATTTTTTTCACCTCATTTTTTCTGTTCGCCACGTTAGCAACTTTGGAAATTAGGACCTGGAAACGGTGATCGCTTTAATGAATTTTAAAATCTTCAAATTTACTCCTTCCCTCCTTGTGGGGGAAGGTAGGGATGGGGGGATCAATGAATCATTTGAAATTTACCCCCACCTAACCTCCCCCATTAAGGGGGAGTGATGTTGTTTATGAAGTTCAGAAATTTTTTATCCAGCCTTCATTTTATCGTGATTGTCTCAGCCGCGCTTTTTATCGCTGCTTTCGGTTATTTAATTGCCCGGCACTATCATTATCGCTTTGATTTTTCAGAAGGTAAAATTTACAGTTTGTCGCCGCAAAGTATTCAAATTTTAAATCGACTCAAAACCGAACCGATTCATGTTTATGCTTTTTTCAAGGAAGAAAGTCCTCTCAAACCGGTTTTGGAAAGCTTGCTTAAAGAATACGCTTTTCATCACCGCAAATTTCATTATCAGTTTTTGGATCCGGACCGCATGCCAGCCAAGGCAAAACAGTACAAAATCGATGACTACGATACCTTTGTCATTGAAATTAAAGGAAGGCAGGAAAAATCAAGACAGGTGAGTGAAGCGACCATCACTGACTTGCTTTCGAAATTAATGAGTCCGCGACATCGGCGAATTGTTTTTACCGCAGGCTACGGCGGTCCTGCTCTTCGGGAAGAGAAGGAAAAAATTGGATATGGTCTGCTTCGTCAAAAATTGATTGATTCCAATTATAGCGTAAAAGAAACCATGTTAATGAGGGATGGAATTGCAAAAGGTGACGATCTTTTAGTTTTGAGCGGTGCGCGGGTTGATTTACTTCCTGAGGAACTGAAATTGATTGGTGATTTTTTACAACACGGCGGAAATCTTTTGGTTTTGGCCGATCCGGTGAATTCTGGTGAAGGCGGTCATTTAGAAAGATTTCTTTTGGAATATGGAATTGATCTCACCGACAGTGTCGTGGTGGACAAATTAAGCAAACTCTTCGGCGCCGATTTTTTGGTTCCTTTGATTACGGAATATAAACCCCATTCGATTACAAAAGGATTTCGCATGGCTTGTTTTCTTTCAATTGCTCGTGCGGTACGAAAGGCTGACGTCGTTCCGGATGGAATTGAAGTAACCGAGCTTGCGTTCACCGGTGCGGGGAGTTGGGCTGAAACTGATCTTAAAAATTTAAGCGATGGAAAAGCTGAATTTGATGAGAAAAAAGACCGACCCGGACCTGTTCCCATCGCGGTTGCGGCAGAAATAAAAGGCAAAGGCCGGATCGTTGTGATCGGAGACAGTGATTTCGCCAGTAATGCGTTTCTGAATCTGTCCGGAAACAAAGATTTTCTTTTAAATTCCATTGCCTGGTTGGTTGGTGATGAAGCGGCGATTTCAATTCGTCCAAGAGAACGAGCTGTCACTCCACTTTATTTAAAAGAAACGGACCAGCAGTATATTTTTTATGTGCCGGTGATGGGGCTTCCGATTTTGTTTTTAATCACGGGAAGCGGTGTTTTTTTCTGGAGGAGACGTTTTCGTTGATCCCCCACCACTTTCTTATAAATTTCATGTCTATAAGAAATATCATTGCTAAGGTGGAAAGTGGTGGGGGATGAGCTGGAGACGAACTTTATTTTTCCTTTTCATTTTAATTTCACTGGCTGTTTTTTATTATTTTAAACTTTACGAACAACCCAAAATTAATTCCTTCTCTTCTTTTTCAACCGAGCCCACTCAAAGCCATATCCTGGAAACGAACAATCAAGAGGCTGTCAAACGTTTGAGTATTCAAGATGATTCAAAGCGAACGACTATTTCCTTCGAAAAAGATTCCACAAATCAATGGCAAATTATTTCACCGGTTTCTTTTCCCGCCGAACCATTAATTGTGGACGGCCTCGTTACCTTGCTCAAACTCTCTCCAAAATCCCGCGCTCTTTCTTTAACAGGACTTGATTTAAAAGATTTTGGTTTCGCTCGGCCGCGGCTTAAAATTTGCGTGGGCGTTACTTCAGCGCATAAAGATCGCTGTCTTTTGATCGGCAGCCAATCTGCTATTGGCGAGGGAGCTTATGCGAAATGGGAGAATGAGAATATTTATTTTCTGGTTGAGCCTGCATTTTTAAAATCATTTGACAAAACGCTCTATGCCGTTCGAAAAAAACAAATTTTTAATTTGTTAAACGATGAAATTAAGTCAATTCATTTTCAATCTTCGAAAAAAGAAATCGAAATCATTTATCAGAATAAACAATGGATGTTGAAAAAACCACTTAAGGCTGCCATCGCTCCGGAAACGATGGACCCTCTTTTGACCGAATTAAGCGGACTTTATGTGAAAGAATTCCTGGACGATCAAACAAAATCCGATTTGAGTTCAAAATTTAATCAAGCTGCAAGAACCATTCAAGTCATTTTTCAGAATGGATCCGAACAGGTATTGATACAAGGCAGTGAAGCAAACGGATGGGATGCTTTTTATGCGCGTTTAAACAAACCCGAAACCATTTTTCTTGTCTCTCGCGGAAAATTAAACAAGATTGAAGAAATATTTTCAAAGCTGGGTTCGTAAAATCCGGTGTGTTTTAATCGTACCAAATTGATTGGCCTTGTGATAAATTACTAACCTTATGGTGGAACGCGAGTTACGTGCTGTCTATGATCGAATTGGTGTGGCATGTAAGAAATCCGGACGCAGTTCAGATGAAATTGAACTGGTATTGGTGACAAAAGAAGTTGATCTTGAGCGAATTCAAGAAGCGTATCGGCTGGGTCACCGCTTATTCGGTGAAAATAAAGTTCAAGAATTTACGGCGAAGAAAACATTTTTGCCGTCTGATATTCAGTGGCATTTTATTGGGAACTTGCAAACCAACAAGGTGAAGTTTTTGGTTCAGGAAGTTGCGCTGATTCATTCCTGTGACCGGATGGATTTGGCCCTGGAACTTGAGAAGCAGGCCGAACTGGCAAATAGCCAGTTTGAAATTTTGATTCAGGTGAATACCTCGGCCGAACCGACGAAGCATGGATTTGATTCGAAAGCGGTTGAATGGGCTGTTTCGCAAATCAAATCTTTGAAACGTTTGAACGTTCGGGGACTCATGACCATTGGTCCGAACACTCAAGATGAAAAAGAGATTCGTTCGGCTTTTTCAAAACTTCGTCATGTGCGCGATGAGCTCGGCAAACATTTTCCGAAAATAGATTGGCATTATCTTTCGATGGGCATGAGTTCGGATTTTGAGTTTGCAATTGAAGAGGGAGCAAACTTGTTAAGAATTGGTACGGCAGTATTTGGCAAACGTGATGCGACAAAACATGCTTAAACAAACAATCGGATTCATCGGGTGCGGCAACATGGGCAGCGCCATTTTAAAAGGGATCCTTTCCAAAAAAATTGCCGGCTCAAAACAAATTATCATTTTTGATTCCGATAAATCCAAAATTAGTTCGGTTTCTAAAAAATTTTCGGTTCGCCGGGCTGCTGGCAATAAAGATTTAGTTGAACAGGCGGACATTGTTGTTTTAGCCGTCAAGCCGCAGGAATTTAAAACAGTGGCAGATCAGATTCGTTCCCAATTAAATTCTAATCAAGTGGTGATTAGTATTTTAGCCGGAACGCCGGTTGCCAAAATTAAGAAATATTTAATCCGTGGCCGGATTGTCCGTGCGATGCCGAATTTAGGCGCTCAAGTGGCAGAAGGGATTACCGCGATTACGAGTTCCGACCGTCAAGCGTTAAAGATTTCTGAGATTATTTTTTCGGGATGCGGGAAAGTGATTAGACTAAACGAACGGCATTTTGATTTAGTCACGGCTGTCAGCGGAAGCGGGCTGGCTTATTTTTTCCTGCTTATGGAGCTTCTTGCAAGGGTTGCAAACCAAAACGGTCTTTCAAAACAAGAGGCGAATCTGCTTGCGATCCAAACTGCTGTGGGAGCGGCACAGCTTGCTCAGAATTCCTCTTACGATCCTGAAACGCTCCGGAAAATGGTGACTTCAAAAAAAGGAACGACGGATGCTGCTCTTCGGCATCTTGAGAAGAAAGGTTTTTCAAAAATTTTTATCGAAGCTATTCATCAAGCAATGAAACGATCCAAACAATTAAGCAAGATGTAACTTTGATTTCCCTCTCCCTTTGGGAGAGGGCTAGGGTGAGGGTTAATTTTATTTCACCCTCATCCTAACCTTCTCCCTCTTTAGAGGGAGAAGGAACCAAACCATATAAGAAAGGAGATCACATGTTCATCGTGGGACAATTTTTTGCCTCTCTCGCCGTTTTGTTTTCAATGCTCTTTAAAGTAATTTATTTTTTACTGGTGATTCGCATCGTACTTTCCTGGTTTCAAGTTAATCCGTTTTCAGAACCGGTCAATATGCTTTACCGCATCACAGAACCGATTTTGATTCCGTTAAGAAAGCTGCCGCTTCAACTTGGGATGATCGATTTTTCACCGGTAGTTGCGTTTATTTTGATCAGTTTTCTGGATCACTTTGTTGTCGGTGTTTTGCAACAGCTTGCTTACCGTTTTAGCTAAATCTTATGCCTGAGTCGAATTTATTTAAACGAATTAATGCTTCCGTCCAAGCCATTTGGAAAAAAGCGGCTTTCAGGCCTGACATTGCTATTGTTCTCGGAACCGGTCTAGGCAATTTGACGAGAAAAATAAAAAAAGTTGCCGAGATTGATTACGGAATTATTCCTCACTTTCCAAAATCCACAGCACAATTTCATCAAGGACGGTTAATCCTGGGAAATTTAGGTGGTAAAAATGTAGTCGTGATGGACGGCAGACATCATTATTACGAAGGCCACACTTTGGAACAGCTGACGTTTCCGATCCGGGTTTTAAAAAAACTTGGCGCGAAAATCCTCATTATTTCCAATGCCGCCGGAGGTGTCAATTTGAAATATCAAAAAGGCGATCTTGTTTTAATTGAAGATCATATTAATTTGATGGGAATGAATCCACTAATCGGACCGAATGATGAACGACTGGGAATCCGGTTTCCTGATATGAGCGAACCGTATTCGGAGCGTTTAATGAAACTTGCTCAAGAGGCAGCAAAGGAAAAACACATTCCGCTGAAACGGGGAATTTATATGGCAGTGACCGGTCCGAATTTAGAAACTCGGGCTGAATACCGCTTCATTAAAATGGCCGGTGCCGATTTGGTGGGAATGTCGACGGTGCCGGAAGTTATCGTGGGCGTTCACTCGGGATTTGAAATATTAGGACTTAGTGTTGTCACGGATGTCTGCGATCCGGAAAATTTAAAACCTGTGAGTATTGAAGAAATTGTCAAAGTTGCAAATCAAGCCGGTCCAAAATTGGATCAATTGGTTGAATCCATCATCGAAAAATTGCCGCACATTTCTTAAACATGTCGCTTAAAAATCAGGATTATAAAAATACCATCAATTTGCCGCAAACTCCGTTTCCCATGAAAGCGGATTTGGTGAATCGCGAACCGGCACTGCTGAAACAATGGGAGAACGAGAAACTTTATCAGACCATTCGGGAACAGTCCAAGAAATCAAAGACGAAATACATTCTTCACGACGGCCCGCCGTATGCAAATGGGCGCATTCATATCGGTCATGCGCTCAATAAAATTTTAAAAGACATCATCGTCAAATATAAAACGATGGCTGGTTTTGATTCGCTTTATGTTCCGGGTTGGGATTGTCACGGACTTCCGATCGAACATCAAGCTTTAAAAGAAATGGAGAAGCGCAAAGAAGAAGTGGAACGTGTTGAGTTTCGCCGTCAGGCCAGAAAATACGCCGAGAAGTTTATTTCGATTCAGCGCGAAGAATTTATCCGGCTCGGAATTTTCGGTGAATGGGAAAATCCATATCTCACCATGAATTATGATTACCAGGCAACGATTGCAGAATCCTTTCTCAAACTGTTTGAGAAAGGATTTATTGAGCAGCGCCTGAAACCAGTACCGTGGTGCTGGGATTGCGAAACAGCTCTTGCCGATGCAGAATTGGAGTATGAAGATAAAACCGACAGAACCGTCTATGTGGCTTTCCCAAAAATAGATTCAGACAATGTTTCCTTTCTAGTTTGGACCACAACTCCCTGGACACTTCCTGCCAACGTGGGTTTGGCTTTGCACCCGGATTTAGAATACGTCACAGTTGAAAGCGAGAAAGGGAAGTTTATTTTAGCTCAGCCGCTTTTGAGTAAGCTCCAAGAAAAACTCGGATTAACTAAAGTTAAAGAAATAGGCATCAAAAAGGGAAAAGATTTTGCGGGAGCTCAAGCAAAACATCCTTTTATCGATCGAATCTCAAAAATCATTTTAGCGGATTATGTTTCAGCCACCGACGGAACGGGTGTTGTTCATATTGCTCCAGGGCATGGCGAAGAAGATTATGAATACGGTTATTTGAAAAACAAATTAGACATTTTGTCTCCGGTGGATGAAAAGGGAAGATTTACGGATGAGTTTCCGCTTGCTCAGGGAATGCATGTTTTTAAGGCCAATGAAAAAATTATCGAAGAATTAAAATCAAAGAACGTGCTTCTTTTTCAAGAAAATTATCAACATTCCTACCCACATTGCTGGCGCTGCAAGAATCCGATTATTTTCCGGGCGACACCGCAATGGTTTCTTAAAATTGATCATCACGACCTCAGAAAAAAAATGGCAGAAGCCATTCAAAAGAAAATTAAATTTACGCCGGATTGGGGAAAGAATCGAATTGGCTCGATGGTGGAGTCTCGTCCGGATTGGTGTCTTTCCCGCCAGCGATACTGGGGCGTTCCGATTCCGATTATTTCCTGTAAATCGTGTAAGAAAATTTTTATTTCTGAGACGAAAGATAAAATTGTTCAACTCTTTAAAGAACACGGAGCCAATATTTGGTTTAAAAAAAATGCTGCTGATTTTTTTAAAACATCAAAACCACAATGTTGTTCAAAACCAGATATTCAGAAAGAAACGGATATTATTGATGTCTGGTTTGATTCGGGTGTCAGTCATCAAGCCGTTCTTAAAAAATCAAACGCTCTCAGTTATCCTGCAGATCTTTATTTGGAAGGATCAGATCAGCATCGCGGCTGGTTTCAAAGCGCTTTAACCACCGGCATTGCGCTGGATAATCATTCTCCGTTTCGCGGTGTTTTAACGCACGGCTTTGTGGTCGATGGAGAAGGAAAGAAAATGTCGAAATCGGCGGGAAATGTTGTTTCGCCTCAGGATGTGATGAAAGAATTCGGCGCCGATATTTTAAGATTGTGGGTGTCGTCTTGTGATTATCAATTTGATGTTCGGCTGTCGAAGGAAATTTTAAAACAGCTGACTGATTCTTATCGCAAAATCCGAAATACATTTCGGTACTTGTTGGGAAATTTGTACGATTTTGATCCAAAGAAGAACGCCGTTCAATATGAAGAGCTTCATCCCTTGGATCGATGGGTGATAACCCGAGCCAACAAACTTTCACTTGAAGTCAATCGATCCTATGAAGAATTTGATTTTCATTCGGTTTATCAGAAGCTTTATGATTTCTGCGCCATGGATTTGAGTTCTTATTACTTTGATATTTTAAAGGACACACTTTATACTGCTGGCAAGAATTCACCATTGAGACGTTCCGCTCAAACCGGACTTTTTGAAATTCTTTCAAGACTGACGAAGTTGTTTGCGCCGGTTCTTTCATTTACCATGGATGAGGTCTGGAGATCTTTTCCGATCGGTGAAAAAATAATCTCCGTCCATCAAAGTCATTTCGTATTGCCCGATGAAAGTTCACAAAAAGAATTGAGCCGGAAATCATTTAGGGACTGGGAACAAATCCGAGAAATTCGAGATGCCATTATGCCTTCGCTTGAAAAGAAGCGCTCAACCGGTCTGATTGGTTCCAGTTTGGATGCGAAAATTTACGTGAAGACGGATGATTCTGGAATCAGCGAATTACTGAAAAACCATTTGAAGGAACTTAGACGCGTCTTCATTGTCTCTCAAATTTATTGGATGGATAACGAACGCGAAGGAATTGAAGAGGTCTCTTACCGTTCGACTGCTTCTCAAGCCCAGCTAAAATTGATGCTATCTGTGGAGAAGGCTGATGGCCAAAAGTGCGAACGATGCTGGAATTATTCGATTCGGGTGGGTGAGGTGAGTAAACATCCATCGCTTTGTGAACGTTGCATAGATGCAATTATCCCACTACCTGCTTTCTGACGCAAAGCGTCAGTAAATCCGCCTTTTAGGCGGAAAAAGCAGGTGGTGGGATTAACACTTAATAAATAGAGCTAGTTGTACGATAATAGGATTAGGTTCTATGATCAATCTATATCTTAGAAAACGTAAGCGCTTTTTGAAACTTCTGATCCTAACGGCCATCCTTTTCATTTTAGTTTTCTTCGTCTACTCGTTTTTAAGATTCATCGGTTTGAGATTTTTCGATCTCGATATTTTTTACAACCCCATATACATTTTAATCGTTTCTGCTTTTCTCATCTCACTCGCATATAAGCCGCTCGATCATCTCTTACTTTTTTTGTTTAAAGATATTTTTTTTATGTCTCATGGACGCGATCAAACCATTTTGGTCCAATTGGCCCGTTCCATGACCGCCGTCTTAGACCGAGTTGAACTGGCTAATTTAATTGTTAATACATTCGGAGAAACGCTTCATGTTCGCACGGCATCGATTCTTCTTTATGACAAATCAAAGGCCGTTTATCGAATTGTTTCCAGTTTCGGTTTGAAGACCAATGCGGCTCGTCAAATTTCTTTGAGTGTCAATTCACTTTTAATCGAATTGCTTCGCATCCGAAGAATACCGCTTGTCCGGGAACATGTTCTTCATTCATTTTCTTGGCAAGAAGCAAATCAACTGACGCACGATTTCGAACGCCTTCATGCTTCATGTGTGATTCCGTTAATCTACCAAGATGAACTGATCGGTTTGATTAATTTATCACCGCATTCCGGAACCTCTTTTTTTAATACTCAGGAAATCAAGGCATTTTCTGAATTTGCCAGGGAAGCAGCAAAAGGATTCAGGAATGCCGCTTTATTTGATAAATTAAGAGAGAGCAATCAAGAACTTATGAAAATTCAGTCACATTTGATTTATTCCGCCCAGCATTCCGCTATTGCGCAGCTTGCCACAGGTTTGGCTCATGAAATCCACAATCCGCTGACCATTATTTCCGGAAAAGCTCAGATCCTTCTTCTGAAGCGGGATAAAATTGCCTTTGACGATCAGGTGAGCGATGTGCTTAAAACCATCGTAAAGCAAACCAAACGAGCGGCCGATATAACACGAAAACTTCTTATGTTTTCTGAATCTCACAAATCGATTAAAGAGCCAGTCGATATTGAAACGGTGGTCAATGACACCATCGCTTTACTTTCTTATCAGGTTTCTTTAGATCAAATAGAAGTCATTAAGCGTTTTGAACAACCCATCGAAAAATTAAACGGCAATAAAGCGGAACTTCGAGAAGCTTTTCTAAACGTTTTTCTAAATTCCGTTCAGGCGATTGGAACGAAAGGGAGAATCGAAGTGAGTCTCAAATTGCGCAGAGAAAATCACGCTATTGAGCTTTGCGTTAAAGATTCCGGCGGCGGCATTTCAGAAGAAGATCTACCAAAAATTTTTCAGCCCTTTTTCACAACACGTCAAGGGGCGAGCGGGCTCGGCCTTTTCGTTACCCAGCAGATTATTCACGGTTATGGCGGATCGATTCGGGTTGAGAGTATGAAGAATCAAGGCACCGCTTTTTTTATTCAACTTCCTTGTATGCGTCAAGTCCTTGCGGCATCCGGCGACCAGGGCATAAAATTTGACAGCAATCCGGTAGTTATTCCAAACTAGCCTTTCTATTCATTTACGAAATGGGAGGTATTTAAAATGAAACTGTTGATCGTGGACGATGAAGTTGAAATTTGTGATTTTCTAAAAAGTTTCTTCGAAGAACGCAATTTTGAAGTTAAAACAGCATCTTCTGGGCAGGCTGCTTTAGATGTTGTGGAACAATTTAAACCCGCCGTTGTTTTGTTGGATATTAAAATGCCGGGGATGGATGGGATTCAAGTTCTGGCTCAAATCAAGAAAAAATTCCCTCGAATAAAAGTAATTATGGTAACTGCTTTGGAAACCCGCGATAAGATTGAAGAATGTCTCCGCTTAGGTGCTGATAATTACATCACCAAACCGCTCAGTTTGGAATACTTGGAAAATGACGTTCGGGAAAAAATTGAAAGCTTATCGGGAAGTGCTTCTTAGACGATAAAAGAAGATATAAGTTCTTTCTTTTCTTGAACTTACAGTATTTATATCCATTTCTTTTCTGTCATTGATACTATTCAGTTTAACCTCCATTTAAGCTTATTTCATTATTCGATGTAGGAAAGTCATTTTTAAAGTGCTATTATTTTATGGGTTTTAAAAAGAATTGAAAGCGTAAGTGGTTTTTCTCATGACTAGTTACGATTATCAGGAAGCACTTAAAAATGCTGCTAGGACTATGGTGAGGGTTAAAAACCCGCGCCGCCTCCTCAAGATGATCGTGCGTTTCATTAGCCGGGAAGTCGGACTTCATCACGCTTCTATCCTCATGTATGATCAGCATAAATCCCGTTATATTTTTGTCGATTCTCAAGGCGCCAATCGAATTCCCATTTCCTTAATCAAGCTGGATGAGACCAATCCGCTGATCCATTGGTTTTCAAAAGAAGAAAAAACATTGAAACTAGCCAAGGATTATCTCACTCTTAAACAAATTGCATCCTGGTTATCTGATGCTGAATTTATCGAGAATAATTCTCCGCTGAAAAACCGTTTACTCAAACTCAAAGAAGTCATGGACATGCTTAAAATAACGGTTAGTGTCCCCGGCTTTTATAAAGATGAATTGCTGGGAGTGCTTCTTTTAGGAAACAAGATAAGCGGCGAAGCATTTTCACTTGAAGAAATTTCATTTTTCCAAACTTTGGCCAACGATGCTTCGATGACGATTAAAACTGCCGAGTATCGGGAAGATTTAATTACGAAAAATATGGAACTGGAGAAACAAAAACAAGAGCTCGAACGGCGGTTGATCGAAATTGCAGATCTTAGAAAAAAAGAACAAGAAACCTATTATCAAATTGTGATGTCTTTGGCTCAAGAAGTAAACGCAAAGGATCCTTACACGGCGGGTCATTTGCAAGGCGTTGAAAAGCTTGGGCTGATGACCGCAAAAGAAATGGGTTACGATCTGACAGGCCGAAAAAAAGATGTTTTGGTGGCGTCTTTACACTTACATGATGTTGGGAAAATAGGAATACCTGATCATATTTTAATGAAACCGGCGAGCCTGACCGATGAAGAATGGAAAATTATGAGGCAGCATCCGATAAAAGGCGCTAGAATATTAGAACCGCTGAGCGGTTTTCGGGATGTTGCCAATATCGTCCTGCATCATCACGAAAATTATGACGGATCCGGTTATCCGGATGGCTTAAAAGCAGATGCAATTCCTCTTGAAGCCCGAATTGTTTCCGTGGTGGATTCATTTCACGCCATTATTTCAAAGCGCTGTTACAGCAAGGGAAAATCAATTGATCTGGCATTTAAAGAATTGGAACGATGTGCGGGGACGCAATTTGATCCGAATGTTGTCACAGCATTTATTCGAGCGTATAAACGATTGCTAAATCGAAAACAAACAAATGGTTCTGACAAAACGAGTACAAACGGCCACATCCACGTCCACGAAAATGAAGCTGTTCACGATTAGTTCTTTTATTTAATTTGACTTGATTTAACTCGATGGTATAATTCGTTTTCTTTTTTAAAGGCAGGAGATTAATTGTGGAGAAAGAAGAAATTCAAAAATTAAAAGCGCAGCTGGAAGCTGAGCGCGCTAGAATTGCTGAAGGTTTAAATCACATTGAACGTGATAATTTAAACCGCAGCCAGCGCGATGCCTCAGGAGATCTTTCCGGTTACAGTTTTCATATGGCTGATATGGCGACCGATAATTTTGATCGTGAGTTTTCGCTCGACATTGCTTCCGGCGAACAGACTTTGTTGAACCGGATTGATGAAGCTTTGCGCAAAATCACGGAAGGAACTTACGGTATTTGTGAAAATTGTGAAAAATCCATCAGTACCAAACGTCTTAAGGCAGTGCCATACGCCAAACTCTGCATTAAATGCAAAGAAGATGAGGAGAAAAACCTGCGCCGGGAATTACCTTCCTAACCCAATCTTTCCATGCTGACCATCTTAAGCGTGGCTGGATTGGTTGTTCTTCTGGATCAAGCAAGTAAGTTTTTAGCCGCTCGTTTTTTACAACCCATCGAACAAATTCTTTTGATTCCCAATATTTTCCATTTAAGTTATGTTCGAAATACGGGCATTGCTTTTGGCATGTTTCAAAATTATCCCTCGGTTTGGATTACGATCATTAGCGTTAGTGTTGTTTTTCTTTTAATCGCGAGCGTTTTTTTTATGACGAAACCGCTATCTCAACAAATCGCCTACGGATTTATTTTAGGCGGCGCGACCGGAAATTTGATAGATCGAATTCGTTTTCATTATGTGATTGATTTTTTGGACTTTAGAATTTGGCCCGTTTTTAACGTTGCCGATTCATTTATTACGATCGGGGTTGTTTTTTTGATTTGGTTTGCAATGAAAGGTCATTAATATGCATCCCATTATTTTTTCCTTCGGTGTCATCCACTTATATTCGTACGGTTTTCTTGTTGCGATCGGAGTGTTAAGCGCTATTTTTTTAATCCGCCGAAATGCCAAATGGATTTTGTTGAATCCCGATATCAGCGTTGACTTGGCAATGACCACGGTGGTTAGCGGTTTCATTGGTGCAAGAATATTTTATGTTCTTCAACACTGGAGTTTTTTTCGAGGCGTTCCATTAGATGCTTTGAAAATTTGGGAAGGCGGGATCGTTTTATACGGAGGTTTGATCGGAGGTTTAATCGGTTTCTTTTTGTTTGTTAAATGGAGAGGTCTTTCTTTTTTGGCCATGCTTGATTTGTTTGTTCCGGCGACCGCATTGGCTCAGGGTTTTGGCCGCTTGGGTTGTTTTTTAAACGGCTGTTGTTTTGGGCGTGAATCAAAACTGCCGTGGGCGGTTAAATTTCCTTTTTTGGACGAAAAAGTTCATCCCACTCAAATTTATGAATCTATTTACTGTTTTGCTCTAGCGTTCTTCCTGTATCATTTATGGAAACGAAGAAAGACAGATGGAACAGTTGCTTTAGCTTATTTCATCCTGTATCCGATCGGAAGATTTTTCATTGAATTTCTAAGAGGAGATCAACGTCATTATTTTCTTAATTTCACCTTGGCTCAATGGATGAGTCTTCTTTTTCTGGCAGTGGCATTCTACTTTTTTCGGATCCGGAAATCCTCTCGTGGAAAAAATTCAGCTGATCGTTCCTCCTGAAACACAGAATCTGCGTCTTGATCTTTTTCTTGCCAAAGAATTAACCGCAAATTTTTCACGTACAAAATTAAAGCAACTGATTGACCGTGGAGATATTTTGCTTAACGGTAAAACAGTGAAAGCTCATGTCAAAATTTCACCGGGTGATGACATTCAAATTGTTTATGAAAAAGAGCAAGGGGATTTGCTCAGAGCTGAAAACATTCCGATTGATGTGATTCATGAAGACGAAGACATTATTGTGGTGAACAAACCTGCAGGAATGGTAGTTCATCCCGGCTGCGGAAATTTAAAAGGAACTTTGGTCAATGCTCTGTTGCACTACACAAAATCACTTTCAACGGCGGGTGATCCGGTTCGTCCGGGAATTGTTCACCGGCTTGATAAAGATACATCCGGTATTCTTGTGATTGCGAAAAATGACAATGCGCATCGATTTCTTGGAAATTTATTTAAGAAACATCAAATTGATCGCAGATATTGGGTCGTGGTCGGGGGCGTAGTTCAGCATGAGGAAATGAAATGTTCGGAGCCGCTCGGAAAATCATTAATGAACCGAAAGAAAGTAATCGTCAGAGCAGATGATGGGAAACCCTCGATCACCAATTTCAAAATTTTGAAACGCTATGAAAAAGCAACGCTTCTTGAGGCGCGACCGGAAACAGGCAGGACTCATCAAATCCGCGTTCATTTAAGAACATTGGGATATCCGGTATTGGGAGATTCGGTTTATGGAATAGCAACGCCTTGGATTAACCGGCAGGCACTTCACGCTAAAGAGCTCGGATTCCTCCATCCGGCCACAAAACAAAAAGTTTTCTATACCTCAAAACTTCCTGAAGATATGAAATCCCTCCTCAAACATCTTGAGGATTAGCTGTCACAATTAGAAACTTTTTGTTACAATACCCACTTTTATGATCCCCCACCACTTATTTTGAATTGATGAAGCAAGCTAAATAATAATTATGTTAACTATTAAAATCTTAAGTCATGATTATAACTATAGTGGTGGGGGATGACCGAATCAAATTCAGCACTTCTTAAAAAACTTCCTCTTCATTCCGAACATGAGCGCTTTGGCGGCCGGTTCGGCGCCTTCGGAGAATGGTATGTTCCGCTTTATTACACAAGCGTGATTGAAGAGCATGAGCACGTGCGGAACAAAGTCGGGATTTTCGATATTTCACACATGGGCGAATTTTTTGTGCGGGGAAAGAATGCCCGGGCTACGATTAACCAATGGATTACGAATGATACCGGAAAATTATTTCCGAGCCGAGCACTTTACAGTCCGGTTTGCAGGGACAACGGTGGAATCGTTGACGACGTAGTTGTTTTCGAAGAAAGTCCGGACAATTTTTTAATTGTGGTGAATGCTGCCAATATTGACAAAGATTTTGCCTGGTTATCCGCGCATCTTCCGAAAGATGTTATCCTCGAAAATAAGAGTAACGAGATTGCTTTATTTGCAGTTCAAGGACCCGAAAGCCGCGCATTGATTTCATCACTTTTCGACATTGATTTAAGCCGGATTTCTTATTATCATTTCACAAAAGTTGCATCGCCATTTGGTGACATTGTTCTTTCAGAAACGGGTTACACCGGGGAGGAAGGTTTTGAACTGTTTTGTCCGATTCAAAAGGCAAATGATTTATGGAAGCGTTTATTTGAGGTCGGAAAAAATTTTGATTTAAAACCAATCGGGTTTGGTGCACGCGACACGCTCCGGCTTGAATCCAAATTTTTGTTGTACGGCCACGACATGAACGATGAAACTAATCCGCTCGAAGCAGGACTGAGTTGGACGATCGGCTGGACAAAAGAAAATTTCATCGGAAAACAAGCACTTGAACAAGAAAAATCCCGCGGAGTAAAAAAGAAACTCATTGGATTTGAACTCACCGATCGTGGAATTGCACGAGAAGGATGCCCGATTCAGGTGAATGGAAAAGTGGTTGGAAAAGTAACGAGCGGAACTTTTTCACCGACCTTGAAACAAAGCATCGGTTTGGCCTATGTTTCAACCGAGTTTGCGCAAGTCGGACAAACGCTTGAAATTGAAGTGAGAGGAAAAGCACAAAAAGCACGAATTGTGAAAACACCATTTTATAAAAGAGAAAAAGAAGTCAGAAGCAAGAAATAAGAAAGGGAACCCAATGAATTTTCCTTCAGATTTGCGTTATACCAAAAGTCACGAATGGGCCCGTAAGTCGAGCGATAAAATTGTGGTTGGAATTACCGATTACGCTCAGCATGAAATTTCCGACGTTGTGTTTATCGAGCTTCCGCATGTTGGTCAAAAAGCTGAGAATGGAAAAGCGATTAGCATCGTTGAATCCGTAAAAGCAGCATTTGATATTTACGCCCCGGTTTCGGGAACCGTAAAGGCCATTAATACCACTTTGGAATCCGATCCTGCCATTGTGAATGAAGATCCTTACGGCAAAGGCTGGTTTTTTGAATTGACTCCGACGAATTCCAAAGAATGGGAAAGCCTTTTAACAAAAGATCAGTATGAGCAAATGATTCGCCAAGGAGCCAAAGGCTGAGATTGCTTCGTCGGCCTTACGACCTCCTCGCAATGACGTCATTGCGAGGGAGCAGAGCGACCGAAGCAATCTCAAAGTGATAGATGAGCTACTTTCCGATTACGAAACAGGATCAAAATGAAATGTTGGATGCCATCGGCATCGAGCATTTTGGTCAGCTTTTTACCGCCATTCCGTCCGAAATCAGAAATCCTAAAATTGAACTTCCACCGGCCTTGAGTGAATTGGAAGCCCAGCAATGGTTTCGCGAGCTTTCTTCAAAAAATTCAAACCTGAAAACGAATTTATCTTTTTTGGGCGCCGGTTGCTACGAACATTTTATTCCCTCTCTTGTGCGCCACATGATTGGACGCGGTGAATTTTACACCGCTTATACGCCTTATCAGCCGGAAGCATCACAGGGAACTCTGCAAGCACTCTTCGAATATCAAAGTTTAATTTGTGAATTAACGGGGATGGATGTTTCAAACGGATCGCACTATGACGGTTCAACGGCTTTGGCGGAATCGGTACTGATGACGCTTCATGAAGCGAAGCGCTCGAAAGTTTTACTGGCTTCCTCCGTTCATCCGGATTATCGACGTGTTACAAATACATATTTGACCGGAACTGATTTTGAAAATTCTGAAATTCCATTCGGTCAAAATTTTGAACTTGATCTCAATTCTCTTAAGAAACAATTAACTCCGGAAGTTGCTTCTGTTGTTATTCAGTCTCCCAACTTTTTTGGTTTGGTTGAAAAATTAAATGAAATAGAAGCATTGGTTCATCAAAATGGTTCGCTTCTTATTTTGGTGGCTCATCCGCTTTCATACGGTTTTTATAAAACGGCGAAGGAAATTGGAGCCGACATTGCCTGCGGAGAAGGTCAGCCACTTGGAATTCCTCCGTCATTCGGAGGTCCGTGGCTTGGATATTTAGCTACAACAAGAGCATTAATGCGGCGAATTCCTGGACGTCTGGTTGGATTGACAAATGACACAAACGGAAATCGCGCATTTTGTTTGACGTTACAAGCCCGCGAGCAACATATACGCCGCGAACGTGCCAGTTCCAATATTTGCACCAATCAGGCGCTTTGTGCTTTAGCAGCCTGCGTTTATTTGTCCAGTTTGGGGAAAACCGGCATTCGCAGAATTGCAGAGCTGAATTTGGAAAATAGTTATTATCTTCGAGATGAGCTGAGCAAACTCAAAGGTGTAAAAGTTTTGACGCAAGGCTCCATCTTCAATGAATTCGTGATCGAACTTTCAAAGTCGGTTGTTCAAGTAAACCAGAAGTTAGAAGAGAAAAAGATATTGGGCGGCCTTAGCCTCGAACGGTTTTATCCGAAATTAAAAAATCAAATGCTGATTTGCAGTACTGAGACAAAATCCAAAGATGATCTTGATTATTTTGTCCAATCGCTTAAGGAAATTTTGAAATGATCCCCCACCACTTTCTGAGTTGTCATTGCGAGGCAGCGTACCAAGCGATGCCGAAGCAATCTCAAAACTTAGATTGCTTCGTCGGCCCTTTGGGCCTCCTCGCAGTGACGGCATCATATTTGTCTTTAATAGAAAGTGGTGGGGGATGAGTCTTGATCTAAAAAAAATAACAAAGTCAGACAGTAAGCTCTTATTTGAAAAAAGCAAAGCCGGAAAAGAAGGGATTTTTGTCCCACAAAGAAAATTTCCGGAAAAAGATTTTACTCAGCTGATTCCGGCTGATCTTCAGCGCAAAGAGCCGTCCGATCTTCCGGAAGTAACCGAACCCGAGCTCGTCCGGCACTTCGTTAATCTTTCCAAGAAAAATTTCAGTGTCGATACTCATTTTTATCCACTCGGAAGCTGTACGATGAAATACAACCCCAAGATTCATGAGGACATTGCTGCTTTGGACGGATTTGCTTGGCTCCATCCGCTTCAGAGTGAAGATCAAATTCAAGGCATGCTTCAAATTTTCCATGATCTGCAAAAAGCATTGTGCGAATTAACCGGAATGTATCAATTTACGCTTCAGCCGGCGGCAGGCGCACACGGTGAATTGTGCGGCATGATGTTGACGAAGGCTTATCACGAATCACGCGGCGACGGAAAAAAACGGCATTTGGTTTTGGTACCCGATTCAAGTCACGGAACCAATCCGGCTTCTGCGGCTCAATATGGTTATCAAGTGGTTCAGATTCCCTCCAACGAAAAAGGCCGCGTGGATTTGGCTGCGCTTGAAGCAGCGCTCAATGATGAAGTGGCGTGTTTGATGTTAACCAATCCGAACACGCTTGGACTTTTTGAAAATGACATTTTGAAAATTCGTGAACTCGTTCACAAAAAAGGCGCGCTTCTTTATTATGACGGCGCGAATTTAAATGCACTGCTCGGCGCGGTTCGGCCCGGTGACATGGGTTTTGACATTGTTCATCTCAATCTTCACAAAACATTTACGACACCTCATGGCGGTGGCGGGCCCGGAGCCGGTCCGGTCGGTGTCAGTAAAACTTTGGAACCGTTTCTCCCGAGCCCGGTGATTATTCAAAAGGAAAATCGATTTGCTTTCGATTTTGACCGACCAAAATCAATCGGAAAAGTGAGATCTTTTTTTGGAAATACGGGCATTTTGGTGCGCGCGTATGTTTATATCCGGATGTTGGGTCTTGAAGGATTGAAACGGGTGAGTCACGATGCTGTTTTAAACGCCAATTATCTTCGAAAAAAATTAAGTGAAGTTTATGAAAATCCTCACAATGAATTCTGCATGCATGAATTTGTTTTATCGGCGAGTAATTTTGAATCTCAGCAAATTCATGCCGGAGATATCGGCAAACGGCTTTTGGATTATGGTTATCACGCTCCGACCGTTCATTTTCCGCTTGTGGTCAAAGAAGCACTCATGATTGAACCGACCGAAACAGAATCGAAGGAAACGCTCGATTCATTTATTGATGTGATGCTCAAAATTTTAAAGGAAATTAAAGAAACGCCAGAATTGGTTCGGAAAGCTCCGCACAACATGCCGATTGGCCGGCCCGATGAAGTTCAAGCGGCTAGAAAACCCATCTTGAGTTTTCGGGATTTAAAGCGAGATCAGGCATCGTAATCATTCGTCATTCCTGAATGTTTTTAGATGGAATCCAAATCCGTCATTGCGAGGAGCCCGAAGGGCGACGAAGCAATCTCAGATTTTAGATTGCTTCGGCCTTCCTTTGAGCGTTGCCTCGCAATGACGGAGGTCCTGCACTTCGCTAATACTCACCAATGTGATATTATAATTACCTTATGATGACAAAAACCCAACCTTATCTTCGTCTTATTCTCGGTGGTGCTCATGATGGTCAGTTCAATATGGCAGTTGATGAATTTCTTTTTCGAAGGCAAATCGAGTCTTGTGATCAGGATTCAATTCTTAGATTTTACCGATTCAGTCATCCAACCGTTACGGTTGGATATGGAATGTGGCAGGCGCTTCAAACAAAAACCAAGGCCATTCGAAGAATAACCGGAGGCGGCATTGTTTCCCACACCCCGATGGATTTAACCTATTCTTTTATTACGCCGATTAATCATGCGTCGCTTCAGAAGGTAAGAGACAGTTATTGGTTGATTCACAGCATTTTGAAAAAATCATTCGCCCGATTAAACATTCATGCCGAACTTTATCCAGTCTGTGACAAAACATCTGAATCGGAAAAAATTTCTCATTGTTTTACTTCTCCCGTCATGCATGACTTGATGTTAAACAATCACAAAATCGCCGGCGCTGGTCAAAAACGAAGTAAAGGTTATTTGTTACATCAAGGTTCTATTGCTTGGAATTTTGCGGTTCAGGAAAATCCTAATTTAAGCGAAATAGAATTTGCCCAGACATTCGCAGAATTTTTGGCTTCGGAATTCAACCAGTCGATTCATGAGACTTCACTGAATTCATGCGAGGTCAAGCTTTTAGAAACGGCAAATGGATAAACCAGAAGAAATTTTAGCCAAGATTCAAAAGTTAATCGATCGGAATTATGGTTACAAATTCGAAGCCTATAGTTTTGTTCTCGCCGGACTTCATTACACGATGATGTCGCTTGCCAGCCCTCGTCATATTTCCGGCCAGGAATTTTGTGATGGACTGAGGCGCTATGCGATTGATCAATTTGGGCCTTTGGCGCGGACTGTCTTGGAATATTGGGGCGTTAAAGAGACCGTTGATTTTGGAAAAATTGTTTTTGCTTTGGTGGATGTTGGTTTGATGCGCAAAACCGACGAAGACACCTTGGATGATTTCAAAGATGTCTACGATTTTGAAACAGCTTTTCACAACAAAATGATTTTTGAATAAATGATTTCCAAATTGAGTTTAAATCCCGAGCAAGAAAAAGCCGTCACCGCTTCCGACGGCCCGCTTTTGGTTTTAGCGGGAGCCGGGAGCGGTAAAACCCGTATTTTAACCTGCCGGATTGCGCACCTGATTTCAAGAGGCGTTCCTTCCTTTAATATTTTAGGCGTTACCTTTACCAACAAAGCGGCAGAAGAAATGAAATCGCGCGTCAGTCAAATGGTCAGCCAGCAGGTTTGGATTTCTACATTCCATTCGACTTGCATGAGAATTTTGAGAATTGATGGTGAAGGAATTGGTTTGCCGAAGAATTTTTCGATTTACGATGATCATGACCAGCTTGTATTGATCAAAGAATGTTTGAGTGAACTGAATAAAAATGAACGTCAAATCAATCCAAAAGGTGTGCGCGAAGAAATTCAAAGAGCGAAGGATTTTTTGTTAACACCTGAAGCTTATCAAGAACAAGCTCAGGACGCATTTCAAGATATCGTGGCTCAGGTCTATTTACTTTATGAAAAGAAAACGACGGCATTAAAAGGTTGTGATTTTGGCGATTTGATTTTGAAGACCGTGTTTTTGTTTGACCGTAATCCGACAACATTAGAATCCTGGCAGGAACGTTTTAAACATGTATTGATTGATGAATATCAAGATACCAACCACGCTCAATATCGTCTCGTTCGTCATTTTGCCGATCGATATAAAAATATTACCGTCGTTGGGGATCCAGACCAATCCATTTATGCTTGGCGCGGTGCGGACATCCGGAACATTCTTGATTTTGAAAAAGATTATCAAAATTGTCAGGTGATTAAACTCGAACAAAATTATCGTTCCACCGGAAATATTTTGGAAGGTGCTAATGCACTCATTGAATTTAATACGGCCCGAAAACCAAAAGCGCTTTGGACCGAAAAAAAAGCGGGTGACAGGATTACTTTATATCAAGCGGTGGATGAACGAGACGAAGCTGAATTTGTGGTTCGTGAAATTTTAAATCATCAGAAGTCGGGCCGTACTTTGGCCGATTGCGTTGTTTTTTACCGGCTTCACGCTCAATCCCGTGTTTTAGAAGAAGCGCTCAGAAAATATAAAGTTCCTTACCGGATTGTCGGCGGAATCAGATTTTATGACCGGCGGGAAATCAAAGATTTAATTGCTTATCTGCGTGTGATTGCGTTTCCTCATGACGATCTGAGTTATAAACGAATTGTCAATGTTCCGAATCGCGGAATCGGAAAAAAAACCATCGAAACTTTTGAAACTTATCAAAAGGGAAAAGGAATCGGCTGGGATCAGGCTCTTAAAGAAGTTTCTCAGATCGAAGGAATTGGAGTCAAAGCGAAAGAAGGTCTGAATCAATTTTACCGGATGATTCAATTTCTGAGAGCTGAAAAAAATAGACGGGTAAGTGAGCTGCTCGAAGAAATTTTAAACCGAAGCGGTTATATGAAAGAACTTGAGCTTGAGCGTACGATTGAGTCGAAAGTTCGAATCGATAATATTCAGGAATTTTTCTCAGCTGTTCAAGATTTTGAAGAAAATTATGAAACAGAAGAAGGCCTTTTAGAATCTTTTATCGAAAGTATTACGCTGACCACCAATATGGATAATTGGGACGGCGGAAGCAACAGTCTTACGCTGATGAGTCTTCATACGGCAAAGGGGCTTGAATTTCCAATTGTTTTCATGGTTGGCGTTGAAGAAGAAATTTTCCCGCACGTTAATTCGTTTGGCGGAGGAGTTCAGGAACTGGAAGAAGAGCGCAGACTTTGTTATGTCGGCATGACACGGGCAAAAGAAAAACTTTATTTTGTCTATGCTGATTCGCGGCGGCTTTACGGATCGCGTCAACATAATCTTCCGTCTCGGTTTCTGAACGAAATTCCGTCTCATTTATTTGAAGACGGTAGCCGTTCAGCTGCAGATGATGAGATGTATGAGCCAGATCAACAAGAAGTGAAAAGACGAATTTTGTTTGATTAATTAAAGGAGCGCAAATGTCTTCAAACGGAAAAAATAAAGAATATCAGAAAAAACGAAACTGGCTTCATTTGGTGGGAATCTTGCTCACCTTGGTCATTCTCGGCGGAGCGATCGTGACAAGATTGACTTTTTGGATGCATGAGAAAGCTGCTTCGATCACACTTTCGCCTTCCGGAATCGTGTTTTTTTATTTTCTGTTCTTCTCAATCTATTCACTTATCATTTCATTTCCCATGTCCTTTTATTCCAGTTTTATTTTGGAACATGAATACCATTTGTCCAATCAAACGCTGGCCTCCTGGTTTTGGGAATGGATGAAGAAACAATTACTCGGATTTGTTATTTCAACGCCGCTCATCCTGCTGCTTTATATTTTGATTTGGCATTTTCCGACTTCCTGGTGGATTTTGGGATGGCTGGGATATGCGATCTTTAGTTTGGTCATGGGGAAACTCTTTCCCGTTTTGATTGTTCCTCTTTTTTACAAATACAGTCCGATTGCAGACGAAGTTCTTAAAAAGAGAATCGAAGCATTGGCTACACGTTTTGATCTTAAGATTCAAAATATTTCTTCACTCAATTTAAGCAAGACAACCAAAAAAGCAAACGCTGCTTTTACAGGCTTTGGAAAAACCAAGCGAGTAATTTTGGGAGATACTCTTCTTCAATCGTTCAGTCATGATGAAATTGAAACGGTGTTGGCGCATGAACTGGGACATTACAAACATCGTGATATTTTGAAACAAGTTATTTTGAGCGCGATTTTGTCGTTTATCGGTTTCTGGCTTGCGTATCAAATTTTAAATTCCTTCAGTTACTCATTGGGATATTTGGGGCCGGGAGACGTCCGGTCGTTCCCTTTATTTTCTCTCATCTTTTTTATTTTCGGACTCATTATGAGTCCGGCTGGAAATACATTTTCCCGTTACGTTGAAAACAAAGCCGATGAATTTGCTCTCGATGCGACAAAAAATCGGCAATCCTTTATTTCAGCCATGCAGAAATTAAGCGATATGAATTTGGCCGATCCCAATCCCAGTCTGCTGATTGAGTTTTTTCTTTACGATCATCCTCCCGTTGGAAAACGGATTCAAATGGCGAAGCAATACAAGTTGTAATTAAATTTTTATCATGAAACATAAATTTTATTGTTTTGTTCTTCTATTTTTATTTTCTTCAGTCCTCGCTTTTGCGGATAAGCCCGAGTTAACGGCTTTAATCGAAAAAGGTGAAACCTTGATCAAACAAGGATCTTATCCCGCGGGCATTGCTCTTCTTGAAACGGTTTTGACCAAGGATCCGGATAATACGAAAGTATTAAGTTCTTTGTTAACTGCCTGCGACAACTACAGCCAAAAGTTAATTTCAGAAAACCACTTTGATTTGGCTCAAACGTACATTAAAAAAATGGATGGGATCATGCAAAAAATTGAAGCCCAGCCGGCCAAAGAATTTTCAAATGATGATTTAAAAACACAATCTCGAATTAAACGCGAAGCAGTCCGTGCCAAAGCTTTTTTGTTGAATCCCAAAGACGAAAATATGGACCTCGTTTCGCTTAATGCAGGTCGTGAAAATTATAATGAAGCGGTTGGGTATTTCAACAAACGCCAATACGATATTGCAGAAAATCTGCTCAAGGATTCCATTAAGTTGGACCCGTCCAATCCGTATGCTTTTGAACTCTTGGGTGAAATCGCAAATTTAAATCAGCGGCTTGACGATGCCGAACGTTATTACAAACAGGCTTTTTTAATTAATTCTGATCCGGCACTCCGCGCCAAATATGAGAAATTGATTCGTGAAAAATCGATTGATCAAAAACAGCAGCAGTATGAAGACGAACATTTTATTATCCGGTATCGGCGAAACGAATCCATCGAAGGATCTGAGGTCCGTGATTCTTTAAGAGAAGCTTACCGGACAATCTCTCAGGATTTTGGTCATTATCCGAAATATAAAATTCCAGTTCTTTTATATGATCGGGATGAATATCAAAGTTTGATGGGCTCAGTGCCTCACTGGTCGGGTGCCCTTTTTGACGGAAAAATCAGACTTCCGGTTTATTTGAATTTACCTGCCTCTTTTCAAAATCAAAACGTTCAAATTCAATATGACAGCAAGGAATTTAAAAAATTAATTTACCATGAACTGACTCATGCATTTGTTTTGGATTTAAGTCAGACCAAATGTCCAATTTGGCTGAATGAAGGTTTGGCTCAATATCAGGAAAATAAAATTAAACCGATCGATCTCACATTGCTCACAAAAGCAGTCAAAGATAAAACATTGCTTAGCGTTGACGAACTGATGTTTCAGGAAATTTCTAAAGTTACATCGCAGGAAAAAGCGCTTCTTTACTATCTCGAATCCTTTTCGCTCGTTTCCTACATCTTAAAACAAAGCCGGACGTACAATATGAAACAACTCTTGATTGAATTGGGAAAAGAAACGCCGTTCGTCGACGCATTCGAAAAAAGTTTTGGGCGCAGTTTTAAAGACATTGCGGCAAGCTGGGAAAGGGACCTTAAAGAACAGTACGGTCTAAAAACCTAACTTGTTCTAAGTTCTTGTATTAAAAGGTCTTACATGCTTATATTAAAATTTTAACCAAATTGACATTCTGACGTTTATCCTTTACAATTACTATTCTTTCGAGGTCAAAAATGAGTCGATATGCTGTATTAGCAATAGGTTCCCATCAGTACCAGGTTCAGGAAGATGCTGTTTTCGAAGTCCAAAGGCTTCCCTCTATAAAGCAGGGCAAAGAATCCAAAGAAGTTAAGTTGGATCAAGTTCTGGTTCTGAACGATAACGGAAAAGTTCAATTTGGTCAGCCGTATATTCCCAAAGCTTCCGTTACTTGTGAAGTTTTAGAAGAACTGAAATTACCAAAAGTGATTTCTTTTAAGTTCAAACGCCGCAAAGGCTATAAACGCAAAAAGGGTCATCGTCAAACGGTTGTTCGTTTGCGCGTAAAGACCATTCAAGGTCATTAGAAATGGCACATACAAAAAGTCAGGGCAGTACAACAAACGGTCGTGATTCAAATCCACAAATGTTGGGCGTTAAAGCCTACGGTGGACAATTGGTTCATACCGGTTCTATTATCATAAGACAAAGAGGGACGCGATTTAAACCGGGTCGTTACGTCGGACGTGGTTCTGATGATACTCTTTTTGCCCTTCGAGATGGCGTTGTCCAATTCAAAACTAATCGAACCGTTTATATAGTTCCAAGCAATTAATCTGATCAGGATAGAAAAAGCTGAGAAGGGTCAGGAACCCAACTCGGCTTTTTTGTTTTTGTATATCATTTTGCGAAATAGAGACAAGAAAAATTATGTTTATCGATGAAGTCACCATAACAGTTCATTCAGGGGCGGGCGGAAGAGGCTGTGAAAGTTTTCACATACGTGCCGATCGAAAACGTATTTCCACCGGAGGCGACGGCGGTGACGGCGGCGATGTGATTTTGCGGGCTGATCCTCAGACCGGTAGTTTGATTTCTCTCAAATCAAAACGTATTTTTGAAGCAGAACGCGGTGAATTAGGTATGGGGAGCAATCAATACGGCCGGAAAGGAAAGGATTGCATTGTCAAAGTTCCTTGCGGAACGACGATTTATAACAAAACGGATAATCTTCTGATTCGAGATCTCATTCGACCAGGAGAAGAAGTCGTGGTTGTGAAAGGAGGTAGGCGGGGTTACGGCAATCACGCGCGCCGGCCGGCGACTTTCGGAGAAGAGGGTAAAGAACTGGAACTGTTTTTATCATTTAAAATTATTGCCGATATCTTTTTAATAGGTCTTCCGAATTCCGGGAAGACAACGTTACTCAAACATTTAACCGGCGCCGGAGTGAGTGAAACCGACTATCCTTTTGCGACTAAAGCACCGCAAGCCGGAACGTATCGAAGCGATGATCACGAACTGAGCCTGTGCGAGCTTCCTTCGATTTATCAAGCTTCAGGCGAAGGTCGTGGTTTGGGAACACATTACTTGAAACATTTGGAACGCGCGGAATTAATTTTCGTTCTTTTAGATCCAAAGAGTGAATTCGCAACCGATTTAAAAGAGGGATATCAAATTTTAATCAAAACGATACAGGAATTTAATCCCGACTTTTTGAAAATTCCAAGATTCATCGTGGTGAACAAATCGGATTTTTTGACCTCTGCGGATCAGAAGAAAAAATATTTTCAGGCGAAGGAAAAAGTTTATTTTATATCGGCTAAAAATAATACTGGAATCGATCGTCTCATGAAAGATGCTCAAAAATTAACAGGATTTCATCACTATGCGAAATCAAATTAATCAGGGAAAAAGATGGGTCATTAAAATCGGCACGAGTTCATTAACCACTGCCGATGGTCATTTTTCAAAGTCCAATCTTGAGAATATTGTTTCCCAAGTCGTGATTCTTTTGCGCCAAAAAATTCAGGTCATCTTGGTGAGTTCGGGAGCGATTGCATTAGGCATGGATACGCTTAATCGTTCCAAGCGTCCGGTTTTGCTTCCGGACCTTCAAGCCTGCGCAGCCATCGGCCAGGGAAAATTAATGAAAGCTTATGAAGAGGCGTTTTCTCGTTCAGGTCATCATGCGGCTCAAATTTTGTTGACGCAAGACGGACTTCAAAATCGTGAGCGTTACGTCAACGCAAAAAATACGATTCAGGCGCTTTTGAAAATGGGAGCGGTTCCGGTGGTGAATGAAAACGATACAGTTGCTACGGAGGAAATCCGGTTTGGAGACAACGATGTTTTAGCGGCTCAAGTGGCCAATTTGGTGGAAGCGAGCCTCCTGATTTTTTTAAGCGACATCGACGGGCTTTATTTAAAAGATAAAACCGTGATTCGGCAGATTCAATCGGAGACAGAGCTGAAAGAATATGCCTCTCACATTCATCCCAAAAAAAATGAAAAAACCGCTGGCGGAATGAAAACCAAATTATCGGCGGCTCATATGGCGATGAGATCCGGTATTCCAATTGTTTTGGCCAACGGCCGCGACGAACATGTGGTGGAACGTATTCTCAAAGGCGAGGAAGTCGGTTCTTTATTTTTCCCGTTAATTAAAAAAGCGAATTCACGAAAAAGATGGCTGGCCCACTCGGCTTCGACAAATGGAATGATTTTTTTAGATAAAGGAGCTTGTCAAGCCATTACGGATGGGAAGAAAAGCTTGTTGGCAACGGGAGTTATTAAATGCACCGGAAATTTTAAATTAGGCGACGTCGTTAATATTGCAGATCAAGCAGGCCAAGTTTTTGCCCGGGGCCTCATTAATTATTCGCGTGATGAAATGATGAAAATAAAAGGAAGAAGAGCACAGGAAATCGCCGCCGTTTTGGGTTACAAGCGAAGCGATGAAGTTATTCACCGGAACAACATGGTTTTTTTAAAATAATGAATCTTAAATCTCAATTAATCAAACTGACGCAAAAAGCAAAAGAGGCATCGCAAACCCTGGCGGAGCTTTCTTCAAAACAGAAAGAAAAAGTTTTAAATCAAATTGCGGACGGTCTTAAAAAAGAATCTGCCAAAATAATCCGCGCGAACCAAAAAGATTTAGGCAACGCCAGAAAAATGAAATTGACGGACGCTATGATGGACCGGCTCGCTCTGAATTCTGAACGCATTGATCATATGGCTAACGCAGTCGCTCAAGTGGCAAAGTTGAAAGATCCAGTGGGCGAAGTGCTTAAAACTTGGAAACGTCCCAATGGTTTGGTCATATCAAAAGTAACGGTTCCACTCGGTTTGGTTTTAATTATTTATGAATCGCGGCCCAATGTCACTTCAGAATGCGCTTCCTTGTGTTTCAAAAGTGGAAACGCTGTTTTACTTCGCGGCGGCCGCGAAGCATATTATTCCAATCAAGCAATCGTGAAGGTTTATCAAAGCGTTTTGAAGAAGAATCATTTACCGGAAGCAGCTGTCACTCTTGTGCCAGTTTTAGATCGGCGCGCCATTGACGAACTTTTAAAACTGGATGAATTCATTAATTTGGTTATTCCACGAGGCGGCGAAGCTTTGATCAGACGTGTTGCGGAACATGCGAGAATGCCGGTCATTAAACATTACAAGGGAATCTGTCATGTTTATGTCGATTGCGATGCTGATTTGGAAATGGCGAGAAAAATAGCATTTAATGCGAAACTTCAAAGAACCGGTGTTTGCAACGCCATGGAAACACTTCTTGTTCACAAAGACATAGCTCATCGATTTCTGCCGACCTATGGATCAATGTTACGAAAAGCTCAATGTGAAATCCGCGGCGATAAAGCCACTCGTAAAATTCTTCCAGGAATTAAAACTGCAACCGAAGCGGATTGGAGAACCGAATATTTGGACCGGATTCTTTCGATTCGAGTAGTTAAAGATATCGATCAAGCGATTGAGCACATCCAAAAATACGGTTCTGCCCATACCGATTCGATTGTGACCAAAAATAAATCGGCTGCTGAAAAATTCGTTTCGAAAGTCGATTCTTCATCAGTGATGGTGAATGCATCGACTCGTTTTTCGGATGGATTTGAATACGGCTTCGGAGCCGAAATCGGAATTTCAACGGATAAGATTCACGCGCGAGGACCCATGGGACTTGAAGGTTTGGTTTCATATAAATATATTGTGCGCGGCAATGGTCAAATCAGATCTTAATTTAATTCCATGCGCATCGGAATTTTAGGCGGAGCGTTTGACCCTATTCACAAAGGTCATCTTGCGCTGGCTCATGCAAGTCTTGAAAAGTTAAAATTGGATCGACTCTATTTTATTCCAGCCTATCATCATCCTCTCGAACAAAAAGGAATGTCGGCCTCTCCTGAAGATCGGTTCGAAATGATTAAAAGAGCAATTCAAGATGAATCTAAGTTTTCAGTATCGGATTGTGAAATTAAAAGGAAAGGCGTTTCTTATACGGTCGACTCATTGCGTTTGTTTCGTGAACAATATCCGAAACCGAACGAACTTTTTTTTATTACGGGCGGAGATTGGGGAAAAAAATTGAACCAATGGAAAAAAATCGATACCATTTTTTCATTGGCTCATTTTGTGGTTGCGAGTCGGCCTGGATTTGATATTCGGGATTTGCCCAAACAAGTTGAGATCTTGGATTTTGTTCCGCTTGCTATTTCGTCCACTCAAATTCGAAAAGAATTAAAAGAAGGAATAAGCTCGCCATCGTTCATACCGGCTGAGGTTAAAACCTATATTAAAGAACACGGTCTTTACCGGTCCTGATGAATCATTTTTATGAGTTGATCATTCTTCTAACACTTCTTGCGATGTCCGCTTTTTTTTCAGGAGCGGAAGCGGCACTTTTTTCCCTGTCAAAATTAGAAAAGAAACGTTTAAGCACGCGTCATCCAAAAGCATGGAAAACAATTTCCTTCCTTCTCGAACATCCGCGCAGAACATTAATTACTATTTTGATCGGAAATTTAACGGTTAATACACTTGCCAGCGCTCTGGTGACTTCCATTGCAATCCGATGGATTGGAGACCGTGGAGTAGGTTTGGCCATTGTTGTTTTTACGCTGGTGCTCGTGACAATCGGTGAGTTGATTCCTAAAGTTTTTGCCATTCGTTATGACGAGTGGTTCGCTGTTGCATTCGCCCTTCCGCTTGACCTTTGTGCGAAAATTTTTTATCCCATTCGGCGAATTGTCCGATGGTCTGCAGATGGAATTCTGTCGTTGTTGGTAAAGGATCATCACAAAGATGCTGATTTGGTTTCGGAATCTGAACTCAAAGCGCTCGCCCGAATTGGGGAAGAGGAGGGGGCGTTAAAAGCTGAAGAAGGAGAGATGATTCAAAATTTAATTAATCTCGGCGATCGCATAGTTCGGGAAATTATGACGCCCAGAACGGATATGACGGCGTTTGATATCGAAGAAGGCCGCGAAAAATTGGTTGCGCTCATTAAACAATTTCACTTTTCACATTTTCCGGTATTCGAGAAATCGCTCGATAATTTGCTTGGCGTTATTTCGACGCAGGAATTCATGCTGGATAATCAAAATCGGCTTCGTGAATTAATTCAGCCGCCTTATTATGTTCCCGAAACAAAACCCATCGATGAATTGCTTCAAGAGTTTCAAAAGAAAGGAACGCGCGTTGCCATTTGTGTGGATGAATATGGCGGGACGGCAGGGCTTGTGACTCATGAAGATATTTTAGAAGAAGTGTTCGGTGAATTTTATGATGAGTATGCCAAAGCAGATCCCTTGATCAAAACCATTGACGAAGGAGTTTATTTGGTACATGGAAAGATCAGTCTGCATCAATTTCAGGATTTTTTTGGTGTTGAGCTCAAATCCGAAACTTCAGAAACATTAAGCGGATGGCTTTTGGAACAGTTTGGTTCAATTCCGAAGCAGCACGATTCATTTTTATGGGAAGGAATTGAATTTCACGTGCGCGAAGTTTATAAACAACGAATTTCTAAAATCGAAATTAGAAGAACCAAATGATTACTCTTTTTTTGATCATCATATTGTGTTTCATTTTATTGGGTTTTTTTGCGGGATCTGAAATGGCTTATTTATCCTGCAATAAATTGAAACTGCGTCATTTGGCTGATGAAGGGAATCGTGCTGCACAAATTATCATGCGGTTTCATCAGCATCCAAACCGTTTTTTAACGACTATTTTAATCGGAACAAACTTAATGCATGTGACCGTTACTGGTTTGGTGACTTATATTTTGGAAAAACAATTTCAGATTACCCAAGAGTGGATTACGGTTTTAGGTTTGTCCCTGATCATTATTATTTTTGCAGAAACAATTCCGAAAGATTGGTTTCGGCATAAAGCAGATGATTTTATTTACCGCTTTGCCTACATTTTGAATTTTCTGGATCGTTTGTTCCGCATCATTTCAATCATTCTTATTCGTTTAACCGATTTTTTAATTATTACAGTCTCGCCGTCGGTAAAGAGAAGCCCTTATGTGACGAGAGAAGAATTTCGATATGTGATCGAGGAGAGTGCGAAAAAGGGAGTGCTTTTGGCGCATGAGCAGCAATTAATCAACACCATTTTAAATTTGAGCTCTCTTCGAGTCGAAGAGCTCATGATTCCAGTGATGAAATTTCCAAAAGTTTCTTTGATGGATAAGATCAAAGATGTCAAAGAAATTTCACGGAAAACAAAAACTCAGGCCGTCTTGGTTTATGAAGAAATACCTTCTTTAATCGTGGGAATTATCTATGTTTTTGATATTCTTTTTGAAGAAAATGAGGAACAAACATTATCACGATATCTAAAAGCTCCGCTTTTCGTAACTCATGATACGACTGCAGAAAAAGCAATTTTCACGCTTCAATCCAGACACGCCTCTTTTGGCGCGGTGATCAATTCCGATCGTGACGTCATCGGAGTCGTTGGCCTCGAAAATCTACTTCAACTATAACCCCTTTATTTTAAAGGGGTTAGGTTTATCTTTTTAAGATAATTCCTGGCTTTGGCTTAAGGCCAATTCAAATTAGCCGATATATAAACCGCACCAAAATCAAAACCGATCGCGGGCTTTATACTTAAATCTTAGCAGTCAGTTACAAAAATTCTGCAAAAGAGGGAGTTTGGATGCGAATTATTGCGATCGCTAATCAAAAAGGCGGATGCGGCAAGACCACGACGGCCATTAATTTATCCGCATCTCTTGCTTTCCTTCAGAAAAAAGTTCTGCTCGTTGATCTTGATCCGCAAGGTCACGCGACCTGTGGATTAGGAGTTCGGGCCGAATTTCTTGAGAAAACCAGTTATGAACTTTTCCAGCAAACCAACGATTCCATTCTTGATTTTATCGTCCCTATTAATGATTATTTGTCGCTGATCCCAACCTATATCCGCCTAAACCAGGCAGAAACAGAAAATACAGCCGGGCGCGATCGTTTAAAAAATTGTTTTGCAAAGTTGCCTGAGGATTATGATTATGTCATCATCGATTCTCCGCCTCATTTGGGCCTCTTAACGTTTAATGCCTTTAGCGCTTCGCAAGAAATTATTATTCCGATCGAACCTTCATTTTTTTCACTCCACGGTCTCGCTAAAATTTCAGAAACTTTGCAATCGGTTAAACAAGGCGAGAATAGAAACTTAAGAATTCATGCGCTCATCACTCGTTTTGAGAAACGAGTTCGTTTGTCGCGCGAAATTCATGAAGAAGTCAAAAAATATTTCAAATCTCAACTGTTTATGACTACTATCGAAGAAAACGTTCGTTTAAAGGAAGCGGCGGCCGGCGGAAAAAGCATTGTTGATTTTGATCGTCAATCGATCGGATTTAGAAACTATATGAGTCTTGCCATCGAGGTGATTGAGCGTGGCTTAATTTGGGACGCTACAGAACAACAAGTTTTTAGGAAGGAAGAGATTGTGACGGATGATCTGCCGCAGCCCGCAATTCAATCAGAAGATTCTTTACAAATGCCCGCTGCAAATGAAACGCCGTCAGATCAGTTAGCCGTATCATCCGATTCGCAGGAACCAAATACTCCAACGGTGAATGAAACACATTCTAGCGCTGCGACTGAAGAACAAATTTGGGACCCAGAGGAATTGAAACCCAAAAAAGTATTAGGTGGTATTTTATTTTCATTTTTGAATCGGCAATCGCTCTCAGTTTTGATTGCAGGAGATTTTAATCGATGGGTGGCCGAGCCGCTTCTCCTGGTGGATGAAAATTCGGGATTGTGGCAGAAAGTCATTCCAATTAATGAGGGAATCTATCGATATAAATTTTTGGTGAATGATAACTGGCAAACGGATCCTTTTAATCCACGAAGTGAAATGAATCCTTACGGTGGTATTGATTCAGTTCTAAAATTAAACGGCACCATTGTTTTTTATGAAAACGGACAAGAAACTAAAACGGGGACTTGCTGACCTTTCTGCTTTTTTTGCCGAGCCTGTCCCAGTCGGCGAGAAACAGCCGGTCCGCAGCCGGATTGTGATTCAACCGCCGGAATCTTCTAATGTTTCTTTAAATCCTCATTTAATTACGGCAAGTTTCATTTCATTCTCCGAATCATTTCAATTACAGAATTTAATTGAGTTTTCAGAAGAAATTAAATTTTCCTTTCAAGAGACCCATTTTATTTCACTCCGAGAAGAAGATAATTCGGTTGAGCAACTCACCATGAATAAAGAGATTCATTATCAAAAGGTTGCTTGGAACAGGCTAGTTCCTATTATGCAGCTTCAAATATGTCCAAATGCTGATATGGCCGTACTAAATAAGGGTGCAGCAACAGCGCTGGTTCTAATCGATTCAGGAATTTATGGATCGAGTGAAACGAATTCGCGTGTTCCTTTTGAATTATTAGATCATTGTGTTTTTGCTGTGGAACCAGATACAAAACAACTGATGCGTGCCTATCAAATTATGAAAACAGCGTTGTCTAAAAATCCGAATATTCATTATTCAATGCTTTTGGTCGGTTCTGGTGCAGAACGATTCTCGGAATTTATTTATGAACGTTTCAGTGATATTATTTCCCATTTTTTGGGTCATAGTTTCGGATTTCTCGGTTGGGTGGAAAATCGGCAAATTTGTCTGAATCTGGAATTATTGAAAGAAGAATCAGATAGTGCTTTTGTACAATATTCAAAAACGCATTTGACCAATTTACTTTTCTCCTCCGTTACCAACGAATCGTTTTAATTTATTTTCCCAATAGCTAACCAATTGGCTCCGACAAAAGTCTTGCGGTGTCGATGGCACTTCTCTATAATTGCGTCTTCAGGCATCTAAATAATTTATGGAACAAGATTTGCAAATTCTTCAGGAAATTCAAGAGTGGGATAAAGAGATCTTTGCTCTAAGCCAAACACTGGAAGAAATACCTGCCGAATTGTCAGATGTCAATCAAAAGGCAGAAAATGAACGTATTAAATTAAAAAAATTGCAAGACGATCTAAAAATCCTTCAATTGAAACAAAAAGAAAAAGAAGTCGAGCTTAACTCAAAAGAAGACAACATACACAAATATGAAGCTCAGCTTACCCAAGTTAAAACCAACAAAGAATACGCTTCTTTACAAACCGAAATTAAATCCTTAAAAGCTGACAATTCTCTTTTAGAAGAAGCCATCATCAATATTTTTGATCAGGTCGAATCCATGCAAAAAAATATTGATGCTCAAAAGAAAAATGTTGAAACTGTCGAAGCAATGTTGAAACAAAAAAAGGAAGAATTAGAACAAAGTTCTAAGCAAGTTCGTCAAAAAATTGACCAGCTCACAGGTAAAAAGAAAGAAAAAATAAAGGGAGTCAAACCGGAAATTGCCTCACTTTACGAACAAATTGTCACTAAAAAAAGAGGAATTGCGATGGTTCTTGTGGAAGGGGAGGTATGTCCGGCTTGTCAAATGCAGTTGCGTCCGCAGGTATTAAATGAAGTTAAAATGAAGGAACGCATCATTCTGTGCGATAATTGTTCCCGCATTCTTTATTCTGTTTAAGTTCTCCGAAATCGTAACCAAATCCCATCTTTTCACTGTTTTATTTCGATAATGTTGTCTCCCAGCTGGATATCTTTCCCCTATATCTTGTATTTTCCTCGTTACAGTGCCCCATAAGTAGTAAATAAATTTAATTTTAATTATTTGTATCTCTCTGCTTGACAAAGATTTGCGTCATTGAGTATACTTCGTGATATATAAAGTGGTGGTAAGTGGTGGTAAGTGGTATAACCCAGGAAAAACCACATGTTCTACGGACAGCACGAACACGCATTAGACGCTAAAGATCGGGTCATTATTCCTGCCAAGTTTCGAGAAATTTTCAAGGAACATTACGCCGAAAAATTTTATTTAACCCGTGGATTGGATCGATGCTTGTTCGTGTTTGCGGAAGAAGAGTGGCGCAATCAGGAACGGCGGTTTCGCGACATGTCTTTCACACGTGAGGAATCCCGTAAGTTTAATCGGCTTTATTTTTCTGGTGCTTGTGATGTGCTTTGCGACAAACAAGGTCGGATTTTGATTCCGACTTACTTAAAAGAGTATGCCGAGATCAAACAGAACGTCATGATCATCGGTGTTTCGGACCGCATTGAAATTTGGGCAAAAGAAAAGTGGAATGAGTTTTTCAATCATAATTTAGGTTCTTTCGAATCACTTGCAGAAAAGTTAATCGATCCTAACAAAAAATAGGAGGATTCATGGGACATCGCCTTAATGGAAACGGTAAAGTAAACGTTGTACGCTGTCCTGGTGATTTAAATGCAACGCGCATGGTTCAAATGAAATCAAGATTCAGTCGTCTCATGAATCAAAATCGCAGATTTTTCCTTCTTGATTTAAAAGATGCCGGACATGCCGACTTGGCTGGTCTTGGAATTTTAGTTGATCGCATCCGCAAAGTCAGATCCTTAAAAGGCGATATTCGGCTGTTTAATATCCGCCCTGAAGTCTCTCAAATCTTAAACATGATCGGCCTCAATCAGATTATTGAAACTTATTCGACGGAAGAGGAGGCTCGCAGGAGTTTTCAGATTGCATAAAAGTGTTTTACTCGATTCTGTTCTTTCTCATTTAAATTTATCACCGGGTCAAATTGTTTTCGATCTAACGATCGGAAGCGGCGGACATGCTGAGGCAATTCTTCAAAGAATCAAGCCGAACGGCCTGTTAATCGGATTGGACCAGGATAAAGCTGCTGTTGAACGGGCTCGAAAACGTCTTCAAGAAACCGGCGGAAAATTCACTCTTCACCATCTTAATTTTCGATTTTTGGATCAAGCGCTATCATCCCTTAATATTGAACAGGTTAATGTTGTTTTATTAGATATCGGGGTTTCAACAGACCAGCTTGAAGAATCTGATCGAGGTTTTAGTTTTATGAGAGAAGGCCCGCTGGATATGAGAATGGATCAAGATCAAAGCCAAACGGCTCAGCATCTGATTTATGGTTTAAGCGAAAGAGAATTAACACAGATTTTCGGTGAATTAGGTGAAGAGCGTTACGCTCGAAGGATTGCTCATCAGATTGTAAGTGAACGGGCAAAGAGCCCAATTAAAACGACGATCGATTTAAAAAATATTGTAGAAAAAGTTGTTCCTTCAAAATATCGGTTTGGGCGAATTCACCCGGCTACGCGAATTTTTCAAGCCTTGAGGATTGCCGTAAATGACGAATTGAATGCGTTGACAGAAGCACTTCCGAAAGCTTTCGGAGTGCTTAAGCCGGCTGGAAGATTAGCCGTCATTAGTTTTCATTCATTGGAAGATCGAATCGTAAAACATTTTTTTGTGAAGGAAAAAAATTTAGGTGAAGGAAAAATCATCACCAAAAAACCGGTTGAGGCGACAGAGGCTGAAGTTACAGAAAATCCAAAAGCACGATCGGCTAAATTGAGGGTTATTGAACGGAGCTAATATGGAATTATCCAAACGAACCTTCAGTTTTTTGGTTTTAGGCACGTTTCTTCTGCTTCTTTATGTCCACGAACAAATCTCTATTTTTCAGGTCTCCTATTCCATTCAAAAAAAAGAACGGGAAGTTGCTCAATTAAGTGAGCAATATAAAATGACCAAGTTTAAAGTGGCACGACTTCGTTCTCCTCATGCTTTAAATCAGCGGATGAAACAACTCTCGCTTGATTTGAGGACGCCTACGGAGCAAGAAGTGATTCGAATCATTAAACCAAAAGGAACGCTGCAAACGAGCAAAGCAACCTTGCCTGACCCAATTCAATTTTTATCGTGGCTTCATTTTATTAAGGATGCACAGGCCAAAACTTCATCCAAGGAATGATCCCATCACCTGTTTTACCGCCAAAGGCGGATCATTTTATCAATCAAGCCATGATTGGCCCTACGGGCCAAAAACAGGTGGTGGGATGAATGTTTTCGAATATTTCAAAAACTCGATTTCTCATCATTGATTTAATTGTCGTCGCTTTTTTCCCGCTGATCATTTTTCAAATCTTTCGTCTGACCGTTCAAAACCATGATGCCCTCGTTCAATTCGCCATGCGGCAGCATAATTTAATTATTGAAATCGAACCTGAGCGTGGCGCCATTGTCGACCGAAATGGAAAAGAATTTGCAACCAACTTAAAAGTTCCGTCCATTTACGCGATTTCTCGGCTCATTCCTCAAAACGAGCGCATTCCATTGGCTCGGAAGCTTTCACAAATTTTAAATCTTAGTCAATCCTTTATGGAAGACCGGCTCAGTCGTGATAAAGGTTTTGTTTGGCTAAAACGGCGGACAAGTATGAAAGAAGCCGACGAAATACAAAAACTGAAAAATCCGAGTTTGGGAATTCTTTACGGTCCCAAACGTTTTTATCCTCACGGCGAAATGCTTTCCAATGTCATCGGATTTTGCAATATTGATAACGCTGGCGTGGAAGGACTCGAACTTCTTTACGATCCGAGATTGATGGGCCGCGCCGGTTATCGTTATACCAAACGAGACGCGCTGGGAAGAGAGATGGTGGCTTTGGAAGAAAAATTTATTCCCAATGTCAATGGTTCTCGCGTGATTCTTACCATTGATCAACACATTCAATATTTGACCGAGCAGGCGCTCGAGGAAGCCTATCAGAAAAATCATGCTGAAAGCGCAATTGCCGTGGTGATGAATCCCAATACGGGTGAAATTCTAGCCATTGCGTCACGGCCCTCGTTTGATCCCAATAAAATCGGAAATTCGGAAATTGATCACCGGAGAAATCGTCCGATTACGGATATTTTTGAACCCGGTTCCGTCTTTAAAATTGTAACGGTTGCTGGCGCCTTGAACGAAGAAGCGGTTTCGGTTAACGATGTTTTTGATTGTCAAAATGGAGAATGGCATGTGCGTCCAAACAGAACGATTCATGATGTCCATCATTACGGCCGTTTAAGTGTGCCCGAAGTTCTGATCAAATCAAGCAATATTGGCACTGTCAAAATTGCAATGAAGCTGGGTGAAGAACCGCTTTACAAATATATTAAAGCGTTTGGTTTTGGTGAGAAAACGGGAATTGATTTTCCCGGTGAAGTGAACGGAATTTTAAGACCAACGAGTCAATGGTCTAAATTTTCTATTACATCGATTCCATTTGGCCAGGAAGTTGCGGCGACGGCCATTCAAATGCTAAGAGCCATCTGTGTGATTGCAAACGGCGGCCGCGTCGTGAAGCCTTATTTGTTAAAAGAAATTCAAGATCCCGATGGTGTTACCATTCGCAAACAAGAACCAGTTATTTCCGAGCCAATTATTAAACCCGAAGTTGCGAAAGTTATGAGCCAAATCCTTGAGCGTGTGGTTAATGAAGGAACCGGAGATCGCGCCAAAATTGATGGCATCAGAGTAGCCGGCAAAACTGGTACGTCACAGAAACTAGAGAATGGAACTTATTCCCATCATAAGTTCGTCGGCTCTTTTATCGGATTTGCCCCGGCTGAACGTCCTCAACTGGCCATGATTGTTTCAATTAATAATCCTCATCCATATTATTACGGCGGAACGGTTGCAGCGCCTGTGTTTCAAGAAGTCATCGAGCGAAGCTTGATTTATATGGGTTATGTTCCGAATAAAAGGAAGGAAGAACAAGTAAATTCAAAACTCGGCAATAAAATCCAGTCTTCAAAAATGATCAATTCTTCTCGTACAAAGCCTGTTCTTCCAGGAAATTCACAACCCGAACTTCAGGGTGTCGTCTCTCAAGTTCATTGATTTCAGGAATTCCCGCAGGACTTGTGACATTAATTTCAATCAATTTTCCGTCCACAACGTCAATTCCGGAAAAATAAAGCCCGTCTCTTTTCAATTTCGATTTTAACGATTCAACTAATTTCAGTTCCTCGGAATTTAAATCCGTTTTCACATACTTTGCGCCAAGCGATAAATTAGCCCGAAACTCACCCTTCTTTGGAATCTTTCGGTATTGACCGAGAATCTCACCATTTAACAATAGAATTCGTTTGTCTCCTTCGGTTAAATTCCGCTTCAAAAATCTTTGGACAACGATCCACTTCGTTCCGCAAAGCGTCATTCGGGAAAGAATCTCACGAGGTTTTTTAATTTTCCAGGGCAGAAGCATAATTCCTTCGCCGCCTTTTTGATCAAGCGGTTTTAAAATCAAATCCGATTTTTCTTTTTTTCTAAACAATTCGATTTCATCAATATTTTTTGAAACAAAAGTGGGAGGAATCAATTCCGGAAATTCGAGAATGTACAATTTTTCATTTGCTTTTCGAACTCCTTCTGGAGAATTAATCACAAATACCGCCGGTTTGAGCCGTTCCAGCAGTTGGGTGAGATACAAATATCCGAGGTCAAAAGGCGGTTCTTTGCGGTTAAAGACGACGTCGCAGGTTTTCAGATCAAGACGTGATTCGGAACAAATTCGAAAGCCGAACTGGGAAGATGCAATCACTTGTCGTGCATGAGCATGAAGAGAATTATTTTGATAAACAATTTCCCTAGGCTCAATGTAATAGATTTGATGACCCCGGTTTTGCGCTTCCATCATAATCGAAATGGAGGTGTCGAATTTAAGCAGCAACTTCTCCATCGGATCCATGATGAAGACAATTTTTAATTTTCGCGTTTTTGGAGCTTTCTGTTTATGTTTCATTAAGCTTAAGATACAATATCTCATTAGGAAAAGCTATGAGTACATTACTTAAGACAGAACCAGTCAGTAAGAGAATCAAATCCATTCAAGATTTGTATGGGTATTTTCAAAATTATGCCAAACCTCAATCTCAAGCACGGGTAGGAATTGAATGTGAAATTTTCGGAGTTCACAAAGATACCAGCGCGCCTCTTTCTTATTATGGTGATCTCGGAATCGAACACATTCTAAACGAACTCGCTTACGAATTTGGTTATGAGCCGGTTCTTGATGAAGGTCATGTAATTGCGCTTCAAAAGGGCGGAACCATTATTTCTCTCGAACCGGGCGGCCAGGTCGAGTTAAGCGCTGAACCTGCAGATGATTTGCATCAAGTGAAAGCTCAGCTTGACGAATTTTTTTTCCAATTAAAAACCATTGCGCATTTTGTCGGTCCGATTTGCTGGATTGCTTCCGGTATTCATCCATTCGCTGCGCTCAAGGAGATTGATTGGATTCCGAAAAGACGGTACCGAATCATGGCCCGGTATTTAGGCGCGCGCGGAAAAAAAGCTCACGACATGATGAAGCGAACTGCGACGAATCAACTCAATCTGGATTATTCGAGTGAAAAAGATGCTATTTCGAAAATGCATTTGTCGTTAGCCATCACACCAATTGCGGCGGCGATGTTTGCAAACAGTTCTATTTCTCAGGGAAAAGTCACAGGATTTTTGAGTGAACGGATGAATATCTGGCGCCACACTGATCCCGATCGTTGCGGCATTATTTTGGATTTGATTTGCCAGCATTGCACGTTTGACGATTACCTTAATTATGTTTTAGACGTACCAATGATGTTTTTTGTACGCGCAGGAAAATGGATTGTTGTGCACAATTTAACATTCCGAAAATTTATTGAAATGGGCTATCAAGGACACTATCCGACCCAAGCTGATTTCGAGCTTCATTTAAGTACTATTTTTACAGAAGCCCGATTTAAACAATATATGGAAATTCGCGGAATGGACGGCCAGCGGCGTCATCTCATTCCCTCTGTTTTTGCATTTTGGAAGGGAATTTTATACGATCGGGAAGCTCGCACGAGTGCCGAATTGTTAATTCGAAATTTCCGTGAGACTGAAATTAAAAAACTTCATCACGATGTGGAGCGGCTGGGTTTGAACGCAAAGATTCGCAACCACCGGGTTTTGGATCTTGCGCGTGAGCTGGTTAAAATCAGTGAAAAGGGATTGAATCGTCAAGAATTGCTCAACTCAAAAGGTTTGGACGAGGCCATTTATCTCGCACCGCTCAAAGAAGAAATTCTTACTACTGGAAAAACACCAGCTGAACAAGCAGTAGAGCTGTGGAACGGTCCGTTTAAGCGGGACCGTTGCGCTTTAATTGATTATTTGAGTGTTTAATCTCGGTCATTGCGAGGAGGCCGAAGGCCGACGAAGCAATCTACGTTCTGAGATTGCTTCGACCCCGCTTGTAACGTTGTCTCGCAATGACGTCTGATTGCAATTTTCTCCTTCAATAAATTCAAAAAATCAATATAATCTCTTTTCACGGGAAAGCACGCCGGTTTCTTATATTAAGTTCCGCATTCATTTTCAAACGGGGCGTAGCTTAGCTTGGTAGAGCGCACGGTTCGGGACCGTGAGGTCGCGTGTTCAATTCACGCCGCCCCGATTCTCATTATTTTCATTGGAAATCGGGACAGTACTGATTTCCAATAAATATTTTTGGATCTTCAATGACAATCAGTGCCGCCCCGACCATTCATACATAAAAAATGACCTGTAAAACAAATCATTTTTTATTTCAGTGGATATTTCAACTAAATCTGAATAAAATCAATCAATTGAATTTTAATCGAGATCACTTCACAAAAATGTTTTTAAATGAAAATGAAAAACAAAAAGAAAGCATTAATCACAGGCATTACGGGACAAGATGGAAGTTATTTAGCAGAATTGCTTCTTGAAAAAAAATATGAAGTCCATGGAATTGTAAGACGCGTCGCTTTGGAAGATCCTAATCACCGGATGTGGAGGATTCGGAATATCCTCGACAGAATTCATTTACACAGCGCGTCTCTTGACAGTTATCCTAGTTTGTTCAATGTTGTCGAAATGATTCAGCCGGATGAGTGTTATCATTTGGCTGCCCAAAGTTTTGTTTCGTATTCTTTTGAAGATGAGTTTTCCACCATGGGAACCAACATTAATGGAACCCATTATATTCTTTCTGCCATTAAGCATCGAGCTCCTCATTGTCGTTTTTATTTTGCAGGATCGAGTGAAATGTTTGGCATGGCTGAAAGTTCTCCTCAAAATGAAAAGACTGCTTTTCATCCGCGTTCTCCGTACGGAATTTCTAAAGTCACCGGCTTTCAATTGACACGGAATTATCGTGAGGCCTATGGAATGTATTGTGCCTCCGGAATTCTTTTTAACCATGAATCACCGCGCCGTGGTTTTGAGTTTGTGACCCGTAAAATTACCTCTCATGCTGCAATGATCAAGCTGGGTTTGGCTGATAAAATCAAACTTGGTAATTTAGAGGTAAAAAGAGATTGGGGTCATGCGAAGGATTATGTCCAGGCAATGTGGCTCATGTTGCAACAGACAAGTCCTGATGATTATGTTATCGCAACAGGAGAAAACCATTCCGTGAGGGAATTATTGAACATTGTTTCTGAAGAAATTGGAATGGATCTTGAAAAATATGTGGAAATTGACGAGGCTTTATATCGTCCGGCCGAAGTTAATTTACTTCTTGGCGATGCCAGTAAAGCCAAAACAATGTTAGGTTGGAAACCCACGATTTCTTTTCGCGAGCTTGTGAAGGAAATGGTTGAAGAAGATTTGAAATATTATGCCAAGTCGCCGCTTCTTTTAAAAGATTAAGAATCATCAAACAGATTCTTAATTTGCTCTTTTATTAAGTCTCACCCTCAGTTTCTCCTTCTCTTTATTTTGAAATTCTGTCTCATTTCTATTTGCTACCGATTTGAGTTTTCTGAATTGAGCCGGCATACTTTACATTAAAGCCAAGGTAAAGCGGTCGATAAAAACCATGAAGATCAAAAAAGGAAAACTTTTTTCACCCATTTTTTTTGTTGTCATGTCGCTCGTCCTTTCTCTTTCAGGATGTATGTGCGATGATCCAACTTCAATGCCACCTTCCTCCGGAGACAATTGGAGTTTTTTACCTGATTATAAACCTAACGAGTCCGTTTACGAGGAAGGGAAAACGAATCCGCCGGCTGAACCAAAGTCTACGACTGAACAAGTTCAAACAGGAAACAGCGGTGAATCTCGACGAACGTCCACTCCTCATGATTCCAGTCTTCCGCAAGGAAATAACTTGACGGGTCCCCCAACTTCACCGGGTGCAAATCCGAAGCTTTCAATGGAACCTGCTCCGAAGCCGGTTGAACGGAATTGGAAACATTATTTTGGCGGGAATCCAAAATTTTCGGAACCGGAACAAAATACTTCCACAAAAGAAACAACCCCCTTACCTTTAACAGAAGCAGTTCTTTTGACTGAACCAGCTGCTCCGGAATTTTCAGCGCCGAAAAATATGAGTCATCCCGGGAAATCAACCGGCAAAAATTTTATTGATACTTTCAAAGATCGACAGGTCAAGGAAATCGACCGCAGTCAATACGGCAGCTTTACAACATGGGATCACCAAACCGGTTTGATTTCCATTCATAATCCCAAAACAGGTGAGTCCACTACTTTTATTGAACATCAAGACGTTCATTTTGGAGATCCGCTTGGCGGTACGCAGGCAATTACAAAACGGGATGGAAAAGTGGTCCACGAAGATTTTTACAATCATTACGGCGATTTAATTCGCTCAACTTCTATAGATCCGGCAACAGGTATCAGAACTTCTACCATTTACAATCCGGATGGAACCACCAGAATGGAACAGACTCATGCCGATGGAACGCCCGTCGTGAACAAAGTTTCTGCGACAAATAAAGAAACGGGGGTGACGACGACGGCTGAAGGAAATCCGGATGGTACTCGTACCGTCACAAAGACAGACAAAAACGGTAATGTCCTTGATCAAAACGTAACAGGCAAGAAAGATTCTCACGTTTTAATTGAAGGCAGTTCAACCGATTCCAAAACCGGAATTACCCGAACCGGCAAGCGGCTTTCGGATGGAACGACAGAGATTACCATCACGGACAAAAATGGAAAAGTGATTGGTATTGAAAGACGAAGTGCGTCCGGCAAGTTGATCAGTAGTGCGGTTCCGGCGTCTTCGGAAAATATTTTCAGCCGATTCGATGCACTTAATAGCGGACCATTGGGTCAAATTTCCGGATCGTCGACTCCCACCGCTGTTTTAGACGGCTCTTTGGCGAGAAATATGAGCTCAGACACCGGCGGTATTGCAATGGGGAACAATCATTCTGACAACGGTTCTCAATCTTCCAGCGACTACTTGGATTAATTTTACTTCTAGCTGCCCCTGATTTTTTTTCCAAAACGAAAACCAATTGCAATAACGGAAGTCCAAACAAGTGAAATGATTAAACGATCTTGAAACGGTTCTCCGATAAAAGAAAAAGATAAAGAAACCGCAATCAGGATAAATAAAACTGGTAGGATTAATAGGCTCAAATCAAACTGGCGAAGCAAAGCCAGGCGTAGTCCCATGGTAAAGAAAACAATCGAAGCGTAAGAAATGAGCGTGAATTTTAATAAAAATTCCACTTCGGATTATCTCCTTTCTTTTATAGATCTTCTTTTAATTCTGTTCCGTCCCCAATAATCCTGACTCGCAATGAACGTTCTGGTTCATTCGGCGGCGTTACGGAACCCCAAGCTAAGGCAATCTCTTCCAATTGAACTTCGGGTGAAAATTTTTCGGATTTTCCCAAAACGAGTTCCTGCGCTTTTAAATCATAAGCGGCCCGCGCCATAACATAATAAGGATCATTGGTGGGAACCGACAAAAGCGTCACGGTTCGCCCGACTTTTTCGGCAATTGCGATGACTTGCGTAAATAATTCTTCTTCTTCAGGTCCGGGCTTGCTGAGATCTCCTTCCAATTGATAACCCTTGGCCACTTTGGAAGTCAGAGCAATCACTTCCGTATCGTCCGGATCCATTTCCTCAAGCGCTTTTTGAAGGTGAACCAGATTTTTGGGTCCGCGGACGGCTACGACAATACGTTTGGGTTTTACGCAGCGGCAGGCTTCCGGTGTTAACAAATCCACACGATTTAAATTGACTCGGTCAATGTGGCCATTATGTTCTCGGATGCCTTGTTTTTTTCTTTTTCCTTCATTGATCCGTTCTGAAACGATAAAGATCATGAAGAAAACAAGCGTAAAAATTGCGCCCGAAATAGTAGCCACTTTTTTTGTGAGCAGATTGACGAGAGCGGTTGTTACAAGGACCAAAAAAATTGCGGCGAGGCCGATTGGAATCTCAACTCCTTTAATCTGAAGATTAAAGGGTACTTTCCATTCACGTGGTGATTTGTCTTTGTACCGAAGCATTAAAACGGCTAGAGATTTAAAAACGAAACTCCAAATGACACCAAAGGCGTATGCTTCTCCAAGCATATAAATATTTCCCCGGCACAAGATAATCGTCAAGAGTTGAAGGCCGACGGTCAGATTAATGAGTCGAGAAGAGGTTCCAAAACGTGGATGCGGGTGCCGCAAAAATTCTGGCAAAATGCCGTCTTCTCCCAAACGATTCATGACGCCGTTGGAGCCAAGGATTGAGGTATTAACAGCGCCCGATAAAATTAAAAAACCGACGAAAACAACAAAGGCTTGAAAAATTATTTTGATTTGAGTTGGACCGACGAAATACATCGTCAAACCGCTGATGAGATTATCTGAATATTGGTTCATTCGGACTGAGTCCGGGATAATCATAATTGCAAAAAAAGTAACGAGAGAAGTCAGTAGCATGCTGTACAAAAAAATAATGAAGCCAGCTTTTTCAAGATTCTTCAGTTTCGGCGCTTCAATTTCGCGGTAGACCTGAGCGAGGGATTCTTCTCCGCTCATGGCAAGAAGTGAATGACCGAAGGCGATTGTGATTCCAATCAAGCCCAAAGGTCTAATTTTGTTTTTAAAACCGAACAACCAACCCAAAGATTCTTTGTTAAAGATTGGTGTAAACGGAGGCAAATGGAAACCTCGAATCCATAAAGTCAACAAACTCCAAACCACGACAATTGCTCCCATGATGGTCGTGACGATCATAATTTTCAAAGCTTTGTCACTTGATTCGTGAACGCCTTTAATATTTTGCCACCAAAAGTAAAGCGTGACGGCGATCGCAAACAAAACAGAAAATAGATTTGTCGAAAAATGCCATCCAATTCCAAATCGGGGAAGTGTTGTATTTAGCAATCCGACCAAATACTGACCTGCTGAAACGGCGCTGATCGGACCTGTGAGAACATAATCAAACATGAGAGCAGAAACGGAAAGTTTGGCAAGCGTACCACCCATCGCTTCTTTTACAACTCGATAGACGCCCCCTCGAACGAACATGCTGCAAGACTCAATATAAATCGCTCGAACTGTATATGAAAAAAGCATGACACCCAAAACAAACCACGGCGCTGCTTTTCCAATGGCGTGCTCGGCTATTCCTCCGATGTAATAAACAGTTGAAGCGAGATCGCAGAGAACAATCGCAGCAGCGCGCCAGAAGCTGATAAAACTTAGCATGGCTGTCGTGACTAAAATAACGTTTTGGGCAGTTTTTTTACTTTGCGGAATATACGGCATGATGTTCCTCATTTGCCTACGGGGTTAGCTGACGGGCTCAGGTTGAAGGAAAAAACCTTTCACCAAAAGGTGATTCGCCCCAATGGATTTTTCATCGGGTCCCCCGATCCCGGACAGGGATTCGGCATAAAGGTAAAATTTAACTGTGGTTGGCGAAGAAACCAAGTCAAGAACGAGTCAAAAATGAGGTTGAATGACTATTACGTCATTGCGAGGCAGCGCTCAAAATGAGGCCGAAGCAATCTCAGATCGTAGATTGCTTCGTCGCCCTTCGGGCTCCTCGCAATGACGGAGATAGAAAGTTGGCAGAGTTAGTCGTTCGTGAAGAGTCGATACCCGACTCCGGGTTCGGTCAAAACGTAGGTGGGACGATCGGGATTGGGTTCGATTTTGTCGCGTAGATTGCTGATGGTGACGCGGAGCAGATGAGACGCGCCTTCCATGTCTTCGGTCTTATTCCAAATTTCTTTTAGAATCTGCCGTTGAGTCACTACTCTTCCGGCATTGGTAATTAAAACTTTAAGGACTTCATATTCGGTCGGTGTCAGTTGCAACGGACGGTCGCTTAATTCTGCCGTGTGTTTTCCGATATCAACATGCAATTCGTCCGCTGTGTAAATCGTCGTTTCGTTTTGCGGAACCAATCTTCTCATGACAGCTCTGAGACGCGCTAAAAGCTCATTCGAACTGAACGGCTTGGTTAAATAATCATCAGCTCCGGCATCCAGCGCCTGAATTTTATCGGCCTCCTGATCTTTGACGGATAAAATCACAATCGGTGTTTTGGTTCGTTTTCGGATTTCCCGAATAACTTCAAGACCGTTTCGATCTGGTAAACCCAAATCGAGAATGATGACATCCGGATGAAACGAAACTGAAGATTCTAGAGCTTCAAGACCGCTTGAGGCTTCAAAAATGATGTAGCCATGAGAAACAAGAGCCGCTTTGAGAAAACGTCTTATGGTTTTCTCGTCATCTACAATCAAAACACGCAGCGCATGATTTTCTTTCATACGGATTTTTTATTCACCGGTAAAAGAACGACGAACGTTGTTTCTTTCTTTGCTGGATGACTTTCTGCCCAAATGTTTCCTCCGTGAGCTTCGACAATTCCTTTACAAATAGAAAGACCAAGACCAATTCCTCTTACTTGATCGGGCTTAACAGCACGATAAAACTTATCGAAGATTCTTTGTAAATCTTCTTTTCGGATTCTGATGCCTTCATTTGAAATTTCAATCCGCACTTTGTTTTCCTGCGCTTTCGCCTGAATTTGAATCGGTGTCCCATCAGTCGAATATTTGACAGCATTGTCGATTAAGTTGACAAATACTTTGACCATCAAAGAAAAATCCATTGGAATTTCTGGAAAGTTTGGAGGAATTTGAATTTGAACGGATCGACGAATTAATTTTTCTTTTAATTCTTGGAGCGAAACCCCGATGACGTCTCGAAGCTCGCAAAGTTTGAGGGAAACTTTTAAAGCCCCGGCTTCGACGCGTGTCATATCGAGCAAATTGCCGACAATGCGATTGAGTCGCTCCGAATCTTCAAGCGCATTTTCGAGAAGTTCGTTTCTGGTTTCTTCGTCAAACCAGGAAGCATCATGAAGCAAAATACTCAAAGAGCCGGTGATCGAAACGAGCGGTGTTCTCAAATCATGAGAGATTGAATTTAAAAGAGCAGTTTGAAGTTTTTCGGTTACTTGCAAAAGTTCCAACTGTTTTACTTTCCTTGATTGTTTGCGCATTTTTTCCATGAGTTCGCTGATCATAATTCCGACGGTGAGCAATCCAATGAGCGTAAAAATATACTGTACATCCGATACGACAAGGGTGAAATAGGGAGGAACGAGAAAAAGATCAAATGCCAGGACACTTAAGAATGAAGCCAGAATGGCCGGCCGCCGCCCCCAGCGAGCAGCAACAAGAACCACAATAAATAGGTAGAGCATCACGAGATTGGTCGGCTCGAGATCTCTTTTTACAAATTCCCCGATCAACGTCACGAGAGCAATCAATCCCACGCTCATTAAATAGGGATATAAACTGCGAAGAGTCAGCTTTTTCATTTTGATTTAGCAAATCATCGTACCAGATTTTCCCTAACCTGTTAATTCGATTTATCCCAATCAAAAAAAGCTTTTTTGCCGATTCAGATTTGCCTCACGTTTGCTACTCTTATTAAAAAGGTGGCCCGTGAAAACAAATGATCAAAAACGAAGCGAAGAAGGTCGTATAGGCTGGATTATTTTGTGGTTGATTGGGATTCCGATTCCCATATTGTTTCTGTTATTTTTACTTCGTGGCTGTACCTGATTGAGTTAAAGGAGTAATTTAAAAAAAATGATGCAGGGTGGAAATCTGAATCAGATTTGGTTATAATATTTTGCATGAAAGAAGGCGCTTCTGATTTTGAACTTACTTTTTTTGAACGCTTGGTAAAAAATAATCCCAATTTTATCGATGCCTTGATTCCTCTGGCGGAAGTTTATACGCGCAAAGGAATGTACGACAAAGGTTTGCAAATTGATAAACGGCTCGCTCGTCTTAAAAAAGAAGATCCCACGGTCCATTATAATCTTGCCTGCAGTCTCGCCTTAGTGGGCGATAAAGACGATGCGTTAGAAGCGCTCGAACGAGCTATCAAGCTTGGCTATCGCGATTTTGATCATATGAAAAAAGATTCCGATCTCAAAACTTTGCGCGAAGATCCCCGTTTTAAATCTTTAATCACCGAAAATTAGTATATAAATGTTAATTCGATTTTGCTTGGCATGGCTGAAACCCGGAACGCCGGCTTCTAAAGCATTTAAACTTCAACCTGCCGCTTTGTTGTTTCAAGAATATCTCGATCGAATTTCCAAATTTGGTCCATGTCAAAGTTGGGGTTTAAATCAAAAAGAAATGACTCAATCAGGTTTGCATCAGTGGGTTTGCGATCGAAAAGGAAACGAGCTTTCGTCTGAATCATTGGCAAAAAATCTTCAAAATATAATGGATCAAGGAACGCGACAACTTAATATTCTGATTGGAGGACCGGACGGTTTTTCGAAATCAGAAATGGATATACTGAAGCCTGATCTTAAATGGAGCTTTGGTCCGTTGACATTGCCCCATGAATTAGCCGCTGTCATTTCAGCGGAACAGATTTATCGTGCCTGGTCGATAATCCGGAAGATGCCGTATCACTTGAGTCATTAATGCCGCTGCTTAATATTGGAAAAAAAGAAATCACCAAACGCAAAATTTTTGGAATTATCTTTTTAGTCTTCAGCCTGCTTATTTTTGCCTTTCTTTATTTTAATCATTTCAATCCGTCCTGGAGTTTTATCCTTTTTCCATTTTATTTTGTTTCTGCGCTCGGATTTTTTCAGGCCAATCAGAAGATTTGCGTCATGCTCGCTTTTAAGGGAACATGCAACATGGATTCACGGGAAGAAAAAATTACGGATATTTTTAGAACGGGCCGATTAAGGCGCGCTTCGTCGGTCGTCATTTTAAAATCACTCCTCGTTTCCATCGTTGCTACTCTTATATCCTTCCTCATTCTGTAAGCTTGAAACTCGATCAGATTTTAAATTTCTTTTCAATCGAAGCAAGCTCAGTTATGATTCTTTTCTAATATGAAGATAGCCGAACTTTACCGCCGTCAAAAACATACTTTTTCCTTTGAATTTTTTCCGCCGAAAACCGAAGAAGGAGAAACGAAGCTTTTTGAAACCGTTGCTTATCTGAAGAAACTAAGTCCGTCTTTTGTTTCTGTGACATACGGCGCGATGGGATCTACTCGAGATAATACAATCCGTATCGTTGATAAAATTAAAAAGGAAATTGGAATTGAACCTGCTTCGCATTTAACGTGTGTCGGTCAGACGCGGGATGACATTGAAATCATTTTGGGAGAATTGAATCAAAGAGGGATTGAAAATATTGTTGCGCTTCGCGGCGATCCTCCAAAAGGTGAAACGGAATTTAAACCAGTCCCAAATGGTTTTCGCTATGGTTCGGAACTCGTTGGTTTTATCCGGAAACACAAACGATTTTCAAATGTATTTTCATTAGCGGTGGCCGGTTATCCTGAAGGACATATTGAATGTCCGGACAAGGGGGAAGATCTGAAACATCTCAAAGAGAAAGTGGATCAAGGAGCCGACGTTGTCATTACACAGCTTTTTTTTGATAACCGCGATTTTTTTGATTTTGTTGAAAAATCGAGAAAGGTCGGCATTAAAACCCCGATTGTTCCCGGTATTATGCCGGTCACAAATGGAGCGCAAATCAAACGATTTACTTCGATGTGCGGCTCCAGTATTCCAAAGCGGCTGGGTGAAGCCATCGAAAAATTTGGAGAAGATCATGCTTCTATGGAGGCATTTGGAACTGAATACGCCACAGAACAATGCAGGGAACTATTAAAGAATGGCGCTCCCGGAATTCATTTTTATACACTGAATAAATCCCGCTCAACGGAAATGATCTGCCGTAATTTGGGTTTGTCTAACGGACGTACGTCTTATTAATTCCCGCCGGTATCTAACATCTCTCGCTTCGCCCCATAAGTCCCAATATAAATAAAAGAAAAGTCGTTGTTCAATTTTTTTGAGAAGGTCAATAGCTCATTTGCTCTCGGGATGTTAAAATGAAGCTATGAAATACGCTATCGTTTCAGACATTCACTCGAATTTGGAAGCCTTAAACGTTGTGATAGAAGAAATTGAAAAACGAAAAGTGGATCACATTATTTGTTTAGGTGACGTCGTTGGATATGGCGCCAATCCTTCGGAATGTTTGGCCATAATAACGGATGAAGCCGAAGCAATCATCATGGGAAATCATGATCAGGCAGTCGAGGACGTGGAGCTCCGTAATTATTTTAATGACTGGGCAAAAACAGCCATTGAATGGACGGCTAAAAAACTGACATCCGAAGAAAAACGGAAAATTCGAAATTTCTCACCGATCGTGATTGATCAGAAAGCAAATGTGACGTGGTCTCATTCAAGCATTCATGAACCTGAAGAATTTCATTATCTTTTTCAGTTTATGGATGCCGAATCTTCATTTAAGAAATTGGAAACCAACTTTGGTTTTTTCGGACATACTCACATCCCATCTTTCTTTAGTGCGAAATCAAAAGAGGCGCGTTATTTACCCGCAGGTCAGTACCAGCTTTTTAAAAATGAGCATTACCTTATTAATCCAGGAAGTGTTGGTCAACCTCGCGACCGAAATCCGAAATTAAGTTTTGCTTTGTTTGATTCAAGTGAATTGATGCTTGAAGTGATTCGGCTTGATTATGATAATCAAAAAGCGGCCGATAAAATTAGAAAAGCAGGTTTGCCCGAATATCTTGCCGATCGGCTACTATGATCCCACCACCTGTTTTACAAGAGCGCATTGGTGGTGGTTGGAGTGACATAAAGTTAAATTGCGCTCTTGAATTTCTCAGAAATTTCACCACTTTGTGGTGAAAAAACAGGTGGTGGGATGAACAAGACAGAAGCGAAACATAAAATCGAAAAACTCAGGAAGGAAATCGACTTCCATAATCGTCAGTACTATCAGCAAGCAAAGCCCGTCATTACAGATCAGAAATTTGATCTGCTGATGCGCGATTTGGTTGATTTGGAAAATCAATTTCCTGAATTCAAAACTTCTGATTCTCCGTCTCAGCGCGTGGGTGGCGCTCCGCTCAAAGAATTCAAAACCGTTCGGCACACAATTCAGATGCTTAGCATGGACAACACATATTCCTATGATGAACTTCGGGAATTTGATCAGCGGGTCAAGAAAGGACTTAACCGAACAGATGTTGACTATTTTATCGAAGAGAAAGTCGACGGTGTTTCGATCGCATTAACTTATGCGAATGGTGTATTCACTCTTGGAGCCACGCGAGGTGACGGCCGTTTTGGTGACGATGTGACTGAGAATTTAAAAACCATTCGTGACATTCCGCTTAAAGTTCCAAAAACATCCCTCACCCTAACCCTCTCCCCTCAGGGGAGAGGGAAGGGTGAGGGGAAATGGAAAACAATTCCTGAATCGCTTGAAGTCCGTGGAGAAGTTTATATGCCGCACGCCAGCTTTGAAAAATTAAACAAACAAAAAGAAGCGGCTGGTGAAGAATTATTTGCAAATCCACGGAATGCTTGCGCTGGAACGCTCAAACTTTTGGATCCGCGTCTTGTTGCGCACCGTGAATTGAGTATTTTTATTCATGGAATCGGAGCGGTTAAAGGGCAGCGTTTTGAAAGCCAATCCGAGCTTTTCGAGTTTTTAAAAACTCTCGGTTTTAAAATGATTCAACACACAAAACGCGTTAAAAACATCGAAGAAGTGATCCAGTTTGCTGAATCATTTCAGAAATTAAGAAACGATTTGGATTACGATATTGACGGGCTGGTTGTGAAGGTGAATTCATTTGATGATCGGGAACAATTGGGTGCTACGAGCAAAGCGCCTCGTTGGATGATTGCTTATAAATATCCGGCGGAACAGGCAGAAACACTTTTGGAAGATATTATGATCAGTGTCGGAAGAACCGGAGCTTTGACACCGGTGGCAATGTTGAAATCCGTTCGGCTTTCGGGAACGACGGTTTCGCGTGCCAGTTTGCACAATCAAGATGAAATTGAACGGCTGGATGTTCGCGTCGGCGATTACGTTGTGGTTGAAAAAAGTGGTGAAATTATTCCCAAAGTGATTTCCGTTAATTTGAAAAAGAGATCCAAAAATTTAAAAAAGTTTCAATTTCCAGAGAAATGTCCTGTTTGTGGATCCAAAGTTCATCAGATTAAAGATGAAGTTGCAATCCGATGTATGAGTCTTGCGTGTCCGGCGCAACTGAAAGGCCGAATCAAACATTATGCCATGCGCGATGCGATGGATATTGAAGGCTTGGGAGATGTTTTAATTGAGCAATTAGTAAATCAAAAGCTGACAAAAGATTTGGCCGACATTTACTATCTTGATTTTGAGGAAGTTGTTAATTTGGAACGGATGGGCAAAAAATCGGCTGAAAATTTATTTGTCGGAATAGAGCGCAGCAAAACAAAAGAACTTTACCGGCTGATTTTCGGTTTGGGAATTTTAAATGTCGGAGAGCACGCGGCTCAACTTTTGGCTGAGCGTTTCCGACATCTGGAAAAAGTAGAGAACGCCACACTGAAAGATTTGCTGAGCATTCGTGAAATTGGACCGACTACGGCCGAATCCATCGTGGATTTTTTCAAGCAATCGGGAAACCAGAGAATTATCGAGAAGTTAAAAAAAGCCGGCGTAAAATTTAATATTGTCGAAGAGAAAAAAATCGGAACACCGATCAGCGGTAAAACGTTTGTCATTACCGGAACGCTCAAGAATTATTCGCGTCCTGATGCGGAGCAGTTGATTCGTCGCTATGGCGGATTTGCGACATCGAGCGTTACCAAGAAGACCGATTTTTTGGTTTTGGGAGAAGAACCCGGATCAAAATATGAAAAGGCAAAAGAAATTGGAATTAAAATTCTCAAGGAAGATGAATTTCTCAAAATGATTCCGAAAGGATAAATGAGCACAGCCTTAAAGTCGTACGTCGGTGATTTTATCAATTACGCTTCCGTTGAAAAAGGGCTTGCTAAAAACAGTTTACTCGCCTATGAAGCCGATTTAAAAAAATACATCACTTTTCTCACAGACAAAAAAATAAGCGATCTTTCAAAAGTTAACCGCACGCACATCAATCAATTTTTATTTCACGAAAAAGAAAGAAAACAGGAAGCTTCTTCAATTGCTCGATCTTTGGTCGCCATTAAACTCCTTCATCGATTTTTGGTTAAGGAAGGACATTTGAAGGAAGATATTACGAGTGTTTTGGATTCACCGAAACTTTGGAAACATCTTCCAACTTTTTTGACGGTCAAAGAAATGGAAACGATTTTAAAAATGCCCGACCTTAAAACTCCAATTGGAATTCGGGACCGTGCAATTTTAGAATTGCTTTATGCAACTGGTGTTCGAGTTTCTGAATTGGTCAATCTAAAACTTCAAGATTTAAATCTGGATTCTGGTTTTTTGAAATGTTTCGGAAAGGGAGGAAAGGAACGAATCGTTCCACTTGGCCGCACCGCTATCGAATTTATTAAACGATATTTGAATAAAGCACGATCTTCTCAAAAAGATAAATCCGAAATTCTGTTTTTGGGCTCAAAAAAAGCGAGCGGACGATTAAGCCGCCAGGCAGTTTGGCAGATGATCAAAGCTTACGCCGTCAAAGCGAGAATTAAGAAAAAAATTACTCCTCACACTTTTCGTCATTCCTTTGCCACACATCTTTTGGAAGGCGGGGCAGACCTGAGGATTGTACAGGAATTGCTCGGTCATGCGGATATTGCCACGACACAAATTTATACGCATGTGTCCCGAGATCATTTAAAATCAGTACATAATCAGTTTCATCCGCGTGCTTAGCATTGTACGTCATTGCGAGGTCTCCGACCCTACGGGTCGAAAGACCCGGAGGGAGGCCATAGGCCGACGAAGCAATCTCAAATTCGTAGATTGCTTCGCTCACTTCGTTCGCTCGCAATGACGGAAGGATATTTAGAGGAAGAATTTATGTTTAGAATATTTTTGTTTTTAGCTCTATTTGTTTTTCAAAGCCAGTTTTTATTTGCTCAACCCAATCAACAACAAGATCAAACTTCTGGGCAACAGCCATCCATGCAGCAACAACAAAAAGAAGCTATAGGTGCTGAGCGCGAAAATAGAAACCAGAGATTAAATGATGTGGACCGGTCGCTTCGAAATTTACAGCAGCAATTGGATCGTCTTGCAGGAACCTTAGAGGATCATAAACGTGATTTGGATAATCTGGATCAAACTGTAAATGATTTACACCGACGCGTTGATCAAATAGATCGCAACGTCGATGATATAAAAAGCAATCAACAAGATCTCAGTCGAAGGCTTGGTCGTTAGACCTCAGCTTAAGGCACACAACCAGGTTCATTTTAATTGACGTAACCTACCATAACTTGTATACTAGCCTCTCTTGGATTTCCGTTTTACCCACCAAACTAAATATATGCAGATTCATAAGTTAAATCAGTTGACGGGGTGGGGTCTGTTTGCCTAAGCGCTGTTAATTTGGCGCTATCGTCTAGGTTGGTCTAGGACGTCAGATTCTCATTCTGAAAACAGGGGTTCAAATCCCCTTAGCGCTACCAAACTTTATGAACGTGGATCATGATTGAGCGGTATACGCGCCCGGAAATGGGGCGAATCTGGACAGAAGAAAATAAACTTTCCAAATGGCTTGAAGTGGAACTTGCTGCGCTTGAAGCTCTAGCGCACTATAATTACATTCCCAAAAATATTCCTTCAAAAGTACGAACAAAAGCAAAATTTAATCTTTCCCGCGTCAAAGAAATTGAATCCACCGTTCAGCACGATGTCATTGCCTTTCTAACCAATCTTGCCGAATATGTCGGCCGTGACGGCCGCTATGTTCATTTTGGGTTGACCTCATCCGATATTTTGGATACTGCATTAGCGCTTCAATTGAAGGAAGCGTCTGAAATTATTATTCAGGATTTGAAAGAGCTTCTCAAAGTTCTTAAGAAAAAAGCCAACGAGCATAAATTAACATTAATGGTCGGCCGAAGTCACGGTGTTCATGCTGAACCGATCACATTCGGTCTTAAGGCCGCACTTTTTTATGCGGAATTTGAAAGAAATCTTATTCGTTTTGAGCGCGCTGCGGAGAGCGTTGCCTATGGAAAAATTTCCGGCGCTGTTGGAACTTTTGCAAATGTGAATCCTAAAGTGGAAACTTATGTTTGTAAAAAATTGGGTCTTAAGCCGGCTCCGATCTCAACTCAAATTTTGCAGCGCGATCGTCACGCTGAATATTTAACCACCATTGCAATCATCGGCGGTTCACTTGAAAAGCTGGCCACCGAATTTAGAAATCTTCAAAAAACTGAAACGCTCGAAGTGGAAGAGCAGTTTGGCGAAGGACAGAAAGGTTCTTCTGCGATGCCGCACAAACGAAATCCGATTACGAGTGAGCGCGTTGCGGGTTTGTCTCGAATTCTTCGCGGCAACGCAATTGCAGCGATGGAAAATATAGCACTTTGGCATGAACGTGACATTACACATTCCTCAGTTGAGCGCATCATTTTTCCGGACAGCACGATTCTTCTCGATTACATGTTAATGACCATGGTAACGGTCATCAAAAATTTGAAGATTCACAAAGATCGAATGCTTAAGAATTTGGAAGGCAGCCGTGGAATGGTTTTCTCGCAAGGGTTGCTTCTTAAATTAATTGAAAAGGGATTAACACGGGAAGAAGCTTATAAATTGGTCCAAGCCTGCGCTAAAAAAGTATGGGAAGAAGATCAGACTTTACGGAAAGCGGTTTTGGACGAGCCCAAAATTTTGAAACATCTGAGCAAAAAAGAAATCGATTCGGTTTTTAATTACAGTTATCACACCAAACACGTGGAAGATATTTTTAAACGCGTGAAAATCGACAAAGGCTGACAGCCTTTGTCGTCCTGAGGCCGTAGGCCGAAGGATCTAAGACCTAGATTCTTCGCTTCCTGCCTCGCTGGCAGGCGGGCGCTCAGAATGACAGGAGAGGCTAACGATGACGATGACCAAAACAAAAACATTGCGGGAATCAAATCTTCCGCTTCCTTTAATTGGACGGGGAAAAGTGCGGGATATTTACGCGGTCGATGATGACAAATTATTAATTATCGCGTCTGATCGTTTAAGCGCCTTTGATTATATTCTTCCTAATCCCATCCCTTTTAAAGGTCAAGTTCTGACACAAATTTCTGTTTTCTGGTTTGATTTTTTTAAAGATGTTGTTCCGAATCATTTGATTACTGCTGATATTAATAAAATGGGACTTTCAAAAAATATTCTGAACGAATTTGGAGAATATTTGGAAGGCCGTTCCATGCTGGTAAAAAAAGCAAAACCATTTTTGATTGAATGTGTGGTTCGTGGATATATTACCGGAAGCGGATGGAAAGATTATTTGAAAACCGGTTCTGTTTGCGGTCATAAATTACCGACGGGTCTGAGACAATGTGATAAATTGCCGAAGCCGCTATTTACTCCGGCAACGAAAGCTGCTTCCGGTCATGACGAAAATATTTCATTTGAGCAAGCCGCAAAAATTGTGAAAAAGAAATATGCCGAAGAGCTGCGCCGGCTTTCCATCGATCTTTACGAAAAAGGTGCAGACTATGCTGCTTCGAAAGGAATTTTAATGGCGGATACGAAATTTGAGTTTGGCCTCTGGAAAAATCCCGCAGGATTGCTTCGCGAAACTCCCATCCTATTAATTGACGAAGTGCTGACGCCCGACAGTTCGCGTTTCTGGCCGAAAGATGTTTATGAGCCAGGCCATGATCAGCCGAGTTTTGATAAACAGATTGTTCGAAATTATCTTTTGGATATTAAATGGGATCAAAAACCTCCGGCACCAAAACTTCCGGAAGAAATTGTTGAAAAAACCAGCGCTTCGTACCGAGAAATCTACGAGCGCTTAACCGGAAAGAAAATTGGATAATGTTTATGCCCGTCATTGCGAGGCAGCAATCCAGACAAGGCCGAAGCAATCTACGAGATCTGAGATTGCTTCGTCGGCCCTATGGGCCTTCTCGCAATGACGAACGAAGGATACATCATGTTTAAAGCGAAAGTGGATGTAACGTTAAAAAAATCCGTTTTAGATCCGCAAGGTCAAACTGTATTGGAAGCGCTTCATTCTTTAGGATTCAAAGCCGTGGACAATATGAGAGTGGGTAAACATTTTTTGTTAACGCTGAATTCAAACGACCGACAAAAAGCCGAGTCTGATGTGAAAACGATGTGCGACCGTTTATTAATTAATCCGGTTATTGAAGAATACACGTTTCAGCTTGAAGAGGTGAAATGATCCCCCACCACTTTTTTTCGGCGGCAGAAATAATGGTTAGCTTCGAAAATAAAGTTAGTATGAAATTTATTTTTGAGCAAGTCTTATTGGAAAGTGGTGGGGGATGAAAGCTTGTGTCGTTGTTTTTCCCGGCTCCAATTGTGATCAGGACTGCTGGCATGTTTTAAATGATGTAATGAAAACAAAAGTCCAATATGTTTGGCATAAAGAAACGAACTTACCTGATACCGACCTTGTTGTTCTTCCCGGTGGTTTCAGTTACGGTGATTATTTAAGAACCGGCGCGATCGCACGATTTTCTTCCATTATGAATGCCGTTAAAGATCACGCTCGAAAAGGCAAACCTGTTATCGGAATCTGCAATGGTTTTCAAATTCTTCTTGAAGCGGGACTTCTTCCAGGCGCCATGTTGAGGAACCGTTCCCTGAAATTCATCTGTAAGCACGTTCATATCCGAACGGAAAATAACAGCACAACATTTACGAATCGCCTGAAAAAAAATGAAACGCTGAACATTCCGATTGCACACGGCGAAGGAAATTATTTTTGTGATGAACAAACACTTGAAGAGCTTGAGCGAAACAATCAAATCGTTTTTCGATATACCTCAGAGAGCGGCGAAGTCGGAGAAGCATTTAATCCAAACGGTTCACTGAGTCACATTGCCGGAATCATGAATCGGAAGGGAAATGTTCTCGGAATGATGCCTCATCCTGAGCGTGCGAGCGAAACGATGCTTGGTTCAGAGGACGGCCGGAAAATTTGGGATTCTATTTTGGCGAGCATGAAATGAAAACCCTTCGAAGAAATAAAAGCGTATATCCCTTCCCCCTTTATGGGGGAAGGTTAGGATGGGGGTTAGAATTTGTAATGACCCCCCACCTTAGTCCTCCCCCACAAGGGGGGAGGAAATAATTCCAATGAGTGTAGCCATGTTACAACCACAAATAACACCAGAATTGATTACTTCACACGGAATTACCGAAGAAGAATTCAAACGGATTTGTGAAATCTTAGGACGTGAACCAAATTTCACAGAGCTCGGAATTTTTTCGGTGATGTGGAGTGAACATTGTTCCTACAAAAATTCGAAGCCGGTCTTAAAATTATTTCCCCGCGAAGGTAAAAATCTACTCGTCAAAGCGGGCGAAGAAAATGCAGGCGTTGTGGATATCGGCGACGGTCTTGCGATTTGTTTTAAGATTGAAAGTCACAATCATCCGTCAGCGGTTGAACCGTTTCAAGGTGCTGCAACGGGCGTTGGCGGAATCATTCGTGATATTTTTACGATGGGCGCACGTCCGATTCTTTCGATGAATTCGCTTCGGTTTGGTTCTCTTGATCAAACTCAAAATAAAAATTATTTGAAAGGCGTCGTTGCCGGAATTGCTCATTACGGAAATTGCATCGGCATTCCCACGATCGGCGGTGAAATTTATTTCGACGAATTTTATGAAGGCAATCCGCTCGTGAATGCTTTTTGTCTTGGAATTATGAAGCATGAGGATTTAGTTAAGGGAAGTGCCAAGGGCGCTGGAAATTCAGTTTACTATGTCGGATCAACTACTGGCCGAGATGGATTAGGTGGCGCAGCATTCGCTTCGCGTGAATTAACGGAAGAATCTGGCGAAGATCGTCCCGCTGTTCAAGTGGGCGATCCATTTATGGAAAAACTTTTGCTGGAAGCTTGCCTTGAACTTGCCAAAACGGATGCAATCGTCGGCATGCAGGACATGGGCGCTGCTGGTTTGACTTGTTCCACGTGTGAAACGGCCGCGCGCGGAAATGCTGGAATTGAAATTGATCTGGCTAAAGTTCCAAAACGTGAAACCGGAATGAGTCCTTATGAAATTATGCTTTCAGAATCTCAGGAACGAATGCTGATCATTGTGAAAAAGGGGAAAGAAAAAATCGTCGAGGACATTTTTAAAAAATGGGATCTTCATTCCGTCAAACTCGGCGAAGTGAAGGATGGCCGGGATATGAACATTTTGGAAAACGGAAAATTAGTTGCTCAAATTCCTGCGAAAGTCTTGACCGACGAAGCGCCGATCTATCAACGGGAAATGAAAGAGCCGGAATATTTAAAAAAGACTCGTTCGTTTGATTTTAAAACGATCAAAGAACCAACCAATTATAACCAAATTCTTTTGAAGTTGTTGGATCAGCCAACAATTGCTTCCAAATCCTGGATTTATGAACAATACGATCACATGGTTCGGACGGATACTATTTTTCTTCCAGGACATGACGCAGCGCTTGCGCGGATTAAAGGAACAAAAAAAGCAATTGCGATTTCGGTTGATTGCAACGCACTTTATTGCTATCTCGATCCGTTTGAAGGCGGTAAAATAGCAGTTGCCGAATCTGCTCGCAACGTTGCCTGTTCCGGTGCAAAACCTCTTGCCGTTACGAATTGTCTTAATTTTGGAAATCCGATGAAACCTGAAATTTTCTGGCAATTCCGAAAAGCCGTGGACGGAATTTCAGAAGCTTGCCGCGCTTTTCAAACTCCCGTGACCGGCGGAAATGTCAGTTTCTATAATGAAAGTCCGAAAGGTGCGATTTATCCGACACCAACGATTGGAATGGTCGGAGTTTTGGATGACATTGATAAGCGAATCCCATCTTTTTTCCAAAATGTTGGAGATACGATTTATTTACTGGGTGAAACTTTTGAGGAGCTCGGAGGAAGCCAATATTTATTAATGAAACACGGGCTGAGAATCGGGCTCCCGCCAAAACTGGATCTTAAAAAGGAATTATCACTTCATCAATTATTGCTGGAATGCGGGAAAGAACGGATTTTAAATTCCGCACATGATTTATCAGATGGCGGTTTTGCCGTTTCACTTGCGGAATGTTTGCTTGGAAAAAGAAATCATCCGCTGGGGATTCGAGTCGAACTTACGTTTGGAAATCATCTCAGAAAAGACGCACTGCTTTTCGGTGAAACTCAATCACGCATCATTGTCAGTCTGAATTCAAATCATGAATCAAAATTTGAAATCACCGCGAAAAGATTAAATGTTCCTTATTTTAAAATAGGAGTGGTAACCAAAGAAGGATTTAAAATCGGTTCCTTGATTGATTTGTCGTCCAAAGAAATTGAAAAAACTTATTACAATGCAATTCCCAGAAGGATGAAATCATGAGCGGCGAAGGCGTCAAAGATCATTGCGGTGTATTCGGAATTTTCGGCCACGAAAAAGCAGCAGAGCTGACTTATCTCGGACTTTTTGCGCTCCAGCATCGCGGAGAAGAAAGCGCCGGAATTGTCACCAGTGACGGCAAACAAATGTACATTCACAAGGCTATGGGACTTGTGGGCGATGCATTTTCGAAAAGAACTTTAGAAAAACTTCCGGGAAATGCCGCGATTGGACACGTTCGTTATTCCACAACCGGTTCGTCATCCATTTCCAACGCGCAGCCTTATATGGTGGATTATTCAAGAGGTGCTGTTGCTCTGGCTCACAATGGAAACTTGACCAACGCTCATTTATTGAGAGCGGAACTCGAGGCTTACGGTTCAATTTTCAGCAGCACGACCGATTCTGAAATCTTTGTTCATTTAATGGCGCGGCCGAAATATAAAAATACGGAAGAAAGTGTTTTGGGCGCGCTCGAAAAAGTGCAAGGCGCTTATACGATGACGCTTCTTACCGAAAAAGAGCTGGTCGGCCTTCGCGATCCAAATGGATTTCGGCCGCTTTGTCTCGGAAAATTGGATTCCGCTTATGTGTTGGCTTCCGAAACTTGCGCGTTTGATTTGATTAATGCTGAATTTATCCGCGAAATCGAGCCCGGCGAAGTCGTTATTATTAACAATAAAGGACTTCGGAGTTTTCATCCGTTCAAAGGAAAGCCGAACCGGATCTCACAATGTATTTTCGAGCACGTTTATTTTGCCCGGCCCGATTCAAAAATTTTTGGTGAAAACGTGGCGATTGTCAGAGAGCGGCTTGGAAAAGTTTTAGCCAAAGAACAACCGGCCACAGCCGATATTGTTGTTCCCGTGCCGGATTCCGGGAATTATGCTGCGATGGGTTACGCCCGCGAATCGGGAATTCCGCTCGCACAAGGTTTTACGCGCAATCATTACATTGGTCGCACTTTTATCAATCCGACTCAGGAAATGCGGACGTTAAAAGTTCAAATTAAACTTAACCCCATTCGGGAAGTGATCGAAGGCAACCGGGTTGTTGTCATTGATGATTCAATCGTCCGTGGTAATACTTCAAGGTCTCGCGTGAGTTTGCTCCGACGGGCCGGCGCCAAAGAAGTTCACATGAGAATTAGTTGTCCTCCGCACGTTTCTCCTTGTTATTACGGCATTGATTTTCCGTCGAAACAAGAACTGATCGCCTGCAACAAATCACTTGATCAAATCAAAGAATATCTCAATGTTGATAGTCTTGGTTATCTCAGCGAAGAAGGACTTCTCAGTGCCGTTTCATTTCCCAAGGAAAATTATTGTACCGCTTGTTTTACCGGAAAATATCCAACAAAAATTACGGATGAGATGGACAAATTTAAATTGGAACGTAAATGCTAACAACTTCCGGTTCTTACGCAGACGTTCCTCATTTAAAAGGGGATCCTTCCTTTAATCGGACGCTTGCTTCCATTGCTCGTTCCACTCAAAAAAATGGACAATCCTCTTTCGGCGGATTTTCAGCGCTGTTTGACATTAAAAAATTTAATTTAAAGCATCCGCTTGTGGTTGCAACCACCGACGGCGTTGGAACAAAACTGGATCTGGCAAGAATTTTAAACAAGCACGATACGATTGGTATTGATTTGGTAGCGATGTGTGTGAATGATTTAATTACCTGCGGCGCTCGTCCTGCTTTTTTTCTCGATTACTTTGCAGCCGGGAAATTTGACAAAAAGAAAACCACTGAAGTAATCGGCAGCGTTGCAAAAGGATGTATTGAAGCAGAATGTTCTTTAATTGGCGGCGAAACAGCAATCATGCCGGATTTTTACGAGAATTCAAAATATGACCTTGCCGGTTTCGCTGTTGGATTTGTGGAGCAATCAGAAGTGGTCGACGGCCGGCATGTCAAAACAGGCGACGTTCTTTTGGGAATCGAATCATCCGGATTCCACAGCAACGGTTATTCGTTGCTCAGAAAAGTGTTTACCAAAAATGAACTCGCTGGAAAAATTGGACGTCGGTTGCTGAGGCCGACTCGAATTTATGTAAGACCCATTTTAGAAATTGTGAAACGAGTTTCCGTCAAAGCAATCGCGCATATTACGGGCGGCGGTTTTTTTGATAATCTGCCACGAGTATTACCCAAAAAATTGGGTGTGAAGATTATTCGCAACAGCTGGCGCATTGACGAATTGTTTTTGGAAGTTCAAAAACGGGCAAATTACAAAGACGATCAAATGTATCATACCTTTAATATGGGAATCGGAATGGTGATCATTCTCGATCGTTCCGATGCTCAATCAGCGCAAACAATTTTAAAAAAACATCATCTGTTATCTTGGGTCATCGGAACTGTGAAACAAGGAAGCGGAGTTACGATTCAATAAATATAATTTCCCTCTCCCTTTTGGGAGAGGGCTAGGGTGAGGGTGAAATTTTCCCCCCTCACCTTTATCCTCTCCCCAGAGGGGAGAGGAAGAAAATGGTTGGCGGAGATAAGATGAAAATTTTGGTGATCGGCGGCGGTGGACGGGAACACGCTTTGATTTGGAAAATTGCTCAAAGTCCGTTGGTTCAGAAAATTTATGCCGCTCCCGGAAATGCCGGAATAGAAAATCTTGCGGAATGTATTTCTATTTCAGTTGAGCAAATCGAAGATTTACTTCAATTTGTCTTGAATCAAAAAATTGATTTAACCATCGTTGGTCCTGAACTTCCTCTCGTGCGCGGTATCGTCGATCGTTTTGAAGAAGCGGACCTTAAGATTTTTGGTCCTTCCGCTGAAGCGGCAAGACTTGAAGGCAGTAAAGCTTTTGCCAAGAAAATTATGTCGGATGCCGGTGTTCCCACCGCTGCATTTCAAATTTTTGATAGTGTTAACGAAGCAAAACGATTTATCATTGACCGCGAACCTCCATTTGTCATCAAAGCTGATGGGCTCGCGAGCGGCAAAGGTGTTTTAATTGCCAACTCCTGCGAAGAAGGCATGCAAGTTGTTAATCAAATGATTCAGAATCGTCTTTTTGGTGATTCCGGAAAATTGGTTGTGATCGAAGAATTTTTTAAGGGCGACGAATTATCCATCCTTCTGTTGACGGATGGCGAACGGATTCTTCCGCTGGCCAGTTCTCAAGATCACAAACGAGCATTTGATGATGATCAAGGTCCGAACACGGGTGGAATGGGCGCTTATTCGCCGTGTCCGATTGTTTCGGAAAAAGAATTAAATGAGATCATCGGTCTTACCGCTAAACCTGTGATTCAGGAATTAAAAAAAAGAGAAATTATTTATTGCGGCCTGCTGTATGTCGGAATCATGATGACCACTTCCGGTCCTCAAGTTCTGGAATTCAACGTCCGGTTTGGTGATCCTGAAACTCAAGCTGTCCTTCCGCGTCTTAAAACCGATCTTGTTCCGATCATGTATGAAATTGCTTCCGGAAAATTAAAAACCCACACACTTGAGTGGGATCCCCGCGCTTGTGTCAGTGTTGTGATGGCCTCAGGCGGTTACCCCGGTACTTATCAAAGTGGTTATGAAATTAAAGGACTTGATCAAGTAAACGATGCGATCGTTTTTCATGCCGGAACAATGCGAGAACCTTCCGGATCGGTGACAACAAGCGGCGGCCGAGTGTTGGCAGTTTCAGGTTTGGGAAAAACATTTAAGGAAGCTTGCGATACAGCTTATCGAGGAGTGGAAAAAATTTCTTTTCAAAATTCATTCTACCGAAAAGACATTGGCAAACGAGTTTTAGAACGGAGCGAGGTCCAATAATGGAAAAACCGGTTGTTTCAATAGTAATGGGAAGTGACAGCGATCTTGAAATGATGAATGAAGCGGCAAAGCAGCTTAAAGAATTCGGAATCTCTCATGAGATCAAAGTTCTTTCGGCTCACAGGAGTCCTCATTTGGTAACAAAATTTTGTAATGAAATCAACGATCGCGGAATTAAAGTTGTTATCGCAGGAGCTGGCGGAGCTGCTCATTTAGCAGGAGTGATTGCGGCTCATACGATTGTTCCTGTGATTGGAGTGCCTGTTGATTCTTCATCACTGAAAGGATTGGATTCACTTTTGTCGACAGTCCAAATGCCGAGTGGAATTCCGGTAGCAACTGTTGCCATTGGAAAAGCCGGCGCTGTCAATGCTGGTATTCTGGCGGTTCAAATCCTGGCGGTTCATTCAAAAGAACTTCAATCAAAACTAATCAAGCATAAAGAAAAGCTTGTAAATTCAGTAGTTGAAAAAAATAGCCGGTTGGAGAAAAATAAACTATGACGTCATTGCAAGAAGTCCCGAAGGGACGACGAAGCCTGCCTCGCCGGCAGGCGGGCAATCTCAGAACGTAGATTGCTTCGGCCTCGATTGGAACGTTGCCTCGCAATGACAAGAGGATGTAAATGAAAACGACCATTATTAAACTAGACCCGAAACGGCCGGATCTCAATCGAATTCATGAGATAGCAGGGCAATTGCTCCACGGAAAGATTGTTGCCTTTCCGACTGAAACGGTTTATGGTCTGGCTGTTTGCGCCAATCAGCCGCAGGCCTTGGTGAAACTTCATGAATTGAAGCAGCGTCCGGAAGACAAACCGTTTACTTATCATATTGGAAATTTAGGAACGCTTGAGCGGCTGGATGTGATTCAAGGAAGAGTCCTTCGGTTTTTGATCAATCAATTTTGGCCGGGGCCGGTGACCTTGCTTGCGCTTACGCGTAAAGAAGAAAAAATTGGTCTCAGATTTCCAAAAAATGAAATTTCCATTCGGATGATCAACCAATGCGCTGAACTTGTGGTTGCGACGAGCGCGAATATTTCCGGTGACAAATCACCAACTACAGCTGAAGAAGTGCTGAAAATTTTCCCGAATGAAATTGACATCGTGGTCGACGGCGGGCCGTGTGAATGGGGTCAAGATTCAACGATTGTGGATACGGTTTCCAATCCACCTCAAATTATAAGAGGCGGCGTTTATAAAGATCGTGTTGAACAGGCGATTGAGAAAATTAAATTAGGCCGATTTCCACGGAAAAAAATTATAATTGTATGTACGGGCAACACTTGCCGTTCACCAATGGCGCAGGGTTGGTTGGAACATGAGCTACAGAAAAAAGGATTGGCTGAGCAAATTGAAGTGAGTTCCTGTGGAATTTGCGCGCGCGAAGGCGGCAGTGCGGCGCTGGAATCAATCCTCACGCTTAAAAACGATGAAATTGGGTTTGAGAATTTCAAAACTCATTTGTGCCGGCGCGAAGATGTATTGGCCGCCGATTTGATTTTGGTTATGTCTGAAGAACACAGAAAATTTATTTCTGAATTGTGTCTGCCGGCTCGTGAACGGATTATCGTGCTCGGAATTTCGGATCCAGTCGGAATGACGATTGATTTTTATGAAAAGAGTTATCGTGCCATTAAGGAAAAAATTCTAAGTCTTTGGGCCGAGATTGTGTCATGAACAGCCGTCATTGCGAGGCAGCGTTGATCAAAGCCGAAGCAATCTACGGTCTGAGATTGCTTCGTCGGCCTAACGGCCTCCTCGCAATGACGATAAGTGAGTTGTAAATGAGTGAGAGATTTGTAATTGCCAATGATCACCGCGGAGTTGCACTCAAGAATGAGATTCTAAAACTTTTGAAATCAAAAGGATATCAAGTGGATGATTTAGGAACCAATTCTGAGATTTCTGTTGATTATCCAGACTTTGCGTTAAAAGCGGCGGAAGCGGTTTCAAAAGGAAAAGCAGATCGTGGAATTGTCATTTGTCATTCAGGCATCGGCGTTTCGATTATGGCCAATAAAGTGAAAGGTGTCAGAGCCGCACTTTGCCAGACGGAAGAACAAGCTGTGCTTGCACGGCAACACACCAATGCAAATATGTTAGCGTTGCCGGCTGGTTTTATTTCTCCAGATCTCGCCAAAAAAATTACTGCCAAATGGCTTGATACAAAATTTGAAGGCGGCCGGCATGAAGCAAGAATTCAAAAAATCAAATCATTCGAGGAACGAAAATAACTTATGGGGATGACCGTGAAATTAGAAAAAAATAGACTCAAAGACTTTGACCCTGAAATTTATCAAGCCATCCAATCCGAACTGAAAAGACAAAATGAAAATATTGAACTGATTGCGAGTGAAAATTTTACCTCTCTTGCGGTTCTCGAAGCTACCGGAACGGTATTGACCAATAAATATGCCGAAGGTTATCCCAAAAAACGCTGGTACGGCGGCTGTGAAAATGTGGATGTTGTTGAACAAGTTGCGATCGATAGAGCCAGGAAATTATTCGGCGCTGAATATGCAAACGTTCAGCCGCATTCCGGAACCAATGCGAATATCGCCGTGTTCATGGCGCTTCTGAATATCGGAGATAAAATTTTGGCCATGAATTTATCGCACGGTGGTCATTTATCTCACGGTCATAAAATGAATTTCTCGGGAAAGTATTTTGAAATTATTCCTTATGGCGTGAGTCAAAAAGATGAGCAAATTGATTACGCTGAATTGGAACGACTTGCCTTAGAACACAAACCAAAAATGATTTTGTTGGGCGCTTCCGCTTATCCAAGAATTATTGATTTCAAGCGGGGAAGGGAAATTGCAAATAAAGTCGGCGCACTTCTGATGGTGGACATGGCTCATTTTGCAGGTTTGGTTGCTGCCGGGATTCATCCGTCGCCAGTTCCCTATGCTGATATTGTGACGACAACCACACACAAAACTTTGCGCGGACCTCGGGCAGGAATTATTTTGGCGAAGGAGCAATATGGAAAAGCAATTGATTCCGCTGTTTTTCCGGGCCTTCAAGGCGGTCCTTTGATGCACATCATTGCGGCCAAAGCAGTTGCTTTAAAGGAAGCAATGTCGGATGAATTCAAAACTTATGCGCGTCAAATTGTCGCTAACGCAAAGAAGTTTTCAGGGACATTATCCAATTTAGGCTACCGGATTGTTTCCGGCGGAACGGACAATCATTTGTTTTTGGTGGATGTGAAATCAAAAGGCTTCACTGGAAAACAGGTGCAGATTTATTTGGATGAGGTTAAAATCACGGTGAATAAAAATATGATTCCGTTTGATCAGGAAACTGCTTTTAATGCCTCCGGAATCCGGATTGGGACTCCGGCGGTTACGACGCGCGGCATGAAAGAAAATGAAATGGTTGAAATTGCCAAATTGATCGATCAAACGCTTAAAGCGCCCGAAGATCATTCAAATTTGGAACGTGTTCGACAGGAAATATCCTCACTGGTAAAACGATTTCCGCTTTACCCCGAACTTTTGGAGAATCAATGATCCCCCACCACTTGAATAATGACAAGAATCTTCTTTCTTTAAACTTATTTTTTATTTTGATGACGAAGAAAGGTGGTGGGGGATGAAGTGCCCTTATTGTCACGCTGAAGATGATAAAGTAGTCGACTCACGGGCTTCCAACGAAGGCGCGGTGATCCGCAGAAGGCGCGAATGCACCAAATGCAACCGTCGTTACACAACTTATGAGCGCGTTGAAGAAATTCCTCTTTTTGTCATCAAAAAAGATCAGCGTCGTGAAATTTATGACCGAAAAAAAGTTTTGGCCGGAATTCACCGCGCTTGCGAAAAGCGCCCGGTTCCTGCGGAAGCTCAGGAAACAATTGTCAATGAACTTGAAAAAATGCTCGAAGAAAAATATGAAAAAGAAGCGCCCAGTTCTGTCATTGGAGAATTTATCATGGGACATCTTGCCAAGATTGACCAAGTGGCTTACGTCCGGTTTGCTTCTGTTTACCGTCAATTTAAAGATATTTCCCATTTCATGAAAGAGCTAAAAACACTCCTCGCCAAGAATTAGCATTTTAGATTGCTTCGCCGGCCTTTCGGCCTCCTCGCAATGACGTCATTGCGAGGGAGCGAAGCGACCGAAGCAATCCAGTCTCAATTTAAGAATTAATCAAATCGGCCGATCTTAATATTAGTTAAACTTTAATGTCATCCCCGAATGTTTTTATCGGGGATCCATATTTTGGATTCCTGCCTAAAGCGCGCGGGAATGACAAGATGTTTAATAAGGAGAACTGATGGAAAACAAAATGAGGCAGGGAGCGATTGACGGCGCGCTGATTGCGATTTTGATTATCTTAACTCAGCCATTTCAACCGGCAAAGGGTCTCATTCCTGAACTGGTTTCATTTTTAACCACTGTACCACTCTGGCTTTCCGCAACTCTTTTCAAACAACGAGTTACGCCTTTGGTCGACGGAGGAGTCATTTTAGTTTATTTCATCTTGATCGGCTCATTGCTTGGCGTCGCTTTTGATCGGAAACGTTTATGGGGTTGGCTTCTCATAATCGCCCTTGCCATTCATCACTATGTCGTTTATGATCAATATGGAAGACAAATGGGGGAAATTGTTCAAAGTCTTTTGAATCATTTCAATTAATTTTATTCTCCGTATTTCCACGATTCATTCAATCTCAGCAAGAGTCAAATTCGGTTGATTTAGAGAAAAAAATCAGTTAAGTTACTAACCTTTATGACCAACATTCTCGGAATATCCTGCTACTACCACGATTCTGCTGCCTGTTTGGTGCGTGACGGCAAAATCATCGCGGCTGCTCAGGAAGAAAGGTTTACGCGCAAAAAACATGATTTTGAATTTCCTCAGAAATCAATCGACTTTTGTCTGCGCGAAGGCAAAATCAAAGTTAGCGATCTCGATTATGTTGCTTTCTATGAAAAACCATTTTTAAAATTTGAGCGAATTCTTGAAACGTATTTGGCTTATGCGCCCTCCGGTTTTCGTTCGTTCATTAAAGCAGTTCCACTCTGGATTAAACAGCGCCTTTGGATTCCGGATCTGATTCAAAAAGAATTAGGTTACGAAGGTAAAATTCTTTTTCCTGAACATCATGAATCTCATGCCGCGTCAGCTTTCTTTCCCTCTCCGTTTAAATCAGCAGCCATTATTACGGCCGATGGCGTTGGCGAATGGGCCACCACCAGTTTTGGCCGCGGGCAGGGTAATCAATTTAAATTTGATTCGGAAATCCGGTTTCCTCATTCACTCGGACTTCTTTATTCTGCTTTCACGTATTACACCGGATTTAAAGTCAATTCTGCGGAATATAAAGTTATGGGGCTCGCCCCTTACGGTGAGCCGAAATATGTGGATCTCATTATGAACGAGCTGATTGATTTAAAAGAAGACGGCTCATTTAAGCTCAACATGAAATATTTTAATTATTGTGCTGGTTTAACGATGACCAACAAACGTTTTGACGAATTATTCGGCGGCCCGCCGCGCAAACGGGAAACGCAGCTCACACAAAAAGAAATGGATTTAGCGCGATCCATTCAAGCGGTCACTGAGGAAATCATGCTTCGAATCGCGCGTCATGTTTACAAAGTGACCGGTGAAGAAAATTTATGTCTCAGCGGAGGAGTTGCTCTTAACTGTGTCGCAAACGGACGAATTTTAAGAGAAGGCCCGTTTAAAAATATTTGGATTCAACCAGCTGCGGGAGATGCCGGCGGGGCTCTCGGCGCGGCGTTGATTGTTTGGCATCATTATTTAAACAAACCACGGCAAATTAAAGGACCTGATTCACAATCGGGATCTTTGCTCGGGCCGTTTTTCAACGATCATGAAATTGAAATGATTTTAAAAGAACAAGATGCAGTTTACGAAAAATTTTCATCAGACGAGATGGTCAACCGTGTGGCCAAATTAATCGAAGCCGGCAATGTAATCGGATGGTTTCAAGGCCGAATGGAATTCGGACCTCGGGCTTTGGGGGCTCGCAGTATTATCGGTGATGCACGGAACCGGGAAATGCAGTCACGAATGAATTTAAAAATTAAATTCAGAGAATCCTTCCGTCCCTTTGCACCTTCGGTTTTGGAAGATCACGTTTTGGAATGGTTTGATATTAAAAATACAAGTCCTTATATGCTTTTGGTTGCGGATGTTGCTAAAAAACAAAGAGCCGAATCCATTAATGGATCACTTCGCGGGCTTGAAAAGTTAAAAGAGTTACGCTCGAAAATTCCGGCCGTCACTCATGTTGACATGTCAGCGCGTGTTCAAACGATTGATCGGGAACGAAATCCGGTTTATTATAATCTCCTTGACCGTTTTTACAAACAAACCGGATGTCCCGTAATTATCAATACTTCATTTAATGTTCGCGGTGAACCGATCGTCTGTTCACCTGAAGATGCATTTCGATGTTTCATGAGAACGGAAATGGATTATTTGGTTCTTGGAAATTTTCTTTTGGATAAAAAGAAGCAGAAGCCGGTTTCTTTTGATAAGGAGATTTCTTTTGAATTGGATTAAAAAGGCTTGGAATGAAATTGAGTTAAATCCGAAAATAATCCGGCAATTCGGATTTATTCTATCCGGTTTTTTCCTTTTTTTCCCGTTGATCGGAAATGGGATTAAAATTTGGCTCTTTAAAGCCAGCTTTCATTATTGGATTGGTTGGCCGTTCTTGAGTGTCGCTGCTCTTTTGATTAATCTTTTTTTACCCACGCTCATGACCACCATTTATCATGTTGCGATGTTTGTGGCGCATCAGATTTCATGGGTGGTGATGCGTGTTCTTCTGTCCGTTATTTTTTACGTTGTGTTAACGCCGGTCAGCGTTGCGATGCGTGTCATGGGGAAAGATATTCTGGATCAGAATATCGATAAAAATGCCGGCACTTATTGGAAAAAGAAAACAAGCGAAATTAAACCTGAACGTTACGAGAGGTTATTCTAATATGGCAAAGATGAACATCTTAAAAGAACTTTGGGATTTTCTGAAGGTTAGGAAAAAATGGTGGCTTGCTCCGATCATCATTGTCTTTGTTCTTCTGGGGGCTCTTATTATTGTGACTGAAAGCAGTGCTGTAGCACCTTTCATTTACACTTTGTTTTAACGCCAGCATGTTAACTCCTTACAAAATGAATTTCCGAAAAATACCGGAAGAAGCTGCTCGTCTTTTTCTCCGTTTGGGTTTTAGTCCTAATGGAATTACAATCTTGGGACTGGTACTGGGAATTCTGACGTGCTTCATTTTCGTTTGGAATAAAAATGCGGTTCTCTTCGGTTTTTTGATGATTTTTTTTGGTTTGTTCGATGCGGTGGACGGTGCTGCTGCTCGATTGACCAACCAAATCACGAAATTCGGTTCTTATCTTGATGCGATTTGTGACCGAATCTTCGAAAGCGCTGCTTTGTTGGCGGCAGGATGTGTCACAGGACGCTGGATTCTTTCGTTCTGTTTGATGGCAGGCGTTTTTTTAGTCAGTTATGCGAAAGCCCGTGCTGCCATGGAAGTAACGATTTCCAACACGGAATGGCCCGATTTTATGGAACGAACCGAGCGAGATATTATTTTTGCGATTGGCATGATCTTTTGGGGTTTTTTTCCAAAAAATATTTTCGGCGGGGATATTTTCTTTTGGACAATGGTATTTCTCAACTTGGCCGTTTATGGGACGGTGTTTCAGCGAATTTTGCGGGCAAAAAAATTTATTGAGTTGCGGATGTAAGGAATTATGACCAGCATTAACCCGATCATGACACTTATTTGAGTCATCCAATCTCCCCATCGAACAAATAAAGTTTCATGGTCGTTCGGATAAACCACGCCGTTCATAACCGACTCTTCATTTAATCGGCTCTTTTTTATTAATTCACCGTTTGGATTAATCAATGCTGAAAAACCATTCGGCGAAACTCGAATTAAATATTTTCCGGTTTCAATCGCTCGAATGCGGTCGTGGATGAAATGGTAATACGGCAGATTGGTTCCCAAAAAATGTCCGGGATTGGATAAAGCAATTAATATTTGAGCATTTGCCTGAATCCATTTTCTTCCTTCTTCTGAACGCGTATCTTCATAACACAACATAATTCCAGCCCTGATTTTTCCTATCACCAAGGGTTTCCGTGTGCGGCCCACCACTTGACTGATTCGCCGAAATGGAGGAGGGGTGATTGCTTGATATTCCTGAGGCGATTTTCCAGGAGAAAAAAGCAAAGCTGAATCTGTTCGCAGACCCGATTCTAAATTTCCACCGGCTATTTTAGGAATATAAGTCGCAAGAATAATAGAGATGTTCAATTTTTTGGCGAGGTCATCAAAAACTTTTGGTTTACGCAATACATCGACCGGAAGGCCGTATTGAGGAAATGCAACTAAATCGGCTGTTCCACTCAATTTAATAATCGTTTGTTGATAATAATCCATAATTTTATCTGCATGTTCAGTCCGCCATTTGGGATCAATTGGAAAATTATGTTGTATCAACGCAACGCGCATCGGTGTGGTTTTAAAAAAAGAGAATTTGGAATTTGAACCGTAAACCAAAATTAAAGCAATAACGCCAAGACCAATCAGTAATTTGGATTTTTTTGTTTTGAGGTAATAAGTGATTAGCGAATTGGTGAGAAGAATTAAAAATGTAATTCCACAAAGACCAGTGATGCGGACAATTCCCGGAAAGAATGGAGCTTGGTGAAATCCAATTTGATTTCCGATGATGTTAACGGGTGTAAACGAATAAAGGAAATGAATCATCAGCCACGCAAGCGGTGGAACAAAAATCTGAATGGGGTTTCTTTGATAACGTTTCCACAAGAAACGAGTGAGTAAGGCAAAGAAAATAAAATACGGAGCGCTGAGAGTGAGAACAATGACTAAAATTCTAGTTTCATATTTTGCAATCCAATAAAGAAGTGATGTAAAAAAACTGATTCCGCTGACCAAACTAAAAAAAATAGTTTCTGCCAACGAACATTCCCAAATTAAAATCATTAACGGAATGAATGCAAACCAGATGATGAAATGCAGCCATGAGATGAGGATGGAAAGGGATAGCCAGCTTACCGATAAAAAAATAAGTCCCAGCCGCCGACGATTCATGACGGATTATAATACGGCACTTTTGTCTTAAAACACGACTATCCATTAAGTTACGTTGAAGCCATCTTTTCATATTTTCCTAAGTCTTGACCCTTCAAGCATTTACTGCTAAAATTTTAACCATTCCAAGAGGGGTTTATAGATGTCCGAAGATTTTAAGTTTGATTCAATCGAAGATGTGATCAGTGAAATAGCAAAAGGGAACTTTGTCATTATGGTGGATGATGAGTCCCGAGAAAATGAGGGAGATCTTATTTTTGCGGCTCAGTTTGTCACGCCCGAAAAAATTAATTTCATGATGAAAGAAGCCCGCGGGTTAATTTGCATTCCTTTGCCGGACGAGCGTCTCTTTAGACTTGGTTTAAAAGACATGGTTACTCGTTCCGAAGATCCAATGGCAACCGCGTTTACGATTTCAGTCGATGCCCGATTTGGAATTACGACCGGAATTTCCGCACAAGACCGGGCACGGACCATCGAAGTTTTGGTGAATCAGAATTCAAAACCGGGCGATTTAAATGCTCCGGGACATATTTTTCCTTTGCGTGCCAAATGTGGAGGAGTCTTAGTTCGAGCAGGACATACGGAAGCGGCCGTTGATTTGGCGCGTCTTTCGGGAGTGACACCTGCAGGAGTTATTTGTGAAATCATTAACGATGACGGAACCATGGCAAGAACTCCCCAACTTTTTGAATTTGCCAAACGCCATCAAATTAAAATCGGAACCATTAAAGCATTAATTGCGTATCGGAGACAATTCGACAAATTAATCGAGAAAGTTACCGAAGCTGAAATTCCAACCGAAACCGGAACGTGGAAAATGAAACTTTATCGTTCTTTGGTGGATAATTTGGAACATATTGCGTTAACCAAAGGCGAAATTTCAGAAGCTCCGACAATGGTTCGTGTTCATTCCGAATGTTTTACGGGAGAAGTATTCGGTTCGCTCAGATGTGATTGTCGTGAGCAATTAGCCGGAGCCATGGCGATGATTGAAAAAGAAAAAAGGGGAGTCTTGCTTTACATTCGTCAAGAAGGCCGCGGCATCGGACTTGCGAATAAACTAAAAGCGTACCAACTTCAAGATCAAGGTTATGATACGGTCGAAGCCAATGAGCAGCTCGGATTCAAACCGGACTTGAGAGAATATGGAACGGGCGCTCAGATTTTAAAAGATCTCGGCTTGAATCAGATTCGATTACTGACAAATAATCCCAGAAAAATTGTTGGCTTAGAAGGTCACGGGCTTAAAGTGGTGGAGCGAATTCAGCTTGAAATACCGGCGCAAAGTCACAATGAAAAATATTTAAAAGCCAAACAGGAAAAAATGGGTCATTTATTCCGTCAAATGGGATTACATTAAAATGGCTGAGGTGATCGAAGGAAAAATTTCGGGTGCCGGATTGAAATTGGGAATCGTCGTTTCCCGTTTTAATGAGTGGATCACGAAAACCATGCTTGACGGTGCCTTAAATGAATTGAGACGTGCTGGTGTTTCCGATGCAGACATTCAAGTTGTGTGGGTGCCAGGTGCTTATGAAATTCCGCTTGCCTGCCAAAGTTTGTGCGAATCTCAAAAAATAGATGCGCTGATTACGATCGGCTGCATTATTCGCGGTGAAACAACTCATTATGAACATATTGCCCAAAGTGTTACGGATGGAATTTTGAAAGTGACATTAGATAACAAGATGCCGATTGGTTTTGGAATCATAACGGTAGAAAATATGGAACAAGCAATGGACCGGGCCGGAGGCAAAAGCGGCAATAAAGGCCGTGACGCTGCAAAATCTGCAATTGAAATGGCGCAAGTGAAAATGGTTTTAAAAAACAAAAAGGAGATGAACCTTAACGAACTGATTGAACGAGAAGTTAAACCCGTTAGAAATCGGAAATAACTTCATCTCTCGCTCTTTTTCACATTTATGCGAAAGCGAACTCAAGCGCGCGAATGCGCGTTAAAAATTCTGTATCAAATGGATATGGTCGAGCAGCCTCTTGACGAGGTTGTAACTTCCTTTTGGGAATTCAATCCGGCGCCTGACGATGTTCGAGAATTTACCGAACAGCTGGTCAATGGGACTTTTGAACATTTAAAAAATATTGATCAGAAAATTGTTCAATATACCGAAAATTGGCAGCTGAACCGAATGGCAGTGGTGGACCGAAATATTCTTCGTTTTTCCGTCTACGAACTTCTTTATCTCGATGAGATTCCCCCCAAAGTGACGATCAATGAAGCGGTAAACATTGCCAAAAAATATTCTCAGGACGAAGCCGGCAAGTTTGTAAATGGCATTTTAGATAAAATCAATCACACCGAAGTGACCAAATCCGAAATAGCCGCTCCCAAGAAAAAATCTGAGTGATGTTCCCACCACCTGCTTTACAAGAACGTGTTTTACATAATTTATTATTGCTTCATTTTTGCAAACACGTTCTTGTATCGTTAAAAGATTTCGCGGCTACAAAGCCGCGAAGAAAGCAGGTGGTGGGATGATTCAAGACGAATATTGGATGAAGCAGGCGTTGTCATTGGCTGAGAAGGGCCGACCTCAGACAAGTCCCAATCCTCTTGTCGGTTGTGTCATCGTGAAAAATAACAAGCTCATTGCTCAGGGATACCACACAAAATACGGTGCTCCTCACGCGGAAGTGGAAGCGATCAATCGAGCTGGAAGCCGAGTGAAAGGTTCGACTTTATACGTTACCTTGGAGCCGTGTTCTACTTTTGGAAAAACTCCGCCTTGTACTGAAATAATTAAACGAGCGGGAATCAAACGTCTCGTCATCGGCGCCGTTGATCCTAATCCAAAGCACAACGGACGAGCCATTTCAATTTTGAAAAAAAGTCGAATTCAAATCAAAACAGGGATTTTAAAAAATGAAGTGCTCCGCCAAAATGAAAGTTTTGTCAAATGGATGAAAACCGGAATTCCATTCGTCATTTTGAAAATGGCGCAGAGTTTGGATGGAAAAATTGCAACCCGAACCGGCAGCAGCCGCTGGATTTCCGACCGTCAAGCGCGATTTTGGGTCCATAATTTGCGTTCTAAAGTCGACGCGATCGTCATTGGGAAAAACACATTTTTAATGGACAATCCGCGTTTGACCGTCAGAAATGGAAAATTAACAAAATCACCGTGGAGAATTATTTTGGATTCCCGCGGCGAATCTTCAAGACAAGCTAGAATCTTTCATCAGAAAGGCCCTATTCTTTTAACTTGCTCCGAAAAATATCTGAATCACGTAATTAAAAAATATAAAAACACTGGCGTCACGATTTTACCGCTCAAAGAAAAATCAGGAAGATTAAATCTCAAGCAATTGTTGAAACATTTAGGAGAACTTGGAATTACCTCTCTTCTCGTAGAAGGCGGCGGTGAAGTGGCTGCAAGTTTTATTGAAGAGCGGCTCGTCGATAAAATCAAATGGATTCTTGCTCCTAAAATTGTCGGCGGCCGTGATGCAAAAACATCCGTGGAAGGCTTGGGAATAAAGGAATTGTCCAATGCTCCAAAAATTAAATCGGTTCAAGTCAGTCGATTGGGCGAAGATTTTTTATTAGAAGGTTATTTGGCTTAATATGTTTTCTGGAATCGTTGAAAAAAAAGGAAAACTGATCAAGAAAGAAAGACAAGGAAGGCAAATTGCTTTTACTATTGAAACGACTGCTTGGGAAGAGCCGCTTAAGCGGGGAGAAAGTATTTCGGTGAACGGTGTTTGTTTGACGGTTGTCTCTTTCAACAAAAATCATTTTAAAGTACAGGCCGTGCCCGAAACATTGGCTCAAACCACGCTCCATCAGATTGAAATGAAAGAACCGGTCAATTTGGAACGCTCGCTCACATGGGGAGACCGAATCGGTGGCCATTTTGTTTTAGGTCATGTCGATGGTGTCGGACGAATTCTCCGCGTGAAATCTCACACAAAGAGTTTCAATTTGGAAATAGAAGTCCCGTCTTCTATAATGCCTTTTTTGATTTCGAAAGGATCCATTGCGGTGGAGGGAATCAGTCTGACGATTCAAGAAATGAAAAAAAATTCAATTCGCGTTGCCGTAATTCCACATACAGCCAAAGTTACCACACTCGGAAGAAAAAAAGCCGGAGATTTGGTTAATTTAGAAGCGGATGTACTGTCGAAGCATTTGTCTTATTTGATTCAAAAGCGATGATCCCATCACCTGTTTGTTCACCACCTTTGGTGGTGAAATTTCGAAGAAATCAAAAGCAAGCTTTTGGCAAACAGGTGATGGGATGAAACTCATTTTAGTGCGCCACGGCGAAACCGAATGGGTGCGTGAGCATCGGTATCAAGGAGCGACGGATATTCCTTTAAATAAGCATGGATTTCTTCAAGCCCGCGCAGTGGCTCGTGCCTTAAAAGCAGAGAAACCAAAGCGGATTTACTCCTCAGAACTCGCAAGAGCGCGTCAAACGGCTAATGAGATTGCCAAAACTTGTCGAAAAGAAATAATGATCGACAAACGTCTGAATGAACTTTCTTTTGGCAAGTGGGAAGGGAAACGCCATGTCAAAATTAATCAGCAATTTCCGATGGCCGCAAAAGCATGGTATCGGGCAAGTTGGAGGAGTTGCCCGCCGGAAGGTGAATCGTTGCGGTCGCTCGATCGGCGCATTGGTTCTTTTTTGAGTGACCTCAAGGATCAGTATTCAAAAAATAACACCTATGTTTTGGTTTGTCACGGTGGTCCCATTCGAATGTTTTTGGTCCAAATTTTAAAAATTCCTTCTACAGTTTTTTGGACGTTCCGGGTCGACCCGGCTTCCATCAGTATCGTTTGTCTCGGCGTAGATCAAAAAGAACTGATGCTTTTAAACAGTCAGGCACATCTTAACGGTTACAGAAGGAGAACATAAATGAAATTCAACTCTATGAGCAAATTGTTTGTGCTTGTTTTGATATTGTTATTGTTTGTTTCGACTTCCGCTTTTTGCGCGTTAGAAAAAGAAAAGATGGAACAAACACCGGTCAATTTATCTCAACCCAAGCAAAGTTTTTATTCGGCTCCTATTGAACGATTGGGAGACGGTTTTTCAAATATCATTTATGGACCTTTAGAGCTGGTGTATCAAATGAAAGAAGAAATCAAACGCACGGATCCGGTTCGCGGAGTCATTCCAGGTCTTTTGCGCGGCGTTACCTGGTTTGGAACACGTGAAGTCGTCGGCGTTTTTGAAATGGTCACTTTTTTCCTTCCTTTAAAACCACACTTGGAGCCATTTAATACCGATTGGATTCATCTCTAAATAATTTTTAGTAACATGAGCCCTTCTCCTCAGAACAAACCAAAGTATACGCCTGAGCAGCGTTCTAAGAAGAAAGGTTTGATTATTGTTCATACCGGTGATGGAAAAGGAAAAACTACGGCTGCTCTCGGAATTGCATTTCGGGCTGCGGGAAATGGAATGCAGGTTTCCATTATTCAATTCATCAAAGGGAAATGGAAATACGGAGAATTGGAATCGGCAAAACAACTTAAAACCCCGATCGAAATTCTTGCCATGGGTGAAGGCTTTACCTGGGATACGAAAGATCGCGCTCGCGATATTGAAATGACAAAAAAAACCTGGGCCGTCTGCAAAGAAAAAATGATGAGCAGCCGATACGACGTTGTCGTTTTTGATGAAATCAATTATGTGATTGATTACGATTATTTAAAATTGACCGAAGTTCTTGAAGCGTTGAAACAAAAACCAGAGATGGTTCATGTTGTTTTGACGGGGAGAAATGCCAAACCGGAATTAATTGAGTTGGCTGATCTCGTTACTGAAATGCGTGAAATTAAACATCCGTTCAAGCAGCAAGGCATTCTTGCGCAAAGAGGAATTGAGTTTTAAACATTCGTCGTCATTGCGAGACAGCATACTAAGCGTTGTCGAAGCAATCTACGATTGAGATTGCTTCGTCGCTTCGCTCCTCGCAATGACAGAAGAAAAAAATTGACTTCATTAAATCATTCTCCTACAATTCGTTCGTCAGGTGAAGGGAAGGCCGTGAAATCCGGCCACGGTCCCGCCGCTGTAACTGGACTGATCTTCTAATAAAATTTTATAGGATGATCAGTACGGTCATGACTTCCGATAAGTATGCATTAGTTATTCAATAGAAAGTCATGGCTGGAACGAATCTCATAAGCCACTGAGAAATCGGCAACGAGGACTTGGGAAGGATGAGAAGAGGAAGATCCAGGAGTCAGAAGACCTACCTGTCGCAAGAAAAAAAGCGAAAGACTTTCTTCTATTAATAAATAGGAGTTTATAGGATTATTTCGGGTGCATCCTTAGCAGATTTGCTAAGGATTTTTTATTTTAATGAGCACGCAACTTACGCGAAGCGTCAAGTTGCCCGTGCGAATTAATCCCGTAAAGACGTGGCCGAGCGGCTTGTACGGGATCCATGGATTCCCGCCAAAGGCGTGCGGGAATGACAGAGGAACTTATGCCCGCAAAAGCAATTATGATTCAGGGTACCGGCTCTCACGTGGGAAAAAGCGTGATGGTTGCCGCGTTTTGCAGAATTCTCAGGCAAGATGGTTTTCGCGTCGCTCCTTTTAAAGCTCAGAATATGTCGAATAATTCATTCGTCACGCGAAGCGGCGGCGAAATCGGAAGAGCGCAGGCAGTTCAAGCAGAAGCCTGTGGGATCGAACCTACCATTTATATGAATCCCATTCTTTTGAAACCAAGTTCTGATCTCGGAGCGCAAGTCATTCTCCTTGGAAAATCAATTAAAACGATGCAGGCCGGTGAATATCAATTCCACACTTCGACTTTTATAAATGACGTTCGCCTTTCACTCGAACGATTAATGGAAGAATATGATGTTGTTGTGATTGAAGGTGCCGGAAGTCCGGCTGAAATTAATTTACAGGAACATGACATCGTCAATATGCGCACGGCGGAAATGGCCGATGCTCCTGTGATTTTAGTTGGAGATATTGACCGCGGCGGCATCTTTGCTTCTTTTGTCGGAACGCTTGAATTGATTCAGCCGCATTATCGCAATCGAATCAAAGCATTTTTGATTAATAAATTCCGGGGAGATCAATCTCTTTTGCGCGGCGGGATTGATTTTCTTTTGGGCAGAACAGCTGTTCCAACGCTCGGCGTCATTCCATATGAATCAAAACTTGATCTTTTGGAAGAAGATGGTCTCTCGGATGAACGAATCAAATCAAACGGAAAATCAAAAGATTCGAAGAATATTTTAATCGATGTCATTTGGCTGCCGCGAATTTCAAATTTTACTGACTTTTCTTCTTTTGACCGTGAATCGGATGTGACGCTGACTTATTTGCGTCAAATTCCTGAGCGTTTTCCGGACGTCGTTATTTTACCCGGAACAAAAAGTACGATTGCAGATCTCAATTATGTACGTGCTTCCGGATTCGACCGTTGGATTGAATCTTGTATCGAGCACGGCGTTCAAGTGATCGGCATTTGCGGCGGCTATCAAATGTTGGGGAGTCAAATTTTGGATCCGTTGATGGTTGAAAGCAATCTCACAGAAATTTCGGGTTTGGGAATTTTAAAAGCAGTGACGACCTTTGAAGCGGACAAGACAACGCATCAAATTGCGGCCATTCATCTGGAAACGGGCATTGAACTAAAGGGTTATGAAATCCATATGGGTCAAACCAAAATTTTGGAAAAAGCTGAATCTGTATTTAAAATAACGAGACGCGGAAATCATCCAGTTTTCTTGGATGAAGGTGCTTCCATTTCCGGTAGTCAAATTTGGGGAAGTTATTTACATGGGATTTTTGACTGCGATTCTTTTCGTCATCATTTTCTAAATCAACTCCGAATCAAAAAACAGATGCCGTTACAGAATCAACCATCTGCTCGAGCAGCTCGATCGGAAATTTATGACCGGCTGGCAACTTTAGTCCGTTCCAATATCGACGTTGATTTATTTTACCGAATTCTCAACTCGTCATTGCGAGGCAGCGATCAAAGTATGCCGAAGCAATCTACAATTGAGATTGCTTCGCTCCCTCCAGTCGCTCGCAATGACGGCGGAAAGGTTTAGCGTAATGAAACGAATCGTTTCTTTAGCTCCCAGCATCACAGCGATTCTTTTTGGAATCGGTGCTCAAAATCAATTGGTGGGCGTTAGCAAATATTGTAAGGATCTCAGTCCAATTGGTGATCTTCCTCAAATTGGAGATTGCTGGAGTGCGACCCCTGAAGAAGTCACGGCATTAAAGCCGGATTTGGTTATTGGTGGCCTGCCATATCGACAAGAAACGATGCAAAAATTAATTACGATCGGAACTCCTTTTTTTCTGACTTACCCAAAACATTTGGAAGATATCTACAATGATATTTTTTGGCTCGGTGAATTAACCGCTCATGCATATGAAGCCGAAAGTCTTGTTTCCTGGATGAAGGAACAAATTGAGTCAGTTCAAAAGCGAATCAAGAACATAACTCATCGCCCCAGAGTTTATTGCGAAGAATGGATGAAACCGCTGATTTGTTCTTCCGGCTGGGTCAAACAGCTGGTTGAAATTGCAGGCGGCGATTTTGTTCCTGACAGAAGCACTTTTGTTGTAGAACCCAAAGAAGTCATTGAAGCCAATCCTGAAATTATTGTGATGGCCTGGTGCGGCGCAGGTGGAAAGTCGAATCCCAAAAAAATTATTGAGCGTGAGGGCTGGAGTGTGATTGATGCGGTCAAAACAAACCGGATTTATCCGCTCCCGGACCAATATTTTAATTCACCGTGCCAGCATTTGGTTACGGGACTTCGTTTAATGTCACAAGTTCTTCATCCTGAAATTTTCGGAGCTTATCAGCCTGTACATCAAATTCTTGAACAGGTGAGTGAGCCAACTAATAAATACGCTGTTTCGTAGTCACTGTTCTTTGAATTAATAATCAACACTTAGGAAATGAGGGAAGACGGTGAAAATCCGTGACTGTCCCAACCTCAATTATATTTTGAAGTTGGGACTGCCCTGACATCCATTAATTTTTAATGAAAGTCAGGACTGCCCCGCAGCTGTAAGTGGAACGAAAGCAGTTGTTTGCCACTGTTTCAAATGAAACGGGAAGGCGCTGCCAGTAGGAAAAGCAATTCTCCACAAGTCAGAAGACCTCAGTCTTAAGTTCAACCACTGAAAGCGTTTGAGTTTTATGTCATTCCCGCGGAAGCGGGAATCCAGAATATGGATCCCCGATAAAAACATTCGGGGATGACAACGTTGAAACGCTGTCACTTTACGAAGGGTAAAGGAGAAATCATGAAAAAGTTTATTGTTCGTTTTTGTTGTTTCGTTTTGTCTGTTTTTCTTTGCATTAAACCTGCCGCATTTGCGTTGTCTGATGAAAAATCGTTAATCACTGACAATTCTTCTCATTCAGACAGCGTTTCCAAAAAGATGTTAAATCAAGTCACCGTTATTTCATCAAGACTCCCCAGTTTCAGGACGCCTCTTTCAGATATTCCGGCCAACGTGACTTTCATTCCCGCCAACATTTCCACCATACCGGAAGAAGAGTTGAAAGAAAAAAATCCAAGAACCTATCAAGAAGCTCTCCGCGGGATTGAAGGTGCTGTTTTCTTTGATAATGTTGGAAATGCGGTGGACCAAAATTTTAGTTTGCGCGGATTTGCAGAATCGGGAGCTGTGATTACGTTGCTTGACGGTGTGCGGGTGAATGAAGTCGATGGCGATGCGATGAATTATCCGCTCATTCCAATGTATGACGTTGAATCCATCCAAGTCGAACGAGGGTCGCAGTCTACTATTTATGGAAGTGGCGCTTTTGCCGGCGTCGTCAATATTATTTCGCGACAGCCCAGTTCAAAGTTAGTTGATCTTTTCGGCGGAACCGAATGGAGCAGTTTTTCCGGCGTCCGGTTTCATCAGGGAATCAGCGGAACGATTCCTGATCGACTTTTACTTCACGGCGGCGAGCTTACTTATTATTTTGATATGGGCCGAAATCTAAATCAAGGATTTCGCAACAATTCTGAAATTCGGATTACCTCACTCGATGCCAAACTTGGATATCGGTTACCTGATGATAGTGGAGGTATTAATGTCGGTTTCAAACATACCGAAGACGCTTTATCCAATCCTGGTGAATTAACTCTGGATCAATTTCACAATGATGCTCACGCAACCAATAAGCCGCTCGATGGCAGAGATTTCAAAAATTCAATTATTCAATTTGGTGCCGACAAAAAGTTTTGGGATGACCGGATTTCAAGTTCGATTCTGGCTTATTGGCGGACCAATTGGATTCATTTTTTCTCCACCTTTGCCACGTTCTCGACTGCTTTCCCGACTCAGCTCACAACAATTCGTTCACGTTCGACGGATTTAATTTGGCAAACGGTTTATGAAGATCGCTGGAAATGGTTTGGAAATCACAGCGAGTTCGGAATTGAAGTCGAAGACCAATCCGAACATGACACGAGACAAGATGTATTGGGCGGAAATGTGGTAGAAGGAAATGCTTACGGAACGGATCGAAGCGCCGCACCTTTTAATACGGCTTTTTTTTGGCGCGAGACAATCGACTTCGCCAAAAAACTTTTTCTTCATTATGGGATGCGCCATAGTTTTAGTTGGGGAAAAATTGAAGACAATTTAGTGCCGACCAACAATTATACGAGACGCTGGAGAAGTTCAACCTTATCAACCGGCGCGGTCGTGAAACCATTTGAATGGATTGATTTGTTTTCTAATTATTCACAGGGTTTTCGAGTTCCGGCCATCAGTGAAATTAATTCTTTCAACAGTGATTTGAATGCAACGCTTGAACCGGAAAAATCGAATAGTTACGAAGTTGGAACGCGCCTTCGTTATCGAGAAGCGGCAGAAGCGAAGACGAGTTGGTTTTTAATTGATGTGGAAAATGAAATCGTTTTTGATGGGACACAACCGACTGCTGCGAACCCGTTTGGAAGGAATATCAATGCAGGAAGAACTCGAAGATACGGCGTGGAAAATCGAATCGATGTAAATCCGATTCCAGAAATTTCCGGCTACGGCTCCTACACATTTACAAAAGCATTTATTGCCGAAGCGCCGCCGAGCGGTACTCCGTTTAATGATCGTGAGCTCGGTCAAATTCCTGCGCATCGGTTTACAGTTGGTTTAAAGGTGCAACCACTGAAACGGTTTGGTCAGCCTTACGACAGGCTTAGAGCAGGTATCGACGGTGTTCTTACGGGCTGGCAGCGAAACGAAGCGTATGAATCAACCTCACAAACGTTAATCAGTGCTGTAGGCTCCAAGATTAAACCCTATGGGGTATGGAATTTTGTTATCTTATTTGAATGGAAAGGAAAACAAATATACTTTAAAATCAATAACATCTTCGGAGAAAATTATTTTTCACGAGCCAGGGCCGGCACTTCTTTCGGCGGAATTTATCCATCCGGCAATTATTTATTTGTAGATCCGGGTGCGCCAAGAGAATTTGTTATTGGCACGACCTGGGAATTTGGGAACTAACATGATCGAAAAAGCACCACCAATCTTACCTTATGAGCGTCAAGTTTTTGTGTGTACGGGTCCGAGATGTGCTCCGGACACGTCGATGGACATTTATCAGACGCTTAAAGCCAAATTGAAGGAATTAAAATTAGACCAGCAAAAAATCCGTCGGGCTCAAGCCCGTTGTTTCGGAATTTGTCAAGCCGGACCCATTCTGGTTGTTCAACCGGACGGTGTTTGGTATCATCACGTGACGCAGGAAAAATTAGCGCGGATTATTGACGAACATCTGTTACGGGGAAAACCGATTTTGGAATGGACCTTTTACAATGGGCTGGCTTCCCAATAATTCAAGAAAATTAGCGATTTGTTTTGTTCTGATCGCGGTCACTTCGTTTTTTACGCTTAGCGCTTTTGGAATTGGTCAAAAGCCTAAAACATTTCCAATTCAGATGAAAGTTGATTTCGGACCTGCCGGAAAACCTTTGCACGATGAAACGCTTTACGTTGAAAAGGGAACTACTCCTAAAGAAGCTGTGTCACAGGTTTTTCCCATGCTTTCCGGAAAAGCCTGCTGCAGTTTTCGTGAGGTCATCGAGATTGGCGGCGTTCGTGTTAACCCCGCAAAAAATTTGTGGTGGATCTGTAAACTAAATGGTTCCAAAAATGTATCGCCTCAGAAGAAAAAACTAAAACCTCGGGATATTGTTGAGTGGAAATATATTCAGGACGACCATATATCAAAAATCGAAAGAAGTGGAAGTTAACACTAAAGGAGATGACCGTGAAGAAAATTTTGTTTTTACTTGTTTTAATCATCACTTCATTAGTTTCTCAAACTTACGCTGCTGAAGGAGTGCTGGTTGATCATGTTTCCGCCCCGAACATTGAAAGCAATGCATCCTCAAACATTTTCAGAATTATTGTAACGGGGAATGGCAAATTCATCGCGAAACCAGGCGTCGTGTTTACCGAAGGAGACGACCTCCAAGGAGGAGAGCTTCCTTATTTACTTGATTCTCCCAAACCAATTTCTTATCCGCGCTGGGCGGTTTCAAATGGCTGGCAGGGAAAACTAATTCTTGCGGTTGAAATTAAAACAGACGGCAGTGTTGGTCTTTCTAAGGTCATGCACTCTAGCGGTTACAAATTATTGGATCAAACAGCTGTGCAGGCGGTACAGGACTGGAAATTCCATCCTGCAATAAAAGATGGCAAACCTCTCAGGACCTGCATTCAAATTCCCATCTCTTTTCAGTTGGAAGAGGAGCAAAATTAGATCGAAAATTACCCTAAGCAAAAGGATATGGGTTTCTCCTTGACTGTGGGAATAGCGAAAGATAAAATGAGCCAGTTAGATGGAAACCAGTGCGAGACAACATTCCGACGGCTTCAAAACAATCGATCCTGTTATCAAAGAAGGAAAATATTTTGCTGCCATAGGTTATATTTCCATCCTGTGTTTTATCCCTTTATTTTTAAAGAGGGAAAATAAATTTGCTCAGTTTCATGGCCGTCAAGCCATGATCTTATTTGTTTTGGAATTGGCAGCAGCCATGTTGATGATTATTCCTGTTGTCGGAGAAGTCGTTTTCAGGCTTGCTTGTCTGATATTCAGTATTTTTTCATTGGCCGGTTTAATTAAAGTTCTCATGAATGAATATTGGGAAATGCCGATCATTTATCCCATTTCAAGTAAAATCACATTTTAGGTACTATGCTTTTAGGAAAAAAAACGAGATACACCGTAGGTTCTGATTGGGCTGTGATTTTAGACCGCTCGACGAATGAGTTTTCCAAAAATCGTGCGATCGATAAACTGTCCGAAGCTTTCAATTTATCCATTGATGAAGCCAAGGACTTGGTTGAAAATACGCCCATCATTCTGCTTGACCAGCTGACCCTTGACCTCGCCGAAAGAGTCAAAGATTATTTTGCCCACTCAAACATTGATTGTTCATTAACCAACGACACCTTCACGAAACGTAAATGCTTTCGTGCCATTTGGCCGGGACAGCCGGATCTGAGCCGTCTGGTTGGAGATATTGATTCCAACGGATCCGAAACATTTATGGCTGCTGCCAAAGGGATTGAAGAAGAACTCAATGATTTAACGGTTGATCTTCAAAAAGAAAATCAAATGTTTCAGTCTGAGCTTCAGGATACGGAATCAATTCAGGAAAACTCCTCCGCAGAAATAAATCAGAAAAATATCAATCAAATGGAAGAAATCGTCAGGCTTGGTTTCGAAGAAGCGCTAAACCGTGCCAAGCACGAAAATCAAACTCTCATCCATAAAATTTCAGAATTAGAATTAAATTTGAAACAATCGAGGCAGGCAAATGAACTAGAAATCAAATCTAAAATTGCCGATTTAAAAACCCAGCTTGATCATTATCGAAACGAATATACACGAGCACAAACTGCAGCCAAATTTGCTCAGGCTGAAGCCAATCAGTTTCAGGCTGAACACATTCAAACTCAAAAATCCCTTTCTCAGGCTCGTTCGGAAATGGAAGATTTAAAACGCATGTTGAGCCAAATGCAATCCGATTCCATTCAATTAAAAGAAGAGACTGAGCGAATAAAAACGGAAATCGAAAACCGGATGCACGGTCAGAGTGTCGAATTGGAGGAATGGAAACGCAAGGCAAATGATTGGAGCGTCAATTATTTTAAGGTGATTAAAGAAAATGAATTTTTAAGATCCAATCAAAGTGAAGAATTAGACAGCTTAAGAGTACGGAATCAACAATTAACCACCCAGCTGGAACAGGCTCAGAGGCAAATTCGTGAATTTGTGGGCAAATTTGAACAGCAAGAACTCATCCAAAAAAGAATGAGGGCAGCTTCCGAAATGGCTGAGCAGGAATCTCAGCTGAAGACACTCGTTCATAAACAAAGAACATTGGAAGAAGAAATTCGGATTCGTGAAGAAGAAATGAAAAAAGTGCTTTCTGAACAGGAAACTGTTGAGCGCTCAATTATGAATTCAAAACAAGCTCAAAAATATTTGATAGAGCAAAGCAAACTTAAGGAAAAAAATCGTACGATTCGTCCCAAAAGCATAAATCCGGGCACATCTTCGACTCAAGAGTCTGGTTCTGGACCTCATCTTTCAGAAGCGGAATCAGAGTTAAATGATTGAATTAATTTTAAGCAAAATTAAAATCGACGAAAATCGAAGCGAACAAGTTATCGTTTTGAAAGAACGACACGGAGACCGGTTTCTTCCCGTTGTGATCGGCATCGCCGAAGTGAATGCGATTAAACTCAAATTAAGTGGCATTGAACCCCCCAGGCCGTTAACACACGATCTCCTTCTTCGAACCATTGAAGAACTCGGCGCCAAGCTGAAGGAAATTCATATCGACAAATTAGAAAACAATACCTTCTTCGCCAAATTAGTGATTACTCAAAATGGTTCGGGGGAAATTAAAGTCGATGCCCGGCCTTCCGATAGTGTGGCTTTGGCTCTTCGAGCCGGCTCGCCCATTTTTGCGGACGAAGATGTCATTAACGAAGCCGGCGTAAGCGAATTTTAAAGTGACTGCGGCATCTTATGATGTTGTGATTATCGGCGGCGGAGGTGCGGGTCTCACGGCCGCTGTTTATACCTCTCGGGCGAATTTAAAAACTATTCTTTTTGAGAAATTAACGCCTGGTGGACAAATTGCACTGACGGATATTGTTGAAAATTATCCCGGTTTTCCGGACGGAGTGACCGGAACCGAAATCTCCATGCGAATGGAGGAACAGGCAAAAAAATATGGAACAGAGGTTAAATATGAAGAAATATTCTCCCTGGGTAAAAATAACGGAGAATTTGTTGTTAAGACTTCAAGGACAAATTACCATGCAAAATCAATTATCATTGCTTCGGGCGCTTCCTTTCGCATGCTCGGAGTCCCAGGAGAAAAAGAACTCACCGGGCGAGGCGTTTCTTATTGCGCGACATGCGATGGCGCTTTTTTCAAAAATAAAGAAATCATTGTAGTCGGCGGCGGCGATTCCGCCATGCAGGAAGGAATTTTTCTGACCCGTTTCGTCAATAAACTAAATGTTGTTCATCGGCGAGACAAACTTCGAGCAAGCCCCATCCTTCAAGATCGAGCAAAAGAAAATCCGAAAATCGGATTCGTTTGGGATACCACAGTGACCTATATTGAAGGTGAAAAAAAAGTCGAAGCCGTCAAATTGAAAAATTTAAAAACAAATCAAGAAAAAAGTTTAAAAACAGACGGCGTTTTCATTTTTATCGGTCATGATCCCGCAACAAAATTTTTACAAGGCTTTGTTAATTTAGATGAAAAAGGTTATGTGAAAACCAACGAACGACTTGAAACTTCAGTTCCGGGAGTTTTTGCTGCAGGGGAAGTCAGATCCGGCTCTATCAAACAACTGGTTTCAGCAGCCGGCGAAGGTTGTGAAGCCGCGTTAAGTGCTCAGGCGTATTTGGAATCATTGGAAATGGCGGATTCAAAAAGGAAATAATTCAAATGATTACTCATCGAAGGAGGCTTGAATGAATCATCATAGTGATATGGACGGAGACATTAAAAAGCTTCTGACGCTCCTTAAGAAAATTTTAAAAAACCATCCTCAAGGATCCGATCAGCTTTCCAAATTCATGGATCAAAAATCGGATCAGAAATCGTTTAATTTGAATCTTTGTTTTTTTACATTCATTCCCATGAGTCCTGAAGAATTAATGGAATTTGAAGAAATGTATGAGGACTATTTAAGTGAAGTTGAGGATTCCTCTCTCCGCCGCGAAGATATTAAACTGGAGTTTAAACTTAGTTCCGATGACCTTGATTTTCTCAAAAAGAACGGAATCCGCTTTAGTTGATTTTCTGATCACCAAATGATTCGCAAACGAATCATTTTCTGCTCGTTCCTTTTTTTCTTTTTCACAATTCATTCCGCTCAAAGTCAATTATCCATTGATCATTCCAAGTGGGACCATTTATTAAAAAATTATGTCCATGACGGATTAGTTGATTATCAAGCGCTTGCTCAGAACCGAAGTGAACTGGATGATTATCTCAAACAGCTGGAAAGTTATTCCTTAGAATCATTCGCTGATTTCAGCCGTGAAGACCGAATCGCCTTTTGGATTAATCTTTATAATGCGAGCGTCATCCGAATCGTTTTAGATGGATTTCCCGTGATTCGTTTGGATCAGATTCCAGCCGTTTACGAAATTCGTACCATTCGCGCTGTGGGTGAATACTTTAGTTTGTCGGATCTTTTAAATGAAGTTTTAAGAAAAGGATTTCGGGATGAGCGTATCTTAACTGCCTTAGTTTCCGGCCGAAAAGATTCACCTCGTCTTTTGGGTGAAGCTTTTGACGGAAAACGGATCGAGGAACAGCTTGACCGGGCAGCTTATCAATTTGTCAGCGACAATGCGCAAAATCAAATTAAACCGGGTAGCAAAAAAATTTATCTGTCCCCATTATTTAAAAAATTTGGATCCGATTTTTTACTCAATTACAGCTCGAATAATGATTCGCGTTATTCGCAGGTTGAATCAGCGGTAATTGGTTTTATCTTGCATCATCTCAAGGATCCGGAAAAGCGGATTTTTCTGGATTCTGCCCGATATAAAATTGAATATCTTCCTGAAGATCCCCGCTTAAATGCCGTTCAATAAATAGAAAGCCATTATGAATCCGCAATTTAGATTTCCACAGAATTTCCTATGGGGTTCGGCTACTTCCTCTCATCAAGTCGAAGGAAATAACATTCACAATGACTGGTGGGATTGGGAACAAAAAGGACTCATTCGCGAACCTTCCGGGAAGGCATGTGATCATTGGAATTTGTTTCGGGAAGATTTCAAGCTGGCCAGATCGCTTCATCATAATGCGCACCGGTTTTCCATTGAATGGAGCCGGGTTGAACCGGAAGAAAATTTTTTTGATGAACAAGCTTTGACTCATTACAAAACAGTCATCGATACGCTCAGAGCTGAAAATTTAGAACCGATTATCACCCTCCATCATTTTACGCTTCCGCTTTGGCTTGCGAAGCAGGGCGGTTGGTTTTCCCCAAAAGCACCGAGTTTTTTTGCGCGTTATGCAAAAAAAGTAGTGGAAACAATCGGAGATCGCGTCACTTATTGGATGACCATCAATGAACCCGAAATCTACGTCTTTAAATCATTTTGGATGGGAGAATGGCCGCCCGGAGAAAAATCATACGACAAAACTTATTTGGTGATTTCTCATTTGTTAAAAGGACACGTTCTTGCCTACGCGGCAATTCACCAGATTTCAGCCACACTTGGGCGTGCGCGGCCGATGGTGGGAATCGCTAAACACATGTCTATTTTCATGCCGTGCAATCCAAAATCTTGGAAAGACAGAATGGCTACTTTTTTTAGAGACATGGCTTTTAACCATCTTTTTATTAAAGCATTAATTCAGGGCCGCGTTTTTTATCCGGGTTTATTCAAAATTCGTTTGCCTCACATGAATACTTTGGATTTTATCGGGATTAATTATTACACCCGTGATTATATTTCGCACAAACAAGGTTTTGCGGTTCCCAATATTTTCGGTGATTCCTGCGGTGAGAGTCATCATCCGGACCGAAAAAAATTTAATTCGTTAAAATGGGAAGTTTATCCGGAAGGAATCTATCGGCTGGTGAAAGATTTGTGGAAATACAGACTTCCCATATTGGTTTCAGAAAATGGAATTTGTACGGACCATGATTCTGAGCGAATCGAGTTTATCCGGGAACATTTAAAGGCGCTTTCTACGGCAATGATTGAAGGCGTCAACGTCATCGGTTATCTTTATTGGTCTTTGCTGGATAATTTTGAATGGGCCGAAGGATTTAAGCCAAGATTCGGGTTAATTGAAGTTGATTATGCCAGCCAGAAGCGAACGATTCGGCCATCGGCTCGGGATTATGCTGAAATCATTCAATCGGGAAAGCTCCTATAGTTCATCTGAAAAGACTGGAATCAAATTTCGACTTTACTTATAATCCTTCCCTCATTTGCTTTGACGGGTGTGGCTCAGCCCTGACTCTCACTGAGAATTAATCGGAAGTCAGGACAGATGCCACGAACATTCAGAAATTAGACGGGGCGTGGCTCAGCGGTAGAGCACCCGCTTTGGGAGCGGGGGGTCGCGTGTTCAAATCACGCCGCCCCGATACTTAAATCATTTAAATAGCGTAAGTTAAGAAAACTTGACTTACGCTTGTTTTTTGTCCATAATACCAAGTGTTCCGTATTTTGTTCCGTGTTTTCGGCGTTTTTTGCCGCCCCCGAAAGCTTTTATCGGGGGTCGAGTAAATTGGATTCCCGATTAAGGCGTTCGGGAATGACAGAGTGGGGGTATTTATGGCAAAGGGTTACTTGGTTAAGCGAAAGGGCGTTTATTACGGCCGGTATCTGGATCAGAATGGGATTGAGAAGAAAAAATCACTTAAAACCAATAACAAAGAAATTGCGCAGGCAAAGCTTGCGAATCTGATTGAGAAGCTCGAAAGACAGGAATTAGGCTGGGACGCAAAAGAAAAGAATGTCGACGAATACCTTCAAGAATATTTGACTTACTGCGAAAACGAACACACTCAGAAAACCCTCAGCAATAAGAAAAGAATCCTTCAAGATTTTGTTGCGACTATGAAGCTTAAAAAACTCAGGCAGATTACGCCGGATTTAATCGAGTCCTATAAAGCAAAACGCGCGCTAGGCGTCAAGAAAGTATCCGTTAATAAAGACATTGCGGTTTTGAAAGCATTTTTAAATCGCGCAGTGATGCTTGGCCATCTTACGCACAACCCTGCTCAATATATCAAGCGGCTCAAAGAAGAAGAGTATCAGATTCAGTTTCTGTCTGATGAAGCAGTAAAGAAACTCTTGGAAGCCGCCTCCCCAAAATTCCGTCAAATCATCACGGTATTTTTGCTGACGGGAATGCGCCTCGGTGAGTTTTTAGAACTCCGATGGGCCGACGTTGATTTTCGCCATAAGCAAATTATTATCCAAAATAGGGAAGGCTGGACCACTAAGAATAAGAAACCACGCGTAATCCCCGTGCATCCGGTGGTTGAACGCATATTGAAAGAATTGCCACAGAGCGGCAAATATGTGTTTGAATCCGAATCAGGCAAAACTTTACGCAGTTACATTCATCAGGAACTAGCCCGTTACGCTGAAAAAGCAGGCGTCAAAACCAATTTCAAAATATTCCGTTCGACCTTTGCCAGTAATCTCGTTATGAGCGGTGTCGATATTTACGCCGTCTCCAAACTCCTCGGCCACCACGATGTGAAAATCACTGAGAAACACTACGCTCATTTAACCCCAGATTATTTAGGGAAATCGATTGCTAAGCTAAATTTCATGAGCGGCAAAATTATCGAAAATAAAGAAAAGCCATGAGAAATAAAATGAGGACGTTTGTTATCTGAGATATGCATTGTGCCTACAGGCGCTTATTCGGTGTTTCAAACGCTTAGGATTCGCATACAAAATGTCGGCTAGATCTGATTCATTTAATCGCAAAATATGTATTATGACATTGCTATTGAGTTGAGATGTGCGTACCATGAAATTAGTGACTTTGAAAGGGATCTAGGGCAGCAGCAATTTTTTTCCTGAATTTTTCCTCGTTTTGAACTCAAAAGAAACAAGTGGATACAAAAAAAGTCACCAAAACTTAATTCGTTTTCCGGTTTATTTTCCTGAAGCAGTCTGTTACAATTCAATAACTTACAAACAACAAGCCTAAGGACATGGGTTTTGTGGGGATAAAATCGGAACAAAGATTTAAAAAAGGGCAATAGGTAGAATGGCACTCCAATTGGGACGAAATCGCGAGCCGTTAAAGTTTGCGATTCCTCAAATGTGGTTTAAGATGCAAGAAATCATCTGTGGTAAATCATCCAAAACTTCTCGTCGAAAAGTGTTTGACGTTTTCCATAATTGTGCCGATAATTTTGGCAGGTGAAAAACTTGACAGCAACTAAATCAGAAATTTCAGGGGGGGGCACCTATCGACTGAATTTGAATTAAGACATCCCTCGTTGGCCTTACTAAAACCCAAGCGTACTGCAGCAAGCGGCGCTTGGGTTTTTTGTTTTTAAAAACATGAAAGGAAAATGGATATGAGCAAGACTAAAATACAATCCCTTGGTAAAGTCACTGGCTTGGAGCCGGATGTCACCAAATCCAACGACGTCTTACGTGAGTTGGCCGATACAAAAATTTTCTTGAATAACATTCTGCAAAGTTCAACCAAGTACTCCATCGTCGTAAAAGATCTCAACCGAAAAATCCTCTTTTGGAACGAGGGCGCGCGGCGGAACTATGGCTACACTGCGGAAGATGTCATCGGCAAAAGTTCGGACATTCTCCACTTGCCTGAGGATTTAAAGTCGGGGGCCGTTGATCGCCTGCACAAAGCCGCCTACGATAAGGGATTGGCGGAAGCTGAATTCCAGCGGATCCGAAAGAATGGTTCCCGATTCTTCGCAAGTGTTGTCGTCACGCGGCGCAACGACCCCTCGGGTAAGGCCATCGGTTATCTGCTCATGAGCAATGACATCTCGGAACAAAAACAAGCTTCTCAATATGCCCGCAGTCTGATCGAGGCCTCACTCGATCCCTTGGTGACGATCAGCCCCGACGGAAAGATCACGGACGTCAACGAGGGTTCTATTAAAGTAACCGGCGTCCCTCGAGAAAAACTGATTGGCACCGACTTCTCCAATTACTTCACCGAGCCTGAGAAGGCACGCGAGGGCTACCAGCGGGTTTTCGCCAAAGGCTTCGTCACCGACTACCCCTTAACGATCCGCCACAAAGACGGCAAGCAGACGGACGTTCTCTACAACGCCTCGGTGTACAAAGATGCCACCGGCAAAGTGCTTGGCGTATTTGCAGCTGCGCGTGATGTGACCGTGCAAAAAAAAGCGGAACGGGCGCTCGCGGAGCAACATCAAAGAGAGCTTGAACGTGTAGCAGAGCTGGAACGTTTTCAGAAACTGACGATTGGGAGAGAACTTAAAATGATAGAACTCAAAAAAGAAATCGACGACCTGAAAGAAAAACTCGGCCCTAGCGCAGATAGCAATGAATAGTGTCTCCACAAACCAATCTGCGCCACCTCAAGGCGGGCTTGAAGAAAAAGTCCGAACTCTGGAAGAATTCGTCAAGGCTTCCTTGAACCTCCTTGAGGATTTCAACCTTGAACAAGTAAAGTTCAAAGAAGCGCAGAGAGCTAATCTCAATATCCTTGAGGACTTTGATCATGAAAGTTTAAAACTGAGAGAGATTCACCGCGCCACGCTGAATATCCTTGAGGATTTCAACATAGAAAAAAAGAACGCAGAAAGAGCAACAGAGCAATTACGAGTTACTTCGGTCTCACGGGACGAGCTCATGAAGGAAGTCGCCGACCGCAAGCAGGCGGAAGAACGCTTCCGCCGGGTCGTCGAATCCGCCCCCAGTGGAATGATCATGGTCGGTCGAGAGGGAAAGATCACTCTCGTGAACTCCCAAACCGAGAAACTCTTCGGCTACTCCCGGGAAGAACTCCTGGGTCAAAAGATCGAGATGCTTGTGCCCGAACGTTTCCGAGTAGAACACCCTGGCCATCGGGATTCTTTCTTCTCAGATCCCAAGGCAAGAGCCATGGGAGCCGGCCGTGATCTCTTCGGTCTCAAAAAAGACGGCACCGAAATCCCCGTTGAAATTGGTCTGAATCCCATTGAAACCTCGGAAGGCCTATTTACCTTAGCTTCGGTCGTGGATATCACGATGCGGAAGAGATTAGAGCAAGAAATTTTCAACCGGAATCGGGAACTTGAAACCCTCCTCCACGTGACTTCCCATGACCTCAAGGAGCCCTTGCGGGCCATTGAGAATTTTTCTGAGATGATCACCCAGCAACACATGGAAGGTTTAGATCCGGAGGGCAAAGACCTCTTTGTGCGCGTGACCCGCGCGTCCCAACGCTTAGGGAGGCTCCTCGATGATATCCTGACTCTGACGAGGGCACGACGAATCGAGAAGCCGGCCGTGGCGATTGACGGGCAAATCGTTGTCAATGAAGCTTTGGCGCGTCTGGAGGAGAGGGTTCAGGAGACAGGCGCCAAGGTCAAGGTGGTTGGAAAGTTTCCATTCATTTATGCGGACAAAACTTGGGTTGTGGAGGCAGTTTATAATCTCCTTTCCAATGCTCTGAAGTTCAGGAAAGATGATTGCCCTCCGGAGATCGAAATTGCATCGTATGATCCGCAAAAAGGAGATCCGCCGGGTATTGGTTTTGTCGTCCGCGACCGGGGGCCGGGCGTAGCCCCCGAGCAGGCCGAGATGATCTTTGAACTCTTCAAGAGAGCAGTAGGGCGGGAAGTTGAGGGCACAGGTGCGGGGCTTGCCATTGTTCGGGAAGTCGCCCGGCGGCGCGGTGGAGAGGCTTGGGTGAGGCCGCGCGACGGCGGCGGATCGGAATTTATTATCACGTTCGGAGATTAGCAAAAAATGCGAGTCAACAAGGAGGAGACGAAATGGTTGAAGAAAAGATAGAAATTCTTTTGGCTGAAGACAACGACGATGACATACTGATGACGCAAAATGCGTTTAAGACTGCCAAGCTCCTGAATGGACTCAAAGTCGTCAAGGATGGGGAGGAGGCGATGGCTTACGTGAAGCGTCAAGGAAAATACAAAGATGCCAAGCGGCCCGGGCTCGTTTTATTGGATATCAATATGCCAAAGAAGGATGGTTGGGCTGTCCTTAAGGAGATGAGGGCTGATCCGGCACTCAAGTCGATACCCGCCTTGATTCTGACCACGAGCCGTCAGGAGGAGGACATAGCCCGCTCTTACGCTTCAGGGGCCTGCACCTTCATCTCAAAGCCAGTTGGTATCCAGGAATTCCAGAAGCTTGTCGAGCACTTTGAGCTTTATTGGGTCTTGGTGGCTCGTCTACCTAAGGTGGGTTAGAAAGGGGGAGTTCAGTGCGCATTCTTGTTCTTGAGGATAATCCGGACGACTTTCTGCTGCTGCAGAAGCGGCTTCGAGAGATTCCCGAAGCCAGTTTCGAACTCGAACACGTCTCGTATCTCAAAGAGGCGAAGAAGCGCCTCGAGGCGGGAGGAATCGATCTTGTCTTCTGCGACCTTAATGTGTCGGACAGCCAAGGAACCGAGACCATTTTGGAACTAATCAAAGAGGCGCCGGAAATCCCTGTGGTGGCGTTGACCGGCGTCTACTGCGATGAAAAACTAGCGCTTGACGTAATTCAAAAAGGAGCCCAGGACTATTTGACCAAGCAGGAGATCGACGGAAAAACTCTCGTGCGGACGGCTCGGTATGCGGTAGAGCGCAAACGGATTGAAGAAAAGCTCAAAGAAGCAAAGAAGGCTTTGGAGAAAGTAAATCTGGAATTAGACAGTTTCGTTTATACGGCGAGCCATGATTTAAGAGCGCCTTTAAGAGCTGTGTCTTCTTTTGCAACTTTCCTGGAAGAAGACTATCAGGATAAGCTCGACCAACAAGGCAAAGACCACCTGAAAGAAATTCGAAAGGGAACAGACCGAATGAACGAATTGATTGATGATTTGCTCACCCTTACACGAGTTTCAAGAATCCAAAACCCGTATGAAAACGTGGACATGAATCAATTGATCGAGTCTGTCATCGAACGGCTCAAATATGACCTTGATAAATTTAAGGTCGAGTTAGTGGTTCAGAAAAATATTCCGACGGTTCTTTGCGACCATATTAAAATGGCGGAGGTATTTGCTAATTTGATTAGTAACGCCATTAAATTTTCATCTAAGAACACTCAAGATACTCAAGCACATCCCAAAGTTGAAATTGGCTGCCAAAATAGGGAGGATGTCCACGAATTTTATGTGCGGGATAACGGAATTGGAATTGATCCCCAGTATCATGACCAGATTTTTGGCATCTTCAAGCGCCTTCATACAGCCGAGGAATATGAAGGTACAGGCGCGGGCTTAAATATCGTAAAACGAGTGATTGATGATGTCGGCGGGAAAATTTGGATCGAGTCCGAACTTAGAAAGGGAGCTACCTTTTACTTTACGATTCCAAATGAGCTGAAGAAAGCGAAGAAGCTTGGCGAAATTTTAGTTGAAGAAAAATTAATTACCAAAGAAGACCTTACTAAAGCGCTCAAAAAACAGGCCGGTCAAAGGTTTCCTTGGGGCAAACCCGCCTAGAGAACTGTAGGTTAGCTTAAATTCTTAGCCCCCGCCCATTTTTCCTAATTTTCACCCCTAATGTCCTCTTTAAGTAGTTAAAAAAGACATTTCTTGTTTATGTAACCCACCCTTTTGTTAAAGAACCGATTCTGATTTACACCAAATCCGCGTTTTGATCCGAACGGAGCATAGTGCGCGAGTGCCAAGAAAAAATATTACCACCTTATTTTTTATTTTTCGTGTTCCCGCAACACCTGTTTCAGCAGAATATCTAAGGAGAGACTATTTGGATTTTAAAGTGATCGAGCTTTGCGGATAAAACTAACTCAGCACACGACATAAAAATCTTTATTCAATTTGCTTTTCCACTCTTTTAACAAATACGTACATCTTCATTCTAAGCCCTTTCGAGATGCGCCTGAGCGTGCTGAATGAAATGTCAGCTTCGCCGTTCTCGATTTTGGCATAGTAGCTTCTGTCCATTCCAATGTGTTTTGCAAAGGCACGTTGGCTAAAGTACTTCCTCAGTCGTCTTCCTTTTAATATTCCGCCAAGCGTTTTTTGAATATGTTTATTTTCGTCCATTTCAGATACCTTCAAAAAAGTCTACATCATGAACAAAGAATAATCAAAGTTGCGGGGTATAAACTACATGGATCCATCATAAACAGAGTTCACAAATGGTTGTTTGTCAAAGACTTGCAAAATCACAACCATTGAAGAAAGCGACAGAAAAAGTATTTTTGCATATTAACATGGGAGAGATGAGATGGATTATTAGGAGAAGCGGTCTTTGAAATTGAGGCTTTGGCTGTGGTAATAAGAAAATATTTTCACCTTATTTTAAAGAAAGTTTGCTATCGAGCGCCAAAATGCGTGTTTCGGATCCCTTGTAGAGAGTTCTTTGCATTTAGACCAAACTGGTTAGCTGAACGATTGATAAGCCGGGCGCTTTGTAGTGAATAGGAAACGCCACCATTTTTGAAAGGAACACGGCGATAAAAATGAGATCAAACAATACTTACTCAGATTCCAGATTTTGTGAATTTGAGTGTCAGCGCGGTTGGGGAAAAGTATTGGGGAAGTATGTTTCCCCAAACAATTTATTGCAACTCCTTCACCGGCCTCGCAGATCACATTCGTTTTCTTTCCCGACAAATCTCTCTCTTCCATTATTTATTTGGGGTGTTGTTCGTGAGATAGATTTGTCTGGAAAGTTTGATGTTAGTGCTCGGCAGGTTCAGGTAGTGGTGTGAAGTTACAGGATCGTGATTATGAATTATTGAGTTGGTTGGTTCAGATGAAGTTCATGCTTTTGGATCAGATTACGAGTGTGTTCTTTAAAAGTTGTAATCCGAATAGAGCTCCTTATCGAAGGATGCTTAAACTGATGAAAGCAGGACTGGTTGAAACGAAGAGGGTATATATAGAATCAAGTGATTTATACGTTCCGGCCAAGAAAGCAGCTGGGCTTCTGATGAAACAAGGCGTTCCTTACAGTCTTGGGATCTCTAAAGACAAGGAGTTCGCCCATTACAAGCATGATAAGGCATTGATTGATTTAAGGATTCTTTTCAGGGAGCTTGGGATTGGGGCGTGGATTCCGGAAAGAGTTGTCAGGTCCATTAAACCGAGGGGATCTTCTCCGGACGCTCTTTTGGTGACCAAGAGATATGCTTATGCGATTGAATATGAGCGCACCGAGAAAAAACTCACTCGATACAAGGAAATTTTTGAACGTTACGAATCCAGAGACAACTATGATGCCGTGCTTTATATTTGTTTCAATGAGGCGTTTATCTCAAAAATTAAGAAGGAATATTACCCTTCAAGAAAGTTTTACTTCATTACGCTTGAGCGGTTGCTCAAGGACAGAGAAAACGCAACGTTCCTTTCGGTATCAGACGGCCTTCCGGTAAGTCACCTCGTTGCGGAATCGGCCGACTGTGATTTCAAGGATATTCCCAGGGATTATTTGGAATATATTACCCTGCCTAGAAAAGATCAAACCGTACAGGCAAGAAAACCTTTTATTTCGATTTGCAAGCCGTCCGAAGAAAACTACGTGGATCATTGGGATTCGGAGGAAGACAGTTTGGCTGGTGATCCGTCGGCTGTTATTGGGGCAGATACCATCAGCAAAGGGGATCAGGAACATCCGGAATAATGTTAGTTTTAAATACTTTAAAAAGGAGTTGATGTTTTATTGAATCAAGAATGCAACGAAACGAACAATAAGTTAAATTCAAATTTTCAGGCAGGGGAGTTACTTACAGCGGATGAAATGAGTCAGTATTTACACGTTCACCGGGAGACGATTTATCGCTGGGTGACAAGAAGGCAAATTCCATTCATGAAACTTCCGCATGGAATCAGATTTAGACAATTCGACATCGACCGGTGGCTGACAAAGCGCAGTTCGCCCGGCCGCGTGGTTAAGAAGGGCATTTATCTGGAAGTTAATATCGACAAATAACCAGTAGTATTTCATTCTTGCAAATTAGAAATAAACTTCTATAATGTAAACATGATGATTAAACGGTTGTTATCGGGTGTGCTCAAGGAAAGATTAAAGCGTTTTCCAGCCGTGGCTCTTCTTGGCCCTCGTCAGGCAGGGAAGACCACTTTGGCGAAGACTCTCTCAACCCTTTATTATGATCTGGAACAAGAGGAGGAGCAGTTACGACTTGATTTGAATTGGAATTCTATCGTTCAATCCAAACAATTAATCGTCTTGGACGAAGCCCAGGCAATGCCGGGCATTTTTCCTCGCATCCGGGGCGCCATTGATTCCAACCGGAAACAGCACGGGAGATTCCTTCTCTTAGGCTCCGTTGCGCCTGCGCTAGCGAAGAACGTTTCTGAATCTTTGGCCGGCAGGTTGAGTATTTGCGAATTAGGCCCGCTTCTTTTGAAGGAGTTTAAGAAAAGCCTCGATGAAGACACGCTTTGGTTTCGGGGAGGGTTTCCGGACGGTGGAATTCTTCAGAAGAAGAATTTCCCAACTTGGCAGAATGATTATCTCACGCTGCTTGCCGAGCGCGATTTGCCCGCTTGGGGCTTACCGGCTAAACCGCAGATGACCATGAGATTTTTTAAAATGCTTGCGGCATGTCACGGGCAAATATGGAATGCGTCTCGCATTGGTTCAAGCATGGGACTCAGTTACCATACCGTGAATCAGTACTTGGATTATCTCCAAAACGCTTACTTGATTTTCGTCCTTCGTCCGTTTCATGCTAACATCCGAAAACGGCTTGTTAAAAGTCCCAAGATTTTTTGGAGAGATAGCGGGCTTCTTCACGCTCTTTTGGGAGTAAGCTCGAAAGAAAATCTTCTTGCCGAGCCATGGGTCGGCGCAAGCTGGGAAGGATGGGCGCTGGGTCAAATTATCTTAACTCTCCAGGCGGCAGGCGAATCATTTAACGCTTATTATTTTAGGACGAGCGATGGCTCGGAGATTGATTTGGTGTTGGAGTTTTCAAAAGGCCGCTGGGCATTTGAATTTAAGTTAACAAGCACCCCGTCGCCGGATGATATGAAACGACTCAATGCAGCTGCTGATTTGATCAAAGCCGACAAGCGCATCCTCGTCAGCAAGACGGGTAAGCTCGATGGTGATTCCAAATTTATTTCGGGCAATATCCGGCAATGCTTGAACCAAATTCTTGTCTGAGCCATTCTTTCTGTGGGTAAGTGTTTGTGCTACAGCAAAGTAAGTCGTCTTTTATCTATTATGTAGAGCTCTACATAATATGCATTATGTTGCTTGCTCCATATTTGGGAGCGGGGGGATAAAAAATTCGCTCAAAAAAGTGTTCCGTATTTTGTTCCGTGTTTTTCGGTTTTTGGCGTTGGTTGGAGTTGGACGGAGTTGTCCGCTACGACGTCATAAGTATTTGTGAAATGAATCAGTTGTGATAGAATTTGTTGCAACACAAAAGTTTATGAAAAATCGGATCTATCGACGCTTTGGGAGCGGGGGGTCGCGCGTTCAAATCGCGCCGCCCCGAAACTACCTTTGAATATTCCAAAGATAGTGTTAATAAAAGTTTCGGGACAGTACTGACGGTCATGGATAATTATAAAAACGACTCAAATTTTTGCGGAATTATCCGAAAATATAAAGTAGTCATTCATCAACATTTGTATTGAAGTTTTCGTGACAAAATTGTAAACTTTGAGATCAATTTATTTAATTCAGAAAGCAGCAAAGTAGTTATGAAGAAATTATTATCATTCCTTTTCGTTCTGACCTTTCTTTCACCTCTGATATTTGCCCAGGAACTTCAGTCGAGGCCCGGCGCTTCTTCTCAGAGTCTAGCTCCTCAGATGGAAGGGCTTGCGCCCGGTGAAAAAATGCCGGCACTTCCGCCAGGACCTCTGGTCCTGACCAACACAACGCCTGAGCAGCTTACGGCTGATTATTGGATTAACCGCCTGCCGGAACCCGATAAACCTCTCAAAACTCCTGAACAGCTTAAATTTTTCAACCACGAAATTCACATGATGATCCGCGAGCGGGTTGATATTTTTCAGCCTGGTGTACTTGCAACCGGAAGTCAATATCGAAGCTTGATCAAATCAGAATATGAAACGATCTCGAACCGGAAACTTTTTGACATTCACGATAAATATTTCCCAAAAGATTTTTTTACGACCAATATAGAACCAGTTGTTAGTTGGCAGGGTATTCCTGATAAATTATCTCCCAAGTGGGGCGTGGCTACACGGCCGACTTCCGTAAGAGCGCTTCCAACAAATGTAAAAATGTTGGAAGAAAAAGGTGACATTGAATTTGATCAGCTTCAATTTACATTGATCAAAATTTGGACACCGGTTGCCATTCTTCATACGTCCAAAGACGGCCAATGGTATTACGTTCAAGCTCCTTACGTCAGAGGCTGGGTGAAATCAAAACACGTTGCGCTTTTTCCAAGTCGAAAAGCTCTTCAAGAGAAAGTCAGAACAGAAAAATTCATTGATGTGACGGGTGAAAGTGTTCCCATTTGTTTTGATTCTCAATGCAGGGAAGTGTATCAATGGGCTTCGATGGGAACTGTGATTCCGCTTGTTGAGAAAAATGATTTAAATTATGTGATCGAAATGCCGCTGCGTTCTTCAAACGGTAGTGTTCATTTGAAACAATATTACATTCATTCAGACAGCGACGTTCATATTGGATTTCCGGCTTTTACCCAGCGCAATATTATTAGGCAAGCTTTTAAACTACTGGGTCAGCGTTACGGCTGGGGTGGAATGTATTACGGCCGTGACTGTTCCGGATTTGTTCACGATGTTTTTTTGAGCATGGGCGTTGATCTGCCCCGTGATTCGGCTCAGCAGGCGATGATTGGTACTCAACTTGGACATTTTGATCCGCATGAAGGTGCGGCTCAAAAGGAAGCAGCGTTACGAATTGCCACTCCCGGAATCGCATTGCTGAAGATGCCGATGCACATGATGATTTATTTGGGTGAAGTAGACGGCCGGTTTTTTATCATTCACTCAACCTGGGCAGAACGCGTGTCCATGACCTCGGATGAAAAAAATCGGATTAATCAAGTTGTCGTTTCCGATCTTTCTTTAAACGGTCGCTCGTATTTGGGTTCGCTGTTTGAACGCATTGTCGCGATGAACGAGTTAAACTGATCCTGCCTAAAGCTCTTGTTTTTCTACCCTTACTTTCGATAGAATACTCTCTCCATTACTAACAGAAAGGGTTTGCCATGAATATGCCCGGCCCAATGGAATTGATCGTTATTTTTCTGGTCGTTCTTCTTTTGTTTGGAGGAAAAAAACTTCCTGAGATTGGAAGAGCGCTTGGAGAAGGCATCAAAGAATTTAAGAAGGCCATCCACGGAAAAGACGACTCCGACGATCAGAATTCCAAGAAAATTTAATTTCAACCTAAAAAATAAGGTTATTAGCGCCCGGCCCAAAAAGGGCCTGTCGCAAACCTCGATATAAATAATTTATGTTGTTTGTACCCGTAGCTCAGTTGGACGGCGGAGCAGCACTTTCAGCTTTGTCGAAAGTGTAGAGCATCGGAATTTATTAATGCGCCCGCGCCGATCTGATAAAAAATTTTGGAAATCGGCGCTGGCGCAAAACTTTCGATTTAATAGACAATGTAGTTTTGCGCCCGTAGCTCAGTTGGATAGAGCATCTGCCTTCTAATTAGGACAGGGCGATTTTCGTACATTTCCTTGAATTGCTCTTAAGTACTTTTTTAAGTGTGATTCTTGAAGTTATGGATTTTTCCAGTTCCTAACTTTGCCATGACTTGCCCTGACTTTTCATTTCACATGGACACTTTTTGGACACCTGGCCCGGTACCTGTTAGATTGGAGCCTCTCAAGAAGATTGATATTAATTATCAGGAAATGTTTTTGATTGTAAATGAACGTGTAGAGACGTTTTTCTTGGACCCCCCACCCAATAGATATGGTGGATTCTTCTTGATTAAAATTAATATTATGACGAGTTAAATAGAAAAGTTAATCTTTTATAGTACTCAACTCCACAAGTGGATAAACGACTTAGGCGAGCCTTTTTGGACAGCTTTAGGAGCAATAGGTTCGATAATTGTAGCTGTTGTAGCTGTTTGGGGTCATGCTCTTAGCTTGCGAGTAGTAAGGCCTCAGCTGATACTGAAATTAGAGAGTTCGAGAGGTCAACTTTCTTTTTTTAACACTGGGGCCCGTAGTTTCTTTTATCACGGGAGAGTAACTAATAAGAAAAAAAACAATCCTGCTAATAATGTTCGTGTTTTATTAGTTAGGGCAGAGAAAAAATATTCCGATGGAAAATTCATTCCAGCAAACCAGTTTGTTCCCTCGCAATTCGCTTGGGCTCCGAAAGAAATAAGCCCCAGTTCGCCAACGATTTCGGATTACAAAATATTTGATTTGTTTAATATTCCAGAAAAAGGTGTTGAGATTCGACCGTCGCTGTATTCTACCCCAAATAATTTTGAAGGTATTATTTTTAAAGGAGAAACGGTGAGGTGGTACTTAGAGATGCACGCAGATAACTATTACAGTAAAAAGCCATCAATTATAGAAATTTCTTGGAATGGTCGGTGGGTAGAAGATCAACAACAGATGGGAGACTATCTAAAAGTGATTCAGCTGAGTTAAGGACAGAGGTCAGGGCTGAATACGTGCTTAAAAATCCAGCAACTTCGAGCAGCTTATCTTAAACGCTTTAGCTAGTTTTTCAATTGTGTCAATCCTGACAGCGGGCGGATTCTTTCCTTCAATCTTCTGAATGTATTTGTAATCAATGCCTGTAATCTCAGCTAGCTTATCTTGAGTAAGCCTGTTTTTCTTACGTAGCTCACGTAGCCGTTTTCCCAGTTTTAGTCTCGCAGCAGGTTTCACAACACCGTATTATGGTGAGGCGCTAAAATTATAGACACCTAAGCATTCTGCGGTGTATATTCTGAGGCATGGTCAAGTTCTTTAACCTATTGACAACTAGAAAAATAGGATCGATCTTATTATTTATTGTAATGTTTGTTCATCCGATAAATGCGGCTGACATACAATTCGGAGATAATAAACCAGAAGTCCAGATACCCGATTGGAGATTAAAGATAATTTGTCCAAAATGTGGATACGTGTTTTATGTTTGTGATGTAGGTGAGATTTTTATGAATGAGCCGGTTAGTTGGTATACAAATCATTGCAAACCAGCCAATAGTAATGTACCTATATTGGCTCCTGGTTCTAGACCAGTTTGCCCTTTGGATAATGCTGAACCAACAAGAGAAGCCCCGCCAGTTAATGGAGAAAGAACTTCTCAAGTTTTTACAAATAAAGGTTGGATGCCTACGAGATTTAGACCAAGATGGCAATAGCAATGGAATAGTAGTATGATTCATGTATGTTGCGAAGGAAAGAGATGAATAGACAATTAAAGTATTTTTTTATGTTTATTATCGCTTTTGTCTTTTTGACGAGAGTTGCAAATGCAGCAACATTGATCGGTTATTGGCCATTTGAAGAAATAAGTGGATCAATAGTTAACGATCAATCTGACAATGGAAATAATGGACAGCTAACGGGAGCTACTCATTCGGCAGGTAAAGTAGGGAACGGGCTCAGTTTTGATGGCAGTGGCGGCGTAACGATTCCCAATTCGCCAAGTTTAGATTCCTTGCCAGATGGTTTTACTATGGAAGCATGGATTCTAGCTACAGCATTTCCTTTAAATAATTCTGATTTCGGTACCATCTTTTTCAAAACGGATAGAAATAATCCTGTCAATGTTCTTCATTTCCAGGTGGGCGATAGTGTCACGACGACAGTGGGTAGATTGTATGCTGCGATGAATGGAAATGCTAATCAAGGGCTGGGCTGGCAAGGATTTGGACCAAGAACGATAGGATTTGGTGAGTGGCATTTCGTTGTCTGGACCTATGACAACCAATTCGAAAGATTTTATGATGATGGCATTCAAGTTTTAAGCGAGCCTTTTACCGATCCTTGGTTAGGTAATCATGAAGTTCTACAGATTGGGCAGCACCGACAACTTCCCCTAAATGCCAATTTTTATGGAAATATTGATGAAGCTAGAATTTATAATGGCGCATTAACTCAAGATGAAATACTTCATGATATGAATCCTTCAGCAATTCCAGAACCATCCAGCTTCATTTTACTTCTCCTCAGTTTTTCGAGTCTAATGTTTAGACGTTTTCAATAATCTCTTTATAGATTTCGCATGCTCACGGAGGTCTTAACGTGTTCAAACCAAATAATGGAAGAGCACATTCATTATTTGCTATCTACACCGGTAGCATATCTTGCAGACTATCTTAGAAAAGGCCATTTAACATTAAAAAAAGGCAATTTAGTTTCATTGAAAAGTTTGGGCGCATTTAAATCTATTTTTGACGATCTAGGCGGAATTAGATCAGAGTTAATTTACAAACGAGATCGATTTTTGATTGAGGAAGTGGCGCAGATATTAAAAAGAAAGGATTGTTCTGACAAAAAATCTTTGGAAAGCGTCAGATATTTTATGCAAAACGAAGGAACCTATGAATTAAAGATCACTATTTTATGTGAAAAGGATTATATAGTTATGGATGGTAATAAGAGAGCAACGGCATTTTATGAAAATAAAAAAAATGCTATGGCAAATAATATAAATCTATCTGTTTTTTTGTTGGGAAAAACTTTCAAAACATATTGACAAGTGAGTACGCATATGTTAACTTCATATTTAGATATGAAACAATCTGATGAAAACAAACAAGTTGTTAAGAAAATAAAGTTATATATGGAAGGACAAGGACTTACTCAATATGAGTTTGCTGCAAAAATTGGTGCGCCCCCGCAAACTGTCAATCGTTGGTTAAATGAAAAAACAGAAATATCGAATGCATACTTAGCAGTTATGAAAAGTAACAATATTCTCTAACAATATTTTTTTGTCTCCGAACTTAACATATGTGTTCTCAAATGTTCGTATAAGGATTTCTCAAAACTGTAAGTAGTTTCAGAATGAAAATAAAAAACGATGATTTAGAAATAAGTATTTGGAAACAAAGCCAACGAAAAACTGCCGATGAACATTTAAGCGTAATCTTCAATCATAATTTGACCCCAGAACAACGTACGAGTGCTTTGAATTCGCTCACGGTTTGTGTTTCAAATATCAACGATCCAGCGGTGACAAAATTTTATGGAGGAGCACTTTCGAGCCAGAAAATTATTACGCAGAAAGATTTCGTCGATAAAGTGCAAAAAATAACCCTTGAACCGGTATTAGCTAGTAAAGAAAAGCTAGAAAGCGTGAATTGCAACCACATTGCTTCTAAAATATTATCTCAATATAAAATTATTTATTTAAACAATGATTTTTATATTTATGAAGGAGGAGTATATAAAAAGGTTTTTGAGAAAAAAATCGAGTCGATCATCAAGCAAACGGTTAACGATCATTTTTCATCCTTCATTGCTAAAGAAGTGAAGTTAGCTCTTTCAGCAGAGACGTATAAAAGTTCCGAAGATGTAAACCAGTACAAAACGTTATTAAATGTGCGGAATGGAATGTTAGATTTATTGACATGGGAACTTAAGCGACACGACCCAAGTTATTTATCCACGATCCAAATTACATGCGATTTTGCCCCTGAAGCAAAATGTTCTAAATGGATAAATTTTCTTGGACAGATGTTTGGAGATGATCCTTTTAAAGTTGATATTTTGCAGGAATTTTTTGGCTATTGTTTAACGCCTTTAACCAATCAGGAAAAAGTTGTCCTTATGGTTGGAGAAGGAGCAAACGGGAAGTCTAAAGTGTTGGATGTTCTGGAAGGGTTATTAGGATTAGACAATACATCAGCAGTTCCTTTTGAACAATTTAAAAATTCTCATTATTTGGCAAATTTTTTTGGAAGCATGGTCAATATCAGTTATGAGACGAATACAAAGACTCAAGTCTATGAAGCAACTTTTAAACAGTTGGTTTCCGGCGAAACTATTACAGCCGATCGGAAATACGGACATCCTTTTAAATTTAAAAACACATGTAAATTAATTTTTGCGTTTAACACAATGCCTTATATCGATGATACAACAGATGCTTTTTATCGCAGAATCCTTCCCATTCCATGCAATGTTCAAATTCCGGAAGACGAACAAAATAAAAACTTAAGCCAAGAACTTCTTGAGGAACGATCTGGAATTTTAAATTGGGCTTTGCATGGTTTGCGTCGTCTTCAACAACAGGACAAATTTTCGAATTCGCCGTCGGTTAAAAGTCTTATCGATGAATATCGCAAGGATAATAACAATGTTATTTCGTTTGTTGATGAATCCTGCGAACTTGACCCCGAAGCCCATTCAACAAAGGAAGAATTGTATAGATCATATAAGAAATTTTGCGAAGAGAATGGATTTAGCCCTTTGGCAATTAGAAAATTCGGAAAGCGGCTGAAAAAATATTGCCGGGCTGTTTTTGATAACTCCGGCACAGATAATATAAAAATATGGGTGGGTATAAAAGCTAAATGACCAAAATGACTAATCTTTCTATTTTATTTTAAATATATCTATTCACTCTTTCTTATAAGGTTTTTAATACAAACAGAAGGATTGGTCATTCTAGTCATTTGAAGATCGAACAAATTTTGCGATTGGACATAAGGAGCTTAAAAATTGATAAATGAAAACCGAACTCTGAAACAACAGAAACACTTCCCAATTAAACTTAATGATGGCCTTCGCTATCAGATATGCGTTCGCTTTGCTTTATTTTATCCGACACGTTTAGTCATGGAATGGCTTCTTAAAGCGCACCGCATTTCGATAACATATCAAGGTCTTCAAAAATATAGAAAGAGGAAACGTTGGATCAAAGTTATTCAGAATATAAGAGCTCATATTATTGAACAGCCGCAAGCTAAAGAAATAATTCAAGATATACTAAAAGATTGGCTGGAAGGAGAACGCAAAGCTTTTACAAATCATGCTTATGAACTTTTAGGTAATTTGAGGGCAGATCGATCTCAAGACCTAGATCGAGCAGGACAATATCAAATTGTGGGTTTCAGATTGGTTGAGAAATTCAATGAGACCATCAGAAATGTGCAAAAAGTTGCCGAACGAGTGAGTATGACAAAAAGTTTGAACTCAACTTATTCTTAACTTATTGATACATCTTTGCGTGTGTATAGAGGTGGAAAGGAATTAGAATGGAATATAAAACGAAGTTTTTAAGTGTTGATTCAACATGCTTGTTGCCTCTGAAAGAAGCTGCACGGCAAATTGGTATACAGCCGAAGACACTTTATTCATGGGTACACACGAGAAAAATCCAATTTGTAAAAGCAGGCAGGTTAGTACGATTTGATCAGCGAGACATTAATGCTTGGATCGAGAATCAAAAAGTTTCTCCAATAGAATATTAGATTGACAAGTATTATAAACATTGGTAATGTATAGTACCTATGGAAAAGAGATATTTCATTGATGATCTTATCAAAGCTTTGGGAATTTCTCGAAAGACTTACTATAATTGGGAAGCCGCTGGAAAAGTGCCCAAGCCAAAGCGTGATCCTATGAGCAACTATCGTTTTTGGACGGATGCAGATATTAAGAAGCTCAAGAAAATTACTGGAAGGAGCTAGTTATGGCAATATTCCAAAAGAAATGTGGCGAATGCGAATGGTGCACGAGTGGTAACGATAAATGTAAAACAGGTACTTGGTATGTTGATTATTATGTTAATGGCCGCCGTAAACGTGAGACAGCGCCTAACAAAGCTATGGCTGAGGATTTATTACATAAACGCAAAACTCAAATCTTCGAAAATAAATTCGACATTCAAAAAGATTGCAGTCTTATATTTCGTGATTTAAGCGAGAAGTACCTTGAATATTGCAAGACGAGCAGTAAGAAGTCTTGGGAGCGAACAGACGCCGTTTTTATAAAACACCTTAATGACCACTTTGGAGATATATTAGTTAAAGAAATTAGCCCGGAAGACATTGAAGCCTATAAGAATAATCGAAAAGAGACAATCAAAAACGAAAAAAGCGAAGACAAGAACAAACAAAAAGAAAAGATCAAACCTTCAACGGTCAATCACGAGCTTTCTTGCCTCCGTCTTATTTTGAATAAAGCCATTTATGAATGGCGAGACCCGGAAAATAAAAGACTTCCCTTGTTCTCTGGCCCTAACCCCGCTTCTCGTTTTAAAAGACTTCGGGAAACTACACGAGAACGTTTTTTGACCAAAGGGGAGCTTGTAAAACTTTTTGAAGTTAGTAGTTCAGAACTAAGAGATTATATTTTAGTTGCGATCAATACTGGAATGCGTAAGGGTGAGCTAAGAGGTATGAGACCTGAACACGTCAATTTAGAGAACAATTATATCTTTCTTCCTGACACTAAAAATGGCGAGAAGAGATATGTTCCGACAAATGAAATAGTAAAATCTGTCCTTAGTAAATTGTTCAATTTCGCTTATAATCCTCGGAAAGCATTTGAAACGGCTTTAAGAAACGCCAAGATAGATAACTTTGTCTGGCACGACCTTAGGCATACTTTTGCTAGCTATCTTGCACAATTAGGCGTCGATCTTTACACAATCGCCGTACTACTTGGACATAAAACCAGAGGTGGGAAATATTCTATAACTGCTCGTTACACGCATTTGCAGCAAGATCATTTGTTAGAAGTAGTGAAAAAGCTGGATTTTTTCTTAAAGGATATTATTACTGTTGTGAAGCAAGTGCAGGAAACTAAAGTCCAAAACCATGAAGTTATTGTTAAGGCATAAGACCCAAAAGGTTGTTCTGGTGCCTACTTTTAGGTTTCAAATGGACACTTTTTGGACACTTAGCCATAACTTAATTTCTGTAACTTATTTAGGCGCCCGTAGCTCAGTTGGATAGAGCATCTGCCTTCTAAGCAGAGGGTCGGCCGTTCGATTCGGCCCGGGCGCACCAAAATAGTTAGAGAGCTCAGAATGAGGCTGGCCAGCGAGATGAATCTATCGGATCATTTGGAAGAGCTGAGAAGAAGATTGATTGTTGTTTTAATCACCGTTGGTCTTTTTTCGGTCGTTTGTTTTTTTCTCTCGGACCAAATATTGGAATTGGTTGTGCTTCCGATTATGCGAACTGTCGATTCGCTTTATTTTCTTTCACCCTACGAAGCATTTATGACCAAAGTTAAACTTTCGCTGGTTGCAGGAATTGTGCTCAGTCTTCCGATTATTTTTTACCAGCTTTGGAAATTTGTATCACCGGGGCTTTATTCGAACGAGAGAGAAAAAGTACTTCCGCTTGTTTTTATTTCAACAGGTTTATTTTTGATGGGTGTTTTATTCGCCTATTACGGAATTATTCCGTTCGCTCTTAATTTTTTTCTGAACTTCCAAAGCCGTTCGCTGGTTCCGTTGATTTCCATCGGTTCTTACATTTCATTTTTTCTTTCGTTTGTCTTGATTTTTGGGATTGTTTTCGAACTTCCCGTAATTTTACTCGGATTGATTGCTTTGGGAGTGATGAAAACGGACCTTCTGATAGCACAAAGAAAAGTGGCGATTGTTCTCATTTTTATTGCGGCTGCCGTTTTAACGCCGACCGTTGACATCATCAGTCAATTTTTACTGGCCATTCCGTTGTGGGTTCTCTTTGAATTATCGATTTTCGTTGGAAAAAAAATTGAACGCAAAATGGATTTGAACCGAAATAATAATATATGAATTCGAATGAGTCGGTTATTTCTCAGAAAAACACGGAAAAGAAACTTAATGCCATCAAGCTCTCGATCTTGACCGCTTTTTTGCTCACCATTTTTAAAATTTCAGTCAGCCTCATCACGCATTCTTTGGGATTGGTTGCCTCCGCAGTCGATTCTCTGATGGATGTTCTTGTTTCCTCAGTGAACCTCATTGCGGTTCGGGAAGCGGATCGACCTGCCGATGCGGAACATCTTTACGGGCATGGAAAAATTGAAAGTCTGGCCGGCTTATTCCAAAGCATCATCATTTCACTCAGCGGAATTTATCTCGTCATCGAATCGGGTAAGCGGTTAATCAATCGAGTGCCGCTTGAACATGTTCCGATTGCGATTGGCGTGATGTTTGTTTCGATGGTTGTTACCTTCCTGCTGGTTTTAAAATTAAAACGGACGTTTAAAGAAACCGATTCCATCATCGTAGGAACCGAATCGCTTCATTTTGTTATCGATTTCATAACCAACGGCGGTATTATTCTGGCGCTGATCTTAGTTCGCATCACCGGCTCATCTCTTTGGGATTTGGCTATTGCTTTTGCCATTGTTTGTTACATCTTGAAACAATCATTTTGGATTTTAAGGACTTCCATTAATGAACTTCTCGACCGGGCATTTCCTTTATCCGAGCAAAAAGAAATTGAGGAGATCATTTTGAGCCATGATTCGAGGATTGTCGGATTCCATAATTTAAGAACGCGCAAAATTGGACATCAACGATTTATTGATTTTCACTTCGAAATCAGAGGAGAGGAAAATTTTTCGAGGGCTCATGAATTAACGGAGTCTTTGATTAAGCGAATCAGGGAACGTTTTCCAGAATCCGATATCACCGTTCACTTCGATCCCGAAGGCGGCGAATAAAAAAGTTTTATCATGGTTAAAATCAGCTGAAGAAATTGTTCAAGACCCTCAATTGTTTTTCCCGCGGCGATCAATCAAAGAAAGGAATTTTTTTAAAATAAATCATGGAACACGAAAGTAAAAGTAGAATCCTGAAAGCTGCGGGCTCGGTCGGTTTAATGACAGCGTTGAGCCGGATTTTTGGCTATGTTCGTGATGCGGCATTGGCCTGGGCGCTTGGTGCGAGTATGAGCATGGATGCTTTTACGGTTGCCTATCGGATCGCCAATTTATTTCGCAGACTGGTGGCCGAAGGTGCCATGAGCGCTTCTTTTGTTCCTGTGTTCATTCAATATCGGCAGGAGAATTCCCAGGAAGAACTTTGGAACTTTGTGCGAAAATTCTTTTATACCTTGGCATTGATCACCAGTTTGATTGTCATTTTTGAAATGACGTTTGCTCCAGTCATCGTCAAAATTATGGCGCCCGGATTTTTAAACAATCCTCAAAAATTAGAACTTACCATTTTTCTCACGCGCGTCATGGCTCCTTATTTAATATTTGTATCCCTGACTGCTTTGTTCATGGGCGTTCTGAATTCATTTGGTTATTTTGCCGTTCCGGCGTTAGGTCCGGTATTTTTTAATGTTGCCTTGATTGCTTCTGTTTTTTTCTCCACTCATTTCCTGTCAAATCCTGTCATCGGAATTTCTTTTGGCGTGGTGTTGGGCGGTATTTTGCAATTTGCGAGTCAGCTTCCTTTTGCCATTCGAAAAGGGATGCGTTTTCAACTTGGATTTTCATTTCGTCATCCGGCCGTCCGGAAAATCGGAATGCTGCTGGCGCCCAGCATTTTCGGAATTGGAATCGTTCAAATCAATGTTTTAGTCGATTCGTTAATGGCGTCGCTGTTGCGTGAGGGAAGTGTTTCGCAAATTTATTATGCTGATCGTGTTATGGAACTCGTTTTGGGAATATTCGTAGTCTCGCTTGGTACGGTGATTCTTCCCGAGATGTCACAATTTGCCGCAGAAAAAAATCCGGAGGAATTAAAAAAAACTTTATTATTTTCGCTCCGTGCAACTTCTTTTGTATCGATTCCTGCGGGAATAGGTTTGTTTTTTTTAGCCAATCCCATCGTTCATGTTTTGTTTGAGCACGGACGTTTTACTAATTTGGATACCGAACGAACAGCCGTTGCGCTTGCTTATTATGCCATCGGACTTTATTTTGCCGCTGCGATCCGAATTCTCGTGCAGGCATTTTATGCGGTTCAAGATACAAAAACTCCTGTGAAAATAGCGTTTGTGGCTTTGATCGTAAATGCAATCTTGGACTGGATTCTGATGCATCCCTTGAAGCAGGGCGGTTTGGCATTGTCGACTTCGATTACAAGTGCCCTGACTTATTTTCAATTATGTCACGCATTTGAGAAACGCTACGGCTCGTTTGACTGGAATAAATTTCGGGTGAGCGCCATAAAAACATCCATCGCCTCGGTGACCATGGGTATTGTTTGCTTGATTAGTTTGAGCCTTTTGAATTTTAATGGACAGGCATTTTTAAGTTCCAAGGTTTTTATTCTCTTGGGAACTATTCTCTTGGGTTTGGCCGTTTATATAGGATCATCATTTTTGCTTAAATTAGACGAACTTTCATTTATCAAAACCATCATTCGGAAATTAGCTCAGCGAAATTCCGGAAAAACGGATTAAAGAACTTAATATTTGTCATTGCCTTACTTCGGCCGACATAGGATAATTTCTGGTTTATTCCTCATGGTGAGCGTAGCTCAATTTGGTTAGAGCACAAGATTGTGGAGCTCAAGTTTGAATGCTGAGTTTTTTGTCGTACGCTCCCGCGCCATTCCCCTGCACATAACTTTTATCTAACTACTTTAATTTGAATAATTAATATAAATTTTTATATTCAATATCTTTTTTGATATTGAAATATCCTCTTCGCCATTCTGAGACTGACTGCAACAGATTTTGAGACTTACTGCAACCCGTCGTTGCTTGTCAGCAAATATGCAAACTCGGACATTGCGGCGGTTGGCCCCGCGATGCCGAGTAGTCCTCAGCTTGGGTTGAGGACAGAATGCGAGATTGACATTCTCCCAATAGGGGTTTGCTATAATAGCAAAACTTCAGGAGGCAAAGAGCATCTGATACTGTGTCAGATGTTATTGAAGATTCATGTGTTTTAAAGCATGACAGTGGGGTCCTTTTTAGCAAATTGAAGATTTTTGATTGGAGCACACACCCACTGTATCCAACTTTATATTAAACGTATGAACGGCCTACCGCTAAGTAAAGCTCTCTTTATAAATTCTGATATACAAAACTTGTGCAGGAGAGAACCTGCTTCAGTTACCGAAGATGAAATGAAAGAGTTATTGCGCCATTATAATTTACTGGACGGGTTAGTTTCTATTGGTAAGTTATCGGTATTTATTTATAACGATCACAGCAAAAATAAACTGGGTAAGGCAATTTACAAGAATCCAGATTCAGGATTATTAGTCAGTCAGTTTGCTCTTGCGTATCTAGCAAATATGTTTTTAATTTCCGGAGCGAATGATTTTAAAGATAAAAAAATAAGTGAAAAGGAAAACCTTTTTGGAATTTGCAACGCATACAATCATTCCTTAATTATTCCGCTTTCTAGCAATATCCCACAAAAGAATTTTTTCCAAGCATTAATGGTTCGATTGAGTTTTGAACAAATAAGATTTCAGACCAACTTAATTAACACAATGGCTAGAACCTATATTCTTTTTGAAAATGTCGCCCAAAATAAACGTCCCGTCAAAATTGAGAATTTACACACATTGTTTGAGAAGACTACTGGTATAACGATAAAAGAATATTTTATTTACTCGCTCTTAGTATTTACAGCGATACAAGAAACACCAACATTTAACATTGATAGGTTTTTAAATTCTGACATTCCCCATCTTAAGCATCTTCTCATAAGAGATAAAATTTATAAATATTTGAATATTTTAACCGCTTCTTATAGACAATTTAGAACAACAGACCAGCAATTAAATTCTACACTTAATCCTATTTATACAAAAACCAGATTTAATTCTCTCTGGATTTATCCAATTATCGAAGTAGACAATAAAACAGAAAGTGGTTCATATGTAATTCCAAATGTATGCGTTTTTCTTCAAAAAGCGTTTGGGGATTTATATTGGTGGTTTCACATGCATTTTGAAAAAGAACAGAAACAGCTTGAGTTTCGTGATTACTTTGGAAGTGTTTTTCAAGAATATGTTGGATTAATTTTAAAAACTATCTATCCGGAAGAGCAAGTACATGAAGAAATAACCTACGGAAAAACTAGTAATAGATTCGTAGATTGGTGGATTACTAGAGGTGATAAGGTCTATTTATTTGAAGCAAAGTCTAATCAATTCTCTCTCTTGAACCGGCAAACCGGCGATGCAGATAAGATAATGCAGAACGAAGTGAAAAAGATTGCTGATGGAATAGAGCAATTGCATAGACGAGTAAAAGATATTGATAAATACGAGGAACTGAAACAATTGAGAGGCAAGAGATTAGTTTGTGTACTTGTTTTTTTCGATTTTCCGTTTATGTCAAGTGCCCTTTATGATTTGCAAATCAAAGAAGAATTATTGGTTCGAGAGAAATCAAAAGGCAGTGATGGTTTGTCAAGTTTTGAAGTATTTAGATTAAACATAGATGAGCTAGAATCGTTTGCAACTACTAGCAAACAGATTGAACTTGAAGAAATATTTCCTAAATATCGCAGCGATCCAACAAAAAGTTTTTTATCTGTTGTTGCCGAAGAATCTAAAGATGGTTTAGGAAATGATTATCTTGAAAAAGCATACGAAGATTTCTGGAATCTCATCGATCCTAGGGCTAATTAATTCAATATGCCAAACTTCAAATATTTTTCACCTATTCAAAGATTGAACGCAGGTCTGATTAAATGCGAAAGCATTATAGAGGATCAGAAAATCAATTTATTTGGAGGGAAACGTTATCACAGATTCGTTGCTTGCGGAGAAGCGTTCAGAGACAATTTACTAGGTTTAAATTGGATACTTTGCCGTATTGGTGAACATTTTAAATTAACATATACAAAATCAGATAGAATTGGGTCTAGCACTTATAGGTCAATTGAAAATACCGTATTACTTTCCCTCGATTTAGAAGCGTTTGTCTTAAAGATGAAAGAAATTCTAGATTCTTTCGCTTTTTTTGTTCCGTTTTATTACAAGAATTCACCAAAGCACTGGGAAAAAATTATGCTTAAGGACGCAAGAGATTTAAATTCTCCTTGGGCTTTTAGATCAATGCGAGAACATTTTATTAACGGAAAAACCAAAGACGAAACTTTCAGAAGTATTCTTAAACAAAATTACGATTGGACAGAAGACATTTTATGGAAAAGAGATATTTTGTATCATAAGTTTCACCGTTCTTTGATTTGTTGCGATTACAACACACATGGCTGTTATGCTTTTATATACGAATTCAATAAAAAAAGAGATTTTATTCCAAATGTTCTCCTTTATGTCAGTAACATATACTTTAAATTAGCTAGATTTCTGAAGCATGCAGAAGCACATTTTAAAGAAACATGTGAAAAAGAGTTTTCAAATTATCAGTATTTTCATGATGGTTCATCTTATTCTAATCGTATGGATAAAACACATTATTTTTTCCTTGCTCTCGGAAGAATGGTAGAAGGAAAAATTCTGATAAGAATTCATCCAAATTTGCGAGGGGATATTGATAAATTATTGAACGAAATTTTAAGCACATTAAAGTTCAAGTGCAAAAAATGTAAAAAATATAAATTTGTTTCTAAGCCTACGACTGAACATTTCGTTTTGATTTCTTCTTTCTGTCATTGTGGGAATCGAATTCTATTAAATGACGATGTCTCCAAAAGATTTGTTCCACACTTTTTGGATAGAAACAGTGATTTGTGGGATTTGGTGCCTATTTATAAAATTGAAGAAAAAATTACATTCTAGCGATCATGAAGTGCAATCTGTTTTAATGAATTTTGATCAATTTTAGACACAATCCAGACACCAAGTTCAATTTTAAATTTCCGCTGATTTTTTCGATTTTGTAAGTTATTATAGTAATGATACTTAAATCATTGCGCCTGAAATAAAATCAACAAGATTAGTCAGCTACGGATCAGATGTTCTTCAAAAATAGCCGCTTGACCTATTGGTTAGTCGCCTGACCGTGTTCATTTATGAAATGCCGTAATCTCTCCTTCGATTATAATATTCTATTTCCGACATCTCGCCTTTTCATTGAATTAACTCTTCTAGAGTTAAAATCCGCCCTTGATTATCGTTTATAATCATATATAATCTTATATAGTTAACTAATAAGATTAAATGTGAACCTATGCCATATCAAAGATTGAACAATCGCATCGAACAATTGCCGAGCACTATTTGGTCAAAGATTGCTCAGATCGATGAGCTCAAAGGCCAGTGGACGGGCGGAGTCCATTTAAGTCCTCAGGTTCTGGGACGTCTCAAACAATCGGTGCTCATTACTTCTACAGGCGCATCGACGCGCATTGAAGGAGCACGTCTTTCAGACGAAGACATAGAAAAGCTGATGCGTGGAATTTCGATCCAAAGATTTGCAGATCGTGACAAACAGGAAGTGAAAGGTTATTACCAACTCCTGCAAAATGTTTTTCAAGCATGGAAGCACATTCAATTTTCGGAAGGAACGGTTAAACATTTCCACAAGGAGCTGCTTAAGCACGTACAAAAAGACGTTCTCCACCGAGGCGAATATAAAAAGACCGAAAATAAAGTCCACATGATAGATGCGCAAGGTAAATCCGTTGGAGTTCTTTTTGATACCACGCCCGCCTATCTTACGTCAAAAGAAATGCAGGAGCTCGTCGAGTGGACTTGGGTAGCGTTCAATGAAACAAAAAATCATCCACTTCTTGTGACTGGGAATTTCTTGGTTGAATTTCTCCTGATTCATCCCTTTCAGGATGGGAATGGCCGGCTGTCGCGGATTATAACCAATTTACTTCTACTTCAACACGGATACGCGTACGTTCCTTATGCTTCGCATGAAAAGTTGATTGAAGACAATAAGGCTGATTATTATATGGCACTGAGGAAAAGTCAGAAAACGTTAAAAACCAAAAGGGAAGATATCGTTCCATGGCTCGATTTTTTTCTTTCCATTGTTTTTGAACAAGCAAGGCAAGCGGTTGCGCTTCTGTCGAAAGAATCTATCGACAAACTATTTTCACCGAAACAATTGCTGGTTTTGGAATATGTTTTGAACAAAGATGAAGTCACGCCGCTTGAGCTGTCGAAGAAATTGAAAATTGCACGTCCCACAGTGAATCAGGTTCTTTCAAAGCTGCTTAAATTTAAAAAGATTGAGCGGATTGGTTTGGGGCGGAGCACACGATACCGGAAAGTGTAGACACCAAATGCACCTAGCTTGTCTTTTGGGGTTAACAAATTTTTCGTTTGTTTCTCCTTATGATATCTCTGTAATGTGTATAAATGCGAGACTGACTGCAATAAAATTTGAGATTGACTGTAACCGATCATGTATAATACATTTTCCATAAAAAAGCAATTCACACCTTATATTCTCCAATTTCATGGTGAGCGTAGCTCAATTTGGTTAGAGCACAAGATTGTGGATCTTGGGGTTGCGGGTTCAATTCCCGTCGCTCACCCCAATTCTTTTCTTTCGAACCCAAGAGTTTTGCAAGTTCATCAAACGGTTTTCTGAATTGATATTTCAAGCTGCCGTCTAAGAGGCGGCCTTCGGCAAGAAGGACTTTGAGAAGTTCACCTTTGAGAATTTTTTCTTCATAGGAATCACCCTTTAGCGCTTTCCAGTACGCACAAATTTTTTTCGCATATTTCAAGAACAAGACCCCGCGGTCGTAATAGCTTTTATCTGCTTTGTCAAATGATGAGAGTCGTTGATTGATTTCATCGAGTTCCATTTGCCATTCGACTTTCGTTTGGCGGTAAAATGGGTCGTCAATCAAACCATCCACCCGGTCTAAATAAAGCTTATGAAGCCTTCGTTCATAAGTTTTCTTTTGTTTCAGGTGATTTTCTTTTTCGCCCTTCATAGTTTCTTCATGATCTTCAGCGCTTTTCTTAAGGCCGATTCTGATTAAATCATAAACCTGATCATTGACTTGGAGATTCTGAACAATACCGTCCAGAATCTTTTCTAATTCTTCTTCCGTGTAATATTGTTTTTTACTTTTGCACTTCCCGTAATAATTGGTGCAATGATAGAAGAGATACTTCCGTCCGGAAGGTTTTCTTTTGCGCTCACCTGTGATGGCGCAGCCGCAGCTTCCGCATTTTAAAATTCCACGATAGGCGATTAAAACTCCGCGAGAACCGCTCAAACCGTTTGCCTTCTTTTTCAAAACTTCTTGAATTTTATTAAATAGACTTCGGTCAATAATTGCAGGGTGATGACCCTTGTAAAGTTTACCGCCCCACAAAAAGTAGCCGTAATAAAAGGGATCTTTTAGGATTTTCTCAATATTCGATCTATGTAAGGCCTTGCCAAGACGGGAACGAATGCCGTGTTTGTAAGTAAGTTCAACCATGTCATTGAGCGAATACCGGCCGGTTGCATATAATTTAAAGACTTCTTGCACAACAGGTGCTGTATGTGGATTAGTGCCAACAATTCTTCTTTTCGAATCCTTAGGATCTGCAATATTTTTATAACCCAAAGGCGCAAGTCCCGGGTAATATCCACTTTCAGCTTTTTCATAGAGTCCCTTTTTTGTTTCCTCAGACAAATTATCAATAAAATGTTTTGCCATGACGGCGCGGATTCCAAACATAAACTTTTCATTCGACCGTGAATCTTTGTGAATTTCGGCGTTTTCTTTTACGAGCACAATGTGAACGTCTTGCTTGTTCATTAAATCTTCAAGCGTCGCAATGTCGCGAAAATTTCTGGAAAGCCTATCTGTCTTCTCAACTAAAAGATATTTAATCGAAGGATTTTCCTTTAAGAAAAATAACATTTCGTTAAAAGCCTTGCGGCCGGATTCTTTGGCAGTTTCTTCATCCTTAAATTCGTGAACGATGTTCAGACTTTTTTGATGAGCATGCTCTTTGAGGAGCCTCGTCTGGGCGTCCAGAGAATATCCGCCTTCAGCTTGTTCTTTACTGGAAACACGGATGTATAAAATCGCATTCTCTAAAAGTGTCTTATTTTCTTTTCTGATCATTTTGGCCTCGATTCATTTTTAAAGATTCACGCATTTATTCAGCAGCCTTATTATAAGCAGAATTTTTCCTGGGCAAAGGCTTTTCCCGCATTTGTTTTTGTTTCAAAAGCACGTCAACGCGTTCCATAATTTCGAGAAAGGAAGATAGATTGGCATTAATTTCGTGAACTTCATCAAGACTGATTGGTCGTCGATATTGCTTGGACCATCCTAAAATTAAATATTGATCCGTGTCGCGCTTTGGTTTCAGGGCTTTTTGCAAATAATACACCTCCAAGATTTACTTCGATTAAGCTTTATCGCCTAACTTTTAGACTAGATTTGTGGCTGGTCTTTTTTTATTTTTTGGTATAAGTGCTTTCAATCTATAAAGGGGATCGAAACCAGGGATTCCACAGAACAAAATTAAAGAAATTTTGCTCTCCTCCTTAAAAATTCGAATTATCCCTTTTTATCATCCTCAATCTATAAATGGGATCGAAATGGGCACTTTTAGACAAAAATTATCAAAATACTTAAATGAGAACTTAAAATTAGCTTCCTCACCCGAGCAGGAGGCCAATTGCCTAACACTCCAACACTCTCAACCCATGTCAAAAATAATGGGAGGGTTAGGCAATTGGACGGGGATGCTCAAAACGAATCTGCGAAGGTGAAGAAGCGATCGAGATTAAAGAACTTAGAAAAATGAGAGAACCGTTTAACTCCCTCACTTTCTCACGGGGAGGAGGGGAATCCAGGGCGGGGAGGGAAAAAATATTTAAGTTTTTTTGAAAATAAGGAGTAGTTTTAAGTTCTTTTTTTAATCTCTCTCTATTTTTTATATTTAAAACCAAGAGTTTTAGACCTAAGAGAAGGACCAATTTGAATTTCCTTTTTTGAACGGGTAGTCTCTTTCTCTAAGATGTGGAAAGAATGCCGTGAGATAGCTAGCCGATATCAGAAAATTTCTCTTTCTGAAGAAAGGCAATTAATTGCTCAAGCCCAGGAAGGTTCGGTTGAAAGCGCCAGAGAAATCGTTCTCCGTCATATTGGTTTTCTTATCTTCAGAATTCACAAGAGAGCATTTCCTGAATTAATCAAACGATATGGGGAGGACTTGCTTGCCGATTCCATTTTGGTTCTTTATAAAAAAGTGGAGACTTATAATCTTAAATATCAGGATAAACACGGTAATCCAAAACCCGTTAAATTTATTTCTTATATCTGGAAACGAATCGACGGTTTTATCATTGATTCGTTAAAAAAAGAACTCGAGAAAGAAAAGCTTGCCCGATATGGTGAAAATCAAGAAAGCCAATTTTAAGCAGTAGTTCTAAGTAAATCTCACAAGATATTGCTAATCAATAACTTACATTCTTCCCCAAATTATAGTTGTCATTTATTCTCTTTTTGAGTATACTTAAAGTGTATTAATTCATACCAAGAGAGAACTAGTACATATAGGATATACTATTATGGGTGTCATAGCTGGAATTGATGGTCAGACTCGAAGAGAACTAAGCGAGATACTGAGAAGAAGTAAATCGATTGTCTCGGTTGAAGAGGCGGCATCCATATTGAAAAAATCTCCAAGAGAAGTTGCTAAATTATTAGCGCGGTGGGTTGAACAGGGTTGGATGGCGCGGGTTCGAAGAGGTTTATACGCTTCAGTTCCACTAGAATCAAAAACGCCGGAAAATGTGATTGGGGATCCGCAAGTAGTTGCGATGAAGGTTTTTGAACCTTGCTATATTGGCGGTTGGAGTGCAGCTGAATATTGGGGTCTCACGGAACAAATTTTTAAAACCATTATTGTTGTGACAACCAAACCAATTCGTCAAAGAAAGATTAAAATCCAATCGAGCGAATTTTTGATTAGACAAATTTCAGACTCACGCTTTTTTGGAATGAAGGTAATCTGGAAAGAACGTATCCAAGTCTACATTTCCGATCCTACCAAAACCATTGTCGACATGCTAGATGATCCGACCATGAGCGGTGGTATTAGAATGCTTGAAAGAATTTTGAAAGAATATTTATCGTCATCCAATAAAGATTTAAAACAACTGCTTGCATATGCTGGCCGAATGAAAAATGGTGCGATTTATAAACGGTTAGGTTATTTGTTAGAGCGCTCAGGAATTAAAGACGACTCTTTGATGACAACTTTACGTGAGTCAGTGACAACCGGCAACGCCAAACTTGATCCCGCGTTACCTGCCGAGTGCTTGATAACGAAGTGGCGTTTGTGGGTTCCCAAGAATTGGAAAGAGTCAAATGATTGACCGTCAGGAAATTCTTGAATTTTCGCGCGAGTTTTCTCTGCGTCCGGACGTCGTAGAAAAAGACTATGCGCTAGGCTGGTTGCTTGCCGGAATTGACCAGCATGCGACGACAAAAGAAAGCTGGGTGTTTAAAGGCGGGACCTGCCTTAAAAAATGTTACTTTGAAACTTATCGGTTTTCTGAAGATTTGGATTTTACGCTTTTGGATCCCATGCATCTCAATCAGGATTTTTTGCTGAAAACGTTTAAAGAAATTTCTGAATGGGTTTATGAGCAAAGCGGTTTGGAACTTTCGGCAACAAGCATGAAGTTTGAAATTTATCAAAATCCACGCGGAAAATCATCTGCACAAGGTCGTATTGGTTATCGGGGCCCACTGGCTCCGGGAGGAGATCTTCCAAGAATTAAATTAGACATTACCAATGATGAAAAAGTTGTATTGAAGCCTGTGAAACGAAAAGTTCATCATGGATATTCAGATGTGCCACCGGCAGGAATTGAAATTTTGAGCTATCCATTCGAGGAAGTATTTGCGGAAAAAGTGAGGGCATTAAGCGAACGAGAACTTCCGAGAGACCTTTACGACGTTATTCACCTTTATCGTCATCCCGAAATGCGGCCAAGCCGGGAAGTAGTAGTCAATGTTTTGAAAGAAAAGTGTCTATTTAAAGGAATCCCATTTCCAAAGCTTCAAACTCTCGAGCAGGAGCCGCAAAGAACTGAAATAAAAACGGAATGGTCCAACATGCTCGCACATCAATTACCATCGCTTCCACCTTTCGAATCTTTTTGGAGTGAACTTGTTCAAGTATTTGCGTGGCTGGAAAATAAAATTGAACCGCCGACACTTCGACCTATTCAGTACAAGGGAAAAGAAACTGAAGATCAAACGTGGTTGCCTTCGTCCGTGGCACAGCCGTGGGGTGTGCGTATTCCGCTTGAAGTGATTCGTTTTGCTGGCGCAAACCGACTCATTGTGAATTTAGGTTATCAAGGCAAGGAACGCTTGATTGAACCGTATTCTCTCAGACGTACTCAAGCGGGGAATATTCTTTTGCATGCGATACGAGTTGATAGCGGTGAACATAGAAGTTACCGAATTGATGAAATCGAGAGCGCAGAAGTCACATCGCGAACTTTTGTGCCCAAGTATATCGTTGAGTTGACGCCCGCGGGACCTGTTCAAGCACCGTTGCAAGAAAGAGCCCGCCGCTCGTTTTCGTCCTACTTTGGATCGGATACAAAATATATTATTCGTTGTAGCAAATGCGGTAAGGAATTTGAGCGAAGTTCGCAGTATGATACGAGTTTAAATGCACACAAAAATAAAAGTGGTTACCAGTGCTATGGTGGTATCGGTCAGTTTGTGCGTCAGAAGCGTTCTTAATCACAGTTTCATTTTAACTCTTTAAATCTACCATTCGCAGACGAGAGCTTCTGGTTTCCAATATTGCTCAAAATGTTCCGCCTCCCCGATTTTTTAAGAATCTTTAAAGAAACGTTGTAAAATAGTCCATGTCAAAAAAAGAGTGACTTTCAGCGTATTACCATCTTTTTAATAGGTGCCCTCTATTTATGCCCGTGCAAGGTGATCTTCCCCCGCACAAAACCAGGCGGTGCTACTGAAAGAAAGTCCTTTATTCCAGCGCTCTTAAGCAGGGATTAAATGAGGCTGAAGTAGCCGCTATGTATAATGAGAAATATGGCGGCTTCATTACTTGAAAGATTTTTCTGTTGGAAAAGACGGGTTCAGGAGTTATACTAAAAAAGATTCGAAATTTTTATAGGCAAATCACATTACCCGTTATTTTCGTTTTTACATTGCCCATACTTGCTCTCATGTGCTGTTGTGTGGAATTGCCAGCACTCAATAAAATTTCTTCTCATCATTCTCATGAACATGTTCACGGTGATGCTGATCACCGTCATGAAAAAACAGGGTTACCTCACAGTCATAGCGAATGTAGTCATGCTGAAATTCTAGCGTCGCTTGTTAATCAAACCGTCCTCTTTTTTAAAGAAGTTTCTTCACCTCTGATCAACCTGTTTACGTCTTTTAAAAGCGGAAGTTTTCAAGAGCTTTTCACGGTTTCTCATTCACCACCCTTAGAGACTGGTCCTCCAGGCCATTTCTTTTCTCCAGTTCCTCTTTACCTCGAAATCTCCGTCCTGAGGATTTGATTCTTTTCTCTCATCAATCCTGAGTTAAGTCTTTTTCTGCCTTAATTCGGAAAAGCTTAACTCTTCTCAATTTTGTAATGCTCCCCTTTAAGCAAGGGAAATTTAAGTGACTACCGGCTCGCATTGTTTTTTGAAAAATTGTGTTGGTGTCATGTTCTTTAAGGATTGATGCGGGAAATCGGTATTGTACCGCTCAATCCATCGGTTTCTGGCGATTTCAAATTCGAATGGGTTATCCCAATCGTAACACCAGACGAGATCTTCTTTGATCGTGCGCATGACCCGTTCGGTGTCGCAGTTACCTTTGAGATTGGACCAAGTGGTAAAGATTTGCTTAAGCCCCAAGATTGATGCGCTTTGCATGAATCTCTGGCTTGTTGGCTGGCAGCCATTATCAGAGATCAGAAACAGTTGCTCTTTGAGAGACTCTTTGATTCCTTTTGGGAACCGGCTCATGACAGCCCGATTTAAGGCCATGAGCCAGTCTTCAGTTTTGGATTGAAGACCGAGGGAATAACCGACGATTTCTTTGGTGTACCAGTCGAGGACGACAACCAAATAAAACCAGCCCCAGGTCGCCATACGAATCTTGGTCATGTCAATGCCCAAAAATGATTGGGACGTTCAGCTCTGAGCTCTGGCCTTGTGGAATGGCGTTTGGCTTTGAGCTTGTAGTTTTTAGTGACCAGAAAGTTTTGCTCTTTCATGAGGCGGTAGACGCGCTTTTTATTCACCGGAATCCCTTGTCGGTACTTGAGGTGCGCCCAGACGCGCCGATAGCCCCAGAGGGGATGATCGGTCTTGAGCGCTTTGATTTGCTCAAGTAGCGCCTGATTCCGATCCATAACCGATTGAGATTTTTGACGCTTCATAACTCGAATTCGCTTTTTTTTAACTCAACGGTGGGTCACCGATGATGCGCTTGAGTTTGGCGTTCTCTTGGCTCAAATATTGTTCTTTCTTTGAGGCGTTTTTCTGTTCAAAGGCCTGATTGCCGTATTTTAAGAGCTGATCACGCCACAAATAATACTGAGTCTGGTTAATCCTAGTACTTTTGACACAGCCTTGAGATTTCGATCTGACCCGAGAGGCCTTCCAAAACAATTTTAAGCTTCTCGTTACCGGACCATTGACGGCGTTTCATACTGGCTCCTTCCTGTTAGAGCCAATACTAACTTAAAACCCCCTATTTGTTAATGGGGAGCAGGATAGAAATGTATCGAAAACTGTCTCGTATGTTACAAGGTCTGTTTGGAGACCGTCGTTCATTGCCTGACGAATGGAGGAAAACATGCGGAACCTTCGCACCTAAAACTTCTCATGGAATGCGCCAATATTTGCAATATCAGCGCTAACTTCCTGATTCTGGGCTCAGAACATCATGCCCAGACTTGCGGAGTTTGCGCAGATATTTGTGAGCATTGTGCCGAAGCCTGTGAGCGTTTGGCGGTTTCGGAGGATGATGCACCAATGAAAGCTTGCGCTGAGATTTGCCACAAATGTGCAGAATCGTGCCAACAAATGTCAGGTGAGAAAGCGAAGGTTGCATAAATCAATATAGGCCATACTAAAATACATGGGACAAAAAGTTCTCACGAATTGCTAACTCTATAGTTCTTGTTGTCCCTTCTCTAAGGTCCTCATGTCACGTGGAGTCTATGAGCTATAGAGCACATAGGTCATGAGCAACGGTGGAATTGGCGAGAAACATCAGAGAGTTTTTATTTTAATGTATATTATTTCTGGGCCCATTTGCCGGAAGAGTCCTGAATTAAATTGCCTTGCTTTGTCCGGTCGCGGTGAGTTTTCGCGAATTCCTTTTCCACTTTTGCAAGCCCTTCAGACCCAAGATGGTTCTGGGCAACAACGGTGTTGTAAATTAATTTCCGGTCGTGGTTTTCCGCTTCCACCAGCTTTTTCTCTTTGGACTGAATAGAAGGTTTGAGGATTGTAATAAAACCTTTATTATTTTCCCCGATCAAACCCTTGGCCTTAAGCGCCTGAAGTTCACGAACCCGGGCCTTTCGGTGGTTTAGGACATTTTGAACGTCCGGAGTCTTTTTTAATTGGTGCTCATGCTCACGGCAGGACATGCTGCCTAAAGCTAAGAGCACAAAAATTACTGGCCAATAAGAAATTTTTTTTCGAATCATCATTGTTGATCTCCTGTGTTGACTTTCTCCTGAAAAAATCATTTCATTAAAACCGCGCATGAATTCCGGTTGAAAACCAGGCGTCGTCATATTCAAAATCCGGGATATTGCTGCCGTTCTTGATCTGATTGCAGTTCACACTCCAGGTGAGATGCTTGTTGATTTGGTAATAGACCCCGCCAAAAAAGGAATACAAGTTTTCCCGTTCCGAGGGGAACCCATTCACATCACGGCCATCATAAATATTCCTTTGATAATGGAGTCCGCCGGCGAAAAGCCATTTCGGTGTGATGTGCCATGCAATATTGGGAGTGACACTGTAATAGGAGTAGTCGAAAAAATCTTTAAATCCATCATTGGATTCATTCCGACCGAATTGATTATTCAAGCGGATCAGGACGTGATGGGAAAGGTATATGCCGATTTCATAATCGATGGCATTGAGATTGTCCCTGCGCTTTGTCAAGCCGGGAGTTCCCGTCGCATCCCTCGTTTTGAATTTGTCATAGCCATGGTGACGAAAAATCCAGGAAGGTTTGTGATAAAGCTTGTCTTTAATTAGATAATGCTTAAGTCCGATCTTGACCTCGTTTCCATTATAATCGGCAATCGGCGTGTGCTGGCGCCTGAAGATGCCGTAACGATAGTTTGTTTCCAGGAAAAGTTTTTTCGGAATCAGCCTCAGTGCTGTCTCTGCCTTGAAATTCTGCTCAAGAATATTGCGATTCGAAGTATTGTAATAATTAATATGCCACAGGTCGTAACTCAGCCGGTAAATAAAACCTTTCTTTATCCGGTCGGTATATCTGATTGTCATTTCCTGTTCTGTGTAGAAGCTTCCTTTATGCGAAGAGGATTTCAGCGGAACGTTCAAATCGAAACCTTCAATCGCCGCATAATGAAAATCTAATTTTTCAATGAATGCTTTGGATCGCGGCGCTTTCCGCAATCGTTGCTCAAGCCCACTTGTGATTTGCTTAATTTTTTTAGATTCCTGTTGCTCCTCCAATTTGGCCGTCTGAATTTGTTCGGAGGTCAATTGAGCTCTCACTAATGGAAGAAAAAGAACCAAAAAAATAAATAGTCCTATGAAGGTGAGGCCCTTCTTCAAAAAACCCGGGCCTTTATTCATTTTCTTCAGCATCTTTTTTTCCAACACTTCGGAAAAGTTGGTCGGATTTTTTTTCGATGAATGTCCGGGTTCGTTTTAGTTTTTGTACAGGTTTTTCAGCATTTTTCTTCTGCGCTTTTAATGCCCTTGACGGTGCCGTTTCAGTATCCACAGGAGTCGTGGTATCAGTAGTCCCGGTTTCAACTACGGTTTCCGCGCTTCCTTCTACCGCCGTTGTTCCGCCTGTCTCAGCTTCAGTCGTTGCGCCAGTATTGACTTCCGCCTCGACTTCAGTGCCCGTTTCACCGGAGCCGATTTCTGAATTCGCTTCCGTATTGGTTTCAACACTTCCGGTTGTTTCTTCCGGCGTCAATTCGGTTCCGGTTTCAATTGTGGTCTCCGTTGTGCCTTCTACGGGTGTTGTCTCCCCAGTTCCTGCTTCGATGGTCGTTCCAGCATCCACTTCCGCTTCAACTTCGGGCGCAGTATCAAGATTTGTTTCTGTTCCAATAGTTGTATCTAGGGTTGCTGTGTTTTCCGTTGCTCCAGTGCCTGCGGCCGTTGTCGTATCAGTTTCTGTTCCACCTGAATTGATTTCCGCTTTGGTGCTTGTTTCAACACTGCCGCTTGTCTCTTCCGGCGTTAATTCTGTCCCGGATTCAACCATAGTTTCCGTTGTACCTTCGGTCGTTCCGGTATCCACGGTCGTTGTGGTATCAATTTCAGTTCCGCCTGTTGTCGTACCGGCATCCACTTCCGCTTCCACTTCAGTCGAGGTATTAAGATTTATTTCCGCCTCAACAACAGCGTTCGCTTCGCCGGAATTGATTGCTGTGTTTGTCTCGGTATTGGCCTCAATACTTCCGCTTGTTTCTTGTGGCGTTAATTCCGTGTCAATTTTAACCGCCGTCTCTGTTACGCCTTCCGCGGCCGGAGCCTCGGGCGTCACTGTTCCGGGGATTGCGCCGGTCGTTGTTTCAGGATTTGTTCCACTCGCCGTAACACCCCCATTCACTTCTCCGGTTGTAGTCATTTCTCCTGTCGTTGTACCGGTATCGACTTCGGCTTCAATCGTGGCACTTGTTTCGCCTGCATTGATTTGAACATTCGATTCAGTTGTTGTGCTTGAAAGGGGGGCCGTTGTTTCCTCATCAACCAGACTATCTGAGAGAGAAGTCCCATCAAAGGGGATGGTCGAATCAATTGAAGCGCTCGCTTGCACTTCCGCTTCTTTTTCTTCCTGGAGAATCGCTTCTTCCTCCTCGGTTTTAGCTTCTTTTTCTTCCGTTTGGACAGCTATTTCCGTCACGCTTGCAACATCTCCCAATGCTGCAAAAGCAAATGAAGTCATTCGAGAAAAGAAGAGAATAGAGAGTAAAAAGATAATCGCAACTGAAGTACGCTTACGATGCATAGTGAATGCCACTTCGATTTAGAAAAACCTTTATTAATATATTATCGGCAAAATTTTATATTTCAAGATACGTTTTGATTTTTAGAACTCTGCGGGAAAATATAGGGAAAAGAGACCTAAACTTCCATTCTCACAAAGAAACCCCAATCGTTGGAGTTGATACCGGCGGCGGAGAAAATTATCTTATCAGTGCAATACCATTTCGGTGAAGCCACGGATATTGGCGCTGAGGTTGATGCCAGCGGAGAATTATCAGGATCGGAAGCGGACATTGGCATCGAGGCAGATGTTGATCGGCCTGGTTCATACCCAGAATGTCAGCACTTTTGCCATTGCTGTAAGCAATCCTGAAAAGCCTGCCGCTAAGAATATTTACCAATGTATATTGAATAAAATGATATAGCATTGGTAACTCCCCTTGACATAGTTACCAACATAGATTATAATTTAGAAAGTTACATTGGTAGATAGGAGATCAAATCATGGAAATGTTGAAAGGTGTTTTAGAAGAAGAGTTGGCAAATAGCAGAAGAAGACTCTCTGCCTTTATGAAGGCGCTTAAGGAACTTCCCAAGGGGTCTCTTCACGAGAAAGAAATCAAGGGCAAGAAGTATTTTTACCGTGTATACTGGAACCCAAAATCCAAGAAGAATATTTTTGAATTACTGAGTGAAAAGCCTTCAGAGAAGGTGATTGATTCTTATGAGAAAGCTAAAGCCAAGAGAGCAAGTTATAAGAATCAGATTCGCATTCTTAAACTTCAAGTTCACTTTTTAGAGAGAGTCTTACGTGCAAGAGAATTTCAGATTGCTAAAGAATGTTCTAAAAAAGCTGCATGACGCAGGCTGTTTAGATCACATCATCTTAGTAGGTTCTTGGGCGTCTTATTTTTACGGACTTTATTTTAAATCTCCCGATTACTGCCTTTTGATTCGCACCTCGGATGTCGATTTCCTCATTCCCAATCCACGCAAGGTTCTCCTTTCGACCCAGCTTGACAAATAATAGCAATATGCTATTATTCATTATGCTCGTAACTGGGACAGGCATTATCTATGAGTTTATCAAACAATATCCAGATTCGCGCAGCTCTTTGACAGGATGGCTTCAAGTTATGAAATCAAATAACTTTAAACATTTCAATCAGCTCAGGCAAACAATCGGGTCTGTTGATTATGTAAAACCCTATACCGTTTTTAATATTTCTGGAAATAAGTATCGATTAATCAGCCTCATTAACTATGTAGTTACAATCGTGATGGTTGAAGACGTCCTAACTCATAAAGAATACGACAAAGGTAAATGGAGGAAATAAATGACATTCAATGTATTAGAAAAGAAACTGAAACCTTTTGAAGATCCTGTAAGTCACCCTCTTGGAAAATGGCTCTATCTTCATTTTCCTCCCAGACCCCTGACAAGTAAAAAAATGTATGATCACTATTACAAAGCGATCAACATTTTGATAAAGGAATTAGAGACGGAGAATTTTCCAAAAACAGTTCAGTCCGTCATTCAAGAACATATTAAATCAGTTATGACCTTCCTTGAAGACTATGAAAAACAGGAATTTCCTCTTAAATCAACTGATGCAGAGGAAGTGCTCCGCTTTCTCATGGAACAGAATGAGTTGAGTCAATATGATCTCGCCTCAGACCTTGGAGGCCAGCCTGTCGTTTCAGATATTCTTCGCGGAAAGCGAAAATTAACGAGAGAACATATCGAGCGCCTCAGTAAACGCTTTGGCATCAGTCCTGCTACTTTTTTCGTTGCCAAGAGTTGATAATTTATCAGCAGTTATGATTTGAAGATTGGCAGAATAATTTCGGCTCTTTAGAGTATTTTTTTAAAGTTGCTTGAGCGAACCTTTTTTCCACAATTGTTTTAAAAGCACGTGTGTAAGATCGCTATCTAGCGAACCACACGCAGTTCGAAAAGGGTCTAGAGCATCACCCTTACTTATCTCAAAAATCAATTTAGATATTACCGTTGCCGATAAATAAAGTTAAAGGCAGTAACGCCTTTTTTAGTAAAATCCGGTGTTTTAAAATAACGGATTCGAATACCGTTAACCTCCTATGAGTTCAATGACTAATCAATCTTTATCGTATTACAGTAACGCTTCAGCAGAGCAGCTTCTCGGGGAATTTGAAACTTCGCTCGCTGCAGGTCTTCTTGAGGGGGAGGTAGCGAAGCGGCTTGCCCAATACGGATTCAACGAACCCGCCAAAAAGAAAAAACGAACTGTCTTAAAACAAATTCTTCTTAAATTTATAGATCCGCTCGTTGCCGTCTTGGTAGTGATCGGGATCTTTTCATTTTTCTTCGGGGAAAGGATCGAAGCACTTCTTGTGTTATTTATGATTTTACTGAGCGTTTCTCTCTCTTTTTTCCAGGAGTACAAGTCCAATAAGGAAGCTGAAAAACTGACTGAGCTTGTGCTTGCTACCGCCACGGTATTGAGAAACAGCAAGACACATGAAGTTAAAATGCGCGAACTAGTTCCTGGAGACATTGTTGATTTATATGCTGGTGATATGATACCTGCCGATCTTCGCATCGTTTCTTCCAAAGACCTTTTCATAAATCAAGCGGCACTCACAGGCGAATCTTTTCCGATTGAGAAGATAGCGACGTCTGCGTCAGCATCGTCGAGCGGTATCTCAAATTTTTCTAATATCGCTTTCATGGGTTCAAGCGTAGTGAGCGGGACAGCTTTGGGTCTTGTGATCAAAACAGGGATTCAGACTCAGTTTGGTGAGCTTTCGCGCCGGCTTGTTACCATGCGAACCCAGACAAGCTTTGACAAGGGTATTCATCAATTTGTTTGGTTCATGATCCGCATTATGATCGTGCTTGTCGTTGTTATTTTTACGATCAACGCGCTTCAAAAGGGAAATCCTATTCAAGCATTTCTATTTTCGCTCGCAGTAGCCGTAGGCCTGACACCGGAAATGCTTCCTATGATCGTGACTATCAATCTCTCCAAGGGCGCTATTGCCATGTCCAAGAAGAAAGTAATCGTAAAACGTTTAAATTCAATCCAAAACTTGGGAGCTATGGATGTGATCTGCACGGACAAGACAGGAACCCTAACGCTTGATGAAGTCGTGCTTGAAAAATATTGCGATGTAATCCGCAACGAAAGTAATGAAGTTATGCGCTACGCTTACCTCAACAGTTTTTATCAAACCGGACTAAAAAATCTGCTCGACAGAGCTATCCTTAAACACGAGGTTGTGATCCCGGAATCCTGTCGAAAAGAGGATGAAATCCCTTTTGATTTTTCTCGGCGCATCATGTCTGTGATTGTTGAGATTCAGGGCCAACAAACGCTTGTCACAAAAGGAGCGCCTGAAGAAATCTATAAGCGTTGCAGCCATTATGAATTGGATGGAGAAATCTTTGAAATGGAAAGCCTAATCCTTTCTGATCTTAAAGAAGAGTACGACAATTTGAGCGAAGATGGCTTCCGTGTTTTAGCGGTGGCTTATAAGAATATGTCCGAGAAAAAAAGCGTTTACTCAAAGGAGGATGAAAAAGACCTTGTTCTTATAGGCTATCTTGCTTTCCTTGATCCTCCAAGACCTAGTGCAAAGGAAACGATTCAGACTTTAAGAAATCTTGGCATCGACTTCAAAGTTTTGACCGGTGACAATGAGCTCGTGACTAAAAAAATTTGTAGCTACGTTGGACTTAACGTTGAAGGTTTGGTTACGGGCGACACACTTGAGAAGCTTGATGATTTAAGTTTGCAGCAATTGGTTAACTCAACTACAGTTTTTTCACGGCTTTCACCTCTCCAGAAAGAACGTGTCATTAATGCGTTGCACAAGAACGGTCACATTGTCGGGTATTTAGGGGATGGAATTAATGATGCTCCCTCCCTAAAAGCTTCGGATGTTGGCATCTCGGTCAATAACGCGGTGGATATTGCCAAGGAATCTGCGGACATGATCCTGCTTGAAAAAAATTTGCTTGTGTTGAGCGACGGCGTCCTCGAAGGACGTAGAACATTTTCAAATATCATGAAATACATCAAAATGGGTGCAAGTTCCAATTTCGGAAATATGATCAGCATGACAGGCGCGAGCTTATTCCTGCCTTTTTTACCCATGACTCCAATCCAAATTTTGCTCAATAATTTCCTTTATGATCTGTCACAGACCGCGATTCCGACAGACAGCATAGATCCGGAATACTTGCTTACCCCAAAAACATGGGACATTGGCGCCATCAGGCGTTTCATGCTGTTGTTCGGACCGGTTAGTTCGCTCTTCGATTTCATAACCTTTGGAGTACTTCTTTTTATCTTTCATGCTACGCCGACTCAATTTCACACGGGCTGGTTTGTGGAGTCGCTGTGTACCCAAACACTTGTCATCTACATTATCCGCACAGCTAAGATCCCGTTTATTGAAAGCTGGCCAAGTCTTTTTCTTATTTTTACATCACTTCTCATTATCATAATAGGACTTTGGATTGCCTATACGTCTTTTGGAGCCGCATTTGGTTTCGTCCCACCATCCTTTTTTTATTCGGTCTTTCTATTCCTAATTGTGGGAGCTTATCTTTTTATGACACAGAAAGTCAAAGGTTACTACACCAAGAAGTTCGGCTACTAAGTCCAAGCATTTTACCTACACGCTCCTCAACGAGTTGACGTTTTCTTTAAAAAAGAACAGCAACCAGTTACGACAGTTATTCAAACTGACGAATGTTAAACTGTCAGCACAAAATGTTAGCACTTTTGATGGTAAATGATGGTAAAGCTCGGTCAAAGATGGTCAATTGATGTCCCACCAAAATTGTCCCAACTTCAAATTTCTGGATAACTTCGGTCATAGATGGTTAAAGTTGATCAACTAACTTATTAACCAATTGTTTGATGAATGTATGATATCTGTCCGGCTTTCCTGACAACAAGTCCTGCGAAATGAAATTATTTCCGTTAGAAAAGTTGATTAATCATTTACTGATTAGGAGATGGAACGTTTGGCATGCTTTTTGATTGAAAACAGTATGTCGGGGAAAAATCTGATATTAAGCATCAGGGATAGAGCCTTAAGGGAATTAATTTATGAGAGGAGAAACAAATGAACAATAAATATGACATGGTTTTGCTAATGACCTTGGCTTTCTTTGTAAGTGGTTGTTCAACAAATTCGGGAGGCTTGACAGAGCGCGAAAGCGGCGCACTTTTGGGCGGGGGGCTGGGGGCCGGTACGGGGGCAATCATAGGACATCAGACTGGACATGCGGGTGCTGGAACGGCAATTGGTGCTGGAGCAGGTGCTTTAGCGGGTGCTTTGGCTGGAGAAGGTATGCGCAGATCAAAAGAAGAGACAAAACAGGAAATGCGTCAAGAAATGATGCAACAACAATATCAACATAACCAACCTACTGTTACACCTCAGCAAACATCGACAGCTGCTGGAGAAGTTCCAGTGAAATATAACCCAAAGACGGGTCAAACTTTTCCTGGTAGTTACGACTATGATCCAAATACTGGGGAAAAACTTGAGTACATCAAAAAATAACAACAATTTATTTTTTTAAAATATGCGAAGAGAACAAATCAGGATTGAACGATCCATAAGATTCAAATGGTTTCACTGGAAAGCTTTGATCGGTTTTCTTGGATTCCTCATCCTTTTTGCGCTTTTTTATACTCATCGAATTATTAAATATCAGGAACCTCAATTTTTAACCTTTAGGGAATTGAAAGAACTTTCTCGAAATCCCTATCCCGGCTGGTTTCTCGAGAGAAAATTACAACACTTTTGGAAAACGCCCATTATAGACAATAATGCTTATTATCATGGCCATGGTGCCGCCGGGCGTCACCCAGCGGATCAGAAACTAGGGAAATATCTGCGTTTAGTCAGTTGGAACATCGAAAAATCGCTTCATATGGCAGATGCTATCACAGCTTTCTCTCCGGCAAAAAAATTCGAGGATATAATTGATCCTTCAAAAGCTCCACCGGATTCTTCCTTTCGTCATGAAATCTTACGGCAACGCGAAAAATTGACAAACGCCGATATTATTGTGCTTCAGGAAATGGATATTGGGATGAAGCGTTCTGGATATATCAATGCTGCGGGTGAACTTGCAAAAGCTTTGAGTATGAATTATGCCTATGGCGCGGAGCAATTGGAGATCGATCCAGTTTATCTTGGGCTCGAGAAAGTATATTACACAGGCGGCAAAGTTATTGATCAGGAACAAACAGATTATTATGCGGTTGATCCTGCTCGTTACAAAGGAGTCTTTGGTTGTGCAGTGCTTTCTCGTTATCCCATTAAATATGTTCGTGTTTTCCAATTGAAAAACCAAGGTTATAACTGGTATTTCGGTGAAAAGCCTAAGATTGGTTTCGTTGAAAAGGCAAGACGCGTTGGCACTGAAATTATTTTTGAAAATCAACTAACTCGTGAAATGAAAGCAGGAGGAAGGATTTTCTTCAGAGTAGATCTTACGGTCCCTGGACTTCCTGAAAAAACATTAACCATCATTAATGTTCATCTTGAGATCAAATGTTTGCCAAAAGCCCGCGAAGCGCAAATGGCAGAAATTCTTTCTTACATTAAAACAATTAGGCATCCCGTCATTTTGGTTGGGGATTTTAATTCTGCTCCACAGGATTTGAGTCCTACTTCAGCTTGGAGAATTACTGAAAGGCTCGCTAAAAATCCGGAGACTTGGTTTACCGTAGGAACGAGTGCAGTACTTCCTCATGCTCTGGCGATTAACACAGCTCGCTTGGTTACTAAATTTACTATGGATTTGCAAGATCCCTTTGCTCCTAATATCAATGTCGTTTTGCCGAATCCTGTAAAACCCATGTTCACCATGATCGAACATTTCCGTTTTCAAGATGGGGGCGCTTTTGATTTTCGTGGAGATGGAACCCGGTCCGTCAATGGAAAAGAAGGAATTTTGGCAAATTCAAACCAAAGAGATTTGAAAGGATTTAAAACTACTTTTAGTGTTAAACGTCCGATAGCCATTGTAATCGGTAAATATCGCTTAGACTGGATTTTCGTCAAATCTTTTTTAAAAGACCCTTATGATAAAACAGCTTCATTTCGTTTCGCTCCGCATTTCGGGGAAACATTGGAAGAAATGAATACCAGTCTCAAAGTGCCTATTTCGGATCATCATCCTAATGTGGTCGATATTCCATTCAAAGAACCTAAGATTAAAAATTAATTTTGATATACCTCAACATTTCAAAATTTCCTTTTTAACATAAAGGCGTTTAGGTCATCAAATTTATCTGATTTTACAGACATGTCAGATCTTTCAGGCAGTTCTATATTCAGATCAAGTCAAATTTTCTAAAGAAAAGCATTCTTTACTCTTTTGCTTCTCAAATTAATTATTTTGGCATGAGTTTTGAGATTCCTATGGCTAGATTGAACAACTAGCTAATAAAGGAGGGTGCGACAATGACGAGAGAAAATAAGGGAGTTTTAGAATCCGTTAAAGAGATGGTTGTCCATGCTGTTGAGGGAACCGGGGATATTGTGAACGCTTTTATTGATATTCTCGGTAATGTTGTGCAACAGACGATTAAGGCAACAGGAGCAACCGGAGTAAAACTGATCGATTTAATTTCTGATACGATCCATATCGCTATTCAAGGTGTTGTTGAGATGGGCGGTGATTTAGGGCAGGCCATTAAAGGAATGACGATCGGTGTTCTTCGAATGAGTGGCGCTGTGGGTCATGAGGCTCTTGATTTGATTGGCCGCTTTGCAAGTCTCTTAATCAAATATACAGCAAAAATAGGAGGAGATTTGGGAGTAGCGGCAAAAGGTTTGATCGAGGGTGTTATTGATACAGCTAGGGAGCTGGGTTTAAATGTGGAAGAAGCGGTTTCTGAAGCAGCAACAGGAGCTGTGAAAGCGGGTTATGAAATAAGTGCCGAGGTAGGTGACAAACTTCGGGATACTTTGAAAGGAACAATCGCGGGAGTCAAAGTGGTTTTAAAAGAGCCTTTCCGCAAGGGTAATAATAAGGATGGTTATAAGAAGGACGTTGCTTAAAGAAGAAATTAAATTTAGGTTTTCCGGTTTTGAAAAAGTGATACAATAAGCAATTCCATTGGGTTGAAGTAAATAGTTCCTAATGGAAACGTTCTTGAAAAGCAAAAGGAGAAGTTTAGCCCGTTAACCTATGCTTTCACTTATAAAGAATCTTCGTGCTTTAGATATTCTTTTTCCATTTGAATCGCTCTCTTCGAAACCGGAGGTGTTCTGGCTTCAAGCAGGCAGTGATTTTGTTATTTCTTTGGCCTGCTTTGCCAGTCTTGCGGCTTTGATTCTTTTCCTACGTTCCCGCCGTGATTTAGGTTTTCGGGTTATCTTTACGCTTTTCGGTTTACTTCTTTTTTTCGCAGGCGTTCTTCATATTGTTCACTTATTAGCCCCGTGGTATAAGATTTATAGTTTCGAAGGATTCATCAAATTTGCTACAGCTTTTTTTGCCGTCATTTCTTCAGTCTTTCTGTGGAAGTTAATCCCCGAAGTAGTTGCTCTTCCTGGGCCAAGTCAATTAAGGGAAGCGGTTGAGCAGCTCAATCAGCAGAAAGCAATCCACGAACAGGCTGAAACCATATTGCGCAAAGCACAAGCAGAGTTGGAATTGACGGTCCAAAAGAGAACACACGAATTAACGGAAACAAATCAGGCCTTAAAAAAACAAATTGTGGAACGTAAACAAACAGAACATGAAATTCGACTTCTACCTTTAATGATGCAAGCTATTAGTGAAGCGGAAGATTTTCACTCGGCTTTAGAAGTGGCGATTCAAAAAGTATGTGAAGTTACTCGCTGGGATTATGGTGAAGCGTGGGTTCCGCGTCAAGATGGAAAGGTATTGGAATCTAGTTCTGTTTGGTGTGGGCCAGAAAGTTTAAGAGCATTTCGGGAGATTAGGCGGGAACTGAGGTTTCCATTCAATATAGGATTGCCCGGTTCTGTGTGGGCTTCAAAGAAGCCAAGTTGGTTTGAAGATGTTCCGTCGGTGGAATCTGATTCAAATTTTTCCCGCTTGGAGATTACAAAAGAAACTGGTATCAAAGCTGCTTTTGGAGTGCCAATCGTTGCCAACGATAAAGTTGTGGTCGTTTTAGTTTTTTTTATACTGGAGCTACGTGAGGAGGATAGGCGCTTGGTGGATTTGGTTTCAACTGTTGCAGCTCAGTTGGGTTCCGTAATCCAGCGCAAGCGTGCTGAAGAGGCGCTCAAGAAAGCTCACGAAGAGTTAGAAAGGCGTATTCAGGAAAGAACACAAGAATTGCAAAAGGCTAATCTAGCACTGCAGGAAGAAATTGTAGAATGCAAGCTCATCGAAGAATCCTTAAGAAAATCGCAGGGAAGTTATCAAACGCTTGTCAATTCGATTGATGGTATCGTTTGGGAATATGATCTTAGAACAAACAAATTTTTATTTGTGAGTCAACAAGCAGAAAGGATACTGGGTTATCCAGCAGAAGCTTGGCTTGCCCAACCTACGTTTTGGCAAGACAATATTCACGGCGCTGATCGCGCGGCAGCGGTGGCATTTCGTACTAAGGTGGGTCTTGAGAAAAAAGGTGGACAGTTTGAATATCGTATGGTCTCAGCAATCGGCCGAAGAATATGGTTTCGAGATATGGTAACGGTAGAGGTAGAAAATGATCAAGCGATCAAACTAAGAGGTGCGATGGTAGACATTACCGAAACCAAACAAGTGGAGGAAGCTTTAAATCAAGAACGAAATTTCGTTTCGGCAGTTCTTGATACGGCAGGCGCTTTGGTATTGATTTTAGATGCAGACGGAAGAATTGTCCGTTTTAATCTGGCTTGTGAACAGATCAGCGGTTATTTGGTAAATGAAATCAAAGGGAAATATTTTTGGGATTTGTTTGTCATTCCAGAAGAAGTTTCGCAGGTCAAGGCGATATTTAAAAGGTTATTAGCCGGTCAGTTCCCAATTAATTATGAAAGTAATTGGGTTGCGAAAGATGGAAACCGCCGTACCATTACTTGGACAAGCACCCTTCTTTACGAAAAAGAGGGATCTGTTGCGCATATGATTGCAACGGGTATCGATATTACCACACGCAAAGAAGCAGAAAAGAAGCTGACAGAAGTTGTAACGGATTTAGCGTATTCTAATGAAGAGCTGGATAAATCCACCCAAGAACTTAAAGAAGCAAATGAAAGACTTAAGAAATTAGATGAATTGAAATCTCATTTTATTTCAGTCGCTTCTCATGAATTAAGAACTCCTCTTACTTCGCTCAAGGGTTTTGTCGAGACAATTCTACAGGGTGAAGTTGGGCCGATTAATCCAAAGCAGAGCCAGTTTCTAGGTTATGTCAAGGAAGCGACTGAGCGTTTACATCGTTTGTTAAACGACCTTTTAGACATTTCTAGAATTGAATCTGGTCAGGTTAAAATGAGAATAGATTTGACCGACTTGAGAAATTTATTGAGGGAAGAGATTACTATTTTTAATCCCCAAGCAGCTGAGAAGGGAATTTCGTTAAATTTGGAGACTGATGAGAATTTGAGGCCCATTTATTGTGATGCAGATAAAATAAGAGAGGTGATGGATAATTTGGTGAGCAATGCGATCAAATATACTCCCGAAGACGGCAAAATAAAAATTTCCGTCCGGAATCATAAAAGCAGCGTTCAAATCGAAGTGCAAGACACAGGTATCGGAATTAGAAGTGAAGATCAAGACAGAATTTTCGAACCGTTTCAATATATTGAAAAGAATGGGATTAACTACGCAGAAAGTACGGGTTTGGGGCTTACATTGGTTAAGAAAATCGTTGAAGTTCATGGCGGTGAAATTTGCGTGAAGAGCGAAGAAGGAAAGGGTTCTACATTTAGCATTGTTTTACCGCTTGGAAGCAAACCTGAAGAAGTAGATAAAACACAATGGGCAACGGCTTATGAATAAAGAAATTTTAATTGTTGATGATGATAAAAAAATTAATGAACTGATTGATTTTCGACTTAAACAGCAGGGTTATTCTACTTACAGTGTATTTCAAGGAGCGGATGCGATTGAGTATGTTAAAAAGTGCAAGCCCGTTCTTGTAATGCTGGATATTCGTTTGCCAGATATTAGCGGAGTCGAAGTATTAAAAGAATTGCAGAAGACTAATCCTGAAGCTCATGTGATCATGATCAGCGCTCATGCCGATGTTAAAGTGGCGGTTGATTGCATGAAATTTGGCGCTTACGATTTTATTGAAAAACCATTAGCGTTTCCCGAACTCGATACTAAGGTCAGACATATTTTTAAACAGTTTCGTCTTACAGAAGAAGTTTCAATGCTTAAGAAAGAATTAGGAGAGAAATATAAATATAAAAGCATCATCGGCAACAGTTCAGCAATGGAAAAAGTACTTCATTGTATTAATGTTGCCGAGAAGAGTGAGATCAATGTTTTAATTGAAGGTGAAAGTGGTACGGGCAAGGAGCTTGTGGCAAGGGCTATTCATTTCAATGGTGTTCGAAAGGAAGGATCTTTTATTGCATTCAACTGTGGGGCGATTCCGGAAAATTTGCTTGAAAGCGAACTTTTCGGTCATGAAAAAGGAGCGTTTACCGGTGCCATACAGCAGAAGATTGGAAAATTTGAGCAAGCGCAAGGAGGAACTATTTTTTTAGATGAGATTGCCGATCTGTCAGCTCCTCTTCAGGTGAAGTTATTAAGAGTGTTACAGGAACGTGAAATCGAAAGAGTGGGCGGAACCAAACCAATTCCTATTGACGTGAGGTTTATTACAGCAACAAATAAGGACTTAAAGAAATTAGTGAGCGAAGGTAAATTTCGAGAAGACCTTTACTTTCGAATCAATGTTTTCCCCGTTCGCATTCCTGCTTTAAGGGAGAGGAAGGAAGATATTCCCGAACTCATACAATACTTTATTAAAAAACAAAATAGTAAACGTAAGCATCATGTAAAATTTGATAACAACGCTTTAAAAAAACTGATGGAATATCAATGGCCCGGGAATATTCGTGAGCTTGAAAATTTTATTGAAAGGATGTTGCTCATCAAAGGAGATGCCGAAGTTATTACGGAAGCGGACGTTGATTCCTTGGAAGTTATGGGTAATGAGAATCTAATGCAAAGTGTATCATCTTGGAATGATAGAGATAAGGTTATTGGTGATGCAGAAAGAATTCTTTTCGAGAAAGCTATTAAAGAGTCTGGTGGAAATATTAGCAAAGCTTCAAAACTTCTGCGAATCAGCCGCGATACTTTTTATCGGAAGATGAAAAAATATTCGATCAACAAATAAAATCCCCCCATAAAGATTTACTGTCTGACGATTGACAGTATTTGCCTGATTATTCTGACAGTTGTAATAGTTTAAGCTTCCAAGACATTCAGTATTTATTAATTCCCCCTCGTAAAAACGAAAATAAGCAATTGGCATGAAACTTGATCTTATCTAGCAAAGGTCAAGAAATTTTATAAGAAACGGAGGTTTGTCATGAACGGAAAAACAATGATTAAAGGAGGCGAGATTGGTTATTTGGACCCAGAGGAGAATGTGATTATTCTCAAGTGCTCTGATTTTCAAACAGGAGAGATGGAAGTGCTTCACGTTAAAGTTTCACCTGACGTAGAGTTGCAAGGGATAGCGTCTTTGTATGATTTGGAAGTAGGAGATGAGATTTTCGCGGATGTTTATCAAAACGATGTTTCAAGAGTTTTGAAGGCAATAGCTATTGCGCGGTAAATTTATTAAATGTTGACACGAGTCTCAGACAGGAAAGCTAAAAATGGGGAAACCAATCATGAAAGCGAAGATTCTTGTTGTAGATGATGAGCGTTCTATTTTGGAACTTCTAAAACATAAGCTCTTAAATCGAGGATTCGAAGTAGTGACAGCATCAAATGCATGGGAATTTTGGGGCGAAGCCTTGTCGACCAAACCAGACCTGATCATTCTTGATATTTGGTTGAAGGGTAAGTTGGGGACGGAAGTTTATAACGAGCTTCTCACTAATGGTTTGAATCCAAACATTCCGGTTATTTTTATTACAGCGCTCCTTGAAGATCGGCCGCCTTCTCATGCACGACCGGGGATTAAGTATGCACTTTACGGAAAACCATTTGATTTTAATGAATTGATGAAAGGTATTGATTGTCTTTTGGCTCATAAGGAATCAGCGTGAAGTACAGAAAAAGAAAGGAACTTAAAATGAAAAAAAGTCTATTGATGCTAGTTTTGATTTTGAGTTTTCTCTCATTTCAGACAATAAGCTTTGGGAAAGAAATGATAAAAGGCATCCAAGGTGAACTTACTGCAGTGAATGTTGAGGCAGCCTCACTTCAGATTTTACCGGAAGATCAGACAGATAAAAAAGAGAATATCAATGTTATTGTGCTGAAAGACACGCAGTTTAACGGCTTTGATTCACTGACGGAGTTAAAAATTGGAGATGAAGTTTCTGCAGAATTACAACGGAATGAAAAAACTGGATTATGGGAAGCGCGCTCCATTGCTATTACGAAGGTTAAGTTGAGAGACACGGTGTTGTGAAGACTTAATTAGAAAAGGGAGATTCCAACATGATAAAAATTTGCCCGTTTAAAAAACTTGTTTTTTTGATTGTTTTAATGGTTTTTTTGACGCCTTCAGTGTTTGCCAATATCGAAGTAGGTGATTATTCTTGGTCTGACAAATTGAGTCGTGGAGTTTTAAACGTTATTTCTTCTCCAGTTGAGATCGCCAGGTCGATTCATGTGACCACTAATACGAATGGTCCTGGTTATGGTTGGACCGTCGGTTTGGTTAAAGGTGTGGGTTTGACAGTTGTTCGAATCGGCGCTGGATTGGTGGAGATTGTTACTTTTCCGTTTGATTTTCCGGATAAAAACAAAGCACCAATTTTAGAGCCTGAATATCCATGGCAAAAATGGAGCATGGAGTACACAAGATAGTTTAAATTTGGGAGGCTGTTATGATCTATAGAGCGAAAAATTATAGTCATTTGATCGGGGTGGAAGGTTTTAGCGAAAAACTTCTTGAGAACCACCTCAGTCTTTACGAAGGATACATAAAAAATGCCAATCGCCTACTCGAACATTTGGAAAGATATTTGGAAAACGGCGAGATGGAAAGACCCGAATTTTCTGAAATTAAAAGGAGACTTAGTTTTGAATTAAACGGAATTAAATTGCATGAGTACTATTTTGACAATATGGTGAAATCTGATACCGAATTGGATAAACAATCTAAATTTTATAAAAAAGTAACCCATGAATTCGGTTCTTACGAAAAATGGCGTATGAGTTTTTTTGGCGTGGCCAGTATGCGTGGTGTGGGATGGGCTGTGGTTATTTATGAGCCACTATCGGACCTTTTGATGAATACATGGGTGGATCAACATCACATCGGACATGTGATGGGATCTGCTCCAATTTTAGTCTTGGATTTGTGGGAACATGCCATATTGCTCGATTATGGTTCCAACAGAGCTGCTTATGTCGATGCTTTTTTCAGAGTGATTAATTGGCCAGTCGTTGTTTCTAGATTCGAGGAGGCATCGGTTACGTTTAGATCCGAATCAGATTTAATTCACACACGGGCAAAAAAGGAGAATGGCAATGCCAACGAAAAAACATTTACGCGGAGTCGGAACAAAAGAGCAGCGACAATACGAGCACATTAAAGAAGCCGCTCAAAGATCAGGTAAATATGGAAGCCGAGCAAAAGAAGTGGCTGCTCGGACTGTTTTGAAACAGCATAAGAAAAAACATCATCAAAAAGGACATTAATTTTTTCAAATTTTATGATTCATTCGCAATTTAAAAATAAAGGAGAGACAAAATAAATTGTCGCTTTTGAAAATGAAACAAACAAAGTGCCAAATTCACAAATAAACAAGGAGAAAAAAATGAAAAACAGAATCAAACACGACAAACTTCAGCAAGCACTTGAACTACTCAATGAAGCTGCTCAAGAAAAAAAGGAAGAGTTATACGAATTAATCGGCGGTCGCTATTCTCATATTAAGGAAATTCTGACTGAATATGCGGATAATGGAAAAACAGCCGCCAACCATGTTAAAAAACGGTTTGTCAGAGGTTTGCACAATGAAGAAAAAAAAGTCATGAATATGGCTGAAGACCTCAATGAAAGAATTCATGACAATCCATTGCTCTTTCTTGGAGGAGTAGCTTTAAGTTCCTTTATTATTGGATTTTCATTAGGTCATAAAAAATGAAAACAAAGATTAAACTTGAGAAAGAAGAAAGGGAAAAGATAGGGCAGAATTTCGCCGCCCTTATCGGGCTCGGTTTGGGCGGCTTCATTAAGAAGTCCAAAGATTTGGCTTTTGATTTAGCAAAAGTCAAATCGGCTTTATATTATTTAAAAAGCGTTGAGACGGTAAGACAATTTTTCTTTGGATTGTTTCAGATTATATGTTCCATTTCATTTTTATTTTTTGGAATGGCTATGATTCATCTTGGAGTGTTGATGTTTTTGCCGTTTAGCCATTCTATTAAGGCTTTAATTATTCTTATTCTCGGCGTGATTTATGTTTCGACATTTTTATTTGTGCTTTTTTATTTATTTTCGGGAGATCGATGGCTTAAAGGTGCTATGAAGTTCAATCCATTGACTGAAGAAGTAATAAAAAAAATTGTGAAAAGAAACAATTTGTAGTTGGTAAGTGTCTTATTTTTGATGCATTAGATGTCTTATTATTCTTACATAATGAATCATGCTCATCATTTTTTAAGGAAAATAAATTGGCATGGCATTTGTAATTAAATGTGTAAATAAGCAGGATCAGAAATTTATATGAACGAGGAGACAAGATATGATTCAGAAAATTGAAATACTCAGCCTGGTGATTTTGATCGCTGTGGTAGTCATGGGTTGCGAAACATCTCAAGGGTTTGGACGTGATGTCCAACATTTGGGAAAAGACATTGAGCGAGTTTAATCTCTAAATTGTTTAAAACCAAAGGAGGATTACCATGTTGCAATGGTCATTTGCTTTTTTTGTTCTCGCGATTATTGCAGGACTTTTTGGTTTTACGGGTATTGCCGTAGGAGCCATGGAAATTGCCAAGGTTTTGTTTTTTATTTTCTTGGTGCTTTTTTTAGTTTCTTTATTGGTTGGAGTTCTCTTGATTGGAACCATAAGACGACCTTAAGTTTAAAAAAAATGAATGCAAGTCGATCCTAAAAAAAGGAGAAAGCCGATATGAATTCATTTACGAACCGTATTGCTCGCGCCATAAAATTGGACCCGACTCTTTATGAGGAAGTCGAACACGACACCGAAGCGTTGGGTCAGGCAATCGTAGTAGTTGCTCTTTCAAGCGTGGCTGCTGGTATCGGAGCTGCACCCACGATGGGTTTTTCGGGGCTTTTTTGGAGCCTGCTCATTGCATTCTTAAGTTGGATGTTCTGGGCTGGAATTATTTACTTTGTAGGGACGCGTTTGCTGGGAACTCCCAATACGATGACGGATATGGGTGAATTGTTAAGAGTAATTGGATTTGCAAGTGCCCCCGGGTTTTTTCGTATCTTGGGGGTTTTCACCCAGCTTCAAACCATCGTTTTTTGGGTCACCGGTATTTGGATGCTGATTGCGATGATCATTGCGGTCAGGCAAGCCTTGGATTTTTCTTCAACGGCCCGGGCGGTTGGTGTCTGTGCTGTTGGGTGGCTACTCCAAATGCTGATCGCAGTTTTATTGGTCAAAATCATTGAACTATTTTACGCTTCCGGTCCAGTATTCTAAAGGAGAAAGCAAAATTAGGAAGGAGGGAACTGTGTGGACTAAGGAACAGCTTCAAGAAACAATTCAAAATAAAATGTCTGATTACCTTTTGGTTGTGGTTTCGAATCGTCAACCTTACAGTCATATTTTGAAGTCGGGAAAGATTTTTTGTCAAAGACAGTCGGGAGGTCTAGTGACTGCCTTAGATCCAGTTATGCAGGCTTCGAATGGTACTTGGATTGCTGTTGGCACGAGCCCTCATGATCGAATCGTATCAGCTGAAAATCATAAAGTGATGATTCCTCCAGAAAAACCCTCTTACGGACTCCGAAGAATATTTTTATCCAAAGAAGAAATTGATCGTTATTACAATGGCTATTCGAATGAAGGAATTTGGCCGCTTTCACACATTGCTTATACACGGCCTGTTTTTTCAGCGTCTGACTGGGAAATTTATCAAAAAGTGAATCAAAAATTTGCCAAGGCTATTTTGGAAGAAGTAGGAGACCAAAAAGCTTTTGTTTGGGTCCAAGATTATCATCTGATGCTTGTCGGTAAATATTTGAAGGAAGCAGGCTGCCAGAACATTATCACTTCGCTTTTTTGGCATATTCCTTGGCCTAATCCAGAAGTATTTCAGATTTGTCCTCAGAAAAAAGAAATTTTAGAAGGGTTGCTTTCCTACGACATTCTGGGTTTTCAAATTCTTTATCACTGCGATAATTTTTTAGCAGCAGTTGACCGAGAACTCGAAAGTCGCATTGATCGTGAAAAGGTGTCTGTCAATTATCAAAACCGGGAGACATTGGTGCGGTCTTTTCCTGTTTCTGTGGATTTCGAAGCCATTTCATCAGAAGCAGACTCGGATATTATGAAAACAACAGCTGATCGGATCCGTGATCACTTCTCCCTGGGCGATAAAAAATTGCTGGTGAGTATCGACCGGATTGATTATACAAAAGGAATCCCGGAAAAATTTAGAGCCATTGACCGTTTTTGCGAAAAATATCCTGAGTACAAAGAAAAATTTATTTTTTTTCAGTTGGGTGAAATAAGCCGCCTCCATGTGCCGCGTTACAAACAACTTAATGACGAGCTCAATACTTTGATTGAGGAAATCAACTGGAAACATTCTCAGAATTCATGGGTGCCGATTGTGTTTACGCGTTCCTATATGGATTATCAAGATATTTTGGCCCTTTATCGAATGGCCGATGCTTGTCTTGTAAGCTCGCTTCACGACGGCATGAATCTGGTGGCGAAGGAGTTTGTTGCTTCGAGGTCAGATTTAAACGGAGCACTTCTCCTTTCTCAATTTACGGGAGCGTCTCGGGAATTGGTTGACGCTGTGATCATTAATCCTTACGACGCTGAATCTTTTGCTGATGCTATTCGACAGGCTATCGATATGCCTCAGGAAGAAAGAGAGAAGCGAATGCGGAAGATGCGGGAAGTTGTCGAGCAAAAAAATATTTATCGATGGGCAGGAAAAATTTTGTCTCAGCTTCTAAAATTTGAATTTCAAGAGGTTTAACTATGAAACATCTTTTATCTGCATGGGATGAAATCACTTCGAAGGCCAGACAACACAAGCTGATATTATTTATGGATTACGATGGAACATTGACTCCAATTGTAGAACGTCCAGAAGATGCAAAACTTTCTTTACAGCGAAAAAAAATACTTCAGGGTTTAGCCCAAATGGAAGGGATTAAAATAGTAGTGATCAGTGGAAGGGCGCTAGATGATTTAAAAAAAATGGTTGATATCCCAGGAATTGTTTATGCAGGCAACCACGGGATTGAATTTGAAGACGGAAAAAGTTATTTTGTTTATCCAGGAGTTTTACCTTGGAAGAAATTGCTTGAAAAATTAGCTGATCGCTTAACACAAACTCTAAAACCTTTTCATGGTATTTTTGTTGAGAACAAATCTTTTACCTTGAGCATTCATTATCGTCAACTTTCATCTGAGAAAGTGAGTCAAGCCAAAGCCATTTTCTTAAAAACTCTTCGTTCTAAAGTTTATTTTTCGGCGTTTGTCATTACCAATGGGAAAAAGGTTTGGGAAGTAAGACCTCCAACAAAGTGGAATAAAGGCCGAATGATTCTATGGTTTTTAGCACGGTTTAACGTCCATATTCCTGAGGATATTTTTCCAATTTACATTGGAGATGATCAAACCGATGAAGATGCGTTTAGAGTTTTAAAAAAGATAGGTATCAATGTCAAAATTTCTCAAGGCATGGATGAAGTAAGCGAAGCCAATTATTATCTCCGTTCTACGGAGGAAGTCTTTGATTTTTTAAAATGTTTAAAAGTTGCTAACAAAGGAGAGAAAAGGAAAGCCAATGCTTATTGCTAAAACATCTGGAGTGTCTCAACCTTTTCGATTTTATACGCGCCTTCATCTTCGTGAACTTACGGGATGGAAGGCTAAAAATCTTAAAGAATTTGTAGACTACCTGAAAATTGCCCCCGATTCTATTATTTATCATCATACGCACCATTACCTTCAAGAGCACCAATATTTATCGCCAGAACCGCCGAATGATTTTGCGTATTGGGTAAGGGTTGCTCTCAATGAAAATGAACTTGCGGAAAAGCTTGCGAGTATTAACATCATCGAATTTTTGAACTTGCATGATCTGCGCGATAAGATTATTTCAACGGTTGAAAAATTCATTGAAAATTCGAAAGGAAAAATTAGGGAAGCCAATAAAGGTCAAGAATTTCATTTTTTAAAGTCCATCAGTTTTATTTTGCCTACGCCTTATGCGGCTAATTCTCTCGAGGAGTTTGCCACGATCTTGAAAAAGGTCACGATCCATTCCCTTTATTTTCATATGTTTGAAGCAAGACTCCGGCAAGGAAGGATAACCAATGATTTTTCACTTTGGATGGAGACATCTCTCGGTGAGAAAGAACTAGCCAAAAAAATCGCTAAGTTTGATCCCTACACATATACCATGGAAGGGTTGAGAGCAAAGATCATTCAATTTATTGAAACCCGATTGAAGGAGGTCGCTTCATGCAACGTTTGAAAGAATACGAGTCAATCACAGGACCTCAAGCGATTGAAGAACTCTATCTTTTAGCTGAAAAAACAAAAGGGTGGACCATTCAAAATATTAACTCAACTGCTGTGGGGGGAGGTGTCGCTGAAATTTTGAACCGAATGGTTCCACTTTTCCAGGAGCTTGGAGTCAACGCGAAGTGGGATGTTATTAAAGGAGGAGAAAAATTTTTCAAAGTGACCAAAAAATTTCATAATGCTCTTCATGGAAAGCAAGAAGATCTTCAATCGGAAGATTTCACAACTTTTCTTGAGACCAGTGAAGTGAATAATCAGACAATGGAATTGACGGGTGATGTTATTGTTATCCACGATCCGCAGCCCATTGTTCTGATTAATCGAAAGGACGAGCTAAAAAGAAAATGGATTTGGCGATGTCACATTGATGTCTCGAATCCAGATCCGCAGGTATGGGATTTTTTGCGCCCCTTTATTGATCGCTATGATGGATCTGTTTTTTCTGCTCCTGCTTTTAGTCAAGAACTTCTGATCCGCCAATTCCTCATTCCACCCTCAATCGATCCTCTGAGTGATAAAAATAAAGAACTTCCTTTTGGAACGATTCAAGCTGTTGTTGAAAAGTATCATCTTGATCCTGAAAAACCAATTGTGACGCAAGTTTCTAGATTTGATTATCTTAAAGACCCACTGGGAGTTATTGATGCTTTTGAAATGGTTCAGCGCTATATGGATTGTCAACTTGTTCTCGTTGGAGGTGAGGCTACGGATGATCCAGAATCGGCAGAGGTTTTGGCAAAAACAAAAGATCGCGCCAGTGATAATCCAAATATCCATGTGCTTGCAATCCCTTCTGGAAGTGATGTTGAAATCAATGCTCTTCAAAGAGCCTCGACCGTGATTGTTCAAAAGTCGATCAAAGAAGGCTTTGGACTTACGGTGACGGAAGCTTTATGGAAAGCAAAACCTTTGGTTGCCTCTGCGGTAGGCGGAATTACGTTGCAGGTAAGTCATAAATATTCGGGATTGCTTTGTCATAGTGTTGAAGGAGCTGCTTATGCGATTAAACAACTTTTACAAAATCCGGAATATGCGAAGAAACTCGGTGAGAATGGTCGCGAACATGTTCGCCAGAATTTTCTTTTAACAAGACACCTCAGAGATTATCTTCTGCTTTTCCTCTCCCTTTTCCATCAAGGAGATGTTATTCGCCTAGATTGAGCCTCATTTCTGACAGGCAAGGTTTCATTGATAGCTTGTTAGCAAAAAATGTTAGCACTTTTGATGGATAATGATGGTAAATGATGGTCAAAGTCGGTAATCAATTTCCCGCTAAACTAATTCTAACTTCAAATTTCTGGATAACTTCAGGCAAAGATGATTAAATATGGTCAACCAACTTAGCGAAATTGCAGAACAAATCAATATCATAGAGAAAGAACAAAATGGATAAAACAACCGTTAATAGAGTTCCGCATATTATTTTCTTATATTGGGTTATTAAAATAGCATCGACAACGTTGGGGGAAACCGGAGCAGATATGTTCTCCATGACCTTTAACTTAGGTTATGGAGCCACTATTTTAATATTCATGAGTTTTTTTCTCATATTGCTTGTCATCAAACTCTTCTTGAAAGGCTATCATCCTTTGGCTTACTGGCTGACTTTTACCGCCTCAGCGATCGCTGGTACCGCAGTATCTGATTTTATCGATCGCACGTTGAAATTTGGTTACGCGTTAGGATCCGCATTTTTGGTCACCCTGTTGCTTATCGCTCTTGCCATTTGGTACAAAAAAGAAAAATCGATCAATGTTGAATATATTACAAAGCGGTCCGTAGAGATTTTTTATTGGACCGCTTTTTTAATTGCGAACACATTGGGAACAGCAGCGGGCGATTTTCTTGCCGATAACATGGGACTTGGATTTCAAAAAAGTGCGATTTTAATAACCATAATCCTGATTATTATCGCTCTACTACACTTTTTTACAAAAATTTCCAGAACATTACTCTTCTGGGTGGCATTTGTTTTAACAAGACCATTTGGCGCAACATTTGGTGACGTTCTGACCAAACCCGTTGCTAAAGGTGGTATTAATTTCGGAACGATAGGTTCTTCAATCGTTTTTGCTATTATTTTGTTTGTTGCGGTTGCGCAGGAAACTAAAGTGGAGAAAAAAAGGATATCAGAATAAAACATGAAAATTTCAGCGCGATATTTTAAACCATTATTTTTTATGGGTTTACTTTCATGTTTCATTTTCCAAAAAGTTCTTTTTGCGGGCCCTCCGTATTTTACAGACGATCCCCTGCCCGTCGAATATAAACATGGCGAAATTATCATCGCTTCTACCTTTACCCGTGACAAAGGAGGATCTTTTGGAACGCTGCCGCACGTTGATTTCAACTATGGTTTGTGGCATGAACTTCAGTTCCATGTTTTATCAGCATTTGCTTTTAATCACGAAAAGGAAGCGGGTACAAATTACGGTTACGGAGATACCGAAATAGGTGCAAAATATCGTTTCATCCACGAAACAGATTTGATTCCGCAAGTCGCAACGTATCCTCAAGTAGAACTCCCAACAGGAAATGACAAAAAAGGTCTGGGAAATGGTAAGACTCAACTTTTTCTTCCGCTTTGGGCGCAAAAAACCAGGGGATTATGGACCGCTTATGGAGGAGCAGGGTACTGGTTTAATCCTGGTGAAGGAAATAAAAATTGGGTCTATACAGGATGGTTGTTGCAGCGAGATTTTTCAAAATGGCTTACTCTTGGAAGCGAAATTTTTTACCGGACGCGAGACAAGGTAGACGGACGAAGCGGTCTTGGGTTAAATGGCGGGGGACAAGTGAACTTTACTTCGAACCATTGTCTGCTTTTTTCTTCCGGGGCCGATGTCTACGGCCCAAAGCATTTCACGCTCTATATCGGCTACCAGTGGACCTTTTGAATCTCCCGATCTCATAATCCAATTGCGAAAGTCGTAGTCAAAAACTGTTAACACTTTTGATGGCTAACGATGGTCAATAAATTGAGTCATTAATTCCCACCTCGATACCTCAGTTTCTACCAAAAGTAAATACGGAAAAAAAAGAGAAAAGCCCCGATATTTTAAAATTATTTAATATAGAATAACTTGATGATGACTCAAAAAAATCATTCAAAAAATAAACTAACAGGTAAGGAATTCTTTCAAGCATTGGGCCCTGGTGTGATTACCGGGGCTTCTGATGATGATCCGAGCGGCATCACAACTTACACTCAAGCGGGAGCGAGGTTTGGTATGGGCATGCTTTGGACCATGTTTTTTTCTTTTCCGCTTATGTCAGCCATTCAGGAAATCAGTGTTCATATCGGCCGAGTGAGTGGGCACGGAATTGCGGGCAATTTGCGTCGCTATTATTCTAAATGGTTGCTCTATGGAGCTGTATTTCTGCTACTGATTGCTAATACGATTAATTTGGGAGCAGATATCGGTGCCATGAGCGCATGTTTGCAGCTTTTGATTGGTGGTTCCTCGTTTACTTATGTCGTCTTATTTACCATTATTTCTTTGCTTCTTCAGGTTTTTATCCCTTATACAAAATATGTCAATTATCTGAAATGGTTGACGTTTTCTCTCTTTGCTTATATTGCCACGGCTTTTTTTATTCACATCTCATGGATGGAAGCATTCAAATTTACATTTCTTCCTTCATTTTCGTTTGGGCGAGATGAACTGACAATGCTCGTCGCTATTTTAGGAACGACCATCAGTCCTTATTTATTTTTCTGGCAGGCTTCAGAGGAAGTCGAAGAACTGGAATGTGAAAAGGAAAAGCCAGTCAGAGAAGTGCCAGAAAAAGCCACGAGTCAATTTTTAAGAATCAAAATTGATACTTATGTAGGAATGTTTTTTCTAATCTCATTGCTTACTTTATTATTCTAACAGCTGCCAGCACCCTTCATGTGAATGGCGTTGCCCACATTCAAACTGCAGCGGAAGCTGCCAAAGCCCTCGAACCTTTGGCGGGACGATTCCCATCTTTATTTTTTTCACTTGGCATTATCGGAACAGGCTTGCTCGCAACTCCAGTATTGGCGGGTTCAGCGGCCTATGGAGTGGGAGAAGCTTTGAATTGGACCGTGGGACTTGAGAAAAAACCAAAACAGGCAAAAGGTTTTTATGGAATCATCATTGCCACAATGTTGGTGGGTTTATTGCTGAATCTTTTACGAATTAATCCGATACAAGCTCTCTTTTGGACGGCTGTCATTAATGGTGTTGCTGCCGTCCCGTTCATGATTGCCATGATGTTTATGACCACCAATCCAAAAGTCATGGGAAATCTAACACTTTCTTTTCCTCTCAAATGTATGGGCTGGATAACGACTTTAGTAATGTTGGCGGCAACCGCGGGATTATGCTTCACTTTTAGATGAAATTAGTCTGCTAAAATCATCCTCACCTCAAATTTATGGATAACTTCGGTCAAAGTTGGTAAACTTCTAGTCTTTATGACAGAATCATCCGCTAAAAAATTGATATTCTTACTCCAATATTGGTTCATCAGGATTGTTTCCTGGATTATTTGTCTCATTCCGTTCCGATGGGCTTTGGAAATGGCCAAGCCCGCGGGTGCGATTTCGTTTCTCATTTTAAAACGCGTGCGCCACAGGGCTGCTCAGAATTTAAGAAATGCCTTTCCCGAAAAAAGTGAAGAAGAAATTCAATTGATTGAAAAAGAATCATTTATTCATCTTGCTGAATTTGGGATCGAATGGTTAAAGATGCCCGAAATGATTAAATATCCAAAGCGATACCTCATTGATGAAGTCGCGGGAAAAGAAAAAATTCTAAACGAACTTAAAAAGAAAAATGGCGCGATTATCTTGGTGACGCATACTGCAAATTGGGAAATAATGGCTCTGATTCTGGGTGGATTATTTACGGAAAAATCAGTTGGAGCGTCAGTTTATGCAGTTGCCCGTCCATTTTATAATTCATATCTTTATCAATATGCCGTAAAGCTAAGAGCCGGTCAGGGTTTGAAAACAATCAATAAAATGGGCGGAGTGCGGGAAACATTTGATCGGCTCAAGAAAGAAAATGCTGTCGTTTGCATATTGATTGATCAACGCGTCAGTGAGGGCAGTATTGAAACCAATTTTTTTGGCCGGCCGGCATTAACAACAAGCCTTCCAATCATTGCTGCGCTTCGGTTGAAAACGCCCATATTTTTCAGTTTTTTGTATCAAACAAATGATCTTCGTTATGAAATGAAATTAGAAGGGCCCATTCCTATTCAAAGAACAGGAAATTTTAAAAAAGATATTCTAACCAACACACAAAATTTCGCCTTACGAGTAGAGCAAGAAATCCGAAAAAAGCCCTCTCATTGGCTTTGGATGCATAATCGTTGGCGCGTTGCACACGGTGCTAAGAATTAAATTGATGAACAAATTCTTCATATCACTCATCGCGGCAAACCTATCCCGTATCTTCCTAGCGGCCATTTTCGCTTAAGTCAGAAAAATTTGTAGCGTAAGCTTCAATAGGGAATAGTTGTCTGAATTTAGCCCAAAATTAAGATATATGTCACTTTATAAATAATATTAATAACTTTATTTATATTTTGAAATAACTTCATATTTTTTCTTCTAAATTTTAAAAATACCTTAAAAAACACCTTATTTTAATCCGCAAAACCTTGACTCCTAATATCGCCACAGGTATACTTTCACGTAATTTAAAAACATATTAAAAAGTTTTTAAACGGAGCTTAACACTTAAATGATCGAGGTCCAAAAAGCGCACCATTTTATTTGGCTCAGAGTTATTTCCGTCCTCGTTTTAATCACTTTCATAACGACCCAACTCGATCTTAAACGCGCTTATGCTTACAGTTCAGCGGTAGCACTTCCAGCCCAAGTTTGGCAAAAAGACCTCAAAGATAAAAAAGATACTTTCGGAGATATTCGTTATTCCGAAGATTTTTCCAAGCATAAGAAAAATAATACACCTGAAGTTACCCTCAATAATTACCAAACGCTTCAACAACCGCCTCCGCCGCCGAAAGAAATAACCTTTACAGATTTTGTTAATGTGGAAAAACCACTCACTCAGGAAGGTAAAGATGTGAGCTGTCAAAAAGAAGGCGGTTTTCAAACTTGTACAGTTCCGAATCAAAATACACCCGACTGTTCGGTCAGTGGAGCTCAATGTGGTTATTACAAGACAGATACAGAACACGATAACCGTATTGTTGAAATAGGAGATTTCACAAATCCAGACGATAAGGATAAACTTGAAGTTAAACAATTTAATTATGATGATGGAGCAAACTCGGTTCAAATTACGACACGCGGACTCAAGGCAGATGATGTTGATACTTTTCAAACTTATTCACTTGATCCAGCCACACACAATGTTAATCAATTGTTAAAATCCGGTATTATTCTTAAGGATGCTGATCAGACCGAACATTTTCTTACCTTACGATCTTATGACTGGAATAAAAATGAATTAACAGTTTATGATCCGACTTCGACAGCAACTCAAGTATGGCAACTTGAGAATCGTGAGCCTGTTCATTTGCTTGCTTATCAAGGGCCTTATGATCAGGATTCAAATCCTAAAACTCCAGATGTGAATTTGAACGTAGAATATCAATATGAAAAAGACCGTATCATTTACTATGATCACAACAACAATACCTTTATTATTCAGAATGTGAATGGGGGACTAGTCGCCTCAGGGAAATTGCTTGAAGATAAAGAAGGCAACGTTCAACTGAAGATCGAACAGGAAGTTATTGGCAAGACATACCGTTTTTTTGATTCTGACAATCCAAATCATTTTCAGATCTATGAGCGTCTTCCGGAAGGAGGTCTCGGAAGACTTCTTGAATATCGTGGATATGATCCTACGGATTCTACCTCGACCATTCATATCGGTTATGTATATGATGACGATAATGCGGTCCTTACTTATTTGGATTATTTAAAGGGAACCTTTTACCGAGTTCATTTATCTCCGAGTGAACACGATGGTATGTTGGACAGCGCTGGAAATTTCATCGAAAGCGGAACATTTGCAGTGGTCAATGACACGAAGGTATTTAAAATAACGTTGAAGCGATCTGAGACGGCTTACCAAGTTTTGGACCCCGAACATTCACAATATCTTACCGAATACGCGGTTCTTCCAAACGGAGATTTTGGCCGCTTAATGAGGTATCGTGGACCTCCGCCAAACGATCCAACTTCTACTTCGCTTCAGGATTATTCCGTCACTTATGATGACAAAAATAATCAGCTTACCTATTTCAATCATACCAATAACACAACTCAAATTATAAATTATGGTCCCGATAAATTACCCTTCACGGCAGATGATTCATCTGTAAAGTTTGAAACAAAGTTCGAACTAACAGTTGCCGAACCGCACAATGAAACTCCTTTTTCTTACGATGCCATTCAAGCAAGAAGTTTTAATTACGCTTATGAATTAATTTCTCAAGAGGGAATTGCCGCTGCTGTAATTGTTGACGCGCTCACCGAAGCGGACCTTACGAAACTTCTTTCGCTAGATAAAGAAGTGGGTATCGCGGTTCTTTATGGTCAAGTCGTTTTATTTACCTCGGGCGATCAAAGCGAGCTTCATGTTCTTAAATCCGTAACCGAGTTGCTTGAACGGGCGACCTTCATTGCTTACACGCATCCAAGTCGTGCCACAACTCACAATCCTGAAGATATTCTGAAAGCGGGAAATACGATCGAATATGTGATTACAAAGACAAAAGTATTTGGTTATCAAAATCAAAAACTCACTATTCCGGATGAAACATATTCGTTTGTTCTAAGGAAATTAAAAGATGCAATTACTCAATCGAGCAGCGAAGCAGGGGAGGTCAAAGCTCGAGCGGTTTTGAATCGGTTTATTCATTCCATGGATTTATATGGAAATCTTCCACAAGAAGCAAAAACTTTGTTTCGAGCTGAATATACAGCTCAGGAATTAGACGCGTTTGATCTGGCTGAAACTAATCTTGAAACTAAATTAAATGTTTCAAGGCAGCTATTTCAACGGAAAAATATCCTGAGTGAAGGAAATAATCTTTATTTAGTTACGTTAGCTTATAACAATGTTTTCTACGATTATGAAGTTGATGTTGAACTTAATAATGCGATTTTGAAAAAAGTGTTAAATCAAGATAATAACAGTACCACTCTTACTATTTATGATCCGCACGGAAATATCATTCAACAAAATATTTATGCAGGTCTCCATGATTCGGTTGACACTTTAACACCTCAATCTGTAAAAATTTACGAATATTCTCAAACAACCCCAGATCGTGTAACAGTTAAAGATACTTTGCAAAATAAATATGAGGTCTTTGAATACGATACATCTTCAAAAACTTTTGGGAAAATTCTCGAATCAGGAATTTATAGTGGTTCAACATTCATTAAAAATTTGGAATATGATTATTCAACCTCCGGTCAGGTACGAGAAATTCATTTTGATCAAAATGGTGTACAAACATCTTACTACTTATATCAATTCGATATTAATACACACCAAAAAGGTCACATACTGGAAGAAGGAATATTTGTAAACAACCTCCCGCAAAAAATTAGGTATTATGATTATTCTATTGCGTCTGATAAAGTTCGCGTCATAGAAGTACTTACCAATCAAGACGATCGATTCACCGATTACGGGCTTGAGCAAGGAAATAAAACAGATCAAGTATTTGCGGTCGGAGTTCTTCCTAGTGATAATCCAAACTCTCCTGTTTATAAATCAATATATGATTATTCAATAAATCTAAATCAAGTGAGAGTCATTAATATTTTAAATGGTCAAGATGATCAGTTTTTGGTTTATGAATATAATTCTGCCGAAAATAAAATCGGTCGCGCCTTAGTAAGCGGTTCCTTTCCCAGCGACAACACTAGCTCACCTATAATTTTGACTCGATACGATTATTCTGTAAACGGTGAAGTAATTCTCACACACCCTAGCGACGGAACTTATGAAATTTACGAATTCAATTCACAAACCAATCATGTTGGAAGGATTCTCGAATCAGGAAAAATGCAAGGTGACACAAGAATCCCCGTTCATATTTATCAGTATTCAGGCACCGTTACGACAATTACCGAAAATGACATCAATAACCAAACGAGCAAAGTCTTTGAAAGCCAGAATGACATACTCGATTCTTCCGATAAACTTATCCGATTTGTTGATCATAGAACAGGTTATACTGCAATTTTTGAAAACAAATTGATTAAAGATATTTTAGACAGCCAAGGACATGTCATCCGTCATTTCGATTATCAGCCAGATGTAAATAATCCAAATTTGACTACTTTAACTTTCACCGGTCAGGAATCTGCTCAAGTTATAAGTCAATTTATCGATGAACGTCTATCCAGAAATATCTATGGTGTTGGCGTTGCTGAAAATCAAATTTCCCTTCAGAACGCGAGTCATGATTTGGTTGTGACAGACGCTATGATTTCTCCAAATCTGCAAATCGTTAATAAAGAAAATGGAAATACCACTGTTTACTTCAGTAATGGGAATATCATTCGATATCGTCCAGATCCTAGCAATGGCATATTTGAAGTAGTCGACCAAGTAATCAATCTTCAAGGCAAAATTCAAAAACGAATTTATACCTTGTCTGAATTAGACGAATTATATCCGAATTCTCCTTATAGAAATTACGCAGATCAAAATGCAACTGATGCCGATCTTGCGATTTTGAATGATGGGGGAGCTATCATCTATAAGAAGGATGCAAACGGCGTTACCTTACTAAACCAAGGGCAAGAAATCACCGACTTCGTCATTGATTGGGACGGTAAAGTTCGTTATTACATTTACAACGAAGATTCAAACCCTCATCTTGATCGAGTTATTGAACGTGCTTTTCATACGCAAAACAGAGATGCGCGTCTTGTTAGTGAAATTATTTATCAACAAAATAGCGATCGTATTGATTATGTTTTGTCTTATTCAGCTGATGGTTCACAAATTATTCAGAGAAGTGAATATAAATATGATAATGACACACCTCCAGATCCTGACCGTGTAATGCAATATGACGTCAGCCGGGTCTCGAATCCACTCGTTATGGGAAGCGGAACATGGCAAAGCACCATTTTTTATAAGATGTCTCCATTTAATAATCCCGATCTTTTACATATTGATAGGATTGAAGACAATCACGGAGTAACAAGTGTATACAAATATTCAGCTGATAGTTTCATTAGTCAGGTAACTCAAATCAATGCTCAGGGCGTTAAAGTTGCGGAGCTTAATTATGAAGAAGGTTCGTTGAAACAAAATCCTCTTCATTCAATCGTTACCTATCAAGATGATCCGCAAAGCACAAACCTTTTGGATGTAATTCCTGCCGAACAACAAATATACAATTATAACGCTCAAGGAAAATTGACTCGATTAGACCGTTATCGAGTAGTGGGAACGATTGACAATCCCAATGCATTAACGGATGACAGATTGTTAGCGGAAACTTATTTTGAAGATGATCTTTCTGTCATTGAATTTGATTATCAATGGATCGATACGGATAATGATTCAACAACACCCGAAGAGAAGGTCCTTCATCATTATACGATTCCAACTTATCATCTCAGTTCCAGAATTCCACAACTTAGTGATGAATACCGTATTGAAGGAACAGCTGATATCACGATGGAAAAAATTCAAAACAAAATAAATGAAAATGACCATGATGAAATAGATACCATTAAAGAAGCGATTAATGCTTTGCTTCAGGACACTTCTAGTGATGATAAAATTCAAAATCGTACCTACTTCGACGATCTAGGATTAAGAGTAGCTTATTCAATTGGTCTTAACACAATAGGAAGGCCAGCGAGTTTGAGCATTTTTAATTATGATGACCTCGGCGATGGTGATTTAGCGAATATTGATCAATGGAATGTTAAAGATGATTCAAACTTTTCATCTCTTCCGCCGAACAAGAATTCGATCATTCTCCCCACTTCTTTAACCCAACGTAATTCCACAACCTATTTTGATGAAAAAGGGACTCGGGTGGAATTTTCGGTCAATTATGCTTTTGACGGAACTAACGAACAAATTAGAACGTATACCATTTTTAATTATGATCCTAATGGTTTTAGCCTGAATTCCACTGATAGTTACCAAGCCGTGGATATATCTGATGTCAGTTGGAGTAGTGTTCAAAATAAAATCCATGAGAGTGAGACGGATTCAATTAACACGATCAGCAACGCATTGGTTGCCATTTTACAAAGTGCATCTTTTAACGATCAAATTACTTCACGAACCTATTTTGGCACGGATGGTAGTCCGGAATTCTCTATTAATATTGATGATAATGGAAATATTTCCGAAGTTTCAAGATTCAATAAGGATTCCAATGGGAAAATTCGTTTCATCGATTCACTTAAATTGCAATCAGATACAACTCCATTTTCCAATCAAAGTTTACAAGACATACGAAATGCAGTGGGTACACTTTATCAGAACCAGTCAACGAACCGTACCTACCTAAAAAATGGAAATCCAGCAGTTAGTCTGTCCATTGATGAAAATGGACAAGTGTCTGGCCTGTCTAAATTCCTTTTAGACGGCGACGTCTTGATTGCCATTGATTCCTATAATCTCAGTGATTCTGAGAAGTCTGAGATGAGTGTAGATCTAGACCACTGGGCTCAGGAGGAGACTCACATCACTCAAGTCGCCATCACTGAAAGGACCTCACGAGTTGTGCTGGATACAAATCAGCGCCCTCATTAC
>Ga0209515_10000059_pt1 | contig 194685 bp, 223 predicted proteins | sample Subgroupgradi54m_FD_187454 | JGI IMG/M metagenome (GOLD analysis project Ga0209515, IMG submission 187454) | Subsurface groundwater microbial communities from S. Glens Falls, New York, USA - GMW60B uncontaminated upgradient, 5.4 m (SPAdes)... ...
GCTTTACGGTAGCGTAGCGTCAACGCTACGCTACTTTTTTTGATTTTTCATCTAGAAAAATATATCGCATGCGCAATTCTCTCAGACCTAAAGGAGTGAAGTGTTCTTGCGCCTAACTGAATATAAAACCCTATTTTTATACGTGTATTTATGCACCATTTGTGAAACCAGCGTGTTTTTACATACGCAATGTGTTCCCTGTCTTCTTGTGACTGATACTCAAATCTTTCTTTTCCCATCCTTATTTTAGAATCCAAAAACTATATAAAACAAACGCATCCCAACACATCAAAGAGCATGATTAAACACGCGCGCATCAATACCAAAACAGTTCCCGCACCTCTGTGGAAACGTGCTGTCGCGTATATTATTGATCTTGCGGTTCTCGATCTTATCGTTGCTTTTCCCTTTCGTAATCATTTCAAGACCTATAATCTCAGTAATATCCAGGATATTCTCCACGCGAGCAAGGATCCGTCTTTAACCACTCTCGCGTTTGCCTTAGGAATCCTTTCCCTTCTCTACTGGATCATCTTAGAATATAATGTGCACCAAAGTTTAGGAAAAATGCTTATGAACATTTACGTCGCGCCGCAGGAAGCAACGGTATCACAGATTATTGTACGCAATATCACCAAAGTTTTCCAGGCCGCGCTTCTCATTGATGTCCTTTATATGTTTTTCAAACGCAGCCACCAGCGCCTGTTTGAAGTTTTCAGCAGAACGGAGGTTGTCGAATACACATGGAACGTGCAATAAATAAATGGTGGTTCGCGTTCAGCGTTATCGCGGTTCTTTATGTCCTTGCCACACTCACCAGCTATTTGTTCTTTGATACGACGATAAGTGGCAGTAGTGATAAAATTATGGTGATCCCCATCTACGGGACAATCACGCTTGATGGCGGCGACAGCAATTTTCTCTCCTCTTCCGAGCACACCACGACTGATGACATTGTAAAAAAGATCGCGGCAGCTGCAGCAGACCCCGCAGTGAAAGGCGTTCTTTTCGAGATTAACAGCCCTGGCGGCAGCGCAGTCGCGTCCAAAGAAATTGCGGACGCTATTAGCGCATTAAATAAAACAAAATATAGTGTTATCCGCGAAGTCGGCGCGTCAGGCGCGTACTGGATCGCATCTGCGACAGATAAGATTATCGCGCAAGAATCATCTGTCACCGGCAGTGTTGGCGTTATTTCATCCTATCTTGAATTCAGCAGGCTCTTTGACAAATACGGGGTAACGTATGAGCGCTTGACCGCGGGCAAATACAAGGATTTAGGAACGCCATACAAGGAACTAACCCTGGAAGAACGCGCGATCCTGGAAAAAAAACTGGCGATTATTCATCAGCAGTTCCTGAGCACGGTGCAAAAGAACAGGCAATTAACACCAGCGCAGGTTGAAAAAATAAGGACAGGCGAATTCTTTTTAGGAAGCGAGGCAAAAGCATTACACTTAATTGACGCGTACGGAAGCAAAGCAGACGCGATTGTTATGCTCAAAAAAGACATTCATATTGAAGACGCGCGTATTGTCGAGGCAAAACCAAAAGGCGGACTATTAAGTTATCTCACACAAACAGGCGCGTATTCATTTGGGAAAGGATTTGGCGCAAGCATTGCAGAACATACCCAACAAACCGCAACAAAAGAAACATTGCCGCAATTGTAATTAAACGCTATCAGATGTATCCAATTAGTAAGCGGATGAGCAGTTTATGCCGTTAATTTCTTTATCAATTCATCTAAATAATATTTTTGAGCAACATTCCTTTCTACCGCCTCTTTCAAATAATCAATCACCTTGACATTCTTTTTACCAATTTTTAGAATTATAGCATAGACTGTGCATGGTTCGTGCTTTCCCGTTTCCAGAACATTAAGCATTTCTATCAAACGAGGAATTATCTTATCAACATCAAAATTACAAATTTCTTCAATCAGTCTAGGCTCTTTTTTAAAAATAGTATCTCCTAATAAAAGTATTTTTTTATAAAGAAGTGTTATTATTCTTTGTTTGTTTTTATCCATATTTGCAATTTTAGACTGCAACTCCGGAGCTCTCTGTAGTCTTAATTCTTTATCAAGACTAAGCAAGATCCATTCATTTGAGAGATTTACTAAACTATGATAAAAACCAATGCCATCTTCTTTCACGACGAAAAAAATCTGCTTTGATGATTTCATATTTTCTTTATAATATTCTCCATTAATCTTAGGATAAGGTTTATCTTCAGTAATTTTGATGTTACGAACCGTATAATATTGATACCTAATGCATTTCTTCAAAAGATTAAACCCAGATTTGTTTGGTCTTACTCCGCCCTTGATTTCTATTTTTGCCTTCCTCACTTCTGGGTGCGGGTTCGTCTCATCCATTGTATCTGCTGTAAACCCGTGAGGAGGTAAAAGAATAATCCTAAAAACCCTGTCTTCAGGTTCATTTTTTAGTCTAATAATAAAAGATGCAGGTCTTTTTATAACTTCAGTTTCTTTTGTAGCAAAACGGGTTTTCACTACATTTTTTACAATGTTTGCGTTGAGTATATCATCAATTGTAAAAGTCTTTCCCATTTATAATAAAACAGATCCCAAAGTTTAAAATGATTGTGGTTGAAATATTCTGCGGGTATTGATAAATAAGGTTGCATACTGACTATCAAGTGGATAAATATATATTAAAAAGTGCCTCTAACTTTACAGTTCAGAAGAACATTAGTTTTATTAATCCGCATTCTGAAATAATATTATGTCTTATCCTAACTTCACCAATAAACATCTGCAAAAAGCATTATTTCACCCTGAAGATTTTATTAAATATACAGGGCTCAAAGGCACCTTTCCCAAAAAATATATTCTCACCTATCAAAAACGAATGGAGAATTATTTTATCAGAACATACAAACCAAAACGAATCAAAGTTTACCCTCTTGTGACTATCCATATCCATAAAAATATCGGCCTTGTCCGCATGACTGGCATCGGCGCACCAAACGCAGTCACCGTCCTCGAAGAACTCATCGCCTTAGGGGGAAAAGAATTTCTTAATATTGGAACATCAGGCGGACTCCATCATGAAGGCGTCTTCCTCTGCACCAAAGCACTCCGCGATGAAGGAACCAGTTATCATTATATTAAACACGGCACTTTTTCTTTTCCTGATAAACAACTTACGCAACACCTTGGCAAAGCACTTACGCATGAAGGTTTAGACTATTTTCAAGGAACAACATGGACGATCGACGCACCCTACAGAGAAACAAAAGCAGAAGTCGAACACTACGCAAAACAAGGCATCACCACTGTTGAAATGGAAGCATCAGCCCTTTTCTCTGTCGCAACCTATCGCAAGGTCAAAATCGCATCAGCATTCGTTGTTACCGATATTTTAGGGAAAAAATGGCTGCCGAAATTTCACCGCTTCAACGTTCGCCGCACGCAACGCAGTCTTATCGACGCAGCAGTCCACTGCTTTATGCCGCAATAATTTTTTACGCAGGAACTGCTTCTTGCATCACTTTCTTATCTAACACCTTACTTGCATTCAGAATTTCTACACCAATAATTTTTCCTTCCGCATTAAAATCTACAATAATATTCTCATCAATTTCTTTTGTTGTTTTACATTCTCCGTCTTTTATCGGATATTGCATATAAATATACGCTGTGTCCACTTCTTTATCATAGGTGAGTTTCATATCGTGCACATCGCTTGATACGGCTCTGCGTTCCCTATCTCTTTAATTTCCCTGCTAAAATCCTGCACATACCGCATCTTTTCCTTATTCGCTAATTCTGTCCTTAGTACTATCCTGATCATCACCATTTTTCCCTCTTTTTTCACGCTTAATTCCGCGTGCTTTATATTTTTTAACGCCTCTTTTTCCATCTTTAAAAATTCTGCGGCATCAAAAATGCATATCCCTGTAATCAGCCCTTTTTTGTCAATCTCCAGGGTCAGATCACTGTCTTCCATTTCTATTGAATATGCATAGTCCCTGTCCTGCATCTTCACAATAAGAATATCATATTCATTATCATAATCCCATTCTCCCTTTCCTTGTACTTTTTTATTTTCCATTTTCTCTTCCTAACATTCTTGGCAGGATTTCGATATACATAAATGTAATAACTACAATATATTCTTTTCCTATTTCAAGAATGATTCTCATAAATCCTTCAGTACGCCTGAAAAAAATACTATATCTTCCATTCTTCTGTAACCCCACATAAACTGGCCGTTCCTGCAACAAAGGCCTGATCACATCAATCTCTCTAAAGACTTTTCTCTGTCCTGTACTCAAACGATCAGCCGCGTGCGAACTTATTCTTATCTTTCCCTCGTGCTTTTTCATCAGCTCTTCGTATTCTTCTCTAAGCACCCTCTTCACAATTTCATTACCAACCATTCTGTTATTTTATTTTATTCCTTCAAGAACTCTTACCAAAAATTTCCGCAATATTTACGAATTTTATAGAAAGTTACATCAAAAACGCCGCAATTGTAATTAAACGCTATCAGATGTATCCAATTAGTAAGCGGATGAGCAGTTTATGCCGTTAATTTCTTTATCAATTCATCTACATAATATTTTTGAGCAACCTTCCTTTCTACCGCCTCTTTCAAATAAGGATGCTTTGTTTGGGCATATTATCATAAATAAAGAACGCCATCTAAATCCGTTCTCAGTTTATTATCATAATTTTTATATGGTATGCTAACCGCACGAGCTATGTAGTGATATAGGCCGGTGATGAACATTCCACTGTATAATCCTACATTCACCCCCAAGACACTTATCATAACATCAGCAGGCAATGGATAATCATTTAATACACAATTAGCCAATCCTAGTAAACCCCCTGCGATTGGAGAACCAACAAGTATTGCTTTTTGTATCATATCATGTCTTTTAATTTCTGCTTGATCTTCTTTAGAGAATTGTTCAACAATAGATTCTATAGTTGATTTTTTCATAAAGGGCAATACGTAACAAAATTTAAAAACCTTTCCCCAGAAACTTCCTTGCCAGATTCCTAAATAATCCCCTAATACAATCGGCAGACATATAAGTAATATTCTCTTTACGCAAAAGGCGGTCACAAAAAACAAACATCCCCTCACAAAAAAATTGATCCTGGTCTTTTTCAGCAACTCACAAGAAGCATCAAACACATTAAAGAAAAAAAAGTTTATCGCGTTAAATAATACCCCATTCACAACCTTTAATAATCTCTTTTCTCTGTTTTTCCATGCAGGCTAGACTGGCAGGATAGGCCTCTGCTCCACCTCAAACGGTCTTCAGAGGAGTCGAAGCTAACCGGCGATCCAGATAGGCTGTCAGGTCCGCGCACCTACAATGATATCCTGTCCTCATTGGTCAACGGTACTGCGAACCGGATGAGGCCCTGACGGGTGCAATCCTAAGCAACACTGCTGGCGCTTTGCGGGTAGCGGGATGGAGGAATTGCACGGGAAACCCTGGCAGGCTTTTTGTGTCCACGGAAGGCGCGCCTGCATTATACTCCTATGACAATCAACACCCTTCTCTTACAGCACATCACGGCAAAACAACCACTGAACCGGCTTGATAATACTTTTGTTCTTCAGAAAACAGATTCTTATTTGCAACAAAACCCTGCAGTCACAAAAAAACTTCTCCAGCACGAAGAAAAAACCCTGCATAAATCCGCGCTCTTTAAAAAAACAGTGAAAGAGATCCGCAACGATCTCAACCGCGTGTATGGCACATTCTGGAAAAAAACAATACAAACATTGCGCGATCACCAGTCGACGAAAGAACGCATGCTTATTTATCCTGTCCTTTACAAAAAAATATTCGTGCTCACAGGCATACCAACATCCATTCTCGATCTCGGGTCAGGACTTAATCCATTGTCTTATCCGTACATGCATGGATTTCATGGGATATACACAGCTATCGAACTTTCTACAAATGACTGTCAGCAATTACAAACCCTTGTCAACAACGCGCCCTTTCCTATCACTGTACGACAAGGCAATATCCTCAACGACCCCTTACCATCCGCAGATATGTGCTTTCTCTTCAAAATATTGGATTTACTTGACACGAAAGGCCATAAAAAAGCGGAAATACTCTTACAAAAAATTCACGCCAAATATATCATCGTCTCTTTTTCCACGACAACGTTGCGCAATCAGCCCATGCGTCATCCCGCGCGCGGCTGGATTGAACAGTTACTGCGGAGAATAGGGTATTCATTTACTACATTAGAATTTGCGAATGAAATTTTTTATATTATCAAGAAGTCTGATTCAACGATGAAACCAAGGACTGTTTAAACTGCGTTGCAAGCGGACCTAACTGCTTCACAACCAGACCATATAAGTTCTCCAGATTGATCTCCAGCATTTTTTCCTTCAGCGGACCAGTACAATAATCATTCAGGTCATTAAACTGTGATAAAGGTTTTTCCGCTAAAACTGATTTTTGTAGTTCACACAACATTCCTTTTCCTTCCAGTGCTTTCTTTAAGTTTTGCGGAAGGCCATTATTCGCATGCAGCATGGTAACCCGAATAATGCATGATCCTGATTTCTGTCCACGAATCTCATACCTGAACGTATTCCCCTGATTTACCGCGGTTACTGACGCAAGTTTACAGGCTTTCGCGCGGATATTAAAGCATTCCTCATTATCCCTGCAATTTTTCGGTGTTTGCATAAGCACGATCAAAAGAACAAGCACGATCAGTATCGCAAACGCAATTACCTTTATTTTTGTTGTATTTTCCACACTATCGTCTTTTTTGTTTTTATATTGAGGACTATTTTAATCTATCTTTTCTTTATCTCGCCATTTTTTTCCTAAAAAATAAAAAGAAATAAAAAAGAAGCTCTTACGCTTCAACAGGCAATAAATCCTTATGCGTCAACACAGTCATACGCGTTTCGCCCGGACGCAGTTTTGAATTCATGCCCACAACAAAACTCGCGTTGCTGTTTTCCGCCGCATGCGCTATCTCGCGCGTGACTTCCCCGTCAAAGATGACCGCATGAATATTGTTCAGGCCCTTTAACGTCCCTTCCAATTCCGCGGTCGGCACTTTGCCCAGGATGTTGCATTCCTTATCCAATATGTACGCGCCGCGCGTTCCCATAAGATCCTCCAATTTTTCACGGAAGTTCACCACAGGCACGCCCGCTTTTACTGGCGCACGAACGACTTCACGCAATGGCGCTTTCGCCGGCGCTGCACGCTGCAACTCCCTGTTCAATTCCATCCGCTGCAATTTACGCGGACCAAACTGCTGCATCGCTTCTGTTTTCTTTCCGCCGCCCGTCACTTCGAACTTGAACTGTTCGGCAGTTATTTTTCCGCGCAGGGAAAGCAAGATCTCTTTCTTGGTGAGTTCCTCCACTTCTTTTCCCGCAGGCGCTTTCGCGACAAAATCCACCTCGGTAATGTTCAAGAGCTCGCGTACAATGAGGTCGCCACCCCTATCCCCATCAACGAAGACCGTCACTGTTTTCTGCTTACACAGATCCTTGACCGATTCTGGAATACTTGTGCCGTTCAACGCAACCGTATTCTTAATCCCCTGTTTTAACAAGTTCAGGACATCGGCGCGGCCTTCCACCAAGACCACTTCTTCCGCCTCCAAAACACTTGGACCCGCGGGCAGATGTTCCGGACCCCAGTCCGTAATCTCTAACATCATAACACTCTGCGCAACTTCATCCGTAATCTCCTGCGAATCAGGCAGGACGTTTGCCTGCAATTCCTGCAAAAGTTCTTTCGCGCGACTAATGACGAACGTTCGCTTGGCAATACGCACATCCTCAATCTTCTCGATCTTGATATGCGAATTACACGGGCCAATACGGTCAATGGTTTCCAATGCCGCAGCGACAATCGCTGTCTCTGCCTTGTCTAAACTGCTTGGAATAATGATCTGACCCGCGCATTTGCCATTATTGACATCTATCTTGACTTCAATACGACCAATCTTACCTGAACGCTGCAACTCACGCAATTCTAAATCTGCGCCAAGAAACCCTTCTGTCTGGCCGAAGATCGCGCCAATCACGTCTGGCCGGTCAACTGTTCCTTCAATACTAATATTTGTATGAATAATATACTTTGCTGATACTGGGCTTACTTTTCCCATGGTTTGTTTTCTCCCTAACGATCTCTAGAACAAGGTTAGCCAATAAACTCTGCCCCATACTCCTCTGAGGCATCCACCTTTTTTTGATGAATAGGATGAATATTGATGATGTCCTTGTTCTTTATGATCTGTTATGCTAGTATGAGTATGTCGCCCGACACTAACCCTCAAGCTCATTGCTTGATTGTTTATCGTTAGCTCCATTGAGTCATTCTCATGACGGGCTGTTCTTTATAAGGAAGAGATTGTTAATAAGGCTTTCGGTACGGTAAATACGACTAAATAGCCTTTTATTTCTTATTCAAAGGTTAAAATAGACTTATTTTACTTTAATTCCGCTACTATGCTTATGCTTCCCTTTCGATACGTGTGTATTTACACTTTTTTCCCTGTCTATGGACATTTCAGCAAACCTTTTTAGGAAGGAAGAACATCCAATAGAAACACAAGGAAGACGCACGCAGAATACTTTTTTACCCATTCAAATAGCGTTTAATCTCTGTCACCAACGAATCTAAATCCTGCCGTAAACGACGATGCATACGCTCCCCTTTATCCTCCATAAAAAAACGATCATACACCGCGCGCAAAAAACGCTGCGAAGGTTTCTGCCATCTGTTCTCATAATCCCGCTGCAATTCCGCGTCAAACGAACACTTCAATTCCCCTTCAAACACGTTTTCCCCGTCAACGACTGCTTCTTTCGCTTTGGATAATTCTAACTTCACTTTCAAATAATACTTATGATAATCATCCTGCTTCCGATCGCAAGCCCACTTAATCGCCAAAACCTTCCCCGCTTCTGTTTCTTTTGACCGGTGCTCTTTTTCCTCAATATCATAATTATGTTTCTTGCACCATTTCCGCAGCAGATCCAATAACTCCTGCATATTAACAACGCCCGAATAGACCACAGAAACATCCTTCACAATACGTTCGGTGACCCGCGCCATGATCTTTTTTATATGTCTATCTTCTTAAAACTTTCCCCTTACTTTTTTTGCGCAGGATATAGATATCTCCCCATAAACCTCTTGAGACAATAATATACAGCATATCAAATCAGAGGGATAAACAACTGAACCCGCCCGTATATTCTCTTAAATTGAAATGCCTTTCTTAAGGAGTATAAACCTGCCTACCCCTGACACTTTTTCCCCGCTAAATAAGTATAAGCGTAAGCGACCATTTGAGCAAGTTCTGTTCCCTGATACTGCATCTGCATTCTTCTCATAGACTGACGCAATTTTTCTTTTTCTTTATCACTTTTTTTATTCTTTTCCTGCATCTCACATTCTAATCTGAATTTCTCATCCACCAATGTTTCTATTGCGTCATAACGGATTCTTTTTTCAACAGGTACTTCTTCTTTTAGCATTGCTATAATAACCTCTATTGCCCTCTGCGTCTTACTAACCCTCTCTTTTTGTTGCTGACTTCTTTTTACATATAATGCACACATTGCATCATAATGTATATTACCGCTTGTTTGTTCGGGAAATTGAATCCCATAAGTACATGTGTAGTACGTTTTTTTGATTTTGTCTATCAGATCCATAATAACCCTCCGAATCTTTTATTCTAAAACGTTATTTGTTTCCTTATTTTAATATTCTTCCTATATTCCTTATAGAACTTAATGCAAGCAGACACTTATCCGCCTATTTTTAATTCAGAAGTCTTAAGAAATATAAAAATTATAAGGAAAAGGTTTATATCAAAGATAAACTAAGACCTCAACAGGCGTTCATAAGATGAGGGAGAGACACATGACACTTGAACAAACAATACAATTATACCCAAGAATAAGAACAGCAGATAAGCTAGAATCAAAAGAAAGAGAAACATACATCGCAGGAGGACTATACGCACTACTAAGCGGGTGTCCGCCCCCAAGCAGTCCACCCAGTGGTGGCGGCAGAGGCAGCGGTTTTGCGCGACTTAAGATTTACGATCTCCCTTCTGTCAACGCACAGCTTCATCTTCATTCAAGTGAGGACGGTAATACAATACCTGAAGGCAATCTTGTCGCTAATGAAAATCCAGAAGAGATTCGGCGTACACTTAACGGGTATGAATCCGCAATGGCTGAGTATTATTTTAAACAATTTGGAATAGAACCTATTATCAAAGATAAGAAAAAATAAAATGGACAACGAAGAAATAAATATCGAAGCGTTAAAAGAACGGTTACGGAAAATTTACAAGCAATATCTTGACGGAAAAATGGACGCAGCTTTAGAGGAAGAGATAAGAGAAGTCTATATCATATACCACAATCTCGATAATGTCATAGAAAGAAATATGGCCATAGCGATCAATTACCTTGTTAATATCGGGTGGCATACAGGAATAAAAAGATCAAAAGAAGAGATAAAAAAGATATTAGAAAATATTTAATGTCTTTTTACGATAACAACTAATTAAACTGAGAAATGATAGAAGAAAAGATAGCACACGCTTCCGAAATATTGGATGAAAAATTCCATATAAAACCACAAGAATCAAAAATATATTTACATGAAAATATAGAAGCTTTCTTAACAGGGAAAGAAATCTTACTCACGATGCTTTAGAAGATGCTAAAGATAATGCAAAAATTTTTCTTGAATTAAAAAAGAAATATTTTAAGAAAAATATCTAGTGTTAAACTTATAGTTTGCTCATCTTTATCAAATCCAACCATCTATTTTTCTATATTAATCAAACTTATATAAAATTTTTACAAGATTAAAAAAGCTATGAAATAAGAAACAACGTTCATCATATTCCTTGTATAAATCGTTTTAAAGTTTCTATCAAAACCAGCAAAATTTATATTAACTACTTTTTAGATACAACTATGGAAAGGTTTATATACTATAGGCGTAAACTATTTATAGGAATAAACACGAGAAGAAAGACAATGAGCATCACCAACCGATTCAAACAAGCTATATATAGCTCAGGTCTTGCGCTTGCACTCGCAACAGCGTCACTCGACTGCGGCTCAGACCCTTCCGCATATGACGGTGGCGGAACACCGGCAGACTGCTGCACCTCTGACCCATCAGACGCGGGAAGTCCAGACCGAACGACAAACCACGACGCAGGCAATCCTGACGCGAATACGATTTGTACGACTACTCCTTCTATTCAGTATACTATTACAGGCGCGACCTTTGACTCCAGCGGACATACATACAAAGCGCAATTACATACACCCGTCACGGTTGACGCATGCGCGACCACAAACGCAGACAGATACAGATTAGAATGCAGTAATCCGCAGGAACCTGTGACGACGGACTGCAGCAATACTTATCACTATACCACACCAGGAACCTATACGCATACGATTGAAGCGTGGAACAATACATGTAAAACAACCGCGAAAAAAACATTAGACGTGACTGTGGAAGAACTACAGAACCAGCCACCGGTGGCACGAGCGGGACCTGATATGACGATACAATCAAACCAAGGATATTGTTTCTATTTTGGTAATGAACCAATCTCAAATATATCTGCTGCTTGTGCAGGAGATCCATTTGCACCAGGGCATTCAGCGAACGGAACAGGAAGTTATGATCCAAATGGTGATGGAATTCGTTTTAAAATTTATCAAGCCTATTACGACCCAACAGCTCCTATTTTTAATTCCCCTAAAGGAATACTTTTGATGGAATATTCAGATCCAGGAACTTACACAGTTCGCGTAGAAGTTACAGATACAAAGAACGCATCAGCATTTGATGAAACAATTGTTACAGTCCAATAAAATATATCCCAAAATAAGCAGGATACAATTTTTATACCATTCTTAGAGAATTAATATTATTAATTAACCAACAGATGTTACCGCATGAGTTAGTATAAATTTTGCTATTCTGATTTTTTATTGCAAATGCTGTAAGAGTAGCTTTGACTGTTGATGAATCTCCAATTTCACATTCTGGAGTTCTAGGATCATCAATTGCAGAATCACAACTAAAAGACTGCCCATAATTTACGACTTTAAAATCTGGAGTTAGAGGTATTTGAATAGGATAATTACTTCCTGGAATCTTTATAGAAATCTTTTGAAGATTTCGTAGTTCTGTACTTGTAATATTCTCCCCAAAATTCGAAACATCAGTCTTCACCGTTGTTCCAAATGTTTGTCCCCCAATATTCAAATTAACAGAACCACTTACTTGGCCTGTTGTTCCCAAAAGTTGTAATGTAGCATCTTTACCATCATTTCCAATAAATTGAAGATTAATAGCTCGTCCGCCAAGACTATTCACAACATGGATAATCCCTTTACTGTCTCTATATGCATATAATACGCCATAATTCGGATCTTTCCCCTGCGCGTAATTCGCATAGTTTTTTGTGAATTTATTTAGTTCTATCGCTTCATTCTGGTTCTGCGCAATAGCTAAATTCACAACCTTCGGCTGTTCAGACGTATACCCTTCACTTAATTCCTTAAAGTCCTGCAAGGCGGTAGACTGACGTATCGTATTATATTTCGCGGTTAAGGTAAACAAAATCATGATAGTGACCACTGCAGCAATTAAGAAGAACTGCCCCTTTTTATTCTGCATCATCTCGTTTATTTTCACGTTTTCTATTATTTAAGCGTTACTTTGGGATCGTGGAAAGAGCCTTGCGTTAATTTTTTTTATAGGCAAGACATAGTTAAAGGTTTTAGTTTTTTTATCATAGTAAAGAGAATACTTTCCGGGAGAAAACTGAATAGTAAGACTTTTCCGTAAGATCGCTTTGTCGAGATAGATTTTTATAGGATTAATAGTAAAATTTTGTATGGACATAGATTTCCCCATAACATGCATATTTCCCGCATAAATAACAAATAAATCGGCATTTTCTTTGGTAATAATTTCTTTAAAGGTATCTGCCATAATTTCGTCTCTTTTGTAAATATCGTCTAAAGAATAGTCTTCTAAATATTTTATTGTAATCCCTAAACGTTGTAATTCGATATATAGATGAAGAATATTATCATTGAATCGATTATCAAATAGCGCATCTTTAAGATAGATAGAGGAGAATAGTTCATTTTTCGTTATTTTATGTTGAAAAAATTTAGTAAAGTACGGTTCTATTTGTTGAGGAAGTTCAGTGCAAAAAACAATCGTACGTTCCTTTGCTAGTTGTTGCATAATTTGGAGCGTAACTGCAGGTATTTCCTCTGTTCCATGCATTTCCCCGATGAAGAGATATTTATTTTTTTTTGCTTCTTTTAGAATAGTTTCCATTGTTTAGAGGATATTTTCAGCAACGTCTTTGGTCAGATTATAGCCTGATTTGAGTTGTAGCCATAACCATTGTCCATTCGGATTAATTTCTAAAAAAACATATTTTCCATCTTTAGTATATATCATATCAATCTCGCCAAAATGCAATCCATAATGTTGTAGAAGATCACTACAAAATTGCGTTACATGTTCTGGTAGATCCACCTTCTCATATAAAACGTTATCAAAATCATATCTTCTAAAGTCTATTTTTGAAAGTTGAGATAACTGTGAATGAATAGCAATACCAATAATTTTTCTTTCTGTCGCTGTTATTCTTAATTCATAGGCTTTATCAATATATTCTTGGAATAAGCTTGGATTTTTTACGATAAGATCTGCATGAGCAATCTGTTCTGACCCGACAATATTATTGTAAACAGTAAAATATTCATCATTTCTTTTAACAATCGGTGCTTTTTGCATTTTATGGGAGATCTTAGGATGTTTTTGGTAAAATGCAACTAAACATGAAGGATCATTGGTTAATAGAGTTTCAGGTATAACAATACCCTTTCCATACCGTTGTACAAAGAGTAACTGATCAACTTTATTATTTGCATTATAGTTTGCCTGCGGTCTATTGACAACTCTTCCTTTATGAGCGAATAATAATCCTTCCCACGTTCTTTCTGTTTCTGTAAGAACAATATCACATAATTCCTTGGGCATATCAGCTGGGATTTCAGGATCAAGAACGCGGCGATTCCATATGTTCCAGTTTTGATCTATAACTTCTTTTCTCTCGCCATTTTCTATTGTATAAAATCCTCTCTGAGAATCAAAAGTTATTTTGTAATTCCCTATAAGTTTATCTGTATGAACACGAAAAGTATCCACATTCGCTTCATTCAAGTGTTTACACACATAATCAGCGTGCGGATCTTCTTCATAACTTAATACCAGGACTTTTTCCATATTTAAAAATTAAAAGTCATCAATAACCGGTATAAGTTTTATAGTACATGCAGTTGGGGTCAGAGCAACAGCACTATCCCCAGAGATTACTGGTCTTTCCATGTACTGTTCACTAAATAGTGCGTATCCGCCTCTTACAGGAGTATTATCTTCATAAGCAACTGACGCACCATATTTGTTACCAACACTAACATTCTTTGTCGCTTGTCCCAGTATATCATCTAAAGCCATTTTATCCTCCATTGCAATCTATGTTTATAGTTGCATAAAAAATATAGGGAGTGAATATTCTTAAACCTTCCTATGAAAAAAGCGGAAATAATAAAAAAAAGTACAATCTATATAGAATATATACTTAGAAAATTAGTTGAAATAATTTTTTTAATATTATCTTTTTACAATTCATAAGATCTATTCATGCATCTGCCCATCAAGAATTCTTAATATTTTTTTAAAGTCTTTTTGCTCTCTGAACAGAAATGTTTGAAATTGAAGCGTTTTAGCAACGATTCTATTTCTTTCTTTATCGTCCACAAATAAAGTTTCATCCGGAATCAAATGTGTTTTATTGATAAGTATGTCAAAAGCCTTACTGTCTGGCTTCACAGCTTTTAGCTTATGTGAAAAAAATGCAAATGTAAAATATTTATTTAATTTGAAGTGTAAGTAAGCTCGTTCTATAGTTTCATAAGAACTGTTTGAAAAAAGATAGAGGTTGTAATCTTTATATTTTAGTTCTTTAAGAAATTCCAGAGCACCATCATTAAGTTCATATGTTTCTCTCAATCTTTTGATAAATTGCGCATATTTTTCTTTTGATATTTTTAACTCACCAAAAATGCCTTCTTTGTAATTTTCTTTATCTTTTGCACCTAACCAATTTTCTTCTTCAGTAATTGCACCAATTTTTGTTAGCCCCCAATATTTTTTTCGAATAGATTTAATCTCTTCTTCAGGCCTACCTGAAAATTCTTGTAATAGGCTTATAATCTTTGGGCTTATTTTCTTTAAAATGACGTTATCAGCGTCTAAAACAACGGTCTTTATTTTTTTCATAGCCAACCTCTACGGCGAGAATGGGCAGTTATTGAATCATTCAGTTGTAATAATCCAGAGACATCATGTCCTGAAGATAAGAGTCCTTCAAGAGCTTCTCTGAGAATAATTGTATGCCTCCTTAATTCTTTAGCCTTATTTGCATCATTTTCAATTTTACCTTTTTCAAGACTTCTTACTTCCCTACACACTTTATTTAAATGAAAAATAACATCTGCATAAATATTAAACTCCATAAAATTGTCAAAATCGCATGAAGCTCTATCACAATAAAGTCTATATAATTTGTCTAATTCAGGTTTATCAAGATTTAATGGACCATATTCTAGCATACTCTTAAGGGTTAAATGCGGAACACTTAAAGTATCGTTGGTTTCATCAATTTTTGCTGATCCAACCCAGTTACGCAGATTAGCATCAACATGTTCAACAGGATTATAACTATTCAATTTAGTTTCTACTTCCCTCTTTAAATCACTATAAGCTTTTTCAAATCCAAATTCTAAAATACCCGCTAAATGTCTCCCGAATTTAGAACCACAGTAATCAGCATAACCTTTCAGTTTAAAATCTATCTCGCCAGCTGCCAACTGTCTCTTACCAAGATCGTGAATATCAGCAATATGTGTAACCATAAATTCTAAAGAAATAGGTTCACCACATTCAACCCTTTCCCATACACTTGGTCCCTCTATAAATTCAAGTAATAAAACACCACTATTTATGGAATAAACTTGAGGATAATTACTTGGAAAATATCTTTTCTTTCTTTGTAGATTTTTTGCTTCTATACCGACGTTTTCTTGTTTTTTAAGAACGACTTTTCCTTCTGGCAGTGTAACTAAAAATAACTGCCCTTTACCTGTATAGACTGTTTGACTTCTATCTTGAACATGGATAACTTGATTCGTAAATCCCCAATCATATAAATCTCTTTCCATATTTGCATCGCTTAATAACCCTTGTACTGTTTGATACTCGTTCATTTTTATTCCCATTGATTTATTTACAGTTTACACAATTCCTCTATTTTTGTAGTAACTTGAGACAAGACTGCATCAATTGGTTCTTCAGTATTCACGAGCATTGTGTTATTAAAACTTTCTGCAAGTAATACATATCTTCGCATTGATTTAGCGATATAATCAAGAGTTTCTTTTTTAGATATAGGTATACCTGTTTCCAATACTCTTCTTTTAATTCTCTCCATCGCAGTCTCTGGTGAACAATATAAAATAAGTAATAAATCAGGTCTCGGATTATGTCTATTTATATCTAATATCATTCTAACATTATTCCATCCGTAATCTGAATCAGCACACGAAGTAACATAACTCCTATCTAAAAGAAATAGAGTATCTCCCTTAACAGGTAAAACCTCTCGGAAAAAAAGATGCCTAAAGTCAGCAGCAAACAAATAAGATTCTAAAAAAGGATCTCTATCTTCACTATACCTTTCATCTCGAATCATTTCACGTAAGTAAGAGGTAGGATATTTAATTTTTTGAGCTTTAAAACCTTTATTTACTAAATAATCTTTAGTCAATTCACATAAAGTACTTTTTCCTACACCACTAGACCCATCAAAAAAAATAAGTTTATGCATTTTTAGCTCCATAAATAATTTTAAACATTTCTAAGAAGACAGGAGTAAAACGTGCATTATTTTTTATCATTTCGTTTATTTCTGTCAGTTTAAAAAATCTACCATTATCTACCTCATCTTTTGAGATGTTAATCTCTTTGCTTGTCATACACTTAAATAATGAAACAAAACGGGTATGATCTTCATAGGTTACTTTCTTTTTACAAATAAAATCAAGTTCTTCTAATATCCCCAATTCTTCCATCATTTCTCGTTTTGCAGCTTCCTTATATCCTTCACCAATTTCCACATGGCCACCAACGGAACTTTCATAATAATCAGGATATCTCTCTTTAGAATGACTTCTTAACTGAAGGAAAAGATCCCCCTTATTATTGAAAACAAATACAACAATTAAACGATAAATCATTTTACATTTTTTTATCTTATTTTCTGGAAATATACCAATAATATTATCATTAACATCTACAACTTCTATATATCGTTCTTTATCCATCTTATTGTCCTTTCAATATTTTGATTGCTTTTTTTAAATGAGGTGTGGTTTTTTTCAGAGAAATTTCTCTTACAATCTCGTCAATTGTCAAAAATGAACGCCCCTCCATAAATATATCCCCTAATTCTTTAGGGGTTGATGCGATTACATATAATCCATTGACTTCATTTTCATAAGAATCTTTTACCATAAATTCTCCAACCCAATCTAAAACATGGGGGATCGGTAGAAATTCTCTAATCGTTTGTGCATAATCTTTTCCCACAGGTACATGTGCTCCTAAAGTTGTTGTCCAAAGAGAAGTATATCTTTCTTCATGGGCCCCTCTTTTTCGAACACAAATATTCCCTTGAGGATCACGAATAAGAAGATGAGCAGATAGATGTAATAATTTTTGTTTATGAACTTCTTCCTTATCGAGTATTTGGTACGGGCTAAGTGATTTTCCTGGTTTCCAATTTGTCGGTTCATAATAAGTTTGAATGAACATATTATTTATTCCCCCATATTTTTTGTTTATAAAAGTTCGCTCTTAAATTCCTGAATTCATCAAAAACTCCAAAATCTTCTCTTCGAAGAGTGGTGAAATCAACAGTATCGAATTTTTTAAGTAGAGAAACTTGTGTAAATCCTGTAGCTAACATACGTTTTGTTGTCTCTATATAATATTGTCGTCTTTGTTCTTCTGTTTGATTATCGGGATTTCTTGGAAGTTGTGCAGTAAATCTTGGTGTTATTGAAAATTGTTCTCTCAATAGTACATATGCTTCAATAAGTTTCTCACGATCCCGATCACTAAGCGTTGACCATGCAGAATTAAGTAATAATGCTACATCATCCCACGCATGAATAAATCTATCCGATGAAGAGAAATCTATATGCACAACATGACCATCTGGCTTAATTATATAATTTGAGGGAATACTATCCCTATAAAGTACACTAGCCCTTTCTGGAGAAGAATGCTGTGAAAACATATGGTGAAACAATGCAAGATCTCCTATAAGCCTCTCTGCAAGATTATAATCTGCGTGTCCCAACGCTGTTCTTCCATTAATACGTTCCATAAGTAAACAAGGTTTTTCATCCCTTACAAAAAAACCTTTATATTCTGGAACCCTAATTATTCTTGTAGTATTACTCGCATATAGTTCTGCAATTCTTTGTTCAAGTCTGGCTCCATCTTCACTTCTATGTTTTTTTACAACAGAAGCTCCATCAAATTCAATTCCATCTTTACAAAAAATTACACTCTTTGCTTCATCACAAGGTCTAAAAGATACATCCTCATTGTCAAGTCTTTCAAAAACTACCCGCATTAAAACATCGATAAGATAAGGCGTTTCAGTCATCTTACCCGGAAATGCAAATATATGATTTGGTATTGGTTCAACAATGTTTACATTAAGTGAACGAGAAATGTTCAATCCAACAGGAGCATCTACTTTGATACAAGAAACAGGAACATAACGGAAGTCTTTTGGTAACTGCATAAATCTTTCTAAAGCTGCAAGTGATGATATTACTCGCTCAGGTTCAACATCAAAATTAGGTTTTTCAATTATATAGGCATCTTCATTGAATCCAATAATACTACAATACTGGTGGTTCATCAGTGCCGCTTCTCCAAGACTAAGATTAAAAACACCGCAATCTGTAAGTTTTGGAGTAATAAGCAGATGGCTTTTCCAATGACGTAAAGGTAACTCAATTCCAAGTTCATTTCTTAAAATGTCTGCCGAACCATATCCCGCTGTATAAACAAATAATCTGCTTTGTAATCTCTCATTTTTACCTCCTGTAATTAATGTCGGATTTCTCCCTCCGTCAAACTTAAGCCCTGTATTCATAAGTATATTAACACCATTAGATTTAGCATCGTGTAGTAATCTTGCATAAAGCATACGCGTGTTAATACTTACATCAGCAACCTCAAAAACATTAGTTACATGATCTTTTTTAATATTGGGTATTTGAGCAAAGAAATAATCTCTTTTTATTTCTCTATATGCTACTCCTGCCTCCCGCCATCGTTCCAATATACTTTCAAGTAAATCATTCTCTCTCACTAAACATACTGTTTTTGTTAATGGGTCTTCTACAACTTCCGGAGCATATGTTCTAATTTGATTGTGTCCATATAATGTTCTTTGAGCAACTTGTATGGCTTGATTTTTATCTTCAATTGACGTAGCATGATATGTGCCAGCATGGAGCCATCCTTCATTCCTCGTGGATGATCCCCCCGCTATACGATTACTTCTTTCTATGAGTAGAGTGTGTATACCTAATAAAGAAGCTTTTTTTGCAGCCATTAAACCAGATATTCCACTTCCCACAATAGTAAGATCATAATGGTTTTTCATTTTTATAATTTTTTAGTAATCTATAAAGTATTTTTACCCCATATTCTTTATAATCTTAATCAATTTTTGAATGTGAACTCTTAAACAAGATAGAGACGAAATATTCTTAAACCTTCCTATGAAAAAAGCGGAAATAATAAAAAAAAGTACAATCTATATAGAATATATACTTAGAAAATTAGTTGAAATAATTTTTTTAAATGTCCCAATATAAAAATCATGTCCTTCATTTCTATCTCTGGCGATCCGAAAACATTATTAATCTGTATAAACCTAGATAGGAACAGATGGCAAGAGAAGGACTGGATGAACTGATTGAGATTTTTAAAAGAGGAGTATCAGAAGGTATACCCCATACAGATTGTCTCTATGGTGCGCGGAATGTATTAGTCGTTCTCCAGCCCGGTCAGAACGGAAGATACGGACAATGTCTGCTCGCAGAACTGGCGCATAGAAATACGCGCTTTTATGAGGAGGTCAGGGATACATTGCAGGAGTTAGGCTGTCCGCAACCAGGCGGATTATGGAGAAAGGGATGTAAACTGACATCGGGAAATTATGAAAAATTATAAGGCAAGAACATGGGAATGAAGTTACATTATAAACTTGCGATAATAGGATCGCTCGCGGTAGCAACAGCCGGAGGGATTATAGAGGCAACGGAACAAAGAGGACATTATTCAGGACAAACGCAGCTGGAAGAACGGATGGAAGCCATGCAGGGAGAGATACGCGGTGCAAAAGAAAGAACTGTAACAACATATGAATATACAGCGGAACACATTAATAACGGTGTTCTGGCCTTACGATACGGAAATACCGGAAACAAGGAGGACATCGCGTTCGCGGTTGGTGCGATTACGGCAGTATGCGGCGGACTCTATTTTATGTCAAAAATGACGAGAAAATAATAAACACTTTTTTTCATTATCAAATTTATTATTGTAGTAACGTTATCCTGATCTCTATCAACGCAACAGGATTTCCATGAATAGTAAAAAATACAGTTTATCTGCCACACTTAGGCATTACTCGCGTTCATTTCACAGAATCATCTTTGAAAGAAATACTGCCTGAAACCTGGGAAGTTCAAGAACTTTCTGAAAAGTTTTACAGGGGAAGAACAGTGGACATAAGTGCATTTCTTCTCGTTGCAAAAAAAATCAGTTAAATTTGATGAGGTGATTAGAACCAAATTTGCCTAGGTATATTCTTGATTGATCCTGCCTTTTTGGTCCATGACAATCAGATCCATACGTAAGTACAAGGTTATTTTTTTGTGCGATTTCTGTAATTATAGTATTATACTCTTGTTGTTCTTTCTCAGAAAATCCCTGTCCTATATAGTAATATATTTCAAACCCATTCATACAATTATCAATTAAATAATTTAAGAATTTTTTGTAGACCATTTTTTTGTGTTCACTGAACATTTTATATTCCAAAAAAGGATGGGCTATAATAGAGATACCAGCAGATTGTTGTATAATGTTTAGTACAGATATATGGTCTTTATAGTAATTTTTTTCAATAGAGTTAAATACTTCAGGGAGATTTGCAAAGATTATTTTTTTTGCCCAAAATCTTGGTTCTTTTTGAACAAGAGTGATAGAGTCTTCTAACAAGTTATTCTTGATGAATCGTGATATGGTTTCAGGAGTAAGAGAAACAGACGTTTTTAATTTTTTTATATCTCTATCTGAAAGCAGTCGATTATACAGTCGAAAGTATTCATCTTTTAAGATCGTTTTTTCATTAATTTTTTTGTAATTAATATCTTTCTTGAATTTTAAAAGAGGAGTTCGTTTTTCAACAAAAAAAGTTTCTCCTGATTTAATAATATTTCTCAATTTGATAATTGTCTTACTAAACTCTAAATTGTTTGATTTGATAATTTTATTGAGTGCATTAGACATACGCTTCTTATTAAAAGAGTAAGCGAGAATGTGATTATGAAATTGTTCATTATAATATTCAGATTGTGCATTGATCTCTACTCCATTAATAAAGTTAAGACCTACTTCCTTTGCGGCTTTTTCTGCTTCACTGAGTCCTAAAATTGTATTATGATCTGTTAAAGAAACTTGGGTCAGACCTGCATCCTTTGCACGAAGAATAACCTCAGCTGGACTCCAATACCCATCAGAGTAAGAAGAATGCATATGCAAGTCACTGACAAACAAATGGTTGTCTTTTATCATGAGGGACATTTATAGTTATTGATTTATAAGGTTATCTTCAAATAAGGCTTTCTATAACGCATACAAGTTCAAGAAGGCTTTCATCTCCTCCACAAACTTTACTGTATCCTTATACAACGCAATCTTCATATCCTCAATCTTATCCTGCAGAATAAACCGCTCATAAATCTTCTTCTTCAACCCTTCCGGATACACATCCTTGTCCCCGCTGCTGTTCCATACGAGCGTCGAGCCAAAAATCAACTCCAACTCCCCCTTATCCAGCTTCATTTTCTCGCCATTGACGACACCTTCCGCATCCTGTATTCTTTTGGCGAAAATCTTAACGGTCAGCTCCGCAAGAAAATAACCCGCTTCCTCCTTTTTCGCGCTAAACACCACTTCAATGATCTTCCCATCCGGACTCACCCGCTGCAGGTAACTATCCTCCTTAAACGCATACCCCTCTATCTCCATCCACTGCATCAGTTTCATATACGCTCTATCCAGATCAAACGTCCCTGTAAACTTAATCTTAGAATCCCTGACAATAACCTCTTTCTCCGCCATGCTTTCTCCTTTGCGTTAAATGTTAATAAGGATTTCTAATGGTATAACTCCATCTGATCCTTAATCGCTTTATACAATTTTTCTGTAAAAATAATTGATGGCACAATATATCTATCCACAATCATTTTTTTCGCAATATAGTTCTGATACAGTGAAAACAAAAAACGAAAGAACGCCGTCTTTCCCCACGCATTCTGATAATCAAGAATCAGTCTCACCGTGATCTTCACCCTCGCATTCCCCACCTCCAACGTTTTTGACCCGCTCTTCACTTTCTTCAAGCTGTCAAAGAAGAATTCCACCTTAATATTATTCTTCGCAAAATAATCAAACCTGTTTTCCATCCCGAACTCAAACTCATACAACTGCCCATACTTTTCCCCTTTAGACTTATGCACCGCTTCCACAAAACCATACCCCGCACTTTCCGCAACCTCTTTAGCAACCCTATAGATCGCGGGCACATCGAAGAAACCGCTATTTTTGATGATCAGCCGTTTCGTGACTTCAAACTCCGCTACCATTCCTTGCTTTTTATTAAAAACGCTTAATAAATCTTGTTATCCTCGTTTTACAACTTACGATCCGATACCTTTAAAAAATAAATTGTTTATTTTGAATTTTCTTTTCTCTCTAAAAAAGATTTATAAATCGGATAAAGCGCTTCATAAACCAACTTCGTGTTTTTACGATTTAGTGCACCATCTTTATTTGCAAAATCCCAATATTTTCCTTCTAATTCCACCCCTATACTCATTTTACTTAATAACCCCGATAATGCGTTGACCCAAGGCAAACCCCTGTTTGTGATGGGATAACTCTTAACCCCGCCTACGCTTTTTTCTTTTGTTATTTTTCCATCCTCCTCTTCACTGCTTGAACTATACGCCTTTCTATAATACACGACACCTTTTAGTATTACTTCAGTTGGATCTACGTCTTCAAGAATCTTGTCAACAATATCAGGGGCATATAAACTAAGGCTGACCCCGATTTTTGCATTTATTTGATACGCAATACCCATCTTACCTTTTGATTCAACTGGCGGCAAGGACGATTTAACAAAGATCCCCCTTATTATAGAAATATTAATTCCAATTTTTTTTAGATATTCCAACAGCATATCCGTTGCAACTTCACGCACATCATCCATAGCATCACTAACAGAACCAAATTTTCTCGACTCAGCATCAAAAGACAAAATGTACCCATCGTAGTCTATCTTAATATTTTTTAAATTATCGCTTGGCACTAAAGATGTTTCAGCAATTTTTACCAATAGAGTTTTAGCTTGATTAATCAAAGTCTCATAGCCGCCATATTGTTCATTCAATAACTGCAGATGATCTAGTAAAGCCATTACTGCTTTTTTAGCTTCTCCTAATTTTCCTTCTTTAATTGCTCTTTCTACTACCCCCTTAAGATCATTTAAAGTTTTAACCATTGAAATCTTTAATTGATCTGAATTTTCTGTTTTCTCACCAATTCCAACCTCATCTAAATCCTTAGCTAAAGCCCGATTTACAAAACCTGAAGAATCCAAAACAGCCAATAAGGAAGCAGCTATAATACTCATCCCTTTTTTCTTAGCCAAACCCATACCTATTTTTTGAGAATATAACTTATATAAACATACCGCCCGTTCATAATATCCTTAGCATTACAACTTACGTTTCGATACCTTTAAAAAAAATGTGAATTCCCCATTATTCATGTTATATTACACCAATCTTGAGGAATACCTTGACGGAAAACGATCAGATTTAGAACGGATCGCACAAGCAAACATTCCGGAAAAAGGCATTATCTTACAGGTTCTGCAATCCCGTCCCGATCAAACACGCGCAGACCATCCAACCCGCTATTCTATTACCCATGCAACAAAACAGATTACCTTGGACTATCTCGGTATTCACGGCGACCGTCATCGCGGACCAGCTGCATTCGCCACAGGCAGAGAGAAAGCAGATTATCCAAAACACACTGTGATTCCATCAAAACGCCATGTATTCGCTGTTTCACCCTATGACTGCAATGTTTTGTCAGATTTATTACAGGTTGATGTTACGCCCGCGCTATTAGGCGCCAATCTTGTTATTGGACGCGAAGACGGGCAAGACTATTCCCTTACCGCACTTCCAGAAAATACGCGTTTAGCAATTGGAAAACAAGGAAGCACAACACCAGCACGCCCGCCGCTCGCCATGCTCATTCATTACGTACAACAACAAGGATGCGGAGTTACTGGAAACGCGCTTGCAGAAACATACCACGATGTTACCCTTACCCGCAGATTTGTCCAGCACACACACGATCATCGCGGCATTGTCTGTACGATTGAATACCCTGTAGAAACACCTGCACTTATTAGCCCCGGACAAAATGTTTTTTTTAAATTTCCACAAGCGATCGCACCCTAAACCTGAACGAATCCTTAATAAATCCATGCCCTCACCGTTTCTCATGCAAACCGCACTCCGTGAACGCGCATTCAAACACACGAAAGAAGCGCTCAAAAAAGCGATCACGCCCGATCATTTTATCATCAAGATTATTCACACGATCGATGAACTGGAAGGCATCATCAATACACTTGTGACGATCTTACGCGAACGGTACGGGGTTTACGCACCGCACCTTGTCCGCAACGCAACAGCTGAAGAAGTGATCGCCATTATTACTGCGAAAAAAACAGACGATCTTGGGATTTCTATTAATGCAGAAGACTATACCGCAATCCAGGCACTTGCCGAAGAAACTACACGCTTGCTCGCGGTTCAGAAAAATAATACAGCCTATCTTACCCGCATGATGGAACAGCAATGCCCGCATTTACAGAATATTACAGGAACCATCATTGGCGCGCGCCTCCTTAATCTTGCAGGATCACTCAATCATCTCGCGGCACTTCCCAGCTCCACGATCCAGCTTCTTGGCGCGGAAAAAGCGCTCTTCAGACATTTACGCACAGGGGCAAAAGCGCCGCGGTTCGGGATTCTCTTCGCACATGAAAATATTACGAAAGCAGCAGAAAAAGACCGCGGCAAAACCGCGCGCAAACTCGCCAATAAAATCGCGATCGCTGCAAAACAGGACTATTACCAATGATCCAACCCACCAAATATCCCGGCATCTACGAAAGCATGCACAATAACAAACGTTATCTTCTAACGAAAAATCTGACGCCGGGAACAATCTTTTTTCATGAATACACCCATACAGAAAATGGGATAGAATACCGAGAATTCGCGCCCAACCGCTCTAAAGTCGGCGCAGCCATTGTCAAACGCATCACCTTATTACCTATCAATCCTGGAAACAGTGTCCTTTATCTTGGCGCATCCCATGGCTACACAGCAAGTTATATCTCAGATATGGTTGGAAAAAATGGAACCGTCTTCTGTGTTGATTTCGCACCACGCGTTGTACGCGATCTCTACTTTGTCTGCGAAGCACGGGAAAACATGAGCCCGATCCTCGCGGACGCGAATAAACCCGAAACTTATAAACATCTCGTCGAACAGGTCGATGTTATTATTGAAGATGTCGCGCAAAAAAATCAAGTCGATATCCTCTTCAAAAATCTTATCTACCTCAAACCGAAAGGGTATATTCTCTTCGCCGTCAAAGCGAGAAGCATAGACGTGACGAAACGACCCATACAAATCTACAAAGAAATCGAACAGCAACTTGAGAAAAAAGTGCATATCATCGACAAAAAAGACTTAAGCCCTTTAGAACGCGACCATCAGCTTTATTTATGCCAGAAAAAATAAACTAAAAATCATACGTCTCTATTAAATCCAATGCTTTCTCCGCCTTTCCCATTTTTTTTGCCGCTTCCGAATCGTCACGCACTTCCCTCAACGCGAATTTCAAATAATTATATAACCTGGGAACCAGTTCTTCCGGATCATAAAACCCCCTTGTTGGAGGATGAAAACGCGGATTCGTAAAACGGTCCAACGCCGCATACCCCAACGCCATTAAGGTAGTGTAAACCGTTGCTAATTTAAAATCGGCAACTAATTCGTTATAATGCCTATTATCTTCTGGAAGACCAAATCGCTTCGCATACTCGTGATCCTTATTTAACGAACGATCAAATGACGCATCACGTACCGCTATATCCTCTGGATTCACTTTCGCATCCGATCGCATAAACGTTAATGGGGATAATACCTTGCTCTTGCTGACATCCAACCTCCCTATATGCACACTTCCCGCATCAAGAACATACACTTTTTCTTCACCATTCGGTCTTACCATAAAATTATGGGCGTACTCATCCCCATGTACGTACATCATATATTTCGGATCAGCAAGAAAAGACGGAAGTTCACTTAACGCAGATAATCCATCTCTTACTCTATTTCTACGTTTTCTATTTTCGTGGGTCACACCATATTTTTCACTATTCACAATAAAATCTAATGAATCTTTCCGTAAATCTTTTATCACGTCTGGATCAAATTTATCATCTCTCCTTGTTTCTTTCGCAATACTCCATATCTCCATTCCTAAGATCGCCCTCCGCATCAATACCATATAATTGTCTGAATTTCTTATAGCATTTCTCAAATAATTCTGAATATCCCTGTCTAAAGGAGTTTGCGGGCGCAGATAGCGATCAGTACCCTCGTAACTCAACTGTTCTACAATTCCCAACATCCCTATAACAATTCTATTCCTATACTCTTCCTGCGCAATGATATCATCTCTCAGGTTATCAACCGCATCCTGAGACTCAGGTGTGCGTTCATGTTCCTGTGTCGCAAGTTCCATCCCTTTCATTGTTAATTCACGACCAATCTTCATCAGGAGCGTGCTTGCCTCTATTCCTGGAATATGACTCATGACCAACGCATTATATCTTTTTCCGGGTTTTTCATATCCTAAAAATAACGGCGCAGCAATTCCTATCTCGTTCCAGAACTGTAGTTGTAATGCCTCTATTTTAAATTCTTCGCGCATTTTTCGATCTCTTTTTTTCATATGAGTAGGACGCAGTATCTTCTCAACAATCGTCAACGACCTCTCACCCGTATCCTTCGATAATTTAACAATATTAATCTCGCATTTATCGCTTGTTCCCGGACGCTTGACCTTCTCTTCTTTTGGTGTTATTTTTTGATGTAATGAAGGAATAATTTCGCCTGCCGCTTCTAATTCCTCTTTATGCGTGCGTACAAAATCCAGAAGCGTGTTAATATCCCTCATAGTAGCTCCTTTCCTGTTTACCTCTTGTGTCATGATCATGTTGTTGTCTTCTTTTCCTATTCCCTTGTTGCGGGTTCATAGTTGTCACTATCCCCCCTCTTTTCCTTCCATTTGAGAATACCGCACTCTTTTTATGTCTTATTATTCTGGTTCTAAAGCCTATAATCCCCTTATTAAAGAACTACTCGTGATCCAACACCAATTCCGCGATATGAAAACTAAACGCACCAATATTCCTGAACTTCTCAATCACCCCGAAATCCGAGATACTCATATTCTCCTTCACCAGCGCCTTGCATTTATCCAAAACACTTGTTTTCTGCAGAATCATTTCCAACGCAAGATTCTTATCCCCATTATAAAACGCCTTCATAATCTCCTTATAATTCACCGTCAGCTTCTCCAATGTCTCAATTAACTGCTCCTTATGCCTCAGTTTTTTCCCACGGACATGCTTCTGAATCCGTTTTGCCTGATCCGCAATCTTCTCCAGCTGCGTAATCACACTCCAGTATTTTAACATCATCTCATTATCCAGATGCAATGAGGACGCAACTTCTGGCTCGTTACATGCTCTTTTTAAAATCTTATACGCCAGGAATGTCAAGCGCGTCACGTCCTGCTCTTTCTGATAGACATACTCATACAGATCTTTTCCCATTAAACAATCCTTTCCATCCTCAAGCATTGACCGCACCATCGTATCAATACGACGAATTAAACTATCAACCGCGACGGTTTTTGGATCTAAAAACGTTTTCGCTACCATTCGCTTTGATGTCTGTTCTGTTATTTCAACAGACGCGAGATTATGAATGAACGTACGAACCTCATTCGACACATCGACCACCTTTTTTCCGACAATATTAATGACATCATAATTATTGAGGTACGCAGAAATAAACAACGCCTTAAACCCTTCAATAGGAACTGCATCTAAATCAAGTGTGATCTCCCTTAAAGAACGCTGCGGCTGATCTTTTGTACGCACAACCAGCTCATTATTTCCACCTTCCTCTACGCCAACAACATCCCCTTTTTTAATCGCGTTTTTTTCCAGCCATGTTTTCGGTAGTGAGATGACAAACGAAGAATCCCCGAATTTTATTACGCTGCGGAAGTGGGTCATTTGTTTTGTTATACTCTATATGGGTTATAGCTTTCATATAGACTAAATATATATAAGTCTATCGATTCATATAGTTTAGAGAAGCATATGCCAAAAACAGAACGCGAACCAACCAAAGCAAAGAAGTGTGACTACTGCGACGAGTACGCCAGTTTTAAACTGAAAGAAGACGGACTCAACAGTTATCTTTGCGAATGGTGCTATCGCAACAGAGACGACGCAAAAAAAAGAATCAACGAAGAATAAATAAAAACTATTTTATTCTTTCAACTAGAACTCATTATCTCAACCACGTCACGATGCACTAATCTGTGATCCCGGCCAATCATTACTTTCTTTTTCACATCCATCGCGCGAATAAACCCTTTCCCTAAATCTGTATGAATACGAAACGCAAAATCTACGGCTGTTGAACCATCAGGCAATAAAAAACAATCAGGCAACCTGCGCCCCTGCGAATCCTCCAATTTTTTCACACCGCCGGGAAAAACCGCAATATATCTCAAGACATCAAAGACCGCGGCATCCAAGACCTGCTGTACGCCTGTGTTACCGAATACGCCTAAAACACTTTTCTGAATAAATTCTAACGCGCCTTTTTGCGCAGGAGAACAATCTCCCTTGATCGTGAACTCTTTCGCGCCCGGAATATACTCAACCAGCCCTTTCTTTCCCGCCTCTCGTAACGCTACTTCTGCGTCAGCGGCGCACGGAATAATTGTATAATCCTTAAATGTCTGTTGCAAACGATCGACATTAAACTTTGCGCCTTCCACATCTGCTTTATTCGCCGCGATCACGATCGGCTTTGTTTTCTTTCTTAATAACGACGCTAACGCGAATAACTCTTCGCGCGCCCATAGATTCGGGGAATGACCTAATCTTAATTCTTTCATACATACTTCAACAACCGCTTCCGACACTTTCAAACCTGACACCTGCTTTGCCAACGCTGCTTTGACGTTCAAATTTTCCTGCATTAACGTCCGGGTAAACCGTTCCCATCCTTTCATTAAAATCTGAAAATACCAGTGATCCAACTCATTTTCCAAAAAATGGACATCTTTAATCGGGTCATAACTTAATTTTGTTACATTTTCCCCTTTTTCATTTGTACTGCCTGACGCGTCAACGACATGGATTAAGACATCCGCCTGATTGAGATCATTCAAAAACTCCAATCCTAATCCCTTCCCTTCATGCGCGCCGGGAACAAGACCAGCAACATCCATCAAATCGATGGGAACAAAACGCGTTCCATTCATACAAAAACCCGTTCTTGGATTGCATTTTGTATTAAAAAAACCTTCCACACATTCGACACGGACAAATCCTGTGCCGTGATTTGGCTTAATCGTCGTAAACGGATACGCTGCAATTTCCACTTCCGCCAGCGTCGACGCCTTAAAAAACGTCGATTTCCCGACCGAAGGTTTACCCACAAGACCGATAAGCATAGAATATAGAATTATAACGCATTAATAAGACTTTTCGCCCGTAAACAATTAAAGTAAACTTTCCAGCACTCCTGCTTTTACCGGATCTGAAATTCTCGCATATTCCAGCATTTTCGGAAAATTTCCTGAGCTTGTAAAATATTTTTCAGCAAGAGCCGCGTATTTTTTTTCTTTTGTATCCTCGTACGCTTCAGCCGCGATTACGGCCATATCCTCCGCCATAAACATACGGTCATACACTCTCTGACCTACTCTGCCCTGATAGTAATCAACTCTGCGCGCATGAACCTGCCGTAACTGTTCTGCTGTTCCATCTTTTCTAATCATATCAACAGATATCGTATCCACTTCCTGATTCGCCATCCATCGCGCATAATCCGCTTTTGTTTTCTGTACGAGCGCAGGATCATTCAAAAGTCTCGCTACCTGTACTTTTACTGGAAACCCCTGATGATATTCTTCCCGATGATCTGCATCATAGATCCGCTTATACACCGCGGACAATGCATCGTCCTTAAACAATTCTTGCGCCAAAGCAAGCGCTTCAGACCAATCCGCGTTATCCAACCGCACTTCAAGCGCTTCCTGGCGCATCCCTAAACGCACATAAATCTCATCAACAGAGTGATTCGCCCATTTCCCGCCGTGTTTTCTTGCTGCTTTTCTTTTTATATCAAGAGCCTGGGCTGCTTCCAACATATAATCACGCGCGGCATCCTTTTTTCCCTGATGCTCTAATAAATTTACGACAAGTCCCCACCTCGACCAGTTTTTTCCCCGATACGCCGCAATTACTCTGTCCATAATAACCGGGTCATCTGCGCTCTTCGCAGCTTCTGCTATATCTGAGCTATAAAAATGCGCAGTAATCTGCCGCATCTTTAAGTTCCGGACTCTTTCTGTATCCCCTGCTTTTAACGCTTCCCGCTGTAAATCCCCAAGAATCGCATCAAACTCTTTTCTTTCCGAACTATCCGCAGGCAAACCACAATCTTTTAACCTGACTTCAAGTTCTTTCAGCAACGCTTCAGTAACTTCCGTACGCCCCGGACGATACGCACTTCGTAAAAAATCAAATCTCTTTAACGGATCAATATTTTTTAAAACTTCCTGTAACGCCATTTTTATTTTCTTGAAAGTTATATCAAATTAATAAAACTTTTCATTTTTATTTATTTCCCTACAAAAAGAGCAACTACCTTCTCCGGATCAGTACGGTACGACGCATCACCCTGAAAAAAATAGTGCGACGCAATCAAATGCGGCGTCAGATCGGTCACCACTGTAAATGAAGAAAGATAAAACATCCTCTCTATTCCTCCAAATTCAATCCCCATCCTTCTTTCAAAGGCCATCTTCTTTTGTTTACGTTCCTCTACCGATGTATCTTCCCTATCACTTCTCTCTATTTCAGCAAGATACGCTTCCATTAAATTATAATGCTCTTTTCCTTTACTCATAACTAACGCGTGTCCAGACCCCTGCGTTCTATACCCAAACCTATCCTCTGTACAATTCCATGGACAACCCTGTCTTCCCGCTGAACATGCATAGATCACATCAAACTTTTTCTCATCCACCCTTATTTTACGCTCTTTATACCAGCGCAAAAGATTTCTCACTCCCCCCCTTATATTCCTTGCATTACCCCACGCTTTTTCTTCCCTCCCCTGTCGCAGTACACGATCTGCTACCTGCGCCATTTCCTCATATGATTTTCCCATTTTAACCAGTGTTTCATAATCAGCCCTTACGACTTCCAATAATCGTTCATTCGGCGCAAGAAATCCACCTCCTGAAGCATCACTCCACGTACTCCCCTCATTCGCAGGCTTTAATCGGGATTCCAGCGCTTCGAGTGTTGTCCCCGCAAGAATTCTCCGTTCAATATTCGTAATATCGGGCAACATCCCTCTCGTTAATACCAAAAAACTATTAAAGCTTCAGCCCACAATAACCTTTATAAACAATCACAACGTCCCGATTCGTGGAACGAAAAGAAAAGAAGTTATTTTTTATACCAACTTCTCAACCAATGAACAAGCAAAAACCCCTCCTCCCTACCTTAAAGGAAAAACGCAGATACCTTGTGTACGAAACGATCAGTGCACACCCCCCATCTAAAGAAGACATTACGCGCACAATCCAACAAACCATCCAGTGGCTTATCGGGAGTTTAGGCATCGCCAAAGCAGGCATTATTTACTTAGACGCAGACCACCCCGCCAAAGGGATTATCCGTGTTTCCACCCCTTACACAGATCATGTCCGCGCAGCACTCTGCTACATACGAAATATTAATAAAACCGAGGCAATCGTGAGAAGTGTCGGACTTTCCGGCACACTCACCAAAGCACGACACAAATTTGTCTAAAAAAAAGGAGAACAACCATACCATGCAACCAACCACAATGAGCCACCAAATGATGGGCTACGACCGCAGCAGCACCATGTTCAGTCCAGACGGACGCTTACTTCAAGTCGAGTACGCAAAAAAAGCAGTACGCCAGGGCACAACCTCTCTTGGATTCGTCTGCAAAGACGGCGTTCTTGTCCTCGCAGACAAACGCATCATTGAAAAACTGATTATCGGCGACAGCATTGAAAAAGTCTTCCAAGTGGATGACCATATCACCGCAAGCGCAACTGGCTTTCTCATGGACGCACGTGTTTTAATTGAACGCGCACAACTCATCGCGCAACAATACAAAGTCACCTATGACAGCCCTATCGACACGCTTTCCTTAGTCAAAGAAATCGCCAATATGAAACAGGCATTCACCCAGTACGGCGGCGCACGCCCCTTCGGTGTCTCTGTGATCTTCGGCGGCGTTGATGAAGAAGGGCCACAACTTTACGTTACCGATGTTACCGGCATTTACTTCCGCTACAGAGCAACCGCCATCGGGGAAGCAGAAACACAATTCAAAGAAATCCTTGAAAAAGAATACCATGACGAATTAACCATCGAACAAGCAATCAAACTGGGCGTCAATGCCATGCGCAAAGTGTTCGGCAAAGAATTTGATGTCGAACGCATTGAAGGATCCTATGTAAAAACGACTGATAAACAATTCCAACGCATCAGCAAAGACTATCTCCGCAAATTAATCAAGAAAAATGCCTAAAGAAACCACCGCCATCGCGAAACTCAAGAAAGAAGGAAAGATGTTTGAACTACTTGTCCATCCCGAAAACGCGTACGCGTACAAACAAGGAAAAAATATTTCCTTAAACGACGTTCTTATCAGTGAAGAAATCTTTACCGACGCAAAAAAAGGCACACGCGCGTCCGAACATGAGATGGTACGCCTTTTTGGCACGGACGACGGAACTGCAATCGCGATGATCATTCTGAAAGAAGGCGTTGTTCCCCAAACTGAAGCCATGCTGAAACAAGGCGCAGACCAGAAACGCAAACAACTCATAGAAATGATCCATCGGAACGCGGTTGATCCAAAAACAGGCAAACCCCATCCTATCACCCGCATCGAAAACGCACTGCATGAAGCAAAAGTACGCATTGATGACAATAAAAGCGCAGAAAGCCAAGTGCAGACTATTTTAAAACAATTACAACCGATCTTACCGATCAAGTATGAAACCAGACAATTGATCATCTCTGTTCCTGTTTCGTACGCATCAAATGCTGTGGCGATTTTACGCCAGCACGGCAAAATACTCGGAGAAAAATGGAATGCCGATGGCAGCGTCACTGCTACGCTCGAAATACCCGCCGGACTTCAAGAAGCATTAGAAACCGCGGTGAACGCCCTTACACACGGCAACGCAACACTCAAACTTGCAGGAAAATAAACCATGACCACTGAAGAACCACACACCCCTAAACGCATTGTTGTCCCTGGAGAAATTCTCGCAGAAGGACTTGACTATGTTCCCGGACAATATGTTATGCGGGAAAAAGACAAACTTATCGCGACGATTATCGGCATTATGCACACCAACGGGCGCATTATCAAACTGATACCGCTCGCAGGAAAATACATTCCGAAAGCAGGCGATCAAGTTGTTGGCAAAGTCACCAACATCGGACTCAACGGCTGGCGTGTCGACATGGGCTGGGCATTTGAAGCAAATATTTCCCTCAAAGACGGCACCAATGAATTCATTGACAAAGGCGCAGATCTCAGCCAATACTTTGATATCGGGGATTATGTCATGACACAAATTACCAAAGTGATCAGTAAAGGACGCCTCATTGACCTCAGCATGAAAGGGCCAGGCTTACGCAAACTCGGACCTGGACGCCTGATCCGCGTTACCGCGGCAAAAGTTCCCCGCATTATCGGAAAACAAGGAAGCATGATCAGCATGATCAAAGAAGCAACCAACACCCGCATTGTGGTCGGACAAAACGGCATCATCTGGCTATCAGGGGAAACACCACAAACTGAACTGAAAGCAGTCCACGCCATCCATAAAATTGAAGCAGAAAGTCATATTTCCGGTCTCACTGACCGTATCAAAAACTTTCTCGAGAAGGAATAAACCATGACCTACACAAAACGAACAGACGGACGCGCATTTGACCAGCTTCGCCCTATTGAAGCAAAAGTTGGCGTTGTTGAACGCGCGACCGGCAGCGCCATGTTTAAAATTGGCAAAACCCATGCAATCGCCGCAGTCTATGGACCACGCGAATTGTACCCCCAATTTATGCAGGATCCCTCCAAAGGAATCTTACGTTGCAATTACAATATGCTTGCCTTTTCCGGCGCAGGCGAACGTGTCAGACCAGGACCCAGCAGACGCAGCAAAGAAATCTCCATGATCACAGAAAAAGCACTCTTACCCATGCTTGATCTTAGTGAATTTCCGGGCACTGTTGTCGATGTCTTCATCGAACTCATCCAGACAGACGCAGGCACCCGCTGCGCGGGCATTACCGCAGCAGCCATGGCCCTTGCAGACGCGGGCATTCCCATGAAAGATATTGTCTGCGCGATCGCTGTCGGCAAAGTCGGAGATAAAGTTGTCCTTGATTTAAGCAAAGAAGAAGAAGATTACCCTGAAGGCGCAACAGATATTCCTGTCGCGATGTCCCCCCGCACCGGACAAGTAACCCTCTTACAACTAGACGGCCACATCAGCCAGGAAGACTTACAAAAAGCATTACATCTAGCAAAAAAAGGATGCATGGACATTCATGCCATCCAAACACAAGCACTCAAAGAAAAATACAAGGAAGAAGAACAATGACGAACGCAATCAAAGAACATATGCTCGCCCTTCTCGAACACGGCATCAGAGAAGACGGACGCACTCATGAAACATACCGCGATATTCAGGTGGACTATGGCATATCCCAAAAAAGCGCGGAAGGATCAGCCCGTGTCCGCATCGGCAAAACCGAAGTTGTCGCTGGAGTCAAAGTAGAAATCGGCGCGCCATACCCAGACAAGCCAGATGAAGGAAGCATCATTGTCAATGTCGAACTCCTTCCTTTATCCAGCCCTGAATTTGAAGCAGGACCGCCCGGCATTGACGCAATTGAACTTTCCCGTGTCGTCGACCGCGGCATCCGCGAAGGAAAAGCACTCAATTTCAAAAAATTATGCATCACCCCCAAAGAAAAGATCTGGACCATCCTCATCGATATCTATCCGATCAATGACGCAGGGAATATCTTTGACGCAGCATCACTCGCCGCACTCGCCGCATTACAGGACGCACGCTTTCCCCATGTTACCGGCGATGTTGTGGAATATGGCAACCTGACAGACAAAAAACTTCCGCTGGAAAAATATCCTGTTGAATGCACTGTCCAGAAACTCGGGAAACATTTTTTAATCGACCCAAGCGCGAACGAAGAATCATTCAGCGACGCACGCCTTACTGTTGCCGTACTTGAAAACGGCGATATCTGCGCATTACAAAAAGGCGGGGACGAAGGACTAACTTTTGACGATATCCAGCATATGGCAGCACTTGCAACACAAAAAACACAAGAGCTCAGGAAGGCACTCAAAAAATGATCACACAAACCAAATATGAAAAAGCACGGCTCATCGGCGCACGCGCACTCCAGATCGCCATGGGCGCGCCTTTATTGCTGACGTTAAGCGAAGCAGACTTTGAACGGATCAATTACAACCCCATTGAAATCGCAAAACTTGAATTCGCAAAAGGCATTATCCCCCTCAATATCAAACGCCCGCAGCCACAATATGTGGAATAAGCGATGAATATTACGGACATTACTTTACGAAAAGCATATTTTGGGCTCTTTGGAAAACTTCAACTTGTTGTGCACACCACTGACGGCGTTGGAAAAGTCCTTGTTACCCAGACGTATGAGCCATATCTTCTTACCCGCCTTCTTGATCACGTCAAACACCTCGCCCTTACCTCTTTTGCAGATATAGAACATATGACTCTTGCCTGTAAAGATATTTCACCAGCCCTCTATCATGATTTTGAACTTGCATTATTACACGCGACCCCCACCCCCTGGAAATTATTTGGTTCAGATACGATAAAAAAAATTCCCCGACCGCTTGCGATTATAGCGACGCACACCGACGGGACACAATTTTCTTTGTTCGCGCCGAACGCGACCCAGATTACCCATACACTCCTCGCGTACGAAGATGTTGTTCACGCGCTCGCACGCCATAAAGATCTACAAAAAAAGAATGGCATCCTTACCACGAGTCTTCCGCTTTCTGCATTTGTCACCGCTATCGAAGAAGCGATACAACAGACAAAAAACCGCCACGGACTTGATATTAAAATTGGGATCCATTTTCATGAAAAAGGAACACCTGAACAGGTCAAAGAACTTCTAAGCAAACATTCCCTTATCTATCTAGAAAATCCCTTTCCTCTGACGAATGAAAAAGACTATAGTGATTTGACTGCACACTATCAAGATCAATGTTTTATCAGCACGACATTCCCTGCACACTATCAGAACGACACAACAAACGCCGTTACTTTACCGTATCATACTGCACCCGATCTCTATCATACGCTGCAGAATTTTCACACAAAAGAACAGGAGAATATTTTTCTTACCGCAACACCCGGCCTTGTATTACCCGCGGCAAGCCTTGGCATTCCTGTTATTATTTTTCCATTAACGACAAACGAAGGGAAACAGATCATTAAAGAATTTATTCACACCTACAATCACGTGAAAATGAAAAAATAATATTATGGTTTATACTGATACGCCGGATCAACTATTACGCCCGGTTGTTCGTCAATACTTATTATTTCAATATTCTGCCCTTTATATGAAAAATACGGGATGTCACCGTAGGCGCTAGCTGTCTCTAATCGCTTACAACCCTTTCCCAGCCGCACTTCCCGCATCATTCCGGATATACACCGAATATACACGATACGCCCCAGCCCCATGCTCGCTTTCAACCGAAGATCCTTACTTCCCACAATCTCTGCATGCACTCCCACTAAAAAATCACGTAACTGTTCTTTCGTACATCTCCTGTCATCCTCAAGAACCATACGCGATAGATCCATTTTCTTCCTTTTACTTTTCTTCTATATAAATATTTGCAAAAAAATCGAAAAAACAATTTACCAAAAAGTTTATAAAGCAGTGAAAAAAGATATTACTCTATATAAAAAAGGAGGAATATATATGGCTTTTAGTGCAATCGCAAAAACAGGAAATTTACTTCTCGATCCGTTATACCGTTTATGGTTTGATATCATCGCAATTCTTCCCAGCATTGTGCTGGCATTGCTTATCGCGATCTTAGGATACGCAGTCGCTTACTTTATCGGGTATATTATCCGCCATGGTCTTGAAAAACTTGTTGGCAAACAATTCCGTGAAGCAACATTAAGCAAACAAATGGGACCAACCAACATTCCCTCCTTAACAGGCGAGCTTGTCAAATGGTTTGTCTTTATCGTTTTCTTAGAAGTCGCTGTTGACGTTCTGAATTTAAGCACTCTTTCTCAATTACTGGATACCTTTGTCCGCTGGCTTCCCAATGTTTTATTTGCGGTGATCATCTTTTTTACAGGTGTCGCACTCGCACATTACATTGACATCAAGATCAGGGAACACACCAAAATGAAAGGCATGATGGTTATTTCCGGAATCTTAAAGACTATTGTCTTATTCCTTGTTGTGCTTATCGGATTAAAGCAAATCGGGGTTAATGTTGATGTCTTACAACACTCCTTCCTTATTCTCTTAGGGGCATTAGGATTAGGCGTTGCACTCGCGTTAGGCATTGGATTAGGATTAGGCTTACGCAATGAAGCAGAAGACATTGTTTCAAAACTGAAGAAGAACATCTAATTCTTCTTTTTTATTTTTATCTTTTTATATATTCTTCCTGTAGGTTATTTATTCGCATTGCTCGTTCCACCGTAGATTATAGTATATTACCTTGCTGTGTTTGAGCGGATATAAGAAGTAAGGGAATCCTAAAAAAAGTTTTATAACGCCTCCACGCCAGGCAGGCCTACAAGATCCCTGTCCCCTGTCATAAGCGTCAGGTTATTTTTTATTGCAGCCACATAAATAATCACATCAATCATTCCAATTTTGTTTCGCTTTTTTCGCAACGCGGGATACACTGCCCCGCTTTCAACAAGCGTCTCCCTATCCAGATCAATCACGATTGCATTACATTCCACCTGCTGCACCGCCAGGGAAAGGTCAAGATCGTTCTGTATTATCCACCGCGCTATCTCCGCGAACGAAATTATACTCGTACACACATCCTCACTTCCTATTATTTCCCTAATCTTTTTTCCTTTATCCGTCCCCTTAAAATACTCTATCCAAGCCCCTGTATCCAGAAGTTTCATATGAACGTCCGCACTTTTTTATCACGCCTGAAAGGAACTCTCGCTTTTTTCGCAAAGCCGAAACCAGAAAGATCTTTTTTCTTCGGGAGAATAACGATCCTCACTGTATCCCCAATGGCTGCATGCGACTGCTGAAGTCTATCCAACGGAATAAGAACCCCGGCAGACGTCCCAATCCTCCGTATTTTCGTATTAAACACTTCCGACATAAGATATTATAATAAATTATAATTTATAAACTTTTCTGTTCTTTACCCGAATATATTTCAGACATAAAAAATAGCACTACAGGTGGAATTTTTAGATAAAACAATAATATTTATTTCACATTCCCGATCGGAATGAGACGAACGACTGGCTTTGTAATACCCGCAGTCGCGACCGCATCAATCACATCAGTAATATTCTTATACGCGAAACCGCCTTCTTCAGCGAGACCCGCCATCGATCCTGTTTTCACATAAATGCCTTTCCTCTCCATCTGCTGCTGCAACACCTTTCCTTCAATCTGACGCATGGCCTGATGCCGTGACATTGTTCTGCCGCTGCCGTGGCAGGTGCTTGAGAATGTTTCGTTGTCCGCTTTCTCTGTGCCGACCAATAAATACGATCCTGTCTCCATGGAGCCCCCAATAATGACGGGAGAACCAGTTTCCTGATATAATTTCGATACTTCCGGATTCCCCGGACCCTGACATAACGTCGCACCTTTACGATGCACAACAACCTCTTTCATCTTTCCATCAATCTTAAATTTTTGTAAACGCGCAAGATTATGCGCGACATCGTACACACAATGCATCTCCATCGCTTCCGGCGTCTGCTTAAAAATATCAGCGAACGCCTCGCGAATACGGTGTAAAATCACCTGACGATTCGAAAACGCCATATTCGCCGCGCACGCCATCGCCTTATAATAATTCTGCCCTTCCGGACTGGAAAACGGTGCGCAAGCTAATTCACGATCACGTACAGTAATACCATATTTCTTCATCGCAGGCTCAAATGTCTGAATATAATCCGTTGCGATCTGATGGCCAAAACCCCTACTACCACAATGAAGCATCACAACGATCTGATCCTTGAAAATACCAAACTTCTTCGCAATTTTTGCATCAAGAATATTCTCTTCCTTCACATGCTGAATTTCCAAATAATGATTTCCAGAACCCAACGTCCCTAACTGACTGATACCCCGCGTACGCGCCTTCTCTGACACCTTTGTATGATCCGCCCACGCAATCTTTCCGCGACTCTCAATTCTATCTAAATCTTCTTCCCAACCATACCCATTATCCACACACCACTTTACCCCCTCTTCCATGACCGTGTTAAACTGCTGATTATTGACTTTGACAAATCCTTTTCCGCCGACGCCCGAAGGAACTATCGCGAAGAGCTTGTCGACTAAGGCTTTTAATTTAGGTTGCACATCATTAATAGAAAGATTTGTCGTGACTAAACGCATACCGCAGTTTATGTCGAATCCTATAGCCCCCGGACTAATAATCCCTGTTTCCGCGTTTGACGCTGCCACACCACCAATCGGCATGCCGTATCCCCAATGCCCATCAGGCATACACAGCGCATATTTCTCCAGCCCAGGAAAACACGCAACATTTGTCAGCTGCTCAAACACACCCGCATCCATCCCCTCTAACAACTGCTTTGTCGCAATAATACGAGCAGGAACCTGCATTCCTTGTTTATATGACGTTGGAATTTCCCAGACTGCATCTTCTACCTGTTTGATTGAAGAAGGAATATTTGACATCAATTGGGCTATTCTCACGTTTTTATAAGGCTTGCGACTTCGCGATCTTCCACATTGCATTGAAATGCTTTCTATAATTATCTGCAACCTCTTTATTCTCCACGACCGTCGTTATTATTGGATCTGTCCAGTAGATTATAGCGACTTTATTTCCGTATATTTCATAATGAAACGGCGTTGAGAACTTTACAGGCAATACCCTAAACAATGATACTTTTGATAATTCTGATTTGATTATCTTGCCTGTAAAGATAAGCCTTGCTGGATTTATTTTACCCTCTTCCTGTAATCTTACTAATTCTGCAAGTTCTTTCGGCGCGCATTTGTTGAATTTTTCTTTTGTAAGACTAAACCGCAAAATTTTCAATAAAAACGGCGAAAAGTATTTAAACTACTTATACTACCAATACTACTATGACTACTAAACCAATCAAGATCAGCGAAGAGAACTATAACTGGCTTCTTAACGTAGCAGGAGAAATGCAGAAATCCGAAGGAAGAAGCATCTCTATTGACGATGCCCTCAGTTCCATAAAAACTGACGGAAAAAAAGGAAGTGGAGAATCTCTCCTTAGATTTGCAGGCTCCTGGAAAATAAGCGATAAAGAAACAAGAGAATTCAAAAAACACCTACATGAAGGATGGAAACGATGGAAAATACAATCTGTTTAGACTCGGACTTCATTATTAATCTCCTAAGAAATAAAAAAGAGGCCGTTCAATGGATAGAATCCCATAAAGAAAATAAATTCTGCACTACAGCTATCAATCTTTTTGAAGTTTTTTATGGTGCCTACCGACTCAATAAAAAATCCGAAATCAGTTCTATTCGTTCTTTTTTCCATGAACTCCCTGTCCTTGATTTTACTGCGGAAAATGCACAAACTGCCGCACAATTTGCCGAACGTCTTGAAAAAGAAGGCAACATGCTTGAAATTCGTGACATTTTTATTGCAAGTATTGCACTTAATCATCAGCTTCCCATCAAAACGTATAATATCAAACACTTTCAACGGATCCCCACTCTTCAATTAGCTGACTAAAGATTATGTTCTATAAGAAGACGCTGCGGATATTTTATATTCAACTTCTCAGCTATAATTTTATTATAATACAGATCATTAATAATCGTTGAACGACGTTTCACTTCCTGGCTGGGCAACTGTTTCAGCAATGCCGCCTTTGTGCCCGAACGCGGCGTAAACTTCGCGATATTCACGACGTCCGGTTTATACTCTTCCAATAAATGTATTGTTTCCTCAAAATCTTCTTCCGTTTCTGTCGGATAACCGCAGATAATATCAGTCGCGATATTTATATCTGTAAATTTTTTTCTGAACGCGTCGACTAGTATCTTAAAATCTTTCACGCCGTGCTTTCTATTCATCTCCTGCAAGACTTTTTCCGAACCTGACTGCACAGGAATATGCAAGAATTTTATTATCTTTGGACTTTGATAAACATTGAGCAGATCATCAAGAATAGGAATAATATGCCTTGGATTTGCCATGCCTACCCGAATCTGAAAATCGCCTTCAATACGAACTAATGCGCCTAATAATTCTGCTAATTGCGAAACTGCATTATAATCCAAACCATACGCGCCATTGTCCTGTGATGTCAGATATATCCTTTTTATCCCATTCTCTACATATGTCTGCACTTGTTTCACAATATCCATAATTGGAAACGAACGAATATGCCCTTTCGCCAATTTTGTCGCACAGAACCAACACACATCGGCACACCCTTCGCCAATCTGTACAACGCCAATTCCATCTTTTCGCTCTCTTTTCGGCAGATTCAATTTACTTTCCATTCTTTTGGAAGTCAAACACAGCACCTCACCATTCAGAAGACGATCAATGACCTCATTAATATCCGTAATATGCTGCGTACTTACTAACGCAATACGCGGACGCTCTTTCTGTAACTCTTTAGTCTGCGCGCCAGCCATACAGCCAGTAAAAATAATCTTTTTTTCCGGATACAATCTCTCAATCGACCCTGTAAAACCCATAATCTTCTGCTCTGTTTTTAATTTGACTGCGCATGTATTCAGAATCACAACATCCGCATCTTCCACACTCATCACTAACGTATGATCATTTTCGACAAGTAAACCTGCAAGAATCGCCTCATTATCCTGATTCGCCGTACAACCCCACCCTTTCATATAAATATTTGCCATGCCCCTGGAAACAGGCGAATACTTTTAAGCGTTTTCTAAAGGATTAGGCTTAAATAAAAGCACTTATTCCTTGTTTAATGGTCTTTACTGACGGAGAAAACATTTACCGGTCACGGCTCGCATACATTATACGATACGCAGAAGAACGAACGATGCCCTGGTTCACTGGAGGACCCTGGCTGTTGCTGAATCCTTTTTATATCCTAGGAGAACAAGTTGTCGGACGCGCAATGAACTACGCTGCTGCCCGCAATAAAAGCCAACACCTCAAAGAAATCCCAGACGCTGTTGCTGCAAAACTCCTAACGGACTATCTTTCAATCAAAAAGTAAAATTATTCTTTTTTATACACCTCTTTCCCTGTCGGACCTAATACTCGCGCAATTACATCCTCATGAAAATAACAGAATCCACTTCCTGCGTCTACATGCACGGGTTGTCTCTCATTTACATCCCACCCTGATGCGGTATGTACACTTACCTTTCCTTCATATTCGGTCAACTTCCACAAATATGCTGAAAAACGCAAACCTTCTTTCGATGTCATTCCTTCTGCAGGCCCATATCCCTGCGTATCAAATGTTGGTGCCGGGGTCCACCCATCATCAAACTCTGCGCCTTCAAAAATAACGACTTCAATACGTGTCCCAGGATTAATACCTGCTTGTCTTAATTTATCGGTAATATCGCTCATGCTCTTCTCCTACACCCCTCTACGCATCTATTCACTACTTCTTTATAATATTAATTATCTAAAAATGATTATATTACACATCAACAATCACTCTTGCAGTCCAAACGCCGTCTTCCTGTTCTATTTTAAACTCATGCATCGTAATCGCTTTCGTATCATCGAGCAAACTTTGTTTCTCCCGGTCAATCAGCGCGCCAGTACAATGGGCATGCAATACCAGTTTCTTTTTTTCATGCAAGATGGTTATATCAAATTTCATAAACAGCAACCCTTCCGTATCTTTCACAAAGATCAGTTCCGAAAGAAAATTATACAATAACAACTCAAGATCATCAGCCTCAACAGCAATATCATGCTCTTTCTCTTCATTCACTGTCGTAATATCCACCATCGTCGCTTCGACTGCCAACGCCGCATTGGTAAACAGATCTTCCACGGTCTTTCCATAGGCTTCAAACAGGACATCTGCAGTATGAGGGAAGAATTTATAACCAAGCATCATTCCTGATATGAGAGAACTCTTAAAAAGCTTTTGACTTCAATCAAGAAAACAGTATCATCAACCTCCTGTACATATACAAGCGCACCAAGAAATTCCCGCCATTGACTCCCTGCATCCTTCAAGAAGAAATTTCCCCACATACCATCTTTTTTTCCTGAGTAAGAATATACATCGCAAGGAGATTCTTTGAGAATGGATTTAACGGGATTGCTGTATTCTTAATGCATCTGCAGCACGAACCAATACCCTGCGCGCATCCCCTATTTCTTTATTTAAATCCAAAGGAAAAGTATTACCTACTAATACTATATCCCGCTCAAGAACGGCAAGAAGTTCGCGCACGTCTTTCATATTCCCCGCACTTAGTAAGGCATACATTTGTGCAGTCTCAGTTTTAAGACGATTTTTAAGTACAGCACAATAGATATTTTTCAATTCCTTTTTGAATTTTTCTTCAAACGGTTCACGTGAAGAACCCGGAAGTAAAGCCAAATAGTCCTGAGCAGTTTTATAATGTTCATCTAATGCTTTACTATCTCCTTTTTTCAGCGCATCTATCGCTTGATCAATCTCTCTTTCTACTGACTGTAAAATTTTTTGTGGTGAAAGCTTAGAAGGCTTGACGACGTTCTGCTGTTTTCCATCATCCCTTTTAGCCATAACAGTTTGCGGTGTGAGTGTAGACGCGGCCAAAGCGAGCGCAACACTTACCCTTTTTAAACGATTGACAAGATTGGCCATAAACCCCATTGTGATAGGAGATATATAAATATTACCGGAGAAATTTATGTGTGTAGGTTAATGACATTTGTCCACCTCTAAAACCTGAGGTGATCTGATTGAAAAAAGAGGAAATTCGAAGAGAAATTTATGCCTGCTTAAAATAAGATGCGACGAACGACGCAAACTTATTCTCGTAAATAAAAATATTAAAAATTAGGCGCGCTCTTATATCCCGCCTTCATCTGCACACAATTTTTCCATAAATCCTGTATTCTTTCGTCTACCTTTCACAATCACGATCTGTTGTTGTACGAAAAACTTAACATCCTAGTCAGAGATAGTTCCTGTTATATCCGTGCAATTCTTTGTTCTTTACCCAAAACGATAGTGAAACATACGAGCGAGATCACGTTCCAACTGTTTTTTCATATTACCCCATTCACGCATCCTTGTTCCTTCCTTACGCAAGTCATACTCCTGCAAATGTTCATGCGCCACAACCGCCTCGACAACATCCTTACCCATAAACGCAACTAAACTTCCTATATAATCAGGTTCTTTCCCCCGTTCCAACGCAAACACTTTGACCGCATCATACACAAAGTCGATCTGACGCACATCCCGATATTTTAATAAACGATCATGAAACCTCGCTTCAAGCTCTTCAACCGTCATTGGTAACGGCTTTTCTTCCACCAGACCGGTTATTCCCGTAAATATACGCGCTTCTTCCCGACGCCTATACCCCCGGCCACCCTCCCGATATAATTGCCCATTCTGCGGATCAATACGACACTCTAATGTTGCCGTTACAACACTCAATCCTACATTCTGCTCTACTGCCTCTCGCGAACTTCTTTTCTTTAAAAGTTCCCATGCTTCAAAATACGTCTTGATCATAGTTCATTCGCCAACTTTGCCGCTAACGATCGTTTCACGACACGTTCAGGCAAGGTAATATGCCCATACAATACATTCCCATTCAACCGCTCCACCACATGCGCCAAACCAGACGAACGCTCATTGAGCCAGCTATACGTCTGCGTGCTTGTCGCACCAATCTGTCCCGGATCACCGACCAGAATCATTTTCGTATTTTCTGCGATACGCCCAATCAATAAACGCGCTTGATCCCTTGTTAACAAATGCGCTTCATCCACAATCACATATCCCCGAAAATTACGTCCGGCCGCATGCGTCGGAATTTCATATTCCAGATACCCGTGCCGTTCCATCGTTTCAATATCCTGTTCAATTTCTTTTCTTGCTTCCGGATCATTCATCTCCCAATACCCAAACGCCATCTTCAGCGCTTCCTCACAAGGCTGGATCCAGCGGTCTACTTTCTGCCGGTAATCGCCCTTATAGAATCCTAACCCCTCATCAATCCCCACCAGCGGACGCAGATACGTCATCTTTGGATAAATCCCCTGACGCAACTGATGCAGCCCCGCCATCACCGCCCAGATTGTTTTTCCTGTTCCCTGCGGCCCAATCACCGACACAATCGGAATTGTCGGATTCAACAATAATTCCAGATACGCTTTCTGCTCAAATTCGGGAACCATCACCGGATTCAGAGGATACCGCAAGACTTCCCCCAAGGGATGATGCCCCCCCTCTCCTTTCGGCGCGATCATTTCCCCTATCATCCCTTTCAATTGCTCCTCAAGCGCATCCAGCTCCCGCATACTCTTTGCTCTAACAATATCCCTCCGCAATTTCTTTGCCGCAGTTTTTGTCAGCTCATTAGACGCATCCACCCATTCCCGCAGACACTCACGCTGTGCGTCCAGTCTACCCCACACTTTTTCCCGTGGCTGCGCCTGCTCTTCTCCTTCCTGATTTTTTTTCAGCGCAGCAACAAATCCTTCATAATGTTCCAAATTTTTTATCACTAATCCCCCGCTCTTATCTGGTTCAATCATATGATACTCTGCAGCGCCGCCTGCACCAATCATTACCACCTGATGCGGCCGTAACACGAGATCTTCCAACCTTCTCTTCTGCTGCTCCCGTTCCCGCACCTGCCGCTGATACTCTCCTAATTTTTCCCCAATATACGCTTGTGCAGCTTCTTGTGTTGCAAATTCACGATGCAACTGCCCATCATATAACCGCCGCACATTCCGCACTTCCTCATACTGAAATTCCTGCGCCGTCACTCCAAGAAGCCCCGCCTTCATCCGCGCCATACGATCCTGTGATACAAAAAAAAGCTCAGGCCTCCTTTCCTGCGTGTCATCCTGCTCCCTGTCATTCCGCAGCATCTGCGCTGCACAAAACAATAACCGATCATCATTATTCGCATCAAACCACTGCGCCTGTTTGGCGAACACTTCCTCATCATGCGGCACATAGATCATCCGCGCACCATTCTCCAACACCACATACTTTATCCCGCCATCCTCCTTCCACCCGTCCTGTTCTTTCACGATCCGATCAATCTCCTCAATCGCTCGCTTCGCCTGCAATGCCAACTGTTCATTCGGACGGCGCTGCCGATCATGACGCAGATTATCTAATTCCTTTAAGACAATCTCTGACAGGATCACATCGTTTGGTTTTTGATCATACGACGTTTCAAGCTGCCCGCTTAATCCCCTCTCCTCTTCCAGCACAGGCACACGATTCCCAGAAAGAATAGACAACGCATACGGATTCACAATCAGCACATTTGTATCTGCAATATAGACCTTCGCAGACCGCACTATTCCCCTCATAACCACAATCCGCGTTCCTCCTGATAAACTGATGCACGGGAAAATATTTCCTGCCTGCTTCCCTGACCTTCTTCCGCATCTTTTCCCGGATCATACTCCCTCCCACGATCAGGAAGGACAATCTTTTCCACCGCATCCACTACGCGCCGTATCTGCACTTCCAGCATTTTTTCATCAGATACTCCCCTTCTTTTCCGCGATTTCACTTCCGGAATATACACTACCCCTCTTTTCCGATCACGATACGCTGCATTACGAAAACCCTCGCTCACCCGCTCATAATACGAAAGATCACGCTTATGCCTGTGTAAATACCGCATATTCTCCATGTTTGCATAAGTAAACGCTTTCTCAGCCTGCTGATCAATGACAAACGTCAGATCAGGACGTTCACCTTCCGTTGCTAAATTAAGCTCCTCGACAATACGCGCAAGTTCTGATGAATCCCCATACAGATCCCCAAAACCCTGATATCCAATAACACTCATACGATACCCGGGGATGATAACACTTTTTCCCTGTTCCCTCATCTTCTTTATCTTCTTCGCGTATAATTCCCCCAACGCCGCAACATACAAATGAATCTCTGTCCGCGGATCAAGCACTTCTTCTGTCGCATGCTCATTTTCTGCAGGATCCAATAAAGTCTGACGAATTTTTCTTCCTGCATATGTATCATGAAACTTGCGTAAAACCTCACTTTCTATCTTTTTTTCCGCTAAAAATGTCTGCACCGCGCGCGCAATCTCTCCTTTCCCGACACTCTCCATCCCCTCAATCGCAATAACATACCCCCGCCGCTGTAATACTTTTTCTGGTGTGTCTGCCATCTTCCCGCTTCCCGTTCACGCAACTTTATAAACAATTATCCACCAGAACAGCCATATCCCAACCATTTCAACTGAACAGAACAAAAAACCGACCGCAATAAACCATATATAGGAGTACACCAATAATTATCCTGAAAAGAGGCTGTACCGTGTCCGCAAAAATTACCAAAATTAAAGCGCGACAAATTCTTGATTCCCGGGGCAACCCCACCATTGAAGTGGATGTTCTCGCAGGAAAATATACGGGAACCGCATCTGTCCCCAGCGGCGCGTCAACCGGACTCTATGAAGCACTTGAATTACGCGATGAAACCAAACATTATCATGGAAAAAGCGTGCTCAATGCGATTACCAATATCAATACCATTCTCGCGAAAAAACTCCTCGGCAAAAACGTGACGCACCAGTGGACCATTGACGAAACCATGACCACCATCGATGGCACAGAAAATAAATCACGCCTAGGGGCGAACGCCATTTTAGGCGTCAGTCTTGCCAGCGCCCGCTGCGCAGCAAACGCAAAAAATCTTCCATTGTACGCTTCCCTTGGCAAAGGACGGCTCCTCCCCGCACCATTCGCAAATATTATTAACGGCGGCAAACACGCAGACGGCAATCTCCGCATCCAGGAATTTATGATCGTTCCCTCCAAAGCAAAAAGTTTCAGCGAAGCAACCCTTATTATTTCAGAAATCTATCATACCTTACACGATCTCATCCATAACAAATACGGCAAAGGCGCAACCAATGTAGGTGATGAAGGCGGATTCTCCCCCCCTCTCTACGATCCGCATGATGCGATGAATCTCCTGATGAAAGCAGTCTCAGAATTAGGCTATCACGGCAAAGTCAAATTCGCGATTGACGCAGCAGCATCAGAATTTTACGATCGTAAAGTACAGAAATACGCCATTGAAGCAAAAAAACTACTCGACCGCGGCGAGCTTACCGATTACTATCTTAATCTCCTAAAACTGTACCCTATCATAAGCCTTGAAGACCCATTTGAACAAGATGACTTCCATGCTTTCCAAGAACTTACACGAAAAGTCAAAAACGTCCAGATTGTCGGCGATGACTTACTCGCAACCAATCCCCAGCGCATACGCCTCGCGATGCAGCAAAAACTCTGCAACGCACTCCTCTTAAAAGTGAACCAGATCGGAACCTTAACTGAAGCACTGGAAGCAGCAACAATGGTCAGCAAATACGGATGGCATACCATGGTTTCTCACCGCAGCGGCGAAACAGAAGACAGCTTCATTGCCGATCTTGCCGTCAGCTTAGGATGCGGTCAGATAAAATTAGGAGCGCCCGCACGCGGCGAACGCACGGCAAAATATAACCGATTACTGCGCATTGAAGAGGAATTAGGCGGCGACAAAGCGAAATACGCGCAATTCTGAATATTTATAGAACAACATATGCACTCTTTTTTTAAATTTTTCCAACCCTCTCAATAAACCATGAAGACAAACCCCATCGCACATCAAAGTGACGCACTTATCGTTGCAGTCCAGTCCTGTAAATATTTTGACGCGCGCGAAGCATGTGCGTATGTTCAAAAGAAATTTTGCTTTGATAGTGTTGACGTTCGAGAATACAAACGTTAAAAACTCATTCAACTAAAAAGAAAAAAAATTATGCGCCGAAGGAATTGCCGCAACCACATCCGGATTTCATGGTGTTCTTAATTTTAAAACCCGCATTCACCAATCCATCCACATAATCAACCTCTGCGCCACGAACAACTGACGCGCTTTCCTGATCAATATACACAGGCAATCCATGCTGATCAAGGATAACATCCCCAGGATTTTTTTCTTTGGTAAACGTAATTTCATACTGATACCCTGCACAGCCACCAGGGACTGCACGGAACCGCAACGCATGATCGCCTTTCTGCTGCTGCTGCAACATAGATTTGACCTGCATCGCTGCCTTCTCTGTGATCGTTACAATCGGCTTTTCTGTCATTGTTTTTTCCACCCCATCTGCTTTCGTATTTAATGCTGTTAACAAATTATTTAACTCTTCCTGCGACATTCCATGACCGAGCGTTCCGTCCTCAATACTCTCAAACGGGTTGACATGACATCCTACGCAGTGTAAACCATGCTGTGTCATTGTATCAGCTAATTCCGGATATTTCTCCATAACCTCTCCGATGGTCATATCTTTTGTGATTTTCATATTCTTTCTCTCCTTTATTTTTTTACCATACATAATCTGTGACAGACACTACAATGCCCCTGGGTCGGACATTTACTGTCACGCACATCTACCGGCGCACTTGTTTCTTGACTCGGACGTTGATACGTGACTCCCTGACTTTGGGCGTAATCTGCTTCTGCACCATAGCCTGTTACTGGAACTGTATACGTATTCTGACTCTGAAATTCTGATGCCGCATTCAGAATCGGTATGCGATACCCCCCTGCTGCTTCTTGTTTGTTTCCTGTGTATTCAATCATTACTCTCGTATAGACCGGATTCTTTATAAAGTTTCCGAGAGAAGAAATGGATCCGGCTACCGCGCCTGCTTACTATCCTGACGCAAAACTATTTATCCGAAGAAAACGGGCGCATAAGACCTCTTCTATGTAGAATGATAATCTTATTTCTTTTTTCCCTTTAAAATACGTTCCAGCGCGGGCTGATCAAACCCAATAATAATCTGCCCTTTGATATCAATCACCGGAACACCAACCTGGCCTGATTTCTGTATCATCTCGCGAGCGGCAGCGTTATTCTTACTGACATCAATTTCTTTATACGGGAATTTATGTTTTTTCAGAAATTCTTTTGTTACATGACAATACGGACATGACGGCGTTGTATACAATGTAATACCTGGACGTTTCAATACGGGTTTTTTTGCACTTGCACTCTTCTTTTTGCCACTCTTTTTCATCTATCTTTCTTCGGGAGATTATTAATAAATGTTTTCTTTTATTTGACATTGAAAGAAAAAAAGGATATTACAAGGTAAACAAGATTTAAGCTGATCTGCCCTCAGGTTCTAAAGACTTTTTTTTGACCGACTGCGCCTCCGGCGCTACCCCGACGAAACGGCCATTGCCATCAAGATTGCCGTCGCCGCCGAGGCCGCCACTACCATCGAGCAAGAACAGCAAACGGCCCCAATCAGGTAAATCTTCTACAGTATCAAGACTAAGATATGCAGCTGTTTGTTCGTGTTGTCGCAAACGTTCCGCATACTGTTCTGCCGCGTTTTTTCCTCCCGTATAAATAATGGCGCGGGGATCGTTCATCCAGGTTTTTAATGAAAGATAATCATTTTTTAACCCGTGGAAAAGAGACGCGTCTGCTCTGATAGTATACGGTTCAGGTAATGCCTGTCTGGCACTTCGCGGCAGGAAATCCTCGTAATCAATCATGGTTCCAGGAGAATAGATGCGCACGGATTCTAGAGGAGTAAGCCGAGCAGCACCGGAAATCAGACCACTGTCAATGGCGCTACGTATACGCCCTGGCCGCGCCAAAGGATGGTCGTTTCCATGGGAAAAAAAGAACGCATCACCGATATGATAAACGCCACTCATTCCAAAAAACCAATGAACCCATAAAGGATCTGCAAAATCAGCACAATCATTTCTCAGCTGAATAAGATAAGGAAGAGACGCTGCTTCAAGTCCTTTTCCCTGCGCTTCTTCGAGAGCGCTCGCAAGACCATACGGCCTATCCCTGCCTTCAACAATTTCCCCAAGATGCTGTACGCGATACACAATCTTATCCCTAATAAAAGCTGACATACAGGAGAGAAGGAACAGAAATTTTATAAGTCTTTCTTTTACCGGTTCTGATACAGCCCCCTTTTCTTAGATAAATTTAGCTGTACAAACCCATTTTTCAAGCAGAAGATATACAAAGAATAAAGATTACATTCTCAGCGATGCACTATTCCCTGCATTCTCTCCCATGTCGCAAGCGCATCCAACGAACCAACCGGTATTTCTCTTTTACTTACTTCACGTACCCATCTCTTTGTTTCCGCACCATCCAATGATGTAAACATTCCTTTCAAGTACCGATACAGATTAATCTCAGCAGGAACAAAAGGATGATCATTTCTTTGTACTGGTTTTCCAAATAATTTTCCCCGAGCTACTGCATCGTCAAGCTCTCGTCCAAAAACATACATCTCCGGCTTTGGATGACGCAGTTCCGCTTTTTCCCCTTCAGCCATTGTATCGTATCGTTCCTGTCGCGCTTTTTCCAAACGTATACATTCCTCAATCTGAATCATTCTCCTCTGCTTATCCTCAGGATGCAGAAAATCGCCTAAATCTGGTTTTTTTCCGATCAACTCCTTTTTTTGCCGTTCCATATCTGTCACCCACTCCCTGCTTGCTTCCGGCGTCCAGACAATTCCGCTGTAACCCATATAATGACGCCAATGATGCCCATCCAGCGCATGCGGATATTCAGAAACACTAACATGATACGCACGAAAAAGATACGTGTATGAGAATGGTTCTCCAGAAAAAGGAACAACACCAGCTGCCAGCGCCAGTGCGGGAGCCATAATCTTTCCTGTTTTCGTTATTCCGGGACGCGCTGTATGCGCAGTCATATGCGTATACCTTATATTGAAAATACCTGTCTCCTTCAATCGCATGACCTCATCAGGAACATCCGCAAACTTATCTGTATCCATACGCACAAGAACCGCCACAAACTATTTAAAAGCTGCTCTCCTTTTCCCCTTTCTACAAAAAAGAAATGATCCAACGCCAACGCCCACTTATAGTAATTAATTTTAAATGCTACACAGAAGCGAGCGGCAAGAATGCGGTGAAACTTGCAAAACAATGCGCATCTGTCGCGAAAAAATCTACAAACGTTGAGATTATTCTCGCCGTTCAAGCGGCAGATCTCTATCCTATTCATAAAAACGTTTCTGTTCCTTTGTTCGCACAACATCTTGACACAGATACCCCTGGCGCACATACAGGGCACACAATCGCCTCTACCCTCCATGATGCCGGAGCAACGGGAACCTTATTAAATCATACAGAACACCGAATCCCTCTTGATGATCTTCCTGCAACGATCAGCATTGCGCAACACAATCAACTTACGACGCTCGTCTGCGCAGCAACAATCAAGGAAGCAATTGCGATCGCACGTTATGCACCCGATATGATCGCCATCGAACCACCAGAACTCATCGGCGGGAATGTCCCTGTGACAAGCGTCAAACCCTCTTCATTACAGCGCAGCATCAGCACGCTCCAAGAACACTATCCTCACGGAAAGATCCTCGTTGGCGCAGGCATTACAAACGGCAAAGACCTCGCACAGGCACTCGCGTTAGGCGCAAACGGGGTATTACTCTCTTCCCATATTGTACTCGCAAAAAATCCGGGAAAAAAATTACAGGAACTTGTTTCTGCGTGCAAATAGATAAAAAAATTACGCAAGCAGATGTTCCGCTTCCTTCAACGTTCGCTTCAAATCAAACAGAATATTCGGATTACGCTCTTTCACCCACAATATTTCAATACCTAAAATGTTATTTTTTTTATCATAATCAACAATTGTATTCTCATCTATTTTCCCATTATGATCAAAAACACCTTTTTTCAATTGAATATACATCGCATCTGCTTCAGGATCATAGTCTATTTTCATTTTATAGCCAATATACGGTTATTACCTTTATATCTCTTTCTCTTACAATAATAACTTCTATTGCCCCTCCATTTATCTTTTTCTTTAGCACATACTTTCCATACTCTATCTTGCGTATAATGTCTGGATATTTTATTGTCTCTTCCACCCATACTTCCTCAATCTTTTTTTGTATTATCCTTTTTCTTGCATGTATCGTATACACAATATTCATTCACTAGATATAAACAAAAACGCTTCATAAACTTTTATCAGAAATTTCCGCAAATATTCCAAGAAACTCGAAATCGTACCAAAAGAAAGATTTAAAACACAACCATCTTCCCTGTTCTTATGCCGCATCCTTGTCATGACTGCCAAAAAGAATTTGCAACCGCAGAAGCGCTTGGTCATCACCGCAAATCAAAACACGGCGAACAGCCAAAAAAACCCTCTTTCCGCCTTAAACGCAAACACGCAATCCCCATACTGATCATTCTCATTATCCTTAGCCTTGGCCTCTGGTCGCATTACAAATCCAATCTTCCCGGACAACATGACGCGCTCGCACAATGCTTAACAGAAAAGGGAATGAAATTTTACGGCTCGTTCCAATGCTCCCACTGCCTCAATGTCAAAAAACTGTTCGGCAAATCATTACAGTACATCAATTATATCGAATGCGGCGCCTTAGGCGCGCCTCAAGCAAAAGCCTGTGAAGATGCGGGAGTAAAAAATTATCCAACCTTCACCTTCGCAGACGGATCCATCATCGAAGGAGAACAAGGCGAAGCAACGTTACAGACATTAGCGAAAAAAACCGGATGCAGCGCTTAAAGAATTTTTCATGCATCCTGTCCGGAAACGGTGATACAATCGGGATGTAAACCCCACAGAAAAATTATTATAGAACAGAAAAAATATTCTCGAGGCATGCAATCAAAAAGAGGTTCTCCGCTCCACGGATTATTTATCATTACCGTTCTTATCCTCAGCGGATGCGTTCAACACAAATATATCCCCTCTTCAGTATCTGATACACACCATAATGCCCTCCCAGACGCGCAAGAAACAGTACCCAAAATTACCCCTACAGGCCTTGGCTCCCTCTGTTCCAGTGCAGAGAAATGCATCTCTTACTGTCTGAATAACCGTGGACGTTGCGAAGGATACTGTAAAAAAAACACTGAAAACCCTGTCTGTCAAAAAATATTTTCCGCACCAGGACAAGAACAACCTTTCCAGCACTCTAAAAATATTCTTGATAAAGAATGGAGCAGGGGAAAATGCGAAGGCAACGGCACTGTCCCATTTGAAGCACCGGCAATGCAACCCGCGGATATTTCCGTTATTATCCCCATGGGAAGCATGATCGCGGGACACGTTACCCCCATTGACCACCTGTATTTTTATCCCGTCAACTGGCAGACCGCAGATCCCCGCAATAAAGTCAATATTTACGCCCCCGCTGATGGCACGATCGTCCAAGTATCCACGTCGGGAAAAGCGATTGAAGCGCACCTCCAGAACAAACCCCCTACCCATGATCTCATTATCGAACATAGCTGCGATTTCTACACCCTGCTTGGCCTCATGAGCGACTTTTCACCGCAATTGCAAGAAAAAATCGGACCACTCAATGAAAACTCACAGAAATCCGTGCGCATCCCTGTCACGCAAGGCGAAGTTGTCGGCAATGTCTGGGGACAATCCCTGGACTATTTTGTTTTTTACACCAACGCCCCGCAGAAAAACTGGATTATTCCCGAACATTATGATACAGAACTCGGGAAAAAATTCGTGGTTGACCCCTTTGATTATTATAAAGAACCGGTCAAGAGCCAATTACTCGCAAAAAACTTGCGAACCGCTGCACCGCGCGGCGGAAAAATTGACTATGACATTGACGGCAAACTGATAGGAACCTGGTTTGTTACCCATACAAACGGATATGCCGGGGGCGCAGGCGTGAAAGGACATTATGGATCCTACTGGAAAACGCACGTTTCTTTTTCTCCAGACCCCATTGATCCTGACAGTTTTATTATATCTTTAGGAGACTTTAAAGGCGAGGCGCGGCAATTCCGGGCGAAAGAAAATACTCCGGATCCAAAAGATGTTGATCTATCTTCTCATCTGATTATTTATGAATTGGTTGCCAACGGCTATGTCGATCCCTCTGGCAAAGACTGGAACTGGGAAGGCGCTGTCCAAGGTTTACGCGCAAAGAAGAATAATCAAATTGAAGGTGTTGTGCTTGTTCAACTCATGGATACAAGAACGCTGAAATTAGAAATTTTTCCAGGAAAAACCGCTGCAGAAGCGCATACCTTTACAGACAATGCACAAATGTATGAAAGATGAACGATACAGCTTCTCGTATTAAAGAAATTATTTGAAAGACAAATAGCATAAACAATCGTTAAGAACGATATAAACCTAAAGTAAGTTTACTCGGGTTCAGAGTATGAAAAACGCCCCAGACGAACACCATCCAATTTGATTGGCGTCCTTTTTTTGTATATACATTGTGAATGCAGGACTTATAATCCCATTAACCTTCATTATTATGTGGAGGAAAAATGAATGGAAAAATCGACATACATGGGTATCAAAATAAGATGGCAAACGTTGATACCTATATTGGAAAGTTATCTAGTCCGAACAAGGAGCTGGTTCTTTCTTTCAAGAACTTTCTTTTTACGAGAAATTTAAGCATACCTCGTATTTTGCGTTATATGCAAGCACTAAAGAGACTTTCTGATATGATAGGAGAATGTATTCCTATTAAGAATAAAGCGTTTGATAAACTTACAAAGCAAGATATTCAGTTTCTTGTTGGTTATATTCAGCAGCAACCTTATTCACCGCATACTAAGCATGGGTTTAAAGTTATGCTGAAGAAATTTATTTGTTGGATTAAAAATTGTGAAGATGGTGAGATTCCCCCTGAAGTGAAGTGGATTAAAACAAGTATCAATAAATCAGAACTTACTTTACCGGGTGAGGGTGATTTGCTGACGCCTGAAGATGTGCAAAATCTGATGAATTCTTGCGAGCATCAGCGTGATAGAACTTTAATTAGTATTCTTTATGAATCGGGATGTAGAATTGGTGAAGTTGCTTCTATAAGAATTGGCAATGTTGCTTTTGATAAGTTTGGTGTCCAGATTCACGTTTTTGGAAAAACAGGAGCACGAAGAATACGTTTAGTACAATCCGCATTTCTTTTAAAAAATTATATCTCACTCCATCCCAATAAAAATGATAAAAATGCGTGCCTCTGGTTTTCTCTGGTGAAAGGGAATATGCAACCGATGCAGTATAATGCTTTCAAAAAAATTATTAAAAAGGCATTTGTCAAAGCAGGGATTAATAAAAAATGCAATCCCCATATTTTTCGTCATGCGCGTGCAACTGAAATGGCAAGCCACCTTACTGAATTTCAAATGAATCAGTATTTTGGCTGGACACAGGGAAGCAATATGCCAAGCACTTACGTTCATATGAATGGAAAAGAAGTAGACCATGCTATTCTTGTTATGAATGGCGTTCAGGATCAGCAGTTCAATAAACCAGAACATAGACCTACTCTTTGTTCTCGTTGTGAATTTCTTAATCCCGCAAATACACAATTCTGTTTACGTTGTAGCCTTCCCTTACAAGTAGCGGTAGCAATTGCGATCGATGAACGCGAAGCAAAACAAAAACGTATGGATTTAGTAATGAATGAACTTATCAAACAACCAGAAGTACAACGACTTCTTTTAGAGAAAATTAGGGAGCTTGGTCTTTCTCAAGAAATTCTTCGTTAACTTTTTTTAAGAGTTCTTGAAGTTTTCTGATCCATTCTGGTAGCTCTTGCTTATCTTCTTGATCTGAAAAATCTTTTCCTTCATGCACCATCGTATAAACCCCGTTACATTATCAAAACCGAAATCTTGAGCAGACTGTCTAAACTCCTGCTTCTCTTCTTTCGTTACCCTGATGATAATATTATGATTCCTTCTCATTTTGAAAATACAACACGGTTGGGACTGGTAATTCTTTTTTCATTACTTTTTCACTGAATTCCTGAAACGCTTGTAATGAAAGAAATACTTTCAGATGATAACTTATTTTCTGACTTCGTTCACGCAACGCAGGAATAAGATACGTTACTTCTTTTTTAATACGCAAAGTCGACCATGCTCTCGTTCTTTCTTCATAGGTCAAGATGCCTTCAGACACAACCACTTTTAATTCAGGTGCAATCAACATAACAAGAATAGATTCTAGAATGATTTAAAGACCGCCCACAAGTTTTGCTGGGGAGTGTGCTAGGGAGCAGATTTGATTACAAATTGATTAGAATCATCAATTGGTTTCTTATCTAAAAATAAAAGAACTGCCTTTCTTCCTTCGATATTGACTAAATAATAATACAATTCATCTTTTTTCTGAAGTAAATTGCCCAGAACGATTTCTCTGGCTAATGTTATGGAAAAATTCCTGCTCCCTTGTTGGACTTTTATTTTCCAGCCAAGTCCCAGTAATTCAGCTGTGTGAGGCATGAGTGCAAAAGCATCTCACCTCTTTAAAATTTGGTTGATTATTTAAAAAAAATCAGCAAATCTTTCTTTTATCTGTTCGAAATCATCTTTTAAAAAGTCAAACTGCAAATCTTTCTTATTGTTGATTTCATTGCATTGCTTGTTTAATCCAGATTCATCAAATGTTTTTAATCCTAATTCTATAAGCTGTTTATTGATTTCAGTTTTTGTTTCTTCTATTTTATTTTCGTCAGTCATTATTTCAGCTTCAAAGTTATAACCATAATCTTTGATTTTAATTAAAGAAAATTCTATTCCTTTATACGTATAAACAAAAGTTTCAGTTGCGTATAAAACTCCCAAGTGCCACCCTAATCCTTTTAAAAAATCAACATAATTAGGGAGTTCTTCTTGTGACGGATTAAGAGCAATCTCTTTTCTTGCATGACTTCCAGTAAATAGCCCATATTTTAGCATGACTTCTGGTTCTTTGTTTGTAATTCTAATCCTTAGATCAATTAATTCATCTTTAATTTCTTCTAATTCTTTTGGTATCTTATTTTTAAAGTACATAAAAGAAAGTCTTTGTTTTTGCTTCTTGAATTTTCCCTGTTTTGCGAATAATTCCTTCAATTCTTCAAATTTATTATTAGTCAAAGATCCGATGAATTCAACTTCAATTTGATTTGCCATTTTTCGTTTTTTCCTTCTATACATTTAATTTTTTCTGCATTATAAATCTAATCATTTTATTCCAAGCGGAACGTAAGCTTGCCCCCATAGTTGCCTATATTCGGTAGGAACATCAGTTTGTTTGCTTAGAAATTCTAAGCCTGCTGTCAATGCTTCTGTTGCATTACCGCTAACTGCCTGAACTCTAAATGGTCTTAGATTACATGGTCTGACTTTATAATTTTGGTCAACATGAATGAAATTCGTTTCTGGACAAATATCACATTTTCTATCAAAACAGATACACCGTAAAGTTTCAAGTGATCTTCCTTCTGATTCATATTCATTTATTCCCCAAAGATAAGAACCTTTCAATTTTAAATCTCCTAATCTTTCCTTCATTAATTCATCAAAACTTCTTTGCGGAACAGCGCCATAACCTTTAGTCGACATAGTTTCTATAAATCTAGGAATTATACCCAACTTATTAAAATATTGAACAAGCACTGGTATTTCATCATCATTGACCCCATATTCAATTGGAATATTTGCTTTAATTAAACTAAAATATTTTTCATCAGCTATTTTTTCTACTGCTGGTAAAACTTTTCCTAAGTCAGCATTTCCTTTCATCATTGCTCTATATTGTTGTGGATTTAAACTTGGAATGTGAACATGAATTTCTTTTAATCCTAATTCTCTTAATCTATCTGCATATTCTTCCAAGAAATAACCATTAGTTGTGACGTTTGTCCATAATTCTTCTTCTCTTGCTGTTCTTAGAATAGTTTCTACTCGATCCATTCTTAAAAGAGGTTCACCACCAGTAATATCAACTTCACGAGCGCCTAAACTTTTTGCAGAAACAATTAATTCTCTTACTAATGATTCTTCAAGTCCAGAAACGGGCTTGCTTTTTGGTTCCCATTCATTATGACAGTAATCGCAATCATAATTGCAGATTGAAGTTACAATAAATCTTATGCCGGGAGTTTTTAGTTGTTTCATTTTCGTAAAAGATATTCAGCAGGGCATTTCAACGTCTGCAGCTCCTTCATTGTTTCCCATCCTTCTTTTGATATTTCACTGGATAAGATTCCTTCACTTTCTAAAACTGCAAGTTCTTTTTCAAGAGATTTGTGATTTGGATCAGGCACGTGAATATATTTAAAGAAAAAATCATCCCAACGCCCGTAAAATCCTTGTGGTTGTCCCTCTACAGCAAGATTTCCTAAAGTTCCGCTATAAGCAGGAGCTACTGGTTTGACTTTGTCTAAATCAACAAATAATCTAAAAGCATTATCTCCGCTACCGATTATTTCTTCCCTAAACCTTTTTTTCATCTCATTCAAACGTGCCAAGTTCTCCATTTCTGCCGAACCATTAAGAATGAATGCAACTGCTGAATTTCCAAATAGTCTCTTAGTGAGCCAAATGTAGGTTGATAAATTTGAAGCAAAATCTCTATCTTCTGAAACTTGCAGGTCATAAAGTCTAGAAGCAAGACTTCCCCAATCATTTATTGGATGTCTTGATGCAACTTCAAAATTATTTTCTGCTAAAGCTTTGTCTATTGAATCTGCATAATTTCTCATTTCAGGCTTTAATATTAAATATGGGTTCATTTTCTTCCCACAACAAAACCTAAGTATGGTTTTTTAAAAGGCAACAAATTAAACGTCATTAATGATACCTTTTTCATAAATCTTATTTTCAATTCATCAGAATCATAAAAGTATGAAAATTCTTCTATTAGTTTACCCTGCGATTTTGAAATTATATTTTTCCATTTTGATTTGCTCATAAATCTTTCATCACCTAAAATTGCCTGTTCCTGTTTGAAAAAATTGGACGGTATAGAAATAACTGCGTATTCTCCAACGCTTAGTTCTGCATTAATTAATTTAATTATGTCTGTATCAGAATAATGCTCTAATACACCATGATTAAAAACAACGTCAAACTTATTTTCAGATAAATCTTTGATATCTCCTTCAATTAATTTTATTTTACAATTCAGGAATTTTGCATTATCTTCAGCTAGTTTTAGCATTTCTTTGTCACGATCTAGGCCAGTCACATCAAAATTATTTTTTGCTAAAAATAAGGAATTGACTGCACTGCCACAGCCTGCCTCTAATATCTTCCTATTTTTTGCATATTTTCTTATTCTATCAAGTAAAGGTTTCTTCTCTATAGATTTAGAATTAACATATTTATCAAGTCCGCCATATTTTTTTATTTCTGATTGATAATAATTAAGGAAGCTATTCATTGTAAATCTCCTTTAATATTTGCAGCTATAGCTTCAACAAACTCTTTATCTCCATGTATGAACGCCGGATCATTTTCTAAATTATAAAGTATCTTTTTAGTTGCTTTTCCTAGCATATTCTGCCTTTCTGTTATATTTGGCATATCAATTTTCTTTATTGTATTATTTGTGGTCTCAAATCTGGTTATATTTTCATGGAAAGATAATCTCTTTTCTCCAGAATCAAATTTTTTTAATAATTCTAAATCTTCTTTTCTGTAAGTTGCTTCAATAAAATCATATTCTGTGAATTTAGGGATCATATCTGTAATTATTACATTCTTGTCTGTTAATATTTTTTGGAAGTCTATGCTTAATTTTTGATGCGATGGGAAAAACGAAACATAACCAATACATCTTTCTTTTTCTTTTAATAGATTTAATCCTATTGAAATAAATAATGAAAATGCTGGGGGATTTGGCGTTGGATCAGTTAAAAATATATCAAAATAGTCTGTAAACTCTTTCGGAATTCTCTTTGTAAGATCAATTTCATAAGCTTTGACATTTAGATTAAGATCTTCAGAAGTTTTATTTATAAAGTCAATAAGCCTCTTATCTATATCAAATACAATAACTTCTTTTGCTTCTTTCGTTAATCCTATAGCAATTGAAGTTAGATCATCATCACCTATAACGGCTATCTTCTTTGAGATTAAGTCTCCCCTTAATGCAAGATATTCTGCCCTTCTTACTGTTGTCTCGCTTGTAACTGGTCTTTGGTCAAATAAAAAGGTTGGAGCAGGTTTTTTAGCATAAATTTCTTTCATCTTAGATGATATTTCTAAATATTTATTTTCAATTTGAATTCCTTTGCCGTGACAAGAAGCGCATTCTATATTGTTAAGTAAAATTTGTTTATTATTTTTTAAAGATATTTCTTTGCCATTTAGATTTATTTCGCCAATTAAAAGCATTTCATTCAGCAGCCTTAAAACTCTTCTATCACTCCCCTGAATGTTTCTCACAATGCTCCAAAAATTAGAAGAACCATTATTTTTTAAGCTTAATACTATTTTTTCATATGTTTCTTTATAGAAATCACGTTCACTTTCATTTTCTATTATTTTATTATAATCTAAGTTGGTCATATTTCACCTCATTAATGGATATTTCACTCTTTGTGAAAAGTTTTTTTGTGATTTTGTTTAATTTATTTTTATCAATTAAATTGGCGCAGCAGAAAAGGTCTAAGTGCATATAGGAATTCTCAGGCCACGTATGTACAATTATATGTGAAGACGAAAGAATAAACGCAGAAGTTAATCCTATGGGTATAAAATTGTGGGAAATATTTTTTACAATTTTAATCTTAAAGGATTCTACTAGTTTTGTTATTTTTTTATTTAATGTGATTTCATCAAAGATTTCTTTCTCTACGTTGAATAGTTCAATGATGTAATGGTTAAATCCCTGACGATCTTTTTCTAAACCCATAGAAATAAACAATTCTAGAAATAATATATACTTTTTGCACACAATTTTGTATTTTGTATAAAAATGTGTACTTTAGTAATATTTATATACTTTTTGTCTTTTCGTGCGTTATGAAGCGAAAAGTAGTTAGACATGGAAGCAGTACACTTACTATCTCTTTGCCTACAAAGTGGGTCAAATCAAACAATATAAAGAATGGTCAACATTTAGAGATCGAGAGTTCTAAAGATGGTTTAACAATCTACCCTGATAAGACTCATTTTGATAAAATTGAAACGACTGTATCTGATGATAAAGAATGGTACATTAATCGTATCTTAAGACACCTCTATACCTATGGTTATGATGAAATAACGGTCAAATATTCAAAAGTAGAGCAGTTAGCCTTGATAAGAAGAGCTCTTGAAAATTTAACAGGTTTTGAGATTATAGAAAGCAATTCTAAAGTTTGCAAGATCAAATGTGTTGCTTCATTAGATGATGTAGAATATAAAGATACAATTAATAGGGTTCTTTGGTTGATTTTGTCTCAGTTTGATTATTTTATCGAAGATTGTGAAAGAAAGAAACCAACTATGTACAATGAAGTCAATGAGATTTTTAAAACTATTATGAAATTAATTAATTTATGCAGAAGATTGATTAATAAAAATCCACCTTATGATGCTGCAACTTCAAAATACACTTATAGATTTTTGACGAGTATCATTAATGTTTCTTCTTTTGTTATTTATTCTTATGATTATGCAAAGAAATCTGATAAACTGGAATTGACAAAAAATGAAATGGAATTAGTTCTGCAAGTCAGAGAATTCTATAATAACCTATTCCAATCCTATCAAAATGTCAATGTTGAAAAAACTAAACTATTTTTTGACCAAAGAGAAGCTATGTTTGATGATATTTTGGAAGTATTAAGAGATAAAAACCCAGTAATAAGCCACTACTTTTTAGACATTCTCAAAGAATTGTCTTCAGTTGGTAATCTAATTTTGATATTAAAGATTAATGAAGAAAATAAGGCAGTATAAAGACAGAAGATTTTCGGAAATTTATAAAGCAATAATAGTTTATTTATTTCTTAACTTTTTTAGAAGCTTCTGCACGGCATCAAACTCTTCTTGGCTGTGCACTTTTACTAACCACCCTTTTTTTGCAGGTTTCAGTGATGGTTCATGAGCGATTTTCTTGAGTAACTCAATAAGACTATTGATTGTGACTGGTTCTTTTGATGATTGAGTATAATCAATTCTCTCATCTTTAAACTTAGGTAAACTCTCAAACTCATTTAGAATACTCTTAGTATCCATTTGCATACATTCTAAGCCATTTTAGTATTAATAAAGAATTCTATGCTTTGATTGTAGAATTTGTGGAAAATTAATGATAATGTTTTTAAACATCTGCTACTTATCAGAAGCAAGGAAGAGCTTAAATAATAAAAAGCCTAAAAAGAGTTGAACAATGAAAGAGGGGATTAAATTTATAGACCTATTTGCAGGGATAGGGGGTACAAGAATAGGTTTTGAAAGAGCTGGTGGAATATGTGTTTTTAGCTCAGAATGGGATAAAGACTGTCAGAAAACATATCAAGCAAATTTTGGAGAAAAACCACATGGCGACATAACCAAGATAAATGCAAAAGATATACCTGACTTTGATATTCTTGTTGGTGGATTTCCTTGTCAACCTTTTAGTAGTATTGGTAAAAGAGAAGGATTCAATCATATAACCCAAGGAACTTTATTTTATGAAATAGTAAGAATTTTAGAAAATAAAAAACCAATATCTTTTTTATTAGAAAATGTCAAAGGCTTAACTAATCATAATGAAGGGAATACTTTTAAAGTTATAATTGAAATATTAAAAAAAGATTATTGGGTTTTTAGTAAGATATTAGATTCTGCAAACTTTGGTGTTCCACAACATAGGCAAAGAATTTATATTATAGGATTTAGAAAAGAAAGTTTTAGAGAAAAACCAAATTTTGAAATACCTGAAAGTAATGGTAAGGTTTCTTATATCAATAAGTTTTTAGAAAAAAATGTAGAAGGATATTCCATATCTGAACATTTACAAAAAAGCTATTTATTTAAAAAAAATGATGGTAGACCAAAAATAATAGATGCTACAACAAAAGAGCAAATTAAAACATTAGTATCAACTTATCATAAAATACAAAGACTAACTGGAACATTTGTTAAAGATGGAAAAACAGGATTAAGATTGTTTACAGAAAATGAATGCAAGGCTATAATGGGATTCGATAAAAGTTTTAAGGTGCCTGTTTCAAGAACTCAAATGTATAGGCAATTTGGGAATTCTGTTGCAATTCCCGTAGTAGAAGAATTAGCTAAAAATATTATAGAAACAATAGAAGATTATCTTCCGACCAAAGCCATTAATTCTTCTTTTGAGACAACTTCATCAAGAGCACTATGAGGCAACCTACATCTTGCTTTACATAATCTAAAATTATCTTTTTCCTTCTGACTGACATCAAAGTCTTGGACAACTACCACGGCAATAGCTTTCTTATTCTTTTCAGCGAAATACATTTTAGTACCATAAGCATCCCATTGTTTAGCCCTTAGTCTATCTGTTCTTGCAGTAGTTGTAGAATCGATTGAAATTATTTCTCCATTAATATTTTCTACAATAAAATCTGGATTAAATTCACCACCAAATATTTTTGGTTTTCTTTTAAAACTTTTAATTTTATTATTAGCTAACATTTCAGAAAACATATCTTCGATATCGCTTTCAAAATCATCTCCTCTTATTGATCTGGATTGATTTGCTTTTTGAGCAATTTTATCCATGACTTCTATAACTTTTTTATTCCTAATAGTTTTAAGCATGGCATATTTATGAATTAGAATATTTATAAATGATTGGATTACCTATTGCGCTATCTTTACGCCCAATAAGGCTTATAAGGCTTAATTGTTCTAATTAGTATTATGAAAGTCTTAACAAAATCAGACTACCTCATTGCATTGGAGTGTCCTAGATTTCTGTGGAATAAACAGCATCATCCTGAAAAAATACGAAAGCCGACAATAGCAGAAGAGTTCAGATTTAAGGATGGAGAGAAAACAGGTATTGAAGCACAAAAACTATTTGCAAACGGAATAGACTTATCTCAGTATAGTTATCTAGAAAACATCAAGAAAACAAAAGAAGTATTAAAAGAAAAACGTCCTTTATTTGAAGCAGGTTTTGAATTTAATAATTGTTTCTCAAGAGCAGATGTTTTAGTTCCAAATAAAGATGGTTGGGATATTGTCGAAGTTAAAGCAGCAACAAAAACAAAAGATATCAATGTTCACGATATTTCATTCCAACGTTATGTCTATGAAGGCAATGGATTAAAAATAAAGAATTGTTACATTATGCACTTGAATAAAGAATATTTCAAAAAAGGAGCATTAAACCTTCAAGAATTATTTCAAAAAGATGATGTGACAAAAGAATCAAATGACCTTCTTAAAACGATTGAAAAAAACATTAAAGAAATATTTACTTTTCTTTCTTCCACTATTCAGCCTAAAGCAGGACTTACAATAAAATCAATTATTAAAGAAGGACACCATGACTGCAAAATAGAAAACTGCTTAGAACTACCAGAAAATCACGTTTTCTGTTTATATCGTGGAGGCAAAGTAAGCTGTGAACTTTACGATCAGGGCATAGAATTAATTAAAGATATTCCAGATACTATAAAATTAAATATTAAACAAAACATTCAAAGAAAATGTGAAAAAACAGGAGAAGTTCATGTTGATAAAGAAGAAATAAAAGAATTTCTTAAAAAATTAGAATATCCATTATATTATCTTGACTTTGAAACATTCCAAACAGCAATTCCCATTTTTGATGGAACAAAAGCATATTCACAGGTTCCATTTCAATATTCTCTCCATGTTCAGAAAAAAGAAGATTCTGAAGCAGAACATTATGAATTCTTATATGACGGAAGCAATGATCCAAGAAAAGAGTTTATTACTTCATTACATAAAGTTCTTGGGAACAAAGGAACAATTGTTGTTTATAACCAATCATTTGAAATTAACAGAATGAAAGAATTAGGAGAAAACTTTCCTGAATATAAACAATGGGTTGAAAGTATTCCTGCAAGAACGGTTGATCTATTAATATTATTTAGAGAATTTAGTTATTACAATCCAAAACAACAAGGCTCAGCTTCTATTAAAAAAGTTCTTCCTGCACTTACTGGAAAAACCTACAAGGGCATGGCTATTTCTGATGGTGGAACTGCTTCAGTTGAATATTTTAATGCACATTATACCAAAGTTACTGAAGCAAAGAGAAGACAAGTAAGGGAAGACTTACTGAAATACTGTGGACTTGATACGGAAGCAGAGATTATGATTATTAATAAATTAAGGGAAATGATAAGCGAAAAATAATATTAGACAATATTATAAGAATTGATGATTAAAAAGATTTAAAAACTATAAATTATGACTAAACCAATGGGTGCAAAAGCAAGGGATTATAAGCCTTCTACTAAAAGGAGGTTGGATACCTTGTCTGGCAATGAATGTGCTAATCCTAATTGTTTTAATAAATTTATTGCGCATGATAATGAAACAATAATAAGCAAAATTGCTCATATTGAAGCAGCGAGCGAAAGCGGTCCAAGATTCAATCCAAATATGAGCGATGATGAAAGAAGGGGTTTTGATAATCTTATTTTATTATGTGATGAATGCCATAGTATTGTTGATAATCCAACAAACGTAGAAAAATATACTGTTGAACTTCTGAAAACATGGAAAACCACGCATGAAAATAAACAAATATATGAACATATTAAAAATCAGAGTTTATTAAAAATAGCTGTTAATGCCATAGCCAATATCAAAATTAATGAAAATAAATTAGATAATCACACTAATCAAGATTTAAAACCTTTTAAAATTCTTGAAAAAATAGACTATAATTCAATTAAACGTAATAAATCATTAATTGATGAATATAAGGTTTATTACTCACAAATTAATTCTCTATACGATGAACTAGAGAGGCAGGGATCTTTTAAAAAAGAAAATTTATTAAGGAATATTAAAAATATGTATATAAAAATTAGTGGAAAATACATAACAAATCAGGATAATAAAATTGAAATAATTCGTGAAAACTCGGATAATATAATAGAAGATATTGAAGATGAGTTATTTAATTTAATTGGCGCTGATGAAGCTAGTAACTTCTCTTTTGAAATATCTATAATAATAGTTGATTCTTTTATAAGATGTAAGCTATTAGAGGAACCAGTATAAAATGATAATTGGAAAGGATTTGAATCCAGAGAGACAAGTATATTACATTTCAGGATTAATTTTAAGTATAATAAAAAATTCAGATAATGAAATTGATTTTTTTAAAGTTTTTCAAGAAATAAATAAGAAAGAGGATATATCCATTAATTTGTACACTTTATCTTTAGATTGGTTATTCGTCTTAGGAATTATTAACCAAAATGGAGGAAATATTATAAAATGTTTATAAAAAATTTAAAGATTTCAAATGCTTCTTCAGTTATCAGAGATATCAATTTTCATAAAGGAATTAACTTAATAGTTGATGAAACAAAAACTAATGATAAAAAAGAATCTGGAAATAATGTTGGAAAAACTACTATTTTAAGATTGATTGATTATTGTCTAGGTAGCGATGGTAAAAGTATCTATAAAGATACAGAATTTAGTGATAAAAATCAGTCTATAATTGAAAAATTCTTAAAAACTAATAATATTATTGTTGCCCTTACCCTTGTTGACGATTTGGATCAAACTAAGTATAAAATAGTAATTGAACGTAATTTTTTACAAAAGAAAGATAAAATTGCTATTATTAATAATGAAAAATATCCAAAGATTAAGGAAGGTTTTTCACCAAAATTAAAAGAGTTAATATTTGATTCAGCTGATAAAAAACCAACTTTTAGACAAATAATTTCAAAAAATATTAGAGACGAAAAAAATAAATTGCTTAATACAGTTAAGACTTTACATCCTACAACCACACAAGAAGAATATGAAGCACTTTATTTATTTTGGTTAGGTATTAATTTAGATTTAGATAAAAAACAAGAATTGGAACAGAAAAGATCTATAGAACTCAGATTGCAAACCAAACTTAAAAAGACTACTTCTTATTCAGAAATAATTCAATCTCTAATTGTAGTTGAAAAAGACATATTAAACTTGAATGAAAAAAAAGATAAGATGAATATTAATGCCAATTATGATTTAGATCTGCAAGAATTAAATAATGTAAAAGCAAAGATAACACAATTATCAACAGAGTTAAGTCATTTGGAACTTAGAAAGGAATTAATCCTTGAAAGTAAAAAAAATTTAGAGGAGGAAAAAACAAATATAAAGACCCAAGATATTAAAAGATTCTATGAAGAAGCAAAAAGGTTAATTCCAAACATACAAAAAACTTTTGAAGAAACTATAACATTTCATAATCAAATGGTAGCTGAAAAAATTGATTATATCACTAAAGAAATACCTCAAATTGAAGGCAAAATAATAAATCTAAATAAAAATATAAACAAATTACTATTAGATGAGAAAAAGCTTTCTGAAGTCCTTAAAAAATCTAATATCCTCATAGAATTAGAAACTATTACTATAGAATTGAATAAACTGCACGAAAATAAGGGCAGATTAAATGAACAAAAAAATCAGTGGGAAAAGTGTATAGAAGAATTAAAAAATATAGAAGATCAGATCGCAGTAATTAACAAAACAATTGGATCAAAGGATAAAATAATTCAAGAAAGAATTACCAAGTTTAATGAATTCTTCTCTGATATTTCTAATAAGTTATATGGGGAGAAGTTCATTTTAAGTTCAGATAAAAAAGAAAATTGTTATGAATTAAACATTGGTAGCATAGAAGGCAATTTAGGAACTGGAAAAAAGAAGGTACAGATTATAGCCTTTGATCTTGCATATATTCAGTTTGCTGAATACTTAAACATGAAGTGCTTACATTTTATATTGCATGATCAAATAGAAAATATTCATAGTAATCAAATTAATAGTTTACTTACAGAAATAATTAATGAAATTAATTGTCAATATATAGTCCCAGTACTAAGAGATAAATTACCAACAGACATAAGTATAGATTCCTTAAAGGTGATTACCCTTTCTCAATCTGACAAATTATTTAAACAATAAATTATAGGCAATTGCTCTAGCCATCTTAGGCGGTACAGCATTTCCGATTTGTTTTATCATAGAAGTTTTAGAACCTTTAAATAAGAAATCATCAGGAAAACTCTGTAGTCTTGCTAATTCTCTTGGTGTTAATAATCGATGTTCAAAGGGATGTATAAACAATGGTTTAGTTGCAACAGTTGGTGAATGTTTATCTGGATGTAATCTTTGTCTTGAAAAGTTATATTTCTTGGATAGCTTTCCGCCAAAGTCTAATAATTCTATTCTCCGTTTTGTTTCTTCAGTTATCCCCAGATATTCATGTGCATTATAATTTTCAGCAATATTAGAAATCACCTGCATAACATTTAGCTTTTCTTCTTGTGGTTCTGGATACAAATCTAATTTCTTAGCGGTAATAATTACTCTTTCCCTATTTTGTGCAATTCCATAATTTTTAGCATTCAATACCTTATACGAAACATGATATTCTAATTTAATTAAATCCAGTATAATCTGATTAATAACTTTCTCTCCAAGATTGTCTTTCATACTTAAGATACCTTTCACATTTTCTATAATAATTAGTTTAGGTTTAATAATTCTCACAAACCGCAGATAATGTTTATACAACTGATTTCTTGGATCATTATTATCCCGCTTGCCAGCCATACTAAATCCTTGACAAGGTGGACCACCAATAATCACATCAATTTTTCCTTCATACTCTTTTATTATTGCATCAGAAATTTGTGTAATATTAAACCCTAAATGTTTTGCATAAGGGTGATTAAGTTTATACGTTTCAATAGCAGGTTTCCAATATTCAACAAAACCAATAACCTCAAATCCAGCCTGCATAAAGCCCAAGCTAAAGCCACCACATCCACTAAATAAATCTAGAACTGTTGGTTTCATTTTGAATAGAAAAAGCTTATAAAACTGTAATTTAACTAAAATTTATGAAGAATATTGCACCAAACGTATTCAGGCAAAGACTTTTAATTGAAGGATTCTATGAAATAAAGGTTGACAAAAAAACAATACAAGATTTTTTTCAGCACATAACTTCAAAATTAAACCTCAAAATGTATGGCAAACCTATTATCTTTTCTCCAAGTGGAATGGGTAAAGAAGAAAACCAAGGATATGATGCATTCGTTCCATTAATTGATTCGGGGATATCATTATATGTTTGGTCAAGTTCAAAATTTATTTCATTAATAATTTATACCTGCAAGGGATTTGATGAGAAAAAAGCATTGGAAATTACAAAAACATTTTTTAAATTTAACAAAACTGAATCTGCTTCATTCTAGAAGCCAAAATCTACGCATATTCAACGTTTAAAAGCCCCATAACACCCTTTCGAAGCCAAAAATCGTTACCGTTATGTAATATTAATTAAATATTGTATTTACAACTTCAGGAAGTTGTGATCTGGTAATTATTAACAAATCGTATTTTTTATAATTCGCTACTAGTTTAGAATTTGTCAATAAAATAAAACATCTTTTTCCATATTTATTTTTTAATAAACTAAACTTCTCTTCCAGTCTTTTTTTATGATTTTTATAATTAATACCTGTTTCAATTTCTATTGCCCATTTTTTCCCTTTTTTATCTTCAACAACAATATCTTCATTTATAGTTAGGTTTCTAAAAACTTTTTCAGTTTTTGTTTTTATATAATCATAAGTTATTGTTGTAACAAAACTATGCATTAATCCTTCAGGTTTCATTTCTTTTACATAATATTCCATAGCTCTTCCATTTGTATCAAATTTATGAAATCTTCCCACACCATAACCATGATACAATAAATATTCTTTTTCTTCAAGACTTAATTTATTGCCTTCATAATAATCTTTCTTCAAATCTAGTTTAATATCAAAGTTTTCTTTCTTGTCTACAGTTTTATTTTTACTATTTTCTTCCTTTATTTCATCTGGATTTGTTGTAATGAGTTTGTGTTCTTCTGGACTGGCTTTAATTTCTAACTCCTGATGTTCATTATCTAGAATTAATAATCCGTTGCCCACATTACAGGTTAGTAAGAAATTCTTTTCGTGTTTGCTCAAGTTAAACACTTTTGCAACATTATCGATAATTGCTGGTTTCTGTCGTAATAAGAAAGTATACGAACTATTTGCTAATGCTGCGTGTCCTGCTTTTGAATTGACTAAATCAGAAACATCTTGCGTTATCATGAGTAATCCTAAATTGAATTTACGGCACGTTTTTACAATTTCAAAGATGTAGCCTTCTTCTTCAGCTCTTGCAAGTAAACTCCACGCTTCATCTAAGACTAAGAGTTTTCTGTCTAAGTTCTCTTTCATTTTCTCATAGATATAATCCAAAACTAAGAACATAATAACGGGTTTGACTTGTTTTGGCATTGAGCCGATATTAAAGCAGACAAAGTCATTATTGAAATTAATATTTGTTTGTTTATCTAAAAATCCAAACACTCCTTTTGTGGTGTAAATGTATAATCTATTGACTAGAGCAGTATAGGTAACTTTTTCCATGCTTGACGCTTGTCTTTCCATAGTCATGAGCATTTCATATAAATCAGAAATGACGGGGGGCGTTCGGTCTGGATCGCTATCTTTATTGATATATTTCTTCTGATAGGTTTCGTCTATTGCTTTGTCTAAAATTGATCGTTGTACTTCTGTCAAGTCTCCAAGCATAATTTTAAACAAGTCAACTAAACTCAGTCTTTTGTCTTCATAGTTCTTGCCCATTAAATCTAAAGGATTAATAACTGTTTCAGAATCTTTACTTATCGTAACGATTTGACCTTTACAGTGCTTCGTTACCCCCACATATTCTCCTTGCGGATCAATAATCATTATTTTACTGCCTTGTAAAAATAGTCTTGTTAAAAGTAATTTCGTAAAGTAGGACTTTCCCCCGCCAGAAGTTGCTAACACTAATCCATTCGCATTGGTAAATTTATAAATATCTTTAATTAAAGGTATTCTATTTTTATTTAATCCCAACATAATACCTTCCGGATCAACATTCAAGAACGGACTCGTAAAGGGAAAGAATGCACTTAATCCTTCAGTTGTAATATTTCTTTTCATTGCTAAAGCATCTTCAGCTAACGGAATCATACTCTTGTACGCATCAGCCTGTCTGAAGAGTGGGACTGATGGCTGAATCATGATAGAATTTAAATCAGAGCTTATTTTTCTGGTAAGTAAGTTTAATTCTTGTTTTGCTTTGACTAATTGTTGATTTTTTACAAGGGCAGTAATTCTTTGTTCATACAATTTTACTGATTCTTTTTTCTTTATTGTATGGGCTTTTTTTAATGCTTCAATTTCTTCATCTGTTATTTTATAATAGGATAATGGTCTTGTCTTGCAATTAATATACAAAGAAACATTGAAGAGTTTCTGTCTTCCTTTTTGTAACTCTTCTAAGGCTTTTCGTGTTGAGGCATACTTAATTTCTAACGAAGGATTGACTATGCCTTTCTGGCTGTCTGTATACATATCTGCTCTTTGTTTTTTTAATTCATTATTTAACTGAATCAGCATAAAATCAATAGGAAATGGTTCAATATGAATGGAAACATCATAACTATCATTATTACTAATAATTTTATCTAGGAATCCTTTTTCCACAACATTGGGATACCCTGTTGCAACGACAATTCTTTGTAAACAGTCATTGACAATTAAATAATCTTTTTTATTGATAATAGATTTCGGACTTGCTAAGTATTGTTCTTTATGTTTTATTTCCCCTTCTTCTAACTGGGGTTCATACGGATTAAAATATTCATTTAATGTTCTTAATAGATTATTTTTCTGTTTAGTGCCTTGTATTCTATCAACTTTTAATCCAATTCCTCTTAACTTTTCTACTAAGACATTTGTTTCAATTTCTAAACTTGCTTTTTCTTTTATGATAATATAGAACTTTCTATTCTTGATTTCTCCCAAGGTTATTGTTTCATTGATAAATTTTTTGTAGTTTTCAAATAATTCTTTAAAATTGTTCTTTGTCTTTGCTTCCAGTTTACTATAATGTTCTTCTAAGCTAATATTCTCTGAAGCAATAATAATTTGTACGGGAAAATCAATGCTGTTGAGTAATTTTTGAAAACCTAGAATAATCGCTTCCTGCTCTGTTTCCGTTTTAATATTAAAATTAATCGGTTGCACTTCTAATAACGCTATTTTCTTATTATTCTTAGTAATAATAGCATTATTTTCTATAGATTTAATGCCAATATAATTGTAGATTGTTTCTGAATAAATATCTGCTTTCGTAAATTTTGTAAAATGATAGAAATTCTTGATATGTTCCTTAGCATTGAAAAACATAAAGAGAACGGCTGTTACTGTAACAAAGATTATTATTGTAAATTTTATTGTAGTATTTTGAATTACTTTTAAGATGAGTGCATCTATGAGTAATGCTACACCAGCATAGAGAAGCTGTTCAAAGGTTAATCCAAAAATAATCTTCTCCTTATGCTGTAATGGGGGCGGTATTTCGTAGGACATGAGAAGGAATAAATATTTAAACTTGAAAAAAGAAAATAAAATATGGATATTCAATCATTAATACAGATTATTTCAATAGTAATTTCGGCGGGATTGGTACTTTATTTTGATGGCTTTCTATTTTCTGGGGGAAAAGGTTGGGTCAAAGGATTAGGGAATGCATTTAGGAGTGCGAATAAAGGATTTTTGTACTTTTTCGCTAATATAATTGCAATGATTGTTGCAGGTTATTATTTAGAAAAATTTATTAGGTGGATTTTATTATCATTTATGAAATATTTTATTCCAATTATTTTATCCTGCATAGCTTTAATATATTTTTATTATCTAATTAATTATACAAAGAAGGGATTAAAAAACTTAAGTGTTCTAATTATAATTTTAGTTATTGTTATTTTATTTTTTATATTTTACAAATTCTTTTAATTATCTTAAAAAAGTTTAGATAAATTTAGCACCAATAGCGATTGCAGTTTTTGCAATACTTCCAACACCAGAAACACCAACGACAAATTTAATCATGAGAAAGAAGATAAAATCAATAATTAAAAATGCAGCAGTATAAAATAGTATACTAAATGCTCCAAATATTTCTCCCGTTGCTAACATTGAAGCCCCTAAGATAATGATTGAAGAAACAAAGGGAACAAACATGATGACAAAAATGATATTTAACATCAATTTTCCATAGCTTCTTAGAAAAGGAACAAAATACATAAATATTGCTAAAGGAAAAAATATAATTCCGAAACTCGCAAATAAATAGCGTGCTAAAAATAATAAAACTGTTATAAATAACGTTAAGATATAAGGTACAATTGTTATAATTTGCAGAATTGCTCCACCAATATTATCTGAAGTAACGGTAAAGAACGCAGGATCAATTTGTGCAAAAATATAACTCGTTAATGAAGTATTAAAATCTGCCAATAATTGATATAAATAAAATGAAGAAGCAACTAAAATTAAAGCAATAATCATATTTTTCATAGATTCTTTTGCTTCATACCGTTTTGCGATATTCTCTCCCTGCATAATAAACGTTATTCCAGAATACAACATAAAGAAAATGTAAAAGATACTAATGATTCCAGTTATTCCTAACCAAACAGTATTAAATAATTGAATTGCTGGCGGTTGAATCATTAATTTTTCTATCAGTTTAATTAATGGTTGTGCTGCTAATCCAGTTGAATACGTTATCAAATATGCTGTATCCTTCAAACACTGCATTAATGAAAAAATAGAACATGATTCTGTTGTATTTCCTTCTGCTAAAACTATTGGCATGGCTAACAATAATAGTACAACTAGAAAGAAGAGCTGTTTTTTCATAAGAATAAGTTTAAAAATAAGAAAATGTAAAACTAAGTATGGCATTTATTGCAATTTATATAACTCATAAAAATATGGAAGAAGCTGAAAAAGTCGTTTTATATTTGCTCAAGATAAAGCTTATCAAATGCGCGAATTATTTTCCAATAAAAAGCACTTATCCATGGAAAGGCAAAATAGAGAATACAAATGAAATTGTTTCTTTACTAAAAGCAAAAAAAGAAAATTGGAACAAAATTAAAACAGAAGTGAAAAATATGCATCCTTATGAAGTTCCATGCATTATGAAATTCAATGTTGAAGCAAACAAAGAATATGAAGATTGGATTAATGAGGATTAAAAAATGAATTATTCAAAAAAAGGGATTATTCTTATTCTATTATCAGCTTTATGTTTTGGAAGCTATGGTGTTTGGTCTAAATTAATTGGAACATCTTTTGGAAATTTTTATCAGGGTTGGACAAGGGCATTAATTATTGCAATTATATTATTGCCTATTCTTCTCTTCAATAAACAAATTGTTCCAATCAAAAATAAAGACTATAAGTGGTTAGGTTTATTTTTGATATTTACTTCGCTTACACAAGCACCATTATTTTATGCATTCAATCATATGGATATCGGTTCAGCAACTTTACTATTTTTTGTAAGTATGTTATTAACAATGTACGTCGTTGGTGTTTTATTCTTAGGAGAAAAAATTACAAAAGTTAAAATGATTTCTTTTACTTTAGCAGTTTTAGGAATGTATGTCGTGTTTTCATTTTCTTTAGTGCTATTTTCTCTTCTTGCTGCCACCTTAGCAATAGTTAATGGAATAGCAAGTGGTGGAGAAGTTTCATTTTCTAAAAAACTCTCAGGAAAATATTCACCCCTTTATATCAGTTGGTTAAGTTGGATCATTATTTTAATCACTAATGCACCAATGTCTATTTTTCTGGGAGAAGTCCAGCATTTCCCATCATTTAGTTTAATTTGGCTTTATGCTTTAGGATATGCAATAACAAGTCTCTTTGGTTTCTGGTTAATTATTAAAGGATTAAAATATGTAGAAGCAGGAATAGGCGGTTTAATTGGTTTATTAGAAATTGTTTTTAGTATTACACTTGGAATACTTATCTTTAGTGAGAAACTTAGCCTTAAAATTATTTTAGGTGGTTTACTTATAATAATTGCTTCAGCATTACCGCATATCCAAGAAATAATTAGAAAGTATAACCATTAACAATGAAATGCCTAATAATTCTATAAACAAAATAAATTATAAATACAAAAACGCCAAGTCTAAAGAAATCTAATAAATCATAAGTAAATGGGACAATTTCATATTTTTTCTCTTCTTGTTGAACACTATTGATATTACAGTTAACATTAATATTATAAAAATGATTAAATGCAATGATTTTACAATTTGTAATGTCCTTCAGAAAGAAGGTATTGTTTAAACCTGCGAGAAGATTATTTGTTTTCTTAATATTGACTTTTTCAGCTTTTAGTACTGCAAAGTAAAATGGTTTCTTAATAAATTCAATACTATAAACATATTTTTGTTCAGTATAAGAAGAATTATTAAAATTAATATTAAATGTATCGCTGTTTTCAGCAGTAAAAATTATTTGATGAGTATTATAATTTTTAGTGATAGTATTGACATTGACTATTGGTCTTTTTCCATAATGTTTTACAGTAAGAGCGTCAGTAAGAATGACTTTATCTTGTAAATTTGAGGTGCTTGTATATTCACATTTATAGGTATATTGAATACAAACGCCTCTTCGTTCTTTTGCGCAATATTTTTTCCAACCATAATGTTCTTGCTTAATATTTGAATTTATTTCTAATTGATCCTTAATGACAGCATCTTCATGAATAGTAATTGGATTAAATTTAATATTCCCTTGATTCTGATTATTCACTAAGATATTTAATGCAGAATTATTTATTATTAAATTATAAATTATTTTACAGTCTCCGTTCTTTGTTTCTGGATAATTTTGAGCGTTATAATTTTCTGGAACTTCAATCCTATAATTGTAATCACTTAAGACAAACGCAACATCTGGAATGTACAATGTATTATTTTCTATGATACTTGGGCTTATAGTTAGTAAAGAAAGCCAAGCGTCTTTAATGTAAATAGAATTTGTAATATTCGCTATTGAAGCATTAACCTTTATTTTTGTATTATACTGTAAGATACTATTATAATCTGGGATATTTATTGAATTATAGATTAAACTTGAAAATAATTGATCTTGTTGAACGGGAGTTATATTTTCAGATAGAATATTATTACATTCTTGAGGATTTGAAGTTAAAGAGCAATCGAATGAAGCGTAAGCTATCGGTAAACTTACAATAAATAAAATTACAATTGTTGAGAAGCGCATTGGGAGTAATAATTGTGAAGTGGTTACAATGGAAATACTTATAAATAAAGGATATTGCCTGCCTCTTATGAAAAACGGATTAAGTTTAGAGTTTCAAAAAAATCCAGAAGCAAGTTTTGGTTTGTGGGAATTCATTTTAAGAAAAGGAGAACAAGCAGTATTTGATGCAAGAAAAGCCCCAAATTATAAAGGAGATTCCCCCTTTGAAGATTCCGTTTCAAAAGGACAAGCAATTGTTGCGTGGGATACAGATCCTGCAAAACCTAAAGAGTATTTTTTTGATCAGCTTTTAGAATTTTATAATCAACTAAGATCAGAAGACAGCCACGTGTATCATGAAGCACGATGGGGACCTGAACATATCAGAATTGATGACAAAGAATTCTGGGGAGAAGAACAGAGAGCCCTAGAAGGCAGACTTACCCCATTAATGACTGCACGTGTAGTAAAAGAAAATCAAAAATATAATAATTTTAGCACAATACAAATTTCCACTTCATCAGGAAGATTTTCTATGGAAAGTGCATTATCTCCATGGATGCCCGGCAAAGGAAGATTAGTAGTCACTTCACATCAAAACTTATCAAAATTCATTATCCCTTATATGTTAGCAACAAGAGGAATAGAAGGAATTAATCCAGAAGACTTAGAAAACGCACTTGCCCCTATTTACAAATTTTATTAGATAACATGAAAAAAACAATTCTTACATTGACTACAATTGTTAGTTTATTGGCGCCAAAAAATGCACTTAGTTTATTAGATGGAGATGGCACATTTTACAGTGTTACGGGAAATTGTTCTTTTCATGGTTATGAATTGAGACTTAATTGTAGAATGGGACAAGGATGCGATATTCAAAATGTGAGTTATAATAACATGATAACAAAATTACCAAATAATTTATGTCCTCCAAATGTTAAAGTAGATTATGGTAGCGGTAATATTCTTTCTTGTTTTGATTCACAAGAGTGTAACAAAGATAATGAAGATTTATGTTGTTAATATCAGAAGTATAAATTGGCCTATTTCGTCAAAATACCTTCGTTCTATAAAAGAACTCAAGTGGTATAGTCACACATGGTAATGTCCAAAAAAGTTTCCTTTTAAGGAAAGGACTATGAAGCCGTCAAATAATTGACGACAATAGGTGCTACCCAGATCACAATCATGCCAATGACAATATACATGATTCTAGTTTTTGCTTTCTCTTTCTCCATAGGGTTATCACTCGCAAACATACTGATTGCTGCGAACACTAAAAATAATAATGCCAACACACTTGCCCCATATTTGACAAAATTATAGACTTTCATTACTGGCTCAAGGATTGCGTTATAGGTTTGTAGATCGTTTGCAGTTGGTGTTGGAACATCAACAGCATACGCAACACTGGATACTAATGGCAAAGCTACAATTAACAATCCAATAATCCAAATTAATATTTTATTTTTCATTGTTTGACCTCCTCGAATATGTTTCTAAATCCTTCAAGCTCATCCGGTGGAAGAGGAGTGACGCTTGTACTGGGTTTGACAGAATGTTCTTTGTCGAAAACGATATTTACAATTAATACTAAGGTCAAAAATCCCAGTAAACCTAGCGCTCCAAATCCAACAAAACTTGAAAATCCAATAAATCCTACTTCTGTAAGAAATGCAAATACTCCAGCAAGTGGCAGATAAAATAACCAAAACGCAAAATAATACTTTGTTAATTTACCAATTCTCATGATGCTCCTCCAACACTTTTTCTATTTTCTCAATGGTACGGTATTTATCAAACATGAAATTAAAGCACGTTCGACACAAAAACTTCTTTCCTACTTTAACCATAAATCCATTGTCTTTTGTTTTACACATACTACATATTTTTTCTTTCATAGAAACTGATTAGAGAATGAATAATATAAATTCTCAAGATAATTTCCTTGTATAAAATTTTGTACAATAATTTATACGATTTTTTGTAAATTCATTAAAAAACTCACTAATCTGCTACTCTTCAGCAAGCACGTTGAGCTTAAATAAAATGAAGTTAATATATCCTTTATGAGAAATCTTGAGCAAATAAGAAGAAAAATAGGCAGTGCACTAACAGCACAGGGTTTGGCGTCGGCGTTACCAATTCTTCAGGTAGTCGCATCGATGCAGTCACACTAAAAATAAAGGTCGCCGCGACCCCGCCTCAGGAGTTTTGTCCAGCGCTGAGCACATGTGTTTTAATCATTTAGGTTGTACGGATATTTAAGTTCATCTGCATTGCTCTCTAGTGATGAATGTACCCACCTATAAATAAAAAAGCTTATATATGTAGTCCCCTATATAATATTATGAACATAGAAATAAGGCCTGTTGGGAAAAAGAAGAAGTATTATCTTGCGCATTCTTTTAGAGAAGGAAAAAAGGTTATAAAAATAAGGAGATATTTAGGAAGCGATTTATCGAAGAATAAATTAGAAGAATTAAGAAAGAGGGCTGAAGAGATAATAAAACAACAAGTTGCAAGTTATAAAATCATAAGTGATCCATTAAAATCTATTTTAAGTAATAAGGATTTAGAAATTATTAAAGGATTAGAACACAATCTTGAATTAAAAATAAGCCATTTATCTGAAGATGATTGGAGATTATTTACGGAGTTATTTACTTATAATACTAATGCTATTGAAGGATCCGAAGTTAAAAAGGAAGAAGTTCAAGGAATATTAGAAAAAAATGAATGGCCCCAAGATATTAAAAAAGAAGATATTTCTGAAACATATGGTGTTGCTGAAGCTGTTTCTTATATTAGAACGACAAAAGAACATATGTCCATTGATCTCATTAAAAAACTACATTATATTGTTTTTAAAAACTCTAAAGACTTTGCGGGAAAATTAAGAAAAAAAGGAACAGAAGTAGTGATTCGTGATGGTTTAGGAAATGTTGTTCATGCAGGCGCACCTTCAAATCGAGTATTAGGATTATTGCATGAATTAGTAATATGGTACAATAAGAATAAGTCGAAATATCCGCCCATTTTATTAGCAGCAATTGTTCATAACCAGTTTGAGAATATTCATCCATTTGCTGATGGAAATGGCAGAGTTGGAAGATTATTATTAAATAATATATTAATAAAAAATAAATTACCACCAGTCAATATTGGATTTAATAATAGAAGGGAGTATTATCTAACCTTACAGGAATATCAAAAAAAAGGGAATATACGACCAACGATCAATTTAATATTAAAAGAATATAAAAACCTTAAGAAAGATATAGGTGCCTACAAAAATAAGAAAGTGTAGTCACCTAATTTAGATTATTAAATAAAGAAAAAATAAAAGAAAGAATTTAAGCACAGAAACAATTTAAGGTTAAATCTACAGCCCCATTATTATTTTTTTCTCTAGTTGAACAACCCACTAACTCAGGATTAGCTACTACGCCTGTTGATTTCCAAGTACTGGTTTCTTCACCAAATATACATTTATATTTAGGGGTGCATTTAGTTCCTGTAGCACAAGCGGTAATTGCAGTACAAACATCATTACAAGACCTTGGGGTTCCAACAGTTAATAATTCTCTTTGAACTACACCTTTATTTAGGGTATCTTTAACTTGGTCTAGTGTTATTCCATTATTAAAAATTGCATTTCCAGTTATTCCAAAAGTTGAAAAACTTAATACTGCAATGAGAACAACAACTAATCCAACAATTATAATGCTTTTATTTTCCATTTTTCCTCCTCAATTTTAATTTAAACCTAGAAAAATCTGTTATTTCATATATATATATATATATATCGGTTTATTATTTTTTATTTCCATTTTGCAGCCTTGGACAAAAATGAATACGCCCCAGCCGGGATCTTACACCTTTGTCCAGGTTCGGGTTGACCCAGATTTGGACTAAAGTGATAACGCCGCGACCCGGATTTGAACCGGGATACCCTTTCGGGTCTAGCTCTTTGGCTGGTTTCCAGGTTAACCAAGCATATCTGCTCTCTAGTTCCATACCAGGTTAGGAGACCGCGGCAATTATCCTTCAAAATTCAGCGTTACTTTATAAATATTGCTTTATTGTTTCTTCACAACTTTTTCATACAAATCCTTTAATCTTCTTTGTGGATCGTATTTTCTTTTGAGTTGATCGTATGCTTTTTTATTGTAGAGTTGCCAGAATTTTTCTTTTGAATAATACACATCCGAATACAGTGATTTTTTCCCATGCAGTTCTTCCACTTTTTTCTCAATCAACTTATTATAGTATCCTTCTGGTTGTGTTGTTTTGACCGTATCCCAAAAGCCGAAGTTCACATAGAGTTTTTTTGGATTCATTGCGTAGAGTGGATAGACTCTTTTTTGATCAAGGGTTTGTAATGGACACATCCAGACAGGTGTAATACCTATGTTTTTGGTGAAGAACTGCATAAATTGTTCACAGTGCTCAATGGGGATTTCAACGTCTTGAATAATTGATTCTCTTCTCTCTTTCCTTCCGAATTTTTCCGTTAATTGATATTTGCGATTCCAGAACATGATCTTCCAATAGGTTGTTGATTTAAGGAAGAATTTGCCCAGAAGTATTCTCACGAAGAGATTTTGCATTCTGAAATGTTTTGAGCACCAGAACCAATCAGGATCCCAGCGCCAGATGTAATCTCGCGTCGTTAGATAATCTGTTTTCTTTTTTTGGATGGAACGATAATAAATGTTCAGATATTTGTAATTGCTGGTGGATCGTGCTTGATCTGTAAACGTTCCTTTTGTTACGTACATCTCATGCTCATTAAAGATCGTTCCATCGAGGAAATCAATTTTTTCTTCTGCACTTTTTTGTACTGCCGCAAAATACGATTTGAAATCGGTAAACTTGGTGTGTTCTATTTTTACATACTTCTTTACTGGGGTCACTTTGATCTTTAACTTTAATGCGTATCCTACACTTCCATAAGAGTTTGGAAAGCCAAAGAACAGAGCTTTATTTCTATTTTTATTACAAACAATAACTTCTCCATTTCCTAACAGGATTTCCATTTCTTCGATCGTTTCATGGACTAATCCATATTTGAATGAGGATGATTCAATTCCAATCCCTGTTGCTGCCCCTCCAATTGTAATTGATTTTAATTCTGGAACCACTACGGGCATGACTCCATATTTTAATGTTTCATTGACTAATGTTTCATATGTTGTCATTCCTTCAACAACACAGATCATCTTTTTTCTATCGATGGAAATAACTTGATTTAGGGATTTGACATCTAATCTTGTTTTTGTGCCAGTACGAGAACGGAATAAATTGGATGTTTTCTTTTCTAAGCGAATTTCAGAAGCTTGTTTCATTTGTTGAACAATTGCGTTCTTTTTCTGTTCGTATTGAAGTAATGTGTCCATTAGCGGGGAGAATTGTAGCGTTGTTGTCTGCTTTTAGACATGACGACTTGCCAGAGTTGGATCTTTCGTGCTCGGAACATTCCTGCACAGCATAATAAATAAAATGACCACATTCTGTAGAACCGTTCACCGTATTGTTCTTTATGTTTTGGCCAGTTCTTCTTGAAGTTCTTGTACCACTGCATTAAGGTTTTATCGTAATCTGTGCCGAAGTTATGCCAATCTTCCATAACGAACAATCCTTCCATTGCGCCTGCTAATTGTTTAATTGACGGTAACATGGAATTGGGGAAGATGTATTTCTCAATCCAGCGGTCGGTATTCTTTACCGATTTATTCCCGCCAATGGTATGGAGTAAGAATAATCCATCATCTTTCAAACAGCTGAATGCTTTTTTCATTAAAATGGGATAATTCTTGTAGCCGACATGTTCGCACATCCCAATGGATGCAACTTTGTCAAATTTCCCTTGGACATCACGATAATCTGATTGGAGAATCGTTACTGGTAAGCCTTTACATTTTTTTCTGGCGTAATCGACTTGTTCTTTGGAAATATTAACCGCTGTTACATGGACTTTGTATTTTTTTGCTGCGTAATAGGCAAAACCGCCCCAACCACAGCCTAATTCTAAGACGGTTTCTCCTTTTTTTAGTTCTAACTTTTTACAGACTAAGTCTAATTTTGCTTCTTGGGCTTTATCTAATGTTTTTGCGGTCTTCCAATACCCACAGGTATATTGCATATTCTTATCGAGCATGTCTTTGTAGAATTCATTTCCTAAATCATAATGCTCTTCTGCAACTTTCTTTGAACGTGCTTTTGTTTGACGGTTGATAAATTTTGCTTTGAGAACAGCTAACAATGTTTTCCAATTCATGACTTTTTCTTGTAAGTTTGCTTTGACTAATCGTTGCATTAACATATCAATGCTGTCACAATCCCACCAGCCATCCATGTAGGCTTCGCCAAATCCTAAACTTCCTTCGCTGAGAATCCGTTGATACAATTGTTCATTGTGGACTTTAATATCCCATTGTTTTTTACCATTCATTTGAATATCTGTATCTTGTAATAATCGAAGAACTTGACTCTTTGCGCTCATTGAGGTTTTTGTCTCGTGGGCTTTTATAAATCTTTCCAGCTCCAGAACGACCGTTTTTTCTTTTGCTTATGTTTATATTTGCCGGATTTTGCGTGCTTGATCCATTTCTTTATCTTAGAAACTTTACTTTTCTTACTTGGCTTTCGTCCTTTATAGACTTTGACCTTTCTTTTCACACGCTTTTTTGCCATTGTATTTGAACAGACTGGACTCGGTAAGTAAGTGCCATAAATAACTGTCGGTTAAACTTCACCTTCCGACTTATTTTAATGGTTATCTTTCTTGCTCCATAGATTCGCGTTTCATATGCAGGCTTCAGTTGATGAGTTATAGTCCAGACACCAACTTATTGGTCGACATATGCCAGAGGCTGTTATGGTAACATCCTTTCCAGGACAACCGAATTGTCCGCTGTTGAGTTGTCTTTAGCATTCTTTTTATATTTAAATGTTTGCTATCTTTCTTCAGTGATTATTTTATTACTGCAAGAGTTTGTGGTTTGATCTTTATACTCCTATTACCTTGAGACATTTCTTTACGCTTTCTTTTGTGGTCCATTGCGCTTGAAACCCTAATGCGTGTGTCGCAGCAATAAGATCTCGTTGTAAATGGAGTTTATTTTGTGCAACAGCGTAAAAATATCCTTTCTTCGTATAATATCTCCCCAAATATTCTTGTTCTGTCTGGCCTGGGGTTGGAATGAACAGGATATTTTTCTTTCCAAGCTCGACGAGTTCCATAATTGTAGTATATCCAGAACGACTGACAACACATTTTGCTCGATTCATCATTGTTTCTTGTTGTTGGGTATTAAGGAAGCCGTAGATGGTTACATTTCCCTCTTGTTCGACTTCATTGAGTTCTGGTTTGCCTAATGTAATAACAATCTTTCCTTTGAGCAATGGAAGTTCTTTGAAGATCTTTCTTTCTAGAATTGTGCGTTGTGGTTCTGGTCCAGAAATGGAAATAAAACAATCAATATCCTCTTTGAGGTTCTTTTTTTTGACTTGGGAAAGAATGCCAATATATTCTAGTTGTTCTTTCTTCACGAATTTTAGGTGATGACTTAACCTGCCTGAAAGATTTGGTTCTTCAAAATCAGGTATTAAACATTTATCATATCTTTTTATTCTGGATGCAAGCCATCGTTCAATGATTAATTCTGCTCCTGGTGGCGCTTGGAATCTGACTTGGTGATTGATTAAATATGAATTTTTGTTGGTATCATAGACATCATACCGACAGTCTGAAATGACTTTATCATATTGATTTTCTTTGATAATTTTTTTTATGACCTTATGGGCTTTATTCATTTCTAATAACATCTGTGGGATCATCCGTGCAAATTTAATTGCCATAAACTTACTTTTTGCATACGGGGGTGTAATGCTTGGTACATCAAAATAAGTACATCTTTTTTGTAATCTGTTTTTTAATAATGTTAATGCTCTCCCTGTTGTAATGATATGGACTGTGTGTCCTTTTTGTAAGAGTGCTTCGATAATTGGTAAATCTCTGGTTGCATGACCTAATCCCCAATCGAAGACGCCAAAGAGAATCTTCATCCTTTTTTTCCAAGAATCCTTCTTTATATCTCTTCTTGCTTTTAAAAAGGAAGGTATAAAAGTCTTCTTCCCCTATGTATTGTATGTCATCTATCATTCTTCTCCCTCAAGATTTGAAAACCTTGTTTGATCATCAAGCACCTGTTGTTCTTGTCGATGTCAGAACTGCTGCAGAACGTGCTCTTGCATTTATTCACCCTTCTATATTAATTCCCTTGCACGAACTTGCTGAACGCTTTAAAGAATTGCCGAATAATAAACTTATTATTACGTATTGTCATCATGGACAACGCAGTTTAGAAGCTGCACAATTTTTACGGAGTCATGGATTTGAGGTGCAATCGTTAGCCGGTGGCATTCATCAATGGTCTTTAGAAATTGATTCTACGGTTCCTACGTATTGAATGCCTGTTCTAAGATACTCAGCTCAAGTTTTTTCATTTTGAGCAATACTGTCATGACTTTTTCTGATTTCTTGGGATCTGCTAACATTTTTCCTAGTCCTGCTGGGACAATTTGCCAGGAGATTCCGAATTTGTCTTTCAACCAACCACATTGTCCTTCTTCCCCTTCTTTTGTTAAGCTTTTCCAGTAATAATCGATTTCTTTTTGATCTTCGCAATTGACGAAAAATGAAAACGCTTCATTGAATGCAAACTTGTGTGGTCCTTCACCATCCATTGCGATGAACTCTTGTCCTTCTACTAAGAATGACGCATGTTTGACTGTCCCTGGTTTTCCTGGCTCACCTTTTTCATAATGTGAGATTTGATTTATTTTTGTATCTTTAAATATTTTTAAGTAGAGATTTATTGCCGCTTCTGCATTTCCAAGACTTTTTCCTACAAATAAAAAACAAGGAGCAATATGTGATGGTGTCTTTGGAGAGAGCATAATCTGCCACGCAAGACCAAACTTATCTTTGATGAACGCGTACTTTTCACTAAATGGATATTTATTAAGAGGCATTAAGATTTGACCATTCTCGGATAACTTCTGAAAAAGCATGTCCACCTCTTTCTCTGTTTTACAGTAGACAAAAAGAGAAATTGCTTCGGTCAATTTGAAGACAGGGCCGCCGTTTATTCCTGCAAACTGTTGGCCATTCAATTCAAATGCAACGGTCATAACTGATCCTGCTTTTCTGCCTGAAACTTCTTCACCTGCTTTTCCATAACGTGTCACATTGAGTATTTTTCCATTTTTGAAGAGAGAAATATACATCTTCATTGCTTCTTCAGCCTGATCATTGAACCATAAGAAGGGGGTTATTTTTTGCATTTTATTGTTTTTTTTCGTAATGTACTCCAATGACGCCTGATTCAAATACCTTTGTTTTGATAAGGTGCAGTTCCCTTCTTTCTTTAATATTCGCAAAGAGTGGAATTCCTGTACTTAAAAGAATTGGGTTCACGAATAACCAGTATTCGTCAATTAAATCATATTCCATTAATGTATGTACTGCTCCTGGACTGCCGAAGATCAAGATGTTCTTTCCTGATCGTTGTTTCAGTTTTTGTATTTGTTCTGGAATATTCTCACTGATAATCTGTGTATTTGGGATTTTTTTCCCTTTCATTGTTTTCGAGAGTACTACTTTTGCAACGTTTTTATACCATACTGCATGTTCTTTATCATGCTTTGATGCATTTGGTTTGTCTGCTGCCGTTGGCCAGTAACTTTCCATCATTTCGTACGTGACTCTTCCGTAAAGTGCTGTATCTGCCTGAGAAGTAAGATTGCTTACATACTCAAACATTGCATCGTCGACTTTGATCCAGTCTAATTCTCCTGTTGGTAGTGCTACAAATCCATCAAGTGAAACGTGCATGAAGAGAATGAGTCTTTTCACACTTCCTTGTTTATTAGATGATTTATAAATATTATCCCAACCATATCTTTTTATAGGGAGATTTCTCTTGAGCAGTATGTTTTTTGAAGCATTATCTGGAATCTTTACTTCGATTATTTCTTCATTTGGTTATTTTGGTGTTTTTTTATTGATGGTTCTTGAAAGTATGATCTTTCCTGTTCCGAGTGAGTTGGTTATGCCGTTTGCAGGCTTTTTGATTTCTGCAGGACGATTTACCTTCTTCGGTATTTTTTTTGTGAGTTCGATTGCTTCTTTATTTGGATCATGGATTTCATATTTGATTGGAAAAAATTTGGGACGTGATTTTTTAGTCAAGTATGGAAAATACTTTTTATTGTCCCATCATCATTTAGATCTCACTGATCGATTCTTTGCGAAGTTTGGGAGTTGGGCTGTTTTTTTAAGTCGCTTTATCCCGATTATTCGCCATCTAATCTCGATTCCCGCAGGCATCGCCCATATGCCCTTACGACGATTTTTATTCCATACTTTTCTTGGTGCGACGATTTGGAATATGTTTTTGGTTTTTTTAGGATTTACGTTAAAGGAACATTGGAACGTTATTCAAACTTATTCCCATCAACTTGATATTATTATGGGGGTTGTTCTTGTTTGTGCGCTTGGTTATTTTATTTATCATCAAATTCAGAAACGACGATCTAGAAAACGGTAATTGGAACACGACTTACTTTTGCTTCCTTGAATGAATGTAGAATATTTTCTAATATCGGAATCTGCACTGTTGGATTATAATTGTTTTCCCAATCTAAAACTTTTTCTATTACTTCTCGATCACTTAGTCTTGCAAACATATCTCCGCCTGTGGGGATTAGGAATCCCTTTCTTGTGGCAATATAAACTGGAAATCCTCTTCTTGGTTGTCCTCTCCAGGGCAACGGTACATCAATTCCTAACTTTGTTAAGACCATTCTGTCGAGGATTCTATTCGAATGTTCATAGGCTTCTCGCAGTAATTGTGTATAAGTTGCTAAGACTGCTTTTTCTATCTTTTTTTCATACGGCATTTCACTTTTTACAACTCTTTCCATCAATGCTTCGATCCCTTCCATCCCATTGCTCTCATCAAGATCAAGGAAACTTTTCAATAATAAATTTGTGAGATATAATGGATGTTCTTGTAAGGCATACCAAATAAAATGGTCATACTCATGCACATACGATGCAATTGGTCGTTCAGTGAATTCTGAAGATCCTGAATGCTCAAATCCGTCTCGTGAGATGTAAAAGAGAGGTGTCGTTCGAATCTTTTTCTCTTTCATTCTTCCTTCAACTGTGAGCTTGAGATCTTTTGCATCTGCTATAATTATTAATTTGTTACTTGTTTTCTCAGGAAGTCTTTTTCCGTAAATGTCGTTAAACTCTTCTACACTATTAAAGAAACTATCTTGGACTAATACGCGTTCTGCAACTTCTGCTAATTTTCTTGCACGTTCTTCACCAAGAATATCTCTATATGTCTGATCAATGATGGGTTTATACTCTTTAACTTCGGCAGCTAAATCTGTTAATTTTCCTTTATAGACAATACCCATTCTTCAAATTCACAGAGAAAGACATATAAGGCTTACATTTCATACACGCCTTTTTTTGGCTTGTTTGATCCGTATTCTTTTACTTTAAAGTCCGCAGCGTTACATTCTGGACATTCTTTTTGTTGGTCTGCTTCAAAGATATGATTACAGACCGAACATTTCCATTTAGTGCTCGTCTTCTGGTTCATCTGCATGACTTTTCCTTCGTGGTTTGAAATATAATCCTTTAATTTTATGGGTATCTGCTTTGCATTCAGGACAGTGTTTTGGTTTTTCTTCTTGTTCACTAATGTGTCGACACACAGAACATTTCCACTTCATTTTTTTCCTGTAAATCTCGTTGCCCGAATATTGTCTTTGATGAGTTCTAATGCTTCTCGTGCTTGGGCAAAGGTGAATTCTTGACTCCCTGCAGATTTATACACTTTAATCTTATTTTGATTTGGATAACATTCAATAATCTGGGTTTTAGAACTCTTTTTTTCGCTCATATCGAAAACGATTTGCCAATATTCAACATAGTTCACATCTTCTTCTTCATTTTCGTGAGAATGTCCTGATGCAAGGCCTCTTGTTCGTTCTCTTTTTAATTCTTTGACAAATGCTTCCATTTGTTCATTAAACCAGTGCAGCATTGCATCATTTTGCATGTTTTTTCAACTCTTTGATTAGATCTTCTTCTGTGTAGAAGTTTTCTTTTCCTGTTTTCATTTCTTTTAATTTATATTTTTTCTGCTTGACTTCATCTTCACCGATAATAACGACGTATGGAATCCCCATCACATTTGCATAGTCTAAGTTCTTTGAGATGCTGCGTTCCATGAGATCCATCTCCGCGTTGATTCCTATTGTTCTTAATTTCTTTACAAGATTTCGTGTCGCTTCAATTTGTTTGATAGGGATTAAGTAAATCAACGTTGTTGTTTTTTCTGTTGTTTGTACTGCACGTTCGATACGATCTAATCCAAATGAAAATCCTACTGCAGGATATTGTTGATTGTTCTTTAAAAATTCTCCAATCATTTTATCATATCTACCCCCTGAGGCAATACTTACCTTTACTTCAGGAGTGTTTAGTTTGACTTCGAAAATAGTTCCGGTGTAATAAGCTAACCCCCTCGCTAAACTTGGATCGAACTCAATATTCTCAACATATTTAAGTAAGGTTTCCATCTCTTGAATTCCTTGATTGTTCTTAAGTGTTTTTTTGAGTTCTGTCAGCTTCTTTTGATTATTGCCTTCTAGTAAAATTAGTTTCAATGCTTGTTTGATCTCTGGTTCTTTCAATCCTTTTTCGAGGAGTTCTTTTCTGACACCTGCTTCGCCAATCTTCTCTAATTTATCGATTGTTAAAATAACACTTTCTGTTTGTTCTTGTGGAATTTTCGCATTTTCCATGATTCCATCTAAGATCTTTCGATTGTTGACTTTGATCGTAACGTTTAATTGTAACTCCTTGAATGCTTGTTGTGCTAATTCTAAAAGTTCTGCTTCTGCTAAGAGTGACGATGTCCCAACAATATCAATATCACATTGCCAGAACTCTCGAAATCGTTCAACAGAAATTGGGCCATCTCTGAATACTTTTCCAATTTCATACCGTTTGAATGGGAGTTTGACTTGGGGATTTACTGCGACATATAATGCTAAGGGCACGGTTAAATCATAACGTAAGGCTAGGTCTCGTTTTCCCTGATCTTGGAGTTTGAATGTTTCTTTGAGAATTTCTGCACCGCCTGCATATTTACTCGCTAAGACTTCAAAGCGTTGTAAGGTGGGTGTTTCTAAAGGTAAGAATCCATAGCGTTCGAATAAACTCATCAAGACATTGATCACTCTATTACGGATGAGCTTCTGTTGTGGATCAACATTCTTTGTTCCTTTTGCAAGTTCAATTTCCATTCTATTCTTCTTTGTTTGTCGACTTATAAATATTCTGTCTTAAAATAAAAAAGCGGCCGCGGGGATTTGAACCCCGGTCAGAGGATCCACAGTCCTCGGTACTACCAAGCTATACTACGGCCGCCATGATAATTTCTGAAGTTGTTTTCGCAGTTATAAAGTTAACTTCCTTTTTTTGATTGCCTTTTTTTCTAGCGAAAGCTTTATATATTATTATCCTTACTTAATAGTAGTAAAATCATGGAAAACACACCCTTTACCCAAAACACTATTCGCTCTTTTAGATTAGTTAAACAAGATATGCTTGCTGTTCACAGTCAAGTCCATCGTGTTCGTTTTGATCAAGCAAAAGCTCGTGTCGCGTTGTTAAATTTTGAGCAACGTTTACGTTCTCTTGAACAACAATTACTTACATTATCACTCACACGAGCCAAAGCATCAAAACCTATTTCAAGAAAAATTAGTTCTCCTAAGAAAACTGTTTCCAATAAAAAATTCGTCGCTTCTAAAACAGGTAATAAGATTCATCTTAAAAATTGTGTCTTTGCCAAGAATATTCTCCCAAAGAAACGTTTATATTTTGCTTCTAAAGTCAAACCATTAAATCATGGGTTCAAAGCCTGTGAATGTGTTAAGAAATAAGACGATGACTTCGAATATCGATACGAATCCTTTTCCTGTTGTTCCTGAACCTGCATACTTTCTTGAGCAACGGTTTCGTGTTCCTTTAAGTGAACGTGATAAAACTATTCTTGCACGCGGAGACGTTCTCATTTTACCTCCACATCCTTTTTCTTATTATGTTTTTCATAAACCTAAAGGAGTTTATCATCAATTAACGCGCGTTTTTCACTTTACTTCAGACTTATATACTCAAGATTGGGTTGATACGCTTACCAAAGAAGGCTTTGCTGTTCCTTTTGATTCAAATGTTGTTGGAGTTTTTTTACCTGAAGTCCCTACTACTGAAGTTTATGTTCGCAATCTTCGTGAACTTATGCGTGTATTAAATGCTCCTCCAGATCAACTTCCGGCTCGAACCTTAGAAATGGTTGCTATGACTCTTTCTGCACCTGAAAAACGTGAAGAAACGATGTTGCGCTTTCAAGGGGGCGTTCTTGTAAATCCTACTCGACATCCTGATTATGATCCTTTTGAGGGTATTGAACCTAGTCAGTCAAATGGTGATCCAACTGTTTTTGGAAGTCCAAGGTATAAGTAATTATAGATTCTCCCATATTTGGGGATTTTTTCGTAACCATATTAAACCATGACCTATTTCTGCATCAGAAAATCTCTTGAAAAAATCTGAAAAGGTCATCCATTCTAAACGGTCTATTTCGTCAGGCTCATTGATTATTACATTGCCCTTTATTATATTACAAAGAACAAAATGCAGTTGAACAGATAATTCAGGTAATGCTCTTTTAGCAAAGATTGACTGAGGTTGCACTTCAACAGCAAGTTCTTCTTTTGCTTCTCTGAGGATTGTATCATAAATTGCTTCTCCTTCTTCTACTGTGCCTGAGGGAAATGACCATAATCCAGGAAGACCTTTCTTTTTTAGTGACCGTTTCACAAAGAGAATTTTATCTTGATTCTTGAGAACTAATACCGCATGATCTTTCATCATTTTTTATAACTAGGGGAATTTATTAATGTTTACACCCAAAAAACCTCATCCTGCTCTACGAAACATTTAGACCTTAAGCGAGCCACGGAATCCTCTGACAGCGTAGTAGGATTCTGCACCGTTATGATACACGAAGACCGTGTCGTAGCGGAAATCAGCAAAGATGGCCCCACCGAGTTTTCTAATCTCAGCAGGTGTTTTCAGCCAGCTCGATGTTTTCGTATCGAAATGTCCAAGTTTCTGTAATCCCCGATATTGTTCTTCCGTTAAAAGCTCAATGCCCATTGCAGCTGCCAGATCAAGAGCGTTATTTTTCGGTTTGTTTTCTTTCCGTGTGTCAAGCGCTTCACGATCGTAACAAAGACTTCTGCGACCTTTCGGACTTTCTGCTGAACAATCATAAAAGAGATATTCATTCGTCTTTTTATCATAAGCAACAACATCTGGTTCACCACCTGTTCTTTCCATTTCATGGAGTGACCACCGTTTTTCAGGATGTGCTTCTAGCTTTGCTTGTACGTTCATCCATACAATCCCCTTATGGTGGTTCATGTTTTTCTCAAAACGGATTTTCAATGTGTTGAGGAGTTGTTGGCATTGTGCGGTTGACAATTCTTTTTTACGGTTGTCCATCCTTCATCTTCTCTCTTATTTCTTTAATAAAATTTTCCTTTCTAATATCTTTTAGTGTGCGTTTATTTAAATCCAAACCAGCGTAATAAGAATTCAGTCATTGCACCATTTTGTTTGGGGATTCGTTCTTCGTATTCTAAGTTTGCTAAGGTTGCTGCTAATCGTTTGTATTGAATGGAAGCTGCACTTTTTGGATGCGTATGCACTACCGCATCACGTTGCGCTTGTGCAAATTTGACTGCGCGATCTTCAGGAATAATTTCCATAATGGGTAATTCTAAAATTTCTTCAATATCTTTTAAGGGCATATCTGCGTTTTTAACATTTGTTTTGGTGACAATAACGCCAACGACCTTTTTCCCTCGTTCTTGACATAACTTGACTGTTTTTAATGCGTCGGTGACTGCAGGTAATTCTGGATTAGTGACGATTAAGACTTCTTCTGCTGCGTTTAAAGAGGCTAATGCTTCTCTGCCTAGGCCAGGAGCACCATCTAAGATTAAGAAGTCACAGGAACCTTCTAATGCTTGAATCGCTTTTTCTAATTTCTCTTCATGAAGTTTTTTTGATTCTTGTAATGCGATGCTTGAGGGAACGATTAATGTTCCTGATTTATGCGTATACACTGCTTCAGAAATATCTTTTTTCCCGTTTAAGACATCATGTAAGGTTGTTGGTAAGATTGGAACGCCTAAATAGACCCCCATATCTGCTGTTGTTAAGTTTGCATCAACGACGGTTACTTTTTTTCCAAAGAAATTCAAGGCCGCACCTAAGTTAATAGCTGTTGTTGTTTTTCCAACGCCGCCTTTCCCCGACATAATGACGATTTTTCTCGTCACCATCTTTTCTTCAGATTTTGCTTTCGCCTTTTTTGCCATATTATGCTCTGATTTTCTGCCGCATGAACATTATAAACTCTTTGGTTATCTCTAAAAACTTGTAGAGGTCATCCATTTTGATACTCACCGGTTTACTTCCTTTTGTTTTTAGTGTTACATTCTTTCTAAATTCTTCAAATGCTTCATATTCTGCTTTATCGATCTTCTTTAACATATTATATAATGTTAGGAATTTCTTCCCTTGATTGCCTATCTCTTCGCGAACGAGTATTGATCGTTCTTTCGCAGATCCTGGTAACTCTTCAAGTTTTCCTTCTTCTTTCATATGCTCTAAATATTCAGTAAAAGATAATTCAAATGCCGCAATCATGCGCTTCATCGCATTTTTCATGATATCCGCTGTTCTGGTGTATTTTAAGGAAACATAGACTAAATGATCTGCTCGTTTTACTTCATCTTCGGGCGTATCTATTGTGGTTTCAAACATGGGTGCTCCTGATCTGCTCGAGAAATGGTCGTGTTTGCATAAGCCATCCTTTGACTTGAACAAGATCAATGATTTGGATTCTGGAAAAATGATCACTTGCGGCAATGAACTTTCCTTTTCTGGTGAATTCAATCATGCTCTTCTTTTGTTGATCGATTCTGTTTTTCAGATCTTTAATTAAAAGTGTAATTGTGATTGGATTGTTTTTTTCAAATATCTTAAGTTGTTCTTCTATTGTGTTTGGACATTCTGTTAAGGTTGCTTGCATGCCTAAAACTAATGATTCATAGATTTTTTCTGTTGCTTGCATAAGGAGTTTTGGTTCTTGTAATGTTGGAAATGTTTTTTCTGTAATACGTTCTGCAGATTGGTACGCAGCCATTGCTTGTTGGATCAATTGTTTCTTATTCTCCATTATTTCTTTACGTGTAAAATCGCTTCTGCTAAATCACCATTGCTTTCTTCTAAGGCTTGTTTTGCTTCTGCTTCAGAAACATTTGCTTGACTTGCGACGGTTTTAATATCTTCTTCAGTAATACTTGAAACTTCTTCTAATGTGCCTGTTACTTGTAAGGACTCTTGGCCCATCATATTCATTTTGATGATCTGTGGATTGCGAATAATATATTGTTTTTCTTTTCCTTTGATAATCACTTCAGAAGCTTCAATTTCCTCTTGCTTGATCCCCATTTTCTTCATGGCCTGTTCAAGCTGTCGAGGATTCATACCGGGAAACATGTTGGGGTGCATATAAGCGCAAGAAAAACTTATTTAAATAGGTTTGGGGTGTAATGTTGTTATGGTTTTACAGGTTTTTAATACATTAACCAGAAAAAAGGAGAAATTCGTTCCTCGTTCTGGAAAAAAAGTGCAGATGTTTGTCTGTGGGATTACGCCGTATGATTATCCGCATTTAGGTCATGCGAAGACCTATGTTCAATTTGATGTTATTGCGAAATATTTACGCTTCTCAGGTTTCGATGTTTTTTATTTACAAAATATTACGGATATCGATGATAAGATTATTCATCGAGCAATTAAAGAATATGATGCAGCTGATCCTAAGAATGCGTGTAAAAAGTTGGTGGATCATTATGTTTCAATTTATATGGAGAATATGAAAGCGTTAGAGGTTACTTCTATCAATACATATGCTCGCGCAACAGATTATATCCCGGCAATTGTCTCTCAAGTTGAACGATTGGTCAAAAAAGGATTTGCCTATAAGATTTCTGATGGATATTATTTTGATGTTTCAAAACTTACACATTATGGTGCATTAGCGAAACGAACTGAGAAGGATGATGAAGATGCTGTCTCTCGGATTGATGAGAATACGGAGAAGAAAAATCGTGCTGATTTTTGTTTATGGAAATTTTACAAAGACGGTGAACCATTTTGGGATACTACATTAGGAAAAGGAAGACCTGGTTGGCATATTGAAGATACTGCGATTACTGAAGAAACATTTGGTCAACAATATGATCTCCATGGGGGTGGACGCGATTTAATTTTCCCTCATCATGAAGCAGAAATTGCCCAGATGGAGAGTATTTCTGGGAAACGACCGTTTGTCAAATATTGGATGCACTCGGGATTTTTGAATATTAACAAAGAAAAAATGAGTAAGAGTTTGGGCAACTTTTTTACGATTCAAGACGCGCTGCAACATTATTCTGGGAAGGTTTTACGATATTTCTTTTTACAAAGCCATTATCGAAAGCCTGTTGATTTCAGTCCTGAAAATTTAGATCAAGCAAAGCAGGGTTTAGCTAAAGTTTATGATTTTGTTCGTACCTTAAAACATTATTCGAGTTTAGTTAAAGATTATGCTAGATTTACGGCTGTGTTAAAAAAAGCTCGTACTGATTTTATTGCAGCGATGGATGATGATTTTGAAACGTCGAATGCTTTAACGGTTTTGTTTACGTTGATGAAGGAAGTCAATCCTTTGTTGATGGAGAAGAAACTTTCTGCAAAGAATGTTCAAACCTTACTTACATTTTTTGAAGAAATGGATGCGGTGTTTGGTATTCTTGAGCAGGAACAAGCAATTCCAAAGGCAATTCAAATTCTTGTTGAGAAACGTGAAGCTGCTCGAAAGAATAAACAATGGAAAGAATCTGATATGCTTCGTGATGAACTCAAGAAAAAAGGATATGCTGTTGATGATACTCCTGATGGTCCTGTTGTGAGGAAACTCTAGGTTCTTTTAACATAATCTTTATTAAGCTCATTTCGTGAAACGTTTCTATGAGTAAACAATTTGTATCATTGCCAGGTTGGGGACACTTTCAACTAACGCCAGAACAACAACAAGATTTCCAGCAGTTTATGGCTCATGCTTCTTATGTAAAATACATATCTTATCCAGAATATCAACCTCAACGTGATCGGTTTGCGCAACTTCTTCCTCGTATTTTTCCTGGTTTTCCCTTTCCTGCAGCGTCGAGTGCTGTTACTTCAATGCATAATGAACCTGGTTTGTTTGAACCGAATCACTATCATGCTGGCCAAGGTCATGACGTCACTGTTCATGGAAGAAGAAATGATCTCTTCTCTCGAGCAGGAAATAATGGTGAGATTGAATTAACAATTCATCATTCTTCTCATGGTGCACTTGAGTACTCTGCGACATTAGCTGTCCATCCTCATTATCTTCCGAGTGTTGTTGATGCGCTTGCAGAACGTTTGGGAAAACGGGAGCAACCTGCGCTTTCTGGACTTAAACCTGTTTATGAATTTGGAGAACGTGTCAAAGAAATTCGTTTAGGATTCCCTGATGCGACTCGTTTGCCACGACTATTTCGTGTATATGAAGAAGCTGTTCGTTTACTTGAAAAAGTTTCTCCTCGTCTTTCTGGATTGACTGAGCAAGATTTGAATATTCTTTATCGAGATGCTTATGGACGCGGGAAAAATTCAGCTCATGAGAATGTTGCCGTGCGCAGATCAAGTGAGCATCTTTATAGCGAAACGTTAGACCAGCTTTGTTCTCTTTAATCATCAAACTTATATTCTTCAATCTTTTTTTCGATATATTCTTGTAGGTTTCTTAATTTGTACCATTCACGTAAGCGTTCATCAAGTGTTTTTTGTGAATAATCGATCAATCCCCCTGTCAACATTGCAAGTTTCTCTACTAATTTATGTTCTCTATCTAATCGTTTTGCAACTTGCTTTTTTTCATCATCGAATGCATCAAACATTTTGTTATCTAAGGCTCCATGTTTCTCCATATGACTTTGCAATAAACTATCTCCACCACAGATACTTGCTCGACCAAAGATTAAATTAAAATCAAAAAGAACAGTTTTTAGATCTGAATCAATGATTCTATTTCTTGGATTTCTTACATCATGATACATTTGAAGAAAATCTGCATGTACAATTGCACGTGCAAGTCCTTCTCGATATCGTGGATCATGAATAAATGTTCTCTCGTCTAATTGTGAGAGTGGGCGTCCATGGATTTCTTCTTCAATAAACACTGCTCTGTTAAACTTCCAGCCTGTTGATCCTACTCCGCTGATGATGTCATAAAATGATTTTCCAATAATCCTATTTGTGTCTGGTCTTTTGACATATACTTTTCGTTTTGGGCCCTTTCCATTTTCTCCAAATCGCACTTCAATTGGAACAGTACCCGTGTTAATCATATATGCACGTTGAATTCTTCCATATTGACCACGACCAAACATCGCTTTCAATGCAGTAATTGCAGATATATCTGCTTCTTCCTGACTGATTGAATCTTTGTTTGCAAATGGATATCGTTCTACCTTCATTAATTTTTCATCATTGTAATAGATTGGAGGGACTTCTTCAGGATTTTTCCCTTTAATCGTTCCGTATGAAACGACGACTCCACTTTCACCTTTTTGTGGTAGAGGGATATATCGGTCACGTTGTCGAAAAAACGTTATTACTTGTTGTGGGATGTCAACAAATTCTGCTTTGACTGCTGGGGCATAGCTCGACTGATCTTTCATAGATCTTAGTAGGATTGAGACTATATTAATGTTACTATCTATAAGTAATAAATAAATAACCTTCTTTCTCTAGGCTATTGTTTCCAAATAGCGTTTTGTTGCTTTGATAGAAGAGAAATCTCTTGTCTTAAAATTACTTCCACTTTTTCCAATCTCTAATCGATAAAGAATGACTTGTAAAAGATTAATAACGACATGCTCTGTTTCATATTGTTGTTCTAATCTCGCTCTGATTGTTGTATCATCTATGTATAGTGCTTTTGCCTGTGTAGCAATTGCATCAAGATCTGGCTCTTCCATTTTTTTCGGAAGTTGCCCTCCTGGAAAGATTCTTATCCTATTGATATCATCATCGGGGTCTGCAAGAACTAAGGCTCCTAATCTTCGTTCAATGTTTCTCTTTTCTGATGATTGAAGCATTGTTGGCGCGTATGTCTCTAACATCTGTCCTGATTCTGGTTCTCCTGTTCTTTTTTTGTACGGTCTGTATTCCGTCATTGGATTTCCGCCAAGAGGGGCAGCATACCCTAATGCATTTGCAAAGAAGAACATCACATCGTCGCCGAAGCCATTATGTATATTTGCGAGAATAACACGAGAATCTGGTTGAAATCGCTTTTCCGTTATTCTAAATGCGACTTCATGTGATAAAAGAATACTCATATCGGGAACGATTGTGGTCATTATCCCATTCCATGCATATCAGGCATAGAAGGTGGAGCGCTACGTGCACCTGCTGCTAAAACATCGTCAATACGAAGGATTAATTCAGCAACTTCAGACGCAGATTTAATCGCTTGAGTTTTAATCTTTAAGGGTTCAATGATTCCTTTCTTCCAAGAATCCATAACCTTGCCTGAAAAGACATCTAAGCCTGCCCATTTCTGTCCTTTTTCATGCGCTGCTTTTAATTCTGTTAACATGTCAATCGGATCTAGACCAGCGTTTTCTGCTAAGGTGATTGGGATAACCTCTAATGCATCTGCAAATGCGAAGACTGCTAATTGTTCTCTGCCTGATAAAGAATTTGCGAATTTTCTCAAGCCTTGCGCGACTTCAACTTCAGCAGCACCTGCGCCACCCACTGCTTTTCCTACTTTAATCGTTGCAATGACATCGCCAATTGCGTCTTTAATTGCGCGTTCGACTTCATCGACGACATGTTGGGTTCCACCACGGATTAACATCGTGACTGCTTTTGCTTTTTTACAGCCTGTTACGTAGGTCAATTCTTCATCGCCCACTTTCTTTTCTTCGACTAAGCCTGCGTAGCCTAAATCTTTGCTGGATATATCATCAATGTTTGAAATGACTTGAGCACCTGTTGCTCGTGCTAATTTTTCCATATCTGATTTTTTGATTCTGCGAGCAGCGTAAATCCCTTTCTTTGCTAAATAATGTTGCACTAAATCATCAATCCCTTTTTGACAGAAGACGACATTTGCACCTGATTTTGCAACTTTTTCAACCATATTTTTTAACATGGTTTCTTCCATTGTCAAGAATGCTTGCATTTGTTCTGGAGCAGTAATTTGGATTTTCGCATCTGTTTCGGTGTCTTTAATTTCTAATGCGACATCTAAGAGTGCGATTTTTGCTTCTTGAATAATTCGTGGCATGTTTGGGTGGACTTTTTCTTTATCTAAGACAATTCCTTGAATTAATTCACTATCATCAATGCCTGCGCCGACTTTTTTCTCTAACTTAATATTATCCATATCAATTGAAATTTCATTATTTTCTGTATCGACGATTTGTTTAACTGCGGTGACGATTAAGTCTGCTAATTTTTCTTTGGCAACTTCTGCGCCTTTGCCTGTCATGGCTGTCATTGCAATGTCTTTCAAGGATTGGGTATCTTTAATAGAGATAATCTCTGCAATTTTTTGTAAGATTTCTTGAGATTTTTCTGCAGCTTGTCTGTATCCTCGTGTAATAACTGTTGGATGGATTTCTTTATCTAACAAATATTCTGCGTTTTTGAGTAATTCGCCTGCTAACACAACTGCAGTTGTTGTTCCATCACCGACTTCATTTTCTTGGGTCTTTGCGACTTCAACCACCATCTTTGCTGCAGGATGTTCGATCTGCATTTCTTGAAGAATTGTAACACCGTCATTGGTAACGATGATATCGCCTAACGAATCGACTAACATTTTATCCATTCCTTTTGGACCTAAGGTTGTTCTGACGGTTTCTGCGACTAATTTCGCAGCTAAGATATTATTGCGTTGAGCGTCTTTGCCCATTGTTCGTTTTGAGCCTTCTGAGAGGATATAGATTGGTTGTTGATTTTGGTTCGTCATGGCGTATTTCCCTTCTTTTTGGCACTTATACGAGTTTTCTATATAAATCTTACTTTTTTCCTTGATGTTTAGATAACCGTAAGATATTTAAAGAAGGGGGTGTTATTTGTAATCACTCTTAGGGGGTTATAATACAGATGAAATCCATACAAAACACATTATTTGGCTTAGCTGCACTCGTTGCTGCAAGCTGTGCTACAGTTCCTGTTAAGTCTGCAGAAGCACCTGCATACACCGTTGAAGTTCGCGTGGTTGCTCCTGATGGAACACAACTCTACGCTGAACAAAGCCCAATCGCTGCCTCTGGCGCTGGTTGTAAAAAGACCTATCAAGACCGTGTTCTTGATTCTGCAAACAATGTTAAACAAGTCTATGAAATTTTGACTTGTAAAGGCGACAAAGGTTCTATTGTTCTTGAGTCTATTGCTGGTGTACCTTTTATCAATTCCATTGAAGTTAATGTCGGTGGAAAAACAAAAGTGCAACCTAAATACGCACCTTCTCAAGTTATTGGGTACGAAGAAGAAAAGAAAGTGCAATAAATTTTATTGCCTTCTTTTTATTTTTTTTCTTTAATTTCTTTGATGAATCGTTCTGCAGTTTTGAGTACTTGATCTGGTTGTGTTTTGAAAATTTCTGCAACTTTTTCAAGAATATTTATTTCTTTATAACTTTCATGACTTTCTAATTTGAATGGTATCGATTTTCCTTTTTTGACAATCGTTTTCCAGAGTTCGAAGAGCTCTCCTGCTCTTCCTGGGACTTCGTGTTCTTTGCAATCTAATAAATGCGATAAACTTTTTACTGCTGCATGCTCTTGGGTTGCTACTTGTTTTGCTGCTTGACCTGCAACGAATTCAATTCTGACAATGCCGTCTGAGATTTTATTTGCTTTGATAATCTTGATCGCTTCTGCTTCTTTGGTGTTATCCAAATGCGTTCCCCCACAGGCTTCAACGTCAATTCCTTTAATGTCGACGATCCGTAATTCGTTTCCAATCGGGACTCCACCTTGATAGATTGCAAATCCATATTTCTTTTCAGCTTCTTCTCGTGACATAAATGATTTGGTGATGGAAATTGCTTTTTTGATGATGGTGTTTGCTTCTACTTCTATTTTTTGTAATTCTACTTCTGTTAAACTTTGGTAATGGGTAATATCGATGTGTGCTTTTTCTACTGTTTTCTTTGCGCCTGCTTGATTGATATGTTTCCCTAAGATGATTCTGGCTGCAGCGTTGATAATATGCGTTGAAGTGTGATGTTGGGCTAGTTGGAGTCTTCGTTCTTTGTTGATCTTACATTCGACGACTTGATTTTCTTTGAACGGATTATTTTCTAAGATATGAACAATCACTTTTCCTTGTTTGATCGCGTCAATGACTTTTTGATTGTTGATTGTTCCAAGGTCATGTAATTGGCCTCCAGAAGTTGGGTAAAAGACGGTTTGATCGAGAATGAGCTTATTCTCTTGACTTTTTACGACTTTTGCGGTGCATTCTGCTAATTTGTAATCTTTGTAGTAGAGTAATTTTGTGTCGGGAATATTTAATGTGTCAATGCCTACTTCCTTTACTGTTTCATGTTCTTGGACTTTCTTTTCATGCTTTGAAGCGACTAATCCATAGAAATTATCGGGGAGTTTGATTGTTTTTCCAATTTTCTTTGCTTCTTCAACAATAACTTCGGGTTGAATGCCTTGCGAATCGTAGACTTCGACTAATTTTTCTGGAGTAATAATTTGTTCTTGGACTAACTTTGCGACAATTCGTGCAGAGGATTGTTTGGTGTTGTTGTACTTTTGTTTTTCGACCGCTAATAATTTTTTTACTTCTTCGATATTTTCTAAGAGTTCTGGGAATAATGGTTTGACTTCTTCTGCATGCCACTGGCAAACTTCTGCGAGATCGAGATTCCATTGATATTTATCGATGAAATTATATGCTCTTCTGGCAATCATGCGTAAGTTATATCCGCCACCGACATTGCTCGGTAATCCGCCATCATTTAATGCAACTAATAAACTTCGCGCGTGTTCACCAATACTATACATTGCTGATAAGGGAAGGATGGCTTGTTTGAGGTGTTCTTTTTCAGTTCCGACTTGTTTTGCGATATTACTCCAGACTTTTTCTAAATCTTCTACTTCATCAACATTGAGATATCCTGCTAGAGGGATAAATTCCTGCATTAATTTGGGATCGACTTTTAATCCTGTTTTCGAGTATAAATCTTTACAGACTTTTGGGAAGGTTGCATCGTAAATACTTGCAGATCCTTGACTGAACCAGGCATTTCGTTCTTGGCCCATTCCCATATCTAAGACTTTTAATTTCAATGGTTTATTGCCTAACGGTGTTTGTTCGTACAGCATATAGACTTGATTACCAATTTCTACGCCGCGTGAGAAGAATTCCATACAGGGACCAAAGTTTCCTCCACCTGCCCATGCATCTTCATGATAGGTTATTTCTTTATTGGGAATTCCTAATCCTTTTCGTAACCAAGTATGAATTTCTTGAAAAACTTTATTTTGATTCCAGTCTTTCGGATCGACGAACATATGTTGGCCAATCATCGTAAATCCCGTCATGTGTGAACCTGTAATGCCCACATTATCGACATCACCAAAGCGTAAACAGAATTGCGGAATGACTAATGGATTTGCTGGAGGTTTGACTTCACCGGAAACAACAAAAGGTTGGAATGCTGCGATGCTTGCAATGGTAAAATCTGTTGTGGGATTCCATCTGGCGACGACCGGATACCGTTTAATGGGGGTGTATCCAAAGTCTTTGAACATTTTGCTAAATCTTTTCCAGACGTCAATGTAACTTAACGGTTCTTTTGCTGGAGAATTATTAATAAATCTGAATCCACCACTACATGAACTATCGCCACACACTTCTTGATTGGTATTAATACTCCAGAAGAATTTCTTACATGTTTTACATTGCTTTCGTGCAAATCCTTCTTCTTTTAATGTTTGGACTGCGTAATACTGCTCAGGATTTTTACTTGCGATTGCTTTGAATTCTTTTTTCTGTTCTTTATCGGTGAGCATTGTCTTTTCGCTCTGTTTTTTGATTATTAAATCTTCTGTTCGCATAAATTGTAAAAAGAATGCATTGAGAACCAGATTTATTGAGGCTTAGTTGTCCCGGTTCGAATCCGGGCAGTCCCATTTAGATTTTTTTGTATAATCGTTCTGCTTCTTTAATCATTTCTTTAATTAAGTTTATTCCGCCTTCCCAGAACTCTCTCTTTGTGAGATCAATGCTTAATGGTTTTAAGGCGTCTTGTGGAGAGGCAGATCCACCGGTTTCTAATAATTTAATATATTTTGGAACAAATGGTTTTCCTTCTTTTTTATATTGGGCGTATAATGAAAGCACTAAGAGTTCTGCACAAGCATATGCGTAGACATAGAATGGTGCTTCCCAGAAATGAGAGATGTACATCCACCAATAATCATATCCTGGACTCAATTCTACTGCTTTACCAAACATTTGGACTTGACGATTTCTCCAGAGTTTGTTAATCTCTTCTGTTGTTTGTTCACCATGTTCTTTTTGTTTTGCATGAAAGTCTTGTTCGAATTTGTACATCGCCGTTTGTCTAAAGACTGATGCGAATATTTCTTCAATTTTTTGCATATATAACGCGAATTTTTCTTTTGGAGGTAATGTTTCTTTGACTGCATCGAAGACCATCATCTCTCCGAAAATACTTGCTGTTTCCGCCATCGTTAAGGGATGATCGAAATTAATATAAGACTGTTTTCGCATTAAGCAGGCATTCACTCCATGTCCTAATTCATGGGCGATCGTTAATACCTCTTTGATGTTTCCGGTGTAATTGACTAAGACATAGGGGTGAAGATCCGGCGTTACATAGGTACAGAACGCGCCGCCTTTTTTTCCATCACGTAAATCTGCGTCAATCCATCCTTTCTTAAAGAATTCTTCTGCAGTCTTCGCAAAGATAGGGGAGAATTGATCGTATGCGTTTAAGACAATTGTTTGTGCTTCTTCAAAGGGGATGTGTTTCTTTGATTCCACCACAGGAGCGTACCGATCATAATCATAGAGTTTTTCTAATTTTAAGACTTTTTTCTTGAATTTGTAGAACTCTTGGACGACGGTGTAATTTTTTATAATGACCTCGCTCATTAAGTCGACAATCTCTTGCGTCATCTCATTGTTTACATGTCGATAGGATTCTGGTGTTGAGAAATTTCTATATTTATCATCAATCGCTTTATCCTGGACTAAGGTATTCGCCATTAAGGTTAAGATTTTGGCTTCTTGTCTCAATCCTTCAGTGAATGCGTCTGCAGCTGCTTTCCGTTTCTTTCGATCGTGGTTGTAGAGAAGGTTCAATGCTGCCGTTTCTGAAAGCATTTCTTTTGTTTTTCCTTCTTGATAAGGAAATTGTTTGCTGGATAAAACTTCATTAAATAATCGTTGCCAGGCCCCACAACCTGTTAATGTTTTTTCATTCAAAAGTTTTTCTTCCGCTTCTGAGAGTCGATGTTTTCTGAGCTCTTTTTGTTTTTCTAAATAATGTTTGTAGTTCTTTAATTGACTATCATTAATCCATTGATTGATCTGTTCTTCTTTTGCGTGGGCAATTTCTAATTCTAGAAATACTAATTTTTGTGAAATCTTCAATGTCTCCGCTTGCATCTTTTGAAAGAATGCGCCATTTTTTTGATTTTTACTATCTGCTGCGAAGACTAAGGAAGCATATAAGACCGGTTTTGATTCTTCTTGGAGGATTGATTCATATTCTTTGATGATCTTGAGCAGTTCTTGTGAGGTTGCTGTGATAATTTTATTTCTGTAATTCTTTGCAAATATTTCTGCTCGTTGGAGTTGTGTTTGTAATGTTGTTGTAATCCTTGGATCAGTATTATTTTTGTATAAATCAGAAAGATTCCAACTTGGAATTGCCTCTTTTTTCATTCTCTCTTTTGATCTTATTCGTGTTATATAATGTTTTTGTTTGAGAAGAGATCTATTTTTCTTCATAGAATTTACAATGTTTACATCCCGCTAGTGATCGTTCTACAATCTCTTGTAGTTTTTCCTTGTACCCATTCGGTTTTTCTTCAATTGGTCCCGGAGTTAAAATCCAAAATAACTTTGCCATTGGTATAGGGGGAGTTCCAACAGAGGTAGTAGGGTAAATTTTGAGTGCGACAAGTTGTGGTTGACTACACGCATAGGTCTCATTAAACCCATTTTGTCTTAAATCTTGACTCATCTCATCACCGCCACCTGCGGCGACAGCATATCTACAGTTTTCCCATGATTGTGTCATCGGCATTTATTGCAATAGAATCTTTATAAGATTTTAGCTCCGAGAATATACTTATTTCTCTTCTGTCTTTTTAATAACATGCCAACCAAATTGAGTCTTTGTAATACATAATTCCCCTTTCTTTAGATTAAACGCGGCATTTTCAAATTCACGAACCATTTTTCCTCGTGTAAACCAGCCTAAATCTCCACCACGTTTCTTACTTGGACAGAGAGAACATTCCATTGCGAGTTTCTCAAATGGTTGTCCTGCTTGAATCTTCCCCAGGACTTCCTTTGCTTTATCTTCAGACTTCACCAGAATATGACTGAGGTGGACTTCTTTGACCATCCTTTTTCAATTTTATTTGTTTATTTAAATGTTCTTACCCTTTAACGTTAGATCATACATTCTGCCACCGAGATTGAGTAAGCAGCGTTCTCCGTTTATTGCAAGAAATTCTGGGGGTTGATATAAATCATTTACTTCAAAGGTTTTTCCATCAAATTTTTTTGTTGTGGTGAATCTTGGCACATACTTTAGTTTCCCTATAAGGATTCTTTCAGATGGCTCTCGTTTGAGGTAGACTGATTGTTGTTCTAGATCATACTCTAACTCTAATTGGCCTTTTTGTTTTTCTTTTGAATCATAGTTTCTCTCTTTTACTGTCATCGCATACGTAAATCCTCTTTGGGCTGTTTCATCTAACGTAATGACTTGTTCAATATCTTCTGATCGATGACACGTTGATTTGGTTGTGATTATTGTTATTTTATTTTGTTGTGGATCATATTCAAATGCATCTACTCTATTTATTCCTACTTGCAATGATCTCTTCATCGGCGGTAATGATCTATCAAATAATGGATTTGGTTCGCCCATTGATCTATATGTATCTCCTTTCAATTTCAAGTCTGGTTGTTCTGCGACAAGTTCTGTTAAGTCTAAGGTCTTTGTTTGTGGATGTTCTCCTACTTTATGGAATCTTAGATATGCTCTGCGTGGAATCCACGGGTGTGTTGAAAGACTACTATAAACATATTTCTGCCATTGTACAATATCTTCTGGAAGTGTTACATCGACTGCCACAATAAGGTCTTTTCTTAGAACAACATATTTTTTGAGTAATCCGTATTCGTAGAGTTCTTTTTTCCCAAGAACTAATTTCCTTGAAAAGTCATGTTGTGTTGCTAATATTACTTTAGTTGTTTTCTTTTCTGGATCGTATGCTATAATGTCTGCTTCACAGTGCACTGTTTCTGGTGTTTCTGTGATGACTTCTGTTTTGAAGGTGTAGATTCCGTCTGGACTTACTTGGAGTAATGAATGCATTCCGTCCTTTCTTGTTGGATATTGAATCTCTTCAATTGTTCCTTGTACATCCGGAGCAAAGAGTTTTTCTACGATTTGATCAAGCTTTGTTGATTCCATTCGATTTTTGCTCCTGGAAAGAATGCGCTGAAGTCTGGACTTTGTTCAAAGTTTTTTTCTAAAATGCAAATTCCTTTTTTTCTCCACGCATCGTAGTTTCTTACTCTATTTGCAGACCAGTAGAATTCTCTTGGAATTTTTGGGTTTACTTCTGCTCTCGTCGCTAAATGATATGGTTGGGTGAGGAGATGTTCATTTGCTCGCTCTCCTGTTGTTGCTGCGAAATATTGGGTTCCGACTTTGACAAAGATTGGATCTGTTCTTGATTCTTGCGAGAAACCACCATCATTTTTATCAAATTCCACCAGTGCATCCATTATCTCTTGGATGTACGCATCTGTTTGTCCAATATTTACCATCTTCTCATTTATCATTTCTGCTTTTCTAGGGTCAATTGCTATTTCTTCTAAATATGCTTTTATGATATATCCCCTTGCAGCGAGTGCTAATCGATCCATCTTTGCTTCTCTCCCAAATATTCTATTCATTCTGAGTACTTGTTCTGCTTCGAGGATTGTTTTTTCTAAGAGGGGAATTGTTTCTTCGTGTAGTCCAATCCCTCCAATCCGCATCGCTTCACCCATCGTTGCTACAGCTTTGAATGCTTGAGCCTGGTCTTCATAGCTTGGTTCTGAAGGTAGTGTTTGCATGATTATACGTTGTATTTTGCTCTGACTGCATCTCGGTATGCGTCGAAGTTTTTTCGGTAATGTTTGGTGGAGATGATTTCACCGTTATCTGTTGTACCGTGAAATTCGATACCGTCGACTCTTGGATCATAATTTCCCGTTGTTTGCATCATTGCATAGACTCCGATTAAGATCGCTAATTCTCTTGCTGTTCTGGTGTCTTTTTTATTGAGGCCGCGTAATTTCAATCCAACTGTATAGGTATGATTATGAATCGTGCATTTTTGTCCTTCTTTGTAGGAAACTCGGGTTACGCTGACGGTTTCAGCGATTTCTCGGGCTGCTTGTCCTAATGGTTTACTTCCGGTAATACCTTCGAGTGCAATGCTATTAACGAGGGTTTCAATGGAGGGGGTGTCTGTTGCCATGTACTAAGGGTAGCAGACGGTTTATATAATGGAATTGCATAATAATATATATTTTAGTAATCTTTATATACTTCTAGGACTTTTATTTGTTATGCAACGCAAGATCATTAAATTAGGACATGCGACATTTGTAGCTTCGTTACCCAGTAAATGGACGAAGAAGTTCAATCTCCAAGCTGGTGATTCTTTAGATGTTGCTGAACGTGCGAATGAGTTAATCTTTAGCACGATGAAGCATGTTGAAGGACAACGAAAAACATTAGATATTACGCATTTAGATTCGAATTTAGTGAAACGTGCATTGGTCAGTTCGTATACTGCGGGTTACGATGAAGTCTTCATTACGTTTGAGAAATCTGAGATTCAACGCATTAAAGAGAAGAGTTCTGTTTCTGTTATTGAGTTTGTGCAAAATGTTGTTGCGAAACAATTGATTGGATTTGAGATTCTTGAACAGAAATCAATTTCATTATTGTTGAAAGATCTTGGCAGTGTTTCTGAAGATGATTTTTCTGTGTTGTTACGAAGAGTTTTTTTATTACTCAATACGATGGGAACTGAATTACTGGAGAGTGTTACAACATTTGATAAGAAGAAAGCTGAACAAACGTCGTATGCGAATGATACGATTGCTCGCTTTGTAAATTATTGTGTTCGCATTTTGAATAAGAAAGGCCATGTTGATTTTCAGAAATTGCCTGTGTATTACTATATCATTATGAAATTGCGTGAGATCTCGTATACGTATAAATTTATTTCAAGTGAGTTTCAATTACGGAAACATCCGGTGCAGAAAGAGGTTTTAGAGACGTTTTCTTTGTTGGTTTCTTCTGTCCAGAAATTTTATGAGTTGTATTATAAATACGATAATGGACAAGCACTTGCGTTTTTGCAGTTAACGCGGACGTATTATACGAAAGTCAATGCATTACAATATCATCAGAAAACTCCTGTTGAAGATGTCTTGTTAATAAGTAGACTCTCTGTGGTGAATGTCGCTTTATTAGATCTTACCGAAGCATTATTTAGTTTGCAGCTATAGATTTTGCTAGGACTTCTTTTATTGCTCGATAGTTTTGTTTTTGGGATTTTCTTTTTTTATGGAAGTCGGGGTCGGGTGCATTTCTGCGTTCATCTAAACGAGTATTTACCCTTCCCATTGCGTAGAGCATTGCAAGTCCCACAGTCGCGAAGGTTAATTGTTTCCCTGCGTATTCCCAGGTTTGTTGTAACACCTCTTTAATCGGGTGTCCCAGGTATACTGCTACTGCACATCCTGTGGTCAGTACTCCTGTTGCAATCCCATACGAAACGGTGTTTAAGATTTCACCAATATCATGGTTTACTCGGTACGTGCCATCAAGTAGACGATCAGTGTGTTCTTCTACTCGTGTTTGCATGTGTTTTTGCGATGGTGCAGACTTATATTTGTGGATAAATCTCCAGGTGTTCTGATCTGGATTACAGCTTTCTTCTAACTCTTCCATTTCTGCTGGAGCAAGGAGCCTTTGATTTTTAGCTTGTAAGAGTTTTGTATATGCTGCTTTTGTTTCTTTGAATGCGGATTCTGCATCAATTGTTTCTTTTGCTCGTGTAAAGTAATATGCCTTTAATGTTTCGAGCATGGAACGATCTTCTGGAGTAAACTTTTTTTGATCTCTTTCTAGCTTTCTTTCTAAAACGATCCCATGTGCCAGATCATTGTCAAATTCGACTGCATGCATTGTTTGTTCAAATTCTTCTTTTGCATAGGGTTTTCCAATTCCTATTGTTTGTTCGCTTGTATTGGTTTGTACCTGGATTGTTACTTTTTTAGGATCAACTACCTTCAATCGTTCTTCAAGTTCTTGACGTACATAGGATTCAATACGATCTTTCATTGCTTGTCGTTTTTTTGTACGAATTCCTAAGGTTTTGATGATACTATTGATGTCATATTGGTAACTTTGCAAACAGCTGTTATCGAAATCAATAATCTTTGTTCCCTCTCTTGTTACTAAAATATTTTGGGCGTAAAGATCATTATGCGATAAAAATCCTGCACGTGGATCTAAAAAACCTGCAATTTCTTTTTGGTATGCTGCAATAAACTCTTGATCTTGCGTTAATCTTGTTATTTGTTCTCCCTTTGTCTTGTAGCGGGGAAGCACATGCTCGACACAATATCCATCAAAGATCGGGGCGGTTGCAATATCTAATGCTTGTTTGACTAACGCTCTTGCCGTATTTTCTCTTGTTGTTTCATTCATTCCTTTTTCTACTTCGACGAGACTCTTTGCATCTTCAATGACATAGGAAATATTTCCCATTTCTGCACTTGCGACAAATGAGGCAGGAACTGCATCTAATCCGACAAACGTATGGAGGTACTGTTGCACTGCCCCCCCTGTAATAATATGTTGTTGTGCAGTAGGAGGCATTTTTTGGCCGCTGGTGAGTCGTGCGAATCTTCTAAAGATCCCCTTTTCTGGTTCGGGTACATATTTTGTAATGAGGCCAATTTTTTCTCCTGATTTTAACCGCACATCTGTTTTGACCACATAGCCTTGACTATTCATGGCGTTCGTGGTATCATAGATCACGACTTCAGGTTGTTTTTCTAATTGTGTTTCAGAAAGTTCTCTGCCTGTTTCTTCGAGAATTTCTTGATTTAATCTCCCATAACCAGACATACTCAGAATCGTCTCTAAATTTGTCTTGTTTTTTCTTTTTCGATCTCTTGCTTTCTTTCTTGCCCAGTGGGTAAGTCCAATCGTAAATGCAATATTGCTTACTGCAAACAAGGGTTCACTGACACTGTTTATTGCTTCGAGGAGATCGATCATCTTTGTTAGTTTCTTTAATCCAGGTATCTTTATAAATGTTACTTTTAAGTAGTAAAATTATCGAATTGTGACATATTGCGCGAATGGACCAGTCGAGATTCTCTTTTCTTCTGCTTTGTAGAGTTCTCTGTCAATGCCCTTTAAACCCGCTATAAACTCTAATTTTGCTGCTTTAAACTGGTCGATGTACCTTTGAGGAATTTGGTGATCTACTGTTTGACCCATTCTCAACAGATCTTCCGGCGCTTCTGATCCTTCTTCAATTACTGCGAAATAGAAATCCCAAAGTTCTGGAACTCCACCTTTTGCAAGATATGCTGCTTTCTCTTTTCTTGCTTCTACAAAAAATGGTTCTAATTGGAGATCTAGGGGTGTTCTGAGTTTCATCACTTCTTGATCGGCTTGTTCTCTATTTGTTGGATTTAATCGCATCACTTGATAGAGGAATCGCATATCATCATCGAAAAGAAGTTCCTCTGGATTGTTTTCTCGCGTTGCTCTTCGGAATGCAGGATAATCTCTTTGGACTGCTTGTTCCATCTCTCGATCATAATGGAGCTCAGGATATCTTTTTCTTAATTGAGGAACGACCCTTTCATTCTTTTTTGATGCTGCTGCATAGGTGATAATATGTTTATACTGTTGCCAGGCGGCATGCGTTAAATTTACTCCGTTCTTTTTGCTTTCAATTCGGAATGTTTTGTACCACTCATTGACGGTTTCTTGCGTGATTTGTTTTTGGGTGACCATTCCTTGAGAGAATGTCTTTCTCTTTATCAGAATTTTACATATGAGTATATACTTCTAGATCTTTTTCATGTAGAACTGTCTCTTTTCTTGTGGAAATTTTTCTATGGCGTAGCGTAACATCGTTCGAGACATGATTGTTGCATGTTTGTTTAAGAATTGTTCTAAGACCTTTTGATCTTTCTTTCCGACTTCTCTTAACATCCAGCCGACTGCTTTGTGGATTAAGTCGTGTTTATCTTGGAGGAGAATTTCTGCGATCTTTATGGTGTCTTGGAATTGTTTTTGGCGAATAAATGCGAAGGTGGAAACAATGGAAATTCTGCGTTCCCAGAGATTTGTTGATGTTGCATATGTGTAGAGGATTGTTTTCTCTTTATCTTGTAAGAAGTCTCCGAGCATTTGGTGGGCAGTTGCATCGACGAGATCCCAGTTGTTCATTGATTGTGTATTCTTGCAATAGAAGTCAATGATTTTCTTCTTTTGTTCTTCATCTGCTTTTTTGTATTGTTCTGTTAGAATTAAAAGGGCTGTTAACCGATATTCGTGAATTTTGTTTTGTAATAGCGTATGGAGTTCTGTGAATGTTGTTTCTTGGTATTGTTTAGCAATTTTTCTTTGTTCTGGAACTGTAATGCCTAAGAAGTGATCTCCTTCTCCGTATTCTCCTTTTCCTGTTTTAAAAAAACCTGAAAGTATTTTTGCTTTTGCAGGATTTGCTTGGTGTTGGAGTGCTTGTTCAATAGACATTAGATCTCTTTTTTTACCCTTAGCTTTATAAATATTCTCCTCCTCGATTTTTTATGAGCTTAGTCAGTGTTGATCGATTGACGCGGGATCTACTTCTTGCTTACCGCAATGAAGATGAAGTTGGACTTCTTGTTAATTCCAAAGAACGGGAAATTTATATTATTGGGAAGGACACGTATCATGCTGCCGTCGCTCTTGAAGTTTTAGAAACAACGAAATCTGAAATTCGACGCAATCCATATTTATCTTCTCACTTAGTTTCTTCTCATATTGTTCTTGATGGTAAATATGTTGAACAAGTCATTACAGGATTAGGAAGTTTAGAAAAAAATTTAGGTGTTGGCCATACGCAACGTCAGTTGAATCTGGCTCATCGTTTAGCTGTTGCTTTTGTTGATGAGGGGAATATTCAGAAATCGGATACCTTTCAAGCACGTATTGCTTGTCCTCATATTCTTCGTCCAAAATCACGGCAGAAACAATAATTATCGTACACTTCTCATTCCTTCAAGAATGGCAGCATATCTTGGATTGAATGTTGTTGAAATGGACATTGGTAACGAGGGATTTCTTTGAGCAACGACAGCACTAAATAAGGGATCTACTACTTTTACGGGTAATGCGAGACCTCGAAAATCATGACTTAAAAAATGCTCTGAAAGTCTTCGTATCATATTTGAATCTGGAGACGCATAAATCCCGACAACATAGGGAACCTCTTGATGTCGGGCATAACATGAGGTCGTCGTTACTTTTGGAGGCAATGCTCCTTCTCCCATCGCTTTTACAAATTCTAAGGTCGAGGCAGCCGATTCTCGTACAACATTTGGATCTTTGAACTCTCGGAGTTGTAACGCATAGGCAACACCTGCACCTCGTGCAGCAAATTTACAAAACGTGTAGAGTTGTTCTGTAAACACACTTTGATCAATTACTTCACCTGTTGCTAAAAAATGTTTGAATGAGTCTAACTTCTTTTTATGTATCCCATAGAATGATGGTCTCCCTTCATGGCTTAAATTTAGGATAAAGGAGGGTAATGCTCCTTCTTTTCTCAATCGATCAAGTCTCCGATTAGCTAATTCTTCTTTTCCAACATAAAACACTGCAGAATTCTCTGCTTCAGGATATACTTCTCGAATAGCTGTAAACACGGGAAAATATCCACTGATCCGATCTTGGAGACTTAACATCTCTCCTCCTAATAATTTTCCTTCACGATCTTCGATAATCCCCGCACTTACCAATCGTTTGAGTACTGCATTCTCATGTCCGGTTGCTCTGGTTATTTCTGTATATTCATAGAGTCGATTTGGACTTACTCGATAAATTGCCATTTCGATATCATTACTAAAGAGCGATTCTAATGATTTCTTTTCTGCAAGACGCATCGCAGCGATTTCACTCATCTGGTGATCAAATTTTGCCCTTCCTTCTTTACCTACATATTCACGTGCAACTGCATGCTGAAATGCGTTGAGTAATGCATCTCTAATTGATCCTTCATTGATTTTTGGAACTGCGAGGACAGGTGAAGCTGGATTCACAAATAACACCTTACTCCCTCGATCGAGCGTTGAAACCCTTGCTGCTTTTTCTGCATCGAACACCACCTTGTATCCCTCTTCTCCTAAGGTATGACCGACTGCATCCCCCACATTCGCAACCACATTTCCTAAGATCAACTTTCCTTTTCGCACTTTTGATTTCTTTGTATCCATCTCCATATCTTGTCGCACTTGTTTTAAGATCTCTGTAATGTATTCTGTGATCCGAATGAATTTTGGATGATCTCGTAAGAAATTATCTCGATCAAACCCGATAATATCATCGAGTCCATCTGCATTAATGACCCCAAAGAGGCGGTCTGTTAACCCATGTCCAATCTTTGTTCCGAACACATCAAAGTTTGTTCCCCCCACTGCTCTTCCATGCACTTTAATATAAATTCCGCCGCCATTTGCGAGCGGTTTTGAGGAATAATATAATGAGCCTGAAATTGGTCCAATGAGATCATCTGTTTTTTCTAGCCTATATTCTGCACCATTTTCGATGGATGTTGGTTTCAATTCTGTTTCATTGACGACAATCTTAAAATCAGGAGAGACGGGCATTTCTACTGCTAATCTTCGTTTTAATAATCGTAAATCAAAGGGTCGATCTTCACGTAAGAAATTTAACTTCCTCATAGTAATCGCTATACCATGTTGACCTTTTTTTCCAGGTGATCCTTGTACTTCAATTATTTTCTTATCTGTATCGTTTGCTCCAAATTGTTCTTCGACAGTATAGACCATTCCATCTTTCCAGGAATCTAAGGTATACTGTTGTGCTAAGGTTCGTAAGACTAATGATGCAATGCCATATTTTCCAATACGTTTTCTTCCTTTTGGAGATTTTGGATTTCTTCTTTTTTCACTTTCACCCATTCGATAAAATCCTTGAAGGCCTTGTTTATCCATTCCTTCACCATCATCAGAAATAGAGAGGATGTCTCGTTCAGGAGCATATTCAATTCTGACTGTTTCTGCATCTGCATCATAGGAGTTTGTTACTAATTCAGAAACACAGGTGACTAAATCTTTAAAGAGTAAATTTCCCATCACTACGGAGAGATCAGAACCATGCTGACGCGTGACAGAAAATTGATTTGTGACATCTTCTAGAGAATGAGCCATCCCCAGCCGCACTGTTTGCCCTATAAAAGTATTTTTATTCTGCTCTAGCTAGTTTTTATTGTATAAACTTAATGCCAAACGATGATTGGAATGATCTTCTCGGTATCTTTATAACTCTTTTTCATTCTTTTATTCTATGACTCTTCATCCCTTAGATGCATATTTAGGTACTCTTGAACGACGTTCTGCGTTATGCACGCGTGAGCAGGATGAACTTCGTGGTAGAAACGTTACTCGGGTTCAGAGTATGAAGACGCCCCGACCGAGATTCGAACTCGGGTTGCAAGCGCGACAGGCTCGCGTGCTAGGCCACTACACTATCGAGGCGCGATAAATTGAATAGACTAAGATCACCATTTATAAGGTTTTTGTAAAAGTCGATAACGTTCACGAATTGGCGTTCGGGGAGTATAATATCCAAACCGTTTCCAAATCTCTACCTTGGTTAAATGTTTCTCATTACGAAAACCAATAAGTTTTAAATAACGATCGAGATTTTCCTTTCCATAAATATCGATTTGATATTGGATAAACGTCTTCCCATCAATAACTCGAGATGTTTGGTAGATTGAAGAAGGAAGTTCTAATCGTTTGAAAAGATCCTGTAAGTGTAGAACAAATCGATAATTAGAAAAAGTGGCAGAAATCAGAGGATAAGAATGTGTTGGTCTTTTATTCTTTTTAAACAGCATACCAAAATCAGTATCGACAACACCACGTAAAAAACGTGCAATCAATTTCTTATTAGTATAAATCATCGGAGGAATATGCATTTTCTTTGGTCCAGTATTAAGGCCATGAGAGACAAGAAGTTGGATAATCTCCCTTGAATGAAAGGCGAGAGCAATTGCATTTTTATTCTTGTGTCTCCAGACAGAAACAGACATTGAAAAGAGTGAGAAGATAAGCGGAGTAATATAAGCGTGTAAATAAGGTGCATCCTCTTCAGAATGCCCAGTAATGACGATACTATTTTTTCCATACTTCTGATAAATATTTCCATCACCAATCATAATCCCTAAAAACTCAGCAAGATCAGTTCTTTTCATAGGATCAGAAATGAATTTAAATTTATAAAGAAGAGCCTCAAATCTCCGAAAATCTTTCAATTATTTACAATCAGGTAATTCAGGTCGAAAAGAAGGAGTAGGATCAGGAGTATACGGTTCTATTTTTTGTTCATAATACGGATCAACAACACAAATCCCTTGTTGAGTACAATCTGCAGGTTCAGAGCACATTTGAACAGGAGCATCATTACGCACAATATTACAACACGGCAACCCTTTCACCCCACATCGTGTCGGTTCAATAAAGAGTTGCGTAAAATAGTAGAGTTTGTCATCTAAGGTAACCACACCAATAGCACTTGCATCGAATTCTGGTTTAAACAATGCAGCTCTCGATCCATTTTCTCGTTGCCAAATACGGAATGCACTTTCAATCATGTCTTGCTGTGAACGATACACTGCCTCACTCACACATTTTTTATCTTCATCAACACCATATTGCGCAACTAAACTCGTCACGAATAAATTCTCAGAAGAATTTTTGAACGCATGAAAACCACCAGCTTCCAATCGTTGAATAGGTCCGAATCCTTCAGGATTACCATGATCAAAAAACGAACGTTTGGCCATATCCAAACTATGAGCACGTGCAATCGTTGCTAACTGTTTATCCCAATGTAATAATGGAAGTTTCTGTTCTAATCGTTTATCATTAACTTTTGTAAATAAAATTTGTTCCATTGTGGTAGAATTAATCATCGGTAGCCCTTTTGGACTTTCATTAACATAAGGAAGAGGTTGAAACGCCAATGTATGCGGAGTAATTAATGTGCGACATCCAACAAGAAAGAATAAACTAAGAAAGATTGCAATGAGTAGATAGAATTTATTCGACATCCTCTTTTCAATGCTTTAAGATTAAATGTGGATTATAAGGATTTCGATGAGTCTTATCATGATAAATGATACGCCTCAAGAACAGGATCAGAAATTTTTCCATCAAGATAAGTAACTTGAGAATGAGCTAATTGTAAATGACGTTCAGCTGCAATCGTCGCAAGAGAAGCGGCAGAAACTTCATCTTGAGGAGTAAACCAAACAACATGGGGCGCAACAGCAACAGCTGCACGAAGTACTTCTCGTTCAACCTCATAAGAATTTTGACAGTCTTGACCATGCTCATCTGCACTAAACGGAACACAATGCGCATAAAGCACATCTACGTTAGTAACCAGTTGTGAAAGAGAGCGTGCATCCCCATCAACACGTCGAAGTTCAATGTCGAGCATCCGTTCATGCATATCCCACCAGCCACCTTTAAAGTCATTAGCAGATTTAAAATCAACAACAGAGAATGTTCTGACTAAATCTGAAGTATAAGAAATAATCCGCATGGGCGTATCTGCGCCAATCTCCACAACATGCTGAGGATGAATCGTTTGATAGAGTTCTCGTAAATAGTCAATTGCGGAAATCATAAAGAGAGAAACAAAGAAACATTCTTAAATGTAATGTCCCCCCGGCCGGACTCGAACCGGCAGCCTCTCGGGATCCGCTGTCTGTTTGTCATGTCTTGCCGAAAGCATAAGATCGAACAGTGAATTTATCTACAGCCGAGTGCTCCACCATTGAGCTACAGAGGGTTCATCAAAGAAACATAAACACACTATTTAAAGATAACGATAAAGAAAGGCGAAATAAAAAAGAATTATGCAACAGGTTTAATTGCTGCGTTTCCAGAGCTTGCTAAAACACGTTTCTTACCAATAGTCACTTTCGCACTTGCAGCAGACAACATAAGAGAGGCGGGTAATTTTCCTTTACTTTCAATCTTATACGAAAATAAACGTTCTCCCCCTCGAGGTAACTGAGGAATCATCCAATATAGATTAATGCTCTCAGGAGAATGTTTAACCTGATCAGGTTTATGCATCCCAAAATCAGAAGGTGCTTTTAAAATATGCGGAACACGATCAACAACATCAACTTGTTGTAATGCACTTGATCCAGTATTCTTAACTGAAACAATCACTTTCAAAACCGCAATGCCACCTTGTCGAGTATGTAAAACAAGAACACGTTTACGAACAGTCAAGTCACGTTTACGCACTTTTACAAAAAAGAACAGACCAGCAATAATCAAAATTGCTAAAAGGAGAGAACCACCATAACGTGTAGAATAACTAATCGTCATGGATTGACCAGGTTGTAAGGTATATTCCCAGACAGCAATACGTTTTCCATCTGCTAAGTCTAAATGAGTAGGTTGCGGAGTAAAAGAAGTAAACATATAAGAAAATCGATTAAATTCTTTCGTATAAGTCTCTGTTAAAACAGCATTACCATCATTGCGTTTAGAATATTGTTCACCAACACTAAAAATACCATTTTGTGGTTCAACAAGTTCCTTACCCTGAACATATTTTCCAATCACATAGGGAAATCCTTTATCTAATAATAAATGTCCGCCAGAAGTGATCTTCACACGTAATTCATACGTCCCTTCAGGAGTATTGGGATCAAGTTTTACAGGAAGAGGTAAGTCTTGGCTACTTTTACTGGGTAAAGAAACAGATTGTTGTAAAGAGAGATATGGACTCGAAGCATCAACTTGAACATTGTCGAGAGGAATAGAATGGAGATTTAAAATTTTTAACGTAGCAGAACTAGGACGTCGTGGATCAATCACTGGTAAGGAAGCAAATTGTGCATTCAATAAATCAGTATAATCTAAAACGTCAACAGGAAGTAATTTTGTTTCTTTAATATTGCCTGCAGATGCTTGGAAATTAATGCCATACAAACCAGCTTCAAGAGTTAAATCACGAGGAACATAAGAAATGGCGATATCTTTTGTTTCACCAGGTTGGAGAAGATATTGGGTATTGTCTTTATCCATCATCCAGGTTAAATCAATCGACTTAATCGTAACAGATTCAGTAGACCCATCATCATTGGTGACATGGATAATATATGTTGGGCCTTGACCTTGTAAAACTTCTCCTTGAACAGGAGTCATGCCAACTTGTAATGCAGAAACATTCGTAAGAACAAGTAAAAACACTGCAAGAAGTAAATATAATGAGCCTCTTTTCATTATAGACATAACAGACACGAAGGACTATTTAAACGTTTCTAAAAATTTCTGAAAAAAAAGAAAGAAACGAGAAATAAAAATGTATTTAAGAGAGGATTCAACAAAAAGAAAAGATGGGAATAGAGAATTGGAAAAAAGAACTGATTGAACATAAATATGCGCTCCTATTATCCTTGCTCTTTTTAATCATTGCAATAGTTCTTGATTATAATGCGGGAAATTATGTTTCAAATGTGGGCGGGGCAGTTGTTCCTGATTTATTATTAGATCATCTACCTGTTATTGATCTTGATGGGATATTCGTTTATGGGCTAATTATAATTATGGCAGTGCTCTTTTTCTATCCACTCTTCTTTAAAATGAATGAACTGCATAAAGTGATCAGTCAATTTAGTTTATTGCTGATGGTAAGATCATTATTTATCTGCCTTACGCATTTAACACCGCCAGGAGATGCATTGTCCTTTCAATTTCCACAAATTTTTTCATGGTTACAATTCAAAAATGATCTTTTCTTTTCAGGACATACTGCAGTTCCATTTCTTGGATTCTTATTGTTCAAAAAAGAAAAAATACGATTCTTCTTCCTTGCTTCAGCAATAATAATGGCATTAGTTGTACTGTTTATGCACGTCCACTACACCATTGATGTATTAAGTGCGTTCTTTATTACGTATGGAACATTCAAGATAGGAGAATGGTTCTTTACAAAGATCAATAAATATTAACGAAGCAAATACTATTTAAATCGTGACAGAATAATGTTTTTAGTGCCAACGTCGCATAATCTGGCAGTGCGCCGGTCTTGAAAACCGGTGTCCGAAAGGACTTACAGGTTCAAATCCTGTCGTTGGCGTACTTTTTCTAAAAAAAGTTAAACCAATCTACTCTCTCCCTCAATCTTCACCAAATGTAACACCTGATCCACAAATCCTTCTAACAGATGTTCATGACTCACTAATAAAACTTGTTTCATCGATAATTGTTCAAAGACAGCTCTTAACTTCTCTAACTGTTCTGCGCTAAATCCATCAGTCGGTTCATCGAGAATTAAAAATCCCTTTGTATGCAATTCAGAAAGCAAGGAGTTAATCACTTGATTTAATGCAAACCGATATGCTAACGATAAAGCAGAACGTTCTCCCCCACTTAAATGCGCAAAATCAGTATCATGTCCATGATCTTGTAACACAGGAGTAAACGATTCATCTAAAGAAACCGTAAACGCTTCTGGATCTAAGAGTAACATCGCCCACTGTTGAAAGAATAACTGAAAATCACGATGCACTTGTAAAAACAACGAACGTTCAAGATGATCTAACAGCGGCAAAAAAGTATCCATAATCCAAGAAAGATTGCTATGCACACGATCATGACGTGTTTGTGCTAAAATCTTTTGATCAAGAACCGTTTGAATCTCGAGTAAGCGTTGCTGTAATAAAGTAATTTCTTGTTGATGGCGTGCTTCTTGTAAGGAGAGGTGTTTCTCCTGGAGGAAAAGAGCATCTAAGGTTTTCTTCGCCTGCGCAAAAGAAGATTGTAATTCTTGCAAAGGTAATAATGCTTGCGTAAGCGATTGAACACGTTCCTGTGTTTGTTGTAATATAGATTGTAAGGAAGTATGTTCTTGTAAGATGGTTTTATGTTCCTGTTCTAAACGCAATCGTTCTGCCTGTTTCACTAATGAAATTTGAAAATGGTATTCCTGTAATTTTAAAGATTCCAATGCCTGATTCGTAGAAAAATGCTGTGAGGTAATCGTCGTATGTTGTATTGTCAAGGTCTTGAGCTGTTCTTCAATCTGCTGCAAAGAAAGAGTTTCACGCTCAAGAAAGTTAAATTTATACTCCGAAGAGACCTGCTGTAAACACGTTGGACACGTCGCTAAAGTAGAAATTGATTGCTGTAAGTGTGAATGATGTTTTTTCTGGAGTTCAAGCTCAACGATCTGGCGTTGTAATGTTTGAGATTGCTGCTGCAACGTTGAAAGTGAAGTTTGTAAAGTCTGCAATTGCTGAGTATGATCCTCTTTATCGAAGGGAACGAAAGTAAACGCAGATTGTAAATGAGAAGATAACGTCGTAAGGCGTTGTTGCAATGTTTGGAAGGTACGTTGATGTTGATATAAGGTCGCTTGCTGCATAGCTAACTCTTGCTGATATAATGCATACTGATGCAATTGTTGTTCTTTTTGTTGAACATCCAATTGAGCTTGCTGTACAGATTGTTTCATCGTACCTAAAGAGCTTTGAAGCGCCTGCAACGTTTCACGTAAACCCCCTACCCGTACAGTTGTTTCTTGGAACTGGTTCTGAAATTGCCCTAGATCGGAAAATTGTCCAGCAAGTTCTCGTTTTTGTTCACGAAGAGAACTCAAGACCACTTTCGTATTCTCAGCGATGCGTTGATATTTATCAATGGAAAATACTTTTCGTAATGTTTGAAGTCGTTCTTCAGCATCGCCAGATAAAATAAATTTCAATTCTTCTTGGGGCGTATAAACCGTATATTTATACAATGAGGATTTTTTCGTAAGCGTATCTTGCGGATAATGTAATAATTCTAACACACGTTGTTTCAATTCAACAGACGTACATTCCTGCCCTTTGCCATTCACTTCTAAATACCCAAAATCTTGCACAATGCCTTGGGTAGAACGTTTCAAGGAACGCTTAATCAACACATCCCCAGTAGAAAGTGTAAACGCCAAAGCGACAGAACCTTGATCAACACCATGACGTAATAAAGCATTTCCCGGAAGTTCCCCACGTCGTAATCCAAAGAGAGCAAAATCAATGGCTAATAAGATCGTTGACTTCCCAGAACCAATATCTCCGGTTAACAATGTCATGCCTTCAGCAAACGAAAGATGAAAATCAACAAAGCTTCGAATATGCTTCAAGGTAAGAGAACGTAAGAACATTAAGATTGCACCTCAAATAAAAACGGAATAGTGTTCAAAATGCGCTGTTCAAAATCAGCAACACGTTCACCTTCAAGTTTTTCTAACGAAAGTGCTTGTAAAAGGCGTTCAGCAAGAGGAATACTCTGAGGAGAAGCAACAAGAGCACGCGCTAACAACTGTGATTCGCTCATCGCAACAGGAGCAACAGGTTCTAACGTAATAGATTGTAATTGGGAGGTATTCCGTAAAAAAGCATGAGCAGTTTTAAAATGCGTTAATAATCGATTAAAGTTTAAATCTGAAGGTTTGCCTTGCGACAATGTTCCCACTAATCGCACCAAAAGTAATTTTCCAGAAAAATCATGGATGGTATCTACTAATTCTTCTTCAAGTTGTTTCGATGTTTTCCCATCAGCAGTGAACGTATAGGAATCAACGGGAACTAAAGATAGAGGAATATGTTGAACAGCACATTTCCCATCAATTAATTCAACTAAATAAAAGCCTCCATGTTCTAAGCTTTCTAATTCTTGAAAGTTATTCGGAAAAATCGGCCCAGGATACGCAATGATACCAGAGCTATATTCTTTCGTAACAACCACATGCGGATGTCCACCAGCATAATAACAAAAACCAGAAGGTAACGAAGCTAATGGAATACTCGACATCTGCTGCAAATGAAACGGCTTCAATTCACTTAACATACTATGAAAGAGAAAGATCTTATCGCCAGAAGATGCTAACGAAGAAAAATCAAGTTCGGAAAACGAAGTATGTTCTAATCCCCCTTTCATCCCATGAAATCCAACGAGAGAGACACCTGTCTTCATATCAACAGTAAAACGTAATTTCTCATCAGTAAATTTCATCACATTAACTAACAATCCCGCTTCTTCTAACACATCGAGAATCGTTTTTCCAGAAGGAGCATAATCATGACTTCCCGGAATAACATACACACGAACACCAGCTTCTTTCACTTTTCTCAAAAGGATCGTAGCAGCTTTTAAGACATCTAATGAAGGAACAGCAGTATCAAATAAATCACCAGCAATCAAAATAAAATCAACACCTGCTTCAAGACTTTTCTCTAAAGCAGTTTGAAAACTGCGTAAATTTAAATCCCGCAATGAAGGAATTCGCCAACTCCCCAAATGACAATCAGAAAGGTGAGCAAACCGCATAAAACAAAAGAGAATTTTTAATTTTTAAAGATATAGAGAATACAAAAGAGATTACACAGTTACTTTCTGTCCATTCGTCATTAAGAACACATTTTTACCAATCTCATAATTCATTTCCACAGCTAAATTCCCTAACGCTTCTTTCATTTGAGCATCACCATGTGCAGGAATAATGTGTTTTGGCTTGACCATATTAATGAAATCACGCAAATCTTCACGTGCAGCATGACCAGAAACATGAATTTCAGTAAAGATACGTACTTTATTCTTCTTCAACCGTGCTTCCATTGCTTCACGATTGGCAATATTAATTGCTGCAGGAATGGTTTTACAGGAGAAAATAACATGATCTTCTTCACTAAAATTAAACGGCAATTCTCCACTTAAAATTTTATCAAGAATAGAACCAGGTTCTCCTTGACTTCCCGTACAGAGGACTAAATATTTTCCACGATTCTGTTCAACTTCATGGAGAATCTTTTTCATATGCCCCTTGTACGTTGCAAGTTCAATATCCCGAGAAAAATGAACTAATCCTAATTTCTCAGCAGCGCCAATATATTTCCCCATACTTCTGCCTAAGATAACAACTTTCCGTTTTAATTTCTTTCCAGCTTCAACCACGGTTTTAATTCTTGGCAAGTGTGAACCGAAGGTGGTAACAAACACTGCTTTGCCTTTATTTTCAACACCAAAGAGAACATCTTGCAACATTTCTTTCGCAACTTTCTCACTAGGCGTTTTCATTTCTTTATGCGCATACAAACATTCAACTAATAACATCAAAACACCTTCTTGTCCTAATTCTTGTAAGCGTTTGTAATTCGGTTTATCACCTAAGACAGGAGTATTATCAAATTTAAAATCACAGGCATACAAAACAATCCCATAAGGTGTATGTAACGCAATCATCGAACATTGTAAGGTAGAATGTGTAATGCCAATAAATTCAACGGTAATTTTAGGAGTTAATTTGAACGAACTATTTGGATTAACAGTAATAAATTTATTCGGCAATTTCTGTTCCTCATCATGTAAGATAGATTTAATGATTTCCAAAGAAAAAGGAGTACCATAAATCGGACATTTATAGCGAGAAGCTAAGTACGGAGCAGCAGCGATATGATCTAAATGTGCATGCCCAAAAATAATGCCTTTCACTTGAGAACGCCACCCTTCAATCACACGATCATCAGGAATAGCACCAATCTCAATCATTTTTGCTGCAGAAACATTCCGACCACCATCTTCTGATTCTAATCCAACAATGGCAGGTAAGAAAATCCCCATATCTAAAAGAACAACATCATCATCAACTTTCACAGCAGTCATATTTCTACCAACTTCAGAAAAACCGCCAACAGTACAAATTTCAACAGACATAAAGAAAGTACACAAATCCCTCTATAAAAAGCTTTGGGGAATTAGAAATAACCTGCTTTCTCCAGCCGATTCAATCCATTCATCGCATGACTGTAAATACCAATCAAGTGAGAATAGTTAATGTGATCATGTTCCCATTCACGTTTGAAATTCGTTCGTGATTCAGTAGGATCGCGTCCCATAAATTCAGTAGCGAATTCTTTGAGTAATGCATGAATAGTTGCAATTTCAAAGTGTTCCGTTTCCGGATCAGCAGAAAACGCATTATACCCAGCAATATTTCCCGCAACCTCAATCCAATGACCACTCGGATCAATAAATTCTTTTTTCGTACCGTCACTTGGACCAGTAAAACCACGTACTCCCTGACGGACAGAAACCATCTGACGTAACTGTGATTCGACATCATAAAATAAAAACTCTTCAGCAATTTTTCGAACACGTTCACGTGTAGAGACGGGAGCACCCGGAGCATACGCAGAATGTAATAATCCATTTAAGACATGCGCATTGTAACACGTTCCCATATGAGAATCAGGTTGAGGCTTTCCATGCATACGACTTTGATCTTCATAAAACTGGGCAACGCGATCAAAGAGATCTCCTAAATTCGTTTCTTTCCCAGCAGCAGTTTTCCAAGAAGTATTCCAGCCAACATAGTTTGCATACGCATGTAACGTCCAACCAGCATCAGCGTCAAAATGATCTAAATCAAGAGAACGTTGTGAACCTTCAACAAGATCATGAATAGTATAAGGAATACCTTTAACAGTAATCAAACGATCTAAGGGTAACCCACTTTCAGCAAAAGCCATTAAAAATTGATCAATATGTCCTTGAGAAGAAGGAGGGCTTTCAAACATCTGTTTTGCTGTCGCAGCACTAATCCCATTGAACGCATGATGTGTGCGTGGATTCACACCGTTAAAGTCAGGATATTGTTGTCCATCAAGGGTAAATTCAATGCCGGTTTGATCCATAATGCGATCAACAACAGATTGCCCATCAACATCAAATTCACCACGAGCAAGCATTCGATGCATTAATTCCCAAGAAGCATTTTTTGAAACCTCATCCAGAGGAGCATCTAAAAGCGCATCTAACCGTTGCTTCGCAGCACGAACAAAACCAGGAGCAGGAATATACATTTCTTGATAAGGATTTGTTGGAGGATGTGGTTTTGGAACAAGTGCATAACCTAATCCTGCAGTAACTGCAGCTGCACAACCCCATTGAAGAAATTGACGTCGATTCATAAAAAAAATGAGCATGAAAAAGCATATAAGGGTTATGTGAAAGAAAAGTTGATTTATAAAGCCCAAATGAACGACCTCAAAAGCAACATTTATATAGCTCAAAAGGTTATTACTAAATAGGTACAATGAAGTTAGAAACCATCCTCAAAAGAGCATTTTTACCCTTTTCTCTAGCTGCTGCAATTGCCTGTGGTCCAGGTCAAACGTCAAATCCCGATGGCAGTGATACTCCTCCCGATGCAGGTTGTCAAACAACCAAAGCAGACTGTAGTTCAAATCCTGATGCAGGAACACCAGATAGTGGAGATCCTGATGCAGGAAATCAACAATGTACAACGACTCCTTCCATTCAATATATTTTAACAGGTCCAACAAGCACCGGCGCAGATACGTATAAATGTAAAGTCAATGATCCAGTTACATTAGATCTCTGTCAAAGTACATCTTATTCACGAGCTGTTGTTGATTTTGGTGATGGCCAAGGAACCCAAGCAGTAACAGCACAAAATTGTACTTCACTCCATCAAACGTATACAACGCCAAGTCAAGTAACGATTCAAGCAATTCTCTATAATGATGCGTGTAAAACCCAAGCGCAAAAAGATATTACGCTCACCTTGGAACCTGCACAAGATTGTACGCCGATTGCAAAAGCGTGTAAAGATAGCGAACGTGATGCACAAGGAAATTGTTTGGAATATAAGGTCGGACTTAATCAATATTTTAATCTTGATATTGGACAAGCAGGTACAGGGAGTACAAGTCAGTGTGGTAGAACTATCGCCGAATATGGTATTGATTGGTTTAGTAATGGGAATTATCAGACTATAACAAATACAGATCATTCCACTACAGATGTAGCGGCATTCACAATTAAATGTCGAACACCGAAAACATCGCAATTAACCGTTCGTATAACAGATTCTGAAGGAGCGATTAGTACTGAAAAAGCAGAGTGGGAATGCCTTTCTCAATAAATATTTTCTAAGATGTAGGGGTAATATCTACTTTAACAGTTCCAGTAGTTTGATCAGCTGCAGTCGTTGTACCTGAGAAAGGATCTGATCCTGAGAGAACATTTGGATTTATATCAATATATTCTTTATGATCCCCCAGATCAATTTCTAAAGTTAATCTTTGTAAATTATTCAAATTCTGCGTATTCAGATCACCAAAACTTTGTAAGCTGGTATGCACCGTATTACTAAACTGAGCACCATAAATATTCAACGTAATTTTACTATCTGCGGTATCCAACCCAGAAGCTAAAGTCAAATCTACTTTTTTTCCACTCAAATCAGTCCCACTTAATTTCAACGTCTTTCCACCAGGTAAAAAATTAACTAATTTAACACTCCCATCAGGATCTTTAATAACATAGAACACACCAAACGTTGGTTCCTTTCCTTGTGCATAGGTCGTATAGGTATTCGTAAATTCTTGTACTTTTTTCGATGGCAAATCATTCGGATTCCCCGTCTGACTAAAATCCAACGTCGCCTTATTAATTACTTTAGGAACTTCCTGTTGATAGTTTGCATTCAGATCCTGAAAATCTTCGAGTACCACGCTCTGCTTAATCGTATTATACGGCGCATAGATCGTAAAAATAAGTAAGATAGCAACGAGTGCAAAGACTAAGAAGAACTGCCCCTTTTTCTGATGAAACATATTCGAGAATAAGGATGATCATTCTTTAAAAGCTTTCGGGCGTTCTATTTTATCTACAGGATTTTTAAAATTTTTCCAACCTTCATAGGTTTTCTCTGAAAATAGAATTAAATATGGCTTAAACTCATGCTGCCAAAAACGAAGTGCTTCATCAATGAAGGCAGCTTCAATCTTCTTATCTTTTTTAATTCCTGCAAGAGAATTTTTTCTGATCAGAAAGATACAGGTATTCATTAATTGAACAAGATGTGCCTTCTCTTTCTCAGTAAAGAAGGAAGCTTCAGTGTTTTGTACTAGATTATACGTAGCAGGAAAAAGAATTGAATGAAAATGATTGACCCAAGAATTATACGTATCACACATACGATAACAAATCTGTCGAGAAAGCGTCGGACTCACATAGCCTTGGGTAAGGATTGCATCGCGAAGAAAGAAGGCCTGATCAAGATCATCAAGACGTGCTTTAAACTTGAGTTCTTTCTTAATACGTCTAAATTCTTTTTCAAAATCTTCTAAGATTTGTTGTTTATCCATTTTTTTGATTAGATTGTTATAGTCAGAGGGGATGTTAATTGTATAGACTCTGCAAGCCTTCTTTCTGTATGATGCACAAAGTCTTGAATTGTCCCGAAATAATCCAAATTTGCCTCTTGTTCCCAATTTTTCCGAAGATTAATCGCTTTTGAAAGAGCAGGATCGCTTTGTTTAAGTTCTTGTAATGTCACAATCTTCTTTCCAGCTCGATATTGACACCAAGCATCAAAACAAGACAGAGCATATGCAAGTTCGTTTAAGGTAAATGCTAATCCCTTTGATGGGCTATTGACCCCGATAAATAATTGTGGATTTGACCATTGAAAAACATGAGAGAGGCATTTTCTACTACGTTCTAAAAGAGATGTTTGAGTCCCAAGTGCAGGTGCTTCTTCTTTCAATTGTTTTCGTATTGCTAAAAATTGAGTTTCGTCACCATAGACACAATCACCCGTCATGACAGGTTCAGTTGCAGGCAATGCCCTTCGTTGTAGATCTCGTTGCCATTCAGAGTATTGAAATTCAACAAGATCAATGATCTGTCTTCCATGTTGATACGGTTGAGTTGGACAATCATCTTCTAAAATAGCACAAAGATCAATATCACTTCCAGGGTCTTTTGAACCAAAATGAAAGAGGAAACGAAGTTTATCAAAGCGATCGCCTAATTTTTCTTTCGCGATCTCAATTAAAATAGATTTATCGACAACACGAGGAAAACCAAAGCGGTACCAGAGATCATGTTTTCCTATTTCTCGTTCATATTGTTTTATTCTCTCATAAATATCTTTCCAAGATCCTAACTGTGCTTGTCCTTTCATGAAATCCATTCGTTGCCATTCTTGAAGTCGTCGTTCCAATTGACGTTTCTCATCAAGACCATCCAAAAGAAAACCTTCAGTCCAAACAGCATTAGACTCAACTAAAAGTCGATAGTCTAAAGGAACCGCTTCTTTCTTTTGACCTGGCGAAGAGGATTGATGCGCAAGCTTAGTTCCTAGAGCAGTATTTTCAAAAAACGTCCCATGCCCATGATATTCATGCAGAAGAACAGGGGTATTTCCCTCTTGAATATGTGCTTCATAGCCATTAGGATTAAAGAAGCCTTGAGCACCAAAATGGTCACTGTTTTGTGAATGGTGGCGAACATATTTAATTCTCGTTTGTTCTGGTCGTACCTTAAACGATTTGTAGAGGAGATCTGAAGCAGATGTAATAAGTTGTTCCATTATGTTCTTTTCTTCTCCCCATCCTTGACATGTTGTTTTAAACCAACTAAAGCCCGATTTGCAAAATTTATGATTGATTCATTTGTATATTGTGTTCCTAAATCATACTGAATAATTGTTGAAAGGTGGTTAAGGGCAAAAGCAATATCTTGGGGTATTGGCTGCGATTTAAAGATCTCATTAACTGTTGGAAGCGCTCCATAGATACGATCATAATCAAATGCACGATCCTGAATATCTTGGTCTGTAGGATTTCTAATAAATAAAGAATAGATCTCTATCAGTTCTTTGCGCATTTTCTCAAAATTTATTCCTTCTTCCATGTTACCTTTCCTTGCTTAAGCCGTTGTATAATGCCTAATTGGTCTGCAGTAAGATCTGCCATCGCTGCCTCATAACTGTTCAAACGAAATTTTTCCCCATCATAAGTTTTCAAATGTGCTTTACTCCCATATTCCCCATGACGAGTTTCCCCTTCATGAATATGTAACTGGAAGCCTGAACCAGGGAAATCACGCATAGTCAAGAGCTCTGAAGTAGATTGTTGAGTAGAAGACTGTGTTCCACTAATCTTCTCAGCACCATCTGGACATCCACCGGGAAGACCGGATTTACTATAAGTTCCACTTAAGAAGAGATATTCAGTATCATGAAGACGTTGAGAAAATGCTTCCGCTGATTCTTCAAGTACTAAAAGTGTTTTTTCTAAGCTCATTGGTTCTTTTGGTATCCCTCTTTTAATAAGGAATTGCCTTATACATCTTAAGGCTCAATTTACCCCTTAAGAATAGAAATAACTCGTCCTTAATTAATAAACCGTATATAACGTATATACTCTATTATAGATAATCAAGAATGTATTAAAAATAAGTTTGAAAAACAATATAAAGATCAAACCATCGAAAAAACAAAAGATAGAACAACGTATCGTGAGAACAATGAAACAAGAAGATCTCATTGAAAGAATAGCAGAAAAAAAATATACATTTATCGGAGAAATTCATGGAACAAAAGAGATCCCAGAGAAAGTAAAAGAACTTATCTCGATGTTAAAAAAGAGAAGTCTCATTTTTTGCGGAGAATTTCCCTATCAAGCTGAAACAGAAATTGAAATGTACTTAAGAGGAGAAATAACGAAAAAAGAATTGTTTACGTCAAAATACTTAGCCGATGCAATCTATGATAAGAGAATAACAGAAGAGATCCTAAAACTTTGGAGTGAACTTTTCAAAAGGGGGAGTTCTATAAAAGGAATAGAAGATTATGACTTAGAAAATATACAAGAACGAGATAAAAAAATGGCAGAACAGTTTCTCAAGATCATTAAGAAATATCCAGCAAATCAATATATTCTCTACTGTGGTGGACTGCATTTACTCGATAAGATAACTAAAATTAGTTCATTTACAGTAAATCCAATAAAGATTTATCTGCCAAATGAAATCATTAAAGAAGCGATAACGATTCAATTTTATCCAGGTGCACAAGAAGAAATAAGGGTAAAGGATCAAACAATAGAATACTACATTCCACTCAAAGAAATAAATGCAAGAAAATTACAATTATGAGTCAAGAAGAACATTTATATAACCTCAACCAACTTCTTTCCCCATGCAAATCAATGAAGAGTTGATAAAGAGAATTGCAAAGAACGCAAAGTTAAATTTGACAGAAGAAGAGCTGAAAACATTCATTCCTGAACTGAAAGAAATTCTCCAAGCATTTGACCAACTCAAAGAAGTAGATACAAAAGAGATCAAACCAAGTTTACAACCCATCCAACTCCAAGGCAGAACACGAGAAGATAAAGTCATCCAAAAAGCAACCCAAGAACAAATCCTCTCCAACACCAAACATAAAAAACAAAACTATTTCGTTGGACCAAAAGCACTATGAAAGCACTCTCCATGAAACAACCAGTTCCAGAATTAATTTTACAAGGAAAAAAGACAATAGAATTACGCCATTGGAACACCCAGTTCAGAGGAACGTTTGGGTTACATGCATCATTAGCAGAATTAGCAGGCTTTGATCTTGATCCAAAACCATTACCGCATGGATTCTTAGTTGGAACAGCAAACTTAGTCGAAGTCATGAAGTTTGAAACGTTCGAGCAATTCAAAAGTGTGCAAGAAAAACATTTAGCGAAAAATCCAGACTGGTTCAAAGCGGGAAAAACGTATGGTTTCATCTTAGAAAATCCTTACAGATTCGATAAACCCATTCCCGTCAAAGGCAAATTAAATTTCTTTAATGTTCCTCTTCCCGGAGAAGACAGACAACAAACGCTCCAATGATTCAAGAGTTTATTAATAAAATCAAAAACAAAGAAATTGATCCCGTTGAGCATATTGAAAAAGTCTTAGAAGAATGTAAAAAAATCAACAAAGAATACAATTACTTCAACACCATCAGTGAAGAATTAGCGCGACAACAAGCAAAAGCAATCAAGAAAAACCCAAAAGGAAAGCTAGCAGGTTTACCAATCTCAGTCAAAGATTCCATCTGCGTCCAAGGCGTCGAAAGCACCGCTGGTTCCAGAATTCTCAAAGGATACAAACCATTGTTTCACGCAACCGCAGTCCAAAAAGCAGTCAATGAAGGTGCAATCATCATCGGAAAAACAAGTCAAGATGAATTTGGTTTTGGTGGCTTCTCAACGAACGTTGGTTTAGATTACAAAGTTCCCAAAAATCCATTCGATAAAGAACGCGCGACAGGCGGTTCCTCAGGCGGTGCAGCAGGATTAACACAAAAAGCAAGCTTTGCCCATCTCGCATTAGGTGAATCAACAGGAGGTTCGATTACCAACCCTGCAAGTTTCTGTGGTGTTTTTGGATTATGTCCAACGTATGGGTTAGTTTCACGATATGGCTTAATTGATTATGGCAATTCCTTAGATAAAGTTGGTCCATTAGGAAAAAGTATAGAAGATGTTACATTAGGTATGGAAACCATTGCAGGCTTTGATGAAAAAGATAGTACTTCTTCTCAAGAACTCATGAAACCTTTCAAGGGAAAAACATTGAAGATTGGAATTATCAAAGAAGGCAAGGGAGAAGGGATTGATCCTGCAGTCGATAAGGCATTCTGGAACAAAGTCAAACAATTAGAGAAAAATGGATTCTCGTACACTGAAGTAGAATTACCCCTAACGATGAAGTATGGCATTTCAACCTACTATATTATCGCAACATCAGAAGCTTCAACGAATCTAGCAAAGTACTGTGGCATGCGTTATGGTGCAGAAGAAACATTACAAGGAGATTTCAACGAATACTTCAGCAAGGTCAGAAGTCTCCATTTCGGGAAAGAAGCAAAGAGAAGAATTATTTTAGGAACCTTCGCCAGAATGGCAGGCTACAGAGACGCATACTACATCAAGGCAATGCAAGTCCGAACAAAAATGATTCAAGAATATCAACACGCATTCAAGAAAGTGGATGTCTTAGTATCCCCAACAACGCCAATCACCGCACCAGAATTTTCAGAGATTGCAAGGTTAACCCCATTACAAAATTATAAATTAGACACATTAACCGTCGGTCCAAACTTAGCAGGATTACCCCACCTGAACATTCCAATAGGTTCAGAAAAAAACTTACCCATGGGCATGCAAGTGATTGGCAATCATTTCGAAGAGCAGAAAGTGCTTTTCTTAGGCAAACAGGGATAAAAGATACACTTATATACTATTTTATACGCATAAGTACGTATGAATACCCAGATTAGTTTAAAATTACCAGACAAGCTCCTAAATTCAGCGAAGCACTACGCCGATGTACATGGCTTTTCCTCGCTGCAAGACCTCATTCGAGAACTCCTCCGTAAAACGCTTTTTGAAGAATATAATGAAACACTGAGTGGCCTAAAAACAGCGATAGCGAGCGAAACATCTCTTGCAAAATCCTGGATGAGCAAAGAGGAGGACGCAGCATGGGCACATTTACAAAAGGAGATGTAGTTCTTTTTCCGTTTCCATTCACAGATTTAACAAGCAGAAAACTACGTCCTTGTCTCGTACTCTCTCATGAAATGGGTGAAGATATTCTTCTCTGCCAAATCACATCAAAACAAACAAGAAAGGATGAGTATAGCATCGAACTCAAACAGGATGAAACACTCAACGGCAATCTTACAATTGACAGTTATATTCGTGCGAATATGCTCTTTACTGCAGCAACAAAACAAGTCCATATGAAATTCTGCAGAATATCAAACGAAAAATATACGTTAGTTACAGAAACAATTCATAATCTCATCAAAAAAGAGGGTCATTAATCTAACTTAAGGAAAGAGGATTATTTTTGGGCAAACACTGATTAATCCATCCCTAACTTCTTCTTAAGAGAAGAATCTTCTGCAACCAACGTTTCTAAAGAGATCGTATTTTTTTTATGACGTTCTTCTTTCATAAAATTAAGAATTCTCCCATGAATGTATCGCTTTGCATAGGAACGGATATTTCGAAAGTTAGATGCATGCTGTACTGCCTGCCATAATCCCAACATCCCCTGTGCAATTTTTGTCTGTGTATCACTCCCGAGAATATGTCGTGCTTTTATGGAGATATAGGGAGTATAAGATCGAACAAGATACTCGAACGCCCGTTCATTACCGCGCTTTGCTAAAAACCAGAGTTGTTTCTCATGATTTTCTGTGGTGGGATCATTAATGTTTGGCGGAGGATTGTTAAGAATAGATGTATCTTCTTTTCCTGGTGATGTCTTACGCCGAACTGTTTGAGAATACGTTTTAACATACTCAAGAATAACAGGAAGATCAGTTACCTGAACTCCAGCGGTTGTCAAAATATTTTTATTTTCAAGTCCTAAAGCAGGAAGCACAGTATAGAGAAAATAACCGTGGGAAAAATGTAATCCATCAATTTCTATTCGAGTGAGGAGATCTCCAACACTAATCAATTGTCGTAGAGCGTAAGCACGTTCCATCTCATGAGGAGGAAGACGATAAGTATGTTCATCCTTAGTCTTCAACATTGCTTCAATCCGACTGATTTTATCTGCTTCAATTCTTCCTGCGCGAATAAGTTCTCTTACCCATTGCGGAGAAAGACGAATCGCAGCAGCATAGTCTCCAACAGTACTCCAAGTAGTGAGATGGGTATGTGCTTCACGATAACGTTGAACAAAGGCATCATAAACATCAGGGTCGATAATCCATCGCTTTCCACCACGTCCTTTAGAGGGAACGGTTTCAGCAGAGATATACCCTAGTTTGAGATACCGTTGAATAGAAGTGACATGCTTTCCAAGTTCAACAGCAAGTTCTTGAGGAGTTCTGGAACCTTCATAACGTGGAGGAAGAATAAAACCTCGAGTTTCGTAAGAGCGAACAACACGATCATACTCAAGATCAGCAATAAAAAATTTCCTTCCTTTTCGTTCAGCATCAATAATTCCCTTTTGAATATAATGATAAACAGTAAGACGATCAAGACCAGTAGCAGCAACAATATCTTGGGGAGTCTTAGGCATATTAAAAGAAGAGACAATAAATTTAAGAAGATAGTGTTAAAGAGAAAAAATTAATGTGTTAGACTTCCATCAGTCCGATCTTTGAACGTTGCAACATACCGATCTGTACCTAAAAAGCGTGGACGAATCGCCCATAATCCAATTCTAAAAAAGGTTTTGAACGACAATGGTTTCGTTACGAGTTGATGTTTTCGTTCTTTAATTGCTTTTAAAACAGCAACAACATCCTTATTCGTCGGAACCAACGTATACGTATGTCCTAATTGTTTAAACGCATGTGCATCTGAATTCCCTAAAACTAAAAAGTTATGTTTCTTCGCAGCAGCAATCGCTTTCTTATTCTTATTTAACCACGATAAATAGAAATGACAATACTCGACCCCATCAAACGCCTCAGGATGTTCATGCAATTTTTTCCCAGCACCAATACGTCCAAAAAACGGATGAGCAGCAACAATCAATGTATCATCTCTTCGCAATTGAGCAAGATCAGAAAACGTTTTCACCTGAGCTAATTCAGCAGGCTTCGCATTATAGACTAAAATATGTTTCTTCTCAACCCGTAACTCAACACCAGGAATTAAGAGTATCCCTTTCTTTTTCGCATACGTAACCAAATCTTTCGTATAATACATCTGATTATGAAACGTCAACGCTAACACAGAATACCCCATCAAAGCCATTTTATCAATTAACTGCAAAGTAGAATAATGCAACCCCGGATGCTCATAGTCATCTCGAGAATGTAAGTGAAAATCTGCTTTAAACATAAAAAGGAAAAAGAAGATGATCTTTTAAAGATTGTGAAACGGATTACCAGTCCCCGTCGCCACCATCTTCACTATCTTCTTCTGGTTCATCATCTTCTGGTGCGTCACCAAAGTCACCTTCATCGTCGCCAGTAGCAACAAAGAGGCGAAGTTGTTGTTCAATTAAACTCATAGCTCAAATACCTCCTTAGGTATTGTGCCGCAAAAGGTAGATTCTTCCTTATAAAGCTTATGGTAAGAGCGTTTATCCAAGTAAGAAGTAGACAGTTAGGATGACTGGAAAAAAAGTTCACATTTTAATTTTTGGTTTTGTGTTAAGTGATGCCAAATAACTGTTTTTTTAAATAAACTCCATTGATTTTGTTTCCAATTAACATTGAATGTTGGATTAATTTCTCCATTAAACAGCTGATTTATTGTTGGATTTTGAGTCACATTTATTTCAGCATTGAAATGTGGATTTAAATTAGGGTTTTGAGAGGGCAATGAAGCAGGGTCTTGATTCTCTCTTTCCATTAGATCTAATGCAAATTTTATTAATTTTTCCATAGGTTTGAGTTCTCTTCATCCAATGAAGAAAGGTAGATTTTAAAGATTTGCAAGATTCAAAATATAGGACTATAATAAACAATATTGCTTAAGGAGTAGTTTTTTTGATTCCCCTGAAGAATGCATTTAGAGGCTAATCTCTATCCCCACCGGACAATGATCAGATCCCATAACCTGAGAGAGAATAAACGCAGCCTTAAGTTTAGACCTTAACACCTTAGAAATACAAAAATAATCAATCCGCCAACCAATATTCTTCGCCCGACAGTTAAACATTTGACTCCACCACGTATAGTGTCCAGGTTCTTTATGAAATTCTCTGAAGGTATCAATGAATCCAGAATCTAAAAACGTCTGAAAAGAATTCCGTTCTTGATCAGTAAACCCCGCGTTCTTATGATTCGTCTTCGGATTCGCTAAATCAATCTCCGTATGCGCGACATTCAAATCCCCACAAACAACAACAGGATTTGTTTTCTCTAACTTTTTCAAATACGCTTGAAATTCTTGATCCCATTCCATTCGATGTTTTAAACGAGTCAATCCCCGTTGCGAATTCGGCGTATACACATTAACAAGATAAAAATCTTTAAACGCTAGAGTAATAACTCTCCCTTCAGTATCTTTATTCGATAACCCATAAACCACAGAATCAGGTTTTAATTTAGAAAAAACAGCAGTTCCTGAATAACCAGCTTTCTCAGCATAATTCCAAAAAACATGAGGATACTCTTCTAACTTCAAATCAACTTGATCTTTACTTAATTTAATCTCTTGTAAACAAAGAATGTCGGGAGTATTTTTCTGAAGAAAATCCAAAAATCCTTTTTTCAAAACAGCCCGTAACCCATTCACATTCCACGAAAGAAGTTTCATACCTCAACTGAATAATCTGAATATAAAAGCTTTATCAAAGAAAAAAGAAAAATTACCGCTTCCGCGGCCGCATCTGTTCCCGAGGTTTCGCACTAATCCGTTCAGAAACAGTCGTATCTGACTTCAGGTCTTCAATACGCGCATGGACGCTGTTCAAACCAACGTAGAGTTTAACTTCGCCATAGGGGGTGTGCCGAACAAGATCATAGCGATCACCGAATTCATCAACACGTTCTCGAAGAGAAACTGAATCATCAGCGAGTGCTTCTAATTCTTTTTCCTCATCATTACGATCAGTCGGAACTTGAACCAACGTCTTCACAACGCCAGCCCAATTTGCACGTTCAGATTTAACAGCATTAGGTTCATAGGCAGTTGTTTTGGTAACCGCAACACGCTTTTCACCAGTAGTTTCACTTTCTCGTTTCACAGCTTTTGCATACGCCTTAACAAGAGCTTCCATACTATCAACCATCTGCAATCCATTCCAATACGCATTGCCAAATGCAGTCGTTAATTGAACAGCATCCGCAGAGTCCGGAACAACAATCTGTTCAAGTTCAGAAACACCATCATGTTTATTCATATTGAATTCCAAGCAAACTTTTAATTTCCCATATGTTTTGATTAAGAATTCATCAAGCAGCGTATCTGCAGCAACGTAATGTTTTCCATCGCGTTTAATGATACCCGTAATTGTTCGTTCCTGTGCTAAAAGATTGACACCCCGAACATAATCTTGCCATCCTTCAACAACAGCTTGATACGCAGGATTTTGAATACGACGTTCAACTTGAAACCCAAAGCGAATATCCCCAACAGGAACAGGAACTTGCACAATATCTTTTCCCATTTGATACGGATCTAAACCTGCTGCTGCATATACTAATCCCTTAAACGGATCAAGGAGATTCTCTTTCAATGCAGGTAATGCTTGACTTGCGCGTTCATACGCCGTCCTACTTTTTTCTAAACTAACAAATGCTGGTGCTTTTTGAGCGGTTATCATTTTTTTCATACCCTCCAAGGTTGATAGAAAAAGAATACTCAACCAAGTATATCAAAAAGTGCGGGTAGCTATATCACCACAGAAATAGTCAAATAAAAGATTACTCTAACTCTTTCTTCAACAATTTATGTGCTTCATTCAATTGTTTAAAGCGTTCAGTGTTGCCACCAGGCATATCAGGATGCGCTTCTTTTGCTAACAGTTTAAACTGTTTATCAATAACCTCAAGATCCATCTCATTTTCAGATAACCCCAATAAAGCACGAGCTTCTTTTCGTTTCTGAACAAGTTCATCATCTTCTCGGAAATCAAACACAAATTCATCTGCAGCTTTTTCTTTATTCAGAACTTTCTCAACTTCAATCGATAATAATTTAGAAATAACTTGGAGATTGTCAACATACCGTTCTTGACGATGGTAATCATAATGGCAATTATGCCCATCAAAGTACCAATGGACTTCAGCGCCCATTTTTTTGGTAGGAATTAAGTCAGGACGAATCTTCACATGGTGTTCAGGAATACCTAATTTTCTCAAAGAAGTAAAAATCTGATTACGAAAAAGTGTAACATGACGAATAGAAACAGTACGTAAAAAAGAAACGTCAAAGATATTACCTTTCAGTTTGAGAACAGTCATTCAATGAAGAGAAATCAAGTCTTTATAAAGATTCCTGTGTATTTATCACTTAAGAGTAAAGAATGCGCTGGCGGGGATTTGAACCCCGGTCAGAACGTTGGCAACGTCCTATACTAACCACTATACTACCAGCGCTTAAAAGAAAGCGCATGGTCAGCCCTATATAAATTTTTGGAAGATCACTCTAAACGCACACCAGGACATCCAACTTGAACAGGAAATGCAGTATAACCTGCTTTTGTATAAACTTCAGCGAGAGAAGAAAGTTCAGAAACATCACGAACTAAAGCAATACAATTACCACCACCCCAACTCCCAGTAGGTTTTACTCCCGAACATCCTGCACGCAAACCAAGATAAACAATCTCATCCAAAGCAGGTGTAGAAAGATCAAGAGTATGTAACGTATGATAAAACCGAGTAAATGCAGTACCAACACCAGCAACATCTCCAGCAAGAAGCGCAATAATGCCAGTGTGACTAATGGCATCAAGCTGATCCATTACCTGTTCAACACGAAGAGGAGTACATTGATATAATTCTCGGACACGTTGCACAGGTTGAAATGTTTTCTGTTCAGTTCCACTATCAATAATTAAAAGATGAAAAGGAGTCTGAAGAGAGAAGGAATGATGGTTTCCACTACGCAAAGCAACATATCCCCCATAAGTGACCGTTCGATTATCAATCCCTGAAGGAAAAATCCCATGAGCAAGGGTGTCTCCTATATAAGCAGCAGCAGAAAGAGTCTCAAGATCTGAAGAAGCACCAAGAGAAGTTCGTAGTGCAAGAGAAAGAGCAGCAAACACCGCAGATCCAGAACCAAGATTTTTATACGTTTCTCCCTGAATAGAAATTATTAAACCTGTAGAAGGAATACATTTTTGAACTGTTTTCCCAACCAAATACTGTAAAGGAAAAAAAGGATCAGTAGCAAGAGACTGGAGACGAGCGAAATCACGCTGTTCTTTCAGACGATCAATAGTATCAACAACACTGTCGAGAGTGTTTAAATGAAAAGTGGCTTGTCCAAAACGAGTAGAAGAAAGATGAACGCATCCATCATCCGCAGATTCTACAGTAACAAAAGTACGACGATCAATTGCCGTTGCAACCACGAGTTTATCATAAAGTGCAGCATGTTCTCCAAAAAGAATAACCTTTCCCGGAGCAGAAGCAGTGACCATAAAAGAAAGGAAGAAGAAAAACTTTTAAAGGATACTAAAAAGGATGGACCCGCCCAGATTTGAACTGGGGACCTCAACCGTGTGAGGGTTGTGTCATAACCGCTAGACCACGGGTCCGATAGGAAAATCACATGCTCGCATTTTAAAAAGGTTTGCTCAATCAACAAAAGATGGCAATTCCATTGTGTCCCTATTTTGAAAAATGTGGTGGTTGCACTGCACAACATATTGAGTATACAAGACAATTAGAGAACAAGAAAAAAGCAGTTGCATACTCATTAGAAACAGAAAATATCCAAGTCTTCTTTGATAAAGGATACAACTACAGAAACAGAATGGATTTTCTTTTTCACGAAACAGGATTAGGATTACGTGTGAAAGGAAAGTGGGATACAATTATCGATGTAGAATCTTGCCCCATTGCTGAAGAAAAAATAAATATTTTATTGAAAGAAGTACGAACGCAATTTACAAACAATGACGCATTCAAATTACGAGAGAAACAAGGAACATTACGATACTGTGTGATAAGAACTACTCCAAAAGAATCCAGCATTTCCTTTGTTTTAAATAAAGCATCAAAAAAATGTAAAGAAGCAGAAGAAAAAATAAAAGCATTCGTCAAACAAACAACAGCAGAGAATATTCTTCTCGTCTACACCGATCCCGAACAAACAGAAAGCATCAGCAATGAGTACAAAGTCCTCAAAGGCAAAGCAGAACTAGAAACAGAATTACGAGGAAAACAATTTGTTTTTCCTATCCAGGGCTTCTTTCAAAATAACACCCAAATTGCAGAAGAGATGCAAAAATACGTTCAAGAAAGAATTAACAATAAAACGGCAACATTAGTCGACCTTTATGCAGGGGTAGGCTGTTTTGGAATCATCAACGCAGACAGAGTAAAAGAAGTTATTATCATTGAAAACCATCCTAGTGCAAGTGTGTGTGCAGAAAAAAATATCAAATTGAATAAACTGCTCAATGCAACAGCAATCAATGGCGACGCAAATAAAATGCCAAGAAATCTCAAAAACACAATTTTCATTGTTGATCCACCACGAAGTGGAATGGATGAAAAAGTTATCAGAAACATTATTGAAAACAAACCAGAAACCATCTTCTACATCTCCTGCAATCATCAACAATTAGCAAAAGATCTCAAACGATTCAAAGAATACAAAATAAAAAATGCAGCGTTATTTGATTTATTCCCACAAACACCGCATATTGAAGTGATCGTAGAATTAGAGAAGCTTCTTACGAAATAAATCGCCAACGATTTTTGGATCTGCTTTACCCTTGGTCTCTTTCACCACTTGTCCAATGAGGAAACTTAATGCTTTCTCACTGCCGCCTTTCACTTCTTGCACAGCTTTCGGTTGGTTAATAATAATCTTAGCACACAGTTCATCTAACAATTTTGTATCTGCAACTAATTCTAACCCATTCTTCTTCACATACGCAACAACATCCAGATCTTGTTCAACTAATAACTCCATCAACCGTTGCCCAGTCTGTCGAGAAATCTTCCCGTGTAATAATCCTAAGACGGCAACAACCTGTTTCGCAACAAAGGTTTCTCCTAACGATTTTTTAGCATAATTTAACACACGAGGAACTTCACGTTGAATCCATTCTGCAGCAACTAAAGCAGGAACCTTTTCATGGACTGCATTCTCAAACAACTGCGCAAGATCATAATCATTCGCTAACACATCGGCATCATCAGCTTTCAACTTCAACATTTTCACATACCGATCAATTTTAGCAAGGGGTAATTCAGGTAATGCTTTACGAGTTTTCGCAACTAATTCAGCAGATAACGAGATAGGAACTAAATCTGGATCTAAGATATACCCATAATCTTCTTCAGATTCTTTACTGCGTTGAAACAGAGTCATGCCCTTGTCAGCATCCCAACCACGCGTTTCTTTCAAGGTAACAGGTTTGCCTTCTTTCAACAACACACGCTGTCGTTCAATTTCATATTCAATCGCACGTTCAATTTCCTTAAACCCTGTAATATTTTTAATTTCAACACGTTGTCCACCCGCAATACTGACATTGGCATCAGCTTTAATGATACAATGTTGTTCATCAAAAATATGCAAGTACTTTAAAATAACAGAAAGCCTTCGTAAAAACTCACGAGCTTCAGCAGCAGATTTCAATTGGGGTTCAGTAACAATCTCACACAAGGGATGTCCCGATCGATTATAATCAACGAGAACAGTACTCCCTTGATGAATCAGAGAAGCAGGATCTTCTTCAATATGAATGCGAGTAATATCAATAACCTTTTTTCCTAACGATAATTTTCCCAACTTTCCCAAGGGCAATTCATACTGCGTAACTTGATAATTTTTCCCCATATCAGGATAAAAATAAATTTTCCGAGAAAAAATTAATTCAGGAGCAATCGTACAGTCAACAGCTAAACATAATTGTAATGCAGAATCTAATACTTTTTGATTCAAGACAGGCTTCGAACCAGGCAATCCCACACACACATCACACACCGCAGTATTCGGTTCAGAAGCAATAATCGGGCACGAACAAAACAGTTTTGACTGTGTGTCAATTTGAACGTGAATCTCCAAACCAATCATGACGTCATCAGGCATACCTTCTTGGAAGAAAAATCCTTCTTAAACGCTTCGGTGCCCAAAAGTAATCTTTATATAGCCTGTCCATTTCCACAACCGAATGGTAAAACGACTCCATACACGACGTTTACGATACATCCCATTACAAAAGGGACGCCATCGAAAACCAAGACCAAAATCGTTTACAACCCAGTTAGCTGCAGAAACATATGCAAAAGCAGAGGGTATGAAGAACTTCTCGATTCGTATCAAAAACCCATTTACAGTTAATAATAAGAAGTATACACCTGTAGAAAAGAAAGTAGAGTAATTCTAAAAAGATTTAAGTAGGATAAGAGAACAATATTTTGTACGGACCCGTAGTTTAGTGGTCATAACGTCTCGTTTACACCGAGAAGGTCGCATGTTCGAATCATGCCGGGTCCACATTTTTATTTCATTGCTTGAAAAATAAAATACGGTGGAAAATTTAACGTAGAAAATTTTACTTTCGTCACCGGAAATAATTTCTTCAGCGAAGTATAAATCAACGGAATATGCTGATATACTAAAAACATCCCACTTGCAGAAAGAATCGCATGTGTGTCTTCTAAAATCGTTTTTCGTGGTCCTTCAGGAATTTGAACAAATGGAATACTTGCTAGAACTAAATCTGCTTCTTTCAGTTTAAGTTGTGCTAAATACTGTTTCACAGAACATGCATCACCTTGAATGACATGCAATCGAGGATCCTTAATTTCTTGAAGCATTTTGACAAAATTTGGATTCTGCTCAATCGCTAAAAAAACCGCATCTTTGGGTAATGATTTCAAAATCTGTTTCGTCACAACACCATCACCAGGCCCATATTCAACAACCGTTTTCAGTTTCGTTGTATCAATACACCCTAATAATTTATTTACGGTAAATCGTGAACTGGGAAACGGCGTTGCAACCTTCTTATCGCCTAAAAAAGCTTTCAGAACATGGAATGTACGCATAATATACACACAAGAACTTGCTATATAAACATTATGGAGTAGGGATCATAAAGAAATGATTAAATAGCAGAAAAACAAAAACCAACAAATGCCAGACCAAAAACAAGTTCTATTAAGATATCTCCAATCAAAACGCTTAATGCAACTCGCAACAGCCAATAAGAATCCATGGATCTGTACTATCTATTACACCATTGACGAAGAGTTTAATATTTACTTTCTCAGCAATCAAAAAACAAAGCATTGTCAAGATATTCTCAAAAATCCAAACGTCGCTTGTGCAATCACTGATTCCCATCAAAAAGTATTAGATGATAAAATTGGTGTCCAAATCGAAGGAACAGCAATTCAAGTTCAAGATCAAAAAGAAATAAAAAAAGCGGTAAACCTCTGGAATCAAGCAAATCCCGGTGTAGCAAAAATACTGAGTTTCTCAGCCATCTTCTTAAAATTAAGAAAAGAACGCGTCTTTAAAGTACAACCAACAAAAATCAAATTCTTCAATGAAGCGCTATTTGGTGCAAAAGAATCCAAAACAATAACTATTTAAAGCAACAAACGAAAGACAACCACAATGAAAGCAAAAGAAGTTGCAATGGTGATTGCAGTCGCGATCTTAAGCGCATTATTCGTCGGTTTATTAGTTGATGCAATTTATCAAGAACCACAATACGATTCTTTTTGCAAATACGGCATGTACACAAAACCAATGTATGCTCCTCCAACACATGAATGTCCACAAATGAATAATTCTGAACAAAGCAAAGCCAATGCTTGTTACGATCAAAAAGCAGAGCCAGACTTTAACACAGATCAGTATGGCTGTCAAACAACATTCAAAGGATGTAACACCTGTAACCGAGATTTTGGCGACGCAGTAAAAGTCTACAACAGAAACGTCTTCTTTATTATTACCCCAATTGGAATTGCAGCGATTTTAGCAGGATTATTCTTATCATTTGAAGTCATTGGCACAGGATTGATGTTCAGTGGGATTCTCTTAGTCGCCTATGGAACAATTAGATACTTTTCAGAAATGAGTAAGATCTTTAGAGTCGGAATTATCTTTATAGAACTCGCATTATTAATTGTAATTAGTATTAAAAAATTAAAGAAATAAGTTCAACAACGATTCCAGTAATCAAAATCAAAGCAATCAACAATTTTAACAACACAGATCGCGACACCGTAAATTCAGGAGTCCGTTTCCCAACAGCAGTATGATGGATTAATAATAATAACAAAAGCATAATCCCCCCACCTAAGACACCAGAAATCTCTAACACCTTAACAAAACTCTGCACACCAAAGAAAAGCAGCAACAAAGGAACACAGATAACAACCAACCAAGAAGCGAACGAAGAAAGTTTCAAATCAAGATAATACGTTTCTTTCAATGCAAACCCTAACGCCAAATATGCTGAACCCATTGCTAACAACGTAAACACACCAGCAATCCACGGAGTAGCAGTTCCCAAGACCCCATCTAGAGATAAAACTGTTAATTCTTGAGGTGCAGCAGTAATTCCTAAGATGCCTAAAGAATATAATAAATAAAAGAAGAACGTTCCCAACATTCCAAAGAGAATCACTTTTTTCAGGGATTTTTTATTCTGTAATTCGAACGCAATCTCAGGTAATGCAGAGACACCAATATACGAAAATAAGATCACCCCAAAGGGAGCAAACCATGCACTCAAATGCACCGAAAGAGGAACAGGATGAAAATGAAAGAGAGCCACAACACTTAAGGTGAATAAAATAAACAGCTTAACTGGATTCAAAATGCCTTCAGCAGCAGCAAAGAAGTGTCTTCTTCCCAATAACAAAAGAGAAAAACAAACAAAAAACAATAACCCACTCAAAAATGGGGAGATTGAAAACAAAGAAGTAATCGCAACACCAGCTCCTAAGATATAAGCAAATAACGCACCATAAATACTAAACGTCACAGCAGAAAACATGAGCCATTTTGCCCATGATCCAAGATACAATGCAGCGAGACCAGTTAACTGATGTTTCTGTTGTGTCCGTAACAGAACTTCTCCAGTATACAACGAAATAAACGTCATCACAATCCCTAACAAAAGTAAATAAACCAATCCCAATCCAAACCCAGCTTGACTAATCACATACGGAATACCAAAAATACCTGCGCCAATCGTGATCCCAAAGAACGTAAATAACCCATCCCAGAAACCACCACTCTTCATAGAGTAAAAACAGAGCCAAACTATTTAAATAATGTTGTTTGTTCCAAAAACTAACACGGGGGTATAGTCTAGCCCGGAATAGGATGCGACCCTGCGGAGGTTGCGACCTGGGTTCAAATCCCAGTACCCCCGTACAGATATTTTTATAAACAAGCAGTTCTAAAAAACAAGAAACGAGGAAACACTATGAACAAACTCATTCTAGCAATCGGAATAACAATACTCTTACTCTTAACAGCATGTGGCACAACGACCCCAACAACAGGAGATCAGAACGTTGTCCAAAAAACAACAAGCACAATAAAAGATTTTATCACGAAAGGCGGAGCATACAAATGTGAGTCAAGTATAACCACACCTGAAGGAACAGCAAAACAAGTCGCTTATGTCAACGGTGATACCACACGTGGAGAATTATCAAATTCAAATCAACCAGGAACAATGATTGTCGTCAGTAAAAAAGAAGGAACAAAACAATGTTCATTAATCTGGACAGTAGGTGTTCCACTAACAGCAGACAATCCAACAAATGAAGTCTTGAAAACATGTTATGAAGCAACAGCACAAACCCAAGCAAATAATCCTCAACCAGGAAGCGGAAAAATAAGTTCAATTGATATGAGTGCAGAAGCAAATTGTGCTCCATATGTTGGAACGATTGATACAACTCCTCCTGCAGATTATAAAATAATGGACCTCTCAGCACCAGTAGTGCCAGTAGTAAATATTCCACAAAGCTCTTCGGGTGGAGATAATACCCCTGTAGAATATAATAGCAGCGGGATGTATTAATCCATTTTATTTTTTCTTTTTCTCTTCTTTAAAAACAACAGTCAATACCTTTAAAAAGTAAAATAGAATACAGATCTCTATGGGCCTGTGGTGTAACCTGGATAGCACAAACGGCTTCGAATGCCGCTAAATGGTTTCCAGAAGAGACCGTTTAGTTCGGGTTCAAATCCTGACAGGCCCGCCACTTTTCTTCATATCGACTTTATAGTGTGCTAATGCTTGAGCCATTGCAGTGTTGCTTGGCACACCACGATAGGTCGTTAAAAAATTCATGTAAGTAACGATGCCAAAAGAAGTCTCTTGAGAACAATGAAGTATACGACTCATTTGATCACATTGTTCGTATGTCATTTTCCGCACGAGAAATTCTGCTTCATGATACGCTGCGAATGCTTCTGGGGGTTCCATCGCAACAAAACCAGATCGTTTCGTAAATTCTTCAATAAGCTTTCGAGAAACTTTTCCTTCCAAAGCACAGGTCTCAACAGAAAAACTTTTATCAATACCTTGAACAAGAGTGAAATCAACAGGTGGATCTAAATGAACGATAGGAACAAAGACGCGATTAGGAATATTTCGAACAAAAGGACCATACTCTAATCTCACGCCCCCAATAGGAACAACTGATTCAATATCTCGTTCTAACCGCCCATACTGAGCAAGAACCAATAATTGCTCGTGCTGACAAATGAGGAAATTTCCTTCACGTTCCATAAATGAGGAATATACGAAAAACTTATAAGACTACGCTAAGTGGTTCCATTTCTTTCGAAAGATTTTCAAGAAAACAAGGGAAAGTTATTTAAATGTGTAATACTAATGTAAAACAAACGTATAACATGACAACCACACTCGAAATCAAGAAAATAGGCAATTCCCTCGGCCTTATCTTACCAAAAGAACTTATCAAGACCAAACATCTCAAACAAAAAGAAAGAGTAACAATCGAAATTGTGAAAGAAGTGGATTTAAGAAATGTATTTGGGACACTCAGGCGAAAAATGAGTGGTCAGTCATTTAAAGATATGGTGCGAGAAGGATGGGAATAACAGTCTATTTTGATACATACGCATTCTATGAACTTATCATGGGAAATGAAGCCTATAAAGAATTCCGAACAGGATACGCCATCATCACCACAAAAATGAATTTAATGGAACTCTTTTATGGATTAATTCTCAAATTCAATGAAGAGATCGCAGATAGGTATTACGATCAATTTATACAGTGTACAGTAGATATTGACGATAAAACAATCAAAGAAGCAATGCATTTCCGCAAAAAGTATAAGGATAGAAAGTTATCCTACATCGACTGCTTAGGATACACAATCTCGCTCAAAATGGGTGTTCCTTTCGTCACAGGAGATCAGCAGTTTCAAGATATGATAAATGTACGATTTATTAAATGAACAGGATAGACTTTTAAACATTTTTATAATTAAAATTTTATGTACACAACACATAATATGTATGGGGCAGTAGATATTGCTGAAGATTTGAGAAGGGAGTATACGAGAAATATCGCTGGTTTCCGTTCATTCGAAGATAAAATGACCCAATGCACGCTAGCAGAGTTCAATTTAATTCGGTGTTATCTTCTTGAACAAGGATATGATCCAAGATTCAGCATTCGTGTCTTAGAAGCACACGGGGATTCAAAGAATGGACAATACCGTTACGGAGATCTCGTTGATGAAAAGATCGTTGGGTTCTCAGTAGAAGAATGGATGAAAAGATTTGATGGAAGAGCAGATACGCTCTTTGTCAATTGTTGCAATCCAGGAAATGTAGAATTAGCGCAACCACGAGAATCGCTCTTAATGTACCCCACACGGAATATTCCAGGGAATGAAGTCTTTCAAATCATGATAGAAAAGAAAAAATCAGATATCTTAAGAGTTGTAGAACCACAAACACACTCACGAAGATTACAAGGATTTGCATCACCACGCTAACGATACTATTAAAAACAAGATAAAATTTCTGAAAGCCATCGGGGCTGTAGTCCAACTTGGCTAAGATTCACCCTTGGGGTGGGTGAGATCGGGGTTCAAATCCTCGCAGCCCCATTAAAATAAGGATTGGAAAGTGAAGAGAGAATTGAACAAGTAAGTTTATATATTCTCAAAAGACAAACAGACAAATGCCAGAAAAAGAAAATACATTAGGATTAACCGTCAAACCTTCAGAAGATTTCTCAGAATGGTATAATCAAATTGTTGTCAAAGCAAAACTCGCAGATTATTCCGCAGTCAAGGGCTGTATGATTATTCTTCCTAATGGATACGCACTCTGGGAAAAAATCCAGCAAACATTCGATAAAGCGATCAAGCAACACAATGTGCAAAATGCGTATTTTCCTTTATTTATTCCAGAATCATTCTTCCAAAAAGAAGCCAAACACGCGAAAGGCTTTGCTCCTGAAGTTGCCTGGGTGATGAACAAAGGTGAAGGAGAACGCTTAGCAGTCCGCCCAACATCAGAAACGATTATTGTCGATTCATTCGCGAAATGGGTCAGAAGTTATCGTGACTTACCCTTAAAGGTGAATCAATGGTGTAACGTTGTGCGCTGGGAAACAAATACCACAAGATTATTTTTACGAACACGGGAATTTCTCTGGCAAGAAGGCCATTGCATTTACCAAACACCAGAAGAAGCAGATAAAGAAACGTTAATTTATTTACATGAATACAAAAAATTGTCAGAAGAACTCCTAGCAATCCCCGTCATGATTGGAAAGAAAACAGAAGCAGAGAAATTCGCAGGCGCAGTCTATACCACAACGATGGAAGCGATGATGCCCGACGGAAAAGCATTACAAATGGGGACATCCCATAACTTAGGTCAAGGATTCATGGAAGCATTTGGCGTTTCATTCTTAGATGAACAAAGTAAAAAACAAGTCCCATGGTACATTTCCTGGGGTGTAAGTACCAGATTATTAGGTGCATTAGTCATGGCGCACAGCGATGAAAAAGGATTAGTCTTACCCCCAAGCATTGCTCCAACGCAAATCGTCATTGTTCCAATTTTCAATGATACCAATCAAAAAGAAGTCCTCAAGAAAGCACAAGAACTCAAAAAACGATTAGAGGTGCATACAGTGTATTTAGATGATCGTGACAATTACATGCCAGGGTGGAAATTTAACGAATGGGAACTCAAAGGAATTCCATTACGGATTGAAATTGGTCCAAAAGATATTGCGAAAGAACAAGTAGTTATTGTTAGAAGAGATTCAGGCAAAAAAGAAATGATCCCAATGAAAGAATTAGAGAAAAAAGTAAAAGAAACCTTAGAGAGTATGCAAAAAGAGATGTTCGCAAAAGCAGAAAAGCATTTGAAAGAAAGTATTGTTGAAGTCAAGACATGGAAAGATGCAGAAAAAGCATTCAAGGAACAAAAAGGAATCAAGATGCTCTTCTGTGGCAGAGCTGAATGTGAAAAACAGATCAAAGAAAAAACAACAGCGTCATCGAGATGTTTCCCCTTCAATCAGAAACCGAAAAAGGGAAAATGTGTCCATTGTAATGAATCAGCTTCTGAAGAATGTATTTTTGCAAAAAGTTATTAATACAATTTCAACCACTGCAAAATTCTAAAAATGAAAGGAACATTCGTAACCGTCAACGTATTCTCTTTCGTAAAACTATATTGTTTATGATTGCGATCTTTATACGTAATCGTTAAATTCAAAGAACCATCATGAACGAACGTATTCGAATAAATAGGCACATACACTTTCTTCGAACTTTCTAAAGACGGCAAACTCACAATCTTTTCTTTATTTACAAATAAGATAACATCTTTCACAGGTGCTTTCACACTCATCACAAAGGTCAGATTCGTAACGGTATTATACGGCAATTCAGTAGGGGGTGCAAAACGTGTAACCAACAAATCAGGATTCTCTAAAACATTTAACTCAACAGTCTGCTGCGCATTGACATCATCGCCTTCAGCAGTAACAACAAGTTTTTGCAATCCAGGAGGAAACTTCGGTAAGCTAAAAATCACTTCTTTCGCTTGATTGATTCCCAAAGGTAATGCTTGGCATTGTTTCGTATAACAAACTTGTAAGGAAGGCAATGCATGATCGCCAAGATTTTTCAACGTACAAGAAAGTGTTAACGTTTCATAGGGATATGCATAGGGTGAAGAGGGAGTACAGAGAAACCCGACAGTTTTCAGAGCAACAGAACCATGCTGTGCTTTTTCAATTAAATTCTGTGCATCTTGTAAATTAGAGTACGTTCCACCAGCGAGATAGGTAACATTTGCATCACCAAGAGTATGGAACGAATCTTCAACTTCTAAAAAAGAAGTATAAATAAATCCCTTATCAGCATCGTTAGGAAGTTGCATAATCCAATAGAGTTTTTCAGTACCATGGGGTTTTAAGAGAACACGTTGAACATTATTCTCAGTAAGAGGATGTGATTTTAAAACAACAATAGTTTCAGGGAAATAATACTCATGAGGATTTTCAACAGTCACTTCAAATGGAACAAAACTTCCGGGTGCGACTTGATTTAATAATGGTTTAACCTTTAAATTGACTAACGGAGGAAGTGTATCCCCTATTTGAACCGCACTTGCTTTCAAATCAACAGGAGTTCCTTTAAACTTTCCATCATACGTTCTCCATAAATATTTAACAGAAGCATCCCCAGAATCTAAAGAAACTTTTAATTTAATATGTCCAGGATCAATCCAGCCATACTCACCAAATGTTAAATCGAACGGTACCCATCCCTTATTCGGGAAATACACTTCTGCCCAAGCATGCGGAACCCACTTATAACCCATATTGGTATACGCAATGCCTGAAACAAAACGTGCAGGAACACCGAGAGAACGCATCATAGAAATAAACAGATTCGTTAACTCATCACAAACACCTTGTTTATTTTGAAAGACCCAAGACGATTTCTGAACAACATCTGCTGTTAACGAACTCAAATCATATTTCACATTTGATTGAACCCAAGCCGCAACCAAAAAGGAAACAATATACAAATCATCTTGTCCAACTGCTAATTCCTGCGCTTTACTCCGAATAGAATCATCAATGTCGATATATTCAGAAGGTTGGGTGTAATATGTTTCTAAATTTTGAACAGGAAAGCGAACTTTATCTATAATAGGTAAAATAACATTATTCTCTTGCACATCAGCTTCAAGCCCAAATTGAAAGGTAGAAGATGAAGGGTCATTCCATAAATATGCTAATGCATCATCTCCTTGAACAACAGAAATTTGAGGAGAGGTAATATACCGCATGTTTGTAATCGTCGCACGTGGCTCTTCTCGAGGAAAAAATGTTAAATTTGCAGCAACGAAATCAATTCGTGGTTTACTTCCCGTCGCAGTCTGAAAAGAAAAGCCAGATTGCGCACTAAAATGCATTTTCAAAAAACGCACACGATTATAATCAGAAACAGGTTGAGCAAAAACACTAGAACTGAACAAGAGAACCATCGCCAAGATCCAGAAAAGACGCATAACCTCTTTAGAAAGTAACCCTACTTAAAGATTATGATCTTAAAGCTGTTCTCGCAATTGTGTTAAAAAACGTTCAAAGTCATCTTTCGGAACAGAAGCGCCACAGGCATGATCATGTCCACCACCATAGCCATGTAACCCAACTAACGCTTTTTCTAAAATCGGTGGTAAAACATATCTAGGACTCCGTAAACTCATTCTGACATCCCCACTTTTCTCTCGACCAACAATAATCACTTTCTTAGGATACAAATAAACAAGTTCATTCGCAATCATGCCCGTATAACTATTCTTCGTAGAAGGGTATAAAAAAACAAGAACAGGATCCTCAGGATCTGCAGCAGCTTTTGCTTTATTCAAAATAACCTCATACTCTTTGAAATTTTTCTTCGTATGTTCTTGACAAAGTTTCCCGGCGTCAGTAGTGCCTTCTAATAATTCAAGCGGATTGGTAATGGTTAAAAGTAATTTAATATCTTTTCTCACTTCAGAAGTTGTTCCCTTTAACGTGAAGTACATGAGTTTAACCAACTCACCGATCTTATGTTTGAAAAGCAAATCTCCAGGATCAGTAACAGAAGTTGAAACAATCCCAGGATACAATTGATCAAATTCTTTTAAAAATGGTGGAATCGTCCAATCAGCAACAGAGCCAACAGTCGCAATCCATAAGTTTTGGTTGGTCACTTCATAGGCCATTCTTGTCGTAGAATATCCTTCTCCTGTTCCATGCAATCGAGGATTAAAATAATGGACTTTCTTTCGAGCAACAGGCGGATGATGATCCATCCAGAGGACAGGCACATGCACTTGATCTAAAAAGACTTGGTCAACAATAGGTTTATCTAAAATAACCACTAAGTCAGGTTGCAATTCTTGAATCTTACTTAAATAAACTTGCGTAAATTCAGGAGCATTTTTAATCGGGACGCCATCGCCCTTCCCGCAGTATTTTTGTAAGAGGAGAAAAGAACACAATCCATCACAATCATCATCGAAAAAAAAGACAGGAGATTGCGCACTTTGTAACAGCGTTCGTATTTCTTGAAGTTCCTTTTGTGGGAGCATGAGAGGAAGAAAAGCAGATGATTTATATAGCTTTGTTTAAAGAAAAAGATAATGGCACTCTGGACAGATTTCCTATTTTATTGTGCAGTCTGCTTAGGCATTCTCATCTTTTTTAAGTTAAGTTCCCGAAGATCCGTACTGGAAAGAATCGTCCTTGCAGCTATCACAACAATAATCTTATTCTTAGTATTTCTCTTCTTATCCACATTGATTGCATTAATCTTAACAGCAGCAGTAATCATTTTCATCCTCTCATTTCTCAAGAAAAAACGCTAACAGAACCTTTATAAAAAACAGAAAGAAAGAAGTTTTATGGATCAAGAGAAAATTCTTGCAGTAGCAGCTATGGAAAAGTTATTGAAAAAATGTGGCGCTCCTCGGGTAAGTGAAGATGCCAAAGGAGCATTGAAAGAAGTGCTAGAAGATTTTGGTGAAAAAATTGGGAAGAGAGCAGTAGAAATTGCATTACACTCAGGCAGAAGAACTGTACAAGCTGGCGATGTGAAGTTAGCTGCGAAGTAAGATGATCTCCCCAAATATGTTTGGATTTTTAGGGACGGTAACAAGTGTAATTCTACTATCTTATTTTCTCTGGGAATATAGGGTTAAAAAAGAATGGGCAATCAAATGGTGGATTATTGGAATCGTTGGAATCATCCTTCTCTTTATTATTGAAAGATTAATCTGGCCCCACACAACAACAGAATCGTGGGTTGTGGCAATATTATTAGCACCAGTAGCAGAAGAAATACTTTATAGGAGGATTCTATTAGAAAACTGGATCAGAAAGTTAGAGAAGGAAGAAAGTGGCATAAAATTTTGGGGCATTGCTTTAATTCTTAGTGGGGTTATTGTAGCACCAATTCAAATTCTTACGGGCGATGGGAAGAATATCTTCCTATTTTTAATTATGCTCTTTTTAGCAATCTATCTCTTTAAGAATATTCCAAGAGAAGGGATCAGAGATAAAATAGTTTTATTTACTGCGATAGTGGGACAAGCCGTAATTTTCACAAGTGTACATCAGTTGTCAATGAGTTGGTCTATCTTTATTTTGGGAATTTTTTGTGGATTGATATATTATAAAACAAGAAATGTATATCTGACGATTGCAATTCATATAATCTATAATTTGATTACAGTCTCATTTTAAAAGAAAAAAGTTTTATTTCCCTAAATCCTTATGCGCATTCAATGAAGGACGATGTTTCTCAACACCCTTACCCTTATACATTAAACCACGGCCTTTCTTACCAGAAGAAGTTAAGCCACGATGGACTCTTCCACGATTCTTAGGTGAGTTCAAAAACGCAAAATAAGGATCTGCTTTAATCGCAGGATGAGAAGGATCAACCAAAATAATTTCAAACCAGTAATATTGACCATCTTTACTGAGGTTATAGGAATTCAACACTTCACAATTCGGATACAATTTATTCGCACGTTCTTCAGCAATCCATTGGAAGTTTTTTCCCATAACGAATTGTTGACCGAAGTTTCGAGAACGTCGTCCTTTATTGATCATGGGACGTTGCTTTCCACCACGAGATAAACGAACACGAACCATAAAAATACCTTCTTTTGCCTTATACCCTAATCTTCGTGCACGAACTAAATTCGTAGGTCGATCTAAACGGAAGATAGAAGGTTCTCGACGCCAGGTAATTTGTGATTCACGTTCATCGCGAACAAAGGCATCATTGCGTTCTCTAAAGAGATTGCGAAAACGAGTAGTAAAGCTCATAGTGAGATAAAAAACAGGAAAAGACTGTCCTTTTTAAAGGTTTCCGAAGGGAAAGAACAAACAACTGAAATAGATAACCCAGGCGAATAATCTTTATAAAAGCAAAAAAGACTAAGATAGCATGGGATTTATTGAACGTCTTTTCAAAGTGGCATTAGGCCTCGTGTTAATCGGACTCGCTGTTGTCTTATTATTCGGCACAGTTTGGGGTATTCCTGTCTTCTTCTGGGATGATTTCCTGGTCTTAGTCAAAGGAACAGTTCCCGTCGTGATTGCACTGGTTGGTGTCGTCTTCTTAATGCTCAGTTTTGAGAAATGATCTTCTCACTACTTGAGATTTTTTATATTTTAATTACAATTGGTGCTATTGGATTTATTTTCGCAGGCATGATTCCTACGCCCCAAAAAGATCCATTACTCAGAAAACGCTTTGATTGGGATGAAATAAAACTAGCAATATATGCAGTCGCTCCTGGTGTTATCTTGCATGAATTATTCCATAAATTTGTGGCAATGGGATTTGGATTTAATGCGATCTATGAAATCTGGCCAACAGGGTTAGTGATTGGAATAGTATTAAAACTCGTCAATGCAGGATTTATTTTACTTGCTCCAGGTTATGTCACATTTGCAGGTGCTTCTCCATTGCAATCATCCTTAATCGCATTCGCAGGCCCAGCAGCGAACTTACTCTTCTGGATAGCAGCATCATTACTTTTAAAACAAAAACATTTGAGTAGAAAAGTAGCAATTATTTTAACGGTCATGAAAGAATCAAACAAATGGCTCTTTATTTTCAACATGATCCCCATTCCACCTTTAGATGGATATAAAGTCTTCAGTGGAATCTTTGGAAATTTCTTCTAAGGAAGCTTTAAGAGTTTATCCTAATTTTATTTTTTATGGAACGAAATGTATTATTAGTGAGCAATTCAACAGTACATGGAAGTGACTATCTTAATCATTGCGCAGAAGAAATAAAAGCAGTAGGCCGTAACAGATTCATAATTCATCGCGAAAGGTATATAAACGAAAGAGAATAAAAGAGAAGAATGGTAACTGAAACAGAACTAAAGCATATGCATGCTGACCTTGAAGTATTAAAACAAGATATCGCAGTGATTAAGCATATTCTTTCGGAAGAGGGCAGCCTTACAGAAGGGACAAAGAAACGATTAGTGAAAGCGCGTGCAACATCTTTTTCTGAGTATACCCCATTATAATGTGGCAAGTTTTCTTATCTCCTGATGTTCAAACATTCTTAAAGAAGCAAGATAAATCAATAGAAGAACGTCTTCGAAAAGGTCTTAAAAAACTTGAGACAGAAAATCCATTCCATTATCTTGAACACTTTGAAGGACAAGACTATTACAAGTATCGTATGGGGGACTATCGTGCACTCATTGATGTCGATTTTCAAAAGAAATTTCTTAAAATCCAAGTCTTAGATAAACGTGGCGCTATTTACAAGAGAAAACATTAAATCAATTATCTACGCAATGACAGCTACGTCTTCTTCTAACTGCGTAATCTCTTTCTTAATACGAGTTAATGATTTACCATTGTCTTCGGGTGCTAACAATTGTCCACATTCAGGACAAACAAACTGACTTTCCATCGCATTCTCTAAGGTCATACGAGTACACTTATTCGGACATAAGTAAAACTGATGTGAAGATTCACGATCAAACTGTTTCTTTAAGATGTCCAATTTCTCTTTCTTCAAAATAACAACAACACGACTAGCTTGTGCTTCATTGAACGTCCAAAAGTAAATATACCAACCCTTTTTACGATCTTTCTTACGGGTAGAAGTAACTAAATTATAAGCATCAAACTTATATAAGGTGTTCCGTAACTGATGAATCGTCATCTTAAGCTTATCAACAAGTGAGAATTCATTGACGTTTTGCTTGCCTTTAAGGGCTTTATAAACAAGTAAAGCTTCTTCACTAGCGATTGTAACGACCATATCATCGATCTGTTTTTGGGTTATTTTCATTCGGGGGGTATTCAGGGAATTTGAGGGAATGTTAACTTTCGGAAGATAGATATAAAAAGGTTTGGATTTAGGTGAATTTTCACTACTTTCAAAGAATGAGAAAACCTTTTAAGACAAACAGCGTAAAACATGAAAAAAGGAGGGTTTATCGATGGGCCTATTCAGCTCAAAAAAGAAAGAATCTGATACTTCTATGGATATGGGGTCTTTACCACCATTACCCGAATTTCCATCCATGCCGGAGGAGATGCCATCAACAGATCTTCCAGCATACGAACCGACAATAAGTGACATTAAACGTGAGGTTTCAAGACCTGAAGAACAAATGTCAAGTATCCCAACACGGGAGAAAAAAGTCAATCCAACATTAGTGATGCATGCACCAGTACAAGAAGAAAAACCGCTCTTTATCAAAGTTGATCATTACAAAGAAGCAATGCGTTCCATTGATGCACTCAAAGAAAGAATCGCATTAGCAGAACGAATTCTCCAAAGTATTGAAGAACTCCGAGAACAAGAAGCGCAAAAGATTGATGCATGGAAAACAGAGATCCAAACCATTAAAGAAAAATTAATGGCGATTGATCAAAACTTGTTCGAAGTGTAAACAATGCCTAAGAAAAAACCGGCGAAGAAGAAAGAAAAACATGCGCATGAAGAGATGCATATTCTCATTCAAGAGCCTATTCAATTACGAAAACAAATTTTAGGTCTTGCGATTGATGCGACAAAGATTCTCAAAGAAGATGAAGAAATTCACTTAATGCAAGCTCCAGGAAAAAAGATCTGGAGATTGTTGCATCAAGCAATGCGAGATATGAAGAAAGAAGCGAAGAACTTAGAAAATAGCGGCTTACCAAAACCTGTCTTTGCTGAAGCAAAACCAAAAGTAGCAGTACAAATGCTAATGCAACAAAAGAGAGAAGTAAGGGTTATCCAACCAAAAGTGGTACCACAAAAACCACACACTGAGATGGATCGCTTGAATAAAGAATTAGAATCAATCGAAGCGAAACTCAACGCATTATAATTTTTTCTCTTTTTTTAAAAGAATGATTTCCAAATAATTCAATCAAGTGAGTCGTTCTCGGCGTTAAATAAAACAACGTAAATGGAGATAATCGTCCTGTACTCAAGACACGAGAGTCTGCATCAATATACACCAACGTTAAGGTATGAACTAAAAACAAACTATGCAATGCAACACGTTTTGGAAAAGGTAAAAAGAAAAACGCACCTTGAATCTTCTTGGGTGAAGTAAACAATAAGCCGCGACCCTGTTCTAAGGTAGTTTTACACGATCGAACCGTAAACACCTGTTTTCCAATCTGCAATTGCATAAGCTAAAAGGAAAATAAAGGTTTATAAAGAGTGTGCCGTTCTTCAGCCATAATGGATAAAACCAAAATACATGAGCAGCCAGTAATCAATATTGGAATGGTAGGTCACGTTGATCACGGGAAAACAACCCTCTTAGAACGATTAACGGGAAAATGGACAGATACCCATTCAGAAGAAGTCAAACGAGGTATTACAATCAAATTAGGCTATGCAGACATGACGATTTTTGAATGTCCCGACCATAGTTTCTGTAGTCAAAAACCCTGCTGTGAAAAAGCAGTGAAAAAAAGAACAGTTTCATTCATTGATGCTCCTGGCCATGAGACATTAATGGCAACAATGTTATCAGGTGCAGCAATTATGGATGGTGCATTACTCTTAGTAGCAGCAAACGAAGAATGTCCCCAACCACAAACAAAAGAACATTTAACAGCCTTACAAATTATTGGTATCAAACACATTGTCATCGTTCAAAATAAAATCGACGCAGTTTCAAAAGAAGATGCCCTAAAAAATTATCAACAAATTAAAGATTTTGTCAAAGGAACAGTCGCGGAAAACGCCCCCATCATTCCGATCAGCGCACATTACAAGATTAATTTAAATTTACTACTCCAAGCAATTGAAGAAACGATCCCAACACCAAAGAGAGACTTAACAAAAAGTCCAGTCATGTTTATCGCACGTTCCTTTGATGTCAACAAACCAGGTACACCAATTAAAAATTTAGTCGGTGGTGTCTTAGGTGGCGCAATTAAAGAAGGCAAACTCAAAATTGGAGAAAAAATTCTTATCAGCCCCGGAAGACAAATCTCAGAAAAGGGCATTGAAAAATGGATCCCGATTGAAGCGGAGATTATTGATATTAAAACAGGTGGCGGTTCAACAGATGAAGCAGTTCCAGGTGGCTCAATCGCAATCTTAACAAAATTAGATCCAGCAATGGTCAAATCTGATCAACTCGCAGGGAATGTTGTGGGCTTACCTGAAAAAATCCCACCAATGTGGTCTGAATTAAAGTTAGAACCACAATTATTGCAACACGTCGTCGGTTCCAAAGAAGAAATAAAAGTTGATCCTATTAAGAAAGGCGAACCGATTATGTTAAATGTCAATTCTGCAACAACCGCAGGTATTGTCTACAGTTTAGAAAAAAATAAAATTCATATCCGATTGAAACGACCAGTCTGTGCAGAAGAAGGTTCCAAAGTTGCAATTTCTCGAAGAGTTGGAACACGGTGGCGTCTTATCGGAACTGCTGCCTTGAAAAAATAGGCTTCTCTAAAAAAATAAAGTGTTTCTGAAATCGTCTCCAAGAAAAGAAAATAATCAATGGGGAGAAAAACGTTAAAGCAAAAACTAATCCAGCAGCATAACTAAAATACGGAAATAAAGATTCATACGAAATACTTTCTAAATATTGTATATATGCGGTCAATCCAAACCACCCCCATCCAAAAAACAAATACCAAACAGGGACAGACATAAACGGCAATAACAACAAAGCATCAAACGTCATAACGCCATGCGAAAGAACCAACCACAATTGTAACCACCACGGAGCAAGAGAGTGCCCTACAACTAACCAGTATCCGACACCCCATAACCCATACTCAACTAAACCGACAGCAACTAAAAAAGAAAACCAAGAAACAGTTACTCTTCTTCGAAAAACAAAGCAAAAAGAAAAGAGTAAAGCATACAAAGGAGAAACAGGTAAGAACGGCCAAAGATAAAATGGATTCCGTAACAATTGATCCTTGTACCAAAACGTAAATCCATAATAGACTCCAACTAAATGAGCAAGAATAAAACAAAACCAAAAGAGTCGTGAAAAACGCATAAAAAGGATAAATCAAGTTAGTTTTTAAGTATTACTTCTAATTAAATATTATAAAGCGTGAGGAAGTTTGCAACAGGAACTTCTTTCAAGCGATCTTCAGAACGGGCACTCGATTCTCCAGAACGGGTATATGCAGATGCACTAGGTCCGCCATCTAAAGCAGCAACAGAAGTATAATGATGTTCAGCGCGCATATAACGATCCCCTAAGGTAAAATTAGTTTCTTTAAAGATAACCTCAGTTAAACCATCGGAAGAAAAACCAATCAAGTGGCGTGGTTGTAAGGATGCAGAAACATTTTCGGTATAAAGTAGAGTGTTATTGTAACTCAAAAGATTACATTGAAGTGCATCAACAATCTCTGCAATATGTTCATGGAATTCATCACGACGAACCAACTGTAATTGGCCGTTTTTATTAGTATAGAGAATACCATCCCCCGCACGCGAAGTAAGAGATTTACGAATTTTCCCATTCTTGACGTACAACCCACTAGGAGACCCATCATTTTCAAAAAATCCACCATTAAAACAAACAGATGCGCCTGTTTTTTCTAAGATTTCTCGTGGCATTGCGAAAGATTTACCTAAAACATCGTGTGCAGAAACAATTTCAGCACGATAACTTCCAGGTCTTGCTTTTGTAATGAAAGCATGATTACCATTGTCCCACATCTTCTGAACTGTTGTAATACCCACACTTGAGGCGATAACAGGAGAAGCGACACAGAGTGCTCCAAGACCAAATACAAATTCTCGACGCATCATGTTTCTAAAACCTCAATTGCGGAACAATAACCGTTGAAGTTGCACGATACAAGGGTAATCGTGAAAGCGGTTCTCCAGCTTTTCCTACATCAAGTTGAGAAAATTGTTGCTCATCAATGAAACTAAACCCTTTATGTGACCAGCTTCGTACATAATTAATATCAAGTTTCTTTCCTTCAGGGGGAGTAAGAGTAATCAAAACCTTACCTTGTGTTACTCCGAGATTATAATCATTGGGAAGTTCTGCTGCTCGTTGAACTGCATACCCATCGCCAAATTCAGTAGTCAATGTTCTCCACATTGGATCCCAATCTTCAGGTTCTCTTGCAAATTCATCATCATTAAGAAACCCCGTAGTCCAACGCATATTGGCCGCAACAAGTAAATCAATGTCTGGTCGATCTCCAGCTTTAGTGGTATATCCCCCAATTAAATAGACTGCAAAAAAAGGTGTGCCTACCCTTGTAAGATCACAGAAAGCCCAATAATTTTCATTTTGTTGACCTGAAGAAAAATAATCATGTGCAAGAGCATCAACAGAATGAACAACTCTTCGAACATGAGCTAAATCCGTTTCTTTCAATCGTTGAGAGAAGTCTCGTGCTTTGCCACGTTCTTCGTGAGTTAATCCAATACCAAAGCTCATTGTTCAAACCGCCCCAACGTAAAATCTTTATTCTTTTGAAGATCAACAGGAACTTCTGGAGCAATCTCTTGGACAGGAGTATCCACTTGGACTTCTTGTGATTCAGCAGCTTCAACAACAGGAGTGTCTGATGCAACAGGCATTTCTGAAACAGGAGTATCTCCATTTTCTTCAACACCATTCACTTCTCCATCAGCATCTTCATTCGGAACAAATGTAGACTTCTTCCCTTCTAAATCTGCATCGCCAAAGACTTTCGTAACAGTCACAACTTCATCACCTTCATCTAAGCGCATCACACGAACACCTTGTGTATTTCTTCCAAGAACAGAAACATTTTCAAGAGGGAATCGAATCAACACACCTTTCTTCGTTGCACAAAGAGCTTCATCGCTATTATCAACAACACGAATACCCACAACAGTACCATTCTTTTCAGTGAGTTTAATATTGATGACACCAGATCCACCACGATTAATCAAACGATAATCATTGACTTCGCTGCGTTTCCCATAGCCAGTATTAGTTACAGTCAACACATACGGTGAACTACAAACTTCCATCCCAACAACTTCAGAGTCTTTGACATTAATGCCCTTAACACCTTGTCCAATGCGACCAACAATACGCACATCAGATTCTTTAAAGCGACAAGCACGTCCATCTTTCGTTGCTAAAATGAGTTGTTGATTCCCATCAGTTAAACAAACAGTAACTAAGCGATCTTGATCACGTAATGTAATTCCAAACACACCACCTTGACGTGGTCGTGAATACTCTTCCAAAGCCGTCTTCTTCACTAATCCTTCTTTCGTAGCCATCAATAAATAATGACCAGGAACAAAAGTCTGGACAGGAACAACCGCACTCACCTTTTCTCCATCTTCTAACTTCACTAAATTCACAAGAGCACTGCCACGAGCATACCGAGAAGCATCAGGTAACTGATAGGCCTTCAACCAATGGACTCTTCCTAAGTTCGTAAAGAACAAGAGAGAAGCATGCGTATCAGTAATAAACAAATGCTCAACGAAATCATCATCTTTCGTTTCTGCAGCGATAATACCCTTCCCACCACGACGTTGTGCTTTGTAGGTATCTAAAGGAATTCGTTTAATATATCCCGAATGCGTTAAGGTGACAACAACATCTTCTTGAGGAATTAAATCTTCATGCTCAATTTCTCCCGTCCCAATATCTAAAATGGTTGTTCGACGTGCATCTGCATACTCATTTTTCAATGTTAACAATTCATCTTTAATAATCTGATAGACACGAGATTCAGATCCTAAAACAATTTTTAATTCTGCAATCGTTTTCACAAGTTCAGTATGTTCATCAACAAGTTTCTGTTGTTCTAATGCAGCTAATTTACTCAACCGCATTTCTAAAATCGCATTCGCTTGAATTTCAGTTAACGAATACTGTTGCATTAACCCCGTACGAGCAATCTCAACACTTTGACTTGTTTTAATGAGTCGAATAACCGCATCAATAGAATCTAAAGCAATCAACAATCCTTGTAAGACATGATCACGTTCTTCTGCTTTCCGTAATTCAAATTGCGTTCTGCGCGTAACAACTTCTTTCCGATGTGCTAAGTATTCGTTCAAGCAGTCTAATAAGGATAATTGTCGTGGTTGTCCATGCACTAATGCGATGATATTAATCCCAAACGTTCCTTGTAAGGGGGAATTTTTATACAATTGATTCAAAACAGCATCTGCATTCGCATCACGTTTTAATTCAATCACAATGCGCATACCTTGACGATCACTTTCATCACGTAAATCAGAAATGCCTTCAATGACTTTATCTTTAACGAGACGAGCAATCTCTTCTAAGAGTAATGATTTATTCAACTGATAGGGAATTTCAGTAACCACAATCTTCCCCTCTTCAATACTACACAAAGAACGAACAGTAATCTTTCCTTTCCCGGTTCGATACGCTTGTTTAATACCCTCAGCACCTAAAATCTGTCCGCCTGTAGGGAAATCAGGACCTTTGATAAAAGATAATAATTCTAATAATTGAATGTCAGGATTATTAATACGTGCAATAAGGGCATCAACAATCTCCCCCATATTGTGCGGAGGAATATTCGTCGCCATACCAACAGCAATACCAGAACTGCCATTGATCAATAAATTCGGTAATCGTGCAGGTAACACTAATGGTTCTTTCGTACTCCCATCAAAATTAGGAGTAAAATCAACCGTTTCTTTATCAATATCTTGTAATAATGAATCAGCAACTTTACTTAATTTCGATTCAGTATAACGATAGGCAGCAGGAGGATCTCCATCAATTGAATTATGAACGAAGACACCTACAGCAAGTGCAAAGTTATGGGTCTTATCAATAGTAAGATCATAAACGTCAGCAGTCTCATTTAAAAATTCTATTCTTAAGACTTTGTGATTTTTATTGAGTTCGCATAAAGCTAGATTGAGATCATTCTGAAAGTACTTATTTATTCCCAGATCCCAACTTGTAAAACTTTTAGTTCCAAAAACATTTTTTCTTGTATCCTCAAAATTATCTTTGTTAAAGTTAAGATTATGTTCTTGTAAATAAGCAAGGATTCTTAAAAATTTCTTCTTACCCATTGCATTTGTTTCTCTTCGTTTATTACTCGCTACAATTTTCTCATGAAATAAATTCTTATATTCTGGATTTTTCCACAATCGTTTAAGAGTAGAAGAGGCTAATCGACTATATACTTGTTTTAACTCAGGATGTTCTTCCCAACGTTTTTTATTGATCTCACTCAAATTGTTAATCATCAAAGTACGATAATCTTGATTCTTCCAGTTTTCTAAATTCCTCTTGCTCATTCTTTGAGAGTAGATCTTACGATTTTCTTCATTTTTCCAGAATTCTTTTCTCCCATCAGCAAGTTTAATCCTATAACCTTCATCAGTTCTATGCTTTTCAGAAGTTAAATGATAATGGAGTTGCCAATGCTTCTTCCAATCCATTCTTTGGATATTAAATGGATTATTATTCAGTTTGTTAAAATCTAAGTGATGTCGAATCCTACCTGCACTTCTTTGATAAATTCCCGTTGCTAAATTCCACTCGTCAGCAAGAACATGGGTGTAAGCCCATTCTTCAGATTTTAGTTGAAGAACCATCTCATAACCCACAACATTAGGATCATCTACTTTTGTAGATAAACGGGTATACAAAGGCATTAAAGAATCACCTGGAAGCAAGTCCTTAGCTTCTTTGTAAATACCTGTCTTTAACATAAACTTATGATTTAATGTGCATTTAATCTCTTCTCCATTATCTAAAAATACCTTCATAATTTCAGCATTTTTCTTCGTTAATCGTGGATGCTTAATTTCAGCAATTTTAATTTCTCCATTATCAACGGTGAATGTAAAGTTTTTCTTTCCGTGGTTATATTCTTCAACTAACTCTAAAAAAGAAAGTAATCTTCCATCAGCTAATTTTACTTTTGTATCTGCAGTAAAACATCCAAAATTTCCTTGACCAAAAATTAATGGATATCGTAATGCCCATGGCTGTGCTAACCGAACGAGAGCATCATACACAGACTGATCACCATGCGGATGGAAATATTTTAAGACAGAACCAACAACACCAGCACATTTCGTAAACTTTTTATCATGATGCAAACCTTCTTGATGCATTGCAAATAGAATACGACGATGAACTGGTTTTAATCCATCACGCACATCAGGTAATGCTCTTCCCACAATAACCGACATCGAATAATCTAAGTACGATTCTTTCAATTCTTTCTCAATGAGTGTAGGAATAATGGTTTCCATTTTACTTTAAGTCCACCCGTGCAACATCCTCAAGATATTTTGCACCGAAACGTTGATGACGTTCTGCGCGATGAATAGAAACAAATGGAGGATCAACAAAGAATCGTTCACGTCTTCCATTATGATGAATACGTTCAATATAATCTTGCTCTGCAGGACTATAGATCGAAGCTGCGCCATGAGAAACATCTTCAGTAAGCATACCTGCAACAGCATGGACTTTTCCATCAAGAGCAACAGGCACAGTAACTGCAACAGCGAAATAAGGTGGAGGATTCTCTCCTTCAAGAGAGGCATGTTCATACGCCCCAAATTGTTCAGCGAATGCATCACGTTCATGCGTAAGGGTGTAAGGTGGATCAGTTTTCAATCGTAATGCGAGAGGAACATGCTGCCAAGTTTCAGGGTCACGCAACATACCAACAGAGACAAAGACAGAATGCATGGTTCCAGCAAAACGATGAATCTGTTCAGGCAATGGCCATTGAGCATAAAGAGCATGTGCAATCGTACGAACAGGTTGATGGAGATCACGACGCTGATCAAACGCTCGTTTCATACGTAAAGAGCGACGATAATACGATTCTTGAGGTGTTTTCGTTTCCATGGTTATACATCCAAATTCTTCACGGTCTTTGCATAAGCCATGATGAATTCTTTTCGAGGTTCAACTTCTTCACCCATTAAAACAGTAAACATTTTATCAGCTTCAATTGCGTCTTCAATCGTTACCCGTTTCATATGCCTCGTAGCAGGATTAATCGTAGTTTCCCACAATTGGTCAGCGTTCATTTCACCTAAACCTTTGTACCGTTGAATGCCAACATTATCTTCACCAAATTCTTTCAATAATCGTTCTTTGTCAGCATCATCCATCGCATAGACAATCTTCTTTCCTTTCTTCAATTGATACAATGGAGGTAATGCAATATACAAATAGCCTTGTTGAATAATCGGTTTCAAATAACGATAAAATAAAGTCAAATTTAACGTATTAATATGCGATCCATCAACATCAGAATCAGACATTAAAATAATGCGATGATACCGTAATCGAGTAATATCAAACTCATCCCCAATACCACATCCCAATGCAGCCAATAACAAAGATAATTTATCGCTACTCAAAACTTTATCCACACGAGCTTTCTCAACGTTCAAAATCTTTCCAAAGACAGGTAAGACAGCTTGCGTTTCACGCATACGTGCTTGTTTGACCGTTCCACCAGCAGAATCTCCTTCAACAATAAAAATTTCACACTTTGCAGGGTCTTTCTCTTGACAGTCTGCTAACTTCCCAGGTAAACTTCCACCACTTAACAATCCTTTTCTGCGTGTTAATTCTCGTGCCTTCCGAGCAGCTTCACGTGCTTGATAGGCGTTCAAACATTTTTCAATCACGATTTTAGCAACAGCAGGATTCTCTTCAAAAAACGAACTCAAATAATCAAACGTAATACTATCCACAATACCCTTAATTTCAGAATTACCGAGTTTTGTTTTGGTCTGTCCTTCAAATTGTGGTTCAGGAATTTTAATAGATAAAACAGCAGTTAACCCTTCACGAATATCTTCACCAGACAAAGCAATGTCAGAAAGTTTCTTCTTTTTCACATATGCGTTTAAAACTCTCGTTAACGCAGTTGAAAATCCACTGACATGTGTTCCACCTTCATGGGTATTAATATTATTCACAAAACTGAACAACAACTCAGAATAACTATCATTCCATTGTAAAGCAAGATCAACAATAATATTATTCTCAGCTTCTTTATGTAACGATAAAACATGCGGATGTAAAACCTGTTTGCCTTCATTCAAGTACGCGACAAATTCTTTAATACCACCAGCATACAAAAATTTCTTCTCTTCTTGAGTACGTTCATCAACAATCACAATCTCTAAACCAGGATTCAAAAATGCTAGCTCACGTAAACGAGCAGTGAGGATATGAATATCAAAAACAGTCTCACTAAAGATCGCAGCATCAGGTAAAAACGTGACAGAAGTACCCGTTTCAGATTCAGGACACGTTCCAACAACTTTCAACGGATAGACAGGATACCCATGATCATATTCTTGTACAAATAATTTTCCATATTGTTTCACTTCGACTTTAACAGTAGCACTTAACGCATTCACAACAGAAACACCAACGCCATGGAGTCCACCAGAAACCTTATACGAATTTTTATCAAACTTTCCACCTGCGTGTAAAATAGTGAGAGCAACTTCAACACCAGAAATATTTTCTCCAGAATGAATATCAGTAGGAATACCTCTTCCATCATCAATGACCGTAACAGAATTATTCGCATGAATAAAAATATTGATATGGTTACAATGTCCTGCGAGATGTTCATCAACAGAATTGTCAACAACTTCATAGACTAAATGATGTAACCCGCGCCCATCAGTACTTCCAATATACATCCCAGGTCTTTTTTTAACAGCATCTAAACCTTTCAGAACTTGAATGTTCTCCGCACTATACCCATTCCCATTTTTGTGTTCTGCTTGTTGTTCTGACATAAAATGCCTAGTGAAAAACGGTTTGAGATATCGCCTCTTTAAGTGAAAAAGACCGTCATCTTCTCAACAAAAGAAAGTGAACTGATTATATAATGCTTTGCCCCCTATAAATGTGTTTAATCTAGTCTATAGCGTGTATAAGGCCATTTTAAGGTTGAAAAAATGATGCTTAAAACCAGGTATAAATGGCAAGGATACTGCTTTAGAAGATGAGCGAAGAAGATTATGGATGAAGAGGTTGATCAATGCTGTAAACAACATGGAAAAATCCGTTTTCAAGACTAAATTGTGATCGCGCTTTAACGTAATCTCGTAGTTTTTCTTCATCTCGAAAGTAAAGACTCGTTGTCCCACACCCAGCAAGAGTCCCAAATCTATTGGGATCAAATGCAGAAAATTTCATTTTAGTTTTCGTAACAGACACGTCTTTGGGAACAAGCGCAGAACGAAGTGCATCGCCAATAGAGCGAGAATGGATCCGAGGATGTGTTGCAAGATACGGATTACGTTTTGGTCCTGCAAGTTGTTCCATACCAAATCGATAGTGAGCATCAGCTCGTAACTTCCCAAGTTCTGGAATTGCCTGAAGACAAATGCGTAATTCCTTCGCATACAACGCAGCTTCAACATCAAGATAACGATCAACAGCATTTGCAACAGAGAGTTGCGCAGAACTACAACTTGTTGCAGTTTCAATTCCATTTTCTTTTAAGAGTTGTGTGAGGTCGGTCATTTTCAAGTCTTTAGAGTTCAATAGATTTATACAATGCATCTAAAACAGCACGCGCTTTCCCAAGCACAAAACGAGTATCGGGATTCTGAGTATCAGTTTGAACAGAACGACTACCGAAGTGTGAACCTTCCTTAATACAATATGCAAACGTATTTCGGAAAGAACTACCTTCAAACGCAAAACGAAATTGCGGCCCTTCAATGTGGATAACTTTAGGGATATAGAAGGGCTTCCCAAATTCATCATGTGGATATTCAACATCAGGACAAACAAGGGCTTCAATACGAACAGGTAAAGAACCATAAAGGTGAGAATCAGGAATAGAAACAATTTCACACTTTGCTTTATGGAGAGGCGCAAGAGGAAGTTCTTCTCCAGGAGTATTCTTATTGATTGCTTGTAAAAGTGGTGAAAGACGATAATGCGTTGTATCAAGAGAGTATTCTAAACAAGTTTGTTGAAAATATTGTGCTTGAGGAAGATCAACAAAGCGTTCTAACGTTGGATTGGGTGTAACACATGCACTCAGTGTAGCAACACCCGCGATAATCCCCGTTTTTAATTTGTGAGTAAGGTTCATTTCCAATCAAACCCCCAAACTCTTCCTTCAATGGTAGAATCAGAACGTTTCTGAAGATCTGTTCCATCAGTATTGATTGTATAAACACCCTCAACCCACGTAAAATCATCTAATCCAGGAGTTGCAATAAATCCAAGTTCACTGCCATCAGGACTAAAGTGGAATTGAGGATAAACAAAATAAAGGTGGGTATCGGCAGCAGAGAGAGTTTGTGTCACACCGTGCGATTGGAGAACGATTTGAGGATTTGGATCATACGTAATTTGAGAAAGATGTTTTTGAGGATCAACAGCTCGACTCAAGTAGGCAAAAGTTCCATCAGAACTGAATGCAGGACTCTCTTCACTAACACCTTGTGTTGTTGCAATACCTTCAAGTGTTCCAGTTTCAACGTTTAAACGATAAAGATCGCTATCCATCCAATTTCCTGTAGGATGATTCGTTGTTGGAGAAAGTTCAACGACAAATTCCCTTCCATTCGGATTCCAAACAACAGTGCCTGCACCCGTTTCAAAAAGATTAATTGGCAATTCTTTGACAAACTCTTTTTGCTGTGGATCATAAAGAAGAACAGAAGAATGATATCCAAATTGTTGATCACGTTCATCAACCGTAATCGCAAGCATCTTTCCATCTGGCGACCATTGAAGAGCGCAACATTCTGTTGGATAATCTTTACCATTATCATTAGCATGAAAAGCAAATGAAGTATATTTAGGGTCAATAGGAATAGGTTCTTTCGTTCCATCTTCATTGAGAATAAATAACGTCTCTGGAGTATTATCAAGATAGTCTTGTGTCGTTAAATCAAATCGTTTTGGATCATACGCAATCGCGATTTGTTTTCCATCAGGACGAATACTCTGATCAATAATTTGTCCAACATACCCATTCTGTTTCGATTTCAAAAGAGATCGAACTTGACCAGTTGCAAGATTTTTAAGATAGAGACCATCTGCAGCATAATCAAACGTAGGATCATAACCAAGAGCACCAGGAAAGTTTTTACCAGCATATAAATTTGAAATCGCAAAGGCAAGACCACTAAAAGAACCAGGTCGAGGTGTTTCTGACGTTGGCAAAACAACTTGCCCATATTGTGGAGGTTCTGGATATGAGGGTAAAGGACGAACAGAATAGTCTACATCACATGCAGTTAAGGCTAAAGCACCAATGATATTATTCTTTAATTTTGTCACTAAGCTCATTCTAATTTCTCCCTCGTTTACGAGAGTCGCGAACCTCCAATCCATTATTTCCATAAACACGTTCTAAAACAGTGCGAGGTTTTCCAGGAACAACATAGACAAGTTCTCGAGGAGTAAGACCTTCTTTGGCAAAACAATATTGAATATTGCGAGGAAAGCTATCACAGACCTGAGATCCACTAACAGTATCAACAGAAGCAAAGAGGAGAGGATAAAACATCTCAGCATCATTACAATCATTAAACGCACGAGAGATCAATACTTTCGATTCTCCACGTTGTACACGATGATTAAAATAAGAACCACCATTACCCACATCTCCAGTTCCTGGTTTGAAATCTTTTTGACATGATTCAAATAAACGTCGTTGAACAGCATCAGCTTTAATAGCATCGTAATGGTCTGCAATTAATTTTTTCTCATCAGCAGCTAAGCGTTTTTCTTCTGCTTCACGGCGTGCGAGTTCTTGTGTATTCACAACACCAATTGCTCTATCTAAAGTAGATTGACGAGTAATATATTTGTAAGTAAAAGGGAGAATACTTGCTGCACGTGCAATGAGATCTTCTAAGGTAAAATCAGGATACCCACTATTCGTAAGGAATTTGCTTGCGTACACAATTTCAATACCTTCACCACCAGGAAGGATTGTTCCATCTTGGAAAATATTAAACTTGACATACCCCGGACAACCTAAAGAAAGTCGATAGGCATCGTTTGTTAAATCTCCACGTTTATTAGAAACATGGCGAGCATCTTGTGGTCGAGAATCAGTTGCTTCTAAGGTTAAATTTCCATACGTTAATTTATCACCAGTATGCAAAGAAACAAAATAAGGATCAAGAACATCTTTACGAGGATCAGATAAGCGAAGTTTTTCTGTTACAGGTTGAGCACGTGCAGGAACAGGATCACACCAAACATGTTTTGCCATTTGAATATCATACGTAGTACTCGGACCAAAAAGTTGGTAGCCGGCAGTAAGAATCCCTAATGTTGTAATAATGCCTTTAGCATGTCTTCGAAAAAATCCTTGCTGAGGTTGAGCAGGTTGGACTGGTTGAACAGGCGGTGTAGGTAAAACAGTATGAGGTTGAGGAACAGGCCGACGTGGAGCAGGAGGGGTTGATGGGGATTGAACAGTTGTAGAAGGAAAAACATTTGATGATCCAGGAGCAGGTTGAATAGGTGGTGGAGGGGGAACCATAAGTTGAAGATCAAGAGAATAAGGTTGTGAAGTGAGTTGAGAAGGAGGTTGTGCAGGTTGCTCTGGTGAATGTTGAGGAGGAGAATAGGTAAAAAGATTATTATTACTATATACAGGATTTGTGCCAGTAGTTCCTTCACCTGATTTAGGTTTAGGAGGGTCATCACTACCAAACGTAACATCACCGCTTTCAACGATAAATGGAGGACGATCAACCATAAGAAATCAAGAGCAAGATGCTTTTTAAAGCTTTCTAATGTAACTACTAACAAGGAGTATTAATAAAGCTCAAAAGAAGCCCTTATAAACAAAATACGTTAAACCAACCAAATGTACACCGTCATCCCCGATACCAATTTCTGGATTTATTGCATTCAATGGAGAATCGATATCGTAAGAGAAGTTGAACGAATCTGCCCCTATGGAACTAAAATCTTACTCTTAACCACAGTCCAAACAGAACTAGAAAAGTTAAGTAAAGAAAAAAAAGTAGGAAAATTCGCAAAAATAGCGTTAGCCTTAGCAAAAAGCTTCCCCAAAGAAGAGACAAAAAACGACACTCCAGCTGATAATGTCTTAGTAGAAAAAAGTAAAGGAAAAGAGATCATCATCGCAACCCAAGACAGACTCTTAAAATCCCAGTTAAAATGCCCAATAATGGGAATAAAACAGAAGAAGTACCTCTTTATCATTAACCAAAACCTTTAAAAATGAACTTTAAATACCATTGAAAATGTTCTACGAAGTTCAAGCAAAAGCCCACATTCGGGTACCCCCAGCATTATTGAAGCTTTCAACAAAAGATGCAGTCTTACAACAATTAACAGAATCGTTTGAAGGATATATCAGCCAAGAAATTGGATTTGTCGTTGCAATTATGCAAGTTGAAAACGTTGGTCAAGGAGTCATTATTCCAGGCGATGGTGCAGCATACTTCGATACGGAATTTAAAATGATTACGTTCGTTCCAGAAATGCAAGAATTAGTTGTTGGAAAAATTTCAGACATTACCAACTTCGGCGCGTTCTTAAGTTTAGGCGTCACAGATGGAATGATCCACGTCTCACAGACAATGGATGATTTTATTTCATTCAATAAACAAAAAACATTATCGGGAAAAGAATCAAAAAAAGTATTAAAAGTCGGCGACAAATGTCGAGCAAGAATTATCGCAATTAGTTTCAAAGATTTAGCAAATCCAAAGGTAGGATTAACGATGCGTCAACCACAACTTGGTGCATTACGCTGGGTTGAAGAAGAAGCAGTCAAAAGAGAGAAACCAGTAAAAACAAAGAAGGAGAAATCATGACCAAGAAAAAAGCCTGCAGAACATGTAGACTCTTTGTCAAGGGAAATGAATGTCCAAATTGCAAAGGAACAGATTTTACCACAAGTTGGAAAGGAAGAATCATTATTGTTGATCCAGCAAAATCAGAAATTGCACAAAAAATGGGTGTAAAAGGCGCAGGAGAATACGCAATCCGTATCAAGTAAAATGAAAGGTTATAAAGAAAAAACAAGTGTATTATTAAGCAGAAAGGAAATCCATTTTGAAGTAGAACATCCAGGTGCTGCAACACCAAAAAAAGCAGAAATTAAAGAATCAATTGCAAAGCAATATAACGCTGCACCAGAAAAGATTACAATCAAAAGCATTAGTACAGCATTCGGTGCAAATAAATCAACCGTCGTTGCACGAATCTATGAAGATGAAAAAGTAATGAAATTAGTTGAGCCAGTCAAGGGTCAGAAAGCTGCACCAAAACAAAAGGCTGCTCCAGCGAAGAAATAAATATGGCAAAAGGAAAATCAAAACCAAAAAAACCCAGCCAACGCTGGAAAAAATATAAAGTCTCTGGAAATAAAGTAGATCGTGGCCAAACCTGTCCAAAATGTGGTCCCGGCATGTTCTTAGCAACCCATAAAGACAGAATTACCTGTGGTAACTGCCACTATACAGAATTTACCAAGAAATAGTTTCTTTTTTATGATTTTAAGATTATTTTTTTGCTAATTCTTCTTCTAAAGATCTTGATAAATCACTTGGCAATACATCAATTAAATCCATTAAATGTAGGGGCCCTCTATCGCCAAGTAAACTATTTTGAACTCGAAGAGTGCCTTCCGGATTTCTTGAATGTCCAACTGATAAAAGGTAAAGTAAAGAACTTTTATTTGGACCTTCTCTAATCTTTTTATATATCCATAATCCTAAAGTTAATGGATCTGCGATATCTCTCAATATGGCTTTAGGCAATTGTTCTGTCCTCTCAGCATCCCCCCAACTTAAGAAATAATAATTCAAACAAATTGCATCATAAGTTAAACTTATTCTAGGTAATGCATCAATCGCTCTTGGAAAAATTGAGACATCATACCCACAAGAGATTAATTTATCAGAATAGCCTAATTCCTCACCAATCCATAAAACTCGATTTTGTTTCAAACCCATATTTTTCGTCTCTCAATTAAGGCATTTAAGAGTTGCGGTAGAAAATTGAAAGAATGAATATAAAACCCAAAGAGGAGTTCCGAAGAATTCCTCCCTGGGAAAAAGAGGTGATAAAGAAAAAGAGTCAGAACTAATATTTAAATCTTTCGTTTGTGTCTACTTAACAATAGTGACAATTCACCGTTTAGGGTTTAACCCCTTTAAAGCCTCGTAATTATGCATTAAACGAGTCCGTAAGGCCATAATTTCTTTCTTCGTTAAACGGTTTCCATAACGGGCGAACATACTACAAATCCGGTTATACGCCCGAGTTGCAGCAGCGAACTCTTTTTGTTTCACTAAATACTCAAGTCCTTGAACTGCACCCGTCAATGCTTGTTGCGCAGAAACAGATTCAAAGGATTTCAATGATTCTGAAGCTAATCGACTTGCTAAATCTAAGCGTTGTGGACGTTGTTTCTCAAGCGTACGCAATGCAACCTGCTCAGATAACTTCTGCAATTCAGATTTAGATAAGGTTTCAAGATGATGGAGTGTCCGTTGTTGTACAGGTGTCAATTTTCCTTTTGGAATAGTCGGAATATGTACTTTCCCCTTCAAGTGTTCTAAGTGTCGTAATAATTGTTCTTGTTCAGGTAAAGATAAGTCAGGTTGCACAAACCCTAATGCTTCAAGCGGTCTTCGTATAAGGTGAGGAAGTTTCGTCGAAACAGCAGGAACATGGATAGTACTCTTTTTCTGTTCAAGACGAGATAAGAATCGTTCTTCAGGCAAGGATAAATCCGGTTTCACAAATCCAAGTGCTTCGAAAGATTTACGAAGTAATTTAGGAAGTTTTGCAGAAACTTCAGGCACAGAAACACGTAATTTTTGTTTTTCAAGATGACGTAATAAATTCTCTTCAACAACATTTTTTGGACTACTATTAAATAATCCGGCAGGCAATGCAGTATGTTTTAATTTTAACCCTGTATGAACAGTAGGAACTTTTGGCTGAACAAATTTCCCTTCAGTTCTATGAAGTAATCGTTCTTCAGGTAAACGATACAATTCTTGAATCGTCTGCGCAAATAAACTCTTCAATTCTGGTCGAGGAATAGTACGAGGGGGACGTAATTGTAAGAATTTAGGAACCTTAAACGAAGGAACCTGTGTACGTAATCGACGTTCTTCTTGTTCAAGCGCATGCAACGTCCGTTGTTCTGGAGTTTCATACACTTTCCAAAGTTGCTCGGCAAAGTGTTGCACAACATGCGGTTGTTTAATCACAACATTCTGTGGTTCAGGTAACGGAGGTAAAAAGATAGGCGCCTCAGTACGCGAATATTCTTCACGGAAGATCGACACACTTAAACTCACCGTTGCAAACACAAGTAAGACAAGGAGATACATGAAGCTTGGAATATAGACCAAGTCAGGATTACGATAACTCGTCAAAACATCTTTGATATTAAACGAGAGATCAAAGCGAGGTTTATTTGCTTTACCTGGTTCTTCAGCGAATGAGAAATGGATTTCTCCTTTATCACTTAAAGTAGCTTTAATTTTTCCACCACCAACTTGGAAGAAAGTGGAACTCGCTGGAGCAGGCGCTGAACTTCCGCCACCACCGCCACCACCGCCACCACCGCCTCCGCCATGTTCTGTTCCAGGAATAACCGTAATAACTGAAGTTACGGTAACATGATTTGGGGCAAGATCCTGAGTACTGCAAGCAATGGTGTGATCACCAGGAGACAGAGGATGCTGAGATCCGGAACAAGAAACAGAAGCGCCACCAGGGCTATTACAGAATCCAGATCCATCAACAGTAACAGTCAAGGAGGTTACATTAACATTATCTGTTGCACTGCAACTAATAGCAACAAAAGTTCCTGCAGAGATAGATTGTGAACTTGGAGTTAATACAACGACAGGAGGAATTGAATCATTGCCAACAGTATAACTGCTAAAGCTTTTGGTTTGGACTTTAAATTCTTGTGTCTCTCCATCAAAATGTTCTTGAGTACAATGAGGACTTAAGCAATAAGCACCTTGATAATAAGTCATAGGATAGGTTAACCCCAAAGCAGCAGTGGAGATATAGTTAAATGTTAAATTTGCAGATTGATTAAATCGAGGAATACTATTGGTATCAACAGAGATTAAGTTATTAGTAATCGTAATTTTACCACTAGTGTTTGAAGCTGCTTCAGTCGAATTAAAGACAAGGGGGTTCAAGAAAAAGATACTTCCATTTCCAGCGTGAATAAAAGAATGATCAAGAGTGAAGTTGGAACTATTCAAGAAGAAGGATGTTCCGAGAGTCGACCAATTTATAACAACATTGTGAGCATTCTCAACAAAGAGATCATACGCAACATTCGCATCAGTTGTCGCATTCAATTGATTAAGAAGAACATTGCGTGCGCCGTTTAGAACAATCCCACGATTATACAGACTAAGAGAGAGATTGGAAAGGTTAACTCCAACAGAATTTGAAAGAGATGCACCCGTACCAACCGAAGTAAAGGAATTATTCTGAAGAGTAAGGCCATTAATGCCAGATGATTGAATCGCATTCGCAACAATATTCGAGAAAGTGCTATTGAAGATATTCGTCATATTGGATCCGCTAAGAGTAATCCCTGTACTTGAATTCATAATCCATGCACGATCGATTTGCGTTCCAAATCCACCGGCAACAGCAAGAGCAGATCCAGTAAATCCAGTAAGATTATCTCCAATAAAAGATGTATTTGTTGCGCCAGAACCAACAAAAACACCAATAGGATTTGAAGGAATTGTTGCATTTGGAACTTCAATATAGAGGTTGTTGAAGAAGGTCGTATTGAGGGCATTTCCAAGAAGCACAGCAGAAACATTGCTCGTACTAAAGCGAACAGTGACAGAATTATTGGTAACAAACGTATGGTTACTTGCAAGCACAAGTGAACGAGAGATATTCAAGAACGTATTATTGAAAATCAGACTACGATTCGTTAATGAATTCTGAACAAAGAGAGATGCATCAACACCGCCACTAAAATCAATGCCCTCTAAGAACTGATCCAAATGACATCCTTGAACAGTCACATTACTATACGCACTATTGTTAATTGCTGCTCCACTGATCTCCCCTTTTCCAGTAATATTATTCCCATGACAATCAATCACAAGATTGCGTGCATTGACAATGATTCCGTTCCCGGGGCATTGATTCCCACCACTATTATTCCCCAAATTCTCAGTAAGATCCACAGCACCATCAACAAGAACTCCGCAACCAAAGAGTGTGATAATATTGATCACAGAATTATTGCTATTCCCCGAGCTATCAACAACAGTCACGTTATAGAAATATTTTTTCTTGAAGGCAAGTTGTGAATAATTAAAGGTATTATTTTCATCAGCGTCCCGCATCATAAACGTCGTCGTGTTTTGGAATGTTGAATTATAAATCTTGTATGTGATATTATCTAAGTTCCCATCAGTCACACTCACATTCACAATGAAGGAATCAGTATTACGATAGGAATTGTTTAGAGGAGTAATAGGGATAAACACAGGATTTGGAATCTGTGACGTATTCGCAATAAAGTACGGTGACGTAAAGTTCAACACCATCAACGAGGCAGTTTGTGAACTGGTATCAAATGCAGGATTCAGACAGTATTTACGAGAACATTCTCTGCTATCACGATAGATTGCAGGTCGCGTCCAGCCAAAGGTAGTGAAATCAAGATTAAAGAACGTTATATTGGCGGTGACATTAAAGATAGGGAGATTACTTCCATTGACGACAGTATAATTTTGTAAGAAAGTAATTTGTCCAGTCGTGTTAATTCCAAAAGGAGTTGATGTGGTATTCATCGTAACGAGAGGATAAACAATCGTTCCATTCTCATTGGCAAAAGTGAAGTTATAAAACGTAACATTGGATTGATTCAAATAGAGATTAAAACCAGCAAGCGTATTATTGAAGGTAATATTATTTGCATTCTGGACTTGAAGATCGAATGTATTGAAAGTCATATTGACAAAATTAAATAAAATATTCTGAGAAAGGAAATCGTTGGGAGTGCCATTGATAAGGATACCAAGTTGATTTCCCGAAAGGAAAATCTGGGAGAGATTGGCGTTGGAGGCAGCAATGAGTTTGAGACCAACAGTCGAATTCGTGATAGTAAGATTACTGACAATCGTCCCATTTGGACCAGGATGGGGAGCAGACCCAGAAAGACTATTGATAAGAGCAAGACCTGCAATCATACTATGTGAGATTGTAGTATTATAGATGGGGGTATTGGTAAATGCTGGACCAAGACTGATTGCGGTAGATACATTCGTAAATTGATTATAAGAAAGAGAGATATTCGTATGGACTCCAGAAGTAGTACTCAATGAAGAAATACCAGTAGAAAGATTTGCAAAGGAATTATGATGAACACGGGCATTGAAGACTCCAATCGAATTTAAAAGAGTAAACGCAATACCACCAGGTGCAGAACCATTCTCATCAATAAATATATTTCCTTCAATAGAAACATTATTCAAAGCAGCAAGTTCTAAATGATAACTTGTTACAAAAAGAGGATTTGTAGAGATGAAGGTGTTATTTCCAATCCAAGTATGGTTCATTCCATTTGAAATAAAAACATCTGTGTTACTATCTCTAAACGTATTATTAAGTAAAGAAAGATTAGATAAACCAATAGGAGAATAAATTCCTACTTGATTCCATCGATTGATATTACAATTTTTAATAGTGGTATTCGAAACAGGACTCAGGAAAATACCATAAAGACCTGCATCATTAACACTTGTCATATTACCTCCAGTAATATTAAAGTTTGCACAATCAAGGGCAACATTGTTTGCAGTAATATTCAATCCAGTGTTATAATTGAAACAGGTATCTCCATTCGTTGCATTTCTGAGATTATCGGTCATCGTAAAGTTAGTACTTAATTGTGTCCCACATCCGACAAGAGTTTGTTGACGGGTAATAGTACTATTCGTATTACTAGCGAGATCACTCACCGTAATATTATAATAATAGAGCGGACCAGGCCGAACATTCGTGAAATTGAAACTTGTATTCTGATCAGACTGAGCAAGAGAGAGAGTAGTACTATTTACAAGTGCAGTTGCATTAAAGAGAGTAAAGGTAACATTGGCAAGATAGGTGTCATTGATACTTGCGTTAATGAAAAGAGAGTTTTGTTGAATATACGTATTGTTCCCAAACGTAGGAACAAAGAAAACAACGAAAGGGAATGTCGTATCAAGTGTTTCAGTAAACGTGGGCGTCGAATTAATATTTCCAGCAATATCTGTAACACTGACATTCACAAAATAAGTCATATTCGAATTCAATCCGGTGAAATTAATACTCGCATTACTCACCAAATCAACAAACGTATAGATAGTAGTATTCAACAACGCGGTTGCATTAGAAAGGAAGAACGTAATATTCGCCGTATTATTATCCGTCTCACTGATATTCACAAAGATCCAATTGACAGAGGTAAAGGAATAATTAACAGGAGTAACAAATTGTGGATGCGGGACATAACTCGTATTCCCCACACTATAATTCGAGAAACCAAATACTTCAACTATCGATGTGTTAAGAGTAGTATCAAATGTTTGGAAAGGACAGTAAAGGAGACTACATTCTTTTCTATTACGATAAATAATCGGTCGCGTCCAGCCAAAAGTCGAATAGTTAATATTGAAAAACGTAATGTTCGCAGTCCGATTAAATATGGGAATATTCTCAGAAACAAGCGAAGTGAGATTATAATTAAGAACAATAAATCCAGTGGTATTAACCCCTTGAGGCGTTGTAGATGTATTAATAGAGATAAAGGGGTAAGTAATAGAAGCATTACCTGTAGTTAAGGTAAGATTGTAAAAGGTAGAGTTTGTCAAATTGATATAATAACTAATGCCTGTGAGAGAATTATTGATCGTAATATTTGTAGAATTAAAGATATTGAAATCAATAAGTTGGCCAGTCATATTTAATGCATTAAAATAAAGATTATTCGAATAGGTGATATTAATTCCTAACCTATTTCCTGAAAGGATAACATTCGTAAAATTACTAAGATTGGCATAGTAAAGATCAATGGCAGTGCTTGAATTAATGATTGTTAAATTCGTGAAAGCATACCCATACGTTCCGATAGGAACAGGAGGAGATTCTGGCACAGTATATGTAAAGAGAACACCGGCACGGGTACTTCCGATAATTGTTATATTCCCAAATTGAATACCACCAGAAATAGCAGACCCACCACTAGAGCGAAGACGGATAGCAACAGTATCATTGAGGAAAGTATTATGGATAAAGCTATTATTAAGATTAACAGATGAAGGAACAATACTCATTCCTGTAGAAAGCTTGGTAAATGTATTTCGTACAACAAGGGTATTCGTAAGGACATCGGGAGTAAATCCAACAAGACTAGAAACAGAACCAAGATCAGTGAATGTATTACCTTGGATCGTAAGATTCGAAGAAGTCTGGACATTCAAGAGAGTACTAAAGAGTCCATAAAAAGCACCATCAGTAACAAGGAAGGTATTATTGACAATAAGAGTACCATTTGTTCCAGCACCACCTGACCCAAATGCAACACCACCGCTATCTTGGATCGTATTATTCAGAATTGTATTATTAAATGATCCACCAAAAAGACTAATTGCGCCCTGTGGACCACCACGACCGCCAGGATTCCAATAAATCAAATTACAGTTTTTAACAATGACTCGTGAAGAGGATGAACGCACAGCGGTATTCCCCGCAGAATTAAATGCATTAAGAGATCCACCAGCACCACCAGTAAGATTGAATCCACCACAGTTAATGAGTGTATCATCTACACTTAAGTTGAGACCAATTTCATAAGACCCACCAGGACCACCATCACTTGAACATTGCAATCCACCAGTATTATTACGTAAATGATCAGTCATTGTAAAGCTTGTTCCTAATTGGGTTCCACATCCAACCAGTGTTTCTTGTCGAGTAATCGAGATATTTTGATTGCTTGCTAAATCCACGACAGTACCATTGTAAAAATAAACAGATCCTGGTCTGAGTGAAGTAAAGTTAACACTTGTGTTCGTAACGAAATTAAAGGGCAGCGTATAAAATGTCTTATTAATAACCGCAGTAGAATTAGAAAGACGGAAGGTGATATTTGCGGGATTACTCTCAACAAAAGTAAAATTAACAAAAATAGAATTACGTTGAGAGTAGGTATCATTTGCTTGTGTATCCGTAAAAAAACTCAGAGAAGGAAGTACTTGATCAAGAGTAATGGTTCGTGTTTCTGTCGAATTTACATTACTGGCATTATCATAGATAGTAACATTGTAAAACCATGTCCCGTTAATGATTTGGGGATTGCTCATATTAAGAGTGAGATTGACCGTGCTTAGATTAGCAAGAGTAGAGAACGTGCTATTCGAGAAGGTCCCATTAGAAACAGAGAAGGTAATATTTGAGGGATTGTATTCAAAGAAACTCACATTCATATAAACCCAATTACTAGAAAGATAAGAATTATTGGGAAAAGTAAACCATGTAAAATTGATTTGTGGAGGGGTTGTATCTGCATCATAGGTAATTGAATCTGCAATAGAGAGATTCTCAAAATTACTAACATAACAAGAAACATTCCATTGATGGGCACCAGTAGTCAAGAAACCACGAGTTTTATTGAATCGATAATTTTGATTGGAAACAAACGTCATTTGATATTGACTATTATCATCAAAAGAAGCATAACAGGTACCGGTGCTAATCATGGCACCACTAGTGGCGTTGGTATAATTCGCAAAGAAAAGGGTCGCATTACCGATCTGTGTACTTGCACCTACATGTTCACTATAGATCGTCAAGTTCGCTAACAAACTAGTAGTATAATTACTCCAACCAGCAATCGTTTCAAAAGTAATACTATCTGTTGCAGGAGATCCAGAAGCACTAGCAGTAAACGATTGAATAGGACAAAGATCACTATGATCATCACAACGGATTCCATCACGTAAAACATAAGGTGTCCTGCTCCAATTCAAACGCGTAAACGTGACATTGGCAGTACGATTCAGTGCAACAAATTGACTGGAGTTAATGAAAGCGAAATTACGCATAAGGGTAAAGTTGCGTGAACCAGTAACAAAATTAGAAACATTAAAGATGGGGAAAAAAATACTCCCATTGATCTCATTATAAAAAGTGAAACTGGTAGCATTAAGACTCATAGTAGTTGCGGTAATTTCGATCAAAGAAGAAAAGTTACTGTTGTTAATATAGAGATTTCTTGGATTACCTGTGGCAAAAAGATCATAAGTATTATTAAAATTAAGAGCGAGCGTAATATTCTGGTCTGCTGCAGCCCCAGTAAAGTTATAACCGCCGGTGTTGTTGATAAAAGTATTATTATAAAAGAAGTTATAACGATTTCCAACCAAGTTAATTGCATCTCCAGAATAATGCAGGACAGTATTATTCGCAATAAAGTCTGAACTTCCGTCACTATTAAGGAAAATTGCGTTAACTCTACCTGAAGCAGTACTCCCGTTAAAGGTATTACGATCAATAGTTGATTGATTAATATTTGCTAGTCGAATAGATTCGGTAAGTTGATTCTGAAAAAAATTAAAAGTGATCTTATGAATACTTGCTTCTGAAGCACCCGCGAAATTAACAGCACTCGCAGAACCATAAAAGCCGTTCCTGGAGACAGTAACGTTAACGATAGATGTAAAACCACTAACAGCCTTAACAGAAGTATCAGGTGAAGTAGTATAAAAGAAATTATCCACCACAGTTGCGTTGTGGCCAAGAGAAAGGGCACTTACAGAAAAATTAATAAAATTATTTCCTGCAATGTAAATAAGATCATTTGTTGTTTCTGAAATTGCATTATTCCCTAAAGAGTTGAAGAAAGTATTATTCGCGACAAGAACCGAACCACCGGAAGCAAGACTAACACCATAAGAAGAGGTTGAATTAAAGAAATTATAAGCGATTGTTGAATTATAGGAAGTAGTGACTAAAATCGCAGTAGAAGCATTACTAAAATTCATATTACTAATGATTGTATTGTTCGCGGCAAAAAGATTAACCCCAATATTAAATCCACGTAAATCACATCCCTGAACTTTAACGCCACTAGTATCACTCACATTAATAGCAATACCCGATCCGTCTAGACCACGTAAAATCGTATGATCACAAGTTAATGTAACATTCTGATTCAGAATTGAGAACAAACTAGAACCAATTGACGAGGTGTTCACAATATATTCACCAGGACACAGATTAGTACTTGTTGTAATCGTAGTCGTATTTGCAGGACTCAAACAACTTAAACCCCCAGAAAATAAAATTGCTTGAACAGGGAAAGGACCACCTGCGCCACGTAAACTGTTAGAATTAAAAGAGTACATACGAGCTTGCTGTCCATCTTGAATACCAATAGTCGCAGAGGAACCATTATCTAATTCACTAGAATTAAATTCAGCATCCTTATAGCGGAAAAGAATATTATTAGACCCTTCATAGAGAACAACTTCAAAATCAGACGTGTTAACATTATTGGCAGTACCAGGAGAGAAGTGAGAAATATTATAGTATTGAAGAACAAATCGTCGATTAGGAGAACTACCAATCGTCACATTATAAATACTTGATCCTTGGCTAATACCTAATTGAAGATCATCCCAAAGAGGCATGATAGTTCTATTAAAATTACCATAACCAGCGGGAATCCGCACATTAGAACCAGTAGTAGATGATAAACCAGGGCCAATCACGCCATTAGTACTTACATTGATAAATTGAAAGGTTTGTCCATAAAATGAGAAGTTAAAGCCAAGATAGACGTTGTAAAAGACACCATCATCCAATGACCCTACACCAAGAGTTGTAAGATTCGATCCAATGCCCGTCGTTGCAATATCTTCATAGATTGCACTCATCGTAGAAACATTCATTAATGTTGCATTCCTACGAAGCGTATTCGGTCGCATAACAATTGCAAGGGAACTATTCAGGCTTTGAGTATTAGCACTATAAAAAAAAGCATCACTTGCTGAAAAATTCTGTGCTCCAATCGTCGCACTCGCACCAAAATTATCAGCAGGATTATTAGTAGCATTAATCAAATCTCCATCCAAATACTGAAGTTTAGTAATATTCGTAGATTCATAGAGCGTAACTTCAAAGGTAATTTGTTGCGTGGTGTTTTGATTTCGATCAGTCAATGTGGTAAAATTAGACCATTCAACAGTAAAAGTTCGAAAGGGCGCAGCACCGGAAACATTCGTACTGATATTTGCCACATTGACTCCGTTAATGACCGGACCAATTAAATCATCCCACCAAACACCAAGCGTGTTATTAATGTTACAAGTCACTGCTGGACTTCCAGTAGAAGCGGGAAGAACACTAGGGTTTCCACTACAAGCTTGTGCGACAGTAGGACCAAATTCAAGAAGGCCATTTGTACTCACGTTGACTTGATTCCAAGTTCCACCAAAAAAATTAAAACCAAAAGGAAGTTGGACTTGAACACTCGCATCATCCCCACTCGTACCAGTATCATTACCAAACGTACGTGCATCAATCCAAGAAAAGGTTGTAATATTTGTATCAAAACTCTGATTACCAAACTCACCATTAAAGGGATCAATCGCATAATCAGTTAAATTCGCATAAGAAAATTCTAAAAGAGCAGAACCAGCATGACGAACATTTGTCCTGAAAGAACCGACATCAGAACAGGTATAATTTGGATAGACCAAACGTTCACCAGTAAGAGAATCACTTGGAGTCAAAGAAGAATACGCAAACGAAGCATTATCTCCTTCATGAATGACATTTAATCCAGAGGTTAAAGAAGTATTTCCACAAGAAAGATCCAAGAATGTTAATGTATCATCAGTCGTATTTGCATCCTGTAAAAACTCACTAAAGCTTGTTCCTTTCTCACGCATTGGTCGAATAGAAAGATCACTGCTTCCCGTTGTATTGAAATAAACAGTCCAATTTTCCCCGTCGCTTAACACAGTGTATGGATTTAAGATAGCAAGAGTGATCTCAAACGTTTGATTGCTTAAATGCGGAACAATCCAGGTGATTTGATCAATATACGAATCATTGGTAAAAGAGGTAGAAGTTAAGATAGGAAAGGGGATTCGCGTTCCATTAATAATCCAATACAGTTTAACAAAATCCTTGCGCTCATGAGGAATAGATGTAGAAGCAGTAACATTCGTAAAGTGGAAGGCTGAACTGATGAAAACTTGTTTTCGTCCAGCAGAAAAAGAACCTTCAGTAAGGGTAGGCCCAGGAACATCATAAATCAAAGATAATGTTTCATTGTCTTGCACATTGTCAAGTGTGATACTCTGATTGACGAGAGAAGTCTTAATTTTTTTCTGTGGTTGGTCAAGAGAAGTAACAGAGAAATTAGAAATAGAACCAGGAAAAGAAACCAGAGCTTGTTTTTGTTTAGAAAAAGTTTTGACTTGAACTGTTCTCTTCATGTGCACCGTTTTATTGATCTGGACTTGGTTTAGGGAAACATCATCAAGAGTCGCAACATCTGAAAGGTCGAGAGAGGTAGTAACTGTAGAACCAGGAGTATTCTGAGCAGAAGTATCAGCAGGAGGCAGAGAGGTATTTGAAGAAATATTCACCAAGGGTAAAACTGACGTATTTTCAGAAGAAGCTTGTTCATTTGTAGCATTAGAATTATTCACAAGAGAAGGATCAGCAACAGTAACCGTCGTAGAATAAATCGTCTTTCCTTGATCAACTAAAGAAACAGTATGATCGCCAGCAGGTAAATCTAACGTTAATGAAGAAATATTAAAGTAACTCCCATTGTCAGAAGCAACACTCATATCCAAAGGAAGTGCTTGTCGAATACCATCAACTTCTAGATATGCTTGAGAACTTGCAGTTAAGTGGAGATAAATAATTGAAGCTCCCGTAAATGGAACGTCAGAAAAGGAAAAAAAAGAAAAGCCAACTAAGCTCAATGCTAACAACGCAAACACAAGAAATAAATTGTGGACAGAAATCGGAGATCGTAATATTTTGTGATGTGGAACAACAGGTGCAGATGGTGGAACAACACTCCCTGGAGGATTCCTGCCCAAGTAAACTTTTGTTACTTTCCCAGTAGAAGAACGCACACTCTTGTAGTAATAGGGTCCGTGTAACTTGCCCCCTCTTTTTACGTAACGAATATACACCAATTTTACCAAGAAAAATGTGGAATAACACATTTATAAAGATTCTTCTTAATGTTGTACCACAAAAAAGGTGTTGTTCTACAGAAAAAAGGAGATAAAATGAGCTTAAAAAAGAGCAACAACATTTAAATAGCACGAGAAGCCCGTTTCAGAAGGAAAAAAAGATGAGTGTTGTCAACAAGGTGACAATAAAAGGGTTCAAGTCGTTCGCGAATAAGACCGAGTTTCTGTTTGGAAAAGGCTTTAACACAATTATTGGCCCAAATGGTTCCGGTAAGAGTAATTTATGTGATGCAATGTGTTTCGTTCTTGGAAAGTCTTCAGCAAAAGAAATGCGTGCAGAACGTTCTTCGCACTTAATCTATAATGGCGGAAAAAAGAAAAATCCCGCAAAAGAAGCAGAAGTCATCATCGAGTTTAACAATCGAGAAAAGAGATTTCCCTTAGACACGGATAAAGTAGAAATTAGTAGAGTCGTTAAACAAAACGGCACAAGCGTCTACACAATCAATGGGGAAACCCATACGAGACAACAAGTCGTTGATGTACTCAGATCAGCAAAAATCGATCCAGATGGTCACAATATCATTCTCCAAGGTGACGTTATTGGGTTTATGGAATTAAAACCAGTAGAACGAAGACTCGTCATTGAAGAGATTGCAGGCATTGCAGCCTATGATGAACGCAAACATAAAGCAATGAATGAATTAGAAAAAGTAGATGGGAGATTAAATGAAGCAGAGATCATCTTAAAAGAAAGAGAAAGCAACTTACGAGAACTTAAAAAAGAACGCGATCAAGCAATCAGATATAAAGAAATCCAAGAAACGATTACTGACGATAAAGCAACCCTAGCGCATTTCATTCTCAAAGAGAAAAAAGAAAAAGTAACAGAAGTTGAAGCAAAAAAAGCAGAGCAAGAAGAAAAAATAAAAAAAGCAATAGAGGGAATCACTGAGATTAAAACAGAAATAAGCACAATCAAAGAAGAAGTCAATAAAATCACCCAAGAATTAGAGCAAAAAGGCGAGAAAGAGCAACTTGTCTTAAGAAAAGAAATAGAAACAATCAAAGAAGAGTTAGTAAGAGCCAATACAAGAAAAGAAGTCTGTATCACAGAGCTAGAAAAGATCAAACAAAGAAAACAACAATTAGAACAAAATAAAGGTGAGAGTGAAACCAAAGTTAAAGAATTAAAACAACAAAAAAGTAATTGGGAAGCTCAAGTTCAAAAACTCAAAAAAGAAGAGGAAGAATGCCAAAAAAGATTAGGACAGATCAAACAAAAATTAGGCATTGGCGAAAGCAGCTCAATTGATGCATTAGAACAAGCAATTGAACAACAAGAATTACAAAAAGCGCGTTTACAAGAACGCAAACAAGAATTAATTAGAAGAAAAGATCAATTAGAATTCCAATTAAAAGCAATAGAAGAAAAACTCAACACTATCAGTGGAAAAGGAAGATCAAAAGAAGTTGAAGAATTAAAACAACGAAAAGAAAAATTAAAAGAATTAATTCTCAAGGTCAGTAAAACTGCAAATGAAGACAGTGTATTAGCTGCTCAATTAGCAAGAGCACGTCAAAACTACGCATTCGCACAAGAGAACAGTGCAAAACTCAATGGCAGAAGATTAGGAATTCTAGAACGCGTCAGTGCGGATCATGCTGTGCAGAAAATTTTAGAATTGAAAAAACGTATGCCGGGCATTATGGGAACAGTAGCAGAACTTGGCCAAGTAGAAACAAAATACGCAACAGCCTTAGAAGTCGCTGCAGGTCCAAGATTACGAAGTATTGTCGTTGATACAGATATAACCGCACAAAAATGCATTGAATTCCTAAAAGAACAACGGTTAGGAGTCGCAACATTCTTACCCATTAACAAATTAAAAGCAAGAAACGTTGAAGACGATGTAAAAACCGTTCTGAAAGATAAAGCAGTCCAAGGATTAGCAATCGATTTAGTCAAATATCAACCAGAATTAAAAAATGTATTCCTCTATGTTTTAGGATCAACAGTTATTATCGAAAGTATTGAACACGCAAGAAGACTAGGAATTGGCAGAGCAAGAATGGTCACAATGGATGGTGACTTAATTGAACCTTCAGGCGCAATGATTGGTGGTTCACGATCACAAAAAGCAGGTGTTGGCTTCAAAGAAAAAGAAGTAGAGGAAAATCTTGAACAAGCAGAGGGCGAAAAAAGCCAATTGCAAACATTAATCATGCATCTTGAACAAAAACGGGTTGAAGGTGAAACAAACTTAACACAATTACGCCAACAAAAAGCAGGCGAAGAAGGGGAGATTCTCAAATTAGAACGTGCATTAAATGTCGATGGTACAGATGTTGCTGCAATCCAACAAGAACAAAATAATCTTACCGAAGAAAAAAGGAAAGTAGACAAGGAATTATCAGGATTAGCAATAGATCTAGAGAAGCAAGAAAAAGACTGGGACAACCTCAAAGAACAACGTCAAAAATGGAAAGAAAGTCTCTTGAATCAAGGTGCAAATGAGCAAATTACAAGCATTGAAACACAACAATCAAAGATCAGAGAACAAATGAGTGAAGCGATTACAAATTTCCGCAGTGCTGATGCCCAAGTACAGAGTGTTTTACTCCCAGAACAAGAACGGGTAGAAAAGATTGTCAAAGAAATGGCAAAAGAGTTTGAAGCGTTCCAAAAAGAAAGTCAAGAGTTAAAAGACGTGGTAAAAAAGAGAGAACAAGAACTTCACGAAAAAGCAAAACAAGAAGAAAAATTCTACAGCAATTTCAGAGAATTGGCAAACAAACGAACAAAGATCAGTGAAAAGATGCAACAAAAAGAAACAGTCATCGCACGAGAAGAAGAGAAGAAGAATGCATTAGAACAACGACTAAACAACATTGTAGTAGATAGAGCAAAGTTAGTAGCAGAAATGGAAGTTGCAGAACTTGAATTCAATAAATATCCAAATCCAACGATCAGGAGGGGAATTGCATTTGATGATTTAAAAGTAAGAATTAATCAAAACGAAAAAGAATTACAAATAATAGGTAACGTCAACTGGAGAGCATTAGAGGTCTATACACAGATTCAAGATGAATATGGGAAATTAACAAATAAAACAGAAAAAATCAAGCAAGAAAAAGATGATGTCTTAATTGTCTTAAATGAGATTGAAACACAAAAGAAAGCAATCTTCATGAAAACATATGATAAAGTGGTAACCGCATTCAAAAGAATCTTCTCAGAACTAAACACAAAGGGAGAAGTGCATGTTGAATTAGAAGACCCAGAAAATCCATTTAATGGTGGATTAAATATTCAAGTGCGAGTAACAGGAAACAAACTATTAGATATGAAAAGTCTATCGGGTGGAGAAAAAACAATGGCAACCTTAGCATTAATTTTCGCAATCCAAGAATATGCTCCTTCTCCATTCTATTTACTAGATGAAGTCGACGCAGCCTTAGATAAAAGAAACTCACAGTTACTTTCAGAATTAATCCAAAAATATGCAGATCGAGCGCAGTATATTGTTATTTCCCATAACGATGCCTTAATCAACGAAGCAGAATATATCTATGGCGTTTCAATGCAAGAAGGCGTTTCAAAAGTTATTAGTTTACGAGTATAAAGAATTAACGCTCTCCAGTATCTTCCTTAATTGATTCAACGACGTCATCACTCAAAATATCTTCTTTCTTCTTCACTTCTTTAACAGGTTTAATGGAAACAACGCGTTTCTTAGGCGCAACATCTTCTTTGACAACATGAACAGATTCTTTCTTCTCTAATGGTTTTACCTCATCTTCCGGAGCAGGCACATCTTTCAGTGCTTTAGAATGTTGAGGCGGAGAAGAAAGCCCCAATCTAAAGAACAAGAGGATAACAAGCACAACTGCTAAGAATCCGAGGATATAATAACGAAGTCGATAAAGTAAATCGCCAACTGATACAGGTTTCGCTTCAGTAACAAGTGGTTCAGACAAATTCTGTCCATGTAAAGCAGTAGCAACATCAACATCAGAGTTTGCTTCTTGAGAAGAGACATTGAATGTAGCAACAAGATCAGCAGTTTCATTATGAATCTGATCAACAAGAACGTCTGTTTCATTCAGATCATCAGTTGCATTTTGCACAACAGGATGTGAAGGAACAAATAAGCGTTTGAACCAAGCACGAAAGCGTTGCCATCGATTCTGAGAAACAGTAGGTGCAACAACAAAACCTGTCTGAAGTTCATCAGGAGCCGCAGTAATCTTAACAGAAAGAGTTTTCTGTGCAAGAGGCCCACTTTCTTTTAATTTTACTCCCACAACAAGATCATAAGCATCAACAGGAGTCTGTTGTCCAGGAGCAAGATAAAGGTAGGTAGTATCAGTCTTACCAGGTTGAATGTTAAGTAACGCAGGCGCAACATGGACAAAGCTTGTAGCAGTACCACCAACAAAAACTTCATATGCAGCAGCTTCAATGCCCACATTACGTACAGTCAATGCAATAGTATCAGTCGCATCACGCGAAACCTTGACATTTTCTTGACTTGCTTCAAGAACAGGTTGGTAACATTGAGTAAACCCAATAGTTGTTAATCGTAAAACAGCAGATGAAGAAGCAGTTTTTCCACTTGCATCACTTGCATTGACCATCAAACCAATCGGATAGACATCAGGCACAACATTCTCTGCAGGTGTGGCAGTAAAGCTAAACGATTGTTCTTGACCAGGAGCTAACGTCAGAGTAGCAGGGACTGTTGTCTTCACCCAATAGGGCATAATCACACCAGTACGATACGTTTTCAAAAAAGTTCCCGTATTTTTAATAGAGAAAGAAAAGACACGTGCTTGTCCGTTACTACAGAGTGTTCCTTCAGGTTGAGGTAAAGTAACACTAACGCTATGACATTTTTGAACATTGAAAACAAGAGGCAAACTTGCTTTCAGAGCACCACGTTCAGGTGTAACAGTCACTGTTCCAGAAAAGGCACCCTGTATTCCATAAGGCGGATGGAGAGTAAGAACAACTTGTTCAGAAGCGCCCGGTAAAAGGGTAACACTATTTTTTGATAAGGTAACCCAAGAAGGCCCATCAAACGTGAATCGATAAAGATTAGTAACAGTTCCAAGATTCGAGACAGAAAAAAAAGAATCTAAGGTTCCCGCATCACAAAGATTTAAGGTGGAGTCTTGTAAAGTGACTGCACGAAAATCATAACAGGGCCGTACAGCAACAGCAAAGGGAATAGAGTTAACACTTCTTCCAGAAGAACCGGTGGAAACAACACTAAATCCATAATCCCCTGCATCAGCAGGTGTCGTTAAGTAGGCATAAACTTTTTTACTCTGCCCAGGGGCAAGATCAACAAGAGCGTCACTTAAACTGACCGCAGATCCTAATTGTCCTTCAGGTTTTAAAAGAAATTGTTCTTGATAGGTTCCTTGATTTGAAACAACGAAATCATAGCTTGAAACTTCTCCAGGACAAACTGATTGTGCAGCTTGTGCAACAGAAAATTGCGATTGAAAACAATTCTTAACAGTTAAAGAATGATGCATCGAGGTAAGTAAATCTCCATCAGGAGCAGTAAACAAAACATCGAGCGCATAAGCAGCGGGAGGAGTATTCTGTTGTGGAGTAACATATGTATACACTGCACGCGATTCTCCCGGTTCTAAAACAAACCCTAAAGGAACAGTCGTTGACCAAGAGGCAGCATTTCCTTGAACAGAAACAGTCACTGATTGTGGAGTTGTCCCAGAATTAACAAGGGAATCGACAAATAATCCCGTATCACGAGGGCATAAAGGTGCAACTTGAGGAGAAGTAGTTGCAACAGAGAAAAGAGTAGCAGTGTGTCCAATAACAAAGGGTAAAAAGAGTAATAAAAGTAGAGATAGAGTTAGAGTTTTTTGGAATAATCCATGCATTGAGTGCAGCCACCTTTTTTGGTTTCTTTTTTAATGGTAAGGTAAGTAAAATAAAAAAATAAAAAAAGGAAAACCTTAGTAGTAGGTTTTTCCTTGAACTGGTTCTTCAGGTTCATCCGCAGTAAGGCGTTTGATAATCAAGACTAATCCGATGATTACCAAAATTGCCAAGAGAGCGATGAAGCCAACTTGAAGAGCATGTTTAACAGTTTCTCCACTAAGACTAGATGAAGCAGGTTGGACGTCTAAAGTTAAGACTTTTTCACCAACAACAGCGCCACTTGCATCTTTAACAGAGACAGTAAACGTTTTTGTCCCAGTCACGCTTTCAGCAGGACTAACATACAAATTGAAGTCACCAGCAGAATCTTGTGCAACAGTTAATGTTGCTGGATCAACTCTGCTTGTACCCCAACCATCAACACCTGCAACAGCAAGGCTGAAAGTTTGAGCAGCACTACCTAAGTTAGCGACGCTAACCTTATAGACAGTACCTTGACCTGCAATTGTACTTTGACTAGAGCTTGCAACATTGACCATTCCAGAACCAACTGCAACTTTGTTAGCTGCACTGACATGGATTGGGAATGTTTTTTCAGTCACATCATGACCACGATTAAAGGAAACTTGAACTTTAACATTGTAGTCTCCTTCTTTCGCATCTTGAGGAACTAATAAGAGTAAGTCGTTAGTCGTAGCAGCTTGTCGCTTTGCTAAGAGTAATTGATCTGCATTGTCACTTAAGTCAGAGGTAGTAACAAGTTGATCAACAAACTCACTTGCAGAGACACCCAATTCTGGGATAGCAGCAGTGACTTTTGCAGTTTGTTCAGTATTATCGCCTAAGTTCTCAACACGA